>Ga0228703_1000021_pt1 | contig 211209 bp, 187 predicted proteins | sample McNCre217_Aug_MG_3_FD_178020 | JGI IMG/M metagenome (GOLD analysis project Ga0228703, IMG submission 178020) | Freshwater microbial communities from McNutts Creek, Athens, Georgia, United States - 29-17_Aug_MG | ecosystem: Environmental > Aquatic > Freshwater > Creek | place: USA: Georgia... | reverse complement strand
TTGATTGTAAACATAAGATGGAAATTATATTAAAAACAGATATTGCTGGATTAGGTTACAAAAACGATATCGTTGCAGTGAAAGCTGGTTACGGTCGTAATTACTTAATTCCACAAGGTTTCGCTATCATGGCGACTCCGTCTAACCGCAAGGTTGTAGCGGAAAACATCAAGCAAGCTGCTCACAAAGTGGAGAAAGTTCGTCAAGATGCATTCGATTTAGCTGCAGCTATCGGTGAAATGACATTAACTATTCCTGCGAAGACAGGTGATAGCGGAAAAATCTTTGGTCGTGTGACTAGCCTTCAAATCTCAGAAATTTTGAAAGAAAAAGGCTTCGATATCGATCGTAAGAAAATTTCATTCGATACAGAAGTGAAGACTACCGGCGATTACGCTGCTACGCTTGACTTACACAAGGAAGTAAAACACAAGATTGCTTTCTCTGTGGTTTCAGAATAGTATTTGAAACAAAACGATAAGTAGAAATCGCGCTGAGCAATCGGCGCGATTTTTTTTTGCGCGCAGCGCAAAAAAACAGTATCCGGTAGTCAGTATCCAGTAATCGGTAGTCAGTGGTCAGTGGTCGGAAGTCGGTAGTCAGTATCCAGTAGTCAGTATCTGGTGGTTGAATAATCGAACTATAGTATAAAAAAAGAGTCAGAACGAAGTTCTGACTCTTTTTTACTAGCTACTGATTACTGACTACTGTATACTGATTACTGTATACTAGCGTCAGTCTTCGCGTAGCGAAAACTACGCTAACGCAGCCTTCAAATTCGTATCTAAAGCCTCTAAGAACTCTTCTGTATATAAGTAGTGCTCTCCGTGCTTCACTTTGTTACCGTGGATACAAACCGCTAAGTCTTTGGTCATCTTACCAGACTCCACCGTAGCCACACAAACTTTTTCTAATGTTTGGCAGAAATTAATCAACGCCGCATTGTTATCTAATTTACCACGGAACTCTAAACCACGAGTCCAGGCGAAGATAGATGCAATTGGGTTAGTTGATGTAGGCTTTCCAGCTTGGTGATCGCGGTAGTGACGAGTCACTGTTCCGTGAGCAGCTTCTGCTTCCATCACTTTTCCGTCTGGAGTAATTAAAACTGACGTCATTAAACCTAATGAACCGAAACCTTGAGCTACGGTATCAGACTGAACGTCTCCGTCATAGTTTTTACATGCCCAAACAAAGTTACCATTCCATTTTAATGCAGAAGCAACCATGTCATCGATCAAACGGTGCTCATAAACGATACCAGCTGCATCAAATTTCGCTTTGTAATCTGCTTGGTAGATTTCTTCGAAGATATCTTTGAAACGACCATCGTATTTCTTCAAGATTGTGTTCTTAGTTGATAAATACAAAGGCCATCCTTTGCTTAATGCCATGTTAAAGCAAGAGTGAGCGAAGCCTTTGATAGATTCATCTGTGTTGTACATGGTCATCGCAACGCCATCGCCTTTGAAGTTATATACTTCGAAAGTTTGAGCTGCACCACCATCTTCTGGTTGGAAAGTAACGGTTAATTTTCCTTTTCCTTTTGTAACGAAATCGGTTGCTCTGTATTGATCACCAAAAGCGTGACGACCAATCATGATCGGAGCCGTCCAGTTAGGTACTAAACGAGGAACATTTGCACAAACGATTGGCTCACGGAAAACAGTACCATCTAAGATATTACGGATGGTTCCGTTAGGTGATTTCCACATTTGCTTTAAATCGAACTCTGCTACACGAGCCTCATCCGGAGTGATCGTAGCACATTTGATACCTACACCGTATTTTTTGATTGCCTCAGCAGCCTCGATTGTTACTTGGTCATTCGTCTCATCGCGGTATTCCACGCCTAAATCATAGTACTTAATGTCTAGATCTAAATAAGGCAAGATTAATTTATCCTTGATGAATTTCCAGATAATTCGAGTCATTTCGTCGCCGTCTAATTCAACGACTGGGTTGGCAACTTTAATTTTTTCCATTTTTGTTATATCAAAATTTTGATAGGTTGTGTTAATCTTGCAAAGGTAAAGACTAAATCTTTTTTACGTGAGTATTTTGGGGTATTTTTGTTGAAAATTATAGCTTTTTTTAAGTGCAAGGGGAATAAGGGTGCGAGATAGGAAGTTGTGGATTCGGTTTTGGCCAAAGTATCCACTGACACCCCAGCGATTTACCCTCATTTACGAGAAAACAATTGATTAAAATTTGCCTGAAAAAGCGTAAATTGCAGTCCTTTTTTTAGATACTATGTTTGAGAATTTAAGTTCGAAGTTGACCACTGCCATGCGTACCCTGAAGGGGAACGGCAGAATTACGGATATTAACGTTGCCGCTACGGTGAAGGAAATTCGCCGCGCCCTGATGGATGCGGACGTGAACTATAAGGTGGCGAAAGAGATTACGGATCGGATTAAGGATCAGGCGATGGGCCAAAAAATCCTAATCGCCGTAGAGCCAGGTCAATTATTGATCAAGATTGTTCACGAGGAATTAACCCAATTAATGGGTGGCCAGAAGCAGGACATCAACCTGAAAGGCGATCCATCGGTGGTTTTAATCGCCGGTTTACAGGGTTCTGGTAAGACGACTTTCTCGGGTAAGTTAGCTCAATACATTAAAAAAGGAGGACGTAACGTACTTTTAGTAGCCTGCGATATTTACCGTCCTGCGGCGATCGACCAATTGAAAGTATTGGGAGAGCAAGTAGGGGTGGAAGTATATGCAGAGCCTGAAAATAAGAATGCGGTAAGCATCGCGGAGAACGCGCTTTCGTATGCTCGCAAGATGGGTAAGAAAGTGGTGATTGTCGATACTGCGGGTCGTTTAGCGGTGGATGAGGCGATGATGAACGAAATCGCAGCGGTGAAAGAGGCGATTAAGCCGACCGAGATTTTGTTCGTAGTGGATTCCATGACGGGGCAGGATGCGGTGAATACGGCGAAGACCTTTAATGATCGCTTGAATTTTGACGGTGTAGTTTTGACGAAATTAGATGGTGATTCCCGCGGTGGTGCGGCCCTTTCGATTCGCCAAATCGTCGACAAGCCAATTAAATTCATCTCTACAGGAGAGAAAATGGAGGCCTTGGATCAGTTCTATCCTGATCGTATGGCAAACCGTATCCTGGGAATGGGTGACGTGTTGTCTTTAGTAGAGCGTGCGCAGCAGGCTTTTGACGAAGATGAGGCGGCTCGTTTAAATAAGAAGATACGCCAAAACAACTTCACCTTCGAGGACTTCTACGCACAATTGCAGCAAATCAAGAAGATGGGTAACATCAAGGATTTGATGGGCATGGTGCCGGGAATGAGTCAGGCGGTGAAAGATGTAGATATTTCCAATGATTCTTTCAAGCCGATTGAAGCGATCATCAGTTCGATGACTCCGAAGGAGCGTCAAAATCCAGATATTTTGAACCCATCACGTAAGAATCGTATTGTGGCTGGTTCTGGAACGTCGATTCAAGAGGTGAATAACCTGTTGAAGCAGTTCGAGGACATGCGCAAAATGATGAAGATGATGAACAAAGTACAAGATGGAAAGATGAAGATGCCTAATTTAGGTGGCATGTTCAAGCGATAATTATTTTCTAATTATCGCTCCAATTTCCTTCTCGAATCCTTTCATTAAGCGATCCATCGTCGACTCAATGACCTTATCTGTTAAGGTCTGAGATTCGTCTTGTAGCGTGAAGCTAACGGAATAGGCTTTCTTGCCTTCTCCTAAGTTCTTGCCTTCGTACACATCGAAGATGGATACGTTTTTCAACAAGTTCTTCTCGTATTGCTCGGCTAGTTTTCTAATCGCCTGGTAGCTCACAGTTTTGTCAATCACCAACGATAAGTCGCGACGTACCTCTGGGAACTTCGAGATCTCTTGGTAAACGAAGTCAGCTTTCTCTTGCTTCACCCAATAATCCCAATCGAAATCAGCGAAGAATACGTCTTGTTTCACCTCCCATTTGCTGGCTAGATTCGGGTGAATCATACCCAATTCTAGGCAAGCCTTTTTGTTGATGGAGATGCGTAAACCGAACGCAAATACACTTGAATTTTCGATTGTATCTGTTTCGAATTGAGTTACCCCTAGCGAGCGCATTAACTCGATGCTCACTTGGTATAAGTGGTGCAAAGCGGTTTTAGTGGGTGCGCTAGACCAGGTTTCTCCAGCCCATAATCCCGTAGTAAACAAGGCTAAATGTTTCTTTTCGATGTATTTAGGACCTTTTTTATGGTATGTTTTGCCAAATTCAAAGACCTTTAGATCTTTTTGGCGGCGGTTAATATTGTGTGCTAGCACCTCTAATCCGGCGAAAGACATGTGCTGTCTCATGACACCTAAGTCCTCTGAAAGGCGATTCAAGATCTCTACCGTTTCGAATTGTAAATCTTTCTCAATGGCCTTGTGGGCATCAGCTTTTGTTAAAGAGTTAGTGATAATTTCTTGGAAACCTTTGGCCGTCAAAATCTGTGAGATATTCAATTGAACGCGTTCCTTATCTAACAATGGGAACTCCGAGATGAAGTTCGCACTCAAATGATCCGACAAAGGAATATTATCCAAACCGTGGATACGTAAAATCTCCTCGATGATATCTGCCTCTCTCGTCACATCCACGCGGTAAGCAGGGGAAATTGCCACGAATTCGTCGCCCTTATCTGCTTCGATTTTGAAATCCAATAAGGTCAAAATTTCTTTAATTCGCTCAGCCGCTAATTCAACCCCAATGTATTGATGCACCCGACGAACGCTAACCGGAATTTGTACTAAAGAAACCGGCGTTGGATAAAAATCGATCGGCTCAGACGTAATTTTACCACCTGCTAATTCTTGAATTAATTGAGCAGCATATTCTAATGCAAATAATTTCGCTTGGATATCTGTTCCACGCTCAAAACGGAATGACGCATCTGTTTTCAGCCCATGAATCTGGCTGGCTTTACGGATACGCTCTGGTTTGAAGTGAGCCACTTCTAAGAATACACGCGTCGTGGAGTCTTTAATGCCTGAATCTTCGCCACCCATTACGCCGGCCATGCCGATCGCGCCGGAAGCGTCACAGATCATTAATTCTTCTCCGGTTAACTTGCGATCAACGCCGTCTAGTGTTTTGAAAAGTGTTCCTGCAGGTAAAGAATCGACGATTAATTTTCCGCCTTTAATTTCGTTCCAATCATAGGCATGCATTGGCTGGCCTAAACCGTGGCAGATGAAATTCGTGATGTCGACCACGTTATTAATAGGACGCAAACCAATCGCTTGCAAGCGTTCTTGCAACCAGTTAGGTGATGGAGCGACCTGAATGCCATCGATGGTGATGCCGCAGAAGCGGTCGCAACCAGCGTCTTTAATTTCAACAGCAATCGGATGAGCATTGCTTTCAATCACCAAAGCAGGCGATGGTAATTGAATCGGAAGACCCGTTACCGCTCTGATATCGCGCGCCACACCCCAGTGAGAGGCGGCATCTGCACGGTTTGGCGTTAATCCAATTTCTAAAACCAAATCACCTGAAATGTTGAAAAAGGAAGCGGCTGGAGTTCCGTTAGGCGCGTCCGTATTTAAGACTAAAATGCCGTCATGGGATGTCCCGATGCCGATTTCGTCTTCCGCACAGATCATACCTTCCGAAGGTTGACCATAAACTTTGCGCTTCTCAATTTTGAATAATTCTTTTCCCTCTTTATCGTATAATTGGGTGCCAGGAGTGGCTACGATGACTTTTTGGCCGGCTGCAACGTTTGATGCCCCGCAGACGATGGTTAAGATTTCGTCTAAACCAGCATCCACTGTCGTTAGGCTTAAGGTTTTCTCTTTTACCTCGAATTTCTCACAGGTTAAAACTTCACCTACCACGAAGCCTTTCAATCCACCCGGAATCTTATCGTGAGGTTCGATACCCTCTACTTCTAAGCCCGTGTTTGTTAATAAAACGTCTAATTCTTCTGGGCTACCTTGTGCAGGAAGCTTCGAAATATCAATAAAATCGCGTAACCAATTAAGGGAAATTTTCATCTGTCTAATTAACGGGTAAGTTTCATTTTGTAATCCACGGAAACTTTTCCTCGCGTGATATCACTTAACTTATTTTTGATAAGGCGCTTTTTCACTGGATTCAAATGATCTGTGAATAAAATGCCTTCGATATGATCGTATTCGTGTTGGATAATGCGGGCGGCTAAACTTTCAAAAATGTCTGTTCTTTCCTCCCCTTGCTCTGTCCAATAGTGGATCTTCACGTATTCTGGACGATAAACCTCACCGCGAATACCTGGGATTGATAAACAACCCTCTTCAAAACCCCATTCCTCCCCAGTTTCCTCGATAATGGTCGGGTTGACGAATACTTTTTTGAATCCTACTAACGATTGATCCACATCCTCGTCCTTTTCTCCCTCGTTCATGGGTCTACCATCAACGACGAATAAACGAATGTCCATCCCGATTTGCGGAGCAGCTAAACCCACACCGCTAGCAGCGTACATGGTTTCAAACATATCTTCCGATAATTTGATTAAATCAATCGAACCTAATTCAATAGGTGCAGCGACTTTTCTTAAAACGGGGTCCCCGTAGGGTATAATTGGATAAATCATATCTATTAGCGCAATGCAAACAACAAATTTAGCAGAATTTATCCTTTGTTTTTCGTAATTTGCAGGGATTTTTAACCTAAGTAAGATTTAATAAAAAGATTATGAATAGAAACTTCTTTAAGGCACATCCTTGGCATGGCGTACAAATCGGCGACCAAATGCCTGAATTAGTGACCGCCTTTATTGAAATTGTTCCTACGGACACAGTTAAATACGAGATTGATAAGCAAACGGGTTATTTGAAAATTGATCGCCCGCAGAAATTCTCGAACATTGTGCCAGCATTATATGGCTTTTTGCCACAAACCTATTGCTCAGATGGCATTGCAGAGCTTGCTCGCAAGTATTCTGGGAAAGATATTGAGAGAGGGGATGGCGATCCATTGGATATTTTAGTGCTTTCAGAGCGTGCGATTACGCACGGAGATATTTTATGTCAGGCGATTCCGATTGGTGGAATTCGCATGATCGATAAGGGAGAGGCGGATGATAAAATCATTGCGGTATTGAAGGATGATCCGATTTATGGCAAATGGAAAGACATAGCGGATGCGCCTAAAGATATCGTGGAGCGTTTGAGACACTATTTCTGGACCTATAAAATGTTACCTGGAGAAACTACCTCAAATGCGGTAGATATTGATGATATTTATGGTCGCGAAGTGGCGTTTGAAGTGATTCGCCAAGCACGCGAAGACTACCGTAAAAACTTCGGTTAGAAACCATTTAAATGTAAAGCTATGTGGCAATTTGTCAAGTATTCGTTAGCGACTGTTGTTGGATTATTTCTTTTTGTCATTGTTTCATTGCTGCTTTTGGCCGGCGTTGGCGCGGCGATGGGAAGCTCCGATGAGGAATACGATTTAAAGGATAATTCGGTTTTGAGATTAGATCTAAATCGTCCGATTGTTGAGAATGCGTCGACGGAGGAGAATCCATTCGCTGCTTTGACGGATATCTATTTTGCCCCGCCAGAAAATCTCGGTTTGATTCAAGTTTTGTCTGCTTTAGAGCGCGCAAAAGTGGATCCTAAAATCAAAGGCATCTATTTAGATGCGAGTTTCCCGATTGCAGGTTATGCCCAGCTTTCGGAGATTCGGGAGGCGATTCAGAAGTTCCAAAAATCCGGAAAATTCGTCTATGCCTACGCTAATTCCTATACAGAAAAAGGCTATTATGTGTCCTCGGTGGCAGATAAGACCTATTTAAATCCGAATGGTTTATTGGATTTCAATGGAATTAGCGTTCAATATACCTTCTACAAGAAGGCGCTGGATAAATTAGAGATTGAGCCTTTGGTATTCCGCGTGGGTACCTACAAGTCTGCTGTGGAGCCTTTCATTCGCGAAGACATGAGCGAGGAAAACAAGGCCCAAACCTCTTCATTCTTACAATCGATTAACACCTATATTTTTGATAAAATTGCGCGATCTAAGAATATTCCAGTACGTAAATTAGATCAGATTGCGGATAGCCTGCAAGCTTTTGAGCCAGCGAATGCGGAGAAATTAGGGATGGTGAAGCAAGGTTATTGGGATGAATTCGAAGCTTTATTGAAAAAGGCTTCAGGCGAGAAGGAGAAAGTGATTTATGTGTCAGTGAATAATTATTTGAAGGCGAAGAATCCGATTGCAGAGGTTGAAGGGAAAGATCGAATTGCGGTTTTAGTAGCTGAAGGCGAAATTTCGGGTACGAGAGCGAGCGAAGGAAATATCGGATCGGATGATTTCGTGAAGGAGTTGAAAAAGCTTCGGGAGAGTAAATCTGTGAAGGCAATTGTACTTCGTATTGATTCTCCGGGGGGGTCTTCTTTAGCGTCTGATATCATGTGGCGCGAGATTGAATTAACGAAGAAAGTGAAGCCGATTATCTCTTCTATGTCGAATTATGCGGCATCTGGGGGTTATTATATGGCGATGGGAACGGATGCGATTGTGGCACAGCCTACGACGATTACGGGTTCCATTGGTATTTTTGCGGCTTGGTTTAACGTAGATACTTTCCTGAAAAACACCTTAGGTATAACACAGGACCACGTGAATACGCATGCGAATTCGAATTTCATGACTTCGGCCGGTGCTTTGACCGATTTTCAGAAATCCGTCGTCCAAAATTCAGTCAACAAAGGCTACCTTTCCTTTACCACGAAGGCGGCGGCAGGTCGTAAGATGACATTGCAAAGATTGCAATCTTTAGCGGGTGGTCGTGTTTGGACGGGTGCACAGGCAAAACAAATTGGTTTAGTGGATGAATTAGGTGGCTTGGATAAGGCCATTGAAATGGCTGCGGATAAGGCTAAATTAAAACCGGGTTCTTATAAAGTAGCCGTTTACCCGAAGGCGAAATCCTTTGTGGACGAGCTATTAAGTTCAGCGACATCTGAAACATCCATGTCAGAGCGATTGTTAACAAAAAATATTCCATGGTCATCTGCTGTATTAGAGGTGAATCGTTGGAAAAAAAGAGAGGGCTTCTTAGCGATGATGCCTTATTTAATGGAATTTGAATAGAAATAAAGCTTATATGGTACGTAATAATTGGACTCGAGAAGAGGTAGAAAAAATATATAACCAGCCGTTTTTGGATTTGGTTTATCAGGCTGCAACAGTGCACCGCGAGAATTTTGACCCCAATGAGGTACAAATTTCGACCCTTCTTTCGATCAAGACGGGAGGTTGCCCAGAAGATTGTTCTTATTGCTCTCAAGCAGCGCGTTATCACACGAATGTGAAGGTGCAAAAATTACTTCCCTACGAGGAGGTGATTCAAGCAGCTAATCGGGCGAAGGATAATGGTAGTTCTCGTTTCTGTATGGGAGCGGCGTGGCGCGAGGTGCGTGATAACAAAGACTTTGACCGGGTACTAGATATGGTCAAAGGGGTGAACTCCTTAGGTATGGAGGTTTGCTGTACCTTAGGTATGTTATCTGAAGAGCAAGCGCAGAAATTAAAGGATGCCGGCTTGTACGCTTATAATCACAACATCGATACGAGTGAAGAATATTACGATGACGTTATTTCGACGCGTACCTATGACGACCGTTTAGAGACTCTTGGAAACGTACGTAAGGCGAAATTATCCGTTTGTTCTGGTGGTATTATCGGAATGGGCGAAAGCGCAGGAGATCGCATCGGAATGCTATTGACGTTAGCTAACCTGCCTGAGCATCCAGAATCAGTTCCAGTGAACAACTTAGTTCCTGTAGAAGGAACGCCTTTTGAGAACCAAAAGACCGCTTCTGTTTGGGATCTCGTTCGTGTGATCGCGACAGCGAGAATCATGATGCCCAAGTCAGCCGTGCGTTTATCTGCAGGCCGCTTAGAATTAAACTACGAAGGTCAGGCTTTCTGCTTTATGGCAGGAGCGAATTCGATTTTCTCTGGAGACGTATTATTAACGACGCCTAACCCGGATACGAAATCAGATGCGGAATTATTCCAAATCCTAAGCATCAAGCCGAAAGAAGCTTTCAAAGATGCACGTAAATCAGGTATAGAATTTAATCAGATTCCAAGTGCGCAAGGTTTAGAGCATACACACTAGAAGAAAAAATAAATAGAATGGGCGCTAATTCGAAAGGGTTAGCGCCTTTTTTTATAACGTCTTGCTCATGCGGTAATGTTGAATCTCGCCAAACAACAAGTACGATTCCGCCACGATAGTATATCCAATTCTCTGATAAAACGGCACCGCATTCTCCCTCGCCTCCAATACGATTTCAGTCCAGCCTTTTGCTTTCGCTTCCTCTTCTAGGTAAGCCATGATGGCTTTCCCAATTCCCTTTCCTTGCGCCGCGGTAGCGGTTGCCACACAACGGACTTGCCCTTGCTTTTCCGCAGACTCGTGCATGCGCGCCACACCCAGCACCTCGTTGTCTTCCACGGCAATGGCGTGAATGGCTTGATCTTCATCTGCTAATACTTCAGATCCCAAAGGCTGATTCCAGGGCTCTCGTAGCACGTTAAAACGCAAAGCATAATAGGCTTTCCATTCGGCGTCGGTTTGGGGAGATTTGATTTCCATGTGGTAGGGGGGTAAAAAAATGGCGCAGCCCGCAGGGCTGCGCCATAAATATACACGATTCCTTCTCTATTTTGCAAAGTTCACCGCGCGCATTTCGCGAATAACGGTTACTTTGATTTGACCCGGATATTGCATCTCTTTCTCGATTTTCTGAGAAATGTCAAACGATAGGTTCGATGCCTTTTCGTCGCTTACATTCTCTGAATCAACCATGATACGCAACTCACGACCCGCTTGGATGGCATAACATTTCTGAACTCCGTCGAACGAAGTAGCTAATGTTTCTAGATCGCGAAGACGCTTCATGTAGGACTCCATCATCTCGCGGCGTGCGCCAGGACGAGATCCCGAAATCGCATCACACACTTGGATGATAGGGGAGATCATGGAAGTCATCTCACACTCATCGTGGTGAGCTCCGATCGCATTACAAACCTCTGGATGCTCTTTGTATTTCTGAGCCAGCTCCATCCCTAATAAAGCGTGAGGAAGTTCTGGTTCTTCATGCCAAACCTTACCAATATCGTGTAGTAAACCCGCACGCTTCGCAAGCTTCGCGTTCAACCCTAATTCAGCTGCCATCGTTGCACACAACTTCGCGACCTCGCGGGAGTGTTGCAATAAGTTTTGGCCATAGGATGAACGGAAACGCATACGTCCCACCATCTTAATTAATTCCGGATGTAAACCGTGAATACCTAAGTCGATAACCGTCTTCTCTCCGATTTCGATGATCTCATCGTCGATGTTCTTACGTGTCTTATTCACGACCTCCTCAATACGCGCCGGGTGAATACGACCATCTTGCACTAAACGGTGAAGTGATAAACGGGCAATCTCACGACGTACTGGATCAAAACCAGATATGATAATCGCTTCCGGCGTATCATCCACGATGAATTCCACACCCGTTGCCGCTTCCAGCGCACGGATATTACGTCCTTCACGTCCGATGATTTTACCCTTGATGTCATCTGATTCGATGTTGAAAACAGAGACACAGTTTTCGATGGCATTCTCAGCAGCGGTACGTTGAATCGTTTCGATAACGACTTTCTTCGCCTCTTTCGTAGCGGTTAATTTCGCCTCTTCGATCGCTTGTTTTACGAGTGAGCTTGCTTTCGATTCTGCCTCTGCCTTCAAGGCATCCATGATTTGCTGACGCGCTTCGTCTGCTGAAAGGCCAGCAATTTTTTCTAATTGGCTAATCTGATTCGCTAGCATCGCTTCCGCTTCCTCGCGTTTCTTTTCTACATCTTCTAGCTTCTTGCGGAAGTTTTCTTCTTTCGCTTGAACGCTTTGTTTTGCGGATTGTAATTCTTGTTCAGCTACGCGTTGTTGCTCTGATTGCTGCGCTAAAATGCGCTCTTTTTCGCGTAATTTTTGCTCGTTTTCAAGTAGAATACCTTTTTTGTTTTGGGTCTCTTCTTCGAATTCTGCTTTCAAGCGAAGGAAGTTTTCCTTAGCTTCAAGCATACGGTCTTTTTTGATATTTTCTGCAGAGATTTCTGCATTTTTTAGGATATCCTCCGCTTTGCGTTGGGCGTCTCCTTCGATGTTTTTATTTACCTTCGAGTAGAATACTTTTCCGGCAAATAATCCTCCCGCCGCAGCGATAAGGGGTAAAATAAAAGTTAATATAGTCGACATATAGAACGAATGTGTGTTTATACATTAGTTCCCTGAAAAATCGAAATAAAAGGAGAATTATACTGTGAACTCAGCTGCTAGAGATAATAATTCGTTGTTTTCTTCTAGCACATCGGCCTGAAGCGAATTATGTTCTGCTTCAAATTTCAAACCACACATGGCCAGGTCTAAGGCCACCATTGCCATCACGGCTGCGGGATCTGAACTATTTGTTTGTTGTTCGTAATAACGAACCATCTTGTTCACTACTGATGCTGCATTTCTTACGTAAGCCTCCTCGCCCGGACTAACCTTTAAGGCGATACTTTGTATGCCTACCAGTAGATTACAAGGGATTTTAGGACTCATGGATTGCGTAATTGGTCAATGCAATGATCTATTTTTGTAATATATTCTTCTAACTTTTGTTTCAACTCAGCGGTGGGAACTGCTGTGTTATCTGTACTAGCTACAATTTTAGCGAAATTATCTGATTTTTTAAAGTTTTTCTCCAATTCTTTTAGCCTTCTCATCGATCTAGCAAGTTCGTCTGTTTTTTGGGCTAATTTTTCGGTTAACTCATCCACTTTCGCCTGCTTTTCGGCCATCGCCCCCTCGTATTCTTGTAAACGCGTTACCATCCCGCCGATTTTCAGCTTGAGGTTTAGGTACTGCATTTTCAGTTCATTCTTCATTTCAAGGCTAAGCTAGGTTTTCCGTTTTTCCAGGAAAATTCTTGGATGAATATATAGGCCAAAATACAAATAAATCCGATGTTTTGGCTGATGATCAACGGGATTTCCAATGTAGCCAATAGGGCGCCTGATTTAATTGCTACAATACCTAAGCTAATGTACACGATGGCTGCCATCCAGCGGTAGGGTGCTGGGTCGTATTTTTGGCCCCCTACATAACATAAAATGGTCATCACAATTGCGGAGGCTAAAAACGAATAGGCACAAGCCATATAGCCATACATGGGAATAAAAATGACGTTTCCGATTAGGGTTACCGCAAGCCCAGTCACCGTGATGACCGTCCCCATATAGGTTTTATTCGTCTTTTTAAACCAAACCGATTGCGTATAATACACCCCTAAAAATAAATTAGCGAGTAGTAACACCGGAACGACATCAATGCCTTCCCAATAGATAGCCTGGCGTAAAAACAAGCCTTGAATCCAGAATAAATTCGAACTCACACCCACCCATAAAATCAGGCAAACAATGACAAACCAGTGACTCACTAGGGCTAAATTAGCCTGACTATTTTCCGCTGACTTCGAGCCTAGGAAGAAAGGTTCTGCTGCGTATTTGAAGGCCTGAATCGCTAAACTCATAAACACCGAAAGCTTGTAGCAATTTCCATAAATGCCTAATGCATCCTCGGAGGTTCTACCTGTGTAGAATCCGGCAGGTAAAAATTCTTCCAGCAACAAACGGTCAAACATCAAATTAAACATCGCTGCTAAACTCATGAACATAATGGGGTAAGAATACACCCATAATTTTTTCATTTCTACGCCATCCCATGTCCATTTAAAATCAGCAAAGGACGAACGCAGCCAATAGAAAAGACTGGCATTTGCGAGTAAGTTCGCTAAGAAAATATAGCCTGCTCCGATGCTCGGGAAATAGAGGTTTTGTAAAAACTCAGGCCCCCAATGCTCTTCGTGCATCGGCTTTAATAAGGCTAAGAAAAAAAGATTCAGTCCTACGTTAATGAGGATCGAAACGATTTTAGCCTTCACAAATAATTGGATTTTACGTTCTAAACGTAGGCGGGCAAATGGGATAGCTGTAACCGCATCGATGGCTAAAATCAACGCTAACCAGCGCATAAATTGACCTTTACCTTCGTATCCTAGTGTAGTCATCAGTGGATCTGCGAATACAAATAAACCGACTGTAAAAAACCCGGATGTCAGAATGATGGCCGTTAAAATGATATTGTAGTAGCGTTCTGGGGCTTCCTTCGCGTAACGGAAGTAGGCCGTCTCCATGCCATAAGTGTAAATGATATTCGCGATGGCAACATAGCCGTATAGCTTCACATTTACGCCTAACTCCGCCGGTAAAAAGGCCGAAGTATGGATGAATACCAATAAAAAATTGAGGGAACGACCCAGGATCGTGCTGAATCCGTAGGATAGGGTTTCTCCGGCTAATTTTTTAAGAATGGACATGTGTTAAACTTCGGTCAATTCTCAAAGTTACAATTTATTGCTTTTGATAGCCGATGATTTGGTAAAAATGCTCAGAATAACTTTCGCTGATCGGGATGTGGTTCTCGCCAATTTTAATTTTTTGACTACGAATCGATTCCATTTTACTCATGGAGACGATAAACGATTTGTGTACACGGATGAAATCGGTGGCCGGTAATTTTTCCTCGATGGACTTCATGGTCATTCGGCATACAACTGGAAACTTCTGCGTTCTCAGGTGGATTTTGATATAGTCTTTTAAGCCTTCGATGTATAGAATATCCTCCAGCATAATTTTCATCAAGGAATAATCGGCATGAATGAAAATGAACTCTAATTTAGGGGCTTCGGCTGGCTTATGGAGGATTTGTTTGCTTTTGAAAAAGTCCAAAGCCTTATGACTCGCCTTCAAAAAACGCTCAAAGTTGATCGGTTTTAAGACATAATCGATGACGTCAAGATTAAAACCATCTAGCGCATATTGCTGGTACGCGGTCACGAAAATGACCATCGGTTTCGTCGTTAAACTTTCTATAAATTGGAGGCCGGTCATTCCGGGCATTTGGATGTCCAGAAATACAAGATCCACGGGATTGTTTTCTAAGTATTCTACGGCCTCCATAGCGTTTCTGCAGCGTTTTACGAGTTGCAAAAAGGGGACTTTGGAGATATTATCTTCCACTAAATCGAGTGCCAGACTTTCATCGTCCACTGCCAAACATTTTAAAATCGTACCCGGAATTTCTACTAAGTTTTCAGTGGACATAACTAGGCGTGTTGAATGGTGAGGGTAATTTCAAAAGTGTCGTCTGATTCTTTGACGATCAAGCTGTGATTGTTCGGGTAAAGTAATTCTAAGCGACGCTTCACGTTCGCTAGTCCGATTCCAGAGCTTTCGTCTTTTTTCTCGTTTATAACAGCTCCTTTTTTATTAGCCACGTGGAAAGTGAGCTCTTTTGCGCTATCCTTTAATTCGATTTCAATGGTGGGATTCTCGATAAATCCTACGCCGTGTTTGAACGCATTCTCTACGAATGGAATCAATAACATTGGTTCAATGCTGCTTGATTTTGGCCCTATTTCATGTGTAAAATCAATGCGAATGTCATCTCCAAAGCGAATTTTTTGTAAATCAATATAGCTCTCTAAATAGGTTAATTCCTTTAGAATAGGTACGATCGAATCATTCGTTTCATAGATCATGTAACGCATCAATTCGGATAATTTAACGACCACGGGTTCCACCATCTCCGGCTTTCTGCGCGATAAAGAAACAACGCTGTTTAATACATTAAACATAAAATGCGGACTAATTTGTGAGCGTAAAAAGGATAGTTCAGACTTCAAACGCTCATTCTCTTGTTCCTTCACTTGTTCATCCTCTTTCATTCGATCTGAAATCAACCGATACGAAGTTCCTATGGCTGCATAAAATAGCAATTGGAAAATCATCCGCATTAATCCGCCTCTTCTTGCGCCGCCTCCTGTATGGTTTCCGGGGAAGAAATGAGCATAGACCCAGCGAAATAATTCCTCATGGACCCAAAGCATGAATACGATAGCTCCAATCAGCGTTAACAAGTAGATAATAACCCCCTTTGCGCGTAATAACTTAGGTAGTAAAACCTCGGTGTTTAAGTAAAAGAAGGGGATATTAATGACCGTGAAGCTGGTCATGTAAAAGATCCAAAAATACGAACGGCGAATCTCCTCCGGATTATTGGAATTGGTGTTGGGTCCTAATAAAATCGGAAGTGCAATCAGGAAGGCCCAAAAAAACAGGTGCAATAACAGGTTCCTGAATTTAAACGTCTTTTGTATCATCGGGTTTTATTTTGCTTTTTGTATTCAGCGAATTCAAATTAAGAGAATCTTCCTTATATTTCCAGTATATTTTCTACCAGTGTCCTGATTGTGCCGATGAAAAGGCCAAATGATTTTCGGTAGATTTGTTCAAACCTTTATTTAACCATGAAAAAAATTCTTTTTTCGTTGCTGCTCGCTGCACCTATTTGTGCCTGGGCTCAGCAAGCGATTCCTCTCACCGATTTATCTGCTTTTGACCAGCCCAGCAAAAACTGGACCATTGAGCAGGCTGTATTCGCGACGTATTCAGATACGCTTTTTCAAGTAAGTCCTGGGCAGGGAGTGTTAGTAAATACGCTCAGAAGCGGAAAATACCATCGTTCAGATGATTTAAAGTCCAAAATGCAACACGGCGATATGCGCCTATTAGTCGACTTCATGTTGCCTAAGGGGATGAATTCCGGTATATACCTGCAAGGACGTTACGAGGTGCAATTATACGATTCTTGGGGCAAGAAAACCGTAAAATACGATGATTGTGGGGGTATTTATGAGCGTTGGGACGATTCCCGTGGGAAAGGAAAAGAGGGATATGAAGGATATGCACCACGCCAAAACGCGAGCAAAGCTCCCGGCCTTTGGCAGACCCTAGAAATTGATTTTCAAGCACCTCGCTTCGATGCATCTGGTCGTAAAATAGCCAATGCCATCTTCAAAAAAGTCATCTTAAACGGCTTAGTCGTTCAAGAAAACATCGAAGTGTCGGGGATGACGCGTGGAGCTATTTTTGATAAGGAAGCACCTTTTGGCCCCATCTTAATTCAAGGTGACCATGGTCCGGTCGCTTTTAGAAACTTGCGCTACGAGACGTATGAAAAACCAACGGCTTCGCTAGGCGAAGTTTCCTACGATTATTACACGGGTAAATTTACCGATCCGATTGTACCCACCACTAGTCCGGTAAAATCAGGTAAAATTCCAGCTTTAACCTACCGCGTGATTCCGGTAAATAATGATTATTTAATTCATTACGAGGCAGAATTAAGCATTCCAGAGGATGATAATTATGAATTCCAAACCTATTGGACAGGCTCTGGCGAATTGAAAATTGATGGTAAGGTATTAAACAATGGCGCTCATTGGTTTAACGAAATGGTGCCTTCGTCTACTTTCCTGAAGGCAGGAAAGCACCAGTTGGAAATTATTCATATTAAAGATTTCCCTTGGGGTCCTAAGGCTTTAGGTTTGAACGTGAAACGCATCGGTGCGCGCTTAGTTTCCTTGCATGAAAGAACTTCCTTGTTAGATCCTGATGCGGTCGGATTAATCGAAGTGAAGGCAAATGCGGAACCCGTTTTACAGCGTTCATTCGCTTTTCATTTAGGTAAGAAAAAGACGCATGTGATTCAAGTGGGAGATCCAGCAGGGTTACATTATTCGTACGATTTGAAACAAGGGGCGATTCTGCAGGTTTGGCGTGGAAAGTTCCTTGATGCCACCCAAATGTGGGATAACCGCGGCGAGCCTCAAACGTCTGAACCACTCGGTTTACAGGTCGTTCAAGACGGTAAATTTCCCTTAGTTTTAGCACATCAAGCTCAACCAGATTCAACAGAATTAGTGTACAAAGGCTATCGCCTAGAGGCTGGCCGTCCGGTATTTATGTATGAGTGGCCTGCGGCGAAATTGCGAGTAGAAGATCGCATTCAGCCAGCAGGTAATGGGCTTCGGAGAACCCTTAGTTTAGTGGGGGCAAGTCCGCAAAAAAATGAGTTGGAAGCTATTTTAGCTACTGGGCACCATTTATCAGTATTGCGCAATGGATTAGCTTCTCAACCGGGTAATTTTATGGAATGGAAAGGAGCAGCAGCGGAATTAGTTAAAACGCCGGCGGGAGCTCAACAACTTCGCGTGCCATTTACAGGCGCACAATTCACCTATGATTTGATTTGGTAACGATGAAAAAATATACCGCTTTTTTACTCTTGTTTTCTATGGCGCTAGGCGCCTTTGCACAAACAAAACCGACTCCTAAAAAGGAGCAGGATTATTATGAAATTAAGACCCTACCTATTCCGAAGGAGATCTACCTGGAAGTAGGAGGAATTGCGACGATGCCGGATGGCCGTATCGCGGTAAGCACGCGTCGGGGAGAGATTTGGATTATCGAGAACCCATATCAAAAGACCAGCCATCAAACCTATTACCGCCGTTTTGCGAGTGGATTGCATGAGGTATTAGGCCTAGCTTACAAGGATGGGGTGTTTTATTGCTCTCAGCGGGGTGAGTTAACGAAGATCTCGGATACCGATCGCGACGGAGTGGCGGATTTGTATGAACCTATTTACACCTTCGATTTATCAGGTAATTACCATGAATATACGTACGGACCGGTGATTGATAAAAACGGGGATATGTGGGTGAGTTTGAATTTGGCCTGGGTGGGTTTTGGTGAAGGTAAGTTTGCCAAATGGCGCGGCTGGTTCGTTAAAATTACTCCAGACGGGAAATTAGAGCCTTTTGCAGGAGGTTTACGTTCACCGGCAGGTTATAGCTTTAATGACGAAGGCGACTTGTTTTATGGCGAAAACCAAGGGGATTGGGTAGGTTCTGGTCGTGTGACGCATCTGGCGAAAGGAGATTTTGCCGGAAATCCAGGCGGTTTGAAATGGGCGAAAGAACCGAACAGTCCATTGAAATTAAGCCTTGAGGAAATCCAAGACAATGGGTCACCTATGTTTGAGGCAGCAGCAAAGAATCCGAAGATTAAATTACCAGCAGTTTGGTTTCCACATGCGATCATGGGTATTTCTACCTCTGATATCTTGCAGGATACTACGAAAGGAAAGTTTAGTCCATTTCCAGGACAGTATTTCGTAGCGGATCAAGGTCAATCGAAGGTGATGCGTATGGGTCTAGAAAAGATCAATGGCGTATACCAAGGATTTGCCATTAATTACCGCGAAGGATTTCAGTCGGGTATTTTACGAGAGCGATTTGGGTTGGATGGCAGTATGTTCGTGGGGATGACCTCACGTGGTTGGGGAAGTACAGGAAAGGATGAGTTCGGTTTGCAGCGCTTGTTTTGGAACGGAAATATGCCATTTGAGATCGATATGATCAAGGCGAAATCAGACGGATTTGAGTTCAGCTTTACACAGCCAGTGGATGTGAATTCAGTTAAAAAAGCTGCTTCTTATGCCATAAGATCGTATATCTACAAATACCAGCACCAATATGGAAGCCCGATTATCGAATTGAAAGATTTGAAAATCAAAGCAGTGGAGGTTTCTGCTGATCACAAGAAAGTACGTATTTCAATCGACGGAATTCGCCGTTTCTTCATTCATGAGTTTACCTTGAAAGGGGTGTTGAATGAGAAAGGGGAGCCATTATTACACGAAACGGCATATTATACCTTGAATGAGATTCCGGCTGGGCCTGCATTAGTAGCGGCGGCACCTCAGGATGAAATCCATGTGAAGGTGACAGAGGTGAAGGTAGTGAGTAAAGGTTTAGGCTATGAATTAGCGATCTCTAATTTATTAAAGAAACATACTTGCTCTGCTTGCCACGCAAAAGACAGCAAACTGGTAGGTCCAGCGTTCACGGAAATTGCGAAACGCAATTATTCAAATCAGCAGATTTTAGATTTAGTCTATAAGCCTCGGCCTGAAAACTGGCCTGACTTCGCCACCGAAATGGCTCCGATGAGCCACGTGCCTAAAGCCGATGTGCTAAAGATTGCCGGCTGGATTAATGGTCTACGAGAAAAAGAAGGTTTAAAGAACCGTGATTAACAAAAAAAGCTCTCTGCGTAAAACAGAGAGCTTTTTTTATGGATGTCAGGCGAATTATTTCTTCGCAGCAACGCTACCTTGAATCGCTAAAACGATTTGTGAAACTTCCCCGTTGTTAATTACGGTTACCGTTTTATTGAAGTTACCTGGGCGACCAGCTGAATTAAATGAGGCCGTTACTTTACCTGTTTTACCTGGCATAACTGGCTCTCTAGTCCATTCTGGAGTTGTGCAACCACAAGAGGGTTGAACGTTAGAAATAACCACTGGAGATTTACCTGTGTTCGTGAATTCGAAGCTATACGTAGCAATAGTTCCCTCGGTGATGGTTCCGAAATCGTGCTTCTCTTGTTTGAATTTCAAGGCACCTTGCGCATTCGATGAGAAAGCAAAGCCTAAAACAAGCGCAAATAGGGCGATTAATTTTTTCATATCTAATTTCATTGGTTTTATATACGATTCAAATCTATAAACAATAAAAGATTTCGACAAGTTTCTTGTCCGGATTCTGTTTGGACGCCGAGGATTTTGTTGTATTTTTACGTGTTTAATAAGACCAAGCATTTGAATTCATTTACTTTTTCTAATCCCTCTCTTTCGTTCGATCCTGCTCAGGTGCTCGAGGACTATCGCTTAGCTGCTATCAGCCGCGCTTGTAGTCTTTTAGTGCGCAAGGAGGTGTTTTCTGGACGAGCAAAATTTGGGATTTATGGGGATGGAAAAGAAGTATGCCAAATCGCTTTAGCCCGCTCCATGCGTCCCGGAGACTATATTTCAGGCTATTACCGCGACCAAACCATTGGCGCCGCCATCGGTGATTTAACTTGGCCTCAGTATTTTGCGCAATTGTACGGTCATCCGGATATACAGTTTGACCCGCATTCCGGTGGTCGCCAGATGAATAATCACCACGCTACCAGATGGTTAGACGAGGAGGGTAAATGGATAGATCAAACAACTCGTTACAATACAGTGGCCGGTATTTCCTCCACTGCTGGTCAAATTCCCCGTGCCTTAGGTATCGCCTACGCCTCTAAAATGTACCGAGAAAGAGCGGATTTAAAGGATCATGAGGCGCTTTTCTCTAAACAAGGTCAAGAGGTCTGCTTCACCACCATCGGGGATGCATCCACCTCTGAAGGCATGTTTTTAGAGTGCATAAATGCGGCCGGCGTATTGCAAATTCCGATCGTATTTTCGGTCTGGGATGATGGCTACGGTATTTCGGTACCTATTGAATTTCAAACGACAAAATCGTCCATTTCAAAGGCTCTAGCAGGTTATCAGCGTACTGAGCAAGAGAAAGGATTCGAAATCATACAAGTGAAAGCCTGGGATTATCCGGGTTTAATCGCCGCCTACCAGCGGGCGGCAGAGCTAGCTAGGACGGAATTTGTCCCTTGTCTAGTTCATGTGATCGAATGTACGCAGCCCCAAGGACACTCCGCATCTGGTTCGCATGAACGCTATAAGTCAGCGGAGCGCTTAGCCTGGGAGCAGGAGGCAGATTGTAATGCTTTGTTCCGAGCTTGGGTTATAGAGCAACAAATAGCGACGGAAGAGGTGCTAAAAGCCATCGACGAGGAGGCTACGGTTTTAGCTCGTAAATACCAGAAAGAGGCCTTTGCGGCGTATATGGCCTCTGTAGATGTGGATAAAAAGGGATTTTTGCGCATCGCGAAGAGTCTGTTAGAATCGACGAACGAGCCTACCTTATTACAACCGATTATCGACGAATTGAACGCTTTACCCTATCCTATTTTTAGTGATTTAGTGCGGGCTGGTCGTAAGACTTTACGTGCTTTCCGATTCTACCAAGGGCCTGCGGTGAAACTATTGAGAAAGTGGTTAGATGATCTCGAAAAGTTGAATCGAAGAAGATTTAGCTCGCATCAAATGAGTGAATCGGATGAGTCACCCCTTTTAATTGCTGGAGTAAATCCAACTTACGAAAAGGAGCCGGTTTTGGTCGATGGGAGAGAGGTGCTTAACAAGGCGTTTTCACAGTTTTTAGAGGATCCACGGGTATTTATTCTAGGAGAAGATGTAGGTAAAATAGGGGATGTGAATCAAACCTTAGCGGGTTTGCAAGATATCTACGGCCCATTAAAGGTAACCGATACGGGTATTCGTGAGATCAGCATTGTGGGTCAAGGAATAGGGGCTTCTATGCGAGGTTTGAAACCTATTGTAGAGATTCAATATTTGGATTACATATTTTACCCATTCGCGATTTTATCAGATGATTGGGCGTGTTTACATTACCGGACAGCCGGAGGTCAAAAAGCCCCGATGATCCTGAGAACCAGAGGTCATCGTTTGGAGGGTATTTGGCATTCAGGAAGCCCAATGGCCGTTTTAATTAACGGTTTAAGGGGTGTTCATTTCTGCGTACCGCGCAACATGACGCAGGCGGCGGGAATGTACCGAACTTTGTTAAAGGGCGATGATCCGGGTATTGTGATCGAATGTTTGAACGGTTATCGCTTGAAAGAGCCTATGCCGTCTAATTTAGCAGAGATAGAAGTGGCATTAGGTGTTCCTGAAATATTGAGAGAAGGAACGGATATCACGATAGTCACTTATGGCTCGATGTGTCGCATTGTGCTGGAAGCAGCGGAAACGCTAGCAGGATTAGGCATTTCGGTGGAAGTTATTGATGTCCAAACTTTATTGCCATTTGATCGCCATCACAGCATTTTAGCCTCGATTCAAAAGACGCATCGCGTGATTTTTGCAGATGAGGATATGCCGGGTGGAGCTTCGGCTTACATGATGCAAGAAGTCTTAGATAAACAAGGTGCTTTCACCTGGCTAGAAAGTCCAGCGGTCTGCATCGCTGCGACGGCGCACCGTCCAGCTTACAGCTCAGATGGCGATTATTTCTCGAAGCCTAACGCAGAAAACGTAGTGGATGCGGTATATGAAATTATGCGCGAATCTGATCCTTTGACCTATCCAGCGATTTACTTCTAAGATGAAAGCCTATTTTCAATCCATCTGGGCAGGAATTCAAAGTACTCGAAAGGGGATGGCTTTGACGTGGAAGCACGCCTGGGCGGCACGAAATCAAAGGAGCATTCAAAATATCCAGGATCCAGATTATTTTAATCAGAAAGCTGGTATTGTGACCCTTCAATATCCGCAACAACAAATTCCCACACCCGTCAATGGCCGTTATCAATTGCACAATGAGATGGACGATTGCATCGTCTGTGATAAATGTGTGAAAGTGTGTCCTGTGGATTGCATTGAGATTGACCCTATTAAGGCGACTGGTCTGGTGGGTACGGCTTCCGATGGATCTCCTATTCGTCTTTACGCGGCGAAGTTTGATATCGATATGTCTAAATGTTGCTTTTGTGGACTCTGTACGACGGTTTGTCCTACGGAGTGTTTGACGATGACCTCGGAATACGATTTTTCTGTTTTCGATGTGAAAGAACATAATTTTGAATTTGCGAATTTGACGCCAGAACAAGCCGCTGAAAAGCGCGCGTTGTACGAGCAATTCATTGCAGAGAAGGAAGCAGCGAAAGAGGCCGCTAAAGAAACGGTACAAGAACCGGTGAAAGCGGCAGAACCTGCGAACGAGTCAGCGGAGGAAAAACCAGCAGCTGCTAAACCCGCTTTCAAGCCGGCCTTCAAACCTAGTTTTAAGCCAAAACCTAAACCAGACGCAGAATGAGCCCGCTTGTGATCGCTTTCTTGGTTTTAGCTTTATTGACGTGTGGAAGCGCTTTGGCGATGCTTTGGACGAAGAATCTTTTGCACGCAGCACTCGCGATGTTCTTAACCATGCTGGGTTTAGCGGGACTTTACGTTTTAGCTTATGCGGACGTGTTAGCGGTCGCACACGTATTAGTGTATGTGGGAGGGGTGTTAATTTTGATCTTGTTTGGAATCATGTTGACGAATCAAACGGATCCCGCGACCGGTAAAAATCATTTAATGACGCGTGAATCCAATCGCTTATTGCCCATATCCGTAGGTCTTTCGTTTTTCTTGGGGCTGTTTTGGGTATTCACGAAAGGCCCCTGGATCAATAATTTGCCGGTAACTGGCGGTTCTAAATTAAGAGAAGTAGGTCTCGGCCTGTTAACGGAATATGCATTCCCCTTCGAATTAGCGGGGATATTTTTATTGATTGCCTTGATAGGTGCCACCTTTGTTGCGAAAAACCATGACTGATATTCCGGTAATCTATTTTTTATGGGTATCCGCGTTTCTGTTTGCGACAGGGCTAGCAATCTTGCTGTTGAAGAAGAATACGATTTTCGTTTTGATGGGGATTGAATTAATCCTTAATGCGGCGAATTTAAACTTAGTAGCCTTCTCGAAGAACGAGCCATCGTTACAAGGTTTGTATTTGAGTATTTTCGTTCTTGTGGTGGGAGTATGTGAGATGGCGATTGCATTAGCCATCGTTTTACAGGTCTACCGAAACTACCGGGCCATCGAAGTGGACCAGTTCAAATCCGAATACTAGAGATTTTCGAGTTGTTTTTTGAATTTGAGGGCTTTCATTTTGCCTAGTACTTTGGCCAAATCATCCTCTGAAGCCTCCTTCAATGCGGTCACCGTCCCAAAAGCCTTCAATAATTTCGCTGCCGTCAATTTCCCGATTCCATCCATGGTCTCCAGTTGGGAAACAATAAAGTTTTTGCTTCGCTTATTTCTATGCGCTGTGATCCCAAAACGGTGCGCCTCATCCCGCAATTGCTGAATCAACTTCAGGGACTCCGATTTCTTATCAATATATAAAGGCAGACTATCTTCTGGAAAGTAAATTTCCTCTAATCGCTTTGCAATGCCGATGATGGGAATCTGACCGTATAATCCAATGGCTTTCAGTGCATCGCAGGCAGAACTTAGCTGGCCTTTCCCACCGTCGACAATAATTAAATCGGGCAATTCTGCTTCTTCTTCTAACAAACGCGTATATCGACGCGTGATCACCTCGTGCATGGTGGCAAAATCATCTGGTCCTTCCACCGTTTTAGGCGTGAAGATGCGGTAATCCTTCTTAGAGGGTAGCGAATTCTTAAAGCATACCATCGCCGAGACAGGGTTAGTGCCCTGCAGGTTCGAGTTATCGAAACATTCAATGTGCTTAGGTAAGTCCGTTAATCGAAGATCATTTTTCAACTTGATCATCACGCGCATCTTCCGGTCACCTCCGCTTTCTTCCGCCGCCTTGCGATCCGCCTTCTCTTTTCTAAAGTACAAGACGTTCTTTAGGGACATGTCGAGCAGCTTTCTTTTGTCACCTTGACTCGGCAAGGTATTGCGTGCTCCCTCGAACTCGATCGACATGGGGATGTTCGTGATTATTTCTTTGGCCTTACTCTGGAACTGATCGCGCTTCTCCCAAATCAACATCGTCAGCAACTCGGCCTCCTCTTCTTCTAATTTCTTTTTGACTTCCCAGGTCTGTGACTGTAAAATCGTTCCGTTGATGACCTTCATGAAGTTAATATAGGCCAAAGACTCATCCGACACCATCGAAAACACATCCACATCATGGATCGATGGATTAACGACCGTTGACTTCGCTTGGAAATTCTCCAAGAGCTGCCATTTTTCTTTCCACTCCTGCGCTTTCTCAAAGGCCAATTGGGTGGAGGCCTCCTGCATTTGCGTGATAAAGAAACTTTTCGCCTTCTGGTAATTGCCCTTCAAAATCTGCGACACCTGATCGATGTACTCCGTATACCTCGCCTCCTGCTCTAAACCTTCGCATGGCCCTTTGCAATTCCCAATATGGTATTCCAGGCAAACCTTAAATTTGCCGGCTTCTATGTTAGCTTCTTTTAAATTCAGGGCGCAGGTCCTTAAGGGATACAACTGATGCAGCATCTCGAGCAGCGCATTCATCAGTTTGGGATTTGCATAAGGTCCAAAAAACGTCCCCAACGCATGATTAATCCTCCGCTCCGTAATTAAACGGGGAAAGCGCTCTTTCGTCAAACAGATAAAGGGGTAGGTCTTGTCATCCCTCAAAAGGATGTTGTATTTTGGCTGAAACTGCTTAATCAGCGTATTCTCTAAAAGCAGGGCATCAAATTCCGAGTGAACAATCGTAAACTCGAGATTACGTATCTGCGAAACCAGTCGCCTCGTCTTATTGTCCTTTCCTTTTACATTCGTGAAATACGAGCTGACCCTGTTTTTTAAATTCTTCGCCTTTCCTATATAGATGATCGTCCCGCTTTCATCGAAATAGCGATAAACACCTGGATCTTCAGGTAAAGTGGGAAGGACGATTTTAGGGTCAAAGGTCGACATAGGTCAAAATTAAGCAAAATTCTCTTCTTTGTGTTTTTTGTAATTATCTAAGGAGGCAGTTTCTGTATTCCGCCTAAATTATGGTCAGGTTAAGGGCTTGTTAGGGGCGTGCTAATTCACGACAAAAACCTCAATTCTGTCGACGAAAACAGAGGTCCTAATTGGATCCAATTGATGGAATAGGCCTTCTGAGAGCCTAATAATAGAATACTACTATTTAAAATAAAAAAAATGAAAAAATATCAAGTAAAAACTTGTGTAGGTTGTAAGTATTGGACATATTTGACTGTATATAATAGTGTAGCATAGTTAAGATAGGTCATCTATTTCCGATGTTGTTTTGATCTGCTATTGTATTATTTAAAGATTTGTTTGACAACTAAACCTATTTAAAATTTTAAACCTATTTATTCACCTAATCAGAAAGGAGGCCTATTGAACAAGTAAAACTCAAAACCTAAAATTTAATTTAAAAACTAACTTAATCTTTATTATGAAAAACAATTTTTACCAAAGTCTACGAGGCTTTCTTTTGCTAGCGATAGTGATGCTAGGAAGCTTCTCGTCATTTGCCCAAGACCGCAAGGTTACAGGTAAAGTCTCTGGGACAGATTCTCAGGGAATTCCGGGTGTGAGTATCTTAGTAAAAGGAACTAACACAGGAGCAACTACAGATGTTAATGGTGCATTCTCTGTAACTGTTAAGTCTGCATCAGCTGTTTTGAATATCTCAGCTGTAGGCTATAAGTCTCAATCCATTACAGTAGGTTCTCAATCTTCTATTAATGTAACATTAGCAGAAGATAACTCTCAGTTAGATGAAGTAATCGTAACAGGTTACTCAGTAACTAACAAGAAAGAGTCTACAGCTGCTGCTTCTATCGTTAAAGCGAAGGATTTGCAAATCGCACCTTCAGGTAACGTAGAGCAACAATTACAAGGTCGTGTAGCCGGTGTTACTTTGATCACTAACGGACAACCAGGTACGGCAAGTATCATCCGTGTTCGTGGTTTCGGTGCATTTGGTGGTAACGAGCCTTTGTATGTTGTGGATGGAGTTCCAGTAGGAACAACAGATTTCCTTTCTCCAGATGATATCGAGTCTACTACGGTCCTTAAGGATGCGGCAGCAGCTTCCATCTATGGTGCTCGTGCAGCGAACGGTGTAATCGTTTACACTACTAAGCGTGGTGCGCGTAACAAAGGAATCACTATTACTTATGATGGATTGTACGGTGGTACTGACCCTAACGTAGGTGGTGTGGCTAAAATGTTAACTCCTCAAGAGCAAGCTGATTGGACTCACGTGGCATACCGTAACAACGCGGCAGCTAACGGAACTGCAGTAGCTTATACTCACCCTCAATATGGTACTTCAGCGCAAGCTACTTTACCTACTTACTTGCACTTCAATGGCGCAAATGGTGTGAACTCTGGTGATATGGCAGCGGCTCAAGCAGCTTACGCAGCTAATCCTTTGACTACTTTCGTAATCAAAACAAATAAAGCAGGTACTAACTGGTATGATGAAATTACTCGTTTCGGTTCTACTATGCGTCACTCTTTAGGTATCCAAGGTGGAACAGACAAAGGTCGTTTCTACTTAGGTTTATCTGGACAAGAGCAACAAGGTATCTTATTGGAGAATGATTTCAAACGTTATTCAGCACGTTTTAACTCTGAATTCGATTTAGGTAAGAAAGTACGTATGGGTGAAAACTTACAATTCACTTATCGTTCAGTTCGTGGACAAGCAGGTGGTAACAATGGTTTAGGTGTTGCTGGTGATGAGTCAGTAATCTTATCTGCTTACCGTATGCCTACAGCTATTCCAGTATTTGATGAATTCGGTAGCTACGCTTCTACAAAAGCAGCTGGTTTTAACAACCCTCGTAACCCAGTTCGTCAAATCATGCGTAACAACTTAAACGATAACAACTACAATGCATCTGCATTTGGTAACGTTTATGTGGAGTATGAGCCAATCAAAGACTTAATCTTGAAGACTTCTATCGGTGGTCAATATTCAGGTTATGGTTACAAAGATTATAACTACAAATACTTAGGTGATTCAGAGCCAGAAGCTTCGGATTCATTCTATGAGGGTTCAGGTTATAACTTTGCCTATACATTTACTAATACAGCTGCTTACAAATACCAATTCAGAAAGCATGGTGTTAAAGTATTAGCGGGTATGGAAGCATTGAATACAGGTGCTGGTCGTCAGATGAGTGGTTCAGGTATCAATCCATTCTCAATGGATACGGATTTCGTAACTTTATCTTCTGTTCAATCTCCAGTAGTTAACTCAAGCTTGTATTCAGGAGTAAACTTCTACTCTTTATTCTCTAAGTTAGACTATAACTTCAATGAGAAGTATTACTTGACAGGGGTTGTTCGTCGTGACGGATCATCTCGTTTCGGTTCTGAGAATCGTTATGGTATCTTCCCTGCATTCTCTGCAGCTTGGAGAGTTACATCTGAGGAATTCATGAAAGATCTTCCTGCTATCTCTGATTTAAAAATCCGTGGTGGTTGGGGTTTAATGGGTAACTCAAATAACGTAGACCCTGCTAACCAGTATTCATTATATGCTGCTAACAAAGGTAATTCTTACTATCCAATCGATGGTCAATCTTCAGGAGCTAACGAAGGTTACTTCCGTTCTCGTATTGGTAACCCAGCTGCGAAGTGGGAGACTTCAGAAACAATGAACGTTGGTTTTGATGCAACACTTTACAATGGAAAGTGGGAAATCGTATTAGATGTTTGGAGAAAAGATACACGTGATTTATTATTCAACGTGCCTCTTCCTGCGGTTGTAGGACCATCTGCATCTGCTCCAGCTGTTAACGTGGCTAAAATGCGTAACCAAGGTATTGACTTCCAAATCATCAACCGTGGTAACTTGACGTCTGAATTGAAGTATGAATTAACATTCAACAATTCATTCTTGAAAAACGAAATCGTTGCATTCGCTCCAGGTATTACTAACTTAACGGGTGGTGCATTCCGTGGAATTACGCCAGTACGTATGGAAGTAGGTCAATCTTTATCTTCTTTCTACGGATACCAAGTGATCGGTTACTTCAACTCAGCTGCTGAAGTTGCTTCTTCTCCAGCTCAAGATGGTAAAGGCTTAGGTCGTTTCCGTTATGCTGATTTAAATGGTGATGGTAAAATCACGACTGATGACCGTACTTTCTTAGGTTCTCCAGTACCAACTTACACAGGTGGTATTAACGTAGGTTTAACTTACCGTGATTTTGAATTTGCTACGTATTTATATGCGTCTGCAGGTAACAAAATTTGGAACCAATCTAAGTGGTTTACAGACTTCTTCGGAACGTTTGAAGGATCAGGTAAAGGTGAGCGTGCGAAGCAATCTTGGACTCCAGAATTAGGAAACAGCGCTGCTGCTCCAATTTGGGAATCAGCTTCTAACTTGTCTACTTCAGCAGGTGCTAACTCATGGTATGTAGAAGATGGTTCTTACTTACGTATTCAAAACATCTCATTAGGATACAACATTCCTAAGGCTTATACTTCTAAGTTAGGTATCAAGCGTGCGAAGTTTACTTTATCTGCTAACAACATCTTGACTTTAACTAAATACAAAGGTTTAGATCCAGGTGTAGGTGGAGCTGCAGATACAGGATTTGGTATCGATGTGGGTAACTACCCAGTGACTCGTTCATTCAACGCATCTATCAACTTGACTTTTTAATTAGCGAAAGCCATATTTAATGAATAAGAAAATGAAAAATAATCAGATTTTTAAGCGAATCGCTTTAGTGAGTGTGTCAGCTCTTACGTTGACCTTCGCTTGTAAGGATCAGTTTTTAGAAGTACCGCCAACAGCCTCTTTAGCTCAAGCGCAATTATCTTCTAAAGCTGGTGTGGAAGGTGCCTTAATCGGTACGTACGCTCAATTAGCTGCAAAAGGCTATTCTCGCCTTGCTGCAGGTAATAACTGGGTTTGGGGTTCTATCCGCGGTGGAGAGAACAATAAGGGTACTGACCCGGGTGACTACTCGAATATCAATACCATGCAACGTTATGAGGTTCAACCTACTGACGGTGACTTGAACAGCACATGGCAAGCAAAATACGAAGGTATTGCTCGCGCTAATGCAACGATTAATTTAGCTAACGGTTCTCAGCAAATTTCTGCTGCAGATAAGACGCGTATCATTGCTGAAGCTCGTTTCTTACGTGGTCACTTCTACTTTGAGTTAAAGAAATTATTTAACTCAGTTCCATATGTGGATGAGACGTTAGATTACGGAAAAGGAATCGAAAAAGTGGCTAACACAGAAGCATTCTGGGATAAGATCGAGGCTGACTTTGCGTTTGCATTTGCAAACTTGCCAGCAACGTCTTCTTCTGCAGGTCGTGCGAACAAATGGGCTGCTGAAGCTTATTTAGGTAAAGTGTTATTGTACCAAGGAAAGTTTGCTGATGCGAAAGCGAAGTTTACGGACGTAATTGCGAACGGTACAACTACGAATGGAAAGAAATACGGTTTAGTTCCGAAGTTTGCTGAAATCTTCAACGCGGAGAATGACAACAACGAGGAGGCAGTATTTGCGATTCAATCATCTATGAACACAGGTAACGTGAATAACGCGAACGGTTTTGATGACTTGAACTACCCATACAACACGGGTGCTGATGGTCCAGGTAACTGCTGCGGATTTTTCCAACCTTCGTTCTCTATGGCAAATGCTTACCGTACAGTGGGTGGTTTACCTATCTTAACTGAAACAGCTGGAGCTCCAGATTACAACTTGGCTGCTAACGCAGTTAAGAATGACTTTGGCGTTAGCTCTTCTGCTGCATTTACAGAAGATGCAGGTCCATTAGATCCACGTATTGACCACACAATCGGTCGTCGTGGTATCCAATACTTAGACTGGATCGAGCACCCAGGTGCTAACTGGATTCGTAAGCAAGATTATGCTGGTCCATATTCACCTAAGAAATACGTTTACTACAAGCGTCAAGAGAATACATTAACAGATGGTTCTTCTTGGACTCGTGGTTATGCAACAATGAACTTCAATATCATTCGTTTTGCTGACGTATTGTTAATGGCTGCTGAGGCTGAAATCGAAGCAGGTTCATTAACTACTGCTTTAGGTTATATCAACCAAGTACGTAACCGTGCAGCTAATCCTGCTGGTTTCGTAATGAAAGGTGGAGTAGCTGAAGCTAACTATGTAATTGCTCCTTACACAGCATTCGCTGATAAGGCAGCAGCTACTAAAGCGGTTCGTATGGAGCGTTTGTTAGAGTTAGCGACTGAAGGTCACCGTTTCTTCGACTTAGTTCGTTGGGGTATTGATGTAACTACATTAAATGCATACTTGAACTATGAGAAGCAATACTTAGTAACTAAGTTTGGTGGTGCATCTTACCAAGCTACGGATAAGTATTTACCTATCCCTCAAGCGCAAATCGATATCCAAGGAACTTCAATCTTGAAGCAAAACCCTGGTTATTAATTTGACTTAATTTTCTTAAAAAAGGTGGGATATTAATCCCACCTTTTTTATTTTCGCTTAAGTTTAAAATTACCCTATGAAGCCTATTTACGTCTATTTATTTGTTGCTTGTTCCTTCTTAGTTTCCTCTTGTAAAAACGCCACTACTTTTGAGCTTTTATCCGGTGATGATACCGGTATTCATTTTTCAAACAAGATCGTAGAGAACGATACCTTGACTATTTTGAAGTATGAATACCTCTACAACGGAAGCGGTGTGGGTATGGGGGATTTTAATAATGATGGACTTTTAGACCTATTCTTCTCTGGGTCTCAGGCGAACGCTGCCTTGTATATCAATAAAGGCGAGATGAAGTTTGAGGAATTAGGGAAAGCGTCTGGATTAGATACCAAGAATCGCTGGTGTTCCGGAGTAAGTATTGTAGATATTAATGGGGATGGTTTACTTGATGTGTATGTGTCGGCTACGATGAAGAATGCGGAGCGTGATCGCCAAAATATGCTTTTTGTGAACCAAGGAATTAAAGAGGGGAAACCGAGCTTTAAGGAGATGGCTGCCGAATATGGTATTAATGATAATGGCCACAGCGAGCATGCCGCTTTTTTCGATTATGACCGAGATGGAGATTTGGATTTATATGTGTTAACTGACGTCATTGATCAATTTCCGTCATTATACCGACCTAAGGTTACTGATGGTTCGTATCCTAATACAGATCGTTTGTACCGCAATGATTGGTCTAAGGATAAAAGTCATCCCGTATTTACAAATGTGTCTAAAGAGGCGGGTATTACGATCGAAGGATATGGCTTAGGCATTAATATTTGTGATATTAATCAGGACAATTGGCCTGATATTTATGTCACGAACGATTATGTTTCGGATGATATTCTGTACATCAATAACCATGATGGGACGTTTACGGACCAGGCAAAAGCGTATTTTAAGCACACGAGTTTATCTGCGATGGGGAACGATGTGGCGGATATTAATAATGATGGGCGTCCGGACATTGTGGCGCTGGATATGTTACCCAAGGATAATGAGCGAAAGAAGCAATTAGCCCCGCCTAACAGCTACCAAGCCTATCAAAACAGTGATTTGCATGGTTATACCTACCAATACATGCGTAATTCTTTGCAGTTAAATGCAGGGAAAAAGGCGGATGGGTCACCTATCCCTTTTCAAGAGATTAGCCTTTTTGCCGGGATGGCAGAGACGGAATGGAGTTGGTGTCCTTCTTTAGCGGATTTTGACAACGATGGATTCCGTGATTTGATGATTACCAATGGTTTTCCACGGGATGTGACGGATCGTGATTTTATGTTGTATCGGGCGAATTCTGCTCGTTTAGCCTCGGATGCCATACTGTTAGAGCAAATGCCTGTCATTAAAGTGAATAATTATGCCTTTAGAAATAAAGGGGGAATGCATTTTGATGATGTGAGTGCATCTTGGGGTATCCAACGTCCGTCCTTTTCGAATGGAGCCTCTTATGGCGATTTAGATAATGATGGGGATTTAGATTATGTCGTCAATAATATTAATGATGAAGCTTTTGTGTACCAAAATAACACGGTAGAAACGAATGCAGATAAGGGACATTATTTACGTGTGAAGATGGAAGGTAAGGGCCAAAATACGCAGGGCATCGGCACGCGTATCGAAGGCTTGTATGTGGATGGGACGTATTTCTATTACGAAAATTCCCCTTACAGAGGCTATTTATCTAGTGTAGAAGCAGTAGCGCATATTGGCTTAGGTTCGAAGCAGAAGATTAAAGAATTGCGCGTTATTTGGCCGAATGATTCGATGCAAGTCATTTCGAAGCCAGGCGTAGACCAGTTGTTAAAAGTCAAAATCTCAGATGCGAAGCTGCCTTATGTTTCTTTATATCAAACTCAGGCACCTTTGATGCACGAAGTAACAGAGCAATTGCAATTAACGGATGTACACAAGGAGTTAGACTTTATTGATTTTAATTTCCAAAGCTTGATTCCATTCAAAATGTCTCAATTAGGACCTGGTGCGTCTGTGGGAGATGTAAACGGAGATGGATTGGAAGATTTCTTTGTGGGTGGGGCTAAATTCCATTCAGGCATTTTCTATTTGCAACAAGCTTCTGGCAAGTTTGCAGCAAAGTTCTTAGAAGGTGTAGCAGAGAAAAAAGACAAATTAGGGGAGGACTTAGGGTCACTTTTAATCGATATGGATGGGGATGGAGATTTGGACTTATACATTGCTCGTGGTGGTACGGAGGGTCAAATAGGGGCGGCTAGTTTCCAAGATGTAGTCTATGCGAATGATGGGAAAGGCAATTTTAGTTTAGTTTCCTCTGCTTTGCCGCTATTTACAGAAAGTAATGCGGCGGTACGTGCGGTTGATTTTGATAAGGATGGAGATTTAGATCTCTATGTGAGTGGCCGGAATGTGCCTTTTTCTTATCCACAAGGTACGGTTTCGCGCTTATTGCGGAATGATTCGAAGGCTGGTGTGATTAAATATACCGACATGACAGCTAAGTGGGCTCCTGATTTATTGAAGCCCGCCTTAGCTTGTGACGCGGTTTGGACAGATGTAAATAATGATGGCTGGTCCGATTTAGTGGTAGCGGGTGAGTTTATGCCGATTCAGATTTTCCAAAATGAAAAGGGCCGTTTAGTTAAACTCGATAATACGGGGTTGGAAGGAATGACGGGTCTTTGGGGATCTGTAGCTGCGGCTGATTTTGACCAAGATGGCGATATGGATTTAGTGGCGGGCAATATGGGTAGGAATACCTTGTTGCGTGCGAATTCGAAGCAGCCAGTGGATGTATTGCATGGAGATGTGGATGGGAACGGAGTGTATGACGTATTTCCTTTTGTTTATTTCCAAAGTGCAGCAGGCACGCCTGTCTCTGCTCCTTTGTTTGGGAAAGACGATGTACACAAGCAATTAAATTCAACTCGTCAGCGCTGGGTGTATTACAAGGACTATGGAAAGATTACACAAGATGATTTCTTAACGGAAAAAGAGAAGGCGAAAGCGTCTAAACTAGCATTTACGGAGAACGCCTCTATGTATATGGAGAATCTGGGTGGTGGCCATTTTAAGGCGAAGGATTTGCCTGATATGGCCCAATTATCTGCATTGAATGGTATGCAAATTTTCGATGTGAATGCAGATGGCTATTTAGATATCGTTTTTGTGGGGAATAACTTCGCAAATGAGGTAGCCATGGGACGGTATGATGCTTCCAACGGGGGCGTTTTACTAGGTAATGGCAAAGGATTTACTTACGCACAGAACTCGGGGATACTAGTGCCTGCGGATGCGAAAGCATTAGTAGGTATTCAGGTGGGGTCAGACTTGACATTTGTTGCACTTCAGAATAGAGGACCCATGAAGGCCTTCAAGCTGAATACCACGTTAGAGAAGGCGCCTGTAAAGCCAGGGCAATCTTTCACTTATACTTTCAAAGGGCATAAGCAGAAGGTTGATTGGACCTATGGCTCGTCATATTTAAGCCAAAGCGCCAGCGCCCAAGCATTCATTCCGAAGGGCGCCAAATTGAATTAACGAATCGTATTTCGTAGCAATCTAATCTGAAGGCCAGGTGTTAGTTTAACGCCTGGCTTTGGTTTTCCAAATTGAAAATTACCGAGCAAAAGATCAATATCTCCATCTTTGTCAAAATCGCCGGCATCCATCGCCATGTAACGTGCATCATCAGGCAGGTTAAAATTGCTGACTTGGAAGCGAAGTTTTCCTTGGTTTTGGAAATACAAAAATGATTCATTTTTACCCTTATCATTCTCCGGAAAAAAGGCAATCATGGCTAAATCTAAGTCGCCATCTCCATCAAAATCACGTGCCAGTGTTTTTGTCGCTCCATAAGCCGGGTAAAAGTAGGCCTCTTTGAAATTGTTTTTGCCATCATTCGTAAAGACATGCACCCCATGATAGGCTTTCTTTGAATAGGAATTATCCGCATTGTCTCCGGCTGAAATAATAATATCATCGAATCCATCTTTATTCAGATCAGCCACCTCCATATAGGTACTTCCCCAAACCGACTCGAATTGCAATAATGGTTTCTCCACAAATAAGCCCTGGCCTTTGTTAATAAAGAGAGAAACGCCCTCTTTGGCTTCGGCCATTAAAACTAGGATATCCGGCTTTCCATCTTTAGAATAATCTTTAATGACAATGTTTCTAGCCCCTGGCTGGGATTTCAATGCATGTCGTTCTTTTGATTTTCCGTCTACCCAAACTACTTGTCCTGCTTCATAGCCATATTCACAGATCAGATAATCTAGCGCGCCATCTTCATTGAAATCTGCCATCTGCATATCAACTGGGCGTTTTAAACCATCGATTAGCTTTGTTAGTTTTCCATTTTCATTTACCTCGAAAAGATTTCCAATTTTTTCATCATTGGGAAGTATTTTACCAATACTTAAAAGGTAATTTTTTCCTTGTAAGAAGGAAGTATTTACATTCGGACTTGGTGTTTTGAAGATCGATTTTACCTGTAGTTTACTGTCCAAAATTGCAGTCTCATTTGAGTTCATTCCGATCCAAGCTTCCGCCTTAACTGGATGCATTTGAATGGAAGTCACGCGACCTACGGAATGCACCGGGGAGATGAAATCCTCGGGCTTGAAATGTTGAGGTTCGGTACTTATCGGACTTTTGACTTTTTGTGGTAATGGATTTTCCGGCGCATTCGTTACATAGTAATCCACGATGGCCTGCCAATTCTCGACACTCATAGCTGGGCTATCTGGAAAGGCATTTGCAGTAACTAAAGCATGGTATTGTTCTTCAGGTAAACTAGCGGCTAATTCAAACTTATTACGCAGGCCTAAACGGTAGGACATGTCCATAAGGACTTTATCGTTCCAGGTTTTTTTATCTAGTAGACTTGGATCCGGAAACTTGTGACAAGAGCTACAATTTTCTTTCGCTAGTTCTTCTCCTGATTTTTTAGAGCTGCAAGCGAAGGTTAGTAAGGCTATGATGGCAAATGCAATTAGTCTCATTCAGGTAAGGCGGTTGCGGTTGAATTATTGAGCGTGGAATCCCCTCCGATTCCTCCCACACAACTAAAGTCAAAGGCTAAGTTTTCGGGTTTTATGAAAGGCATTTTTTGGTATCCGTCGAGCGCAAGGGATCGATCTGCATAGACTTTTTCCATGAACTTGGTGAAGGCTGGCATGGCCATTTTAGCTCCTTGACCTAACTGAATATTTCTAAAGTGGATACTGCGGTCATCACCACCCACCCAGATGCCGGTGACTAGTTTTTGGGTGACGCCCATAAACCAACCATCGGAGAAGTTTGAGGTAGTACCCGTTTTTGCTCCGATTTCGTTCCCTGCAGCAATCGAGCTGCGAATTAATCCCTCCGCGGTTCCACCAGGTTCGCGTACGGCGCCCTGCAGCATAAAGGTCATCAAATAGGCCGTTTCTGGCTTCATAACGGCTTTTGCCGTAGGTGAGAATTCGCGTAAAACCACTCCGTTTTTATCGGTGATTTTTAGAATGATAATCGGGTCAATTTTTTCTCCACCATTCGCAAAGGTGCTGTAGGCAGAAACTTGTTCGTATACAGAAACTTCGGAAGTACCTAGGCAAAGCGATGGACCTTCATAAAGCGGACTAGTAATACCTGCTTTATGTGCGAAGTCAGCAATCTTGCTGGCACCTAGGGCTTTCATTAATTTCGCGGAAATGGTATTGATAGAGCGTCCCATCGCACGGCGAAGGGTTAAATTTTCGTAACTGTATTTGCCATCGGAGTTTTGGGGCGTCCACGTGTCATTCGTTAGTCCATCCTCTGTCCCAAAAGTCACGGGCTCATCTACGTATTTATCACATGGGGTAGCGATCTCATTTTCGATGGCTGCTCCATAGACGAACGGCTTAAAGGTAGAGCCGGGTTGGCGCTTACTTTGGGCAATATGATCATACTTAAAGTACTTATAATTTATGCCACCGATCCAGGCTTTCACGTGCCCATTCGTAGGATCCATCGACATCATACCCACATTAAGGATTCGTTTGTAGTAGCGCATGGAGTCCAAAGGGCTCAAAGTCGTGTCAATATCCCCATGGTAGGAGAAAACGGTCATTTTTATGGGACGTTTTAATTCCTCCCAAACCCGCATTTCATCATTATTATAGGCCTCCATTAAATCGCGGTAACGCTGTGTCCGCTTCATGGCAGAGGAAATAAAGCCTTTCAGTTCCTGCATCTTTTCGTTAACCCAAGGATTTCTGCCAGCCCAATGCTGATTGAAGGCGATTTGCTCCGCTTTCATGTGCTCTTGAACTGCATCCTGGGCATATTTTTGCATGCGGGAGTCGATGGTAGTATGAATACGCAAACCGCTGGTATATAGGTTCAATTGCTGGTCTTCTGGACGATCTTGATTGATTTCCTGAATGATACCTAAAATCTCTTTCCGAATTGATTCGCGTAGGTAGGGCGCAGCACCGGTATTTTGATTCTCTACCTTATAATGCAGGTTTAACGGATCCGCCTTCATTTTTTCCGCATCTTCTTCCGTCAGGTATTCATATTTCGCTAATTGTCCTAAAACCGTATTTCTCCGGGCCAGTGTTCGTTCTGGGCGTATGCGAGGATCGTACAAGGACGGATTTTGTAACAAACCAATCAGGGTAGCTGCTTCTGGGTAGCTGACTGTTTGGACGTTTTTTTGGAAATAAGTTCGACATGCGACTTGAATACCGTAGGCGTTATTGCCAAAACTCACCTCATTCAAATACATCGCCAAAATTTCTTGTTTAGTATATCGACGCTCTAATTTGATGGCCAAAATCCACTCCTTAATTTTCGCGATCGCGGTCTTTAAACCACCCACCTTCATCAATAAACCCATGTAAATAGGATCGTCCTCTCCATATTCCAGGGAACGCGTGTGGAATAAATTTTTCGCTAATTGTTGCGATATGGTACTGCCACCCCCAGAGGTCCCAAATGAGAACAAAACCCGAGCCATCGAACGTACGTCAATGCCTGAGTGGCTGATGAAACGCGCATCTTCGGTGGCCATCAAGGTGTTAACTAGGATAGGAGAAAGTTCCTCAAATTCAACGGGATTTCGATTCTCGCGGAAGTATTTTCCTATTTCCTCCCCATCCTCAGAGATTAATAAAGACGCTTCTTGACTCTTCGGATTTTCTAATTCCTGCAGGCTAGGCATTCCCCCAAAAAGCCATAAGAAATTGTAATTTACAGCCGCGATAAACAGAATGGCAAAAAGGATGCTACCTCCAAAAATTTTGTAGGCTAACTGTATTTTATTCACTTTTGATTCCTTATTTGTTTCTATCATTTGTTGATCAACTTTAGCATGTCAGTGGCCTCTTTCAGTAATGGACTGGCTGGGAAAGCGATAATGAACTCTTCTAACAGTCGTTTGCTTTCAGCCGTATCCTTCATCCCTGCTTTAGAAAGCGCCAATAAAAATACAATTTTATCTTCCAATTTGCTACCGGGGTAATTCTGTTGAATGAAAAGGCAACCCTCCGCACTTTCTGCGAAACGGTCCGCTTTAAAACGTTCAAATGCCTCTTCGTATTTCTTTTGTGCCAGTATTTCTTTGTTTTCAGACAAAGTCCCGTTTTCTAGTTTGAGGATCATCGTCTTAAAATAGGAACTTGGGTAGCGTTCAAATAAAGAAGAGCGGTAGGATGATTTTTCAGTGCCTTCCGTGCTTAAATATAGCGTATAAAGGGCGTCCGCTTCGAATCCTGTGCTCGGAAATTCACGCAATAAGCGTTTCAGCGTAGTAGTGGCTAACTCATTTTCACCTAATTCAAGTCGAGCTAATTTGCCTAGTTTGAATAAAGATTCTTCTGTGGTTTTTGCCGCTTTTAATTTAGCTGCAGGACTAAATGGAATGGATTTTAGCCAATTCTCTTCGGCTTGCGAGTTAACGACAGGCGTAGGGGAGTTCGTTTTTTCGGCTACAGGCGTGGTGTTGGATACGAGATTGATATTCGCATTTTTGTTTTTCCGGTTCCAAAAATCTTCCAACGTTCGGTTCCCCCAGCGGTTATTGAACTCAATACTTCCTTGAATACGCGCTTGCTCGTTATTGAAATAGAAATTCTGTTGATCCGCATTAAAAGGCCGCCGTGTAAAGACGGGAGTAGCCACAGTCGTAGTTACTGTTGCTTTTTTTAGCGTATCTTTTTGTTGTTTCAGGTAGCGTTCATGAAGTTCGCTAGGACCCAGGTTTGCTAGTAGTAGGAGTGAGTCTTGGAGGACAATTTGTTTCGAAAGTTGCGAGTAGGTAGCCCAGGATTTTTTGAGTTTTTGGGCTTTACCAAATTCTGGATGGCTGCTCGAAAGATAGGTGGCTGCACTATCGTAATACTGTGCAGCGAGATCATATTCTTTCAGTTGCTTAGCAAAAAGTCCGCCTAATTGGTAAAATAATTCACCTTTATTCGGGTTGTTTTCGCCTCCTTTTTCCCAGTTTTCTTTTGCCCTTTTGAAGTCCTTTTTGCCATAATAATATTGACCTATTTTGACATAAATGGCAGATTTGTTGTCCTCGTTTTTCGGATCTTTTAACAGGCGTTCTAATCCTGTTATATTTCCTTCCAGCTGGTGTATGGCTAGATTAGCCTGTAAATGTAATTCGTAACTGGGTTTATTTTGCAAACATGTTTTATAGCTTTCTAGGGCTAAGCTGGGTTGATTATTATCTGCGAACAATTGCCCCATGATGAAGGAAATTCGGGCTTTTTCATCTCCTTTTGGTAGAAATTTAGCGGCTTCTTGCAAAACGGCAACCGCCTTAACAGGCTCGTTTACGAGTTGAAAGGAGAAGGCTTTTAAAAGCAAAAATTGTTTCTTTTGATTGGAATTCAAGGGGTTCTCACTGAGGAATTCTTCGATTTTCACAGCGGCACTAAACTCCTGTTGCTGCAAATAGATTTCATACAGGGCTAGCAACGCCTCAGGTCTAATTTCAAGTGAATTGACGTATTTATAGGTCTCAATCGCATTTTTGAGGTCATTTTGAAACAAGCGACCCTGTGCGATTAATAAATAAGCATCGATGATGAAATGAGAGTTTTGGTGCCGATCAATGACGAGGGAGGCCTTGCGAATCAGTTCCTTTATTTCCTTCTCGTTCCCCTGTTTAAAACTAGAGTCGCGTGGGATTACGATGGGTAAAACGGAGCTGTAACTCTCTTTGCGTTCCGAAAAGTATTTTTTCTGGAGTTCCTTTTCTAATCTTGAAGCTTGCCAAATCGCATTGTACTTCGCATTCACATTGTGAAAGGCAACAGCCATGGGCTTGTTGCTATATTGAGAACAAGACCAAGTGCTCAGAGCTAGAAATAAAACGATCAGTCGCCGATGCATAAGGTTCAAAGGAACAATTTTCAAATTTACGATTTATCTTCCCGAAAATTGGATAATTTTAGGTGAATATGAATTCTTATCAAAAATTCTTGGGAGCCGCTTTTCAGATGCTAGTCACCATCGTAGCAGGTGTTTTCGCGGGGCGCTATTTAGATGCGTATTTTTTCACCGAAAAGCCCTGGTTTACACTTGTTTTCTCGCTAGGTTCGATTGCATTTGCGCTTTTGGCACTCATCAAAAGTCTTCCTAAATAGCAACGAAGAAGCGCAGATAATTCTGTATTTTTGTCCTTCAAATCTAAACTAAGTGTTAAGTCAGCGGCGCAATCTGATTTTCTTGTTTTTCAGTCTCATCGGACTTTTATTCATCGGGAAACTTTTTTTCCTTCAGGTGATCGATGATACCTATGAAAAGGCGGCGGATAATAATGCGATTCGAAAGATTATTCAAATTCCTTTCAGGGGCGAAGTGTATGATCGCTACGGTAAATTGATTGTGTACAATACCCCCGTATACGATTTATATATCATACCTCGGAAAGCCATCGTAAAAGATACCAATCAATTTTGTCGGGTATTTCGCATTACAAAAGAGTATTTTATCAAAACAACTCAGCGGGCTCGAGCTTATTCTCGGGTGAAGCCAAGCTTATTTTTAAAACATTTATCCAAGGAGGATTTTGCTAGTGTACAAGATGCGATGGTAGATTTTCCGGGGTTCTTCTTTGAAACCAATGCCTTCAGAACCTATCAATCCCGTGCATTTTCGAACGCATTAGGCTATGTGGCGGAAATTAGTCCCACGGCTTTAACAGATCAAAAAGATGATTATTATCGTCAGGGAGATTATGTGGGGATTTCAGGTATTGAATCTTTTTATGAGGAGACATTGCGCGGTCAAAGAGGGGTGAAATACCGCATGGTCAACAGCAATGGGGTGGAGAAAGGTGATTACAAAAATGGCTCCCTGAATATTAACCCGGTCTCTGGGAATAATTTATATACCTCCATCGACCTCGCGATTCAAGAATATGCCGATAGTTTAATGCAACATAAAGTGGGAAGTTTAGTGGCGATTGAGCCCTCTACGGGGGAAATTTTAGCCATGGTCTCTGCCCCATCGTATGATGCAAGTCAATTGACCGGGAATAATTTTTCGAAGTATTATCAGCAATTGGCTTTGGATCCCATGAAGCCTTTGCTGAATCGTCCGCCTTCGGCCTATTATCGTCCGGGTTCTACCTTTAAGTTAGTGCAGGCTTTAGTGGGACAACAACTTGGATTTATAGGCCCAGGTACGGTTTTCTCTCATGCGGGCGCACCTGTAAAATGCCATGGACATGGTCCAGTGGATTTACGCGGAGCCATACGGGTGTCTTGTAACCCTTATTTTTACCATGCATTTAGGAAAATGGTCTACGATAAAACGACCGGAGATACCTATGAGCGATCGGCACAAGGTTTGCAGCGTTGGGCAGATTTAGTGGCTAATTTTGGTTTTGGTCGCAAATTAGGCGTGGATTTAGGGAATGAGAAAAAGGGGATTTTGCCTAATGTGGAATACTATAATTCCGTTTACAAAGGGGAAAAAATGTGGAAATTCTCTAACATTTATTCGATCAGTATCGGGGAGGGAGAAATTGTGGTTAGCCCACTTAAAATGGCTAACCTGGCAGCCATCATCGCGAACAGAGGTTGGTATATACCGCCACACGTAGTGAAAGGGGTGGGTTTGGCAAAAAGTATTGATCCTTTCTACAAGACACCGGTGAAAGTGGGTGTGGAGTCAAAATACTTTAATGTCGTGATCGATGGAATGGAAGATGCGGTAACACACGGAACGGTAGAGGCGGATGGACGCATTCCGGATATCAAGATGGTAGGCAAGACGGGTACCTCCCAAAACCAAAAAGGGAAAGATCACTCCATTTTTATCGCCTTTGCGCCGCGTGATAATCCAAAGATTGCCATCGCTGTTTTTGTGGAGAATGCGGGGTTTGGAGGCTCCGCAGCGGCTCCGATTGCCTCTTTAGTGGTGGAGAAATACCTGAAACGTAAAGTGGATCGTAAGGCTGTAGAGACGAAATTTATGAATATGAATTACCTGCCTAACGTGTACAGCGTGACACGGAAAAAGGTAGCCATTGATTCTACGAAAAAATGACGGATTCGAATCACATACAGGGGCGCATTGATTGGATCACGGTGGGATTCTATGTCTTGTTCGTGGGATTGGGCTGGATGAATATTTATTCGGCGATTTACAGTCCGGATGCACCTTTGGCATTTTCAGATCCAGCTTTTTATGATTCGAATGCGGGGAAGCAATTGGTTTGGATAGGGACAAGTTTCGTACTTATCGTCTGTATTCTCGTCATTGATTTTCGTTTTTTCGAATCGTTTGCCCTATTTATTTACCTCGGTTTGTTGCTTCTGCTGATTGCTGTGCCATTTTTAGGGGTTACCGTGAATGGTTCACATTCCTGGTTTCGATTTGGCAGTGTAACCATACAGCCGGCAGAGTTTGCTAAAACTGCCACGGCACTATTACTCGCTAAATACCTCAATGATCCGCTAGTTAACCTAAGCAAGTTTTCTTTTCAATGGAAGGCTGCTCTGATTATTGGGATCCCGATGTTGTTGATTATTGGGTCAAATGAGACCGGATCTGCCCTGGTGTTTGCCTCTTTTATGATACTTCTCTATCGCGAGGGTTTGCCAGGTACCTATCCGGCTTTGTTTATTGGAGGGATCGTTTTATTCGTTTCCGCCTTGCTGGTGAAGGCTTGGGTTATTTTGCTCGTGTTGGTTCTGATGGCAGGTATTTTGGTCTTGTTCATGCCCATCTACTTGCAACGTGATCCGAAAACATATCTGCGCCTTTCTGGGGCCATCACGGTGATAATGACGCTAGCTCTTTTAGTGGATTGGGTGGTGAATAATGTGCTAAAGGAACATCAGCGAAACCGTATACGCGTGTTAATTGATCCGGGTTTTGATCCACGAGGATTGGGTTACCAGGTGACACAGTCGAAAATTGCGATTGGTTCTGGGGGATTTTGGGGAAAGGGATTTTTAGGCGGGACACAGACCAAGTTCGATTTTGTGCCTGAACAGAGTACGGATATGGTTTTCTGTACGATAGGCGAGGAACATGGTTTTGTGGGGGTGATGTTAATGATTATTTTCTTTTTAGGATTCCTATGGCGTTTAATGTACTTAGCGGATTTACAGCGCTCCCGTTTTGCAAGAGCCTACGGTTACGGATTAGTAGGAATTCTGTTTTTTCACTTTTTAGTTAATATAGGGATGACGATTGGTCTGATGCCCATTATGGGGATTCCATTGCCGTTTTTCTCCTATGGTGGATCGTCGTTGTGGTCGTTCACGATATTACTTTTTATCTTTTTAAAACTAGACTCTCACCGGTCTGATATGCTTTCTCGCTAGTATGGAAAACGAAACAATTTCTGCCAAAGCCAAAATGCTCATCGCCGTCGCCGCTCTTGGCTACTTCGTAGATGTGTATGATCTCATCTTATTTTCTGTTGTTAGAAATCCCAGCTTGATGAGCTTAGGCCTGAAGGGCGATGAATTATTAAACCAGGGTTTAAATCTGATGAATGTTCAGATGGGGGGAATGCTTTTAGGTGGAATTCTGTGGGGAATCTACGGGGATAAGAAAGGCCGTAAATCCGTCTTATTCGGTTCGATTCTTTTGTATTCGGCTGCGAATGCACTGAATGGATTAGTAACTGATTTGAATACCTATGCTATTTTACGTTTTATCGCAGGTATTGGTCTCGCTGGAGAGCTTGGGGCAGGTATTACGCTCGTAAACGAAACCTTGCCGCCTTCTAAACGCGGTATCGGAACCTTGATTATTGCCGGTGTAGGAGCTGCTGGAGCGGTATTTGCGCCCATTATTGCGGGTTTAAGTCCTGATCCGGAGTGGTGGAGATCTTGCTATTTTATTGGTGGAGGTATGGGATTAGCCTTATTGCTTCTGCGTTTGGGAACCTTCGAATCGTCGATGTATTCTGAGATGGATTCATCTGTGAAGAAGGGGAATTTTCTGCAACTCTTTTCTAGCGCTGCCACTTTCAAAAAGTATTTGTATTGCATTTTGATGGGTCTACCCATCTGGTACATCATTGGAATTCTCGTTTTTTCGGCACCAGAAATTTCGCAATTGGTGGGAATCGAAGGTAAGATTAGTGGGGGAAATGCGATCATGTTCTGTTACCTAGGCTTAGCCATTGGTGACTTTGCCTCGGGTGCTTTAAGTCAATGGTTGAAGAGTCGAGGAAAAGCCGTTTTGACGTATTTATTCATCGCGGTAGGTATATGCGTCTATTATTTATTCGGGATGTCTAATATCACCACGACGCATGCGTATGTGATGATTACCTTATTAGGTTTCTTTGGTGGCTATTGGGCGGTGTTCTTGACTTACTCTTCAGAGCAGTTTGGAACGAATGTTCGGATGACGGTGACTACGACGGTGCCTAATTTCGTCAGGGGCGCATTGATTCCGATCTCCCTTTTATTTAAGTTTTTAATTCCATCAGTGGGTTTGATTCAGTCGGCGGCTTATGTGGGAGTGATGTGTTTTTCTTTGGCCATTTATTCCGTTTTACAACTGAAGGAAACGTTCGGTAAATCACTAGACTACACCGAATAATGGCGCTAATCTCAAAGAAGAAGACCCTTTATCGGATTAATCAACAGCTGCGCCGCTATTTGCATAAATACAATCGCGAACACGTGATGAATATTAGTTATGCAGATCTCTTGCGTTACGATAACGCGATTGTGCTGTACGACAAAAATGAGGTGGATACGCTTTGGGAGACGGTTTTCTATTCTCCAGGTGATCAAGAGGAGGTCTATGAGGCGCTAAAACAGATCTATGCGGATTTAAAGACGGATGGTAACGAGGAGGTAATCAAACACTTAGTGATCGATCGGGTGGATTATTGCACCTATGGAAATACGCATCCTTTCCGAATTCGCATTGTGAACCGGGTGAATGATAACTTTGATTATTTCTACATTAAAATTGCGGATGCCTCGCGTGTCTATGGGCTGGAATTAGAGCATATTTTATCCCCAAACAGAATCAATTACGTCACCCACGAGAATACATTGGTCGAGGAGCATATCGCCGGAGTACCTGGAGATGCTTTTTTAAAGCAGGATTTAGAGCAGGACTTGGAGTCGCCCATTCGTTTAGCGAAAGAGTTCGTGAAATTTAATGAACGCTGCTTAGTGCAATTATTAGGAGATATGCACAGTGCGAATTTTGTGGTGATTACGACCCCTGATTTTGAGGAGATCTATTACCGCATTCGCCCGATTGACTTTGATCAACAATGTTACGAAGGTAAGAAGACGGTGTATTTGCCGCAGTATTTTAAGCAAAATAATGCCCTTATTGAGCTGGGAATGAAGTATATGACGCCGGAATCGGTTTGGCAATACCAAATCGAAGAGCGTTCGATGATCGCCTCTCGTCTGAAATCAGAGAGCCAGCGCGTCTATGATTTGATGGCCGTTATGTCGAAGGACGAAATCGCTCCGCCGGAGAATGTGGAACAATTAAAAACAGAGCTGGCAAAACACTACGAGGACAATCGCTTCTTGAATTGCAAGACGATGGGGGAGATTGTTTGGCTGAGTTTAGAATTAGTGATGCGTCACTAATTATTTCTTAAAGATGGACCACATCATGAGTCCATATCCCATCATGTAGCAAAGGCCACCTATAGGCGCAATCGCTCCAAAGATGGACCTATTCGTCAGGCAGATCAGATACAGAGATCCCGGAAAGATAATGCTTCCTGCGAATTGAAAATAGGCGGCTGACTTTAAGTGTTTATTGCTGAAGTTCATCTGCCAAACCCCTAAAATTAAAAGTGCCATTCCTCCATACATCTGGTAGCGTGCAGCTGTCTCGAACGTTTCTAAGCGATTAATTTCACGCAAATAATCCTTCCACGCATGTGCGCCAAAAGCCCCTAAGGCAATGGAAAGGCCTGATATAAGTGAGCCGAAAAAGAGCGAGAATTTTTTCATGGTAGGGGATAAAAAAAGGCCCTGTTTCCAAGGCCTTTCTAATTAAGATGCTAAAGAAACTTTTAAATCGTTCAGCTTCCGCTTGATCGAATCATCGATCTGTTGGTCACCTACTTTCAAAATGAATCCACCGATTAAGCTCTCATCAATTTGCTCGATTAATTCTACTTCTTTACCTGTGTAATCTTTTACGATTTTAGCTACCGTTGCTTTCTGATCAGCTGTTAAGCTAGAAGCTGTCGTAACTGTCGCTTTTTGGATGCCTTTGTAATCCGTGTACATCGAGATGAATTCTTTTGCTACCGCAGGAAGAATCTTTTCGCGGTTCTTGTTCGTGATAATCACGAAGATACCGTAAGTCACTGGATTGAATTTATCCTTAAATAGCTTCGCAAGGATCGCTAATTTCGTATAATGCTTAATGATTGGGCTCTTCAGCGCTAACACTAATTCATGGCTCGCATCGCATGTTTCTGCGAAATCGATCATATCCTTAGCCACAGCCTCTACCGAGTTCTTCTCGATCGCGAAGTCTAGCAGGGATTTAGCGTAACGGTGAGCTACAATTAATTCTGACATGGTCTATTCGATTAAGATAATTTAACGTCAGCCATCCACTCAGTTACTAATTTCTCCTGAGCTGCTTTGTCTTTTAATTGGCTTTTTAACACTTTCTCAGCTAAATCTAAAGAAAGAGTCGCTGCTTCCTTGCGGATGGCGGCTACTGCACTTGCTTTCTCTTGTTCGAATGCCACACGTGCTTTTTCGATTTCTTGGTTAGCGGCAGTTTGTGCATCTAACTTCGCTTGAGAGATCATCGCATCCGATGCTTCTTTCGCTTGTTTGATTAATGCATCACGCTCAGCACGCGCTGAAGCGATTAATTGCTCATTACCTGCTTTCAATTCGGCCATTTCTGCACGAGTTGTTTCAGATAATTTGATTGCCTCGTCGATTGATTGCTCGCGCTCAGCTAATGATTGAATGATCGGTTTCCAAGCAAATTTAGCCAAAAGGAAAAACAAGATTCCAAAGACAATTAGTTGCCAGAAGATAAGTCCAAAGTCTGGGGTGATTAACTCCATAGTATTTTTATTTAATATAAATCGTGTCAAAAAACGCAATTTGGCACCTAATGTAAACCAAATTGCGTTTTAAATGGGGTAGAATCGGTTCAAAGGCTAACCCTTTGGAGATTCTGATTGGTTTCTTATTTCAAAGTTACCAATAGACAAATTACAGCAGCGAATAACGCAACCGCCTCAACGAAGGCAGCAACGATCAACATCGCACCTTGAATTTTTCCAGACGCTTCTGGTTGACGAGCGATAGCTTCCATAGCAGAACCACCGATACGACCGATACCGAAACCAGCTCCTAAAGCAGCTAAACCAGCACCAATACCTGCAAGACCAAGACCTACAGAAACTTCTAATAAAATCGATAAAATAGACATACGATTTGGGTTTATATAATAAAAAATAATTTACAAATTAATGGTGGTGCTCTTCTACCGCCGCTCCGATGTACGTCGAAACTAACATCGTAAAGATGAAGGCTTGAATGAAGGCAACAATTAGCTCAATTACGTTCATGAAAAGCGAGAAAGGAACTACTGCTAGACCTAAAGCTGCATTTTCAAAAATGAAAATCAAGGATACTAAACTTAATAAAATGATGTGACCTGCGGTAATGTTCGCAAACAAACGAACCATTAACGAGAAAGGCTTCATGAAAATACCCACGATTTCTACCGGAGTTAAGATCACTAACATCCACTTCGGTACACCTGGCATCGCGAAGATGTGTGTCCAATACGTCGAACGACCATTAAAGTTCGTTACGAAGAAGGCAATAATCGCTAAAACTAACGTTACGGCGATGTTACCAGTTAAGTTCGCTCCCCCTGGAATCAAGCCTAACATGTTGTTAAACCAAATAAAGAAGAAGATCGTTAATAAATACGGCATGAAACGATGGTAGTGTTTCTCTCCGATATTGTTCTTTGCGATTTCATCACGAACGAAAATAATGATCGGCTCAAATAATGATTGTAAGCCTTTCGGTGCTCTGTGCGGGTTTTCTTTGTATTTCTTGCCGATACCGATGAAGATAGACAATAATAAAACAGCTGATAATAATAAAGAAGCTACGTTCTTCGTGATCGAGAAATCGTATACTTTTTCGCCATTCTCCGCGTGAATCTTACCGTGCTCTAAAACGAAACCGTTGTAAGCGATTTCTTCGTGATGCTCATTCTTGAAATTAGCAGAAGAGAATACTTGTAAGCCAGCTGATTCCGTGTAAACGATACATGGCAAAGGCAAAGTAGCGTGGAAATGGCCAATCGTGAAGAAATGCCAATCATGCTCATCCGCAATGTGGTGTAGGATTAATTTACCTGGATCGAATTTTTCTGTTTTTGCTTCGTGTGCAGCCGAAACAGCTGCAGGAGCAGTAGCGTGAGCGGCTGTGTCATGCGATGCAGAATCGTGCCCAGCCACAGGTTCGTTTGCGAACACTTGTAGACTAATAAAGCTTAAGAAAAGCCCTAGTAGTATATTCGAAAAGTACATTTTTTGTGTTGAAGTCTTCACCTGCATCTGAAACATTAATCTTGCTATTTTCTAAAAACGTCGCAAGTTACGAAGCAAACCAAAAATTTCAAAATTTGTACTACATAAATAGAGTACAAAAAAGTTGCTGGCGAACAAGACCATATTTGGCGTGTGGATATAAGCGAAATATCCGATGAAAACGACGCTTAAAATAAATCGAATCGTGAGAGAAATCATTTGAAATGGAATGAATTTCTCCCCTTCGTTTTTTAAACCTAACTGAGCGAGGTTGAAGGTCAGGTAGGTTTGGAATAAAAGAAAAACAAAAATGAATTTTAGGTCTGGGTGCATGTACGTTAGTGCGCTAGTCTGCGCTAAACCGTACAAAAGCCCCCCTAAAATTCCGTAAAACAACGCCATTTTTAACATGGGGCAAATATCGTCAGAAAGGAATTAATCGGCAAAGATTTTGGAAAAAAGGGATTTCGGCTGTTACTTGCATCCTCAAATCAAAAAGCCTCGCTTGTTGATTTATAAAGAAGAAGGGAGAGACTAGGCTCAATGAACTTCTGGCAACCCGTCCGCGAATGTAGACCCCGGTGCTAATTCCTACCCCAGGCGGTGCCTGTTTAGGGAAATATAAACCATTTTGTGCATGCAAGCTGAGTTTCATCATTTTCATTCTGCGTCCCCATTTGCCCTTGAATTAGGGGGTGAGTTGCCTGCTTTAGATTTAGCTTACCAAACCTGGGGGAAACTAAACGCAAAAAAGGACAACGTCGTTTGGATTTGCCACGCCTTCACCGGAAGCCACGATGTGGCGGATTGGTGGCAGGGACTGGTGGGACCTGGAAAACTGTTCAATCCGGAGAATAACCTCATCGTTTGTGTCAACATATTAGGTTCGCATTACGGTTCATCAGGTCCCTTAACTGTGGATCCGAGAACGGGTAAGCCCTATTTCCATACGTTTCCGGACATCACCATTCGGGATGTGGTCTCGAGTTTCGAGATTTTGCGCAAGGAATTGAAAATCACGAAAATCAAAACCTGTATCGGAGGTTCTCTCGGTGGTCAGCAAGCGCTAGAATGGGCGATTGTGAATCCTGGGTTAATTGAAAATTTGATTTTAGTGGCAACTAACGCCGTACATTCGCCTTGGGGCATTGCCTTCAATGAATCCCAAAGAATGGCCATCGAAGTCGACCCTACTTGGAAAGAATCGCAGCCTAAAGCCGGTTTAGAAGGAATGAAGGCCGCTCGTGCGACCGCTTTGATTTCGTATCGCAATTACGAAACCTACCAAATTACCCAAGCTCGTAAGGAGAATTCCTATGGTTCCTCTCTTCGCGCGGTATCTTATCAACGTTACCAAGGCGAAAAATTAGCCCAACGCTTCAATGCCTATTCCTATTTTCAATTATCGAAGATGATGGATTCGCAGGATGTAGGGCGCAATAGAGGAGGAGCTGTGGCTGCTTTGAAGCAAATTCAATCGAAAACGCTGGTAATCGGAATTAAATCGGATGCCCTTTTTCCCATAGTAGAGCAAGAGTTTTTAGCCAAATACATTCCAGATGCCTCATTCCACGTCATCGATTCCCTCTATGGGCACGATGGATTTTTGATTGAGAGTGGATTGATGACGAAGGCCGTACGTTTATGGCAGAAGTTACAACGCTTAGAAGTAAACCCGATGGCCGATTTCTTCCAGGCTTTGGAAGCTAAAATGGTAGCCCATGAAATTTCATAACAAAGTAGTTTGGATTACGGGCGCATCGTCCGGAATCGGTGAGGCCTTAGCCTACGCTTTCGCGGCGGAGGGAGCACAATTAGTCTTGTCTGCCCGTCGTGAAGAGGAGTTGCAGCGGGTTGCGAAATCATGCGGTAATGCCTACGTTCTTCCCTTCGACATGCTTTCTTTAGCTGACCATGCTGATCGCGTTCAGGACGTAATGAATACCTATGGCCGGATCGACTATTTGGTTTTAAACGCGGGCGTTTCCCAGCGTTCTTTTGTGAAGGACACGGAATTCGACGTTTATCGCCGTCTTTTTGAAGTGAATTTCTTTTCGATTGTTTCTCTGACGCAAGCTGTTTTGCCCATTTTTACAGCCCAAAAATCCGGAGTTTTTGTGCCGATTGCCTCTGTGGCGGGACGCATTTCAACTCCTCGCCGTGCCGCGTATGGCGCGACGAAGCACGCTTTGATTGGTTTCTTCGACTCCGTGCGGGCAGAGGTCTTCAATGACGGTATCCGCGTGACGACTATTTTGCCTGGCTACATAAAGACAAACATTTCCCTTCATGCGATGAACGAGAAAGGGGAGGCTTACGGTAAAATGGATCCGAATCAGGCCAAAGGCCTAGATCCCAACATCACCGCCCAAAAGATTCTTCAAGCCGTTCTGGCAGAGAAAAATGAATTCTTTGTCGGTGGATTCCTCGAAGGTTTTGGCCTTTTCGTGAAGCGCTTCTTTCCTTCGATTATGCCCTTTATGCTGCGGAAGATTAAGAATACGTAGTCTTTTTCTCGCTAAAGAAGAACACGAACAGTAGCAATACGACACCTGCAATCGCAGCAGGGACCATCCAAACCGATTGCCAATCCTTTACTTCATTGACGGTATAATAGTCTAGAACGATACCCGACAGCTTAGATCCAATTCCCATTCCGATACCGTAGGTCGCGAAGGTGATGAGTCCTTGGGCTGAATTCTTGATTTTCTCGCCGGCTTTTTGGTCTGTATAAATTTGCCCTGTCACAAAGAAGAAATCATAACAAACACCGTGCAGGATAATCCCGATATATAAAATCCACTCACTCGAAATGCCGTCGCCATAGCCAAAGCACAAGAAACGCACAATCCAAGCCACCAGGCCCACCACGAGCATTTTCTTCACTCCTAATCGAGTGAAAGCCAGCGGAATCAATAGCATGAAAATCACTTCTGATGCCTGCCCTAGCGACATTTTATTCTCCACATTACTCATGTGTGAATCCGTTAATGAAGGATTCGCCATTGCGTAGTAGAAAGACAAAGGAATGCAGATCAAAATAGAGGAGATAAAGAAGATCAAGAACGAACGATCTTTAAACAATTTCAAGGCATCTAGTCCCAAAATCTGCGCCACTGACGCATTTTTATCGCCTTTTGGAGGGGTATTGGGTAACGTAAAGGCATAAATCCCTAAGATAAAGGAGGTATACATCGCGATCTCGAAAATGGCTACTTTGTCTCCCAAGGCATAAAAACCAATGATATTCGTCACCACAATCCAAGCGATGGTGCCGGTAACCCGAATGGAAGGGAATTCCTTCTCCGGATTGGACATTTGGTTCATCGCAATGGAATTCGATAAGGCCAAATTAGGTGCAAAACAAAGCGTGTAAGCTAAAATATACCAGAAAAAGGCTTCCGGATCTCTTTCCAGACTCAAGAAATACAGAATGACGCCACCTAAAATATTTAGGAAACCCATTACTTTTTGGGCAGCGAAAAAGCGATCTGAAATCAAGCCCACAAAGAAAGGGGCGAAGATGGAGGCAATCGCAAAAGTGGTATAGGCATTGCCCACCTGATCGCCCGTAGCGTGTAAATTATCTAAAAGGTATTTACTCATTTGTCCATACCACGCGCCCCATCCGAAGAACATCAGGAACATCATCGACATGAGTTGGAATTTTACGCTACTTTTCATCTTTTTTGAGGTTTAGAGTTGCCAAAAATACAAATTTGTCAGATATTTAAAATTTTCTGAAAATATATTTTTCGGACATTTTTTCTGATTTCGAATACCGATTTTCCGTAATTCTGCATTTTTTTTCGAAGATGAGTGTGTTTTTGAATCGGGTTTTCTTAAATAGTGCAAAAATCTCATTTTATCCCCCTAAAACACAACTTCAATCCTTTCTTTGAGCATGTGCTACTAATTTGATAATCAGTATTATTTGTCGTTTTTTTGGGTGTTGAATAACATTCAGCGGAAAAAATATGTTCGGAATCTTATTAATATCAGCTCGGCCTACTGGCGAATTTCACGGATCGATGCCCTTGTTCCTAGGTGCGTTCACGTTGATTTCTGTGGTATTAATTGGTTTTGGATTTATCCTCTTCAAAAAGCGCAAGCAGTGGATTCACAACTCGAAGATGACCTACGGCAAAATCGTGGAAATATCGAAGCGGTATTCCCGCGATGACCACAGTGGTCGCTTCCCCATCTACTTCCCGATTGTCTCTTATTATGTGAATGGTCTGGAATTTAGACGCGAGGCTGAAAAAGGTTTAGCTAAAAACTGTGAAATCGGACAAGAAATCCCGGTTCGCTATTTATCTGAGAATCCTTACGAAGCTTCTTTGGCAGAAAATACCGTTCCCGGTTTAAATCCATCCATCTTCTTTGCGATGGGTATTTTGATGTTAGCCAGCGCCATTATCTTATTGGTGTTAAAGTCTTAATTTCATTTTTCGCAGGCTTTTTGTAATTTGGTCCAAAATCTAGGACTATGGAAACTCCCGTTAAAGAAAAAGAGGAATTTAGAAATTACGATCAAGGTGAAATCACCGCAGCCGTAAAAGAACACTACCGCAAAATGCGCTCTCGTCAAACATACGACTATGTGCAGCGCATGAAAGCAAAATACCTCACCTTCGAGCGTCCCATGGACCTGTGGGAAATGATGGAGCGTCTCAACGTCCTAGTTGATGTTTCCGATCCAGACCTAAATCTCCCTAACATCATTCACTTGTTGCAATCTGCCGAAGGCATGCGCGCAGACAATCGTCCAGACTGGATGCAATTAGTGGGCCTAATTCACGACCTTGGCAAAGCCATGTACCTATTCGGTTCTGATGAAGATGGCACATCCCAAGCCGAGCAATGGGGTTTAGTGGGCGACGTTTTTGTCGTAGGATGCAAACTTCCAGACTCTTGCGTTTATCCAGAGTTCAATGCCTTAAACCCTGATATGCAAGATCCTCGCTACAATACCGAATTAGGTGTTTATGAGGCTGGTTGCGGTTTAGATAACGTACATTTAGCGTGGGGGCATGATGAATACTTGTACCAAGTGTTGAAAAATCACAAAGAAAATAAGATCCCCGAAGCGGGTATGGTGATGGTTCGTTACCATTCTTTCTATCCATGGCATTCTGGCGGAAGCTACAAAGCCTTATTATCCGATAAAGACGCACAATACTTAGAATGGATTCGCGATTTCAATCAGTATGATTTGTATACCAAATCTCCAGTCGCCCCTAATTACGAAGAGTTGAAGGAGTATTATAAGCCGATAGCGGAGAAATATCTTGGTAAAGGTCCTATTTATTGGTAAAATAGTTCAGGCTTCTAGAAAACGGCGCAAGCACATGTTTTCCGCGGAGCCTGAACTATTTTATCAATAAGAATAGACTCTTTTCTTTTTTCAAATTGTTAATTGATGATCAAATTTGCCTACACCATTCTCTATGTGGAGGATGTGCTCAAGTCGATGGATTTTTACCAACGAGCATTTGGATTTAGCTCAAAGATGTTGGCGCCAGATAATTCCTATGGGGAAGTGATGTCAGGGGAGACCATACTTTCTTTTGCCTCGAAATCTTTAGCAAAATCTAATCTGAAGGACGGGTTTATAGAGAGTGATCTTTCGAAACAACCGTTCGGAATCGAAATTGGTTTTACAACGGATAGCGTTGAAGGGACATTGAAGCAAGCGGTTTCTGCTGGAGCCGTACTCATTGAATCACCTAAAACCAAACCTTGGGGCCAAGTGGTGGCCTATGTGCGGGATTTGGATGGATTTTTGATCGAGGTGTGTAGTCCAATGTGAAAAAACAATTGCTCCTAGAAAATAATGAAAAACCAAAATGCCCCTTGAAAATGGCGCGAGCACATATTTTCTTCGGGGCATTTTAGTTTTATCCTTATTTACAGAGATAATTTTTCTTCTCCCCGCTACAAAACATGTGCTCGCGCCGTTTTAAGCGGGGAGAAGAAAATTATCACCATCCATCATCCGCCTTCGGCTTCACCACCGCCTTCTTCACCGGAGCCACTGCCTTCGTAGGTGAGGTAGACTTTGAAGTGCTTGTTTTCGCACCCATACCACTTGCCAGATTCACATCCAAAGCTACGCGGCTGTAAACGCGGCAAACGATTTTCCAATCGTCATTGATTTTTACTAAACTCAGCAGGTCGATGTATTTGAAATCATCAAACTTGAATTCCACAGTTGCTACTGCTGAAGTACCCGCATACGAATAATTCAATAGGCTTCCAGTCGCTTTAGCCCCACCAGCAGGCATGCCAGCAATAAATTTGCGCAAAGGGGTATCGACTAACTTTCCAGTAGATACGTTTAAGTTTCGAAGTAAGGCATTGCTAGCGAAGGCGCGACCTAGGCTTGCCGTGTCACCTTTTGTAAAGCCTTCTGTGTAAGCAGAAATGCTGGATTTGATTCCTTCGTCTTCCGTTTGGGCAAATGCCGAAAGGCTGAAAAGACATAATAGGGCAAATAGTGCTTTTTTCATGGTCTGTTAATTTAGTTTCCTCCTGAGGATTCAAGCTCAGCTGGGAGATTTTCTCCTTTTAAGAAATACTTTGCTTTTTCAGGATATAAAATGGATTGTACGATATTGACTTTGGCCAAAGAATGATTCGCCATGTTACCTAAAATAATAATGGCTGAATTATCTTTTTGATTATGCAAATAATAGTTTTTAAAACCGTGCCACCAACCCGTGTGGTAAGTTAGCCATTCCCCGTTCTCTAATTGTTTTAAGCGCCAGCCTAATCCGTAATTGGTAGTTAAAACTTTCGGTTTCGTATGCTGAGGGGTAAATGCTTCTGCTAAGGAACTAAGTTTAACGACGGTCTCGGAGTTAAGTGCCTGATCCCAAAGAAACATGTCCTCCACCGTAGAATAGATCCCTTTATCACCTGTTACGCCGTCTAAGTGGTCAAATCCTACAACTGCCAGACCAGATCGTTTAGGTTGATAACCGGTAGCCGAGTTTTTAAGCATTTCAGGATGCTGAGGATCGTAAATAAAGGATTCAGTCATTCCAGCAGGAGTGAAAATGTTTTCCTTGACATATTCTCTAAATCCTTTGCCACTAATGCGTTCGACGATATACGCTAATAAAATATAGTTCGTATTGTTATAATGAAACTGTCTATTCGGGTGGTAGTCGATACCGGGTTTGATCTTATTAAACAACTCGACCACCTTAGCATTTGTTAAAGGGGCTTTCTTGTCATAATATTTGTCTAAACAGTAAGCATAATTGGGCAGGCCTGACTTGTGTGTGAGCAAACTGCGAATGGTAATGCTCGAATCATAGGGGAAGCCGGGAATATGCTGTTCCACGCGGTCGTCTAATTTCAACTTTCCTTGTTCCATTAATTGCAAAATGGATACGGCAGTAAATTGTTTAGATACCGAGGCTAGTTGAAAGGGAGTTCGGGTACTTAATTGAGCTTTTGTAAAGTTGTTAGCAATGCCAAAAGCACGTTTATAAATAATCTTGCCGTATTGTGCTACCAGCACCGTACCGTTAAAGCCGGTTTTTTTCTGAAGCGTTTTAAAGAAGGTGTCTAATTTGATGGCTTTTTGCTGCGCAACGCTTGGATTAAATAAGCTAGCGATACTGTCATTTCTTTTTTCTACCGCGCTATTTTTAGCAAAAAAATGTCCAGGGATATTGTTGCAGGACGCCATGCAGAAAAGGGATGCTAAAATTCCAAGAGCTAAAGACCTGCGATTCATGTAGTATTCCGAATGTATTTGATTAATTTTAAAGCAATTTAATCAGAAAAGCCTTTATTTCAAACCGGATGATACAGCGGATTTTTGTTTTCTTTTTTCTGATCTTGATACGTATCTATCAAGGGATGATTTCCCCTTTTTTACCTAATTCCTGCCGTTACACTCCTACCTGTTCTACCTATGCAAAAGAAGCCCTTCAGAAACATGGTTTATTCGAAGGTTTGCGCTTGACAATCAAGCGAATCGCTAGCTGCCATCCCTGGGGAGGAAGTGGTCATGATCCGGTACCTTGATGCCAAAACAACAGTGTAGCACTGTTCGAATTGTATTATTCTAATTTTAACCTAAATTATTTTTGGCATTAGATTACCGAAAAAAAACTCATTTTTTTTTCAAAAAATTTTCTATTGAAAAAATACAATCGTTTCCGGGCTTATTTAGAGGTTTTAGCCTGAAATCAGATGAAAAATAGGGTCTCTGTTAAAGATTAGGTAACAATTAGATTATTTTCAGATTCTGTCCTACACTGTGCTAGCTGTAAAGAAAATCTAGATTAAGTACAATTTATGAATCATAAGTCCCTGTTTCATTATGGGAAATCATTTTTTTATTCAATTAATTCTTACTTTTTTTGTGTCGGTTTTGAAATTAGTCATGCTATGTAAACGATTACATGGGTCTTTCGAAAGGCTTCGGCCGCCAGAAACTCGGTCTTCTATACATAATAGGAATAAGACAAAGCCAACAAGAATCATTAATCATTTTTAACCCTTAATTTTTCACTTATGATTCATTCTTACAAAAGAGTGGGTCGCCTTGTGCGATCAGGTGTTAGTAACCTTGGCTTTAAAAAAGCTTTGAGTGTTGCTGTAGCACTAGTAATTTCCTTGGGTGCTTACGCCCAAGATGTGGTTTCAGGGAAAGTAACTGACGCAAAAGATGGCTCAGCTATTCCTGGTGTTTCTGTCACTGTTAAAGGTACTACTAGAGGTACTCAAACTGACATTAACGGTTCTTACAAAGTAAATGCAGGAAGTGGTAGCACTTTAGTATTCACTTTCGTAGGTTATGCTAAAAAAGAAGTTGCTGCTACAGGTTCTGTAGTAAACGTTTCTTTAGCTGCTGACAACCAATCTTTAGAAGAAGTTGTAGTAGTAGGTTACGGTACACAAAAGCGTAAAGAGATTTCTGGAACTGTAACAAGTTTAGGATCTCGTGATTTCAATGCCGGTGTTGTAACTAACCCATTAGCTGCTGCTCAAGGTAAAGTAGCTGGTTTAGTAATTACACAAGCATCTGGAGATCCAAATGCTGCTCCAACTGTACGTCTTCGTGGTACAGGTTCATTGAACGCAGGTTCTGAGCCTTTATACGTTATTGACGGTGTGATTGGTGCTCCTATCCAAAACGTTGCTCCAGAAGATATCTTATCTATGGACGTGTTACGTGATGCATCTTCTGCAGCTATCTACGGTTCTCGTGGTGCTAACGGTGTTATCTTGATCAACACAAAACGTGGTAAGTCAGGTGCTCCTACAGTTGATTATTCAGCTTATGTAGGTGCTGAGACGATCTCTCAACGTCCACAATTATTAAATGCTGCTGAGTTCCGCGCTGCTGCTGCGAAATACAAGCAAACATTTGATGATAACGGTGCTAACACAGATTGGTTAAACGTAATCACTCGTACTGCGGTTTCTCAAAACCACAACGTAGGTGTTTCTGGTGGTTCTGAAAACTTATCATACCGTGCTTCAGTTGGTTATTTAGACCAAACTGGTACATTGATCGGTTCAGGAAAAGATCGTTTAACAGGTCGTTTGAACTTAGATGCGAAAGCAATGAATGGCAAATTGAACATGAAGTTCAACATGTCTGCTTCTCAAACTAACGGTCAATTCGCTGATAACCGTGCGGTAGGTTTTGCAATGAACATGCGTCCAACTGATCCAGTTTACGCTGCAAATGGTAACTATTTCCAATTACCAGGTACATTCGCCAACTTTAACCCATTAGCGGCTTTAGAGAAAAAATCTAATACACAACGTCTTCAAGATTTCTTATTCAATGCTTCTGCAGGATATACAATCTTAGATGGTTTAGTATTAAACGTTTCTGGTACATTACGTACTCAAAATGCTAACAATAGCTATTTCGCTTCTACTACTCCAGGTAACTTATTATCTACTGTAGGTGGAAACTCTGCATCTCGTTCTTTGAACTCAGTAACTGATAAGCAATTAGAAGCTACTTTGAACTACACAAAGAAATTGAACGATGTATCTACATTAACATTATTAGGTGGTTACACTTACCAAGATGTTGTTAATGATGGTTTCGGTGCTTCTAACAACAACTTCTTAACAGATGCGTTTGGTGCTGATAACATTGGTTCAGGTTTAGGTATTCGTACGAATCCATCTTTATTATATTCTTACAAGAATGAATACAAGTTGGTTTCTTTCTTAGCTCGTGCTCAATACTCGTTAATGAACAAGTATTTCGCGACAGTTAACATGCGTCGTGACGGTTCTACTAAATTCGGTGATAACAACAAGTGGGGTTTATTCCCATCCGTTTCAGTGGGTTGGTCATTATCTGAAGAAGCATTCTTAAAAGGAAATACAACAATCGACAACTTGAAACTTCGTGTTTCTTGGGGTAGAACTGGTAACTCAGAAGGTATCCGTCCATTATTATCTAAATCATTCTATGGCCCATCTGGATCATACTATGATGGATCTGCTGATGACTTCTTACCTGCATACGCAATCCAATCTAACCCTAACCCTAACTTGAAGTGGGAGGTTAACGAAAACTACGGTGCTGGTATCGACTTCTCTATCTTGAAAGGTAAATTAACTGGTTCGATTGACTGGTATACTCGTCAAACAAAAGATTTATTATACACAGTTAACGCTCCACAAGAGAAAGGATATGTATATCCAACGATCTTAGCGAACATTGGTTCGATGCAAAACCGTGGTATTGAGATCTCTGCTACTTACCAATGGTTAGATACGCAAGATTGGTCAATTAGCTCTTCATTCGCTGGTTCATTCAACCAAAACGAATTGATCTCATTGAAAAACGACGAATTCGCTGCAGCTGACCAAGTATTCTTATCTACTTCTTTAGGTAGCTACATCCGTGGTACTTCTGCTGTAAACTTCTCTGTATTACAAGCTGGTCAACCAGTAGGTGTATTCTACGGAGCTAAAGTGGCTAAAATTGAAAACGGTAAATACGTATTCCAAGACCTTAACGGTGATGGTGTTGTAGATCCTAACGCGAAAGACCGTACTTACTTAGGAAATCCTAACCCTACTTTTGTAGGTGGTTTAACTACTAACGTACGTTACAAAGCATTTGACTTCCAATTCCAATTAACTGGAAACGCTGGTGCTAAGATTGTTAACACGAACAACTTATTGTTAGGTCGTCAAGATGGTCGTTTAGCTGAGTCTAACGCATTGAAATCTGCTTTAACATCTGTAATCAATGATGAGCGTACTATCCCAATGGATTACTATGTAGAATCAGGAGATCACATCCGTTTAAGCAACGCTTCTTTAGGTTACACTTTACCAGTTAAAGGCGTATTCAAGAGAGCTCGTATTTATGTAGCAGGTAACAACTTATTGTTGTTCACTAACTACACTGGTGTTGATCCAGAGGTTAGCCAAAACTTAGCAATTGGTTCGGCTGCTCCAGGTATCGATGTTCGTGAGACATACTACAAGACTCGTGCATTTACTGCGGGTATTAACTTGTCTTTCTAAACATAATAGCCACACTATTAGTTATATAACTTAATTAATAAAATAATTAAAAAAATGAAAAAATATATCTATAAAGTACTTTCAGTAGGTGTTTTCGCTTCGTTAGCCCTATCGTCTTGTACAGATTTAACTGAGCCAGTTTACGATTCGATCCCAGCGGATCAATTCTTGAAAACGGATGCTCAAATTGCTGCGGCACTAGGACCAGCTTATGGTGGTCTTCGTGGTATCACTTGGGATTGGTTTAATCCAAGTGAAGCATCTTCGGATGAGTTGATCGTTCCAACACGTGGTGGTGACTGGTATGATGGTGGTGACTGGTTAGCTTACTCACGTCACACATGGACTCCACAACACGGACCTATCAATGGTATGTGGGGATTCATCTTTGGTAACATCTCTCAGGTGAACCAATTGATCCCAGTGGTTGCTTCTAACCAAAAAGCGGTAGATGAGTTACGTGCAGTACGTGCTATCTATTACTTCATGGCTTGTGATGCGTTTGGAAACGTCCCTATCGTAACTGATAATAAATCTTCTGCTGCGACTAAGACTCGTGCTGAAGTTTATGCATTTATCGTTTCTGAATTGACATCTGCTATTCCTAACTTACCTACAGGTAAAGCATATTCTCGTATGACTCAAGATGCTGCGAAAGCATTGTTAGCGAAAGTATACTTAAACGCAGGTGTTTATAGCGGAACTGCACAATGGCAAAAAGCATATGATACAGCTGATCAAGTAATCAAATCTTCGAACAACTGGTCATTAGCTTCATCTACATTGTCTAACTTTATCGTTCAAAACCAAGGTTCAAACGAAAACATCTTCGCTATTCCTTTTGATTCATTCAAAGCGGGTGGTATGAACTTCCAAATGAGAACGTTACACTATGCTAACCAACAAACGTATGGTTTAGGTAACTCTCCATGGAATGGTTTCTGTACTTTAGCAGATTTCTACAACTCATTTGAGTCTGGTGACTTACGTGGTGCTATGTGGATCAAAGGACAGCAATATGCTGCTTCTGGAGCTAAGTTAAAAGATGCAAAAGGTGCTGATTTAGCATTCGTTGCGGATTGGGAAAAAGATCAAATGACTGATGCGGATGCAGTTTACCAAGTAGCTGGTATCCGTTCTCAGAAATATGAGATCCAAAAGAACAACCCGAACGGTGATCAATCAAATGACTACGTATTCTTACGTTTAGCTGACGTTATCTTAATGCGTGCTGAAGCTGCTTTCCGTTTAGGAAACACTGCACAAGCATTAGCTGACGTGAACACAATTCGTACTCGTTCTGGTGTTGCTGCATTAACTTCGATTACTGCTGACGATATCTTAGCTGAGCGTGGACGTGAGTTAGCTTGGGAAGGATGGAGACGTAACGACTTAATTCGTTTCGGTAAATTCTCTACAGCTCGTAAGTTTATGTCAGTTACTGACAAGACTCGTGAATTGTTCCCAATTCCACAACCTCGTCGTGATGCTAACCCATTATTGACTCAAAACCCAGGATATTAATCTGACGGTTTTTGATAGAAAGGCAGAACCATTTGGTTCTGCCTTTTTGTTTTATATGGGTTTCATATGCCCCTAGTATTTTGTAATTTTGTGACGCAAAAAATCACGCTTTTAGGATGAAAAATTTCAGTTTAATCACCCTTCTTTCCATCGCTTTATTTTCTTGTTCTCAGAAAGAGGATACCCTTTTCGAAGAGTTACCAGCTGAACAAACGGGTATTGATTTTGTCAACCGGAGTTTAGAGAAAAAAGAGTTCAATATCTTCAATTACCGCAATTTCTATAATGGAGGTGGCGTCGCGATTGGCGATGTGAATAATGACGGCCTATCTGATCTTTTTGTGACCTCTAATTTCGAGGACAACAAATTGTATTTGAATAAGGGGGCGATGAAGTTTGAGGATATCACAGTGAAGTCGGGGATTGTGGGAAAGAAGTTTTGGTCCACAGGGGTGACTTTTGCAGATGTGAATGGGGATGGTTTGATGGATATCTACGTGTGTAATTCGGGATCACGTGATCAACGTGGAAATCAGTTATACATTAATCAAGGGATTAAAGGCGGAGTTCCTTCTTTCAAGGAACAAGCAAAAGAGGCAGGTCTAGCAGATGGTGGATTTTCCACACATGCGGCCTTTTTTGACTATGATCGCGATGGCGATTTAGATATGTATTTATTGAATAATAGTTTCACCCCAATTGATAAGTTAGGGTATACGAACTTACGTGAGGAGCGGGATAAATTAGGCGGTGATAAACTGTTTAGAAATGATAGCAAAGATGGAAAGGAACTTCATTTTACCGATGTGTCGGAGTCGGCAGGTATTTATGGGAGTTTGATTGGTTTTGGTTTAGGAATTACGATAGGTGATGTTAATAACGATAACTGGCCTGATATTTATATTTCAAATGACTTCTATGAGCGAGATTATTTGTACATCAATCAGCATAATGGAACGTTTAAAGAGGATTTAGAAAACGAAATGCCGCATATTTCCTTGAGTTCGATGGGAGCTGATATCGCGGATATCAATGACGATGGAAACCTGGACATTTTCGTAACGGATATGTTGCCGGGCGATGATCGCCGTTTGAAGACAACGTCTGTTTTTGAAGGGTATAACCTGGTGGAGTTGAAGAAGAAGCGTGGGTTTTGGCATCAATATATGCGCAATAACCTGCAACTAAATAATGGCGATGGGACATTCTCTGAAGTGGGTCAATTAGCCGGTGTTCATGCGACAGACTGGAGCTGGGGTGCCTTGATTTTCGACATGGATAATGACGGGAAGAAGGATATTTTCGTGGCGAATGGTATTGCTAAAGACCTAACAGATCAAGACTTCGTCGATTTCTTAGGGGATCGCAATACGATGCAACAGATGTTAGATGGGAAGAAATTTGATTACAAAGAATTCACAGACAAGATCTCGTCAGTACCTATCCCAAATTATGCCTTTAAAAATGAGGGGGATTTAAAGTTCTCGAATCAGGTGAAATCTTGGGGTTTAGAGGGGCCTGGCTTCTCGAATGGCTCTGCTTATGGGGATTTGGACAATGATGGTGATTTAGATTTAGTCGTGAATAATGTGAATGCTCCTTTATCCGTGTTTAAGAACAAGACGAACGAGAAGTTCAAGAACCATTATTTAACGGTTCACCTAAAAGGGATTGATCGCAACTTGAATGGGATTGGTGCCCGTGTGACAGTTTATCAAAAAGGAGGCTTCAAAGTTTTGCAACAAATGCCTAACCGGGGTTTCCAATCTTCAAGTGATCACCAGATGGTGTTTGGTTTAGGAGCGAATGGAGCAATCGACTCGGTTCAAGTTTTATGGCCTAACGATAAGATTGAAACAATTAAATCGGTGAAGTCAGATCAGGTGATTACGTTGAAGCAAGAGAATGCGAAGGAAATCTTCCACTTCTATGAAGCGAAGCAGACACCTATTTTCGCGGATGTAACGTCTGGACTTTTAGATTACCTACACGTGGAAAGTATGTTTAATGACTACGATCGCGATGTGTTATTAAAACAAAAATATTCGACCCAAGGTCCAGCGCTGGCGGTGGGTGATGTGAATGGCGATGGCTTAGAGGATATTTACTTAGGAGGTGCTGCTGGTCAGATCAAGAAATTATTTATTCAAACAGCCGGCGGGAAATTCGTGGATTCTCCACAAGCTGATTTTAGTTTAGATCAAACGACAGAAAACACGGATGCGATTTTCTTCGATGCGGATAAGGATGGCGATCAGGATTTATTCGTGGTGACGGGTAGTAATGAGTTTGCGGAAAACGCGCCGGAATTACATGATTTATTGTATTTGAATGATGGGAAAGGAAATCTGAAACGCGATATTCGATTCCCAATGATCTATGAGAATGGATCAAGTGTTTCGGCAGCGGATTACGATAAAGATGGCGACATTGATTTATTCGTGGGAACGCGGATGGTGAATGCGAAATACGGCCAAAGCGCACAAAGCAATTTGTTTATTAACGACGGAACCGGTGGATTCAAGAATCAATCGAAGCGTTATATGCCTCAGGTGACTGAATTAGGCATGGTAACAGATTCCCAGTGGTCGGATGTGAATGGCGATGGTTTTTTGGATTTAGTAGTGACACAGGATTGGGGTCCGGTAGTCGTTTTTAAAAACGAAAGAGGTAGAAAATTAACGAAGCAAGAACCGGTGGCGGGATCGGAAGGTCTTTGGGCTTGTGTGAAGCCAGCTGATATTGATGGCGATGGAGATGTGGATTTTGTATTGGGAAATTTTGGCCTAAATTCTAAGATCAAAGCATCTGTCGAAGCTCCAGCCTATTTACATTTGGGTGATTTCGATAAGAATGGGGTGGTAGAACAAATCATCTCCTGTGTGACGGAGGATGGGAATACCTATCCAATGGTGTTAAAAGGAGAGATGCAGCGTGCGCTTCCAATGATCAAGAAGAAGTTTATCAAGTACAAGGATTATGCTAATAAGACGGTAGAGGACTTGTTCACGGAAGAACAACGCGAGGGGGGAACAGTGAGACAAATACAAACGACCTCATCGTCCTTTATGATCAACGATGGTAAGGGTAATTTCACTCTTCAAGCGCTGCCTTACCAAGCCCAGTTCTCGCCTATTCGCGCGATTGAAACGGGGGATTTTAATAAGGATGGTAAACTAGATATTTTATTAGCGGGTAATTTCTTTGACTCACTTCCGGAGTGGGGGCGATTTGATGCGAATTATGGTCTTCTGCTTGAAGCTCAAGGTAAAGGTAAATTCGCCGTGAAATTATCGAAGCAAACCGGATTTAAAACCCTAGGTCAAGTACGTAATATGGCACTCGTAAAAGGAGGAAAGTCGACTTACGTGGTTTTGGCCAAAAATGATGACAAAGCCCAAGTATTTAAATTTTAAAACAATGCGTACCCAAAATTATCTATTCACACTTTTATTTTCTCTAGCTCTTTTTGCCTGCAACTCAGGTGATGATGTGGTGCTTTTCGAAAAATTAGATGCGGAAAAGACACACATTGATTTTGCGAATAATATCACCGAAACGAAGGATTTTAATATCCTCGATTACCTCTATTTCTACAATGGCGGTGGGGTTTCTTCCGGGGACATCAATAATGATGGTTTAGTGGATTTGTTCTTCGTGTCGAATCAAGGAAAGAATAAATTGTACTTGAACAAAGGGGATATGCAATTTGAAGACATCTCAGCGAAAGCGGGTATCGAAGGTTTCTCTGACTGGAAAACCGGTGTCACGATGGCTGATGTGAACGCGGATGGATTCTTAGATATTTATGTTTGTGCGGTAGGAAATTACAAAGGTTTAGAGGGATCGAATGAATTGTATATCAACAACGGGGATAATACGTTCACGGAGAAGTCGAACGAATATGGTTTAGATTTCACCGGCTTCTCTACGCAAGCTGCTTTCTTCGATTACGATAAAGACGGCGATTTAGATTGCTATTTATTAAATCACGCGGTGCATAACACGCGATCGTATGACCGAGTGAACACGCGCTCGTTAAAAGACAATGAGGCAGGGGATTATCTCTACCGCAATGACAAAGGTAAGTTTGTGGATGTATCGAAAGAGTCCGGTATCTACCAAGCGGCGATGGGTTACGGTCTAGGGATTTCTGTAGCTGATATTAATAACGACGGCTGGTTAGATATCTATGTGAGCAATGACTTCCACGAGGATGATTACTATTATATCAACCAAAAAGATGGTACCTATAAGGAGGGAATTCGGGATCACTTCAAGCATTTAAGTCGCTTCTCGATGGGTTCTGATGTGGCGGATATTAATAACGATGGATTCCAAGATGTGATGACGCTGGACATGTATCCGGATGAAGAGAAAGTGGAGAAATCGTCGGTGGGAGAGGATCCTTTGGACATCTACATGTACAAATTGCAGTTCGGTTATTTCAATCAATACTCGAGAAACTGCCTTCAGTTAAATATGGGAGGCCAAAAATTCTCCGACATCGCTGCCTCTTCTGGGGTGGCTGCGACGGACTGGAGCTGGAGTACCTTGATGAATGATTACGATGGGGATGGAATCAAGGACATCTTCGTATCGAATGGTATTTTACGTCGCCCGAATGACTTAGATTATTTGAAATTCGTGATTGGTGATTCTTTGCACTATGGCTTGCCTACTTCCGAGAAATTAGATCAGCAAGCGATTGATTTGATGCCAGATGGCCGTGTTCACAATTACATTTTCAAAGGCGCAAAGGATTTACGCTTCGTAGACAAGTCTTTGAAATGGGGTTTTGAGGAAAAAGGCGTTTCTAATGGGTCTACTTATGCGGATTTAGATAACGACGGGGACTTAGACTTAGTGACGAATAACCTGAACGAAAAGGCGAGTGTGTATCAAAACAACAGCCGTCAGTTATTGAAGCATAATTTCGTTAAAGTAAAGTTTAAAGGGGATGGTGGAAACACATTTGGGGTAGGAGCGAAAGTTATTTTGAAGACAAAGGACGGACAGCAATTACAGCAAATGATGCCTACACGTGGTTTCATGAGTTCGGTGGAACCTACTTTATTGTTTGGAATTGGAGATTTACAGCAGGTGGATGAGATGCTGGTCATTTGGGAAAATGAGAAGATGCAGATCGTTAAAAATCCGAAGATCAATACCACCCTCACGATGGAGCAGAAAAATGCGAACGTGAATGTGAAAGATTACCAATTCTCGGCTCCAGTGAAGCCTCTTTTCGAAGAGGTGACAGCGGGTGTAAGCTTCCCTTACCAACACCAGGAGAATGTCTATTTTGACTTTAATCGCGAATTGCTAATTCCGTTCAAAGTGTCGATCGAAGGTCCTAAAATGGCGGTAGGTGATGTGAATGGCGATGGATTAGAGGATGTCTATGTAGGTGGTGCGAAATACCAGGCAGGTCAATTATTATTGCAGAAAGGAGCGGGTTTTGTTGTATCCAATCAACCAGTCTTCAAAGCAGATTCCTTGTACGAGGATGTGGATGCCTTATTTTTTGATGCGGATGGCGACAAAGACTTAGACTTGTATGTGGTAACAGGTGGGAATGAATTTTACGACCAAATGCCAGAGCAATTCGATCGTCTGTATACAAACGACGGAAAAGGTAATTTCTCTAGATCATTGAATGCCTTACCTCCTATGTACGATAACAAATCAGTGGTTCGACCATGTGATATCGATCGCGATGGAGATACCGATTTATTTGTGGGTGGCCGCGTGGTAGGTTATTCGTATGGTGCATCGCCTCGTTCTTATCTATTAGTGAATGATGGTAAAGGACATTTCGCGGACAAGACGGTGGCATTGGCTCCTGAATTACGTGAGGCGGGAATGTTAACGGAGGCGATTTGGGCGGATATCGATAAGGATGGAGATGCAGATTTAACGGTAGTGGGAGATTGGATGCCGATCAAAACTTTTGAAAATAACAAGGGTAAATTCAAGCTAATCGAGAATGGTTTAGCGGAAAAGACCGGTTTCTGGTCCGGAATTACGGCGGCTGATTTTGACAAAGATGGAGACATAGATTTCATCGTAGGAAATCTAGGGACGAACACGAAACTGCGCAAAGAACTAGGAGGTCAATTGCGTATGCAGATTAAGGACATCGATAAAAATGATACGAAGGAGCACATCGTTTCTTATAACCGCGGTGATGATTGGTTTCCTATCAATAGCAAGGATGAGATGGGGAAACAGATTCCAAGCATCATTAACAAGAAGTATACGGCTTACCACATGTTTGCGGGTAAGACGGTGGAGGAGATTTTTGGCGATAAGGAATTAGAAGGGGCTGATGAAAAGCGTGTCAATACCTTTGAGTCTGTGTACTTAGAAAATCAGGGTAATAAGACGTTCAAAATGGTGGCGCTTCCGGCCTTAGCACAAGTCTCTAAAATCATGGTCTTGCGTACGGAAGATGTAGATAAAGATGGAAATTTAGATGTGATTGTGGGAGGAAACTTCAATGGGGCATCGATGTACCAGGCGCGTTATGATGCGTTCTTTGGCCTCATTCTAAAAGGAAATGGAAAGGGTGGTTTCAGAACTTTGATTCCTACGGATACTGGCTTGATGTTAGAGGGCGATATTCGTGATATAAAGCAGGTGAAAACTTCTGCTGGTATTTTGTATCTAGTGGCAAGAAATAACGATAAACTACAGGTATTTAAGAAATTGTAGAATGCGCAAATTGCTGGCAATCGCCTTTTTTTCTGTCTTAGCCTATGGCTTGCCTAGTTGCTCGAACAAAGCGGCAGAAGGGAAAGAGCTGGCAAAAACTTATTGCGCTTCCTGCCACCTGCTTCCAGACCCAGGCATGTTACCTAAAAATGTGTGGCAATACAGCACCTTACCTTACATGGGCATCATGATGGGCGTGGACAAAGAGATCGGTATGTTAGAGAAACCGCTTTCTGACTACACGATTCTGGGTCCAGGCTCCCAACTGATTCCGGATGAAGACTGGGAAAAGATCAAGGCTTATTATTTAGAGGAGGCACCTAAGACCTTAGAGATGCCAGCCTATGTTCCTTTGAAAACCCAAACGCTGTTCGAAGCGGAACCTATAGTGGCGACTTTACCTGGAACGACTTTGCCTAACATGACGGCAGTTCGAATCGATGCGGCTCGTAAGCAAATCATTGCGGGGGATCAATCGAATCGGGTGATTTGGAAATGGGACGCAGCTGGTAAATTACTAGAAACGAAGAAGGACCAAGATGCGCTGACAGACATTACCTTGTTAGGTGCGCAAACACTCTATACGTTCATAGGAACGACGACACAAGCGAATCCGGATGTGAATGGATTTGTGAGCAGTGCAGCTTCAGGGAAAAAGATATTGCAGGGTTTGAATCGTCCGATCGGGCTAGTGTCAATGAACCTGGACGGCGAAGCGGGGGATGAATTAATTACCTCGGAATTTGGCTTCAAAGTGGGTGGAATGTCGGTGTGGAAGCTAAAGAATGGAACGTATCAAAAGCAAGTATTAAATCCTCAAACGGGCGCGACTAAGTCCATCGTTCGCGATTTTACAGGCGACGGGAAGCCGGATATCTTAGCCCTTTTTGCCCAGGGAGATGAGCGTATTTTATTGTTTGAAAACGAAGGGGGATTGAAATTTAAAGAGACGCAGCTTTTGCGATTCCCATCCATCTATGGATCGTCTTCTTTTGATGTGGCTGACATCGATGGAGATAAAGACCTGGATATAGTGTATTCTGCAGGAGATAATGCAGATTTTACGACGGTTTTGAAACCCTATCATGGTGTGTATGTCTTTGAAAATACCGGGGGGATGAAATTCAAACAGAAAGCCTTTTTCTCCCAAAACGGTGCCACTAAAGTGATGCCCGCCGATTTCGATGGGGATGGGGATTCGGACTTGATTTCGATCGCCTTGTTCCCGGATGTGGCAGGTAGACCGGCAGAGGGAGCGATGTATTTTGAAAATAGAAAAGGGACTTTTATCCCGATGACTTTACCTATTGAACACCTAGGCCGCTGGTCCGTAATGGACATCGCGGATCTAGATGGAGACGGGGATTTAGATGTGGCGCTGGGTTCGCATGCGGTAGCGAAATTCCCACAAGGAGGATTCGATCCTCAATGGAAGCAGGCGAAAGGGCTGCTCATTTTACGAAATAAAACTAAATGAAATTAGGCCTAAGAGTATGGATCTTATTGCTACTAAGTAGCTCGTTATTGCACGCTCAACGCAAAGGATATATCATCTTTTCTGGAAAGATTGTAGATATAGAAAACAAGGCGCCCATCGCGGGAGCCTCGGTGTTTTTCTCGGGTTCTTCTGCTGGCGGAACGACCGATTCTTTAGGGGTATTTTCGGTGACGATTGCCGCCCGTTCCTATCAGGTAATTGCGCGTAGCCTAGGGTATAAATTCAAAACGTTTCGTCTTGATCTTTCCAAAAACACGCAGTTTAACATCGAATTAGAGCGATCAGAGCAATTATTAGGCGAGGTGGTCATCACGGCAGAGAAGACAGATGCGAACGTGAATCGGGCGATGATGGGTGTGGAAAAGATGTCCTCGAAGACCTTGAAAAAACTGCCTACTCTGATGGGCGAGGCCGATGTGATTCGCAGTATTTTGTTGCTTCCCGGCGTCTCTACGGTGGGTGAAGGAGCCTCTGGATTTAATGTCCGGGGTGGAAATGTGGATCAAAACCTGGTTTTGCTAGACGGCGTTCCCTTGTTTAACACCTCCCATTTATTCGGATTTTTCACCGGTTTCAACGCGGATATGGTGCAGGATTTGAGCTTGTACAAAGGCGGGATTCCATCGATGTATGGCGGTAGAGCCTCCTCCGTGTTAGATGTGCGCGTGAAGGAAGGTGATTTTGATAAATGGTCGTTGCAAGGCGGAGTGGGGCCTATTTCATCCCGTATTTTAGTGGATGGGCCGCTGGTGAAAGGGAAGACATCGTTAATTGTGGGCGCCCGCGGTTCGATTTCAGACTTTTATATGAAGTACTTTCCTAATCCGAGTTTAGCGAAGAGCAAGGCGGATTTCTACGATGTGAACTTTAAGTTGACGCATCGTTTTGGGAAGAATCAGCGCATCTCCCTATCGGGTTATGCGAGTAATGATGGATTCAAATTTGCGCAGGACACCCTGTATTCTTGGAATACGAAGGCGCTAAGCTTCAAGCATAATGCCTTACTGAAAGGGGATTTGTCTCATAATTTTACGGCCTTTTACAGTGATTATACCTATGGAATTGAGGGCCAAAAACAAGGTTTGGAATTCCTTTGGAAACCCTCTATCATTCAAACCTCCATTAAAGAAGAGTTAAGTAAAGACATCGGCAAATATGGACGAATCGATTTAGGTGCGGAACTATCTGCCTTTGCGAATGATGCGGGCAGCTTTTTGCCCAATTCTTCGTCTTCTAAAGTAGATAAATTTGCCATGCCTACCGAACATACGCGGGAGATGGCGGCCTATGTAGGCCATAGCTTGCCTTTAGGTAAAAAACTAAGTTTGGATTATGGCTTACGTTATGCCTCATATCAATTACTAGGGCCAGGGGATTTCTACCAGTATAAGCTAGGCACACCACGTGAGATGAATACGATTACGGATACCTTGAGCGCTGCTTCGAATGAAGTGGTAGCGACCTATGGTGGCTTCGAACCACGATTATCATTAGCGATTAAATTAGATACAAGCTTCTCTATTAAAATTGGTTTCAACCGCATGCAGCAATTCCGCCATTTATTATCAAATACGATGGCCGTTTCGCCGTCGGATATATGGAAGAATTCGAATCAACAGATTCCCCCTCAAATCGCAGATCAATATTCCATCGGTTTCTTCAAGAACTTCACAAACGCCTCAAATGCTGTCTTCGAAACCTCCGCGGAGTTCTACTATAAGAATTTGAATAACGTGGTGGATTATGTAGATGGTGCTCAATTATATTTGAATCCCACAGTAGAAACCCAATTATTAGTGGGAAAAGGAATGGCTTACGGAGCAGAATTTTTCTTGAAAAAATCCCGTGGCAAGCGATTGACAGGTTGGGTGTCTTATACCTATGCGCGTACCTTTAGAACGATTCAAGCCAATGAGAATCAGAAAGAGGCGAATTTTGGGATACAGTTTCCGGCAAATTTTGATACACCACATACGTTTAAGTTTGTGTTGAATAACCGCTGGACAAATCGCATTTCGTTTAATGCGAATTTTACTTACACGACGGGTCGCCCGATTACGTATCCGAATGGCCGCTACAAAATCTATTCGTTTAATGATCTGTATGATTATGCGGTGGCGACAGGTATCTTCCCGCGACCAGGTTTGGACCAAACCTCCTATACCTACAACGGCACGCGCTACACGTATTTGACTTCTAAAGAGATCAAGGAATTATTAGATGGCTATTCTACGGCCTCGTTTACGCTTCGAAATGCGGAACGAATTCCGGATTATATCCGATTAGACGTGGGAATTACGATCGATCCTAATCCGGGCAAACGCTGGCAAGGAAGCTGGAATTTCTCCATCTATAATTTACTAGGTCGCCAAAACGCCTACTCCGTCTATTTCCGTTCTTCCACCGGTGAAATCAACCAGGCGAAAACCTACCAATTGTCGGTTTTAGGCGCCGCGATTCCATCCATCACCTATAACTTCAAATTCTAATGAGACACCTAATCCTATTTTTTTGTGCCTTGTTTCTTTTGAGTTCTTGCGAGACGGAGATCGAGGATTTTCAAACCCAAAACCTGAGTTCAGCTATCGTCGTTTACGGCGAAGTTTCCAATGTAGACGGCCCATACAACGTTCGCTTAAATTACGTGAGTGCCTATTCTCCCTATGATGCCACCCAGTTTTCGGGTCAGCCCATCACGGATGCCAATGTGCGTCTAGTGGATGGTAACGGTAAAGAAACAGCCTATTATGAGAAGAGTAAGGGTTATTATTTAAGTCCTGCAGGATTTAAGGGAGTGGTAGGCGAAAAATACAAGCTCCGCATCAAGCTACTCGATGGGAAAACGATTGAATCGAACTTCCAGACGATCAGCCCTGCGCCTGAATTAGCCGAATTTTCTTATTCATTTAAGAACGCGACTAAAGTGGAAGATATGCGATTCCCTTTAACAGCAAGCATCAAGGACCCAAAAGCCACAGAAGATTATTATTTCGTAAAGCGCCAGGACTTCCGACAGTTTTTATTAACCTGTCCTACTCCTCCGCCACCCCCAGCACCTACACCACCCTGTAACTGTAAATGTTGGCAAGCGCCTCAAAATACTCAGCCCTATCTCTTAGATGATTTTCTGCTGAGTGGAAAGAACTTATCGATAGATTTAGGTCAGCTGCCTTATGAAGATTTTACGGATTGGGTGGTGCAATTAGATGTGTATTCGATCCCGAAAGAGGCGCATACGTATTGGAAGAGACTAGAGGATCAACGTAAGTTAAGTGGGGGAATTTTTGACAAAGTGCCTGCTCAAGTAATGGGTAACTTAACTTGTACGAGTAATCCTACGCAGGAAGTTTTGGGCTATTTTATGGTAGGAGGTTTGACGCAAAAACGCTTATCTGTAGATCGCTTTAATGGGATTCCTACGGATGCCTACCAAAAATTAGTGTTCTATGTAGATTTCAATAATATTCGCTACAAAGACATCCCACTTTGGAATTGCAAAGACGCAGCATTCATTAAATATAACCTCGGATATTCCTTGCCTCCATTATAAATATAGTATGCTTGCATAATAGTTTTTTTCTCTGCAAATTTGTTACAACCTAAACGTTATAACCATGGCAAGAGAATACGACCGTCGCAACCTAGACTTTATTTTAAAAGAGGTTTTTGATACTGCTTCCCTGTGTAACTATCCTCGTTACGCGGATTATACACCTGAAATGTTTGATATGGTATTAGATTCAGCTGATGCCATTGCCGAAAAATATTTACGCCCCATTTATGTAGATTCAGATCGCAAAGCGGCTGAATTAATCGATGGAGTCGTGCACGTTCACCCGGGCATTGAACCTTACATGAAAGAGATGGGGGAGTCGGGAATGATCGGTTGTACGTTTGATGTCGAACACGGAGGACAGCAAGTTCCTTCGATGATTGGTGGAGCACACGAATTTATTCGCGGTGCAGCCCATAATTCAGCCGTGATGTTTACGGGTTTGTCTCACGGAGCAGCGCATTTGATTGCTTCTTTTGGTTCCAAAGAATTAGCGGACACCTACGTTCCCAATATGCTTTCTGGCAAGTGGGCGGGAACGATGTGTTTAACCGAGCCACAGGCGGGAAGTTCCTTGAATGATGCGTCTACTTCGGCGAAAGATTTAGGAGATGGAACCTATGCCATCAAAGGTCAAAAAATATTCATTTCAGGAGGAGATAATCACTTCTCAGAAAATATCATTCACTTAGTTTTAGCTCGTTTAGAGGGCGCTCCGGCAGGTACGAAAGGGATTTCTCTTTTCGTTGTGCCTAAAAAGCGTATCGAAAATGGCACTTTAGTGAATAATGAAGTGGTTTCTTTAGGCGTCTATCATAAGATGGGCCAAAAAGCCACACCAGCTCTTCACCTCTCTTTTGGAGATAAAGGAAACTCGATTGGTTACTTAGTAGGCGAACCGAATAAAGGTTTGTCTTACATGTTCCAAATGATGAACGAAGCACGTCTAGGTGTAGGAATGGGTGGTGCCTACATCGCATCAGCTGCCTACCACGCCTCGAAACAATACGCAAATGAGCGTGCTCAAGGTCGTTTATTAACAAACAAAGACCCGAACACACCTCCTACCTTAATCAAGAATCACCCGGATGTGCAGCGTATGTTGTATTTCCAAAAAGCCATTGTGGAAGGATCTATGGGTCTGTTATTCCAATGCTTTATGTGGGATGATTTAGCGAAAAGCTTAGAGGGTGAGGAGAAAAAAGAAGCCCAAATGATGCTGGATTTGATGACTACCGTGGCTAAAACCTATCCAGCAGAGATGGGGATTCTTGCGGTGAATCAAGGATTACAAGTATTAGGAGGTTATGGATACACGGAAGATTTCCCCTTAGAGCAAATGGCACGCGACGTGCGGATTATGTCCATTTACGAAGGAACGACCGGTATTCACGGCTTGACTTTATTAGGTCGCGGTATTCCGACGAACAATGGAGCGGCATTACAGACCTTAGGAAAATTAGTCTACGCAGACATCGCGGTGGCAAAAGGCCACGAAAGCATCGCTAAATATGCGAGTATGCTGGAGAAAGAATTAGAGAATTTAACAAAGGTGACGATGCATAAATTAGGCTTCGCAATGAAAGGCGAAATCGAAGTTTTCTTAGCGGATTCTACGTTATATATGGAATTGTTCGGTTTAATTACTGTCGCATGGCAGTGGTTAAAGCAAGGTCACGTAGCGGCGGCTGCCTTAGCAAAAGGTGGTTTGAGCGCAGAAGACGAAGCTTTCTACCAGGACAAGATTCATACGATGAAATTCTTCTACCACTACGAAGTGCCTAAGGCTTTGGGTTTATCTACGCGTTTGATGGATGAGGAAGTTTTAACTATTTTTGATCACAAATAAGATTTTTATGTTGAGAAAACTGGCGTTTATGGGCCTTTTGGCCTTCATTACTACTGCTGCAATAGCGCAAAGCAAATATTCAGCACACGAGTTATTCCATCCTTTATGGAACTACGGACCTGTTTCTCCAGCGCGTTCAGCGGCGGGTGTTCCAGGCCCGGGTTACTGGCAGAATTCGGCAGACTACAAGATTGCCGTTTCATTGGATGATGTCGCGAATAAAATCACAGGGGATGTGGAGATTACTTACAAGAATAATTCTCCAGATAAGTTGCCTTTCTTGTGGTTGCAATTAGACCAAAACAGCTTCAATACCCAATCTCGCGGAGGCAAGACGACGCCCATCAATGGGGGGCGTTTTGGAAATTTAGCCTTCGAGGGAGGCTATAAAATCGAGAGTGTAATGATCGATGGCAAGCCAGCTAATTTCATTGTTGAAGATACGAGAATGCAGATTCGTTTAGCGTCTCCATTAGCAGAAAAAGTAGGGACGGCTAAGATTAAGATCGCTTATTCCTTTACTTCGCCAGAGAATGCGTCGGATCGCATGGGTATTCAAAAAACCAAAAACGGAGCAATCTACACCGTGGCTCAATGGTTTCCGCGTGTTTGTGTATATGATGACATCGAAGGTTGGAACGTGTTACCTTATTTAGGGGCAGGCGAGTTCTATTTAGAATATGGCAATTTTGAGTATTCAATCAATGCACCAGCCTCTCACATTGTGGTGGGATCGGGTGAATTGTTAAACCCTACAGAGGTTTATACGGCTGATCAGGTGAAGAAATGGGCTGCGGCGGCGAACTCTGAAACGACAGTTGTTATACGTTCAGCAGCCGAGGTGACTGACCCGGCTTCTCGTCCTGCGAAGGATCGGTTGACTTGGAAATTTAAGTGCAACAATGCACGTGACGTAGCTTTCGCCTCTTCTAAGGCCTTTATCTTAGACGCCTGTCGCATCAATTTGCCTAGTGGCAAAAAGTCATTGGCTGTTTCTGTTTATCCGGTGGAATCGGATGGAAAAGACGCCTGGGGACGTTCGTCTGAATATGTGAAAGCATCGATTGAGCATTATTCGAATTGGTTATATGAATACACCTACCCGGTTGCGACCAATGTGGCTGGTGTGGTTTCTGGCATGGAGTACCCGGGAATTATTTTCTGTGGTTATCAAGATAAGACAGCCTCTTTATGGGGAGTGACGGATCACGAATTTGGCCATAACTGGTTCCCGATGATCGTGGGAAACAACGAACGCAAGTTTGCTTGGATGGATGAAGGATTCAATACCTTCATCAACTTCTATTCGACAGATGCATTCAATAAGGGTGAATACAAGAACCGCAAATTTGATATGCATACGATCGCTAAGTCGATGTTCCGTGAAACGGCAGATCCGATTATGTCGATTCCTGATGTGATCCAAACACGTAATTTAGGCTGGGAGGCCTATAACAAACCAGGTTTTGGTTTACGTATCTTACGCGAAAATATCTTAGGAGCGGATCGTTTTGATTATGCATTCAAGAATTATATTAATAAATGGGCCTTCAAACACCCAACCCCAATGGATTTCTTCCGAGCGATGGAAGATGGTGCGGGTGAGGATTTAGGCTGGTTCTGGAGAGCTTGGTTTTATGAGCTTTGGAGACTTGATCAATCCGTGAAAGATGTGGATTATGTAGAGCAAGATCCAGCTAAAGGAGCTGTGATCACGATTGAAAACTTAGACAAGATGGCGATGCCAGCAGTCGTGGAAGTAGAATTAACAAGTGGAGAAAAAGAGCGCTTCACGTTCCCAGTGGAAATCTGGCAGCGCGGTGCGACTTGGACATTCCGCACGTCGACAAAGCTTCCAATCAAATCCGTGGTAATTGATCCAGATCATTCTTTCCCGGATATGGATTCGAAGAATAATACGTGGAAGCCGCTGAGTGTGCGGTCGAAATAAGAAACAAAAAAGACTCTCAGAAATGAGAGTCTTTTTTTATGATAAAATCTATGAGACGTAGCTGAAAATTTATGATTTTTTTCAACTCAAGAATTGTTTCTTCATAAGTCGGTTCAATTAAATTTGAAGTATTTGTTTCTTTATTATTAGATTCAAAAAGATCAACTATTGGTACTTCAAGGATCTGAGAAATAATTAGCAGTGTCTCATACTTAATTTTAGTCTGCTGATTTTCGATTTTTGAATATGCTGTTTGAGATATTTCTAATCTGTTAGCAATATATTCTTGTGATATACCAAGTTTAGATCTGATTTTTCGGATTTGATCGCAAGGGTGTGTCATTGTATTAGTGGTTATTTAATCTAAATGTACGAAACCCATTTGTTTTAATTACTTAAGTTATAATGCTATAACTTATAATTTTTGGAGTACATAATTTTCATCTCATATTTGAAAAAAAACAAATATGAAAAATCCACTAATACTATTTATTTACCTGTTTTCAATCAGTTTGCTTTTTAGTTGTCAAGATGATTTAAGCGGAATAATTCCTCAAAATGAGCTAAAAGGTCAATTGGTCCAAATAGATAAAAAACCTAAAGGTATTATTATCGATTTTAAATCTACTGAACAGATGATTCAGTTTTTATCTATTTTAGAAAAGGATAAATTATCCAAAACTGATTCTTTAATAGTGATTAGCCTTAGTTCAAGTTCAATGAGTGATTCAATAAGGCAAATGTTATTTAAGCCTTATAATTATGAAAATAAAATACAATTGTTGGGCAATACAGATGATATGGAAATTTGTACTGATTGTGTAAATAACAATCCCAAAGGTTTTATTAGGTACAATTTGGACTGGCTGAGAAATTTTTCTGCAAATTTTACGTGGAACAAAAACGGAGAAGTCGACAATGTATTTTCTCGTTTAGATGGTTTTTTCTTTGGAGGTTCTTATGTGCAAGATTACTGGAATCAATTTGGGAATATTCAGCCAAACGGTAACATTCAATTAATAATTGGTGGACATTGGGAAATAATAGTTTCTGTCAATGGATCATTAAATTTTGGTTATTCACATCCTATGGAAGAATTATATATTACTTACAACACTTTAACAGGAGCCTACACAATTACTTCAGTTAAACCTTCAGCTTGGAAAATCCACTAATCATGAAAATTCTATTCCTACAATCGCTTTGGTTTGGAGAATTGATCTCCATTCTTATTTACGTTGTTATTATTTTACTTTTGTTTCGAGTTATTCGTTGGCTATATAGAAGGCTTAAATAACTATCCTTTCAATATCCTCCCAATATCATTCGCCTTTCCTAACTCTTCCTTCAGCTTTTCGTAGCTGCCGGAAAGCATCAGGCCTTTGTATTTCAAGAGGGTGTTGATATACTCGTCGAGTACATCCAAAAGGTTCTCCTGATTCTGGTGGAAAATCTGACTCCAAGTTTCAGGGGATGATTTTGCAAGACGAACGGTCGACTCGAAACCGGTAGAGGCTAATTCGAAAATGCGGGCTTCGTTCTTCTCTTTCTCTAATACTGTGTTCGCTAAAGCGAAGGAACAGATGTGTGAGATGTGTGAGATATACGCCGTGTGCATGTCGTGTTCGATAGATCCCATGTAAATGAGGTTCATCTCTAAACCGGTGCGGTATAAATCTTCGATCAGAGCCACGGCAGCTGGGTCGCTTAATTCTTTGTCGCAAATCACGCCGCGTTTTCCCACGAAAAGGCCTTGGACGGCTGCTTCAGGACCAGAGAATTCGGTTCCGGCCATTGGGTGTGTGGAAACGAATTGGGCGCGTTTAGGGTGGTTTTTTAAGGCCTCGAAAACGGGACTTTTGGTGGAACCTACCTCGATAATGGTTTGGCCGGGTTTTAGCGCGTCTAAAACGGATGGGATTAGCGCGACTAAAAGGTCTACTGGAATCGCACAGATAAATACTTCGACTTGGTCGATCGCCTCTTGCCAGGTGGCAATTCGGTCAACGAGTCCTAAGGCTACTGCCTTTTTCTGGTGAACGGGATTCGTGTCTATACCTACGATTTCAGAGGCCCAGCCAGACTTGCGCAGGCCTAAGGCGATGGATCCACCAATTAATCCGATACCGATAATACCTACTTTATGAGATGCCATTGCTGTGATTTTTGATGCGAGCTATCGCTTGTGAGAAAACGGATTCTTGGGCGCAAAGTGAGATGCGGACATAGCCGTCTCCTTGGGTTCCAAAGATTCCTCCCGGCGTAATAAACACCGCGTTTTCATCTAAAATTTTATCTGAAAGTGCATAGCCTGAGTCGAATGTAGCCGGGATTTTGGCCCAAACAAACATCCCCGATTGTGCCGGATCATATACGCAGTCGAGTAAGTCTAAAAGTTCGAAAACTAGCGTTTGGCGAGAACGGTAAATGCGATTCTGATTCGCAAACCAGTCCGCATTCGCAGAAAGGGCCTTCACCGCCGCTTGTTGCAGAGGTAAGAACATCCCCGAGTCCATATTGGATTTGAACTTCAACACAGGCCCAAGGAATTCAGCCTTCCCAAAAGCCGCCCCAATTCTCCATCCTGCCATATTGTGGGACTTCGAAAGGGAATTCAATTCGATCGCCACGTCTTGCATACCCGGAATGGAAAGCATGCTTAACGGCTGCTCGTTCAAGATAAAACTGTAGGGATTATCATTCACTAATAGTATCGAATGGCGAAGCGCGAAATCGCGTAATTCTACGAAGAATTCTTTCGTTGCCTGTGCACCTGTGGGCATGTGCGGGTAGTTTACCCACATAATTTTTACTTTCGAAAGATCCCGTTTTTCTAAGGCTTTCAAGTCTGGTAACCAGCCATTCGAAGCCGATAATTCATAGCTTTCTACCGTAGCACCCGCTAGTGAACAAGCTGCTGAATAGGTAGGGTAGCCCGGATTAGGAATTAGAGTTACATCGCCTTTTTCTAAATAGGCCATGGCGATGTGCATGATGCCTTCTTTGGAGCCGATAAGCGGCAAAATCTCGGAAGCCGGATTAACCGTCACTCCGTAATGTTTAGCATAAAATGACGCGAATGCTTCGCGTAAAGCGGGAATACCCTGGTAACCTTGGTAGGCGTGATTCGAAGGATTCGCCGCACTTTCTGTGAGCGCCGCGATCGTTTCCGCGGAAGGAGCTAGGTCTGGGGAGCCGATACCTAAGTTAATGATAGGTACACCGGATTCCTTCAAAGCCGCAATCTGCTTCAATTTTTTAGAGAAATAGTATTCCTCCACGCTGTTTAAGCGGCTCGCCGCTGTGATTTGTAAGCTCATAAAACAAAAAACCGACGTAAAGTCGGCTGATATAATTGACAAAAAACTATATAACCGATTAGGCAGCGTTGTAATAACCTGCGTAATAATATCCTGTTAAATAGTTGATTGTGTGTGAATTCATATGCCAAAGGTAGGGAAAATTTGCTTTTATGCAAATAGAGGCTTTAAAAGCTCGCGAACTAGGGAAGATTCGTAGCCTTTGGAGAGGCCATAGTTATAGCATTTTTGGTAGCGCTGAGGCGAAGTGCCAGTTTTGATCTCGTCTCTTTTTTTCTTCAATAAAGTGCGGGCTTTCTCGATATAATCTTGATCGTCGATTCCATCCCAGGCACCAGCTAATAAAGAGGCAGAAATGCCGCGCTTCCGTAATTCGTAGTTGATTTTAGTGCGTCCCCAGCCTTTTTGGTTGAATTTAGAACGGACGAAGATCTCGACAAAACGGGCTTCGTTCAGGTAATTATTTTCAGAAAGCCAGGATAGATATTCCGCAAATTCCGAAGGCAACACCTCGAAAGTCTTCATCTTTTGTTCCAGTTCCTGCACGCATCTTTCCTGATAGGCGCAGTAGCGGGCCAGCTTTTGAAGAATTTCGCTATTCATCAGGATAAATTAAGATTCGATTTCTTCGAAACTCTCTAAGTTGAACAGATCGTTCAATACATCGACCATTTTGTCGGAATCCCCTCGCTTGCAAGCAGCTTTTAGGTGGATGATGGGTTGTTTGATGATTTTTTGTACTAAACCAGCCGTAATTTTCTCTAGTTTTTCCGTCTCCTCTTTCGTCAACCCCTTCATGTGGCGATTCAACTCCTCCTTGCGGATTTGTTCTAACGCATTTTTCAATTTGTTGATGGTAGGTGAAACCTCCATCTCTTTAGACCAATCATTAAAGCTAATAATACTCTCTTCAATGATGGTGCGCACGTCCGGAATCGAAGCTAAGCGAGTGGCCAAAGCCTCATCCGCACGCTCCTTCAACGTATCGATATTGTATAAAAGGACGCCATTAATCTTCTCGATGCCGTCTTCGATGCTGCGAGGCACAGAAAGGTCGATGAAATATTTAAAGGACAATAATTGCAATTTCTTGATCTCCGCCTGCGTTATAATCGGGCTATCCGTGCGAACGGAGGAGATAATGATGTCAGCGGCAGCTACTTCCTTCCACAAATCGGCGATAGGAGCGACTCTGAATAATTCTTTTCCAGCCGCGATTTTCTCTGCTTTCTCGATCGTGCGGTTCATAATCGTGAACTCCGCAAAATCCTTTTCTTCCATATTCTTGCACACATCTAAACCGATTTCGCCTAATCCTAAGATTAATACTTTCGGACTTGGAAGGGCTTGAGAAAGTTCTTCGGCTAAAGCGACAGTAGCATAAGAAACGGATGCTGCTCCATCACGGAACGAAGTTTCTTGCGCTACACGCTTGTTTGAGTAGAAAATGGTATGCATCAAACGGTGTAAATATGGACCTGCCATATTTAAATCAGCCGCTTGTTGGTAGGCTTTCTTGATTTGGTTCGGGATCTGTAAATCACCCACAACCTTGGATTGTAAACCGGTCGCTACTTCGAATAAATGACGCAGAGAATCCTCTGTTTCGTTCATTTGCTTGAAATAGCCTAGGTATTCCGCTGTGTTCGTCAGACCTTTTTCGATTAAAAAGGCTTTCGTTAAATCTGTCGAGATGTCGCGATCAGAGGTATAATAGAACTCGGTGCGGTTACAAGTAGAAACGATTAATAATTCATTTAGGCCAAAAAGATCCTTACACTTCACATAAAATCCTTTGCTCTCTTCCTCGTTCAACGCTAACATCTCGCGAATGGCGAGCGGCGCAGTACGGTGTGAAAGGCTGACGGATTTAAAAGGTAAAATCATTTTTGTCTTAAGCGTGATTATTAATTCACAAAAGTACAATGCAAAAATTTAAAATGTATCTGTCTTTGAAAGAAAATCGTAATTTAGAAGAAGAATAAATTTGAACAAGATGCACTTCAAAAACAAGACCGTTTTTATTACGGGTGGATCCCGTGGGATCGGATTAGAGATTGCGAAAAAATTAGCTTCAGAGGGCGCAAACATCGTTATTGCAGCAAAAACCTCAGATCCACATCCTAAATTACCGGGGACGATTCACACGGCGGCGGCAGAAATTGAGGCGGCTGGAGGAAAGGCTTTGGCCTGTATGGTCGACATTCGTGACGAAAATCAGGTTTTAGCTGCGGTTCAAAAAGCGGTGGATACCTTCGGTGGCATCGACATTCTGATCAATAACGCTTCGGCGATTCAGCTCACGGGAACCCTGAGCACGGAGATGAAGAAATACGATTTGATGAATCAGGTCAACACGCGTGGAACCTATTTGTGTGCCCAGGCTTGTTTACCTCATTTATTGAAATCAGAAAATCCCCACGTGTTAACGCTTTCGCCACCTCTGAATGTGGAGGCGCGCTGGTTTGAAAATCACGTGGCTTATTCGATTGCGAAATTCGGGATGTCCTTATGCACCCTGGGAATGGCGTCAGAGTTTAAGGGAAAAGTGGCGTTTAATTCACTTTGGCCTAAAACCATTATTGCCACTGCCGCCATCGAATTTGCCGTAGGAAATGCGCAAATGATGCAATTAGGGCGTAAGGCCACGATTATGGCGGATGCTGCTGCGGCAATCTTACAGAAAGATGCAAAGTCGGTGAGTGGTCATTTCTATATTGACGAGGACGTATTGCGTGCAGAAGGGGTGACGGATTTTACGGAATATCGTGTGAATCCGAATACACCTGAAAATCAATTATTGCCAGACTTTTTTATTTAATGTTAGAAAATTACACCCCGCCTCTTTGGTTACCGGACGGGCATACCCAGAGTATTTATCCCTCCGTTTTTCGGAAAGTGCAGTTGGCTGAGATACCTCGCCGGGAGCGAGTGATAACGCCGGATCAGGATTTCTTGGATATTGATTGGTATGGAGGTTCCATAGAGGAGAGGCCTTTGTTGATTGTGTCTCACGGGTTGGAAGGATCGAGTGATCGTCCATATGTGACCGGTTTGATTCACAAGATGAAGGGGATGAATGCGCTGGCTTGGAACTACCGGAGTTGTTCGGGAGAGCTAAATAAGAATTTGCGTTTTTACCACAGTGGGGCGACGGATGATTTGGACTTTATTATTAAGCTAGCCATCGAACGAGGAGCGAAAGATATCTATCTCGCAGGATTTAGTTTAGGGGGAAACCTAACCTTAAAATGGTTAGGCGAACAGGGTAAAAATCCTCCCGAAATCATTCGAAAAGCTGTCGCATTTTCCGTACCTTTGCACCTTTCATCGAGTAGCAAGCAATTAGCTAAGCGAGAAAACAGACTCTACACTCATCGATTTCTACAAACTCTCATTAAAAAAGTCAAGGAAAAGTCCGCGCGCTATCCTCAGGATATTACCGCGGAGATGATTGATTCAGTGAAGAGTTTAGTGGATTTTGATAATGTGATCACAGGGCCTTTACACGGGTTTAAAGATGGGGAAGACTATTACGAGAAGAGTAGCTCCCTGTATTTTTTGGATCGGATTAACGTACCCACTTTAATCGTGAATGCAAAAAATGACCCTTTTTTATCGGCGGAATGCATTCCGGAAGACTATGTGAAAACCTTGGATTTTGTCCAATTAGACGCACAGGAAAAAGGAGGGCATTGTGGATTTTATCCGAAGAATTACCAAGGCTATACTTGGTCGGAGAATCGGGCCGAACTTTGGTTTAAGAAAAGCGTTTAGAAAATAAAAATATGCCTACAGCTCAAGCAGAACCTTTAAAAATTGTCATTGATTTCGATAGTACGTTCACGAAAGTGGAGGGGCTCGATGAATTAGCGAGAATCGCGCTTCAGGGAAATCCGAAGCAAGCGGAGATCGTGGGGAAGATTAAGGATATCACCGACCAAGGTATGGTAGGTGCCTATTCTTTCTCAGATTCCTTACGTGATCGTGTGGCTTTATTGCCAGCGAATCGTTCGCATGTGGATCAACTGATCGTCTTTTTAAAGGGTAAAATCTCTGAGTCATTCAAGCGCAACAAAGATTTTTTAGAGGAGAATGCGGCTCAAATTTTGATCGTATCCTCTGGATTCAAAGACTTCATCGTTCCGGTCGTGAACGAGATGGGTATCCCAGCGGAAAACGTGTATGCAAATACTTTCATTTATGATGCGGACGGAAATATCACGGGTTACGATGCAGACAATTTATTGTCTCAGGACAAAGGAAAAGTACGCTTATTGCAATCGCTGCAGTTAGAAGGCGAGGTATATGTGATAGGCGATGGCATCACGGATTACGAATTACGTGAGTCAGGTTTAGCGAATAAGTTCTTCGCATTTACGGAGAACGTATCGCGTAAAGCAGTGACGGACAAGGCTGATTTTGTGGTTCCATCTCTTGATGAGTTCTTGTACATCAACGGCTTGAGCCGTGCACAATCCTACCCGAAATCTCGTATCAAAGTATTGTTATTAGAAAACGTGCATCCAGGTGCCGTTAATGCCTTTAAGAAAGAGGGTTTCCAAGTGGAGCTTTTGAAAGGCGCTTTAGATGAGGATGAATTGATCGAGAAGATCAAGGATGTGTCTATTATCGGATTGCGTTCGAAGACGAATTTGACAAAGAAAGTATTAGAGCACCCGAATGCGTCTCGTTTGATGTGTGTGGGAGCTTTCTGTATCGGTACGAATCAAATCGATTTAGTGGAATGTGAGAAGCGCGGTATCGCGGTGTTCAATGCGCCGTACTCGAATACGCGTTCGGTAGTGGAATTGTCGATCGGTTTGATGGTGATGTTGACGCGTAATATCTTCGAGAAATCGACGAAAATGCACGCGGGAGTTTGGGATAAATCGGCGACGAATTCCTACGAAATTAGAGGAAAGAAAATCGGTTTAGTGGGTTATGGAAGCATCGGTACACAGATTTCCGTGATTGCGGAGGCGCTGGGTATGGAGGTGTACTTCTATGATTCAGTTGATAAATTAGCTTTAGGTAATGCCAAAAAGTGCAGTAGCCTGAAGGAATTATTGTCACAAGTGGACTTCGTGAGTTTACACGTGGACGGACGTAAGTCGAATACGAATATCATCGGAAAAGAGCAGTTCTCTTGGATGAAAGACAATGTCATCTTCTTGAACTTGTCACGTGGACACGTGGTCGAGATTTCGGCTTTAGTGGACGCAATCAAGTCTGGCAAGGTGTGGGGAGCGGCAGTCGACGTATTCCCCTATGAGCCAAAGACGAATGATGAAGAATTTATCAATGAGTTGCGAGGATTGCCTAATGTAATTTTGACACCGCATATCGGTGGAAGTACGGAGGAGGCGCAAGCGAATATTGGAGAATTTGTTCCGGCGAAATTATTGCAGTTTATGAACAACGGTAGCACCTATGGTTCTGTGAACTTCCCAGAATTGCAATTGCCGCCATTAGAAAATGCACACCGTTTATTGCATATTCACCACAATGTGCCGGGGATTTTGGCCCAAATCAACCAAATCTTCGCAAAATACCACGTGAATATCATCGGTCAATACTTGAAAACGACGGAGAATACGGGGTACGTGATTACGGATGTGGCGAAAGAATACTCGGAAGAAATCGTCAGCGAATTGAAGCTGATCGATAATACCATCAAGTTTAGAATGTTATATTAATATGAGCACCTTTTTTACACCCGGCCCTGCGGCCTTGTTTCCTACGGTTCAGTCCCATTATATGGAGGCTTTTCGCCAAAACTTCGGTTCGATATCCCATCGTTCCGCGGCTTTCCGTAAGATTTACCAGCACGCAGATGAGCAATTGCGCGAATTATTCGCCTTGCCTAAGAGCCACGCGGTCCTATTTACGGGATCTGCGACGGAGGTGTGGGAGCGTATCATCATGAATACGGTGGAACACGAGAGTTTTCACTTAGTGAATGGATCCTTCTCGAAGAAGTTTTTTGACTTCGCGAAGGATCTGCACAAGTATGCGAATTCGATGCACAAGCCGTTTGGCGAGGGTTTCGATGCGGCTGAAGTGGAGGTTCCGGAATATGCGGAATTGATTTGCTGCACGGCGAATGAGACGAGTTCCGGTGTTCAGATGCGCGCTGCGGAGATTCACAAGATCAAGAAAGCGAACAAAAACAAGTTTGTGGCGGTGGACATGGTTTCCTCTGCGCCTTACCCGAATTTAGATTTTAATTTAGTCGACTCTGCGTTTTTTAGCGTTCAGAAATCGTTTGGAATGCCAGCCGGTTTAGGCGTTTGGTTTGCCAATGAGGCGATGCTGGAGAAGTCAGAGCGCATGAAGAAACACGAAGGAATTGTGGGAACGTATCACTCGCTTCCGAGCCTTTGGGAAAATTACACCAATTTTGAGACGCCAGAAACACCTAATGTGATGGCGATTTATGTATTAGGCAAAGTGGCGGAGGATTTTAACCGAATCGGCGTAGAAACCATGCGCAAGGAGACGGATAAAAAAGCGAAGGCCTTGTATGATTTTGCCAAAAAATCAGATAACTTCGAGATATTCGTAGAGAACGAAAATCACCGTTCAGCTACCGTTGTGGTATTAAATTGCAAAGAAGGCAGTTCGAAAGTGATCTCTACGATCAAGGAAAGAAGTGATATGATTATTGGTTCTGGATATGGAAAATTGAAAGAATCCCAAATCCGAATCGCGAATTTCCCAGCAGTAAATTTAGAGCAAGTTCAGTCTTTAATCGCTGAATTAAGTTCTTTATAATAAACCTAGAACTATGAAAAACGGAGCACCCATTCGCTGGGGTATATTAGCATGTGGCGGAATTGCCCGCAAATTTGCGGACGATTTAGCCTTCGTAAAAGACGGCTATTTAGCTGCCGTTTCTTCTAGAGATATTTCTCGCGCACAAGAATTTGCGTCCCATTACGGGCCAGATGTGAAATGCTTTGGTAGCTACGAAGCGATGCTCTCTAGCGGCGAAATAGATGTTGTTTACATCGCCTCCCCACATGGTTTGCACCACGAACATACCTTATTGTGCCTGAATGCCGGCTTTCCTGTTCTTTGTGAGAAAGCTTTCGCGATTAATTCGGAGCAGGTGGAGGAGATGATTCAAACCGCACGAGAGAAGAAGATCTTCCTAATGGAAGCTTTGTGGACGCGTTTCCATCCATCGATTGTGAAATTGCAGGAAATTCTAGCTTCAGGCGTAATCGGTGATATTGTTCACTTAGCGGCGGATTTTGGCTTCCATGCGCCCTATGATCCGGAGGCACGTTGGTTTAATCCTGCGTTAACCGGTGGCTCCCTATTAGACATTGGAATCTACCCTTTGTTTATTTCCAAATTCGTTCTAGGAAATCCTCTTGAAATGAAGGCGACGGGCGTTATGGCACCTACCGGTGTGGATATGAATACGTCGATTGCCTTGAAATATAGCTCAGGCGCGACGGCGACTTTATTCTCCACCTTTGCGACTAAGACTGATACGACTTGTGAAATTCACGGGACGAAAGGTAAAATCCACATGCATTCACGCTTCCACGAAACGAAAGGAATCACGGTTACGATTCACGAAACAGAACAGGAGACTTTCTATGAAACAGAGCGATTAGGCTGGGGTTATAGTTATGAAGCGGAGGCAGTACAGGCGGATTTACGGGCGGGTCGCACGGAAAATGCCTTGATGACGCATCAATTCAGTACCGAATTGATGGCTTTATTAGATGAAATTCGTTCTCAAATCGGTTTAACATATCCTAATGAATAAGATCCTACTTTTCCTATTATTGTCTTTCGGCGTATTCGCCCAAAAATCACTCGATCGCTTCGAGAAAGAAATTCTTGCCTTCGAGAAACAAGACTCCATTGCCCTGCCTGCCAAAGGGATGAAACTTTTCATCGGCTCCTCGAGCTTCCGTTTGTGGAAGAGTTTTGATGCGGATACGAAAGGTTTGAATGCCTTTAACCGTGGTTTTGGCGGGAGCACCATGAAGGAGGCTGTGTATTATTTCGATCGCATGGTCGCGAAATACCAACCCGCTTGGGTCTTTTTATACGAGGGAGATAATGATTTAGCTGGGGGCCAAAGCCCAGAAGAAATCATTGCCGCTTTCGAAGAGTTTTCAGCTCGTCTGACAAAGCAGGTTCCAGGTGCTAAATTAGTCTTCGTGTCTGCTCGTCCGAGTCTGGCACGTGAGACAATGAAAGCAAAGCAACAGGATTTAAATCAACGCATCACAGCTATTTCGGCTAAGAAAAAAGGTCATTATGTGATTGATATGCACTCGCCGTTTTACACTGCAGATGGATCTTTAATGCAGGATATTTTCGTCGCTGATAAATTGCACCTAAATGAAAAGGGTTATGCGATTTTTGCGAAGCAAATTCAAAATTTTGTAGAGAAACATGCCAAATAGAGATGTTTTAAAAGGCGATTGGCTTCCGAATATTTCGGTGGACTGTGTCATTTTTGGATTTCAAGAGAATCAATTAAAAGTGCTTCTGTTGAAATTTAGAAACAGTGACATTTGGTCCTTGCCAGGCGGTTTTATTAATCGGGAAGAGGATGTGGATGATGCGGTAAAAAGGGTATTGTGGCAGAGGACTGGTCTGGAGAATATCTATTTGCAGCAGTTTCACACGTTTGGTGATTTGAAGCGAAATATCGGTGCCATTGAAAAGCACGAAGAGATTAATCTGGCCATGGGTCGTTCTCTAGACGATTTAACCTGGTTATCTCATCGCTATATTACAGTGGGCTATTATGCCTTAGTGGAATATTCGAAGGTGAATGTCACCTTGAATGATGTATCTGATGATTCTGCCTGGATGGATGTCGATGATGTTCCTGATTTGTTTTTAGACCATAATCAGATTTTGAAAACGGGTTTAGCTCATTTACGTGAATCGATTGATACGAAGTTAGCCGCCTTCAATTTGTTGCCGGAGACCTTCACGATGTCAGAATTGCAGCAAGTATACGAGACGATTTTAGGTAAGGAATTAGTTCGTACGAACTTTCAGCGTAAGATGTTGAGCTTGGATATCTTAGAGCGTATCGAAAAGAAATATACCGGAGGAGCACATAAGGCACCTTATTTGTATCGTTTGGACAAGAAAAAAGCGGAGGCTTTTTTGAGCTCCGCTTCTTAAATGTTATCCCATATTATGGTAGACGTTTTGCACATCGTCGTCTTCCTCTAGACGTTCGATGAGTTTTTCTACGTCGGCCACCTGTGCGTCTGTTAATTCTTTCGTTTCATCTGGAATGCGTTCGAAATCAGCACCCATTAACTCGTACCCTTTTTCCTCTAAGAATTTTTGAATTGCACCAAAAGCGGTGAACTCTCCATAGATATTGATTTGATTCGTTTCCTCGTCTAAGAAAACTTCATCACCACCTAGGTCAATTAAGTCAAATTCTAATTCTTCTAAATCGATTTCTGGTTTCGCTGCAATTTTAAATACCGATTTGCGAGTAAAGATGAAATCTAACATACCTGTAGTTCCTAAACTTCCACCACACTTCGTAAAAGAAGAGCGGATGTTTGCGACGGTACGGTTGATGTTATCAGTTGTGGTTTCTACTAGGATGGCGATACCATGTTGTGCGTATCCTTCGTATACAATCTCTTTGTAATCCTCCTGGTCTTTCGAAGTGGCACGTTTGATGGCGCGCTCCACGTTTTCCTTCGGCATGTTCACCGCCTTCGCGTTCTGGATGATGGCACGTAAGCGGGAGTTAGAAGAGGGATCCCCACCGCCAGCTTTCACGGCAATCACAATGTCTTTACCAATTTTAGTAAAGGTTTTGGCCATCTGGCCCCAACGTTTGAATTTTCTTGCTTTTCTAAATTCGAAGGCTCTTCCCATAGTTCTGTATTTTGAATTGCAAAAATAAAACATGCTGATGGAATTCCGCTATCCGTCCTAAAAAAAATCGCCCTATAGAACCACGTTTGATAGCTAAGAAATTTGGCTAAATTGCGAGGATGAAAAAAATCCTGCTTCTCTTATTATTGATTTTCAGCACGACTCTTGTGGCGCAAAAGAAGAATGAAAACTTCAAAATGCACATAAAAAAAAGCACGGGTACGATTAAGATTGATGGAGTATTAGATGAAAACGCGTGGTTTCAATCTGCTGCCGTGAGCGATTTCATGATGTGTAATCCCTTTGATTCCTTGTGCGCGCAAGTGCGAACGGATGTGAAGATGACTTACGATGATAAGTTTATCTATATCTCGGCGGAATGTTTTTTGAAAGAACCGGGCGCCTTTGTAGTGGAGTCGATGAAGCGGGACTTCAGTTTTGGGGTGAATGATAATTTTTTAGTTTTTATCGATACGTTTGAGGATAAGACTACGGGCTTTGCGTTTGGGGCAAATGCGGCTGGGGCTCAGTGGGACGGTCAAATGTCAGAGGGGGCGAAGGTGAATTTGAATTGGGATAATAAATGGGAGTCAGCGACGACTTACAAGCGGGATTCCTGGATTTTTGAGGCGGCGATTCCGTTTAAATCGATTCGATATAAGGGGAATGTGAGCCGCTGGGGGATTAATTTTTCCCGCTATGATTTAAAGGCCAAAGAAAAGTCCGCCTGGGCTCCCGTTCCTCGGCAGTTTCCCACCGCTTCTTTAGCTTATGCAGGCGTATTAGTTTGGGATACGCCGCCGCCCACACCTAAAAAGAATATCTCCTTGATTCCTTATGTTTTATCTGGCGTGTCAGCTAACTATGAATCGAAAGACCCTACCTCCCTGCGCAACCAGATCGGGGGTGATATCAAGGTGGCCATTAATTCTGGCTTGAATCTGGATATGACCCTAAATCCCGATTTTTCGCAGGTGGACGTAGATAGGCAACAGACGAATTTAGATCGATTTGAGCTTTTTTACCCTGAAAAACGCCAGTTCTTCATTGAGAATTCGGATCTTTTCGATGGCTTTGGAACTGATAATATTCGTCCATTCTTTTCTCGAAGAATTGGCTTAGCCTTGAATTCGAAAACAGGGATTTACGAGCAGACGCCTATTACTTATGGCGCTCGTTTGAGTGGAAAATTAAATCAAGATTGGCGAATCGGGGCTTTGAATGTGCAGTCAGAGCGAATCGACGCGAAAGGCGTACCTACTCAAAATTATTCGATGGTCGCCTTGCAGCGGAAGGTCTTTGCTCGTTCGAATTTTGGGGCCTACATGGTGAATAAACAATCGTTCATCGATACCGATTTGCAACGTTCGAATGGATTTCAACCGTTTAATCGGGACATCGGGTTGGAATACAATTTAGCATCAGCTGATAATTTCTGGACGGGTTCTTTATTCTATGCAAATACGATTAGCCCTTTGCAGAAGGATCAGAGCTTTGCGCAAGCCGCCTCTTTGGCCTACAAAGATAACAACTGGACTTTTTCAGCGAAAGAATCCTGGGTGGGAGAAAATTATAATCCGGAGACGGGCTATGTGCCTCGCGTGAATTACCTCCAAACTCAGTTCGATGCCGCTAAGAATTTCTACCCTATAAACAAATCAACGAATTTGTTTTACACCACACTTTCGGCGATGACGATGAGCTATTGGAATAACCAAGGTACATTCACGGATAATACCTCCTACGTGGCGTATGAGGGAACGATGAAGGATCGCTCGACATTTGGGACGTATCTTTCCTATGATTATGTGAAATTATTATACGATTTCGATGCGACTCGCATGGGGAATACGGCCTTGAAAAAAGGGACAGAGCATGATTGGTATGCGTTAAATGCCCGTTATATGTCTTCGCCCATTAAATTATTTACCTATTCCTTGACTTCGCGGGTGGGAGGATATTACGGAAAGGGTTGGAGAACTGGAATTACCGCGGATATCGGCTATCGATTCCAGCCTTATGGAAGTTTCTCCGTGGCATTGGATTATAATGACATCGTGGATGTGGCGATTCCAAGTACAGATGTGATGGCAGCAAAGAAGGTTTCCTCTAATTTTTGGATTATTCGTCCTAAAATTGATATCACGTTCTCGAATAAATTATTCTTCGCCACCTTCTTTCAACTCAATCAACAAACGAAGAATATTAACCTAAACGCGCGCTTGCAATGGCGTTACAAACCCGCATCGGATTTATTTTTAGTCTACACGGATAATTATTTTCCGGAGATCATGCAAATTCGTAACCGCGCTTTGGTGTTGAAATTGAATTATTGGCTTAATTTGTAAAAACAAAATAAAAATCAAACTATGAAAAAGTATTTATGGCTATTAATTAGCTTCATCTCATTCAGCGTTTTAGCGCAAAAAGCAGTACCATCTCCTCCAGCTGTAGCCTCACAAAAAGTGGGTAACACGGAAGTAATGATTAAATATGCACAACCTTCCGTGAAAGGCCGTTTAGTATTTGGAACGAAAGAAGCGAAAGCGTTAGTGCCGTATGGCGAAGTTTGGAGAACAGGTGCAAACGAGGCAACTACCTTCGAAATTTCAAATGACATCACCGTTCAAGGCAAGACATTAGCGAAAGGCGTTTACTCTTTATTGTCTATTCCAGGCGAGACAGAATGGACGATTATCTTTAATAAAGAGGCTAAAATGTGGGGTGCTTATACCTACAAAGAGGCAAATGACGTATTACGCGTTAAAGCACGTGTAAGTGAGCATGCACACACTGAGCAGTTCTCCATTGGTATCTCAGCAACAGGTCAAGTGACGTTGGATTGGGATAAAGCATCTGTGTCTTTCTACTTGAAATAAAATCAAGAACTTGATAAAAAAGCGGCTCAGGAATGGGTCGCTTTTTTTATTGCCAAAATTCGTTTGAATTCCACATTCCTTTGGCTATTTTTACTCGTAATTGACGATAAAATAAGAATATATGAAAAAGGTATTGATAGCGGAAGATAGCTCAGTGATCCAAAATCTAGCGAAAAAGATTTTAGAATTTCAAAATTTTGAGATCCACGCCGTGAAAAACGGACAACAAGTATTAGATGAATTAGCGAAGGCGGAATTCGATATTATCTTACTTGATATCAATATGCCAGTGATGGATGGTATGGATTGCGCTCGTGCGGTTCGTGCGTTAGCAGACAAGAAGAAAGCGTCGATTCCCATGATTGCCATCACAGGAAACGCACGTAACTATTCCATGGATGACTTTAAAGCAGCTGGATTCAACGATTTCTTAGCTAAGCCTTTGAACTTTGATTCTCTGGTCTCTCAGGTGAAAGCCTTAACAGAATAAGCTCATGTCCCCTTCACAGGTAACGTTTTTAGGAACGGGAACTTCGCAGGGGATTCCGATGATCGCTTGTGATTGCACAGTGTGCAAATCAGCCGATGAGCGAGATAAACGGCTTCGTGTTTCGATTCATGTCGAAATAGGAGGGAAGAGTTTCATTATCGATACGGGTCCAGATTTTCGCCAGCAGGTTCTTCGGTCTGGGATTAAGCGGCTGGACGCTGTTTTGTATACACACGAACATAAAGATCATACCGCCGGAATGGATGATGTGCGGGGATTTAATTTCCACCAGCAATCATCCATTCCGTTATATGCCAGGGCTCAGGTCATTGAGCAATTAAAGCGGGAGTTCTCCTATGCTTTTGGAGATAATAAATACCCGGGGGTTCCTGAAATAGACGTATACGAGATCGATGGCCAGCCCTTTACGGTGCAGGGGATTGATATTCAGCCCATCTTTGTGAAACATTATTACTTGGATGTGTTAGGCTTTCGTTTTGGGAATTTTGCCTATGTGACGGATGCGAATTTTATCGCTTCGGAAGAAAGAGATAAACTGCGTGATTTGGATGTGCTAGTCATTAATGCCTTGCGTAAAACGACACATGTTTCTCATTTTACTTTAGCGGAGGCGCTCGAATTAATAGCTGATTTAAAGCCTAAAAAGGCCTATATCACACACATCAGCCACCAAATGGGGCTGCATGTGGAGGTAGAAAAAGAATTACCGTCTAACGTTTCATTAGCCTACGATGGGCTGACCTTAAATTTCTAATATGTCCTTTAAAGCTGTTTTATTCGATATGGATGGCGTGATCGTAGATAATCTGCCGTATCACGTAGAAGCTTGGTTGCTTTTTTGCGATCGTAATGGCATTCCATTAACGAAGGAGGTATTTTACAAGGAGTTAAACGGGATGAATTCGAAAGATACCTTCGAGTGGTTTTATAAAAAAGAGATGACGCGCGCTGAGGTGGAGGTGTTAGAAGAGGAGAAAGAATTGCTTTACAGGGAGTTTTATGCGGAGCATAGAAAGCCGGCGGAAGGGCTTCTCGATTTTCTACATGAATTACGATCTAAGGGAATAAAAACGGCCTTAGCTACTTCAGCAGGGCCTGGTAATATTGATTTTATTGTGGATGGCTTAGGCATTCGGGATCAGTTTGATGCCATCATTGGTGGGGCTGAGGTGACGAAAGGGAAGCCAGATCCAGAGATTTATATCAAAGCGGCTGCACTCGTGGGTGTCGCAACTCAGGATTGTTGGGTAATCGAAGATTCCTTGCAAGGTATCGCTTCCGGTCTTGCAGCCGGAGCAAAAGTGGTAGGAATAACAACTTCGCATACGGCGGAGGAGTTAGCTCATACCCAGGTGATTGCGCCTAATTTTGTCGGTTTATTTGAACAAATTTCCGCCTTATGAAAAAACTACTCGTATTGTTCTTGTTGATCTGTACAGCCGCTTGGGCCCAAAAAGGTCGCCACTCCATGGAAATGGTTCCTGGGAAAATGATTCAGGAATACACTCCTGAATACCTAGGTTTAAAACGGGATTTGCCTGCGGGGTATACGGAAAGCATGCGAGCTATTTTAGCTCAAGCTGAAGCTATTAAAGTAGAAGCCACGACCCAAACCAAGGCCACCGCGAATTTAGTTTTAACCTACGAAACAGTTCCTCCGGCAGATGTAAAAGCAGTTTTTGAGAAAGCAGCGGCCACATGGTCCACGGTTTTTTCATCTGATGTGCCCATTAATATCTACGTGAAATGGGCTTCTTTAGCCACCAATGTATTAGGAAGTGCGGGAGCGACCGTGAATGTCAGAAACTTTGTGGGGGCGAATCGTTTAAATACATTTTATCCCATTGCCTTGGCAGAAAAAATGGCTCATAGGAATTTAAATGGGACGAATGCCGATATTTTAGCCACCTTTAATTCGGATTTTACGGCCTGGTATATTGGGACGGATGGCATGCCTAATATCAATCAAATTGACCTTTATTCCGTCGTGTTACATGAAATGGGACATGGTTTAGGATTTATCGGCCAAGTTTCGGTGACTTCAGGCGAGGCAGGTTATCCCTATCCTGGGATTTTTGACCAGTATATGATCAATGCGGCGAATGTCGCTTTAATGGATACGAATAGTTTTAAAAATCCATCGGCAGCCCTATACACGCAACTTACTTCCGGTAAGATTAATTTGTCTTCTCCATCAATTTTGCGAAATAATGGAAGTGCTGGGAAATTATACACCCCCTCTACTTATTCAGAAGGTTCCAGTATTTACCATGTGGATCAGGTGAAATACAAAGTAGGGGATGCGAATGCGTTAATGACTCCCCAAATCGCCCGTGGTGAGGTCACCCGTAGCATTGGTCCTATTGTCACTTCTGCTTTCAATGATTTTGGTTGGTATTCTTCTAATTTGATTGGGGAAGAGTACAATGATACCGAGGATCAGGCATCAGATAAGGTTTTTTCGGTGCAGGTGTATTCGGATACGCTTTGGAATGAATCTTCGTTGAAACTTTATCTCGCTATTAATTCGAACACTTTTAGTGCGGTTTCATCCTTTACGAAATCGGGTAATACCTACTCCTATAGTTTGCCAAAAAGTGCAACAGCTAGAAATATCAAATATTACTGGTATGCGGAGGAGAAATCAGGCAAGAAATTTGTGACTCCGGCGGAGGCTCCTATCATTTCTGGGACGAAATATGGTAGTTATTTTGAATTCAATATTGCGCCTGACACCACGAAACCAGAGGTTGTGTATTCGAATCCGCTGAAATATGTTTTTACTTCCCAAACCTCCATACCTCTGCCTACTTTACTCGCAGCGGATAATATAGGCATCGATACGGTGTATATGGAGTATTTAATTAATAGCGGTGCGGCAATTCGAAAGGGATTCACGAAAGTGGCTGGATTGAGCTATAGTTTTACGAATAGCTTTGACTTTGCAGCTGGATTATTGAAGGCGGGAGATGTGATTCATTACCGAATTATTGTGAAAGATAAGGCGAAAATCACGAACACCGTCATCTTACCTGCCACTGGAACTTATGATTTTACGGTACTGGGTCTTCAGACGGCTGTGGCAAATTACAAGCAAACTTTTGATACGCCACCTACCACAGATTTTTATCTGAAAGGCTTTACATTTACCAAACCAGCCGGATTTACAACGATCGGCTTACACACCGCACACCCCTACGCAGATGGTTCAGAGGAATCCTACAATGGTGCCGGTGGATCAGATAAGTTCACGAATAGTGATGCGGTGCTGTTAAAGCCTATTACGGTTCGGGCGGATACGTCTAAAATTTATTTTGATGAAGTCGTTTTAGTGGAGCCAGGAGAATCAGGAGCCTCTTTCTTAAACACAGATGGAACGGTGAATCGCAGTTTTTATGATTACGTGACGGTACAGGCTTCGAACGATGCGGGCAAAAACTGGTATAATTTAATCAATGGCTGGGATTCGAATTATTCAACTACGTGGTTGAATGCCTATAACACCGGTTTTGATGCAGCGGGAAATTCGACGGGCGTGGGTTCGTCTACGTTGGTCAAAAAACGCGAAATTGATATACTATCTTCCGGTAAGTTTAAAGCTGGCGATCAGTTGGTTTTCCGTTTCCGTCTACATGCCGATATTGGGGCACATGGATGGGGCTGGGCGATTGATAACCTGAATATTCAAGGTGCGGTGAGTTCGACTCCTGCACCCGTTTTAGTGCTGGCAACGGAACCTACTTCTGATGCTTTTGAATTAATCGTCTCTCCTAACCCAGCATCTCGTTGGGTGAATGTACGTTTAGCTTTAGGTTCAGCAGAAGAAAAAGTCGTGACGGGGATTGTTGGATCTCAGGGACAATGGATTCAGCAAGAAAGTCTGCAGGTGAAAGGAGGAATGCTAGAGAAGCAATTCGATGTTTCTGCCTTGCCTGCCGGAATGTATTTTGTGCAAGTGATCACGAATAGAAATGTATTTAATAAGCGAATTATTGTGGTTCGCTAAGGCCTAGCAAAGCTTTTTACTTATCTTTGTAGACTTAATCATTAAAATTAGCACTATGTCTTGGTTTTCAAGAAAAGAAAAAGGAATTGTCACCCCCACTGCTTCTAAATTAGATGCGCCGGATGGTTTGTGGTACCAATGTCCTTCTTGTAAAAAAGCGATTCATACGCGCGAACATCGTTTGTTTGCCTACACTTGTTCTGGTTGCAACTACCATGAAAAAATAGGTTCACAAGACTATTTCGAATTATTATTCGATAATTCCTTATACACTGAATTAGATCCGATGATGGGATCAGGTGACCCTTTGGAATTTACGGATACAAAAAAATATACAGATCGCATCAAAGCGACGGAATACAATACGGGCCTAAAAGATGCTGTTAGAACCGCCTACGGCGAAATTAACGGTTTGCCTATTTGTATTTCCGCAATGGATTTTAATTTCATCGGTGGATCGATGGGGTCCGTGGTGGGGGAGAAGATTGCCCGTGGTATGCGCCACTCCTTAGAGACAGGGAAACCCTTCTTGATGATTTCTCGCTCAGGCGGTGCCCGTATGATGGAAGCTGGTTTTTCTTTAATGCAGATGGCCAAAACCTCGTCATTAATCGCCCTCCTCGCTGAAGCTAAGATTCCTTATATCTCCTTAATGACGAATCCTACAACGGGTGGTGTAACGGCCTCATTTGCCATGCTAGGGGACTTCAATATCGCTGAACCGGGTGCCCTCATCGGTTTCGCAGGCCCTCGTGTCATTAAAGAAACGATAGGTAAAGATTTGCCTAAAGGATTCCAGAGCGCCGAGTTCGTCGAAGAACACGGATTTCTAGATTTTATTGTCGATCGAAAAGATTTGAAAGACAAATTGAGTTCCTTGTTAGGGATGTTGAAATAGAAAAAAGCCAGCTGATGAAGCTGGCTTTTTTTATTCCGCTTTATGCAAAAATACCTCCGCCGGAATTCTAAAATAATCTTTGAGTTTTTGAGCCATTTTTAGGGTGATTTCACGCCTGCCTGAAAGGACAGAAGAGACATGGCCTTTGCTTCCAATTAAGGGTTCTAAGTCTTTTGCCTTTATCCCCATTTCTTCCATTTTATATTTAATCACTTCTAAAGCATCTAACTCGGGTAGTTCGAAATGCTTATTGTCGTAATCCTCAATTAGAACTTGCAGAAGTTCTAATTCGTCTTTTTCTGGGGTATTAGGTTTTGCATGGAATATCTCCATGAGCCGTTTAGAAGCTTTTTTGTAGTCAGATTCCGTTTTTAATACTTTCCAGTTCATGGCTTCTTTTGTTTATAATCTAATATGTTTGTATCGAATAAAACACTTCCCGCTTGAATAGAATTGTATTCTTTATGTGTGCCAAACCAAATCAAATAACAGGCATTCTGGGTAAAATTGACAGAAACAATTAGTCTAAATTCGTTCCCCTTAATATTAAATACCACTCGATCTTTGTTGACTATACTCGCGTTTCCATATACTTGTTTTAGTTCGTTAAAATTATGAAAACTAAGTTTCGAAAATTCATTATGCCAAATCAATAGTTGCATACTTGCAACAGGGTATTTTTCGGTATAATAAAGCAATGTTTTCTTTACCAGAATTTTCATATGCAAGATTATACATTAGTTTTCATTTTGCAAACTTTTTAACTTATAATCTCATAAAAAAAGCCCACTATCTCTAGCGGGCTTTTTCATTCTATGGTCTATTGAAATTACTCAGCGGCAACAGCTTCTTTCGTAGTTGCTTTCGCACGAGATTTCTTTTCTTTCTCTGGAGCAGGAATTACATCTTCCACACCAGCAAAGATACGTCCGCAATGCTCGCAAACTAAGATTTTCTTCTTGTCTTTGATGTCAGTTTGACGTTGTGGAGGTACTGAGCTGAAACATCCGCCACAAGCACCACGCTTAACAAGAACAACTGCTAGGCCGTTACGTGCGTTATCGCGTAATTTTGTGTAAGATTTGAAAAGACGCTCATCTACAGATTTAACTGCTTTCTCGCGGTCTTTTAATGATTTTTGCTCGTCTTCCTCGCTTTCTGCGATGATTACTTGTAATTCGTTTTGTTTGATCTCAAGATCTTTCTTGCGCTCAAATAAGTTAGATTCAACTGAAGCGATTTCGTCGTTTTTGTTCAAAACTTTGAAGTCGATTTCTTTGATACGCTTGTCCGCAATCTCCATTTCGATTCCTTGCAATTCAATTTCTTTAGAAATTGCATCGAATTCGCGGTTATTACGCACATTCATTTGTTGTTCCTTGTACTTAATAATTAAGTTATCAGAATTTTTCTTTGCGATTCTGTAGTTGCTGATTTGCTCTTCGAAATCAGCTACGTCTTGCTGGAATTTAGCCAAACGAGTCTCTAAACCCATGATCTCATCTTCTAGATCACGAACTTCTTCCGGTAAATCACCGCGTACTTTACGAATGCTATCTAGATTAGTATCGATTGTTTGAAGCTTTAAAAGGGCCTCTAACTTTTGGGCAATTGTTGTTTCGGTAACTGTAGCCATTATTCTAATTTATTTGAATTGTCTAACCTCTCTCATGTTAAGCGAAACGGACCGGATTGGTATTGGTCTCACTTTTCAGAACGGCAAAATTACTAATTTTTTTTGATAAATAGTCATGCACTGCATCAATAATCATGACTTCTGATTCGTAATGCCCTACATCGATTAATAGACATTGATTTTCTGCATCAAAAAATTCGTGGTACTTGATATCTGATGTGATGTAGGCGTCTGCCTTTTGCTTTTTGGCCTCTGAAATCAAGAAACTTCCTGCACCTCCGCAGACAGCTACTTTGGAAATAGGACCGGCGGGGAAGGCCGTATGTTTTAGCGCGTGTAGGCCTAATCGTTCTTTGACGAAATGTAAAAAGGCTTCAGGAGAAAGGGGATTCTCTAACAAACCAATATATCCTGCACCTACGTCCTGCCAAGAATTATTCAAGGAAGTGATGGAATAGGCGACCTCCTCGTAGGGATGTGCCGTTTTTAAAGCCGCTAAAATACCGCTAGTTAGATGCGCTGGAAATACCATCTCCACTTTAAACTCGTTCACTTCGGATAATTCATTAGCTGATCCGGTATGTGGATTGGCTTCAGTGGAGGGTTGAAAACGTCCGGTGCCCTCTGAGCTAAAACTACAAGAAGAATATTCGCCTATATTTCCGGCTCCTGCTGCATGCAAGGCCTCTCGAACGGCTTGTTCATGCGTTGCTGGCACATAATACTGCAAAGCTTTTAACGCGTCACGCATGGGTTTCATCACTTGACCTTGAATGCCCAATTTGGACGCTAAATGATAGCTAACGCCTTTAGGAGCATGATCAAGATTCGTATGTGAAGCGTACAGGGCAATATTATTTTGAATGGCCTTGATGACCGTTCTTTCGACATACGAGGCGCCAGTGAATCGTTTTAATCCAGAGAAAACGATGGGATGATGCGAAATAATCAAGTTGCAGCCCTTTTTGATGGCCTCTTCCACAACCTCTTCCGTGCAATCAAGACTAATTAATACCCCTTTTGCGGTTGCATTTGCGTCCCCTACCAGTAACCCCGCGTTATCATAGGATTCTTGCCAGGCGAGTGGTGCCCAAGCTTCCATCTGCTGACAAATTTCTTTTATTTGCATGCTTCTACGTTCATTTTGCCTGCAATTTAGGAAATCTAATGGTATATTTATCTTTTCAAATTTATCCAACTTTATGCGAATTCGACCAGCTGCCCTCATCATCGAAAATAATCACGTGCTTTTTTTGCGCTATGATTATCCAGGAGGCAGCAAGTTTGCTTTGCCAGGTGGGAATGTGGATGCTGGGGAAACGTTTCCCGTGACCATTGCTCGCGAATGTGAGGAAGAATTAGGCATTGAAGTAGAAGTGCATGATTTACTATTTACAGGGCAGGTGCATGCAACAGAAGACTTTTCTGCGTGTGTTCATGTCGTTTTCGAGGGAGATATTGTGGGGGGAATTCCTGTTCTGCATCCAGACGAAACGACGGCAGACGACTTAGTGTGGGTCCCGGTAGATAAAATTGAAGGATTGAATATCTATCCAGCGATGAACGAGGCCATTTTAGATTTTGTGCATACAGGAAAGAAAGGTCAATACGTGGGGACGCTTAAGCAGATATGGCTTTAATTTGATTTCCTACTAGTAATCCAACGATCCCGGCGAGTAATCCATACCAAACGGCCGGTATTTCTGACGGGCTGATAAAGTGGAAGTAGCCCCAAAAAACTAATCCCAACACCATACTCAAATGACTTCCCCATGGGGTCGTTTTCTTCCACCAAAGTCCCGCATTCAGGGGAATAAAGAGGGAAACGAGGCTGAAGGCGGAGGCTTCGCCTACGAGTTCGAAGATGTTTTGGCGTTCAATAGCCATAATAATACAGGCCAAAGTCACCAGGACCACCGATATCCGGATAAATAACAACACCATCTTATCAGACGGTCTTCGCAGTAAAGGTTTTAAGATATTCTCCCCTAAAACCGAAGCAGGCGCTAAAATAGCCCCAGAAGTGGTACTTAATAAAGCCGATAGTAAGGCTCCTAAAAACAAGACTTGCATGGCCCTTGGCGTGAATTTCATCACTAAGGTGGGGATGAGTAAATCGTCTTCGGCAAGCAGCGAAGGGTATAATCGAACGGCGATGAAGGCGATCAATAAGGGCAATAATGCGACCGTCAGGTACATCGCGCCAGCGGCGATACTCGCTTTCGCGGCGATCTTTTCATTCTTAGCAGACATCACCCGCTGGAAAATGTCTTGCTGTGGAATGGACCCAAAACCAATCGTCATCCAAGCTGCACCATAGACTAACCAATCTTTCCAGGTGTTTTCCAAGGGGATGGCACGGAAGAAATTGTTGGGTTGAGAGGTGACAAGTAGGTTGAAATCGGGGACTTTGGCCCATAATAAATAGGCTAAAAAAAGAAGTCCTGCAATTAGGATAATATTGTGGAAAAAATCGGTCACGGAGATCGACCACATGCCGCCTAACAGGGTATAGGCCATCACTAACAAGGCGCCAATGATGATCCCTGTCTCTATGGAAATAGGCAATAAAAGATGCATCGTGAGTCCTAAAGCCACTAATTGGGCAGAAATCCACCCAAAATAAGACGGAATCATAATGATCGCTGAAAGCTTCTCAGAAAATGCCCCAAATCGCAGACGAAAATAATCACTAAAGGTCAATACGGGCAGCGGATACAGTTTTCGAGCATAAATGGCCCCCACTAAAAATAATCCCACCGCCGCTCCAAAAGGCTCCTCAATGATGGCTAAAATCCCACCATGCACAAATTCTTTAGGAGCACCCAGAATGGTCTCTGATCCAAACCAGGTCGCAAAAGTCACCATCGTCGCTAAAGCAAAAGGCAAAGAGCGCCCCGCTAACACGAAATCCTGCGTAGAATGCACCCTTTTGCTAGCCCACCAGCCCACAGCCAGGTTCAGCGCAAGATAAAAAATGACAAAGCCTACGAGCATTCTTTTAATTAAAATGAGCCCAAAAATACGAAAACCTTTTACCTTTATTGTATGAAAAATCTCGCCTTTTTATTCATGCTGGCTTTAGCAGGTTGCCAAAGCTCCCATTTGCAAATCGCCTTCAACGAATCTAGCCTTGCTCAGCGGGCTAGTGGTGTGATGATCAAGGATCTTTCGACCGGAAAAGTCCTATTCGAAAAAAATGCGGATCAGTATTTCATGCCTGCTTCGAACACGAAACTTTTAACCTTCTTGCAAGCGAATCGAATGCTAGGCAATCAGATTCCTTCCTTTAAATACCGGGAAACGAAGGATACCCTGTTCTTTTGGGGCACTGGAGATATTTCGAACCTGCATCCTTCTTTTAAAAATACTGCTCTGCGCGATTATTTAAGCGCATCCACAAAGGTTTTAATTTACGGGGCCCCCTTGAAACAGATTCCAGTGATGGGTACTGGCTGGGCTTGGGACGATTATAATGACTATTATTCAGCCGATATTTCCGATATGCCGCTTTATGGCAATTTAGTTAGTTTCTCTGCGGCTTCGAAAAAATGGCAAATCATGCCAGATGCCTTTGAGGCAGTGTCTAAAACAGGATCGACGCTGGAGGTGAGACGTGATCGCCTCACGAATCATTTCGTATTGCCAGCATTGAAGACGGAGAAATATGGCCTTCAGCAGGTGCCATTTATTACTTCTCCGGATATGACGGCCTTTTTATTAACGGACACCTTGCATAAATCGGTCGAAACCATGCCTCTGCCGGTACATCCGGATGCACGTATTTTTTATGCTGGAAAGATGGATAGCCTATATCTACCCATGTTGTATGAAAGTGATAACGCGGTGGCGGAGCAATTATTAGTGATGATCGCGGCTGAAAAAGGTTGGGATCCCACGCAAGTAATTGATAATTTAAAGAAAGAGCCGGGCAATGAATTTTTGAAAGATATTCGCTGGGTCGACGGATCCGGTTTATCTCGCTATAATTTATTTAGGCCAAAAGATTTTATCTACATCCTCGAAACCCTAGCTCGGGAAGTTGCCCCAGAACGTCTGCATACTCTTTTGCCGGAAGCGAGTAAAACGGGTACGATGCGAAATGTGCAAGACCTGAATCCCGGCGTACGCATTTGGGCGAAGTCGGGTTCTTTTGGGAATACCTATGATCTTTCTGGGTATTATCAGACCAAAGACGGTAAGACGCTCGCCTTCTCCGTTCTATCTAATTTAGGCAATTCATCTGTGAGGGAAATCAAGAAATCAGTGGTGGAGTTTTTGAAAGCGATTCACTAATTCAAATTGCAAAGAGCAAAGAGCAAAGTTCAAAGTTTGAATCGCCTGTGGGGATGATTTTATGAACTTTAACAGTCCTCTATTCTTTACTCTTTGAACTTTGGTCTTTGTTCTTTGGTCTTTGCTCTTTGCTCTTTGAAAGCCCTCCGGTCTTAAAAATCAAAAAGCTAGCAAGGATAAATCCCACCACATACACCACACTGCCCAGATTAGTCACTAGTGTTCCCACTAGGAATAGTGCGGAGATTATCACGAGTATCCACGGTAAAAGAGGGTATCCCCACACGAGGTAAGGGCGTTTCAAGTGAGGTTCAGAAATACGTAGTTTTAATAAAGACGCGAAGCCGGCTAAATAACTGGCCACAAAAAAGAAGGTGGCGATGTCGGATAGACGTTCATTAATCTCTTTACCCGCTAATAGAAAAATGCAGGCGGAAAAGACGGTTAAATGCGTGGCGGTGGTGGGCGATCCGGCGGCGTTCACTTTTTCAGCGGCTTTGAAAAATAGGCCATCGCGGCTCATAGAATAAATGACGCGTGGCGCGAACATTACCTGGGTGTTCAAGATGCCTAAAATGCTCAGCATTAAAAAGACCGTGATCCAGCGGCCCATATCTGCACCAAACAAGGCTTTCATGGCATCAGCAGCTGCTAATTTGCTGGAGGATAAGGTCTCCAAAGGAAGGCTGTACAAAATCCCTACATTGATTAACAAGTAGATGACGGCGACGATGATGACGCCGATGAACATGGATTTGGGCATGGATTTTACGGGATCCTTGTTTTCTTCTGTGAAATAACTAGCCGTGTGCCAGCCATCAAAGGCATAAAAAATGGATAAAAGGGCGGTCATGATACCGGTAGCGAGCGGAAGACCCGTAGGGGCTTTGGCCTGCTCCTGAAAAACGCCACCACCACCGTAAAGGAAACAGATGCCGATGAAAATCAATAAAGCAACGGCCTTAATACCACTCAGCCATTCCTGGGATTTGCCTGCCATAACCACACCTAGTTGGTGGAAAAACCACAATAGGGCTAAAATGCCGATGGCACAATAGACTAAATAGGGGCTTAGGGTGGGGAAAATGATGATGAGGTATTCGCTGAGGGTGTAAGATCCAAAGCCGAGGGCTGTGACCGTTCCTAACCAGCTGGTGAGACCCACTAAAAATCCGATGTAGCGACCAAAAGCGCGTTCGGCATAACCATACCAAGAACCTGCTTTAGGAATAGATAAACTCAACTCTAAAACACAACTCACACCTAATAGGGCATAAATGGCGACAAGAACCCACAAGCTAAGAATTAAGCCAGGATCTTGAAGGGAGGCTGCGATGGGCCCTGGCTTGCGTAGAATTCCGGTTCCCACAGTGCCACCTAGCGTAACAGCGATACCAAAACCGGTTCCTAAGACCTTCCAGAGCTTATTTTCCATGTAAAATGTATTGGCCTACCGTAGGGAAGTGGTCGGAGTATTTGATATTTCGAAGGGTTTGGAAATTCGTGGCTTTCCATTCTTTCGAGAAGAATTGATCGTCGATTCGGACTAAATAGGGACTGCGGTTTAAGGTAAAACCAAAGCCAGAACCAGCCTCTTCGAACGAATTTTGCAAGCGTTCGCGAATGGTTCCATAGGCCCAGCCAGAAGGAGTTTCGTTCAAATCTCCTACCACTAAGATGGGATAGGGGCTCTTTTGAATCAGGCGATTAATCTTGTCCATCTCCTTTTTGTGCTCAATAAAGCCCTTTCTAAGTGAGGAAATGATGCCCCGTCCTTCTTTCTTCGCGTCGGTATAATCTTGCAAACGAATTTTAGAGGTCATCTTGTTTACTCGAATACCCATCGACCAAAGCTGCAGGTTGATCACCCGAATGGTATCTTGGTCCTTCACAATATCAGTTAGTAGATATCCATTCGCTGAATTTTCGAATTGTTCTCCTTCCTCGTGAATGATGGGGTATTTCGAAAATACGACTAAGCCCATCTTCTCGTGTGAATCGAATAATTGCTTTTTTAGCGGGATGAAGGCGTAGTGGGGGTACTTTTCTTTTAAAAAGGAGACGGTATGATAGGCTTTTCGATCGGAATGCGAATAAAATTCTTGGAAGCATTTGATGTCTGCATCGTAATCACGCATGAATTTTTTCAGTTCTTCTAATGGCTCTTTTTTGGCCTCATACTCATTTGAATACATACCAAAAACATTATAACTCATCACCGTCAGTGGTTTTTGCAATGTCGCCACAGGCTGATTAAAGCTGATTGTTCTCCCGATAAATCCATAACCTAGCGCTAACACGATCAAGGGCAAAAGCGCTCGCTTCGCTCGCTTAAAAATCCAATAAATGAGTGAAATTAGGCATAGCAACTGCGCGTACGGCATGGTCATCATGATGAACCCGGCGAACCAATGCTCCACGATGAGCGAATAACTTAAAAGATAGGTCAGTAGGGTATAGAGGCACAATGGCAGCGTTCCTAACCAGATCAGGGAAGAGATGATTTTTTTCTTCAGGGGTGCCTTCGAATTGCGCTTAGCCATACCCAAAGATACACATTGTGAACCATTTTATAAATTTTCGAATGAGGTTTGGGTTATTTCAAAATATTTTCTAATTTTGCAATCCCTTTAGGAAAGAACAATATTAAATAAATAATACTATGGCAAAGGTTTGTCAAATTACAGGACGCAAAACTCAAGTAGGAAACAACGTTTCTCACGCTAATAACAAGACTAAGCGTAAGTTCTACCCGAACTTACAAACGAAGAAATTCTTTTTAGAGTCTGAAGGTGTTTGGGTGCGTATGAAGGTTTCTGCGAAGGCAATTCGCACAATCAATAAGAACGGTTTCGAAAAAACTTTAATCGCTGCTGCTCGTAAGGGTACATTAAGCGTTTAGTTTTCAAAATAATTATCGAAATTAGCCTTCCTGAAATTCAGGAAGGCTTTTTTTATTTGTACCTACCATGTTAAGCGATTTAGAATTCGAACGTTACCGCAAGCAGCTCAATCTGCCGGAATGGCGCAAAGCCCAGCAGATGGCTTTAAAAAACGCGTCTATTCTCGTAGTAGGCGCTGGTGGCTTAGGTTGCGGGGCATTACCTTTTCTGGCTGCAGCTGGGGTAGGGACGATAACAATTCTGGATGCGGACATCATCGAATTATCTAATCTAGCACGCCAAGTGCTTTATCGCACAGCGGACGTGGGCGCATCGAAAGCGCTAAAATCAGCGGAGGCTTTACAGGCATTGAATCCGACTATCGCCATCCACGGAATCGCAGAGAATTTAACTTCTGAAAATGCTACGACGTATATCGCGCAACACGATTTAATCATCGATTGCACTGATAACTTCAAAACACGTTACTTGATAAATGATACCTGTGTGGAATGGAGGAAGCCTTTTATCTATGGCGCCCTTCATGGCTGGGAAGGTCAATTTGCGGTGTTTCATCCGTCAGGTCCATCCTACAGAAAGTTATTCCCAGTCGAACCGAGTATACAAGAAATTCCTGCTTGCGATGAAGTAGGTGTGTTAGGTGTATTGCCCGGGATGATTGGATTGTTGCAGGCAAAAGAGGCTATCTTTTACCTGGCGGGTTTTGAATCCCCCGCCCAAAAAGGGTTAATGACCTTCGATCTACGGGATATGCGCTTGACTTCTTTTACGCTATAATATCGCCGTATAAGTCGAATTCTTCGGCTTTATTAATCTTCACGTTCACGAAATCACCTAAACGCGCGTATTGCTCTGCTGGAATCAAGACCTCATTATCGACCTCTGGGGAGTCAAATTCGGTACGTCCCACGAAGTAGCCGCTCTCTTTGCGGTCGACCATCACTTTTAGGGTTTGGCCTACTTTCTCCTGATTCAACTCCTCCGAAATACCTTGTTGCAACGCCATGATCTCGTCAGAACGGAATTGTTTCACGTCTTCTGGTACGTCGTCATTCACTAGATAAGCGTGGGTATTTTCCTCGTGGCTATAATTAAAGATACCTAAACGATCGAAACGCATGCGTTCTACGAAAGAATAAGTCTCCTCGAAGTCTTCTTCGGTTTCTCCTGGGTAACCCGAAATCAAGGTCGTACGTAAGGCGATTCCCGGCACTTTCTCGCGGATCGTGTGGATTAATTCCTCGGTCTTTTCGCGGGTGATGCCACGGCGCATGTGCTTTAACATGGCGTCTGAACCACTTTGGAGAGGCATATCTAGGTATTTACAGATATTATCACGCTCTGCCATCGTCTCTAATATCTCCAAAGGAAATCCAGCTGGATAGGCATATTGCAAGCGGATCCATTCGATGCCGTTGACATTAGAAAGGCGCTCTAAAAGTTCTTTTAATTTTCGGCCTGATTTGCCTTCGCTTTTCAAGTCTAAACCGTAGAAGGTTAGGTCCTGAGCGATTAGGATCAATTCTTTCGTACCTTTTTTAGCCAACGAGTTCGCCTCCTTCACTAATTCCTCCATCGGAGTCGAAACGTGTTTTCCACGCATCAATGGAATGGCACAGAAACTGCAAGGGCGATCACAACCTTCTGCGATCTTCAAATAGGCATAATGTGCGGGAGTTGTTAATAGGCGCTCACCTACTAATTCGTGCTTGTAATCTGCCTTCAAGGCTTTTAGTAAACGAGGTAATTCATTCGTCCCAAAGAACGAGTCCACCATCGGAATTTCTCTTTCTAAATCATCCTTGTAGCGATGAGATAGGCAACCGGTAACGTATAATTTATCGATTTTTCCAGCCTCTTTTGCATCTGCGTAGCGGAGGATTGTGTCGATCGATTCTTGTTTGGCATTATCAATAAACCCACAGGTGTTGATCACGACGATGTTCGCCTTGTCCTTTTTCGCCTCGTGCGTCACCTCTAAACCGTTCCCCTTTAATTGGGTGTAGAGCACTTCAGAATCGACTAGATTCTTCGAACAACCGAGGGTAATGATGTTGATGGAGGGCTTTGGGGCTACTTTGGTCTTCATGGATTTTTATATCAGCCTGCAATTTACGAAGATTTAATGCCAAAATTGCCCGCGGCAGATACAATTGTTGTAGACTTTTAGTAGTATTGTAAAAATCATAAACCTAATAAACATGAACAAATTACTTTTAAGCTGCGCGGCTGTCTGCTTCGCATTGACTTCTTTTGGTCAGGGTATTAATCAATTGACTAAAGCGGAGAAGCAAAATGGAACTCAACTATTATTTGATGGAAAGACCTTCACGGGCTGGCACAGCTATGGTAAAGGAGATAAAGTAGGCACTTCTTGGACGATTGAAGACGGTGTGATCGGTTTTGATGCAGCGAAGAAAGACGGAGGTGATTTAGTAACAAACGAATCGTTTGATAACTATGAATTTACAATAGATTGGAAGATCTCTCTAAACGGTAATTCAGGCATTATCTTCAACGTGACCGATGATCCTAAGAAATACTATGCCACGTATGTGACTGGCCCAGAGATGCAAGTTTTGCACGATGAAGGTCACCCAGATGGTAAAATTATCAAGCACAATTCAGGCGATTTATATGATTTAATCAAATCATCTGTTAATGTAACGAAGCCAGTAGGCGAATGGAATACGGCACGAATTGTAAATAATAAAGGCTTATTGCAATTGTATTTGAACGGTTCTAAAGTGGTAGAAACGCGTACAGATGACCAAAACTGGAAAGATTTGATTGCAGGTTCTAAGTTCAAAGGAATGCCAGATTTCGGGAAAGTCATGCAAGGGCATATTGCTTTGCAAGATCACGGAAACCAGGTTTGGTTTAGAAATGTGAAGATTCGGAAATTATAAGAAAATGAAAAGGCCTCTTTCGTGTGAAAGAGGCCTTTTTTATGAGAGGTCGCTTGCCCTAGGCGGTCCGCACGAGTCACACGAAACTCCCAGGCTATTTCAGCCCTTTCGTCTTCGTCTTCACGCGTAACAGATTCATCTTCGAGGTGATAAACAAAGTCGATCCATCCTCTCCAAAATTCACATTGGAATTCGGGTTACCTGTCTCAATCCTACCTAATAATTTTCCTGTAGGACTGATGATTAAAACACCTCCTGGACCCGTCGTCCAGATATTGCCGAAATGATCTAGCTTCATCCCATCATAACCGCCACGAATTCCCTGCTTGGCTAATTCCGCTGCATCGAAAAAGACATTTGGCTCGCCTAGATTTCCATCTTTCTTAACCGGGAATGCTAAGATATGTGACTCTTGTGGTTCCGATGAACCTACATACAAAATGCTTTGATCTAAGTTCATCGCTAAACCATTCGGTCTAGCCATCTTGTCGTATTGCAAAATCATTTCGCCCTTTTTGCTGATGCGGTACACTCCTTGGAATGGAAGTTCTTTGGCAGGCTCCTCCTTGCCTCGGCCTGGTAAACCGTATGGGGGATCGGTGAAGTAATAGTCGCCGTTTTTTGCTTGAATCACGTCGTTCGGGCTATTCAATTTTTTGCCTTCCCATAATCCGCTGAGGGATTTTTTTAATTCAGGTTTTCCCAAAGGCATTTCCGCTATTCGTCTATTCCCGTGTTCAGCAGAAACCAAGTTGCCTTTTTGGTTAATAATCAAGCCATTCGCACCCGGTTCGTAAGAATAATAAGTGGAGCCCGTATAACCTGATGGAGTTAAATAAAGCTCAGCTCCTTTTTCTGCGGTCCACTTGTATATTTTATTTTCAGGCACATCCGTAAATAAAAGATAGCCCCCTTTCTTCACCCAAACCGGACCTTCTGACCAGGTATAGCCTTCCGCTACAATCTCGATCGGAGTCGATGGGTCGATCAGCGTTTTCACGGATTCATCATAGACATGAATCTTGCCTATCGTTTTGTTTTGTGCCTGCACCGAAGCCTGTAAGCCCAGGATTGTGATGAGCGGCAGTATAAATTTTTTCATAGCGTTATCTGAGGTTTATAATTCGTAAATTTACCCAAATTCTCCACAAATGAAATTGATTTCCAGTCCAATTCTCATCCAGCAAATCACCGACGCCATTTCGACGCATTACGATGCCACTGAGGCGCGTGCGATTGCTTTTCGCTGTTTGGATTTAGGCTGGAATTTGAGTTCGATGGATATTATCCTGAAAAAGGAGGTGGAATTGCCAGCGGATTGGTCCAGCCGTTTAGCGCGTCTCGCTAGTGGCGAACCCCTGCAATACGTGATGGGGAAGACCTATTTCCGGGACCATTTATTTGAAGTGAATGCAGACACGCTAATCCCTAGACCGGAGACGGAGGAGTTAGTGGATCTCGTTTTGAGTCACGCCCCAGAGAATGCATCGGTTTTAGATGTGGGCACAGGTTCTGGTTGTATTCCCATTTCCTTGAAATTAGAGCGACCCTCTTTACAGGTAGAGGCTTGGGATATTTCCAAAGGGGCACTTGAGATGGCACGTCAGAATGCCGAGACTTTGCAGGCAGCAGTTAGTTTCCAGCAGCAAGATATCTTCGCTTGGCCTACTTCAATGGGTGGCTGGGATATCATCGTTTCGAATCCGCCCTATGTGACGGAAGAGGAGAAAAAAGAGATGGCGAATCATGTGTTGGATTTCGAACCTCATTTGGCCCTATTTGTGCCCAATGACGATGCTTTAAAATATTATGAAGCCTTAGCTGATTTAGCTATTGAGCGTTTATCAAAAGGTGGATACCTGTGTTTAGAAATTAATCAATACTTTGGAACTCAAACCGTGGAGCTCTTGTTTAGCAAGGGTTTCCAAGAGGTGCAATTGAAAAAAGACTTCAAAGGAAATGACCGGATGATTGTCGCACAAAAATCAGGTCTTTAAATTTTAACTCGTATTTTTGTTTCAACTAACAACCAATTAAAAATTAACAAGATGAATAAGACGGTATGGATTGTTTTGGGAGTGATTGCTCTCGTAATTTTTTGGGGAATTGGCTCACGTAATAGCATGGCTACCTCAGATCAAGATGTAAAGGCGAAGTGGGCGAATGTTCAAAGTGCTTACCAGCGTCGTGCAGACTTAATTCCGAACTTAGTAAAGACAGTTCAAGGCGTGGCTAATTTCGAGAAATCGACATTAACGGCGGTGATCGAAGCACGTGCTTCTGCTACCCAAATGAAATTAGATTCGAAGGATTTAAGCCCAGAGAATTTGCAAAAATACCAAGCGGCTCAGTCTTCTTTAGGCGGTGCCTTATCCCGTTTAATGGTGGTGGCTGAAAACTACCCACAATTGAAGGCAACAGAGAATTTCTCAGAATTACAAGCGCAATTAGAGGGGACAGAGAACCGCATCAAAGAAGAGCGTGATAATTTCAACTCTGCGGTTCAGGCTTATAATACCTTGATCGTTACCTTCCCTAACAGCTTAATCGCGTCATTCTCTGGTTTTGCAGAGAAAGGTTTCTTCCAAGCGGAAGCTGGTTCTGAGAAAGCACCAGAAGTAAATTTTGACGAGAAGAAATAAGCATGTTGTCAGAAGAACACCAAAACTTGATTTTGCAAGCCATCCAAGACGCTGAACTACAGACGTCTGGAGAGATTCGTGTGCATGTGGAGAGTCATTGTGCTGGTCACCCGATCGATCGGGCGAAGGAACTTTTCTTTCAATTAGGCATGCAGAAAACAGATTTGCAGAATGGGGTTTTGGTGTATCTGGCCATGAAGGACCGCAAGTTTAGTATCATCGGGGACAAAGGTATCGACGCGAAAGTGCCGGCCGAATTCTGGGAAACCATCCGCGATGAGATGCGGGCCTATCTAGCAAAAAATGAGTTTGGTGCCGGTTTAGCTCATGGAGTAAAGCGCACAGGCGAAGTCTTAGCGGGCTTTTTTCCTTACCAGGCGGGAGATGTAAATGAATTGTCGAACGAAATCTCCTTTGGCCTCTAATTAGTTTCTATGCGCAAGCTCCTATTTCTACTTCTTTTTAGTGCACGGCTTTTCGCTCAAGAGGGTATTCCCGCTAAACCAGCTGGCTATATTCTCGATGAGGCTGGATTATTAAATTCAGAGGAAGAAAATGCGCTCGAGCAGAAGATGCGGGGTTATGCTGACTCTACTTCCACTCAGTTTGCCATCGTTCTCGTGAATTCGACGAAGGGCCGTGATCCTTACGATTACGCGATCGATATAGGTAAGGGCTGGGGTGTAGGCCAAAAAGGCAAAAACAATGGCGTCGTCATTCTCGTAGCCATGCAAGATCGCAAGCTGCGAATCGTGACGGGTCGCGGAATCGAAGACGTCTTACCTGATGCTATTTGCAAGCGTATTATAAACCGGACGTTAAAGCCTACTTTCAAAGCCGGTGCTTATTACCAGGGACTCGACGAAGCAACAACCGAAATGATGCGTCGTGCCAGTGGCGAATTTAAGAATGAAGACAGTGGCGAAGAACCTCAGGGAATACCGCCTTTTATTATCTTTTTCCTCGTATTTCTACTCATCTCCATCATTAAGGCCTTTAAAAATCGCGGTGGAGGCGGTGGTCCTGGTTCTCGTGGCGGTGGTATGTTCTTTCCTCCGATCTTCTTAGGAGGTGGAGATTATGGTCGTGGAGGTTCCGGTGGCGGCGGAGGCGGTTTTGATTTCGGTGGCTTCGGTGGAGGAGACTTCGGCGGAGGCGGTGCCGGAGGCGATTTTTAATTATCTTTGTCCTATGAATAAGCTCATTACCCAATCTCTACAAGAATCACAGCAAGTATTAGCTGACTTTTTAGGCAACCCTGCGAAGATAGAAGCTATCGAAAAGGCGGCTGACGTATTAGTGGATGCCTTGAAAAAGGGAAACAAGATTTTGTCTTGTGGGAACGGGGGCAGTCATTGCGATGCCATGCACTTTGCGGAGGAATTGTCAGGTCGTTACCGCGAGAATCGTCCAGCTTTAGCGGCTATGGCGATTTCAGATCCCTCACACATCTCTTGTGTGAGCAATGACTTTGGGTATAATTATATCTTTTCTCGTTTCATCGAGGGCTTAGGAAACGCTGGCGACGTATTAGTAGGTATTTCTACCTCTGGTAATTCAGCGAATATCATCGAGGCGGTGAAAGCGGCACAGTTAAAAGGAATGGAAGTCGTTCTTTTAACGGGCAAAGATGGGGGTCAATTAGCGGGCTATGGTTGCCATGAAATAAGAGTGGACCACTTTGGTTACGCAGATCGCATTCAAGAAATCCACATCAAAGTGATCCACATTTTGATTCAATTGATTGAATCTAAATTGTTCTAATACGAGGCGTCTCCTCCATCATCATCACCCATTACGACATCCACCATTTTGCGGAATAAGTCTCCTATGCGTGGAGCGGGCTTACTAGGTTTCGAATCCGTGTAGCCTGTTTCTTTCGCCATTTCTTTTACGGGTGCGCTGGCCATTGCGGCATCATCTGCCTCAGCTGTTTCTTGCTGATCATAATACACCTGAACTAATCCAATAACCGTTGCAAAGGAAGGGTCTTTGATCTCCGTTGCGATGGCTGGATTCGATGAAGTGGCATTAGGATCTCCAATGCGAGCATCGAGGGACGTGAATTTTTGGAACAATTCATCGATATACGGTAATTGAGCTCCACCACCTGTTAAGACTAAACCTGCTTTTAGGTTCTTGATATCTGTTTGTTTTGAAATTTCAGCAACGACAATGGCCGCTAATTCCTTCAAACGCTCTTCGATGATGATCGCTAAGTTCTTCACCGAAACGGGAGTTGCCTTACGACCGGCGATTCCAGGAATCATAACTACCTCGCTAACAGGAATATCTTTTTGAATCGCTGACCCAAAACGTACTTTTAAGGTTTCAGCATGATCACGTGAGATCTCTAAACCTGACTGAATATCTTCGGTAATTAAATCCCCACCCCAATTTAAGACGGTAGCGTGCTTTAAGCGGTTGTTTTGGAAAATGCTAATTTCCGTCGTACCACTTCCTAAATCGACAAGTACAACGCCTTCTTGTTTCTCTTCCTTACTTAAAACAGAGCTCGCCGTAGCTAATGAACTGAAATAAACATTCCCCTTCTTTAAGTGCTTCGTCTCCGCAGATTTCAAACATTGCGTTAATAAATCATTCTTGCTTGGATTAGCTGAGATGAAAACGAAATCGGCTTGTATCTTTTGGCCAATTTGACCGATAGGATCTAAAGTCTCCGGTAAATTACCTACTTTAAATCCAATAGGTAAAGTGTGTAAAACGCAGGGATTTTTGTCTGCAAACGTGCGCTTCGCTTCTTCGAAAAGACTCATTACCTCGTTATTGGAAACGGGTTCTCTTTCGTTTTTACGAATTTTAGATAGGCTAAATGGCTGCACCTTGATGTGCGAGCCAGATAGATTAGAGGCGAAGAAATGCTCTGAATTTTTCCCGTCTAGCACGTGGGAAATTTGATTCATTGCCTCTGAAATCGCTGCCGTCGTTTTATTGATATTGACGATCTCGCCATTCAGCACGTTGTTGCTGTTTGCAGACGATCCAGTCGCTAAAATCTCTAATCTGCCTCGGTCATTTTGCTTCCCCGCAATCGCTCTTACATGGGAGCTACCAATATCTAAACCGATAATTAAGTCGTTACGCATTATATGTTGTTTGTAGAACGGATATTAAATTAAAAAATTTGGTCTTTATTCGCAAATAAGCTGATTCTTATATTTAAGCTGCACCCAGCTGTATTTATTCCAGCCTTTATTAGGTATTACTTTTTGATAGAATATGAATAATTTCTTGAATTTGTTTTCAATATTAACAGGTAGTCCAAAATCCACACGCGTAGTTCCTATCGTTGGAATTAACACGATTCCGCCATCTTTCGCGACGATGATTTGGGATATTTGTGCCTTCCAAAATTCATTATTTTCAATGAATTGAAAGAAGGGTAATAAGGTCTTGCCGCGTTTGTCTTGTAGATCACGTTTCCCATCAAAATAGGGACCACCCGTCACAATAATACGGGGTGTGAACAAGGGACTAGTGCCTATGAATTTTCCATCTTCCGAAATGTATTGATCTGGGTAGGGGGAAGTTCCTAATGTAGACCGAACGATTCGGGCAATGGGCTTGTATTCCTTGACGGATACCGTTATGACGCCGCTAAAATCGTGGTGCGCTTCACATGATTTCACTAAAGGAATGCGTTTTACGCGTTCTTCGATTTGGCGTAGGGAAATCTGGGTAATGGGTTTGTCTAAAAAATAATTAGTGCCTTGTTCTGACACCATTAATTTAATGTCTTTCTTGCTTAGTAAGGCCTTTTCATTCTCAGAGTCTAAATTTACTTCTACTCCTTTGCAGACTACTTCATTAAAACTTATTTCCGCAAAAACGACAGCCGCGAGTACGAGGGTGAATAAAATCACCATCCCGATTACTTGCTTGATTAACGTCGCGTTTGCCTTCATTTTGAAAAAATATACTAAGATAAGCTCAATTTTAAATCATTCAAAAGAAGATCGATATCTCCTGCCCCCATGGTGACTAATAATTTCGGTTTTTTCTTATCTATGACAGAAAGTAGAGCTGCTTTTGAGATCAATTGCTTGTTCTCTAGCTCTACTTTACCTAATAACCAATCGGAAGTAACCCCTTCCATTGGAAGCTCGCGAGCCGGGTAGATGTCCAATAGATACAGCTCGTCAGCAATGGCTAGGCTTTTGGCAAAATCATCAATAAAATCTCTTGTTCTAGAGAATAAGTGCGGCTGGAAAACGGCGGTAATCTTTTCACCCGGATAAAGGGCTCTCACGGAGTTCAAGCAAGCAGCAATTTCCGTAGGGTGATGGGCGTAATCATCTATCATGACGTGTTCGTCCGATTCCACATGGTATTCAAAACGACGCTTGACTCCAAGGAATGAGGCGATTCCCACCTTGATTTCCTCTCCCGTTACACCCACTTGCATGGCTAAAGCTGCCGCAGCGAGGGCATTTTCAATATTATGGAATCCGGGGATTCGCATCGGAATGTCTTTTACCTCGCCACCAGGGTATACCATGTCAAAAATCATCCGATGATCTTCGATTCTGATATTATGAGCCTTGAAGTCTCCTGTATCAATTCCAAAAGTAGTATCGCCTATTTCGGAATGAAGGGTTAATCCCTTTTTCTGGATGAAGAAACCGTCGGATTTTATTTGATTGACAAATAATTGGAAACTCTCTAATACCGAATCTCCATCACCGTAAATATCCAAATGATCGGCGTCTGTGGAGGTGACCACAGCCGCTTGCGGATGAAGTGTCAAGAATGAACGATCATATTCATCAGCCTCGACCACGCAAACGATGTTTTCTTTCGAGTGATTCGGGATAAAATTTGTACCATAATTCACCGTTATGCCACCTAAAAAGGCCGTCACATTTTTACCAGCGCTGATTAGCAAGTGGGTTAATAAAGACGAAGTAGTGGTCTTTCCATGCGTTCCAGCTACAGCTAGGGTAGGGATTTGTTGGGTGATCCAGCCTAAAATTTCGGAGCGTTTGAAGAGGCGAATGCCTTTTGAAAGCAAGTAATTCATCTCCATGTGATCCTTCGGAATAGCGGGAGTATAAATGAACAAACTGTGTGCTGTATCTTCTAGGCAGGCTGTGGGGATCAAATCGACCGAGTCTTCATAGTGAATCTCCATGCCTTCCTCCGCTAGCTTTTTCGTGAGCGGGCTCTCTGTCTTGTCGTAGCCAGCCACCGGAAAACCGTTATGTAAAAACCAACGTGCAATGGCAGACATGCCTATTCCCCCAATTCCTAAAAAATAGACTTGCTTTAAATCATTCAGGCTTAACTTTTTTTTCATGCGTGTAAAATGGATTGGGCTATTTCGTGAGCTGCGTTCGGTTTAGCTAAACGGTGGCTATTTTTTTCAAGGGTACTTAAATCTGAGGCTAAGGCCTTCAATGCTTCTGTAACTAAGGTTTCTTTTACTTTCGCATCTGTAACTAAAATGGCGGCATTTTGAGAAACGAGGCTTTTAGCGTTTTCAGTTTGGTGATCTTCTGCTGCACTAGGAAGTGGAACGAGGATGCTCGCTTTGCCTATCAGGCAAATCTCAGAGACAGAAGAGGCTCCTGCTCTAGAAATAACTAAATCAGCTATCGCATAGGCTAAGTCCATCTCGTAGATGAAAGCAGACACATAAATGCCACTATTTCCTGCAGCGGCCTGTTTTGCGGTACTTTCGAAGGCAATCCCTGTCTGCCAAACCACCTGCACTCCCGCCTCAACGAAGCGATCTAATCCAGCTAAAATTCCCTGATTGATGGTTCTGGCACCCTGGCTTCCGCCTATAATCAGGATGGTTTTTTTAGCAGGATCTAGGTTGAAATGAAGGGCAGCCTGTTCTTTTTTGCCCGCTGTTTGAATTAGATCTTTTCGAACCGGATTTCCACTTAGTGTTATTTTATGAGCTGGGAAAAACTTCTCCATTCCAGGATAGGCTACAAAAATGTGTTCCGCTTTCGAAGCTAATGTCTTATTCGTAATTCCGGCAAAGGAATTCTGTTCTTGTATGTAGTAAGGAATCCCTAGGAATCTCGCCGCTAATAAAAGGGGGCCAGAGGCATATCCGCCCACGCCCACGGCTACATCGGGTTTGAAATCTTTCAGGATTTTGGCAGATAAAAATAGACTCTTAGCCAGCTTGAAAGGGAAAAGTATATTCTTCCATACTTGAGTCCTTTGGATTCCCACGATGGGTAAGCCAATGATTTTGAATCCGGCTTTAGGTACTTTTTCCATCTCCATCTTTCCCTCTGCCCCCACGAACAAAAATTCGATGTTGCCGTCGATTTCTTTCAACGCATTCGCAATGGATATGGCAGGGTAAATATGTCCACCGGTTCCTCCTCCAGAAATGATTACGCGTTTAATGGACATTAGGCTAAGGAAGGTTGAGCGGGTTCAGGGTCTTTATCTTTACTCACGGCTAAAATGAGACCAATACTGATGGCTGTAAATATGAGTGAGGTTCCTCCGGCAGAAATCATGGGCATTGGTTGACCAGTTACCGGACCCGCATCGACTGCTACGAGCATGTTGATAAAAGCCTGGAAGACAATCGAGAATGTTAAGCCGGCAGATAATAATCCACCAAAAGGCTTGTTACTATACTGTATGGCCTTCGCCCCGCGGTACATAAAAATTAGAAAGAGCAGAGGGATTGCCAGTCCTCCTACGATGCCGTATTCTTCGATAATAATGGCATACACGAAATCGGATTCAGCCTGGGATAAAATATAACGTTGCTGACTTTTGCCTGGGCCTTTTGGGTGAATGGCACCCGTGGCAATGGCGTATAAGCTGCGGGTGATTTGGTAATCTTCGTTTTTCGCTTTGTTAACTTTCGTCTCATTTTTGCCGATACGCTGGATGTAGTTTTCGATACGGGTTTTTACGGTTTGGGCTCTTTGGCCAATACCTAAAGAAACTACGGTGATTCCAATAATGGCAACCGCTGTAATAATCATACCAATTTGTCTCGCAGGAACCCGTCCAAAAAACATCAGGATAATACTAGTCAAAAAGATCAAGACACTCGTCGAGAAATTCGATAACATGATCAAGAAACAAGACACCCCGATCTTAAAAAGCATGCGGATAAACATGACCGTATTATACGAATCTGGATCGGCTTGTTTAGAGGAGAAGTCTTTTGCCAGGCTCGTAATGAGGCATAATTTCACCATGTCTGAGGGCATAAAAGAGATAGGCCCTAGTTGCACCCAGCGATTCGCACCCCCTTTCGTTGCCCCAAAAACATAGGCCACCATCACCAGTCCCCACGACAAGAACAACGCTAAATCACTAAATTTCGCCACTCGGCTGTAATTGGATTTAGAAAAATAGGACATCAAATAAAAGGAGATACCCAAAATCACTAAGGTCTTAATGAAACTAGAAAGTGGCTCGAAAGGGCCATCCATCGTCAACTTCGCCTTAGCAGAGAATTGAATCAATAAACCAAACGCGTTCAAAATGAACACGATCAACCAAATCTTATAATCCCCTTTCAGGTGCTCCTGAAAAAAGGCTCTGATTTTACTATCCATGAGTTAAACGTTTTACAGTTTGCTTAAATTGATCTCCCCGATCCTCGTAATTCTTAAATAAATCAAAGCTCGCGCAGGCTGGAGAAAGTAATACGACATCACCAACTGTAGCCCATTCCATGCTTTTTTCGACCGCAGCTTCCAAGGAATCCGTTGAAAAAATCTGCGGAACCATGCCGCCAAAATGTGCTTCCAATTTTTTGTTATCTACGCCAAGGCAAATCAGTCCTTTGACTTTTTCCTTCACGAGTGAGTCTAAAACTTCGTATTCATTCCCTTTGTCCACTCCACCCATCATCAGAATTAAAGGTTGCTTATAGCTATTTAAAGCATAAAATACGGCATCTACATTCGTGGCCTTGGAATCATTGATAAACTCAACGCCCTTCCAGTTCCCACAAGACTCTAAACGGTGTGGCGCATTTTCGAAGAAAGGTAGAGATGCCAAGATTTGCGCGTATGAAACACCAGCTTCATGCGCAGCTAACATAGCCACTGACATGTTGATGGCATTATGCGGTCCTTTTAATGGCGCATCCGCCAGCACTAATTCAGCGCCATCGAATTGAATCTTATCTGAAGTGATATAGGCATCAGCAGGTACATGGAAACTAACGCGTTTCAGTGCTGCTGCAGAAGGTATCTTGCTGAGGTTAGACTTGATTACTTCGTCGTCAGACCAGAAAATGCAAGGCGTTTTCGCATCCGCGTTTTGGAACATCCGAAACTTCGATGCGATGTAATTCTCAAATTTGTATTCGTAGCGATCTAAATGATCGGGCGTGATATTCAATAATACGGCTACATCAGGCATAAAATTAAAGCAACGATCTAATTGGAAGCTAGAAATCTCTAGAACGTAAATCTCGTGTTCGTCCTCCATTACTTGTTTAGCAAAGCTTTGGCCTATATTTCCCGCTAAACCTACTTTAAATCCAGCTGATTTAATGAAATGATAGGTCAGAAGGGTAGTGGTCGTTTTTCCGTTTGAACCGGTGATAGCCACTAACTTTGCTTCTGTATAGCGTGCGGCAAATTCAATTTCTGAAACAAGTGAAATTCCTTTTGCCTTGATGGCTTTAACGATTTCTGTTTTCTCTGGTATACCAGGACTGATGATGATTTCAGAAGAGGCTAAAATACGCTCCAGCGTATGCCCTCCGGTCTCGAACTCAATCTGATTTTCGCGTAAGGTTTGTTGGTAGTTTTCTTTCAACGTTCCTGCATCAGACAAAAACACCTCAAATCCCTTTGATTTAGCTAATAAGGCGGCTCCTACGCCACTTTCTCCTCCACCTATGATGCTGATTAATGCCATTCGTGCGTTGAAATTTTCGGAAATTGAATTGAACTACAAGTTAGAAAATGTCGCGCATTCTATCAACTCAAAATGAGCATCTGGCCAGAAATTTAATGACAAAAAAAAGACCCACCGTTTCGGGTGGGTCTTTTTTGAAAATTCAAGGTAAATTAAACCAAAGCAATACGCTTGAACGATGAAATCGTTAAGCCTTTTTGCGTTTGCTCTAATAGTTGACGAATCGTGATCGATGAGTCTTTTACGAATTGTTGGTTCAATAAAGTAGATTCTTTGTAGAACTTCTCTAATTTACCTACCGCAATTTTCTCTAACATCGCCTCAGGCTTACCTTCTTGACGTGCTTGATCTTTTCCGATTTCGATTTCTCTCTGGATTGTCTCCGCATCTACGCCATCCTTGTCTAAAGCGACAGGCTTCATAGCTGTGATTTGCATCGCGATATCTTTACCTACTTCAGATACATCAGCTCCTTGAACGTTATCGAATGCTACTAGAACACCGATTTTGTTGTTAGAGTGAATGTAAGAAACCACTTTCTCAGCTGATACGTTTTCGTAAGCTGCTAACGTGATTTTCTCTCCAATTTTACCAGTAAGCTCGATGATGTGACCTTCTACTGAACGTCCATCTGCTAATGGCTCAGCTAATAAATCATGCGCTGAAGGAGCGTGAGACGCTGCTGCTTTGTCAATGATTGATTTTGCTAAGTTATTGAAGTCAGCTACTTTAGAAACTGGCTCAGTTTCACAAGCTAAAGCAATTAATTTACCGTTTGAGTGATCCGCATTAAGTGCTACTAAAACAACACCTTCATTTGTTTCATTATCCGCGCGTTTTGCTGCTACTTTTTGACCTGCTTTACGAAGGATATCTACTGCTGCTTCGAAGTCGCCATTGGCTTCAGTCAAAGCTTTCTTGCAATCCATCATTCCCGCGCCAGTCATTTGGCGTAACTTATTAACGTCTGCTGCTGTAATTGACATGTTATGAATATTTATTCTTGTTCTGCTTCTTTTTCGTATTTAGCCGCTACCTTAGCTGCCTCTTGTGAATCGTCATCCGCTGCTTTTTTAGCTTCCACTTCTTCCGCCTCACGAGCATCATCCTTATCTTGCTTTCTTTCAGCTAAACCTTCTTCGATCGCTTTAGAAATAGCTGTGATGATGATAGAGATAGACTTGTACGCATCATCATTCGCTGGGATTGGGTAGTCAACTAAGTCTGGGTTAGAGTTTGTATCACACATTGCGAAAACTGGGATACCTAATTTCTTAGCCTCAGAAACCGCGATGTGCTCACGCTTAACGTCTACTACGAATAAAGCCGCAGGAAGACGAGTTAAGTCAGTGATACCACCTAACACACGCTTTAATTTTTCTTCTTCACGAGTTAACATTAAACGCTCACGCTTAGCGATTGTCTTCACGATAACTTCGTCTTTTAACATTTTATCAATGCTAGACATCTTCTTGATAGACTTACGTACAGTCGCGAAGTTTGTCAACATACCACCTAACCAACGGTCAGTTACGTATGGCATTTTTAATTTATCTGCTTCTGTCGTCACAATTTCTTGTGCTTGCTTTTTCGTTGCAACGAACATTACCTTACGGCCTGAACGTACAATCGCGCGAAGAGCTGCTGAAGCTTCTTCTAAAGAAGAGATAGTTTTATTTAGATCAATGATGTGGATACCATTTTTCTCCATAAAGATGTATGGAGCCATTTTAGGATCCCACTTACGAGTCAAGTGACCGAAGTGAACGCCTGCGTCAAGCAAGTCGTTGTAGCTTAATTGTGCCATTTTGGTTGTTTAAAAATGTGAATAATAAAAAGGTGGAAAAGGCATCGGCAACAGACAAGCCTTTTCCACGAACAAATCTTAACGCTTCGAGAACTGGAATCTCTTACGAGCTTTCGCACGTCCTGGTTTCTTACGCTCCACCATACGTGGGTCACGAGTTAAGAAGCCTTCTTTTTTCAAAGGAGAACGTAATTCTGCATCTTGCGTTTGAAGTGCACGTGAAATCGCCATACGAAGCGCTTCAGCTTGCCCTTTGATACCACCGCCATCTACGTTAGCAGTTACATCAAATGAACCTACTGTGTTCGTTAAAGCGAAAGGTTGATTAACAACAATCTGAAGAATTTCAGATGGGAAGTAATCAGCTAATACACGGCCGTTGATTTTAATCTGGCCTTTACCTGGTGTCATCGAAATACGAGCTACTGCTGTCTTTCTTCTACCGATTTTACTTGTTATTTCTGCCATTTTCTTAGTGTCCGTTAAAACTTAATTTCTTTTGGTTGTTGAGCTGCGTGTGGATGTTCAGATCCTGCATAAACGAATAGGTTGTTGAATAATTCACGACCTAAACGATTCTTAGGTAACATACCTTTCACCGCTGATTCTACAACACCTCTTGGGTTCTTAATTAAAACCTCACGTGGAGTTGCGAAACGTTGACCACCTGGGTATCCCGTGTGACGGATATACACCTTGTCTGTCATTTTCTTACCAGTTAAGCGAATTTTGTCCGCGTTGATAACGATAACTTGATCGCCACAATCAACGTGTGGAGTGTAAGAAGGCTTGTGCTTTCCACGAATGATTTTCGCAATTTCAGAACAAACACGTCCCAAAACTTGATTTTCAGCATCTACAACAAACCAAGCTTTCTGTACAGTAGCTTTGTTTGCGGAGATGGTTTTGTAACTTAAAGTATCCACTTGTTTATAATTTAACTGTTTGAATCGTTTCCACCTAGACCACGGAATTTGTCTAAAGGAATTGATTATGACCTATTTTATCTTTCAAACGGGCATTCAATCGAAAAATGGGAGTGCAAATTTATAAAATCTTGATTTGATATGCAAGTGCTTAATTGAAAATGTTTTAGAACAAAAAAAGGAGACCAGCTGGCCTCCTTTTTCAATCCCTAAAACAGGAAAATTATAAGTCACTTAAATCGAAACTTTCCATGAAAGCAGTCGTGAATTGACCCGATTGGAAAGTAGGATCATCCATTAACTTGATGTGGAATGGAATCGTTGTTTTGATACCTTCGATTACGAACTCTTGTAAGGCTCGCTTCATGCGAAGTAAAACTTCTTCGCGGCTTTGGCCTGAAACGATAACTTTCGCAATCATCGAATCGTAGTTCGGTGGAATCGTGTAGCCAGAATACACGTGAGAGTCAATACGAACCCCGTGGCCGCCTGGAAGGTGAAGATTCGTGATCTTACCTGGAGACGGACGGAAACCGTTCGCTGGATCTTCCGCGTTAATACGGCATTCTAAAGCGTATAATTTAGGGAAGTAGTTTTGGCCTGAGATAGGAATCCCTGCTGCCACTTTGATCTGCTCCTTAATGAGGTCAAAATCAGTTACTTCTTCCGTAATCGGGTGCTCTACTTGGATACGTGTATTCATCTCCATGAAGTAGAAATCCCCGTTTTTATCTACTAAAAACTCGATCGTACCCGCGCCTTCGTATCCGATGGCTGTCGCACCTGCGATCGCCGCTTCTCCCATTTTCTTACGCAATTCTTCTGAAAGGGCAGGGGAAGGAGTTTCTTCACATAGTTTTTGGTGACGACGTTGGATTGAGCAATCACGTTCTGATAAGTGACAAGCTTTGCCAAACTTATCGCCCACGATCTGAATTTCAATGTGACGAGGCTCTTCCACGAATTTCTCCATGTACATCGCATCGTTTCCAAAAGCCGCTGCTGATTCCATCTTCGCATCTTCCCATAATTTGTCGAATTCTGACTCATCACGGATGATACGCATCCCACGTCCACCACCACCAGCCGTAGCTTTGATGATTACCGGGTATTTAATGGCTTTCGCTAATTCTTTTGCTTCTTCCACCGTATCGATTAAGCCGTCTGAACCCGGAATAACCGGTACGCCTGCACGCTTCATCGTCTCTTTCGCTGTCGCTTTGTCCCCCATCGAATTAATCATATCCGCCGAAGCCCCAATGAATTTAATCCCGTGTTCCGAACAAATACGTGAGAATTCTGCATTCTCAGAAAGGAAACCGTATCCTGGGTGAATCGCATCCGCACCAGTTACTTCTGCTGCCGAAATGATCGCCGGAATACTTAAATAAGATTGTCTGCTGGGCGGCGGTCCGATACAAACGGCCTCATCCGCAAAGCGAACGTGTAAACTATCGCGATCGGCGGTAGAGAAAACGGCCACTGTTTTGATGCCCATCTCCTTACAAGTCCGAATAATACGCAAGGCAATTTCCCCGCGATTCGCTATTAATATCTTTTTAAACATAGATTACGCTTTTTCAACCAAGAATAATGGTTGATCAAATTCTACTGGACTAGCATTATCAACTAAGATTTTAACGATCTTTCCAGAGATTTCTGAATCGATTTCGTTAAATAATTTCATCGCTTCGATCACGCAAACTGTTTTGCCTGGAGCGATTTCCGTTCCCACCTCTACGAAGTTATCCTTATCTGGACCCGGAGCACGGTAGAACGTACCGATCATCGGTGATTTAACCGTATATAAGTTATCTGCTGCTGGTGCTGGAGCCGCTGCTGGTGCTGCTGGCGCCGCTGCCGCCGGAGCTGCTGCTACTGGAGCCGCCGCTGGTGCTGCAGAAACCACACTTACTACCGGAGCTGCTTCCCCGTGTTTCTTAACAGAAACTTTTAAGCCTTCTGTTTCGATGCTAACCTCTGCTAGTGGAGATTTCGCGATATAATCGAGTAATCGTTGAATTTCTTTAGTATCCATTCTTTTTGTTAATTAAGCGCTACAAAGGTAGCTAATTATTTTACACGCTCAGCGTATGAATAGGTTCTTGTATCTACTTTAATTACTTCATCTTGTTCGATGAAAATAGGTACCGTAATCGTCGCACCTGTTTCTACCGTTGCAGGTTTCTTAGGTGAGTTCGCTGTATCGCCACGAACACCTGGTTCTGTGTAGGTTACCTTCAATTCTACGAATGGAGGCAATTCGCAAGATAAAGCAGAATCATTTTCTGTATTGATCAAAATCTCTACTTCTTGACCTTCTTTCATTAAATCAGCCATCACACATAGGTTATCGCCTAAAAGGATTTGCTCGAACGATTCTTGGTCCATAAAGTTATAGCCAAACTCATCTTTATAAATGAATTGGTATTTTCTACGCTCCACACGAACAGGATAAATGTTTACCCCTGAGTTGAAGGTATTATCGATTACTTTACCCGAAGTTAAAGAACGCAATTTAGTCCGAACGAAAGCCGGGCCTTTTCCTGGTTTTACGTGAAGGAATTCAATGATCGAATATAAATCGTCATTGTATTTAATCACCATACCGTTTTTAATGTCTGCTGTAGTTGCCATTTCTAATTATTTAGGGTCGTATGCCCATTTAACGTAAGCTGATCCCCACGTGAAACCTCCACCGAAGGCCGCTAAGATCAAGTTATCTCCTTTTTTTAGTTTGTTTTCGTAATCCCAAAGACAAAGCGGAATCGTCGCCGCCGTCGTATTTCCATACTTCTGGATGTTCAACATCACTTTGTCATCGCTCACACCCATGCGGTTTGCTGTCGCATCAATGATACGCTTGTTCGCTTGGTGAGGCACTAGATACTTAATATCGTCGCCTGTCAAGTGATTGCGCTCCATGATTTCTGCCGAAACATCTGCCATACGCGTCACCGCAAATTTAAATACCGATTGACCTTCTTGGCGAATGTAATGCCATTTTGCTTCCACTGATTCTACCGTAGGAGGGTAGGCGCTTCCGCCCCCTTTTTGCATTAAGGACTCACATCCTTCGCCATCTGATTTCAAGATAAAGTCCTGCACACCTAGACCTTCGAAGTTAGGCTCTAACATCACCGCCGCAGCGCCATCCCCAAAAAGAATGCACGTCGTACGATCCGTATAGTCCACAATTGAAGACATTTTATCAGCTCCCACCACCACGATTTTCTTGTAACGACCTGACTCAATGAAGGCAGTACCTGCACCTAATGCGTTTAAGAAGCCAGAACATGCCGCTGCTAAGTCAAAGGAAGCCGTTTCACGGATGCCTACTGCCTTGCAAATCAAGTTCGAAGCGGATGGGAAAAAGTAATCGGGAGTCACCGTCGCGCAGATTAACATATCTACTTCTTCCGGTTTCGTATTGGTTTTCTTCAAGAGATCCTCCACCGCTTTCGCACCCATGAATGACGTTCCCAGGCCTTCGCCTTTCAAAATACGTCTTTCCTTGATGCCGGTGCGGGTGGTGATCCACTCGTCGTTTGTGTCAATGATTTTTTCTAATTCTTGATTTGTCAGCACATAATCCGGTACATATCCTGCGACTCCGGTGATGGCTGCACTTATTTTTTGGCTCATAATGATTATTGGTTCTCGATGGCGGCCTTAATTTTTCCGCAAACATCTGATTCTACGACGGATCTACACAATTTGATCATGTTTTGTATTGCCAAAGGACTCGACGCCCCATGTGCAATAATCACATTCCCATTAATTCCGATGATCGGGCTACCGCCGTATTTTTCGTAATTCGTATTCTCGACAAAGTCATTCGTGATTCCTTGGTCCTTCATAATTTTGTAGATAGATTCCCCCATCTTCAAAATAATGTTTCCCGTAAATCCATCCGTCACAATCACGTCTGCTTTATTCTTAAAGAAGTCTTTTCCCTCTATGTTTCCAATGAAGTTGATCTTCTTGTTCTCTTTTAAAAGGGCATGCGTAGCAAGCGAAAGGATATTTCCTTTTTGCTCTTCTTCACCGATGTTCATCAAACCAACACGTGGAGATTTCTTTCCTGTAGTGGCCTCAAAATACACCGAACCTAACACCGCAAATTGATCTAACATCTCCGGCTTGCAATCTGCATTAGCGCCAATATCCAACATCAACGCGTAGGTGCCATCCTCTTGAGGAACGAAACCGGCGATCGCTGGGCGAGAAATACCTTCGATGGTTTTCACAGAAAATAAAGAACCGACCATCATGGCGCCGGTATTTCCTGCAGAAGCAAAGACGTCTGCTTTGCCTTCTTTTAAAAGATGAAACCCAACTCCGATGCTGGAATTGGGTTTTTGAGATAATGCCTTGGTCGGATGTTCCCCCATCTCAATTACTTGATCCGCGTGAATGATCGCAATTTGCTTGCCAGCATACCCGTGTTTCGTTAATAATTGCTCGATGGTGTCCTGAGGACCTACGGCTACTATAGTATCGTCGTTTGAAAGACTTGGTAACGATAAAAGTATTCCTTCAATTACAGCTTCCGGGGCATAATCCCCACCCATCACATCAACGGCTATTTTCATTTAATTATGTTTAATTACTAAAGCTTTTGGCAAAAATAGCATTAAATTTAGTCAAAAAATAGCATTTTAACGGGATTTTTTCAGTTTTCCTGAAAAAATAGAGTAAAGCTGCAGTCTACCAGGGAATTACTTAACCGTGAATCCTTCTACGATCATTTTTCCTTTGTAGAACAAGTTACCTTCATGTACGTGAGCACGGTGATAAAGGTGAGTTTCGCCTGTTTGTCCGTCTACTGCTAATTGCTTAGGAGTTCCGAAATCATGCGCTCTTCTAGTATCACGACGAGTAGTTGAGTGTCTTCTTTTAGGATGTGCCATTGTATTGTTATTTAATTATTGTCTGTTAATTTTTTTAATGCTGCCCATCTAGGATCCATTTCTGGCTCCTGATCGGCGTTTTTATCATCTTCTGGGTCTGTTGTATAAATCAACTCGCCATCTACATGCTCTTCAAGTGGTTTCACAAACCGAGGGTGCAATTTCTTCATAGGCACCTGCAAGGCAATGAAATCGAATAAATCTTGCGATAAATCTAATTTAGGCGACTTTCTGTCTAATAAGAACAAATTGTCTCCCATGTCTTCATTGTGATCCGAATATTTATAAATAATCTTCTCATCTAGGTGAATAGGGAATTCAAATTCCTCATTCGACCGATCGCAAATTAATTTCAAATGGCCGTCTATCATCAGTCTCACCTGAATCATGGTAGCCGATTTATCTAACGTCGCGTTTGCGTTAAATTCGCCCTTTTGAACCCATTCCTGCTCGAAAGCAGCGAAAAACTCATCGTTCCCGGTGAAGGAATACTGGTATACTTTATCCTCTAAAGAAAGTATCGGTATCTGGTATGCTTCTAGGACGTTCATTTTCACTCTTGGGTAAAAAAGAATGCGAAATTACGAAAATATTCGAAAACAGCAATAGTTGCGCTGAACAAATTCGTAATTTCGAAGCATGAAGCATTGGAGTCCGTCCCTACCAGCTTTTTTGGGGATCTTTATTTTATTCGAAGTGGTGGGTTGGTTTTTTGTGGGCTCCACTGAGCGCCTGGATCAGCTGCTTTTGATCAATGGGACAAATAATGCTTTTGCAGACATCCTTTTCCAAGGCCTGACATCCATTGCTGAAGTCGTATTGCCGGTTCTGTTTTTGATTTACCTGTTTCGATTTCGCAAAGAATATGCTTTGCCCTATGTGTATTCGTATGCTTTGTCTACCGGGTTGATTCAAGGATTGAAGCATTTTGTTTTTTCGGGCGCGTTGCGTCCATTAGCCTATTTTGCTTCATCTGGTGTAAAATGGCACATCGTTCCCGGATTGTTAATCAGTGAATTTAATTCAATGCCTTCGGGTCACACAGGTGCTGCATTTTTTATGTTTTTTTGGGTGGCGGTGCTTTTAAAGCGTTTTTACTGGGGCCTTTTCGCCGGAATTTTAGCCGTGGGAGTGGCCTATTCTAGAGTATATCTATTTCAACATTTTCCAGTGGATACCCTGGTGGGAGCTTTCATAGGCACAAGCTCCTCTTATCTTTTTTATCACATAAACTATGCTAAAAGCAGTTCAAAATAAACCTTATCTTTTCTGGGCTTTTATCGGAGCGGCGGTATATATCCCGTTTTTGGGCTCTACCCATTTGTTCGATTGGGATGAGGTGAACTTTGCGGAATCGGCGCGGGAGATGATTGTGACGGGGGATTTTTTAAGTGTCCAAATCAATTTTCAGCCTTTCTGGGAGAAACCGCCTTTGTTTCTGTGGTTGCAGGCCTTGAGTTTCATGGCATTCGATTCTTTTTCGGGACAATCGGATATTTCGATGGAGTTTGCCGCGCGTTTTCCGAACGCGATTATTGGCATTCTGACGCTGTGGACATTGTATGCGATTGGTAAAAAGCAATGGAGTGCGAATTTTGGAAATCTCTGGGCCTTCTCGTATTTAGTTGCCATCACCCCACATGTGTATGCGAGCTCTGGGATCATTGATCCGCTATTTAATCTGTTGATTTTTCTGGGAGTCTATTTCTTTTCGGAGTTTTTCCGGGATTCGACCAGGTATAGCAATGTCATTTTTGCAGGAATTTCGATTGGTTTAGCCTTGTTAACGAAGGGGCCAGCGGCTCTTTTATTGTGGGCATTGACCTTATTTTTTATAGGAATTCTCTACCGCTCGAAAGTCACGGGACGGCTTTTCACGGGAGCAGTTGTGGCAGGATTGATCTCTGTTTTGTTCTTCTTGGCCTGGTATGGTTTGATTGCCTATAAGTTTGGCTGGCAGATTATCGAAGACTTCTTTACCTACCAGGTGCGCTTGATGACGACGGGTGATGCGGGACATGGTCAGCCGTTCTATTACCATTTTGTTGTCCTGTTGATTGGCTGTTTTCCGGTGTCGATTTGGGCGGGTGCCAGATTGTTCAAATTAAAGAAAGAAGAGCACGATTTTTCGAACTGGATGAAGGTTTTGTTTTGGGTGGTTTTGATTCTCTTTAGTATTGTGAAGACGAAGATTGTCCATTATTCCTCCATGTGCTGGATTCCCTTGACGTATTTCTCTGCGGTGGTGTTACAGGATTGGCAGTGTGGAGAATTTCGATTTAATTGGAAATATGTAACGGCTATCGGTTTTGTGGGCTTAATCTTAGCCTCTGTTTTAACGGCGGTTCCGTTGATAGGCCAAAACGCGGGCATCATCGCTCCTTACATTAAAGACGTATTCGTTCAAGGAAATTTGCAGGCTCCGGTCTATTGGGCAGGATGGGAGTTTTTGATAGGAGCGGTCTTTGCGGCAGCTGTGATTTATTATCTGTTCACGAAGAAGCTACATACCTTGATGGCGGCCTCGCTCCTAACGATTATGGCTTATTTGGCGATTGTAGTTCCTAAAATCGAGGGGTATACACAAGCGACGGTGATTGATTTTTATATTGCGAAAGTAGGCCAAAAAGTCTACATCGAACCGGTCGGCTTCAAATCCTACGCACAGCTATTGTACTTCCAAAAACCCACAGGAAGTCCCGCGGGCGATGTATTGTTAGCTGCTAAAAAGCTGGATAGGCCAGCCTATTTTATTATGAAAGCGGATGCGGAGGATAAGTTTAAATACCATCCTAATCTAATCTTCCAAAAAGAAGAGAATGGATTCCTCTTCTATAAGCATCGTTAAACTCCTGGGAAGAAGAAGCCGCCTTCAATGGCTGCATTCTCGTCTGAATCCGATCCATGAATGGCATTTGCCTCTAATGATTTGGCAAACTGCTTTCTAATCGTACCCTCCGCAGCTTCAGCTGGATTCGTGGAACCGATGAACGTACGGAAATCTGCGACTGCATTTTCTTTTTCCAAAATCATCGGAATAATCTCGCTCTTCGACATGTACTCGCAAAGGCTAGCATAGAATGTACGCTCTTTATGTACCGCATAAAACTGACCTGCCATTTCTGGGCTCATTTTCAGTTTTGTGATGGCAATAATTTTGTAACCGGCTTTTTCAATTTGTTGGATGATGGGACCTGTGTGACCGTCTGCAACCGCATCCGGCTTGATCATAGTGAATGTTCTATTTGTAGGCATTGGCATAATTTTAAACAAATTTATCTCTAACTTTGCGTTCGCCCAAATTTATTTACGGCTATCCCCATTTATGACCTCCATCTCCGCATTAAAATCCCTGCTTATTCCCGGTACAAAAGCCGTGATCACAGCCCACTATAATCCGGATTCGGACGCAGTAGGTTCGACCCTTGCTTTTCAAGGATATTTAGCAAAAAAGGGGATTGAGGCAACGGTGGCTTTACCCTCAGCTGTTTCAGCTAACCTGCAATGGATGCCCGGGGCTGAGGAGATTTTAACCTACGACGAGCTACTTCACAAGGTTCAAATCGATGCCCTGGTAGAGGAGGCTGATTTTATTTTCTGCCTCGATTTTTCTGGTATTCAACGTTTGCACAATATGGCTCCCATCGTACGTAAGTCGAGGGCAAAAATGGTAGTGATTGATCACCATTTGAATCCGGAGGATTTTGGCGATTATTACTATCACAGAACCATCGCAGCGTCTACTTGCGAACTTATTTATGATTTAATTCTGGAGTGGGGTGACGAAAATCTGCTCGACCCGTCGATCGGATCATGTTTGTATTCAGGTATTATGACGGATACGGGTTCATTCAGGCATCCTAATACGACCGCTCATGTACATACGGTGGTGGCCGCATTAATCCAATTAGGAGTGAACACGAATGAGGTGCATCGCAAGGTGTTTGACTCCTCCAGCATTGATCGTCTGAAGTTTATCGGTCACGTGTTAGGCCAACGGATGGAATACTTGCCCGAGTACCATCTCGCCTTTATGTGGATCACCGCGGAGGATTTAACAAAATTTAATTCTCAGGCTGGGGACACGGAAGGGATTGTGAATTATGGGCTACAAATCGCTGGATGTGTCTGGTCCATCTTGATGATAGAGCGCCCAGATGGCGTGAAGCTATCTTTTAGGTCCATTGAACCTTTTGCGGTGAATGAATTTGCCTCGACCTATTTTGAAGGTGGCGGACATAAGAATGCGTCAGGCGGACGTTTTTCTAGTGGAACTTTAGCAGATGCAAAGAAAAAACTAATGGAAGTGTTACCTTTGTATCTTTCTGAAATAAATCGAGTTAAAAATTTATAAAATAAAAATCATGCGTAAACAACTAGCAGTAATTTTAGTAGCGGCAATGGCACTAGCTTCGTGTAACAATGTCGAGGTAGTAGACGGTGTAAAAATCCAAAAACACGAACACGATGACAGCGCTCCTAAATTAAAAGAAGGAGATATCATTACGTTTGATTTAGTGATTAAAAATGATGCAGATTCTACGATCAAAGATTCTCGTAAAGAAGGAAAACCTTTACAAGATTTAGTGCCACCAGCAGCTGCTGCAGGCGCGTTTAAAGGCTCATTTGAAAATGGTCTTCGTTTATTATCTGTAGGTGATAGCGCAACGATTTTCGTTCCAGTGGATAGCTTGTTTAAAGATGCTAACCAACCAGTACCTCCTTTCTTGAAGCGTGGTACAGATGTTCGTTTTATCGTAAAAATCAAGAAGTCTCAATCTCGTGCAGATTTCGAAAAAGACATGACGAAATTAGCTGCTGAACAAACAGGCAAAGACGCTAAGTTAATCGAAGCTTATGTAGCTAATTCAGGTAAGAAATTCATCAAGACTTCTACTGGTTTATACGCATCTATCTCTAATCCAGGTGTAGGTGAAGGTCCTAAAATGGGCGAATCTTGGGAGGTTAATTACATCGGATCTTTCTTAGATGGAAAAGAATTTGACAAAGGTGCTGGCGTGGCAATGCCTCCAGTAGGTCAATTAGTTCCAGGCTTTAACGAAGCATTGATGTTATTGAAAAAAGGTGGTAAAGGTACTTTTGTGATCCCATCTGCGTTAGGATATGGTGCTCAAGGTGCTGCTCCACGTATTCCTGCAAATGCTATTTTAGTATTTGAATTAGAAGTATTGTCTAAGAAATAATTGAATGAAAGTTTTCGGATTCCTATTTATTGCCTTTTTTACGTTTTCCTGTTTGTCTGATATTGCATTAGAGGACCAAGTGAAGGCGAAGGAAAATCAAACACAGATTTTAGCCTATTTTGCTGGTCAAAATCAAAGTCCATCTGCCTTGTCAGATGGCAGCTATTATTTTGTGACTAAATCGAATCCATCAGGGGAATTAGCGTCTAAGGGAGACTCGTTGTACATCCATTATGAGTTCTCCAATTTGGCGACAGGTAAGGTGTTGGATAGTACGAACCGGGCGACTAATTCTCCTTATTTTTTACGTTATGGTAACGGTAATCCCGTATTTGCTACGATTCTAACGGCACTTCGGGAAGGCGAGCAAGCTACGATGGCCATTCCAGGCACGGCGCAAGCTTTTCCTGATTTACCTGCCTACACACCTCTGAAAGTGAAAATTAAATCCTATGTCGTTCGTACCCAGGATGATCAAATTAGGGAATACATAGCTAAAAATGCCTATGCTGTGACTGAAACGATGGACAATGGTTTACGTTATGTTCGGTTACAAGCGGGCACTGGTGATATTCCTGCTCAAGGTAAGGTGGTGAAAATTAAATACACGGGTCGTTTTTTAAGTTCTAAAGCATTCGATGGTAATATGGCTCGTACGGATAGTATGAGTGTTACGATTGGAGGAACGCAAACAGTCCCTGGTTTCCAAATGGGAGTGGAGAAAATGCGTTTAGGAGAGAAAGCCGTGATTGTTTTTCCTTCTGCACTCGGTTATGGTGCTAAGGGGAATAGCAGCATTCCTGGATATACCCCATTAGCTTTTGAAATCTACTTAGCTAAAATTGAATAATTATGTGGAAGTATGTTGTTTTATTTTTCGCCTTCGCGATTAGTTTAACGAGTTGCTCAGTTGAAAATCCTGTAGAACAACAGGTTTCTCAGAATGATACAGATATTCAGAATTATCTGAAACAGCGTAATTTGACGTACCAAAAAACGTCTGACGGAATGTATTATTCCATCACATCCACCGCTACAACTGCAACACCAGCTGTGGCAGATTTAGTGACCTTACACTACAAGTTGACTCTTTTGGATGGTACATTTGTCGACTCCACATCGAAAGCAGCGAATCAGTCAAAATCCCTCATTTTTGGGGTATCTCAAAGTATGTTCACCCTCCCTGTTTCATTAATGAAGGCGGGTGATAAAGGCACCTTCTTATTACCATCATCGCTTGCTTTTGGTGGAAATACCTTTGGAAGTGTACCTGCTTATTCGGTGATTAAAGCAGAAGTAGAGGTAGTTTCTATTAAAAATCAAGCAGCACAAATCACTTCGATGAAGTCTGTTTACGGATTTTCAAATCCGGAAACGACTACCTCTGGATTAGTGTTTCAAAAGACCCTCGAGAATCCAACGGGCGCAGCCGTTACCAATGGTCAATCAGTGAAAGTTAATTATACGGGCCGTCTAGGATATGGATATATCCAAACTGATGCTACTGGAAAGGTTATTTATGACTCGAAGTTTGGATCTGGTGCCTTGACCTTTACGGCGGGCGCAGGGCAATTAATTGCTGGTTTTGAAGAGACTGTGCTGAAAATGAAGGTAGGCGAAAAGGCAAAAGCCATTTTGCCCTACACTATCGCGTATGGCACGGCAGGTAATTCTTCCATTCCAGGTTATTCTCCTCTTTATTTCGAGATCGAAGTAGTATCCGCTCAATAATGCGTCCTGTTCTTTATTTGGCTACCCAAAACAAGCACAAAGTAGAAGAACTGAGTGCTTTGTTACAGGATCATTTCACAGTTCGTGATTTGAGTACATTGCCTATTTCCGAAGAGATTCCCGAAACGGGAAAAACCCTTACGGAGAATTCAATTCAAAAGGCCCGCTATATTGCAGAAAAATTCCAGGTTTCCTGTCTAGCCGATGATTCAGGTTTAGAGGTGGATGCCCTACATGGAGCCCCTGGCGTTTATTCTGCACGGTATGCGGGAGAGCCTAAAAATGATCAAGCCAATCTTCAATTACTATTAAAAAATCTAGCCTCTCAAGCGAATCGTTCGGCGCGCTTTGTAACGGTTTTAACCTATTTTGACGGTGCGTCCTACCATTCATTTGAAGGAGAGATCAAAGGCTCGATTGTCGAAGTACCTAGGGGAACGCAAGGTTTCGGGTATGACCCTGTTTTTCAACCGGAAAACGAGGCGCGAACATTTGCTGAAATGACTTTGGCAGAGAAGAACAAAATCGCCCACCGGGCACGTGCTTTGGAGAAATTCAAAAACTTCTTAGACGAAACACAGAAATGTGCCGACGAATAGTTGAAAATACATTTCCCTTGTTATTTTTGTAGGAAGTGCAAATTAATACCCTCTACATGAAATTGAAATTCAGCATTTTGCTGGCTTTTTTCTTGTCATTCGCTGTGTTACCGGTTTTGGGTCAATTCGTGATCAAAGGTCGGGTTACTGATGCAAAAAATGGTGATCCTATTCCATTCGCTTCAGTTGGCCTTGTGGGCGTAAGTCAAGGGGCTACAACCAATTTTCAAGGGGAGTTCACCCTTAATTCTAAATATTCAGCAGATAGTCTTTTTGCCTCCTTTGTGGGATATAAAAAGCGGGTGAAAAAGATCTCGCGAGGTGCAAAACTGCAGGAGATTGATTTTCAATTAGATCCAGCGGGTCGTGAGATGGCTGAAGTCATTGTTTATTCTGGCGAAAATCCGGCATTCAAGATTCTTAGGGGCGTTATTCGAAATCGCGAAAAAAATGACCGTTCTAAATTAAATGCCTACGAATACGACTCCTATGCGAAGATGGAGTTAGATGTGGATAATATCTCGGAGAAGTTCAAGGAGAAAAAGGTCATGAAGGATATCGCTCAGGCGATCAAGAAGTTTGAAAAAATAGCTGGGGAGGATGGAAAGCTAGTTATACCCACGTACATCTCTGAATCAGTAGGTAAATTCTATTATTTAGAAAGTCCACAGCGCAAGAAAGAGACGATTCTAAAAACAAATATTAAAGGCGTAGGCGTTAAGGATGGTTCCTTGATTTCACAACTCGTGGGAGGGAATCTCGTGGCGAATTATAATTTTTACCAAAACTACGTCGGATTTTTTGGAAAGGATTTTGCCAGTCCTATCGGAGATAACTGGAAAGGAAGCTATAATTTTTATTTAGGGGATACTGTAAATGTGGATGGCCATGTTTGCTACCAGATGGATTTTGATCCGAAGAATCCGATGGATTTAGTCTTTAAGGGACAAATGTGGATCGATACCACCTCCTTCGCCTTAGTGCAAATCGATGCAGCAGTGGATAAGGGGGCGAATTTGAACTTTATTGATAAAATTAAGATCTCTCAAGAATTAGAACAAACAAGTTCTGGGGCCTGGTTGCCAGCACGTACCCGATTCCTGATTGATTTGGAAGAAATTACGAAAGGGAGTGCGGGGATGTTATTGAAAATGTACATCTCGAACAAAGATTTTGTAGTCAACAAGCCGCATGAATTAGGCTTCTATGATTTAACCTCCGAGGTGGCGGAAGATGCGATGCAGCCTAATCCAGAGTTTTGGAAATATGCACGGCATGAGCCTCTCAGTACGCAAGATTTAATGGCTTCGGCCCTAATAGATTCGGTTCAAAACCTACCCATCGTTCGAACTTATGTGGAGATTGCGGAAATCATTTTGAGTGGTTATAAGAAATTCAATGATATCGAAGTGGGTCCATATGTATCTAGCATTGCAGTCAATAAAATTGAAGGGGCGCGTTTACGCCTTGGATTTAGGACTAACGCTAATTTTGATAAACACTGGATACTTCGCGGGAATGTAGGGTTTGGGACGAAAGATTTAGTTCCTAAATATGCCGCAGAGGTTAATTATCTTTTTTCAAAAAAGAAATGGACAGTGGCCGGTATTCGACATTCGTATGATATTGAGCGGGTGGGTTTAACACCAGAATTGATAGGGGATAACAAGTTGTTTTATGCGTTTACCCGCTGGGGCGCGTTCTCCGGTGCTTTCTTTAGGCGCGAATCAGAGGCCTTTTTCTCCTCAGAATTTTATAAGGGCTTAACGGTAACTACCTCGTTGAATACGCGTTCTTTTGATCCGCTTTTCCGTTTTCAATACCGTTTAAATCCAGAACTAGGTAGAGCTTCTGCGGTTCAGGATTATTACCAAGAGACCTTTGCCACAGTAGAATTACGCTTTGCGAAGAATGAGACTTTTATCATGAACGGGAATGAGCGAATCACTTTAGCGACGAAGCGAATTCCAGTGGTGACTTTGAAATACCAACATGGTTTCAAAGGATTCTTGGGTGGTGATTTTACCTATGATCGTGTGACTCTAAAGGCCTACCAAACCTTCCGTTTAGGAACGCTAGGGCGGTCTGATTATACCTTTACGGCCGGATATACACCGTCTAATTTGCCAGCGCCGCTTTTGTTTCCTCACCTTGGAAACGAAACCTTCTTCTTTGTTCGTTCGGCGTATTCTACGATGAATTATTTTGAGTTTGTCAGCGATCAATATGCCTCCATACAATACAACCACAATTTTGAAGGCTTGCTGTTTAATCGGATTCCTTTAATTAAGAAATTGAAATGGCGTTTCATCGCCTCGGGGAATATCTTAATGGGAAGTCAGCGGACAGCTAACCATGAAATCATGAAGGATGTGAATAGTCCACTTCGTTCAAAATTCTTAGATCAATATGCCTTTGATTCCTTAGATCCCAATAAACCTTTCGCAGAGGTGGGCTATGGTATTGATAATATTTTCAAGATTTTACGTGTTCAGGCCTTTCACCGCCTGACCTATTTGGATCATGGTAATCCTCAGCGATTTAGGTTGATGGCCTCCGTAAATTTCTCTTTTTAGAACATTATAAAGACGAAAATTTAAACATTTCAAGAATGTTTTTAATCTAGTTGATTTCATAAACTCACCTCCCTATATTTACAAGGTTACATCCAATTATTTATGCTTTTAGTACTCGTGGGGCTCAGTTTATTAAGTTACTTGTTGGGATCTATCCCCACGGCAATTTGGTATGGAGATCGCTACCATGGTATCGATATTAGGCAGCACGGAAGTGGTAATGCGGGAGCAACCAATACGTTTCGTGTATTAGGCAAAAAGGCGGGTTCTATTGTTTTGTTTGTCGACGCACTCAAGGGTTTTACAGCAGCAAGTTTAGCAACGGTTTTATATACATTTGATTTAGTGGATTGGCAGACCTGCGTTTCGCTAAAGATCTTGTTTGGTTTCTTAGCCATTATAGGGCATCTACTTCCCATCTTTTGTGATTTTAAAGGAGGAAAAGGAGTCGCTACCACCTTAGGGATGGTTATTGCGCTTCACCCACAAGCTGCCTTAGTGAGTAGTTTAGTCTTTTTAGTCGTTTTTGCAATTTCTCACTATGTCTCTTTAGGTTCGATGGTCACCTCTTTAGTATTTCCTTTATTGCTGCAATTGGGGGTATTTGGAAAAGAATTACCTATTTTGATTTATTTCGGATTCATTATTTCCTTTCTGGTGATCTTTACGCATCGTAAAAATATCGGTCGAATCATTTCAGGAACGGAAAATCGGATGTATCTTATTCCTCGAAAAGGACGTTTATAGCCTTTCTATCTTCATTTATTATGCAATCAACACACGAATTTATTGCCGCTCACAAGGATCGGTTTCTGGCGGAGCTATTAGACTTATTGCGAATCCCATCGATTTCAGCAGATCCAGCCTATGCGGGAGATGTGCGTAAAGCGGCGGAATGGGTAGCGGAGAACTTACGTCAAGCAGGCGCCGATCAGGTGAGATTAGAGGAAACATCGGGTCATCCGATCGTATATGGGGAGAAAATGGTCGATCCATCTGCTCCTACAGTATTAGTATATGGGCACTATGATGTGCAACCTGCAGATCCTTTAGAGTTGTGGGATAATCCTCCCTTTGAGCCTGTGATTAAGGACGGTGTGATTTATGCCCGTGGCGCGTGTGACGATAAAGGTCAGGTGTTCATGCACGTGAAAGCTTTTGAGTCGATGCTGGCATCGGGAAATTTAGTGTGCAACGTGAAGTTTATGATCGAGGGTGAAGAAGAGATAGGGTCGGATAATTTGGGAAATTTTGTGGCCGCGAATAAAGAACTATTGAAGGCGGATGTGATTTTGATCTCCGATACTTCGATTATTGCGAATGACATTCCGTCTATCGATGTAGGTCTACGCGGATTGAGTTATATGGAAGTGGAAGTGCAGGGGCCTAACCGCGATTTGCACTCGGGTGTATATGGCGGTGCGGTCGCGAATCCGATTAATATTTTATGCCAAATGATCGCCTCCATGCATGATGAGTTTAATCACATCACCATTCCTGGTTTTTACGATGGCGTGATGGAAGTGAGTGCGGCGGATCGTGCGGCGATGGCTCAGACTCCTTTTGATTTAGATGCGTACCAAAAAGATTTAGGCATCGACACCGTTTACGGGGAGAAAGGCTTTACCACCTTAGAGCGTGCGTCTATTCGACCGACTTTGGATGTCAATGGAATTTGGGGAGGTTATACAGGGGAGGGTGCGAAGACGGTTTTACCTTCCAAAGCTTTTGCTAAAATCTCGATGCGCCTAGTGCCTAACCAGTCATCTGCAGAGATTACCCAGTTGTTTACGGACCATTTTAAATCCATTGCGCCTAAGGGGGTGAAGGTTAAAGTGACTGCACACCACGGTGGAGAAGGTTATTTAATGCCTACGGATAGCATCGCTTATCAGGCGGCATCGGAGGCGATGACGACGACTTTTGGGAAGGAACCGGTTCCTACTAGAGGTGGAGGTAGTATTCCGATTGTGGCCTTGTTCGAAAAAGAGTTAGGGATTAAGTCGATCTTGATGGGTTTTGGTCTAGATTCAGATGATATTCACTCGCCTAATGAACATTATGGCCTGTTTAATTTTTACAAAGGGATAGAAACGATTCCTCATTTCTTCCAAAACTTCGCGAACATATCGAACTAACATGGCAGAAAATTTAAGTGCTTTAGCGACGGAATCGTCTTCGACCTACCAAGATTTAGAAAAACAAACGGTCGATACCATCTTGCGTCAAATCAACGCGGAAGATAAAACCGTGCCTTTGGCAGTGGAAAAAGTCATTCCTTCGATCGAGCCACTTGTGCATGAGATCGTGAATCGTATGAAGCAAGGTGGTCGTTTATTCTACATCGGAGCTGGAACTTCTGGTCGCCTAGGTGTGGTAGATGCTTCTGAATGTCCGCCTACCTACGGTGTTCCCCATGATTGGGTGATCGGTTTAATTGCGGGTGGGGATTCAGCGATTCGCAAAGCAGTAGAGAATGCGGAGGATGATGAAAAACAAGCTTGGTTAGATATGGAGGCCTATGGCATTGATACCTTAGATACTGTAATCGGAATTGCGGCTTCAGGTCGTACGCCTTATGTGGTAGGAGGGTTGCGTGATGCAAATGCACGTGGAATTCTAACAGGCTGTATTGTTTGCAACGGAGGAAGTGTGGTGGCTGCTGAGGCAAATTACCCGATTGAAGTGATCGTAGGCCCAGAATATGTAACAGGAAGTACCCGCATGAAATCGGGTACCGCCCAAAAGCTCGTTCTCAATATGCTTTCCACTGCCGTCATGATTCAGCTGGGTCGTGTTCGGGGGAACAAAATGGTAGATATGCAGTTAAGTAATCACAAGTTAGTGTTGCGTGCTATTCGCATGGTGCGTGAAGCGACTGGGGTGAGTGATGAGGTGGCTGCGGAACTTTTGGAAAAACATGGCAGCGTACGAAACGCAGTCGATGCAATTCAAGCAAAATAAATTGGGATAATAGCGCTTTAATGCCTTTATTTGTAACATAATTAATCAAATACCTCGTATGAAAAACGTATCTAAACTAATTTTAACATTCGTGTTCGGAGCTTTGGCTTTTGGATTTCAAGCAAAAGCGGAAGATTTTCCAGCAGACATCAAACCATTAATGACTAAGTATACTTGCTTCGCTTGTCACAAACCTGATGCTCGTTTAGTAGGCCCAGCTTACAAGGATGTAGCTAAGAAGAAGTATTCAGTAGATAAAATTGTCGCTTTAATCGCGAAGCCTCAGCCATCTAACTGGCCAGGTTACCCTCCAATGGCTCCAATGACAAACGTACCTAAAGAGGATGCGGTTAAATTAGCGAAGTACATTAACTCGTTGAAATAATTGGATTAACGACATAAAAAAGCCCTCGAAGAAATTCGAGGGCTTTTTTGTTTTATAACTCTTTTAACATCCAAATATCGCAGCCACAATGCCCGCTATTTCCCAAAGGTCCATCGAGCGATTTGAAACCCACTTTTTCATAAATCGAAACGGCTTTCGTCAGTTCAGGCATGGATTCTAAATATACCTGAGTATAGCCATGAGTTTTTGCCCAGTTCATCGATTTTTCCATCAATTGCTTGCCTAGACCTGTGCCTCTGGCTTCTTTGGCCACATATAATTTCACTAGTTCGCAAGTTCCTTCCGGTAAATTATCTGTCGGGAATATGCCACAACCACCCACCACTTGCTCGTCAATGGTGGCTACAAAATAATAGGAGCCAGGAGTTCTGAAAAGCTCATACAAAGCATCCGTGGTCGGATCAAAATAGACCGTTCCCGGTTTGTTCGCCCCAAATTCCGTCAATGCCGCCCGAATGACCTTCGCCAATTCTACGTTATCTCCTGGTTCAATAGGCCGAATCTGCATGTGCTTATTTCGCTGCTTTTTTCGCGGCAGGCTTTTTGCTTGCTTTTTCGGTTGGGGCTTTCTCCGCTGGAGCTTTCTCCGCTTTAGGAGCTTTTTCTGCTTTCTCAGCCTTCGCTGCTGCAGGAAATAATTCTGGCGTGTTTGCCACTAAAATTAAATACCAGCTTAAGATTTTTTTGATGTCTGAGGCAAAAACGCGATCCGTATCGTAGTTAGGAACCACAGTCGCTAAAGTGCTAAACAATTCAGCATCACTTGCTTTCTTTGCCTCGATAGGTAAAACTCCATTGAATTTAGCGTGGATTTGTAAGAATAAGTCTGCTAATGGTAAAGTGCTATCCTGGTGATCATCTAAGTACAAAGAGATGTCTTTTAATACCGAAATACGTGTTTGACCACCTACTACTGATTTTTGTTTCGCTGCGTCCAAAGTCTCCACAATCACTCCCGTGCGTGTAGGCTTTAACACTTTGTACAATCCACTTTTTCCCGAGATATGGGCAACTTCATTCAATAAATCCATGTTTTTTCGCTTGTTATGGGGGCAAAATTAGTATTATTTCCCTATTCTGTAAGGGGATGTCTGAATTAATTCATCGATGGACTTTAAAATATCCTCGCGTCCTACGTGCTTCTCTGCCGACGTAATAAACAACGGAGGCAACTCATCCCACATCTCTAGCAAGAAATTCTTGTATAGCTCCACGCTCTCATTGATTTGCTTTTGGGATAATTTATCCGACTTCGTAAACACGATGTAGAACGGAATTTCATCCTCCACCATTCGACTCATAAACTCGATATCCACCGCCTGCGGCTTCAAACGAATATCCACTAACACAAATAAGCAGGTCAAATTCTCGCGATGAATCAAATAATCAAAGATCATCTTCTCAAATTCCTTCCGCTTCTCCTTGCTGACTTTGGCAAAACCATAACCCGGTAAATCCACTAAAAACCACTTCTCATCAATAATAAAGTGGTTAATCAATTGCGTCTTTCCCGGAGTCTGAGACGTTTTCGCCAAACCCTTGTGAAAGGTCAACGAGTTGATCAGCGACGATTTCCCCACATTCGATCGGCCAATAAAGGCAAATTCAGGGTACTTCGCCGGCGGGCAATTCTTAAAATCGGTGTTACTAGTTACGAATTTAGCGTTAATCTGAGCCATAGGGCGGGTGATGATGAAGGACAAAGGTAAGGAAAATAGTCGACAGTCGTCAGTGGGCAGTTGTCAGTCGACAGTGGACAGTCGTGAGCAGTCTTTAGGTGCTAGTGCTTAAGGAATTTGATAGTCCGTACAGCATTCTGCCAATTTCATCAATACATTTATAAAAGTGTTTTATCTCCGTGTTGGTGAAGTAGCCTAAACTATTTCCTAAAAATAACATTGATTTCACTTCACTGCATGACCCCTTAGCTATGTATAAAAATCGATTAAAATCTTTTTTGGAGTTACGCTCAAAACCTTCGGCTATATTGTTAGATATGGAGATAGATGCTCTTTTAATTTGATTGGAATATCCAAAATCATGGTGCTTTTCAAAGTGTCTGTAAATTTCAACTGTTATTCCAATGGATTTTTGCCAAACAATCAAATCTTCAAATTTTTGAATTTTCATATTAATTAGGGAAAACGTAGAGTATAATAAATTATATTATACTAGTGATCACAAGTGTAATTCTGATAAAAAGAATAATTTATCAATTAACTGTTCACTGCCTACTGTCCACTGAAAACTGTCCACTGTCCACTGCCCACCCTTGCCATAACCCTCATTTTGCCTTACCTTTGTACGCTTATGGAAAAACTACAAAACGATCTTCTTCTTCGTGCCGCGCAGGGTCTGCCTGTGGAGCGAATTCCCGTTTGGGTGATGCGTCAGGCTGGGAGAATTTTACCTGAATATAGAGAAGTGAGAGCGAAGGCGGGGTCCTTTATTGGGCTGGCGACGCATCCAGAGATGGCGGCGGAGGTGACGATTCAGCCGGTGACGCGTTTTGGGGTGGATGCAGCAATTATCTTTTCGGATATTTTAGTGGTGCCGGAGGCGATGGGTTTACCGTATGTGATGGAGGAACAGAAGGGGCCGGTTTTTCCGGAAGTGATTCGTTCGAAAGCTGATTTAGCGAAAATTAGAGAGGCGAATCCGGAAGAGGATTTGAAATATGTGTTAGATGCGATTAAGATTGTGAAGAAGGAGTTAGCTGGCAAGGTTCCGTTAATCGGATTTGCGGGTGCGCCGTTCACGATTTTCTGTTATATGGTCGAGGGGAAAGGGTCGAAGACTTTTTCTCAGGCCAAAAAGATGTTGTATGCCGAGCCTGAGTTAGCACACGCCTTACTGCAAAAGATTACGGATTCGACGATTTCGTATTTGAAAGCACAGGTAGCGTCTGGGGCTAATTTAGTCCAAATCTTTGATTCCTGGGCTGGCATTCTATCGCCGGCGCAATATTCAGTGTTTTCGACACCTTATTTGAAACAGATTTGCGATGCTGTGACGGAGGTCCCGGTGACGCTTTTCGCGAAAGGTGCTTTCTTCGCTCGCGAAGAGATGGCTGCTTTGAATTGTGCGACGATAGGTTTGGATTGGAATATGGATATCGCTGAATCGAGAAAGTTAGTGGGGCCTAACAAGACTTTACAAGGTAATCTAGATCCTTGTGCGTTGTATGGCGACTTCAAGACGGTGGAAGCGGAGACCAAGAAAATGATTGATCAGTTTGGGACGCAGCGTTATATTGCAAACTTAGGACATGGGGTTTATCCCGATATTGATCCGGATAAGGTGCAGTGTTTCGTGGACACGGTTCAGAATTACAAATAAAAAAAGCCTCGCGATGAACGAGGCTTTTTTGCGAATAAGTTAAAAACTTATTTTGCCGAATAGTTAGGCGCTTCCTTCGAAATGCTCACGTCGTGTGGGTGACTTTCTTTCACACCTGCTGAAGTGATTTTTACGAACTTCGCTTGTTGCATCGCTTCGATCGTTGAAGCTCCGCAGTAGCCCATGCCGGCTTTTAAGCCACCGACCATTTGGTATAAAATCTCCGTTACGGAACCTTTGAATGGTACGCGACCCACGATTCCTTCGGGTACTAATTTCTTGATATCATCTTCTGCATCTTGGAAGTAGCGGTCTTTCGATCCATCTTCCATGGCTTCTAAGGAGCCCATTCCGCGGTAAGATTTGAATTTACGTCCTTCTAGAATGATCATTTCACCTGGTGCTTCGTCCGTCCCAGCTAAAAGAGAACCCATCATGACGGTGCTTGCGCCGCCAGCGATGGCTTTTGCCACATCCCCTGAATAACGAATACCGCCGTCAGCGATGACAGGGACGTCGTATTTTTCCAAAGCTTTGGCCGCCTCATACACCGCCGTCAATTGTGGCATACCCACACCGGCGATAATACGCGTCGTACAAATACTTCCAGGACCTACACCTACTTTCACGGCATCCGCACCCGCTTCCGCTAGAGCAACCGCTGCTTCACCTGTGGCGATGTTTCCTACGATCACATCTAGGGTAGGGAATGCTTTCTTCACCGATTTCAAGGCGTCGATTACTCCTTTCGAGTGACCGTGAGCCGTATCGATACTGATCACGTCCACGCCTACTTGCACTAGTGCTTGAACGCGGTCTAATAAATCAGGTGTCACACCTACGGCAGCACCTACGCGAAGACGGCCTAGAGGATCTTTCGATGCCAACGGGTGAGACTTGCGCTTTAAAATATCTTTGTATGTAATCAAACCGATCAATTTCCCGTTCTTGTCGATGATGGGTAATTTTTCGATTTTAAATTCTTGCAAAATACTTTCGGCCTCTTCCATGCTGATTCCTTCTTTGGCCGTAATCAAATTATCCTTCGTCATGATCTCCTTCACGGGACGAGCGGTTTGCTTTTGGAAACGTAAATCACGGTTCGTTAAAATCCCCACTAATTTCCCGTCATTGTCGATCACTGGAATGCCTCCGATCTTGAATTCCTTCATGATACGTTGAGCATCGCCTAACGTTGAATTGTCTTTTAAGGTCACCGGATCGATGATCATCCCTGATTCAGAACGCTTTACCTTGCGAACTTGAGCGGCTTGCTGCGCAATCGTCATGTTCTTGTGGATGATTCCAATGCCACCTTCTTGCGCTAAAGCAATCGCTAAATCAGCTTCTGTCACGGTGTCCATGGCTGCGGAAACGATCGGAATATTTAACGTTATGTTGCGTGTTAGGCGGGATGAAGTACTTACTTCACGGGGTAAAACCTCGGAATAAGCAGGAAGCAACAGCACGTCATCGTACGTTAAAGCTTCAAAAAGAAATTTGTTGGAATCAAGCATAGCAAATAATTTGAATGGGGTGTTGAATCAGTGCCCTTATTTGCAGGACAAAATTACATGAAATTTCTGAAATAATTCAATCCTTTTCTGAAATTTTCTCCCAGTTTTGGAATTTTAGCTGTAAATTGCGGCTTGAATTTTTAAGCCTTCGTAATGAACTATCAACCTCAGGATTTCCTTCCTATTTTTGTTCAGCTAGCAGCTGCTTTGGCATTTATCGTCGCTACTATGGTAGCTACTCACTCATTAGGCCCTAAAAGACATTCGAAAAAGAAAGACGATGCCTTTGAATGTGGTATCGAGTCGATCGGTGATGCGCGTACGCCTATTTCAGTTAAGTATTTTCTAGTAGCCATTCTTTTTGTGCTATTTGATATAGAAATCGTCTTCATGTATCCATGGGCGGTGAATTTCAAACAACTTTCGTGGAATGGCTTCTATGAGATGTTAGTTTTCATGGGCTTGCTATTAGTGGGCTTCTTATATGTATTGAAAAAAGGAATTTTAAAGTGGGAGAAATAATGAGTGATTCTTCAGTAAACATCGTAGAAGCACCCGCAGGAGTAGAGGGAGCAGGTTTTTTTGCTACGTCATTAGATAATTTAGTGGGTTTAGCAAGAGCTAACTCGCTATGGCCATTGCCTTTCGCAACTTCTTGCTGCGGTATCGAATTTATGTCGACGATGGCATCTCACTACGATATCGGTCGTTTCGGAGCGGAGCGTTTAAGTTTCTCAGCGCGTCAAGCGGACGTTTTGATGGTGATGGGAACCATCTCTAAGAAGATGGCGCCGGTAGTGAAGCAAGTGTATTTACAGATGGCTGAACCTCGTTGGGTATTGTCAGTAGGTGCTTGTGCTTGCTCAGGGGGTATTTTTGATACCTATTCCGTACTTCAAGGTATTGACCGCATTATTCCAGTGGACGTATATGTGCCGGGTTGCCCGCCACGTCCGGAGCAAATTTTGGATGGCTTTATGCAGATTCAAGAATTAGCCAAGAAAGAGAGCACACGTCGTAGAAATGAGCCAGAGTACAAGGCTCTATTAGCTTCATACGGAATCGAATAAGATATGAACGATCAAATAATCGAAGCGCTTCAAGCGCAGTTTGGTGAGGAGGGTGTATATGGTATAGGGGAGTCACACGGCATTTTGCAGGTGACGACGGCGGTAGAGAATATCGTGCCTATGATCCACTTTTTATATGCGCATCCTGTTTTTAAGTTCCAGTTTTTGACTGATTTAGCCGGGATTCATTTTCCTGACGCGAAGGGTCAAGAATTAGGAGTGATTTACCACTTGCACTCTTTGGAAAACAATGTGCGTCTTTGGATTAAGGCTTATGCGCCTATCGAAGCACCTAATTTCCCTACGATTACGGGTCTTTTTGCTACGGCAAACTGGATGGAGCGCGAGGCGTTTGATTTTTATGGTATCATCTTTGAAGGTCACCCTAATTTGACCCGTATCCTGAATATGGATGAGATGGATTACCACCCGATGCGTAAAGAGTATCCGTTAGAGGATGCGACGCGTCACGATAAGATTGATGAATTGTTTGGACGATAATAAAAAGACATGTCTGAAATAGCTTTAGTAAATAATCCTAACGTAGGTCTAGATAAAACACAAAAAGGGGGACCTTATGTGAATGAATTGTCTACGTTAAACTTAGGTCCAACGCACCCGGCTACCCACGGTATTTTCCAAAACATCTTAACGATGGATGGCGAAACGATTGTGGATGCGGAGCAAACGGTAGGATATATTCACCGTGCTTTCGAAAAGATCGCAGAGCGTCGTCCTTTCTACCAAATCACGACTTTAACTGACCGTATGAACTATTGTTCGGCTCCTATTAATAATATGGGCTGGCACATGACGGTAGAGAAATTGTTAGGAATTGAGGTTCCCAAGCGTGCGCAATACATGCGTGTGATCATGATGGAGCTTGCTCGTTTAACGGACCACATCGTTTGTAACTCGATTCTAGCGGTAGATACCGGAGCCTTAACCGGTTTCTTGTATGTGTACCAATGGAGAGAGTTCATTTATGAGATTTACGAGGAGATGTGCGGTGCACGTCTAACGACAAATATGGGACGTTTTGGCGGTATGGAGCGAGATTTTACGCCTGTAGCGATCGAAAAAATCCAAAAATTATTAAAAGAACTTCCGGCGGCTTTGAAAGAGTTCGAAGGCATGGTGATGCGTAACCGTATCTTCATGGATCGTACCCAAAACGTAGGAGGTATCTCAGCAGAACGCGCATTAAACTACGGATTCACGGGTCCTAACTTACGTGCTGCCGGTGTAGATTACGATGTGCGTGCAATGAACCCATATTCTTCTTACGAAGATTTCGAATTCGATGTGCCGGTAGGAACGAAAGGTGATACTTACGATCGTTTCCTAGTGCGTGAAGAGGAGATGTGGCAAAGTTTACGCATCATCCAACAGGCGATGGATAACCTTCCAGAAGGATCTTACCACGCGGATGCACCACATTATTATTTACCGAAAAAACAAGACGTCTACCACAACATGGAGGCCTTGATCTACCACTTTAAAATTGTGATGGGAGAGATCGATGCACCAGTAGGTGAGGTTTATCATTCAGTAGAAGGCGGAAACGGGGAATTAGGTTTCCACTTAGTTTCAGATGGGGGTCGTACACCGTACCGTTTGAAATTCCGTCGTCCCGGATTTATATATTACCAGGCTTTCCCAGAGATGATCAAGGGAACCACCCTTTCGGATGCGATCGTAACGATGTCATCCATGAACGTAATTGCAGGAGAGTTAGATACTTAAGACATGAGCAAGATTGTTTTCCCAGCAGAAACGCTGGAATTAGTGAAAAAAATTATCGCCCGCTACCCGGAAGGAAAGCAGAAGTCGGCTTTGTTGCCTATTCTTCACTTAGCGCAAGCCGAGTGGAAATGGTGCTCGCCTGAGGTGATGGATTATGTAGCGTCTCTACTTTCCATTTCTCCGATCGAGGTATACGAGGTAGCTTCTTTCTACACGATGTTCCACTTGGAGCCGGTAGGTGAGCACGTGATTGAGTATTGCCGTACAGGTCCTTGTTGCTTAATGGGTGGCGTGGAAGTATACGATCACTTGAAGAAGCGTTTGAAAATTAACACCGGCGAAACGACGAAAGATGGCAAGTTTACCATCAAAGAAGTAGAATGTTTAGCTGCCTGCGGTTGGGGTCCTGTATTCCAAATACGCGAGAAATATTATATGCACCTAACGAAAGAAAAGGTGGATGAAATCATTGATGAATTGAGCAAATAAGGCCTAGGATGAAGATATTAACCGAACATATAGACGTACCTAACATCGACACGATAGACGTGTTTATGAAAAATGGTGGGTATTCAGCGGTAGGTAAAGCGTTAAAGAAAATGACTCCTGACGAAGTAACCGAAGAGGTGAAAAAATCAGGTCTTCGTGGTCGTGGGGGCGCAGGTTTCCCAGTGGGCATGAAGTGGTCTTTCTTAGCGAAGCCAGAGGGTGTACCTCGTTATTTAGTGTGTAATGCGGACGAATCAGAACCTGGTACGTTCAAAGACCACTATTTGATGTGGAAATCTCCACATACCTTAATCGAAGGAATGATTGTTTCTTCGTATGCCTTAGGGGCTAACACGTCGTACATTTACGTGCGTGGTGAGTTAATGTATGTGATCAACATCTTAGAAAAAGCCATTCAAGAAGCCTACGATAAAGGTTTATTAGGTAAGAATATTTTGGGTTCAGGTTACGATCTAGACTTATTTGTTCAGCCGGGTGGTGGAGCGTATATCTGCGGTGAGGAAACGGCTTTATTAGAGTCTTTGGAAGGTAAAAGAGGAAATCCTCGTAATAAGCCACCTTTCCCAGCGGTAAAAGGTTTATGGCAATGTCCTACGGTGGTAAACAACGTAGAGTCGATTGCAGCCACATCTTGGATCGTGAACAATGGAGGTGATGCGTATGCAGCCATCGGTGTGGGACGTAGTACAGGAACTAAATTGATTTCGGCCTCTGGTCACATTAAGAAACCAGGTGTGTACGAAATTCCATTAGGTATTACCGTAGAAGACTTCATCTATTCAGATGAGTGGTGCGGTGGTATTCGCGATGGACATAAATTAAAGGCGGTAGTAGCAGGTGGTTCATCTGTGCCTATTTTGCCGGCAGAATTAATCTTAACGACAGCGGCAGGGGAGAAACGTTTAATGACGTATGAATCCTTGTCTGATGGTGGTTTCGCTACGGGAACGATGTTAGGTTCAGGAGGTTTTGTCGTGATGGACGAGACGGCTTGTATCGTGCACAATACCTTGACTTTTGCGAAATTCTATCACCACGAGTCGTGTGGGCAATGTTCTCCTTGCCGGGAAGGTACGGGTTGGATGGACAAAGTATTGCACCGCATCGAGCACGGTCAAGGCCGCAAAGAGGACATCGATCTTTTAGTCGATGTGGCAAAGAAAATTGAAGGAAATACGATTTGTCCGTTAGGGGATGCGGCGTCTTGGCCAGTGGCTGCGGCGATCCGTCACTTCCGCGATGAGTTTGAGTGGCATATTGAGCACCCAGAATTAGCGACAAAACCAGGCGCGGTATTTATGCGTCAGGGGGCTAGTTGGACTAAATAATTTGGCAGAAATTAACGAATATGAAAGTTACGATAGATAATATCACCCTTGAGGTAGAACCTGGAACCACCATCATGCAGGCAGCTCGCATGATCGGGCCTGAGGTTGCTCCGCCAGCTATGTGCTATTATGAGCCTTTGAAGGGTTCAGGTGGAAAATGCCGTGCTTGTTTAGTGAAGGTGACAGCGGGATCTGAGAAAGATCCTCGCCCCATGCCTAAATTAGTTCCAGCCTGCATTACAGCCGTTCAAGACGGGATGATCGTAGAAAATACGGTGAACGAAGACGTGTTAGAAACGCGCAAAGGCATCGTAGAATTCTTGTTATTAAATCACCCATTGGATTGCCCGGTGTGTGACCAAGCGGGTGAGTGTCACTTGCAAGACTTCTCGTTCGAGCACGGTGTTTCATCGACTCGTACCGTAGAGGAGCGCAACACGTTCGAGCCCACAGATTTAGGTCCGAACATCCAGTTAAACATGAACCGTTGCATCTTGTGCTACCGTTGTGTGTACACGGCGGATCAAATCACAGATGGCCGTGTTCACGGGGTGATGCACCGCGGAGATCACGCGGAAATCAGCACCTATATCGAGAAAGCGATTGATAATGATTTCTCAGGAAACGTAATTGATGTGTGTCCAGTGGGCGCATTGACAGATAAAACGTATCGTTTCAAGAGCCGTGTTTGGTTCTCGAAGCCAGTAGATGCGCATTGCGAGTGTGAGAAATGTTCTGGAAAGGCAACGATCTGGTACAAAGGAGACGAAGTGATTCGCGTGACAGGTCGCAAGAATATGTGGGGCGAGGTGACGGATTTCATTTGCAACGGCTGTCGTTTTGATAAGAAAAAGACGTCTGATTGGGTGATTGAAGGACCGACGAATGTGTCTCGTCACTCCGTGATTTCAGCGAATAAATATGGTGCGAATTTGATTAAGCCTGCTTTCCCCGTGTTGCAAGCGGCACGCGATTACAAGCAAATCAATGACGATCGTGACCGTAGTTTTTTAGGCATTCAACCTGCTTTACCTAAATCTAAAAAGAAATAGATGAACTTACTTGATTCAGTTTTTATTGCCAAAGCGTCCTTCATCGGTGTCATCTTCTTGATCACCTTAGGGGTAGCGGCTTATTCCACCTATTTTGAGCGTAAGATCGCGGCCTTCATGCAAGACCGTATTGGTCCAGATCGCGCGGGCCCTTTTGGTATCTTGCAACCGTTAGCGGATGCGGTAAAGATGTTCATGAAGGAGGATTTCATTCCGGCTAACTCGAACAAATGGTTGTTTATCATGGGACCTTGTTTGTCCATGCTAACGGCTTTGATGACTTCGGCGGTGGTGCCTTTTGGTGACACGATTACGTTAGGAGATGTGACGTTTGACTTGCAAGGTATTGATGTGAACATCGGTATTTTATGGGTGTTTGGAATCGTTTCTTTAGGCGTTTATGGTATCCTAATCGGTGGCTGGGCTTCGAATAACAAGTATTCTCTATTAGGTGCGATTCGTGCAGCTTCCCAAAACATCTCATATGAGTTAGCCATGGGTCTTTCAATCATCGCGATTTTGATGATGACAGGTTCTCTTTCTACAAAAGCAATTGTGGAGGCGCAACAAAACGGTCACTGGAACATCTTGTACCAGCCGATGGGTTTTGTCATCTTCTTAATTTGTGCGTTTGCCGAGTGTAACCGTACACCCTTCGACTTACCTGAGTGTGAGACTGAATTAATCGGTGGATACCACACGGAATACTCATCCATGAAATTAGGCTTCTTCTTGTTCGCGGAATACATCAACATGTTTATTTCGGGAGCGGTGATGGCTACCTTGTATTTTGGTGGTTATGATTATCCAGGGGTGGATTTTGTAACGGCTCAATTTGGTGCGACTGCTGCGACATTAATCGGAATGGGGGCATTAATTGGTAAGGCTTTGGCCTTCGTATTCATCTTTATGTGGGTGCGCTGGACATTACCTCGTTTCCGTTACGATCAATTAATGGGCTTAGGCTGGTCAGGCTTAATTCCCATCGCGATGTTTAACGTGGTAGTAACTGGATTAGGCGTTTTATTGAACCAACAAATCTTAGTCGGGTTCGGTGGTTTAATCGTATTCATTGCGGGAATCGTGGTGTACGATCAATTATTTGTGAAGAAAAAATTAGCATAGCGATATGAAATTAAGTAACAGAACGAAGGTGGTAGAGCAAGGCGAAATGACTTTAGCGGAGCGTATGTATCTTCCTGCGATTGTGGGGGGTATGGCGACGACGTTAAAGCACTTTTTCTCCAAACCCGTTACCATCCGTTATCCTGAGCAACAACGTTATTTAGGCCCTATTTACCGTGGTCACCACATCTTGAAGAAAGATGAGCAAGGGGCTGAACGTTGCACGGCTTGCGGTCTTTGTGCCGTGGCATGTCCTGCGGAGGCTATTTCGATGGTCGCTGAGGAACGCAAGAAGGGCGAAGAGAAATTGTATCGTGAAGAAAAGTATGCCAAAGTATACGAGATCAACATGCTGCGTTGCATCTTCTGCGGTCTTTGCGAGGAGGCTTGCCCTAAAGAGGCGATCTTCTTACGTCATGATCAAATGGTTCCTGTATTCAATAGCCGCGATGAGGTGATTTACGGGAAAGATAAATTAGTTGAAAAAATGGACCAACGCTACTTGCGTGAGGGCTGGAAATAAATTTTTATGGAGATCTCTAATATCTGGTATTTTCTTTCAGGTTTAACGCTATTAAGCGCCCTAATGGTCGTATTAGCGAAAAACCCTATCCACTCGGTTTTATACCTCGTGTTTACGTTTTTCTGCATCTCAGGACACTACGTTCTATTAAATGCACAATTCTTAATGGCCGTAAACATCATCGTTTATGCCGGTGCTATCATGGTTTTGTTCCTTTTCGTAATCATGATGTTCGATTTGCGTAAGAATCAACCTGAATCGAAATCAAATCTAACCAAGCTAGCTGGCTCTGTAGTAGCTGGTTCACTTCTAGTGGTTTTAATCGCTTTAGTACGTCAGAACAACTTTATGACACCTAAAGCTGAAGGATTTATTTCCCAAACGGGTATGGTCGAAAACCTAGGTAAGGTCTTGTATTCAGAGTACTTATTACCTTTCGAATTAGTTTCTATCTTGTTCTTTGTGGCGATGGTGGGAGCGGTGTTGTTAGGAAAGAGAGAGGCTGGAGAGCGTAATTTTTAATTGGGTCATTCCAAATTGTGCTTCGCAATAATTTATGAATGCCCCAATTAAAAATAACTATACTGAACTTTAAATAAAGCAAAAAGGGGATCGAATTGATCCCCTTTTTTAATGAATTCGTGAAACACATATCATAAATGTATCCGCGCAGCGGATTCCAACTTTGAACTTTTTGCTTTGTTCTTTGTGCTTTAAATCTCTACTCTCTACTCTATTATCTTTTCACTTTTTTATCAAATACTCCTAGCTTCACCCCAAACGTAGCCGCTGCTCTAGACATGCCAGGTGTTTTTTCTTCGCCGAAGGCGAAACGGTAATTCGCACCACCAAATACTTTGACATACTTTAGAAGGTTTACTTCAAGGTTGATTCCTGGTTGGATGCCTAGTGTTCGTGGGCCATTTTGGAAAGGATCATTTCTTCCCCAGTTAGCACCTGGACCAGGTTGAGGCATGGCACTAGCTGAATAATTATAAATGGGAGATTCTTCTACTTGAATTCGACCAATCGCTAGTGGGAAACTTAAATGAAAAACTTTGTTCGCCATCGGGGTGGCCTCAAGTGTTAATGCCGTGAAACGTTGACGAGGTTCTGGAGCCATCCCACTATTTCTATCATCCCGATTAGGTAATGAATTAAAAGAGGCGATTCCTAGAGATAGTTTATTATTCAAATGTAATTGAAGGCCCATGCCATGTTCTGGACCACCTTTCCCGATCAGTACTTGGGATTGTAAAGACAAACCAATGGATTTTAGTTGGGCAGGTTTGAACAAAGTTTTCATCTGAGAAGACGTGTCTTTTCTGATTTTGAGGAGGGTTTCTTGACCGAAGGAACTGAATCCTACGAAAAGTAAGGCGATTAGGCGGATTGACATTTTCATCTGGTTGTTTTTTTTTACGAAAGTACAATTTAAATCGATTGCAAATTTCTATTTAGATGGATTGCCTTTATTCGAAGATTAATGCCCTGATTCTATCGATGAAGCTGTAGTGAGGATTCCACATATTTATCTAGATTTGTATATATCAATCATACTATGTGGCAAGCGGGTAATTATAACAAGACGAAGCGCACTTTTCAGGTATTATTTAATCTGATCCTTTGGGGGATGTGGGTCGGTTTGCCTTTGTTCAGCCCGGTACACCAAACACATGAAAATGGGCATCCGCATCCACATGAGAATCCGGAGTTTTCGGAGCATATTTGGGTGGAGTTGATTACGGTGATGCCGCTTTTTTATGTGATTACGTTAGTGTTAATTCCCTACATTTTTAAGAAGAAGGGGATATGGGTTTTCTTTGTCAGTTTGATTTTGACAAATGTGGCCTTCTTCCTGTTGCAGATGTTATTTCATCATACGTTTTTAGAATTTGAACACGAACATGGAACAGCGCCCGAAATGCTGGGAGCCTTTCCGCTCATCATGGTTTCTGCGATTGCGTCTGCTTATGGTTTGTTGTTAGAATATTTAGAGCAAGAGTCGAGAAAAGAGGAGCAGGCTAGTGAGCAAATGAAGGCGGAATTATCCTTCTTGAGGTCGCAGATTAGCCCGCATTTTATCTTTAATATCCTGAACAGTATTGTGTACTTGATACGGACGAAAGCTTCGGAACGGGCGGAAGATGTGACCATGCGATTATCGTCTTTGATGCGCTATATGTTATATGATTCAGACCAAACCATGGTCCCCTTAACGAATGAAATGGTGTATTTAGAGAACTATATTGACCTCCAAAAAATGCGCTTCGATGGCAATGTCTCCTTTGATTTCCAAGTGAAAGGTGCGGGAGATGGTCAAATGATAGAACCCATGTTGTTAATTCCTTTCGTGGAGAATGCCGTTAAACATGGGGTGGGCTTAGTGAATAATCCTTTTATTCAAGTCTTACTTGAATCGACGGAACAGGGGCTTCATTTTCAGGTGAAGAATAAAAAAGGAAAAGAGGAACAGGTGTTTAAAGACCCTAGTTCTGGAATTGGATTGAAAAATGTCAAGCGTCGTTTGGAACTATTATATCCCAAGAAACATAGATTGACGATTCAGGAAGATGAAGTAAATTTCTCCGTGGATCTAACCTTAGAATTGAAATAAGTATGGTAAAGATGAACTGCATCGTCGTGGACGACGAGGTGATGGGCCGTAAATTATTAGAGGAAAATGTGAAGCAAATTCCATTTTTGAATCTGGTGGGCTCGTGTTCGAATGCTTTTGAGGCAATGGAAGTATTGCAGAAAGAGCAGGTCGATTTACTGTTTTTAGATATTCAGATGCCGGGGTTGTTAGGGACTTCGTTTTTGTCTTCTTTGGCCATTAGACCCTTAGTCATTTTCGTGACTGCCTATGCGAATTATGCGGTAGAAAGTTATAATCTCGATGCGGTGGACTACCTAATGAAACCTGTGAGTCTAGATCGTTTCGCATTAAGTGCGAACAAAGCCTACCATATTTTTGTGGGTAAAAATACGGTGGAAAAAGAAGCGATAGAAGATTTCTTTTTCGTGAATGTCGAGTATTCGCTCGTGCGGATTTCGATTCCTTTAATTAGTCACGTAGAGGGATTAAAGGACTATGTGAAGATTTATGTGGAGGGGGAAAGGCACCCTATTTTGACGAAACAGACGATGAAAAGTGTAGAGGCTAAGGTGATGCCCCATGGCTTTATGCGTGTTCACAAGTCCTTCATTGTTAATTTAAAGAAGATCGAATCGATTAAGCAACAGCGAATTAAAATAGGTAATTACGAAATAGCGGTTAGTGATTCACATATCGGTGAATTGATGGAACGCCTAAATGCTAGTAAGCTAAATTAAGCTGTAACCCTATATGGAAATTACGACCTGGAGATGGGTTGTAATAGCGCCCACCGGTGGCATTCAAGTCAGGTCCTGACGAATACCGTTCGTCACCTAGGTTATCTACCGTTGCCCATAAGGTCCATTTCTTTAGTGGATAGGAGATTTTTGTATTCCAAAGTCGATACGAACCCATCTGCTCCGTATTCGCATCAGTTAAGAATTGATAATCCACGAATTGGAAGTTTTGAGTAATACGTAAGCCTGATGGGTGTTTCCATAAGAGGCTGGTCGATTGTTGAAAAGGACTTGTGCCAGTTAGGAAGTTCCCATTCGCAAAGCGGAAATTTTGCCAGGTAGTTGCTTGCTCGAATTGCAACTGCGGGGTAAGGAACCAGTTAGTGGATAATTCGAGTCCCTGTTGAGTTGTAGAACCCGCATTGACAAAATAATCTGACCCATCCGCTGCTCTTCTAACTACGATGGTTTCGTCTAAATTAAATTGATATACACTTACATCCCAGTTGAATTTCGAGTATTTCCCTCTATAGGTAATTTCGTGGTTCCATCCTTTCTCTGCCTTTAAGGAGGTGTTTATTACACCGGTGGATGGGCGCATTTCTGAAATGCTGGGAGGGGAGTAGCCATGGGCCATTTTTGCGACGATACTTTGGTGCGTCCCTAATTGACGTAAGATGGCTAATCGAGGCGAGAAGATAGCTTCGTTTCCGATGTATTCTGTCCAATAACTGCTTAAGCTACCGGAGAAGGTGAAGATCCAATTTGATAGGCCTGCATATTCATTTTGTAAGAAGATGCTGCCTTGTTGGACATGTGTGTTTTGAGTCACTTGCAAGGTGTCTTTTACCCCGTTTCGATTACCAAAAGTCGAACTATTCATTTGTCCTGTTTGGTATTCAAAACCCAGGTCGCTGTTGATGATCCCTTTTCTGTGCAACACTCCGCGCGTTGCATAATTAGGCTCATGGCGAACTTCATAATTCCGAATGGTAGGGTTCTCGACATCGTTTATTTGCGCCGATTGAATCAAATCCCAGGCCCATTGGTTATTGAGCACTTGTGTTGCCTTAGCACTAATCCCAAAACTCTTTATTTTAAACGTCGCCGCTTGTTGTTGTGCACTTTTAAAAATACCCGCGGCAGGTCTAGCTTGCTCTGGATTTGCAAGGAATTGTACCTTCGTTAATCCTCCTGGCGTTTGATAGGCTAAATCTACGTAATAGGTGGTGAGGTCAAGGTTTACCTCTTTATTAAAGGTATGATGAAATTCATACGATATCCATTGTTTCTTCATCGCAGATTGCGCCCGATATCCTTCTTGTTGATTAAAGGAAGCGTACAGCCGGTGATTCTCTGATGACAAATCTATTGCCGTTTTCATTCCGCCTAAAGAATGATACACCGTTTCTGCATTGAATGCTTTGCCCCGGGGCGCACTTTCAAATAAGATCACACCTCCGGTACCTGCTCCGTAAATTCCGGCGGAGGGGCCTTTGGCAATCGTAAGATTCGTAAAAAGGGCCGGTTCTAACAGTGAAATATAGGTATTGTTTCCAGCGTCTGTGAAGGGAATTTGATTCCAATATACTTTCGTATTTCTTACCCCAAAAGGCGCTCTTAGGGAACTCCCACGAATTGCAATGCGGTAACTACCGGGGGAGCGCTCTTCCATCCGGATACCTGCCAATGAATTGAGGGTGGATACGAACTGGGTAGAACTAAGCCGTTGTAAATCCGACGTTCTGACGAAGGCGTCCGGGGAATTCAACGTATTTCGCTTTTGCTCAAACACATAGACTTTCACTTCATCTAATAGTTTAGTCGAATCTGTTTGCGCAAGAAGGGGTAGGTTTACTAGTAGAAATACGAGCAGTTTCTTCATGTTAGAAGAAATAGGTAAATAAGGTGGACGGGATTATCGCCTGGGAAGCTAGAATGGATTTAGATTTAGGGTTATCCACTTCGCCTAGATTTAGGATTTCAATGTTGAAGCCAAACCCGAATTTACCTCTATTGAAATCGATTTTAGCCTTGTAATTTAAATTGTTTTCCGAAATAAGTGATTGATAGGGTACGCCAATATAGCGACCATACAAGGTAACTTCCCGGTATAGCGGATCAAAGATTTTTGCTTGAATAAAGACAGTTGTTTTTCCTGGAATATATAAGCCAATACCGGCACTTATCCCATGTAACGAATATTTTTCTTCTTCAATATATTCCGCTCGACTAGAGCTAATTTTTCTGCCGATGGATTTGCTGTAAATGCTTAGGCTAGGAATCCAACGCATTTTACGCAATTTAGGAGAGGTATTCCATTGTAAACCCACTTCGGCTTCACCACCTCGGTACCTTGAGTTTAAGATTTCAGAGGGATCTAATGGCTGATTTCCGTTATTCATAGGTGGTTCAATGAAGCTGTAGGTAGTTCGATCAATCGTGCTACTCATTAAATTGCCCATCGTTTTTAGTGAAACGAATGTCCGGTGGTTTTTTTCGGGATTTTGGAAAGAAATTTCGGCAGCTAAATCAAGTGTTGCTTGATTTTCATACCAGGAAAAATGCGATGCACCGATGCTGGAATTAAATCGGAATTTTTGGCCAAAAATGGCGCAGGATATAGCGAGAAAAAGTAGCGTTAGGCGAAATCTCATAGCAACAAATATAGGGAATTTACCAATACTTCCCCTGTTTTTTCCAGGCAAAAATGAATCCTCTGATACTTATGATGCCATGATTTAGTAGGTTAGGGAAAAAACCAAAATGTGATTTTAGTACTTCATATCGCTCTTGCCAAGACCTTTTTAAATTTTGGACAGAAGCTCCGCCCATCAAGTATTGACATATGGGCTCAGCAGATTTTAGGATGGTCGTACTTTTTTTCAAGACTTGAATTTCCCAGTTAATATCAGAGCTGAGCTTGTATTGTAAATCAAATAAAGGGGCAATTCTTCTTTTTGCGATGAAAGCCTGATGGCAAATCAGCATCCCATAACGGAAATCTTTCCAAGTCAACTTCGCAGGCAATCGATGTGGCGTCGCCTCACTTCGCAATCCCAAGGAAACACCCTCGTTATTAACAAAAATGGCTTCTCCGTACAAAACATCTGGATGGGCCGAAAGCTCGTTTAAGATATTTTTCAAGGTAGTGGCAGTGGCAAACGTGTCCCCTGCATTCAAGAAAAGCAAATAATCGCCTTTGGCTAAGCCTATTCCCTTATTCATGGCGTCATAGATGCCCTTGTCTTTTTCAGAGACGAATTGATTAATCTGCTTTTTATTTTCTTCGATGATCTGTAATGTCCCATCTGTAGATGCACCATCCACCACGATGTAATCAATCTCAGCTGCACAATCCTGTTCGAAAACACTTTTCAATGTCCTTTCTAGGTAGGCCTCTGCCTGGTAGGTGATAGTAATAATGCTAAGCTTGGGCATAATAGGACAAGTGTTGCTGGGCAACAGTAGATTGATCGTATAAGTGGACGGCACGCTCCCTGGATTTTATTCCAGCTTTTTCGTTAGATAAACACCATTTGATTCCATCTGCTAAATCTGCAGGATCAAATGCCTCTGCCACATAGCCTGTTTTCTGGTGTTCAATCATCTCTGGAATTCCACCTACCTTAAATCCGACGCAGGCTGTGCCACAAGCCATGGCCTCCATAATGGTATTCGGGAGATTTTCTTCCAAAGAAGGCGTCACAAACACATCTGCCGCCGCATAGATGTCGCGCATTTTCGAAGGATCAGTTACCTGTCCAAAACTATGCGATTTCAACGGAAGTTCCTCTGTCATTTCACCTCCCACAATGAGTAATTCCGTTGTGTTGGGATCAAGAAATTGCAAGGCTTCTTTCAGCAAATGAAATCCTTTTGCCGGAGCATTGACGCGCATTGCTACGAATAAGACGTATTTTTTATTTGAATCTAAATTTAAATGGGTTGTCCTCGGAGCGAAGAAATCCGTATTAATCGCATTAGGAATGGTCTTTATATCATGATCGCCTAAGATGCTACTTTGTCTCGCGCGGTTACCTAGCCAATCACTACAGGTGATAATATGCAGGTTTTTAGCGGCGAAACCAGTCTTTTTATGTTTCCAAAGTCGATTCGATAAGTCTTTGGAACCAGGATGTTTTAAAAATTTACAATTACCGCAATTCTGCTGAAAATGATCGCATGATCCACTGTGATGGCAGCCTCCCGTAAAGGCCCACATATCGTGAAGTGTCCAAAAAACAGGTTTGTTTAATCGAGTCAAGGAGGTGATATCATCTATAGACAGAAAGCCAAAATTCACCCAATGCAAATGGACAATGTCAGCCTGTTGAATGAGTGGGTGCTTTGAAATGTCACTTCCAAAAATTCCTGGGTTGAACAGAAATCGAATTGATTTGTCTTTTTCGAATCCTAGAAAAAACAAGCGCTCTGCGATGAATTTCAACCAGGAAATAATTCCATTTCCCCATTTCGTAGCATTCGACCGATCGGCTTTTTCGCGAACCAGATAATCTACTTGATGACCTGCATTCTCCAAAGCCACCTTCAATCGCCCCGCTGCTATTCCTGCCCCGCCATTGCTGTCGTGGTAGGAGAGAAGGACAATATGTAGCTTTTTAAACGACATTAGGCAAAGATTTCAGCCAATTTAGCCGCGATACGTTCTGCTGCTTTTCCATCCCAAAGCGGAGGAATACTCCCTTTCTTTACCTTGCCAGCCAAGATTTCTTTAAGCGCAGCATAGGTTTTCTTTGGGTCTAAATCGGATAGTAATTGATTCGTTCCTATTGTTACCGTGATGGGACGTTCGGTCGAATCGCGGAAGGTCAAGCAGGGCACTCCTAAATAGGTGGTTTCTTCTTGAATTCCACCGGAATCCGTTAAAATGGCCGTTGCATTCGACATCAATTGAATGAATTCTAAATAGCCTAAAGGCTCGGTCATAATCAAGTTTTTGGCCTGATCAAGACGATCCGCCAGCCCAAATTTCTCCATGTGCGCCCGTGTTCTCGGGTGAATAGGGAAGATGATTTTCGTATCTTGACTGCTTAATTCGATTAATTCGAGAATTGATTGCAACCCTTTTTCGGTGTCCACGTTCGCAGGGCGGTGCATGGTCATGACGATATAGTTGCCAGTGGTCAGTGGGCAGTCGACAGTGGACAGGTCTTCTAGTATGGTCGTAGTTTTGGCTTTCTCTTGGTAGCGAACTAAAGAGTCAATCATCACGTTGCCCGCGAAGAAAACGCGCTCGTCTGCCACACCCTCATTTTTCAAATGCTGCATCCCACTTTCCTCCGTCACAAATAGATAATCTGCCACACTATCCGTTAAAATGCGGTTAAGTTCTTCCGGCATGGTGCGATCGAAGCTTCTTAATCCGGCTTCGACGTGCGCCACTTTGATGCCCATTTTGATAGCGACTAAGGTACAGGCCAAAGTAGAGGTAACATCCCCCACGACAATAATCAGATCCGGTTTTTCTGCCTCTACGATTTTCTCAAAGGCCACCATAATCTTCGCCGTAACCTCCGTATGGCTTCCGCCACCTATTCCCAGAAAGAAATCCGGTTCAGGTAATTCCAATTGTGTAAAGAATACATCACTCATCTTTGCGTCGAAATGCTGACCCGTGTGAACAATTTTGGATGTCCATCCGGTTAGCTTTTGTATTGCGCGATGAAGCGGTGCCACTTTCATGAAATTAGGGCGGGCGCCCACGACTTGAATTACTTTCATTTTACTAATTTATAAACTTAAAATTACAAAGAACAAAGTTCAAAGTTCAAAGTAGGAATCCCCTTCGGGGATGAATTCGTGAAATGTTTCCTTCGGACCAAGCGACAAAGTCGCGACTAAGCCGAAAGCGACTAAGTCACGCAGTGGCGACTAGTGACTAGCGACTAGCGACTGTCCACTGCCCACTTGAACGCCTCCATATAATTTCCTAGCACGGTATGAATATTAATCTCTTTCTCAATAATCTCCCTCGAACGCTGTCCCATTAAGGCAATGTTTTCCGGCTGGGCGAAAAGCTTCTCAATAACTGACTGCAAGCTAGATAATGACTCAGATTCAAAATAATGTCCATTATATCCTTCGCGAACGAGGCGTTTTTCGGTTCCATCTGCGATGGAACAAACCACTGGTTTCGAGAAACACATGGCTTCATTAATGGACAATCCTCCCATGCCGGCTAGGACATAGATGCCTGATTCGCAGGTGATTTTGCCTAATTCTTTGGGGTCATAAATACCTCCATGAAACTGGATGAAATCGTGGCCCGCAGCCTGGGCTTTCAAAGCCTCTAACTCAGGGCCATCGCCCACAATACTTAATTCTGTCTGTGGGAATTTCGCGCGCAAGGCAATGGCTGCCTCGATCAACAAATCCACCTGCTTCCATTTGACTAAACGTCCAATGTGCAAAAGTCGGAAAGGGTTCGTTTGAATATTTTTTAATTCGTTCGCAGTTGCTAATAAGGCATCGGTATCTGGGGAGTTCGCCGTGATAAATACCTTTTCAGCGGGAACACCATAGCTGCCGTGCAGGGTTATTGCCTCGTCTAAATAATTTATATGGGCATCCACCAAATTCGAGAAACGCTTTCTCGTTTCCCGTACGATGAAGAACTTCAAGCGGGCTAGTAATGTAGGATTCGATTGGTGAGCTTGGTTGTTTTCTGTAACACCGCCTCCCTGTAAATAATAGGAGATGGCATTTTCGTAATGGGGTACTTGGAAGGGAATTTCTTTCGAAATAAGTGCCACCTTGTTTTTACGTAGGAAGTGGTACCAGCCTGGATAAAAAACGAACGAGGCTTGGTAGGGCCAGTTGACCATAAGCACATCAGGCTTTTCTTCCAAAATCAACTCCTTCAGCCCTCTGAAAAACTTCTTGCCGTAATAGGTGGTATATTCTTCTCTGCGGAAAACTTTGAATTCGATGCCTTTGTCCGAAGTATACACCCCAGCACCTAATGTCGCCCCTTTTTCTGTAGGCACCACCACGCAAACCTCCACCCCATAATCGCGTTGCAATTTATTGAGGACCAGGTTATAATAGTGAGGCAGGCCACCGGCCAGAGACATTATTTTCATTTCTTAAACCAATTAATAACTAGCTCACTGATGTCAGGAGAAAGTTTGAATTTCGTGACCGCGAGGATAAATAAGCCACCAATGGCCGCAGTCCGCAAACCCACATTTAAAAACCAGGCGATGAGAGGACTGCCCTCAATCACGGGAATTTGTGAAACAAGGAGGTAGATTAATCCGCTAACAATCAGGATACCTACTGAACGAAGGTCAAAAGGTTGTAAGTCTAATTTCCACCAGATAAAGCCGAATTTCAACAGATTGTAGCCCGCTAAAGCGAGTAAAGAAGCTAATGCCGCTCCGTTGTAAGAGTAAATTGGAATTAACACTAGGTTACCTACGACTAATCCAAGGGCTAAAATGATGTAGAAAATTAGGTCATATCGGTAGTATTTCGAATTAATTAAAACCTCCGAATTCAGCCCCGTCCCCATATCAATAATCTTGCTTAAACCTACCATAAGGACCACCCAGCGGCCTGCTTCATAGATTTCATGGCGCGGGATGATGGTATAAATGAAGTCCAAATTGCACCAGATCAACAGAAAAAGAACACAACCGATGAGGAGGAGGTTGAGGGAGGATTTTTGGTAAATATCCTGAATATTCTCCCGGTCATTCCGGTTCCAGGCTTGTGCTAATATAGGCGCCGCAATGGCCGCAATTACGTTTCTAGGAATCGAAATCATAATCGCCATTCGGGAATTAATATCAAAAATCGCGGTGGTTCCTAGTCCCCCAATATAGGCTGGTAACATCACTTTTTCGATGTGCTGAATCAAGGTAAAACTTGCCCCAGCTAAGATCACCCAGCCTCCATAGGAGAGCATTTCCTTGAAAACGGGAGTGCGTAAAAAAGAAAAATCCACTTTGGTATAAAAGCGCTTCAACTGCTTGATATAGGCTAATAATCCAGCTACCGCTACTACATAAGAAAGCGTAATCGCTAGAATGAGTTGATTAAATGTCAAATAACCGAAGGCAAAAGCAATCACTAACACTCCATTCGAAACCCGTAAATACAATTCTCGAATGATCGCAGGCACCACAATGCGCAGATGCACGCGGGCATAAGCTTCTAGTACGCTCATGTACAAATAACTGGCGGTGAGCGGAATGATGTAGTAAAAATAAGTGGGTAATAGAGGGGAATTTGTACTATATATTTCGAAAAAAACCGGTTTAAGCGCGAGATAGCCCAGCACAAATAGGCCTAGACCAAAGAGCGGCGCCACTAATAAAAAGGTAAAAAAGCCTTTGTGCCCATTCGCCGGATCATCGAAATGCGGGAAAAATCGTACGGCAATGTGCGGAATTCCCAGTTGTGTAAACGAAGCAAATATGAGCGGAATACTGACAAGAGCTCCAGCAATTAAACCGACTTGCTCCTGAGAAAGGAATTTATTGTAGAGGAAGATCACATTAAAAGTCCCAATCGCCGTACCTAAATAGGTAACGATAGAGCCCTTTAAACTTTGTCGGATGACGATCCCCATGCCTTATTTTGAATGTAATTTACAAAAATACGATTTTGTGGGGCATTCTTTATATGAGAAGACCTTTGATTTTAGCTGACAGCTTAACCACATCGTAGTGAGCTTCCATGTGTTGCCGAGCGGCGGCTCCCATCTTCCGCGTTTTATCTAGATCTCCCGCTAATTCTTTCAGCGCAGAAGCCATTCCCGCCACATCATGCTCGTCCACGAGTAAACCCGTTTTTCCTTCGATAACCGCATCCGGAATTCCAGCATGTCGAGTAGAACAGATGGCTAAACCACAGGCGGAGGCCTCTAAAATCGCCACGGGCGTGCCTTCCGAATCCCCACTTGGGGTTAAAACAGAATGTTGGATAAACACATTTGATTCCTGTAATAAAGGCAAATAATCGGCTTGCCCCATCGCTCCTAAAAAATGGATGTTAGCGGAGAGTCTGTGAGCGGAAACATATTCCTTTGCCTCTTCCCACAAGGGGCCATCGCCCACCATCCGTAATTGAGCATCAGGAAAATCCTGTAATAAAATCTCAAACGCTTGAATACTTTTCAAGGACCCTTTCTTTTCTGCAAAGCGAGCCACCGAAATGACATTAAATCCTTTTTGAGGTATACCAGGTGTAAACCGGGCAACATCTACCCCACAAGGAATCACGTGTAAATTAGGCAGAGGACCGGCAATGGCTTCCAGGTTTGCTCGCATGGATTCTGCAACACAGATGATGGCTTTTGCTCTAGGCAAATAGGTAGCGTAACGGGAACCATAGGTGTCTAAGGTCTTTTTTTCGGCGGCATCGAATCCTAGAAAAACGACTGAATAGGGAATTTGTAGTGAAGAACAAGCCTCGTAAATATTCGCACCTAATGGTCCATAATTTGCTAGAAATGCATCTATTTTCTGAGCACTTAAAAAGCGCTTCAGGTAATGCGTGTAAATTTTCTGGTAAAGTCCTGGTAGCGCACGTCGTAGAACGCCTCTTACCGCAAGGATTGAAAAAGGGATAGGGTAAATGGAACCGCCCCCTTTCAGGCGGCTGGGTTGCCAGCCTTCGTATAAAACATCGACCGGTGCTAATTGGTTGATTTGCTCCTCGATAAAGGTCTCAGAGTAAGAAAAGAAATTAGAGCGAGCAATGATTAAACGCATTCAGGGCTGATTTTTAATCTAAAACCGAAATTAGCTAAATTTTTCGGCTATTTTTACAGCAAATTCGAGTCATGGAGAAAAATTTAGTCGTAGGTGGGAGTGGTTTTTTGGGGCTAAACTGGCTGGAATATTTGCAGCAGCAGGATTCAGAAAACGAGGTTGTTGTTTTTGCGCACGAGAAACCTGAGGGAATCGAGTTTCCTCCTTTTGTTACGTTTGTGACGGGGGATTATGCGGATGCGCAGGCTTTGGACGACTTATTTACAAAACATTCTTTTAATCGCGTATTTCATTTCGCATCTTCCATTATACCCGCTATTTCATCGGAGAATATTCGCCAAGATATCGAGTCGAATTTGTTACCGACCATCGGTTTGATGGAGATGATGAAGAAGCACCAGGTGTCCAAATTACTTTATCTATCTACCGGTGGGGCCGTTTATGGGAATGTGAATCAGGAAAAAGTACCTGAAGATTATCCCTGTAAGCCTATTTCTTCGTATGGAATTATTAAACTGGCCGTGGAGCATTACATCGAATTGTATGCGAAATTATACCAGATTGATTATTTGATTTTGCGATTGTCGAACCCTTTTGGGTCGTTTCACCGGTCGCCTAAACAGGGTGTCATTAATATTGCGGTGAGAAAGGCGTTGAAAGGAGAGGTAATGACGGTTTGGGGAGATGGGTCGCAGGCGAAGGACTATATTTATGCTGCTGATATAGGCAAAGCCATTGATGGTTTAATACAAGCCGGAGTGAAGAACGAGATTATCAATGTGGGCTCCGGTATGTCGCTGACATTACAGGCGATTATCGACCGCATAAAAGCCAAAATTCCCGGTTTTCAAGTCGAATACAAAGAGGCGAAGTTAACGGATGTTCAAAAAATCTGTTTGGATACGTCGAAATTAGCCGCTAAAATAGCCTGGCAAGTTACCTCTTTTGAAGAAGCATTAGACGCCACCATTGCCTACGAAAAGGCTAGACTTTCTTAGCCACTAGCACAAATGTGCAGGCATCTTCATTGCGGGATTTCGCCGTAATAATTTTATCGAAAAAGATAATCAAAGGTTGCAAGATCAAAGACAAAATAAAGCGCAATGGCTTGGGTAATTTAAATAATAAGCCATCCTGAAATAATTGTAATCCCATCGCCGAACGGCCTAAAATTCCTTCGAAATACACCACTTCGAATCCAGCTTCAGTGACGATCTTCTTCAAACCCGTAGAGGTCCAACGCCAAAAATCCGTCGGATCCGGATGAAACATCCAATATCCGTGAGTAGATAAAATCAATTTTCCTTCTTTTTCTAAAATGCGGTGAGCCTCTTTTAAATATGCTTTGGGATCCTCCACATGTTCTAAAACCTGTGTTGAAAGCACGAAACCGACACTTTCCTCTGGCATATCGATGATCCCGGCTGGGTCCACTACCACATCTGCTTTCGTATTATAGGCTAAATCTAAACCGATGTATTGTTCGACAAAGGGGGTGAAAAGCGGTTCGTAAGGCTTGTTTCCGCAGCCATAATCCGCCAGTAATTGGTGTGGAGAATTACGTACATACAAGGAGATCACGCGCTCTAATTGCTTGCGCAACTGGATTAAATAGTAGTAGCGCGCGGACATGCGGCCGGTAATTTTAGGATAAAGACGTTCGATTCCGGCCTCTCTACTTTCCATGTGATAGTCGTTTATATTCGATCAGCGAGTTTTTATATTCAATGAAATCCGCTGATTGTTTGAGGTATTTTTTGAATAAATGAATCTTTTTTTCGCGGAAGGATACTCTTGCTAGTCCTAAATAGGCAAGGCCCCTAATATCTTTCGTTAATCTTTCTTCGAAGGGGTAAGCGATCGATTTCGTATACCAATATTCCGCTTTTCGAAGATCTTTCTTTTCCACTTCTTCGCGCATGCCTCGCAGCGTATAAGCGGCACCGGTATAAAAAGGGGAATTCAGGGCCTCCATTTTTTCTATCATTGGTTCGGCTTCGTCGAATTTTCCGGTTAAGGTTAATAACTCGGCGCGTTGCAGGATATACCAGTGGTTATTCGGGTAGGCTTCACTGAGGATTTGGTTATAGGCCAAAGCCCGTGAGGGATTTCCTTCGTATTTGTTTTGGACATAGGCCATGTAAAAAAGGCATTCATTTTTTACGAAGGTGGTTCTTTTCGTACCTGCCTCTAGTTGAGTCAAGCCTAAGCGTTTATTTCCATCTTGAAACAGAAACATGAAGGGTTTTAAAACGGGATGTAGCTCGGGGTAGGCAACGCTGTAATAATTATACATCCCCGTTGAATAGAGAAATTCGGGTTGTCTTTCCGTATTTTGTAAGCCAATTTTCAGGAAGTTATAGGCCTTCTTGGCATAGGAAACGACCTTCATGAAATTTTGCTCGTCAGCTTCGTAGGCCGCTAAAAAACCTAGGGAAGCGGTGCAAAAAAACGAGGCCTCTAAATCGTTCGCATTTTTATCATACAAATCTTGCGCTAATTCGTAGGCCTTTTCAAGGTGAGCTAAATAGTTTCGACTTTGCGCTGGATGATCTTTTAACGGAAAGTATTGCTGCTCCCATTGCATCGCTAGCAAAAGGTAGGGCGCTGGATGGCGGGGGTATTTTGCCTTCAATGAGTTGAAAATGGCAGTGGACTCTTTAAAATCGTATTGGTATAGATTATTCAGGCCTGAGGTAATCTGAGTTTTAGATGCCGGATCTTGTAAAAGCTGGGCTTTTAAAGACGTTGCAAAAAGGAGAAGGAGGAAAATAGCCCGGACCATGAGAAATGTTTACCCCGCAAATTTAGTTAAGCTCTGTGGTTTTTGGGTCGATTTTTTTACTTTTGTTTATAATCCCTAAGACATGATTTCATTCGAACAATTTACCCTTTCTAACGGCCTTCAAGTAATCGTGCAGGAAGATCCAGCCACAACTATGGCGGTGGTAGATGTGATTTACAATGTGGGGTCGCGGGATGAAGATGAAAATCTGACGGGCTTTGCCCATTTATTTGAACACCTGATGTTTGGTGGTTCAGAAAATATTCCCTCGTTTGATACTCCTCTCCAAAAAGTAGGGGGCGAAAACAATGCCTTTACCACACCGGATTTAACGAATTATTACATTTCGGTTCCAGCTCAAAATATCGAAACGGCGTTTTGGCTTGAATCGGATCGAATGAAGCAATTAGCTTTTAATACCCAAAGTTTAGAAACGCAGCGCAAGGTCGTAATCGAGGAGTTCAAGCAGCGCTACCTGAATCAGCCTTACGGGGATGTATGGTTGAAGTTCAGACCTTTCATCTATACGAAACACCCGTATCGCTGGCCTACCATTGGTGCCGGTATTCAGCACATTGATGAGGCCAAAATGGAAGATGTAAAAGCCTTTTTTCAAAAGCATTATGTTCCTTGCAATGCCGTATTAGTGGTGGCGGGACGCGTGAAGCTGTCGGATGTCAAAGCCTTAGCGGATAAATGGTTTGGCCCTATTCCCTCCGGCGTGAAACCCGTTAGGAACCTACCCCAAGAACCCCTTCAGCAAGAGAATCGCTCCATGGAAATCGTGGCAGATGTGCCTGCGAATCGGATTTACAAAGCCTATCCTGTGGTGGGTCGCTACGAACCCGGCTATCATGCGATTGATTTAATGGCCGATTTGCTCGGAAGAGGGGAGTCCTCCTACCTATATGAGCATTTAGTGCAAAAGCAACGTCTTTTCGATACGATAGGCACCTACCAAACCAGCTCCATTGACCCAGGATTATTACTCATTCAAGGCCAGGTGAGTGATGAGGTTGAAATAGAAGTGGCGGAGGCTGCCTTAGAGAAGGCCATCCACGATTTCGCCACGTCGCAAATCGCTGAAAAGGATTTACAGATGGTGAAAAACCAGTCGGAGGCGAGCTTGGTTTTTGGGGAGGTAGAAGTACTAAACCGAGCTATGAATTTAGCAATGGCCGCTAATGCCGGTGATGCTAATTTAGTCAATACCGAAGCTGAAAAAATCGCTAGTGTTCAGAAAGAGGAATTAGAAAAATGGGCGCAGCGCTTGTTTTTAGAAGGAAAATCGAATACCTTATACTATAAAAAAATAGCCAAATGAAAATTCGCGTAGGACAAGGGTATGATGTACATCGCTGGGTAGAAGGACGTCCTTGTATCTTAGGTGGCGTTGAAATTCCGTCCGATAAGGGACCGCTGGGTCATTCGGATGCAGACGTGGTTTGTCATGTTTTATGCGACGCGCTTTTAGGCGCTGCAAATATGCGTAACATTGGATACCACTTTTCAGATAAGGATCCCATGTGGAAGGGAGTGGCCTCTACTTTGTTATTAAAGAAAGTCATGGAGATGATACGCGAAGCCGGTTGGGAATTAGCGAACGCGGATGTGACGGTTATTTTAGATCAACCGAAGTTAAATCCCATCATCCCCTCTATTAAAGAAAATTTAGCGCTTGTGATGGGCGTAGAGGTAGACCAAATTTCGGTCAAAGCCACTACTTCAGAAGGTTTAGGATTTGTAGGAAGAGCAGAAGGGATTGCTGCTATGGCAGTCGCCCTGATTCAAAAGGATTAAGATGCAGATAGATTTAGAAAAGGAACGATTAGAGATTTTGAAGCGCTACCGCAAATTACTGCGGACGGCGAAGCCTTTTTTAAAGGATGATGATGCGAAGCAAATCAAGAAAGCCTTCTTGATCTCTGCGGAGGCCCATAAAGAGATGCGCCGTAAGTCAGGCGAACCTTATATCTACCATCCATTAGCTGTTGCCCAAATTTGCGTAGAGGAAATTGGATTGGGAACCACATCCATTATTGCCGCTTTATTACATGATGTGGTGGAGGATACGGATACGACTTTGGTCGATATTGAAAAACAATTCAATCCTAAAATCGCTTCGATTATCGATGGTCTGACGAAAATAGCTGGTACTTTCGAATACGGTACTTCGCAACAGGCGGAGAATTTCCGGAAGATGTTGTTGACGCTCTCTGATGACATTCGGGTAATCCTGATAAAACTCGCGGATCGCTTGCACAATATGCGTACGCTGACGAGTATGGCCAAAGAAAAGCAATTAAAAATCGCTTCAGAAACGATCTATTTATATGCTCCTTTAGCCCATCGTTTGGGTTTGAATGCGATTAAATCGGAATTGGAAGATTTAGGATTAAAGCACACAGAACCTGAAGCTTACAAAGAGATTGCGGATAAGTTAAGTGAGAACAAGCGGATCCGGGAAAGCTTTGTAGATAATTTCATTAAGCCCATTAAGAAGACCTTGGATGAGCGCGGTTTGAATTATAGCATTAAAGGCCGTCCTAAATCCATCTTTTCCATTTACAATAAAATCAAAAAAGGGAATACCCCTTTTGAGAAAATATACGATCTTTTTGCGGTCCGCGTCGTGTTAGATGTGCCGGTGGAAAGAGAAAAATCTGATTGCTGGGAAGTGTATTCCGTGGTGACGGATCATTACCGCCCTAACCCGAGCCGTTTAAAAGACTGGGTTTCTACACCTAAGTCGAATGGTTATGAATCATTGCACACCACGGTGATGAGCAAGCCTTTCGCGCACGATCGAGAAGGTCGTTGGGTAGAGGTGCAAATTCGTTCGAAACGAATGGACGAGATTGCGGAGAAAGGGGTGGCGGCTCACTTTAAATACAAAGGTACGGATACCCGCACGAGTGAGGCATTTGAGTCTTGGTTATCGCAGGTTCGCGAGGCAATCGAAGCCAATGATAAGAGCCAATCTGCGGTGGAATTAGTGGAGGATATTAAGAACTCGCTGTACCATGAAGAGGTTTTTGTCTTTAGTCCTAAAGGAAAGCTGATCGTCCTACAATCCGGCGCTACGGCTTTGGACTTCGCATTCGAGATTCACTCGGAGGTAGGTGCTCGCTGTATTGGTGCGAAAGTAGGGGGCAAATTAGTGCCGCTTTCACACAAATTGCAGAATGGGGATCAAATCGAAATCCTGACTTCTTCTAAGCAAAAACCGTCAGAAGATTGGTTGCGTATTGTGTTTACCACGAAGGCAAAAGCACAAATTAAAAACTTTATCAAAGAGGAGAATAAATCTCACTTGATCAAGGGGCGCGATTTAATCGAACAGCGTTTGAGGCATTTAGGTTATCCGTTGTTGACATTGGAAATTACGAATCAGTTGAGGGCCTATTTTAATGCCAAAGACGCAAATGATTTGTTCTATCGTTTTGGCAAAGCCTATATCAATATTGATCAACTAAAGCACTGGAAGTTAGATCGAGAGCTGCACGAACGGAAACAAGCAGAGAAAGCTATCCAAGCGCCTATTGTGGATGGCAAATCCTTTAAAAAGGAAATGCAGCAATACCACAAGGAACGCAAGGAATCTGACACCTTGCTGATTGGAGAGGACATGGATAAGGTAGATTATACCTTGGCTAAATGTTGCAATCCGATTTCTGGCGATGAGGTCTTTGGTTTTGTGACGATTAACGAAGGAATTAAGATTCACCGGGCGGCTTGTCCGAATGCCCCTGAATTGCTTTCTCGTCACGGAGATCGCGTCATTAAGGCCCAGTGGACTTCACAAATTGCGATGTCCTTCGTGGTCGATTTAGTAATTAGGGGTATTGACCGGGTAGGTCTAGTGAACGATGTGACCCGATTAATTTCTGAAAAGTTGCAAGTGAATATTACGGCGCTCTCGATAGGGGTAAAAGATGGATTATTTGAAGGTCAAATTTCACTTATGGTGCAAGACACAGATCACCTCGATAGTTTAAGTGCAGAAATGGAACAAGTTCCCGGCGTAATAGAGGTAGAGCGGAAAGTTTCTTAGTTTTTGTCGGTTATTTTTGCTTATTTTACGTCGTTTTTTTTCCATAAATGTCCCAAGAATTAGATAAACTAGATTCAGTAAAAAAGATCTTCACTGCCTACCTGGAAAACAAGGGTTTGCGGAAGACTCCGGAGCGCTTTGCGATCCTGGAAGAGATCTATTTACGGGACGATCACTTCGATGTGGAGGAGTTGTATATCTCCATGAAAAACAAGAAATACCAAGTCTCTAGAGCTACGGTTTACAACACCCTCGATGTGCTAGTGGAATGTGATTTAGTGGTGAAACACCAGTTTGGTCGCAATCAAGCCCAATTCGAGAAGTCCTATGGACGTCGTCAACACGATCATTTAATATGTACCGATTGCCACAAAGTCACCGAATTTTGTGACCCTCGGGTTCAAACCATCCAAAGTTTAGTGGGCGAAATGTTGCAATTCAATGTGATGCACCATTCCCTTATTTTTTACGGTTCTTGTACGAACAAGAATTGTGAACACAGAGCAAATTACCAAGCAAGAAATCAAGAATAAAACAATATTATGGCAGTTGATGTATTATTAGGCTTACAATGGGGTGATGAAGGAAAAGGAAAGATCGTAGACGTTCTCGCACCCAAGTATCAAGTAGTAGCACGTTTTCAAGGCGGACCTAACGCAGGTCATACCTTAGAATTCGACGGATTTAAGCACGTTTTGCATCAAATTCCCTCTGGAATTTTCCGCCAAGAAGTTCAAAACATCATCGGTAACGGTGTCGTTCTAGACCCGATTATCTTCAAAAAAGAGATCGATGGCCTAGCACACTTCAACTTAGATCTTCGCAAGAACTTAGAAATCTCGAAAAAGGCTTCCATCATCTTGCCTACGCACCGTCTATTGGACGCGGCTTATGAAAAAGCGAAAGGGGACGCGAAAATCGGTTCGACTTTAAAAGGAATCGGACCTACTTATACGGATAAAATCTCGCGTCAGGGATTACGTGTAGGGGATATGATTTCACCAGATTTTTCTGCTAAATACAAAGCCTTAGTCGATCGCCACAAAGCGATTTTGGACGTATATCAATTCGAATATGATTTAGCTGCGGCTGAGAAGGAATTCTTCGAGGCGGTTGCTTTCATGAAAGAGTTCCACTTAGTGGATTCAGAATATTCAGTGAACCATGCGATTACTGCAGGCAAAACAATCTTAGCGGAAGGAGCACAAGGTTCTCTATTAGACGTTGACTTTGGTTCTTATCCATTCGTAACTTCTTCTAACACGATCACCGCAGGTGCTTGTACAGGTTTAGGTGTGGCACCTAAGAACATCGGTGAGGTTTTTGGAATCTTCAAAGCATACGCAACACGCGTAGGTTCTGGTCCATTCCCAACGGAACTAGAAGATGAAGTAGGCGAGAGAATGCGTGTGGAAGGCCGTGAGTTCGGTTCTACGACAGGTCGTCCTCGCCGTTGTGGTTGGATTGATTTACCTGCCTTGAAATACGCAATGATGATCAATGGGGTAACTCAATTGATTATGATGAAGGCAGACGTCTTGAATATCTTTGACGAGATTCAAGTATGTACAGCTTACGAAATGCCAGACGGGACTATCACCGATCAAATTCCTTTCGAAATCACCGATATCAAAGTGAAGCCGGTATACGAAACCTTGAAAGGTTGGGCATGCAGCCTAGAAGGCATGCGTGACTTTAACGAGTTGCCAGTGGAGCTTGCTGACTACATTAAATTCTTAGAAAAGCACTTAAATTTACCTATTAACTTCATCTCGACTGGTCCAGACCGCGAGGCATGTGTGTTAAGAGGTTCTCTAGCATAAACAAATGGAAGGGGTTTCTTTAGCTGATTTGTACAAGTTCGACGAGATCTATTGGGTCCCGCAGGATAAGACTGAATCGCAGCTAGCGGAAACCCCGGCCCTTGTTCAGGAAGAGGAATCGATCGCGGCTGTGAAGCCTAAGATTTCCACTCCTTGGGTCGTTGTAGGCCAAATCGCCGAAGCCGAACTCTCCCGCCTTAAACTCATTTTTTCTGCTCCTCCCTTAGTAGTAGGACCCACCGAATGGTCTGTCTACACTCCATCGGAGGATGAGCCAAGTCTTTCTGAATTCCTGAAAGAAACCAGCGCTCAGCGTTATATTTTCATCGGACAACAGCCATCGGCTTGGCAAGGAGAATTACCTACGACGGAGATCGAAAAGATTGACTCAAAAATTGTCTATTTCTTCCCTCGCTATATTTCCTCTTTGACAGATGCGGAGAAGACGTTGAAGATGGCGTTTTGGAATGCGCTTAAACAGATTAAAGAGTAATTCAAATAGCAAAGACCAAAGTTCAAAGTTCAGAGATTGTATCGCTTTCAGCGATGGATTTAAGACTTTTCTGTATTCATCCCCATAGGGGATTCCAACTTTGCTCTTTGCTCTTTGCTCTTTAAATTACAAAGAATACCTCGCCAGCGGACTCACATCCTGCCCACAAAATTCACCTGCTTCTGCTTTAAAATGTCCTGCCATGGCGATCATGCCGGCATTGTCTGTGCAATAACTAAAGGCAGGAATGAAAACTTCCCAGCCCATCTCTTCGCCCATTTCACTTAAACGAGTACGCAAGCCGGAGTTCGCGGAAACGCCACCGGCGATGGCGATTTGGGTGCAGTTCATTTCCTTCATGGCTTTCTTCGTTTTGCGAAGGAGCATGTCGATGAGGGATTTTTGGACGGAGGCACAGATGTCTGCTTTGTTTTCTTCGATGAAGTTGGGGTTGTTTTTGACTTCTTTTTGGAGGAAGTAGAGGATGGCGGTTTTGATGCCAGAGAAGCTGAAGTTCAGGCCAGGCATTTCACCTAGGGAGAAGGGGAAGCGGTCAGGGTTACCTTCTTTGGCTAACTTATCAATCAAAGGACCACCTGGGTAAGGAAGGCCGAGTAGTTTTGCTGTCTTATCAAAAGCCTCGCCCACCGCATCGTCCTGCGTTTCGCCGATAACCTCCATATCGAGTGCTGACTTCACCCAAACTAATTGGGTATGGCCACCGCTGACGGTGAGGCAAAGGAAGGGGAAAGAGGGTTTCGGATCCTCAATAAAATGGGCCAAAACGTGTGCCTGCATGTGATTCACCTCGATTAAGGGGATGTTCAAACTAAGCGCTAAAGACTTCGCAAACGACGTGCCGATTAATAAAGCTCCTAAAAGCCCAGGGCCCCTTGTGAAGGCAATGGCATTCAGTTCATTTTTGTTTATATTTGCTTTTTGCAGGGCCTCTGTCACGACAGGGATGATCGATTTTTGATGTGCTCTGCTGGCTAATTCGGGAACAACGCCACCCCACTCGGTGTGGATGAGTTGAGTCGAGATGATATTGGACTTTAAAACGCCGTCCACCATCACGGCAGCCGAAGTTTCATCGCAAGAAGATTCAATAGCCAGTAGCTTCATAAAAATAGAATTCTGCGCAAAAATACGGCAATATGGTCAAATATCTCAAAATCTTCGTCAAAACAATCCTGTACGGATTGCTGGGGATTTTTTTGTTGATTTTTGCGACCATTCTTCTGCTGAGAGCGCCCATTAATCAAACCTTATTGGCGAATTATTTGACCCCTAAAGTCGAAAAGGCGATTGGTTATCCAGTCAAAATGAAGGGAATTCAAATCAAATTTTTCGATGAGCTTAGTGTCTATGAATTAGAGGTGAAAGACCCTTGGGGTGCTAAGATGATCCAAATCGATCAGCTGGATGTCAATTTTAGTATCTCGCATTTATTCTTTCAACCTGGGAAACCGAGCTTAGACTATGCCCGTCTAACACGACCGAATGTCCATTTGATTTTTGAAAAAAAATCAGGAAAAATGAACATTGAAGAGTTTATTCTTCGTATCGAAAATTGGATCTCTGGAGGTGTAAAAACGGTTAAAAAAGGGCCTTCGGCTATTTTTTCGATACCAGAAGCAGAGGTAATCGACGGTGCTTTTTCATTGGATGATAATACGGTGAAGAGCGAGGCGACTCGCCGCCACTTTGATATTTCACACTTTACGTTAGCGAAGGTCTATTCGAAAGTCAAGAATTTTTATGTGAAGAATGACACGCTTGGGTTACAAGCGATTGGGCTTCGGACGAAGGATCCGTTGACCGGTTTTGATGTGAAAAGCCTGAATACCATTTTCATGATTTCGGATCATCAGATGCGTTTTGATCAATTGGATTTGCGTTTTAATGATTCGCGGGTCACTCGCAAATTTGTGGTGAATTACCGCGATATGAGCTCGATGACGCGTTGGATTACGGAAGTGGATATGCAGGCGGACTTTAATGGTGCCTTAGTAAAGGGGGAGGATTTAGGCCGGTTTGTGGAGGCGATGTACGAATACAAAGGTTTGTATCGCTTGAAGGGTGCGCTGAGAGGAACAGTGGCGAAATTGAATCTACAGAAATTTGAATTAGGCTTTGGGGCGAAGAGTGTTTTGCGGGGAGATTTTGGTTTTAAAGGTTTACCTAATGTGGACAAAACGGATATGGATTTCACGATGAAATCATCTCTGTTTTATCCTCAAGATTTAGGTACTTACATCACGAAATCAGCGGCAGAAAATATGGTTATTTTAGGTCCTGTGGCTTTTGATGGCTTGTTTAAAGGGAACAACAGAGTTTTTAGAACAGCGGGAAAATTGAAGACAGGCCTGGGGTATGTAGAGGCGGATGTGAAAATGAATCTGCAAGATTCGATGGCTTTCTCGCGCTATGATGGCAAGATTAAACTACAGAAGTTCAAGCTAGGAAAGCTACTAGGAATGGAGTCCGTTCTGGGGACTTTAGATGCGGAAGGCAATTTGAAAGGGAGTGGATTTGCCAAGAAATCGGCTAATATTGATTTTGATGGGAAGGTGTCAGAGATCTATTTTAATCAGTACCTCTACCATAAAATTGCGCTTAAGGGCAACTTTCAGAAGCAATTATTTAAGGGAGATGTCATTTCAAAAGACACGAATTTAGTCGCATCGATGTCCGGATTAATCGATTTGAGAGGGACGAAACCATTGTATCAAATGCAGGGCGAAATTACGCGCTCTAACTTGCACAGTCTGCATTTAATCGATCCACAGGTAAACTTATCAACGGACTTTGAATTAGATTTCAAGGGAGATCGTTTTGATGATTTAGAGGGACGGACGGTTTTCTATAACTCGACTTTACGCACGCCTAACAAACCGGATTTACATGTAGAGTTAGTTACCCTAACTTCTGAAAATGGACCAGGCCAAAAGCGCCATTATAAGTTGACCTCGGATTTAATTTCGGCGGAAATAAGTGGGGAATTTACCCCGAGTATTTTGCAATCTCAACTGAAGCAAGTAGCTGAGGAATATGCTCTATATTTTCAAAAAGGGGCTGACGAGCGCTGGGGCTATTATGCCACCCGCAAGCATGAAATCGATACTAAATACAAGGCTGACTTTACGGTGATTTGCCATCGGGCTGACCCAATTTTAGCCCGTTTTTTCCCATCGGTGCAGATTGGTGAGAATACCGTTTTCTCTGGAAATATCTCAAAAGGCAGAACGCTTTCGTTGAGTTTGGAGGCATATCCAGACACGCTTGTTTTCGGGGGCTATCATTTTTATCAGTCTGTTTTTTCCTTCCAAAGCTCTAAATTCTTAGGTGCCCCGGAGGTATCTTCTAGCTTAGTTTTTACCTCGAGAAAACAGCAATTGAACTTTTTAACACCCACAGAGAATTTTAAATTAGATGCGCTTTGGGATCAGAATCGGGTTAATTTTGGACTTGATTTTAAGCAACAAGGGGAGGAGAATTCAGCTCACTTGGCGGGTGCTTGGGCCTTTGAAGAGGATGGCTTATCGCTTAAATTTAAAGATACGTATTTCCGAATTTTAGGACAGGACTGGGCGATGGATCAGTCAAATAAAATCACGATTCAAGGTTCAGAATGGAAAGCGGATCGGGTAATGGTTTCGAATCAGAATCAGTCTATTTCCTTACAGGGAAGTCTCTCTACTGACACGACAGAGACCATTAAACTGCGGGCAAATCATTTCCAATTAGCCACCTTAAAACCCTTATTTGCGACGAAGACGCAAGGGGAATTAAATGGGGAAATTGCGATACAAGATTGGTACCATCACACTCGATTAGATTCCTGGTTATTAGTGGATTCCCTTCGGTTAAACACCTTTTATATCGGTAATTTGCAGGGCGTGGGAACGTATTTAGCAGATGATAAAGCAATGGATTTGAATCTGAATCTAAACCGAATAGGGGAGACCGTTTTATCGCTAACCGGGGCCTATAAACCTTTTGAGGAAGAGCAGAAGCTGAATGTGAAAGCAGAATTAAATCAAACGGATTTGCAGATTTTAGAGCCATTTACATCTGGGGTATTTTCGGGATTAAAAGGAACGGCATCTGGGAATTTGCACATTGGGGGTTTGCCCACGAAGCCAGAAATTACGGGGGATATTGTGTTTGCTAAAGCAGGCGCCGTCTTCGATTACTTGAAGACCTCGATGTCCGTGTCGGATACGGTGAACTTTACCCCTCGAAAAATTGTAGCAAAAAACTGGAAAGTGCTCGACCCGGAAGGGAACAAAGCAACTGTAACTACTAGTTTGAATTTCCCTGAACAAAAGCCTTTTGAGTTAGACATTCAGGCGAATCTTGACCACTACAAATTACTAAACACAAGTAGGGAGCCTAATTCCATTTATTATGGATTAGGATATGCCTCCGGCCCCATGCGTGTTTCGGGTACGGTGGATAACTTGCTAGTTTCAGCGGATTTAAAGTCTGAAAAAGGGACTCGGTTATTTATTCCATTAGATCGCGAGGAAGATGCGGCAGAGGTAGAGGATTATTCGTTTGTGTCTCAATTGCATTTGCCGTCGACGGATCAGTCGTTAACGACGGTGTCTACTCAATTACAAGAGGATGGAATTACCTTGGATCTGCGTTTAGCTTTAACGCCGGAGGCCTATGGCGAGGTGCAGTTTGATGCGAAGAAAGGTGACGTGATGCGGATGTATGGTTCCGGAGCGATTAAGATGAATTTGGACAAAAAAGGAGCATTTAAAATGGTGGGAGATTACGCCATCGATCAAGGGGATTATACCTTTACGCTTCAAAATTTGATCAATAAAAAGTTCGCCATTCAGCGCGGCTCTAAAATTTCGTGGACTGGCGATCCTTTAGAAGCAAATGTAAACATTAAGGCGATTTATACCCAGTATGCTTCTTTATTCCCTATCCTGTTAGATACAACGAATAAGGGCAATTTGCCGGAGTTTAAGCGTCGTTATCCAGTGGATGTAACGATTAGTTTACAGGATCGTTTGTTATCGCCTAGCGTTAATTTTGATATTGGTATCCGGGATTACCCGAAAGATATGACCTTGAACGGAGCGGTGACGGCCTTTACGAATCGGATTAAAACGGATGACCAAGAGCTAACTCGCCAGGTGAGTAATATCTTACTTTTCGGGCAATTGGTTTCTCCTTTTGGTGGAAGTGGTTTAGCACTGGGAAATTTGATGGGGAACTTTACGGAAATGCTATCTAATCAGTTAAGTAATTTGGCCTCTAAAATCAACAAGGATTTAGATATCTCCGTATCGCTGGGCGGTGGGGCATTGAATCAGGATATCCTATCGAATTTACAATTGCGGGCCTCTTATAATTTTAACGACCGTCTGCGCATTACCCGAAGTGGAGGATTCACGGATGCCCGAAATCAAACAAGTCCACAGATTTTATTGGGGGATTGGGCACTGGAATGGTTCGTGCGTCCTGATGGAAGTGTACGTTTGAAGACTTATAACCGTAACGTACAAACGACGATCTTAGGGTCCTTTAACTCCTACCAAATCAACCAAACGGTGGGGGCGAGTTTACTCTACAACAAAGGATTCAATACCTTCTTTTGGCAAAAGAAGAAATAAAAAAAGCCACCCTTTCGGATGGCTCTTTCTACCTGAAAAGGAGGGAATTACTTCACCTCGAATGCACCCGTTCCGATTTGGAAACCTTCAGCATATAATTCAACGGTATATTTACCAGGCTTGTAAGCAACGCCACCACGTGGGTAAGTGATTGCTACTGTTTGGCCATCGTTTGTGTACTCAAAAGATTGCTTAGCTGTGTAAGTTACTTCTTTTCCGTTGATGCTGATACGGCCTGAACCGATTGCCTCATCTGATAAAGTGGCGCCTTCGCCATCGATTACGCGAACGTAAACCGTCTTGTTTTCTAATTTCGTGATAGGGTTAGTAGCTAAGCTAAATACCACTTTCAATTTTTCGATTTTCTTTCCATTCAAACGAGCTCTTTCCGTTTCTTTACCTTTCGCATTCACCGCTAATACTTTCAAGTTTTGTGCTTTCAATGCAGCAGCGATGCTTACTTTGCGCGCTAATTCCTTGTTGCGTTGGCTAACAGAAGAAAGTGTATCGTTTAACGATTGGTTTTGTGTTTTTAAACCAGTGTTCTCGTTGTTTAACGTAGCATTCTGCGTCGTTAATGTTTGATTGCTCTCGGTTAAGATGCCGTTTTGTTTTTTCAATTCAACGATCTCGCCATCTTTCGTAGACAATACTGCATTGTATTCCTTGATCTTCGCTTCGTAAGAGGCAATAGTCGCGTGGTTTGAATTCTTTAAAGAAGCTTTGTCTTGCTCTAATTGAACTTTTAATGCCTCTAAATCAGCTACTTGACCGCCTAGAGATTTGATCTCTGCAATTTTAGCATCTAATTGAGTAGAAATCGAGTCTAGAGAAGAGCGTGTATTCGCTAATTCAGTAGCTTTTTGTTCGATTTGTGAAGCTTGATCTTTCGTCGTTTGGTACGAACGGAAGTACAAAACCCCTAATACTGCCGTTAGCACAGCTAAGACAATTAGGGCGGTTTTGGAATTGTTGTTAGGCGATTGTTCCATTTGTTATAAGTTGATTTTTAAGGGTTTATTTTTTTTAATGCCGCAAAACTACAAAATAAAGTCCACATTTCGGGAGGGATTTCGGATTGAAGACTCTTTTTGATTAATTTGCATCCCATATTACATGCCTATGCCTACTTACGACTTTATTGTCATTGGTTCTGGAATTGCGGGTTTATCCTACACGGTGAAGGTCGCGGACTATTTTCAGGAACGTCAAATTCCGGTCAAAATTGCCCTGATTACAAAGACCGTTGCGGAGGAAACGAACACGAAATACGCACAAGGGGGTATTGCAACGGTATGGGATACGGCAGATAGTTTTGAAAAACATATAGACGATACGATGGTGGCCGGGGACTTTGTGAGTGATCGCAAAGTGGTGGAAATTGTGGTAAGAGAGGCCCCAGAGCGTCTAAAGGAATTAATCGCCTACGGTACGGATTTTGACCGCCAGGCAGATGGAACTTTCGATTTAGTGAAAGAAGGGGGGCATTCGGATAAGCGCATCCTGCACCACAAGGATTCCACTGGAAATGAAATTGAGCGCGCTTTATTAGCCAAAGTAAAATCCTATGCATCCGTCGATTTCTTCACCCATTACTTTGCGGTGGACTTGATTACTCAGCACCATTTGGGAGAGAAAGTGACGAAGGACACACCAGGTAAAAAATGTTTTGGCGTCTATGTTTTGAATCTCAAAACAAATAAAATTGAAACTTTTTTAGGTAAAACGACCCTATTAGCAACCGGTGGAATTGGTCAAGTCTATCAATCAACGACGAATCCAACGATCGCAACCGGAGATGGAATTGCGATGGCCTATCGCGCTAAGGCCTTCGTGCAAGGCATGGAATTCATTCAATTTCACCCAACCGCCTTGTATAATCCGGGGAAGAAACCCTCTTTCTTGATTTCAGAAGCTGTTCGTGGACACGGAGGTATCCTAAAGAATCAGGATGGATCTACTTTCATGGAGAAATATGATTCGCGTCTATCGTTAGCGCCTCGAGATATCGTTGCACGGGCGATTGATTCTGAGATGAAAAAGAATGGAACGGACCATGTTTTCTTAGACACGCGCCATATACCGAAGGAAGAAATTTTGCAACATTTCCCCATGATCTATGACCACTGCCTACGGGTGTTGGGAATTGATATGTCGACAGAAATGATCCCAGTAGTACCAGCTCAACATTATTTATGCGGTGGTATAATCGTCAATGAATACAGCCAAACCAATATCGAAAACCTCTATGCCGCCGGCGAATGTTCCTTCACAGGTTTGCATGGGGCGAACCGTTTGGCCTCTAATTCCTTGTTGGAAGCCATTGTGTATGCGCATCGGGCCTTTGAGAAATCAATAGAAGAATACGGTACACAAGATTTACCGGCAGGTATTCCTTCTTGGAATGATGACGGAACTCGCCACCCAGAAGAGATGGTTTTAGTGACAGAGATGACCCGTGAATTAGAGTCAATCATGTCGAATTATGTGGGAATTGTACGAACCGATCGACGTTTGAAACGGGCCTATGATCGTTTGGAATTGATCTATTTAGAGCACGAAGAATTGTACCGTCAATCGAAAATTACGGTTCCATTATGCGAATTAAGAAACATGATTAACGTGGCCTATTTGATCATCAAACATGCTCGCGCTCAGCGGGAAAATAAAGGATTGCACTATAACCTAGATCTGATTCTTTAGGTAAGAAACGATTACTTCTAACCCTTTTTCGAAGTGGTGATTATTCGGAATCACGATATCACAAGAGCGTTTGTGAGGTCTGATATATTCCTCGTACGTCGGTTTTACATGGTATTTCCAACGGTACATCACATCCTGTAAGTCGTATCCGCGCTCTTCATTATCACGTTTGATTCTGCGCTTTAACTTAATTTTATCTTGCGCATCGATGAAGATTTTCAGGTCCAAAAGCTGTGCCACTTCCGGGAAATGAAACACAAAAATCCCTTCCACCACTAAGATTTTACGCGGATGGAAATGCAGTAAATCAGGTATTTTTTCGGAATTATTAAAGGTGTATTCTACGCGGCTGACTATTTCTCCATTCCGTAATTTTTCGATATCTGCAGCAAAAGCTTGGTCGTCGATGGCACTAGGTAAGTCGAAATTCTCGATCCCGTTGTGGTCCTTTGTCTGCTGGTCAATCGGTCGATAGTAATTGTCTTGAGATAAAAGACAGATGTCATCAGACTTGAACTGTTCCATTAATCGGCTTAAGAAGAGGGTTTTACCCGAGGCGCTACCTCCGGTGATACCGATAATAAAGGGACGTTCGATTGTTGACATAGGTGTTTAATTCGGATGCAAATTTGCGAAAAGGTTTTTATTTAAGCTAAAAAACGCTTTTCATTTTCGGAATTTCAGATACACCGCTACCTCATCTTTCGTCTTCGTCGCTACATAGTGAAAGCCGCCTTGAGTGAATTCGGATATGATTTCATTTTCAAAAAATAAATCTTTTCCGCAGCCTTCGTGTTGTAATCGGTGGTATTTGGATACTTCTTCTTCGATGATCACAATTCCGCCGTCATGTAAGGCGTTGTGAATTTTCGCTAGCATAGCGGGACGATCTTCGAATTCATGCCAGGCGTTAAAGATCCAAATTTGGTCTTTTTCTGCTATTTTATCCGGATTTAATTCGACCTCCGTTCTCCAAGTCAATCCAGTTTTTTCGGTGAAATAGGCGATGCTTTCATCGATATCCTCTTTTTCTACTAAGGGATCTACAAAGGCCATTTTCTTCGCTGGATAATGCAGGCATAGACTTACTTCCCACCAGCCATATCCACACCCGATCGAAGCAATATCATCCTCCTTTTGCCAAAGCGCAAATTCGTAGAATTCTTTCATAGACCCGCAATTTAAGGTATATTTGGTCAATAAAATAAAACAAGATGGCTATTTTTATTGCTCCTACGGCTAGTGTAATGGGCCGCGTTTTCATCTCCAAAGACGTATCCGTTTGGTATGGTGCTGTCATTCGAGCAGATGTCGAGGAAATACATTTAGGAGAAGGCTGCAATATTCAAGATAATGCAGTTTTGCATGCGGATGAGGGGGATAAAACGATCATTGGTCCGCAGGTGACGGTGGGACATGGTGCGATCGTACATGGTGCGGAAATAGGCGAGGGGAGTTTAGTGGGGATGCAGGCGACGGTGTTGAATAGGGCCAAAGTAGGCAAATTCTGCCTCATCGGAGCCCATGCTCTCGTGACGGAAGGAATGGAAATTCCGGATTATTCCCTTGTTTTAGGAACCCCCGCTAAAGTTGTAAAAACCTTAAATGAAGATCAAATCAACCGACTGAAATTTGGTCCTCCGCACTATGTCAAAATGGGTGCAGAACACAAAGCCGACAAATTTCCCTTATTAACCGCAGCTGACTTCGAATAATGGAACTCGTAATCATTAGACACGCCCATGCTGGTCCCTATACTGACGATGACAAAGGTCGACACTTGTCTGAGCGGGGAATCGAAGAGGCTTTATTATTAGGCGAATGGATGCATTTGAAGCAATTTCCTGCTGGATTTTGGCTTATATCTGATGCCATTCGTACCCGCGAAACGGCTGAATTACTGGGTAAACCCTTTTCGGAGTTTGAATTATCTGATTTTTGGTATGTCTCTAGTGGCCCGGACTATCTGCTTGAAATCGCAAAGCGTACCGAACCAGTTCTCTATTTAGTGGCTCATAATCCCTCCGTTTCCTACCTCGCCTCTTATCTATCCGGTGAAATGATCCAAATGGAAACCGCCGGATGTGTATATTTACAATTCCCTGGGCTAAGTTCTTGGTCTGAAATCTCGAAAGGCTCAGGATCTATACTACATCAACTATGAACAAGAATCAAAAGATTTTTCGCTGGGTATTGATCTTATTTACGCTGCTGATGATTGCGTTGGCGGTGCAGATGGCGAGTAATACAACGGCCCCCTGGAATAAGAAATCGAGTTTAAAATCTCAAAATCGTGCTGCGCAATGATTTTTTAGATTTCAAACTCGATTTCTATCGAGAGAGCTAGAAAATTATACGCATAAAAAAAGTGGCTGATTCCCCTTTTTTATACTTTAACAGTCAGAGGTAGTTTTTAAGTTTTGAATTCTATAAATCATTGCAAAGCACGATTTCAGAATTCAAAACTTATAAAACGCTTGCAATATGACGAAGGTGGTGAGTACAATGCCACGCATAAATCCCTAACACCTTATCCATCGTATAGGTAATCCCTCTTTCTGGATGTAGGTAGGTCCTTTTCCAATCTTCCTCTTTTAATGTTTCCATTAAGTATACCCAACGTAAATGGATGTAGCGTAAGCCTTCGATGGACCAAGCAATAGGAGCTTCGTTTCCGTCTGGCATCACAGCCCAATCATTCTCATCGTATGGTTTGATGGTAGGGTTGTCCTCGGTAAGCGCCATTTTGAAACGAATGTAGCTGTTCATGTGGCTGTCCATCAAATGGTGGATCACTTTGCGAGCTGACCAGCCGCCCTCGCGGTAAGGCTTTTCTAACAAGGTTTCGTCTACGTCTTTTAATAGAGCGGCTAAATCATCGGGAGTGTTCGCGATTACCTTAATCCATTCCGCTCTGATTTCTGGCGTAATGACCTCCGGATTTTTATATTTCCCAATCGGATACTGTAATGGATTTAGTTCTGTGCTAGACATTGGTGTAGAATTTAGTGATTTCGATGGCTGCCTCTCTTGTGTGTGCGATCAAAGGATGAACACCCGTTTTGATGGCTTCTAACATTTCTTTGGCAGAGTCTTTTCCAAGATGTGCAACGTGCAAATTGAGTAAAGTTTCGCCTTCTTCGATTTCCAAAGGAGTGCAAACGCGAACGTTCTCCGTTCCTAATGCCGCAAGTTCTGCCGCTTGACTTTTTACAGCCTGGAAGCTCGCTTCTAAAGCCTCTTCATTTGCGCCGCTGATCTCTAGAACTTGAATATCACGCGCTGCTTTCGCTTGTAAAGAGGTTGCAATTGCCTCATCCAAAGCAACTAATTGCTGGCGAAGGAAATGGTAATTTTTTCCAGTTCTTAATCGCTCGCGGATGGATTGACGGATGAAGTAGGTTAATGAATCTGTCACATTTAGCCCAATTTCGGCCATTTGCTTGAAGATTAATGAGCTAGGGGACATGCCCGGAATCGTATTGGGATCGTGTAAAACAACAATGCCATTTTTGTCTAAGAAACCATCGATACGTGTACAAACCCCAAAACCTAAGTCTTCAAAAGCCTGCTTCACTTGTGCTTGAATCACTTGAAGGTGGGCTAAGCTCGCGTGCATTGGGATGCGCTTGCGCGTTAATTTCGATTTGTATTTGGCATTAAAATCAAACACTTCTACTGAGTCGTCGATGACAATCTCCGTAGGAGGAAGGGCAACCGCCTCGCCTGATGGAGTTTGAATCACACCACAGCTGAATTCGTTCCCGTTCACAAAGGATTCGAGTAAAATGGCATCCTCCGAATGAATCGATTGAATGCTAGCTTTTGTCACTGTATGTGTGAAATAGTCGCGAAGGGCGGTCAATAATGCCGAAGGATGGTGATAAACTTGTTTTTGGAATACGACTGGGAAGCCGATTCCTTCGTCTAGGTTGACCATTTTTTGCAACAAAGCAACTTGGTCATCCTCAGTTAATGTTAACCAATCCTCGCGGTAGATTTCCTCGATGAAAAGACATTTTTTGATGGCTTTATCGAAAACTTCTAACTGATCTTCTTTCACGAAAGCTAGGCCGATGGAAGAACCTTGGTGTGGAGCTTTGGCCACAAAAGGAATACCAATTTCCTTCTTAATTTGCTCAAAAAGGGTTTCTCTGCCGTATTTCGTATAATCGTCTCGTTGAAGTACGAAGAATTTCTTCTCTAAACCAACGGATTTCTTGAGCCACTCATTTTGCTTGGCCTTATCAATACCGATCGCCGATCCTAAAACACTAGGGCCAGAATACGGAATGTTGTACCACTCTAAAAGTCCTTGGATACTGCCATCTTCTGCTCCAGGGCCGTGCATGGCGATGAAGGCAAAGTCAAAATGGGATGCAAAATCAGCCGGTTGAATGATCGTTCCCACTTCTTTTAGTAAGGCTGTCGCATCTGCCTCAGGCAAAGATTCGATATAAACGTTGAAAGGCGCGGTTTGAAGGCGTTTTGGTGGATAAAAAGAACGAATCGATTCCTCGAAAATAAGTTCTTCTTTGATCAAGATGAAGTTGCCTAAGCTATCCACGAAAACGGGGATGGGCTGAAACAAGGCCTTATTCAAGTGAGCCATAGCGGTTTTACCCCCTAAAAAACTGATTTCCCGTTCACGCGCGGGGCCGCCAAAAAATATTCCTATCCGCATCATATGCCTATTAGGGTTTTACTTCTTCTACTGCTGTTATTTCTGGGACATCCCTGCGGATGGCCTCTTCTACCCCTGCTCTAAAAGTCATCGCTGACATATTGCAGGACTGGCAATTGCCTGTTAAGCTTAGTCTCAACACATTATCTGCGGTGATTTCTGTAATTTCTACATTACCACCATCCGCAACTAAATAGGGGCGAATGCTGTCTAGCGCGGTTTGTATGCGGGAATATAAAGGATGATTTTCCATATTAGGAGGCTTGTTTCGCGTTAGAAATGGCAACCTGTTGTGCTAAATTAGCGGCGATGGAAGCAAAAGCATCAGCGCTAGGACCTTCGCTCGAAGCAATTGGCTTCCCTTCGTCACCCGCCTCGCGAATGGCCTGTATTAATGGAACCTCACCTAAGAAAGGAACGGCATATTTTTCTGCTAATTGCTTTCCGCCATCTTTACCGAACAAGTAGTATTTGTTTTCCGGTAATTCTGCCGGTGTGAAATAGGCCATATTCTCCACTAAACCTAATAATGGCACATTGATTCCGGCTTGCTTAAAGAAGGCTAAACCTTTGGTCGCATCAGATAAGGCGACTTTTTGAGGAGTCGTCACAATCACCGCACCGGTTAATTTAATCAACTGCACCAGTGTTAAATGGATGTCTGATGTTCCAGGAGGAAGGTCGATTAATAAGTAGTCTAATTCATCCCAGTTTGTATCGCCAAAAAACTGACGCAAAGCCTGCGTCATCATCGGACCTCTCCAAGGTACTGGACTTTCTGTAGGAGCTAAAAAGCCCATCGAAATCATCTTGATGCCATATTGCATGATGGGTTGAATGCGATTCTTGCCATCAACTTCTGTCACGAGTGGTTGCAAATCTTCTGCCCCAAACATCACCGGAATCGAAGGCCCAGAGATATCTGCATCTAGGATTCCGACCTTAGCTCCCGCATTTTTCAAGGCCATCGCTAAGTTTGCCGTTACAGTTGATTTACCTACTCCACCTTTACCAGATGCTACGGCAATCACGTTTTTAACTCCCGGAATTAAGGGGTCTTTAGACGTTAAGGTGGTCACCTCGGCCGTCATATTAATCACGATTTTGAGGTCTGGATGCACTAAATTGTGAATTGCATCCTCGCAATCTTTTCTAATCTTCTCTTTTAGTGGACAAGCTGGAGTCGTTAAAACGACTGTGAAGCGAACTTCACCCACGCCTAATTCCACGTCTTTAATCATGTTCAAGGTCACTAAATCCTTCTTTAGGTCAGGCTCTTGAACGGTGCTTAGCGCACCTAGTATAATATCTTTGCTTACGCTTAATTCTCCCATGAATCTCTTTTCCTTTTCAAACCTCAAATATAGGTGTTTTTTATTTCATGCGCGACGTATTCGGCGATTTTGCACGTATCTATTTCTTGGTATTTTTCATCATTTAATTCTGCCAAAAGCACCTCCAACACCCGACGGTGATCGATCAATTTAGCGGGGTGGGGCCGATGACCAAGCGTTCGGTAAATGGAATCCCATTTTTTCGAAATGGAAATCAGTTCTGTATCAAAGTACGTTGTTTTAAATCTTTCCCAAATATAATCCTGCGCCTGCTCATTCGGATGAATGAGGTCTGCTTCATAAAAACGGTAGTCCCTTAATTCATCCAGCATAATCTCGTAAGCCGGGAAATAATGGACGTTTTCAAAGTGTTTAGAAACGATATCTGCTGCAAGACGTAGCGTGGATTTAGAAACTTGATTTTCCAGCATGCCGTCTTTCGTGTGTCGAACGGGGGAGACGGTTAGTACCACTTGGGTGGTAGAGGGGAGAGTAGAGAGTAGAGAACAGAAGTTTTCCACGATCTCATTCACTGTCGAAAGTCTCTTTTCGAAACGATCTGCCGGCATCTTGTGGCAGTTAGCCACTGATTTATTTAGATGTTTGTCAAAATAACTAAATGATGTTCCCCAGGTCAGGAGCAGAAAGTCGGTTTCAACGATAAAGTTCGATACTTCGGTGCTTACTGATCGCACATCATCCAGCAACGCATCCGAAGTAGTTGCTGTAAATATAGAATGGTAATCCGGATGCAAAAAATACCCACTTTGTTCGTAAACCTCCTCTGAAACGGTTCCCGAAAGAGCCCGCGTTATAGCAAAAGGGTGAAATAGAGTTCCAAAAGGCTGCGCCTTCACTTCTAAAGGCAATAAGCTCAATCGCGCACCCATGGAGGCTGAAAAACAAGAACCCATGGTCAGCACCTTGCTCCGATGATTCATCAGAACAGGTGCTACAGGAATGGGAAATGGGGTGGTTAACTGCATTATTTTACGGAAGCGGCCCAGGCGTTCATTTTGGTCTCCAATACATCCAGAGGCATATTTCCATCTTTTAATAGTTCGTCATGGAAATCAGATAACTTGAATTTAGAGCCCATTTCTTTCGTTAAGCGCGCGCGAATCTCGCGAATTTTCAGAGCACCTATTTTATAACTCAATGCTTGTGCCGGGATGGCCATATAGCGCTCGATTTCGGCGATGGTACCTTCTTCGCTTAAGGGTTCGTTGTCCATCATAAACTTGATGGCTTCTTCGCGCGTCATGTTTTTCGAGTGCATGCCGGCATCGACTACGAGTCTGATGGCCCGGTGCATTTCATCGCCTAAGGCGCCCATATATTGGTACGGATCAGTGTAAAGGCCTAATTCTTTGCCTAAACTTTCGGCGTAAAGAGCCCATCCCTCTGCATACGCAGAGTTTCCTCCAAAGCGGCGGAACTTAGGTAAGTCGCTATTCTCTTGCTGCAAACTCACTTGGTAGTGGTGTCCAGGAATGGCCTCATGTAAAAATAGGCTTTCCATTCCGGAGGTCGTGTTGAATTTTTTAGCGTCCAAAATAGGTACATAGAAAATACCTGGCCGTGTTCCATCCTCAGAACCTTGGAAATATTCTGCAGAAGCCGAAGCTGCGCGGAAAGCCTCCGTCTGGCGAATCTCAAATGGTGTTTTAGGCACTCGACCAAACATCGTCTTCAATGATGGCTCCATCTTTTTGTGAATGGCATGGAAGGCAGCTAATACCTCAGCAGGCGTCTTATAGGGGTAGAATTTAGGGTCCGTCTTCATGTAGTTGAAGAATTCTGCCAAAGTTCCCTTGAAACCCACCGCATTTTTCGTCTTCTCCATTTCCGTCCGAATGCGTTTTACTTCGCTCAAGCCCGTTTGGTAGATTTCATCCGCCGGCTTGTCCGTCGTCGTTAACACGCGAATCAAATACTGGTAATACGTATCCCCATTTTTTAATGCACCTATTCCAGTACTAGTTCTAGCTTTAGGTAGATATTCGTTTTGTAAAAAAGCGGCTAGGCGCGCATAAGCAGGAAGAACTTCGTTTTGAATGGCCGTCGTATATTCTGCCGTAAAACGCTTTTTATCTGCATCGGAAAAGGACGCTGGGAATTGCTTTAAAGGACCATAAAAAGTCGATTCCTTGATGTCTTTTACCGCGAAGGCGGTAAGTTGAGGGATGATTTTAACCACCAAAGCACGAGGTAATACATAATCCTGAGCCATACCTTTACGGAAGTAAACGATCGACGAGTCTAAATAGGTTACGCCTTTTTTCATTCGTTTCTCCCAGTTTTCGTAGTCTTTTACGGTCTTGAAAGGTTGAATAACCTGGCCGGATCCTAATTGAGCGAAGCTTAAATGAAAGCCATAAAACTGATTCAATGGCGTTAAATTATCGGGATAAGTCAAGCCCTCTAATCCTAATTTGATATCACGCGTTAGTAAATCATAGGTGATTTGATCGTTCGCATTTAAATTTTCCCGGTTTATACCGGCTAGAGACGTTTGGTATTTTTCTAAAACCGATTTGACTAAAGCACGGTGGCTGTCCGTAAAATCGATGTTTAATTGATCATTATAGCGGTTATCGCCGTTTGCTGTGGCAGAACTTGGATTGAGTTTTAATTGCTCTTCGTAATAATCGCCTACAATCTTAGCGAGTTCAGAGGAAGGTTGTTCGTTCTTTTTGCAAGTGAAAAAGGCGAATACTAGGCTTAAATAGAGGAGTTTTTTCATGGTTTATTTGCTGATTTTAGAGGCAATTTACGTAAATTGGTCATTGCATTTATAACTAAGTAGAAAATAATACCTTAAAGAAATTAGTATGTCAGGAATGGGAGCGGAGCGCGCGCGTTTACAATTACGAAACGATAATAAAGGTTGGAAAAAATGGGGTCCTTATTTGACGGAACGTCAGTGGGGTACCGTGAGAGAGGATTATTCTGCCCATGGGAATGCTTGGGGGACGATTACGCACGATATGGCGCGTTCTAAAGCTTACCGTTGGGGAGAAGAGGGGATTGGGGGTATTTCAGATAATAAACAACACGTTTGCTTTGCTTTTGCTTTTTGGAATCACCGGGACCATATCCTGAAAGAGCGTTTCTTCGGGTTAACGGGTGCAGAATCAAATCACGGAGAGGATGTAAAAGAACTCTATTATTACCAAGATTCGACTCCGACGCATTCGTATCAAAAGATGCTATACAAGTATCCTCAGCAGACATTCCCCTATCAAAAACTGATCAATGAGTCGAAAAAGCGCAATCGATTAGAGCCGGAATATGAGCTTTTAGATACGGGTGTTTTTGACAATAATGAATACTTCGATATTTCGATTGAATACGCGAAGGCGGATGAACAAGATATTTTAATTAAAGTAACGGTTGAGAATCGCTCGAAAGTGGCGGCACCTATCACGGTTTTGCCCACTATCTGGTATCGAAATACCTGGTGCTGGGGCTATGAAAAGTATAATTATAGACCACTTCTTACTGGAGTGGGTAATTCCTTCATCGAAGTAGATCATCGCGTGGTGGGGCGTTTTAAATTATATGCGGAGGACGCGGATGAGTTTCTTTTCTGCGATAATGAGACAAACTTTAACCGCTTACACAATTCAGATAATATTTCTCATTTTACTAAGGATGGGATTAACGAGTACATCGTCAATAAAAACAAGCACGCGGTAAATCCGAACCACATAGGGACGAAGGCTTCCGTAAAATATACCGACAAAATTCCAGCGGGAGAGAAGAAGGTCTATCGTTTGCGTTTGAGTAATGTCACACAACGAGAGCCATTTGCAGATTTTGACCAAATTTTTACTGACCGCATCATCGATGCCGATCAATTCTACGCGGAATTACAGAAGGGCATTGAGGATGAAAATTTGCGTTCGTTGCAACGCCAGGCTTATGCCGGGATGTTGTGGACGAAGCAATGGTACTATTATAATGTATTCGAGTGGATTAAAGGTGATCCGTCCATGCCGAAGCCGGATGCGAGCCGTAAAAATGGCCGAAATAGCACCTGGAGGCATATGTATGCAGCGAATATTTTGTCGATGCCGGATAAGTGGGAGTACCCGTGGTTTGCGGCGTGGGATTTAGCGTTTCATACGCTGCCTTTGGCTAGATTAGATCCTGATTTTGCCAAAAGACAGCTCGCCGTTATCCTCCGCGAATACTATATGCACCCGAACGGCCAAATTCCGGCCTACGAGTGGTCTTTCTCCGATGTGAATCCCCCGGTTCACGCCTGGGCAACCTGGAAAGTCTACGAGATTGATAAAGAAATGAATGGCGGAAAAGGGGACGTGGTCTTCTTGGAACGTATTTTCCATAAGTTATTATTGAACTTCACCTGGTGGGTAAACCTAAAAGATGAAGGAGGAAACAATATTTTTGGTGGTGGATTTTTAGGGATGGATAACATCGGGGTATTCGATCGCTCCGCTCAATTACCTACGGGAGGTCACTTAGAACAAGCGGATGGAACGGGCTGGATGGCCATGTATAGCTTGAATATGCTGCGCATTGCCTGTGAAATCGCCATTGAAAATCCCGTTTATCAGGACATGGCCTCGAAATTTTTCGAGCACTTCTTGCACATCGCGGGTGCGATGCAGTCCATCGGTGGAGATAAATTGAATCTGTGGGACGAGGACGATCAATTCTATTATGACATGTTGCATAAAGAGGATGGGTCGGCAGAATTATTAAAGGTCCGTTCAATGGTAGGATTGATTCCATTATTTGCGGTAGAGACCTTGACATCAGAAATGCTAGAAAAATTACCGGCCTTTAAGCGCCGAGTAGAATGGGTATTGAATAACCGGCCAGACCTCGCGAATTTGATTTCGCGTTGGTACGAGCCTGGAAAAGGGGAGACTCGTTTGCTTTCGATTTTGCGTGGTCACCGGATGAAGATGATCATGAAGCGGATGTTCGATGAGACAGAATTCTTGTCAGATTTTGGTATTCGTTCTTTGTCCAAATTCCACAAAGAGAACCCCTACAAATTTGCCTACGAAGGCGGTACGCTGCAGGTAGATTATACACCGGCAGAGTCTACGGGCGATATGTTTGGGGGGAATTCGAACTGGCGTGGACCTATTTGGTTCCCGATGAACTACTTGATTTTGGACTCCTTATCGAAATTCTCTGACTATTATGGATCAGATTACGAGGTGGAATTCCCAACGAATTCAGGGGAAATGATGAATATTAAAGACGCTGCGCGCGGTGTATCTGAACGTTTATTAGCCATGTTCGTGCCTGGAAAAGACGGAAAGATCCCGATGTATGGGGAGTATAAGAAGTTCGAAGACCCACATTTTAAAGATTCACACCTCTTCTTCGAATACTTCGACGGAGATACCGGAAAAGGATTAGGCGCAAATCACCAAACAGGTTGGACGGGCTTAATCTCCGAAATAATCAGACAACTACATGGCAAAAACTAGTCCAGAAGAAAACTTTGCGGCCCTTGGCTTAACCCTTCCACCAGCCCCTAAACCGCTCGGAGTTTACAAGCCGGGTTTACGAGTAGATCATTTCTACTATGTGTCTGGTCATGGAACGGTGCAGACGGATGGGTCTTTGATCATCGGACGCATTGGAGTAGATCTGGATATAGAGGAAGGTAAATTAGCGGCGCGCCAAGTAGGCTTAGCGATTTTGGCGACCTTAAAAGCGCAATTAGGCTCCTTGAATCGCATTAAACGGGTCATCAAAGTCTTAGGAATGGTGAATGCGACAGACGATTTCTTGCGTCATCCCTATGTCATCAACGGATGCAGTGAATTGTTCGCCCAGGTTTGGGGAGAAGAAAATGGCATCGGTGTACGTTCCGCAGTGGGAATGGGGTCTTTGCCAGATAATATTCCGGTTGAAATCGAGGCTATTTTTGAGCTAAACGATTAAGCAGAGATTTCTAACATCGCTTTCAAGGCCTTGTAGGCAGGAACGCGTGTTTCCTCTGCTAAATTGATCTCCGGTAATTCGTAATACAAGGCATTATACAATTTCTCCAGTGTATTCATCTTCATGTATGGGCATTCACTGCATGCGCAGGTGTTTTGCTCATTCGCAGGAGCCGGAATCAAATGCTTGTGCGGAACCGATTGTTTCATCTTGTGCAAGATACCAGCCTCCGTCGCCACAATGAAAGTTGAATTAGGCGATGTTTCCACGAATTTCAAAAGAGCCGTCGTAGATCCTACATAATCCGCTTCTTTCAATATAACCTCCTTGCATTCAGGATGGGCAATCAAAAGGGCATCTGGATATTCTTGCTTCAATACCGCTAATTTCTCTAATGAAATATCGATGTGGACCATACAAGCGCCTTCCCAAAGAATCAGCTCACGTCCCGTCTTGTGCGCCACATAGCGACCTAAATTCGCATCTGGAGCGAAGATAATTTCGCGATCTGCCGGGATTGACTCTACGATTTGTACCGCATTAGAAGAGGTACAAATGATGTCTGTCATCGCCTTGATATCAGCCGAACAGTTGATATAAGAAACCACCACAGCGTTCGGGTGCTTTGCCTTTAATGCAGCAAATTCAGCGACAGGCACCGAATCCGCCAAAGAGCAACCCGCATTAAAATCGGGAACCACTACTTTTTTCGTCGGATTTAAGATTTTAGCCGTTTCTCCCATGAAGTGAACGCCACAAAAGACGATTAAATCTGCCTCCGTTTTTTCTGCCGCCTGCGATAAACCCAAACTATCACCCACGTAATCCGCCAATTCTTGGATCTCTCCATCCACGTAATAATGCGCTAAAATCACCGCGTTTTTTTCCTTCTTTAAGCGTTGGATTTCGGTAATTAATTCCACGCCCTTAGGTGTAGAACGGGCAATGTAGCCCACGGAGGTAGCTTCGTCTATTAAATTCATTTCGCTTTTAAGCTTAAATCTAAACTCTTCACTTGGTGGGTTAAAGCCCCCACGGATATGTAATCAACTCCGGTTTCGCCGTAGGCGCGGAGTGTTTTTTCAGTTATTCCACCAGACGCCTCTGTGATAAAGCGTCCGTTAATTTTGCGAATCGCATCGCGGAGGCGATCGGGCGTAAAATTGTCTAGCATGATGCGTTGAACGCCACCAATGGCTAAAACTTCGTCTAGCTCGGTTTCGTTTCTTACCTCGATTTCAATTGCTAAAGGACTGGCTAGGGTTTTGTTATAGGCAAAGGATTTTTCCAAAGCCTGCTTAATCCCTCCCGCAAAATCCACATGATTATCCTTGATCAAAATCATGTCAAACAAACCGTAGCGGTGATTCACCGCGCCGCCTATTTTACAAGCCCATTTTTCCGCTAAACGGAAATTAGGCGTAGTCTTTCTCGTATCTAATAGTTTCGCTCGAGTGCCTTCAAGTATAAGGACCAAAGATCGTGTGTACGTTGCAATGCCAGACATACGCTGCATGCAATTCAATACTAAACGCTCAGCTTTCAAAATCGATTGTGAGGAACCGCTAACTTCTAAAACAACTTGACCTGGTTCGATCCAAGTGCCATCTGGAATGAAAACCTGCACTTGAAGGGCAGCATCTACTTCCTTGAAAATAGCCAGGGATAATTCCACTCCTGCTAAAACACCGCGATCTTTTACCTTTAATTCTGCCGTACCCGTAGCCTCAGCTGGAACAGTAGAAAGGGAAGTGTGATCGCCATCACCCACATCTTCCCGAAGGGCTGATTGAATGAAAGCTTGAACATAAGACGGCTCTGTGTAGTCGAACATAGGGATGTTTTATCGCCCCAAAATTACGAAAATTACCGGGAGAATTGATTTCTAAGAAAAATATCCTATTTTTGTTACTTACAATGCAAAAGAAGGTTAAAATATCCCATCTCATTCTGTTTATCCCCGTGCTGTTTTGGCTCGTGGCTAAACCTATCTCGCTGTTTGCAGTAGAGACGAGTGCAGTGAAGACGGAGAAAACTTCGAAGCAAACTATCGTGAAAGCGGAACAGCATGTTTATCAGGCTGCAACGAACTTACAACTCGATTTTCCACAAGATTGGAATTTCACAAGCCCTACGGAATTCTTCGTAGCGCGCTCTCTTCAAGCGATTAAATTGCCTGCATTCACTCACCGCACGCAATTCTTACGAATTTTATTTACCCAGTTTATCGCCACTCTGGCGCCGTGAGGCACAGTTGTCAGTCGACAGTGGGCAGTTGGCAGTAGCCAGTGGGCAGTTGTAAGTGGGCAGTGGTATGTTGTCAGTATTAAGCAAACATTCACCATTCACCATCTACCATTCTTCCGCCATTTACCACTTACCACTCACCATTTACCATTCATTTACCATTTACCATTCACCATTTATCATTTAAATCATGCGTTACAAAAGTGCCATAATTTGGCTGTCTACGATTATTTCAGCCTTATGTATTTTCTTCCTATCGTTTACGTGGAAGTCTAATCAATTAAAAGAAGAAGCTATCAAGTATGCCACTACGGCGGATGGCAAAATAGATGCAGCGAAGCGTTTGCATTTCATTGATTCCCTTTGGAAACAACCGGTATATATTGGATATACGTTACAAGAAGTGACTCAGTATGCTTTGCAAAAAGGCCTTGACTTAGAAGGTGGTTTGCACGCGGTTTTAGAGGTTTCTCCAGCAGAAATCTTGCGTGCTTTATCTGGAAAGTCGAACGATCCGGCATTTGAGAAAGCATTAGCAGCGGCAGGTGCGGCGCAAGCCACTTCGACGAAATCGTTTAACGAATTGTTCTACGAAGAATTCGCGAAGGCGGCTCCTAACCAAACTTTGGCATCTGTATTCGCTAATTCAGTGAACCGTGGCAAAATCTCGTCTACATCATCTGATTCTCAAGTGAAGAAAGTGATTGATGCGGAGATCGACGGTGCGGTAGATCGCGTTTACAAGATCATCCAAGCACGTATCGATAAATTCGGTGTAGCTAACCCGAACATCCAGCGTCTTCCAGGTACGAACCGTATTCAGGTGGAATTACCAGGTGTGGAGAACCCAGAGCGTGCCCGTAAATTATTGTCAGGTGCAGCGAAATTAGAGTTCATCGAGTGTTATGAATTGAATGAATACGGCGGAGGCTTAAATGCTTTAGGCGCTTTATTAGATAAGGAAGCGAAAGCTCCAGTGGCAGCTGCACCAGCAGCGGCAACGGCGGCGAAGGATACGGCTGCGAATGCTTTGGCAAACAAATTAGCGGCAGCTCCAGCTACGAAGGATTCAGGAAAAGCGAAAGCTGATACGTCTGCAGGTTCTGCTTTAACGAAGTTATTCTTGCCATTAGGAAATAACATCGGTGTTTATGTAAAAGATACGGCTCGCGTGAATGCTTTATTCGCTCGTGCTGAGGTGAAAGCGATGTTCCCTGCGAACTTAACGTTTGCTTGGGCAGCAAAAGGAATTCCTGCAAAGAACGGGGATGAAATTTTAGCTTTAGAAGCTTTGAAAAAAGGCGAAGGCCAATCAGCTCCTTTAGAGGGTGATGTGATTACAGATGCAGCGCAAGATTTCGATCAAGCGGGTCGTGCAGAAGTAACGATGGCGATGAACGGAACAGGTGCTCGTATTTGGAAAAACTTAACAGGTGCTAACATTGGACGTCGTATCGCGATCGTTTTAGATGGTTATGTGTATTCTGCTCCAGTGATCAACGGGGAGATTCCAGGTGGTCGTTCTTCAATCTCAGGTAGTTTCTCTGTAGAAGAGGCGAAAGACTTAGCGAACGTATTGAAAGCAGGTAAATTACCAGCTCCTACCCGTATCGTGGAAGATGCGTTCGTAGGCCCTTCATTAGGTGCGGAAGCAATCAACCAAGGTTATTTATCGATGGCACTGGGTTTATTATTAGTGATCGTGTTTATGATTGGTTACTATGGTACGCCAGGTTGGATGGCGAATTTAGCCTTGTTCTTTAACGTATTCTTTATCGCAGGTGTTTTAGTCCAAATCCAAGCGGCTTTAACCCTTCCAGGTATCGCAGGTATCGTTTTAACACTAGGTATGGCGGTCGATGCAAACGTATTGATTAACGAGCGTATCCGCGAGGAATTACACAAAGGCAAAGGATTGCTAGATGCGATTAACATTGGTTATGAGAAAGCCTTGAGCGCGATTTTGGATGGAAACATCACGACGGTATTGATCGGTGTGATCTTGATTATCTTCGGTTCTGGTTCTGTAAAAGGTTTCGGTGTGACACTTTGTATCGGTTTAGTTACGTCAGTATTTACATCGGTATACATTTCTCACATCTTAATTGATTGGATGGCAAAACGTCAAATCAAGGCTGGTAAAGAGAAAGAGATGACATTCGAGACATTCATTTCGCGTGATCTTTTCAAAGGAATGAACTTCGACTTCATTGGAAAGCGTAAGTATTCGTACTGGTTCTCTTGGGGATTAATCTTAGCGGGAGGTATCGTTTTATTCATGCAAGGTGGATTTAACTTAGGTGTGGATTTCAAAGGTGGTCGTTCATACGTAGTTGAATTCAACCAAGCGGTTCCGACGGATAAGGTAAAGCAAGCGTTAACGGATGATTTTGGTGGAAAAGGAGTGGAAGTGAAGACTTTCAACGGTCCTACGAAATTAAAAGTGACTACGTCTTACTTAGTGGAAGATGAGTCGATCACGGCTAATAATACGGTTCGTACGGCATTAGAAACGGGATTGAAACAATTCTCGGCACAAGGTCCTAAGGTTCTTTCGGAGTCCAAAGTAGGAGCAACAGTGGCCGATGATATTTTAACACAATCATTTGTGTCGATCTTCTATGCTTTAATCGCGATCTTTATTTACATCTTGATTCGTTTCCGTAAGTGGCAATATTCATTAGGTGGTATTGTTGCCTTAGTTCACGATACCTTAGTGGTATTAGGAATGGTAGGTATCGTTCGTTTATTCGGTTTCGAATTAGAAGTGGATCAAGTATTCATTGCAGCGGTATTAACGGTGATTGGTTATTCAATTAACGATACCGTGGTAGTATTTGACCGTATCCGTGAGGAGATTGGTTTGGATGCTGATTTAGGAAATAAGGCCTTGATGATTAAGACCATCAATGAGTCGATTAACCATACGATGTCTCGTACGGTAATGACGGCGACTACAGTATTCTTAGTAGTAACGGTGTTATTATTCTTTGGTGGTGACGTGTTAAGAGGTTTCTCTTTCGCGATGTTTATTGGGGTTGTTTTCGGAGCGTACTCGTCTATTTTCGTGGCGGCGCCTATCGTGATCGACTTTGGAACTTCGAAGAAAGAAAAGAAATAGTTTTATTGCCGGCTGATCGTTTGATTGGCCGGTTTTTTTATATTTCATCAAATAAATTACGATTATGAACAACAGCATTTGGAGAAAGAAACCGATGCATATGTTTGAGCAAGACATGCAAAAAAGCGAGCTCAAGCGTGTATTAGGTAAATGGAGTTTAACTGCGATCGGTATCGGTGCGATTATCGGTGGTGGAGTTTTCGTATTAACAGGTACAGCAGCGCATTACCACGCAGGACCAGCTTTGGCTATTTCCTTCGTGATTGCGGGTATTGGCTGTATTTTTGCGGCACTTTGTTATGCAGAGTTTGCAGCGATGTTACCGGTAGAAGGTAGTGCCTATGCTTATGCTTACGGTACTGTAGGAGAGTTATTTGCATGGATTATCGGTTGGGGATTAATCCTCGAATATGCGATGGGTGCGATGACAGTCGCCGTGAGTTGGTCGGGTTATTTTAACAAGCTCCTCCATCTCTTTGGGGTACATTTACCAGCGAATTTAACGAATGATCCCGTTTCCTTTGGAGGTGCTGCGGTGAACTTGCCTGCACTTGTGATCGTGTGGTTTGTGACTTGGATTCTGGTTAAAGGGATCAAAGAAGCAGCTAGCGCGAACAATCTAATCGTAGTGTTGAAAGTGGCCGTGATCTTATTTGTGATCATTATGGGAGCTTTCTACATCGATGTAGCGAACTGGACTCCGTTCATTCCAGAAGAGACTTTAGTGAAGCACGAAAGTGGTGAAATGCTTCCAGCTTATGGCTGGGGTGGTATCATCTCGGGAGCGTCTGCGATCTTCTTTGCTTATATCGGTTTTGATGCCGTTTCTACGCAAGCGGGTGAGGCGATCAATCCGAAGAAAGATATGCCTTTCGCGATCATCGCGTCTCTATTGATCTGTACGGTATTATACATCGCGGTTTCTTTAGTGTTAACAGGTATGATTAACTACAAGGATATCACTGGTGATGCGTTAAAAGCGCCAGTAGCCTTTGCATTTGATGTAGCGGGCCAGCCTTGGGCAGTATTTGTGATCACAGCGGCTGCAACAGCAGGTTTATTATCTGTTATGCTAGTGATGATGTTAGGTCAAACACGTGTGTTCTTAGGTATGGCGAAAGATGGTTTATTGCCAAAGTTCTTCGCAGAAGTTCACCCTACCTTCAAAACGCCTTGGAAATCAACTATTCTAGTAGGAGCAGTTGTTTCTATTGTAGCAGGTTTCACACCGATTTCTTTATTAGGTGATATGACTAGCTTCGGTACTCTGTTCGCCTTTACGATGGTATGTTTAGCGGTATGGATTCTTCGTTTCAGAGATCCGAATCGTGATCGTCCTTTCAAGGTGTCTGGTTTAAATATCGTGGCGCCACTAGGTATCTTAGTGAATACATTCTTAATCTTGAACCTAGGCCGCACAGCGCAAGTATTTGCATTAGCTTGGTTAGTGTTCGGACTAGTGGTTTACTTCTTATACGGTAGACCAAAGTCTCACTTGAATACAAGAGTTTAATTCTCGTGGAGTTAATAAGGAGAGCCGGGGCGACAGCCCCGGCTCTTTTTTTTTGCCTTTTAATTCCCCCATTTTTGGCGTAATTTTGCACCTTGATTTTTAATGAAGAACGAATGAGTCAGATTATAACTGAAATTGCGAAACGTAGAACCTTTGGGATTATTTCTCACCCCGATGCTGGTAAAACCACATTGACGGAGAAATTGCTACTCTTTGGGGGGGCGATCCAAACAGCCGGCGCGGTGAAGTCGAATAAGATTAAGAAAGGCGCGACGTCTGACTTTATGGAGATCGAACGTCAGCGTGGTATCTCGGTCGCGACTTCCGTCATGACCTTCGAATACAATAAATTAAAAATCAACATTCTGGATACGCCGGGTCACAAGGACTTCGCAGAAGACACGTATCGTACTTTAACGGCCGTGGATTCCGTGATTCTGGTTATTGACTGCGTGAAGGGTGTGGAAGAGCAGACGGAGCGTTTAATGGAGGTTTGCCGCATGCGCAAGACCCCCGTGATCATCTTTATCAACAAGATGGACCGCGAAGGACAAAACCCTTTCGACCTTTTGGACGAATTAGAACAAAAATTAGGCATCTCCGTGCGTCCTTTGACCTGGCCGATTAATATGGGCCAAAACTTCAAAGGCGTCTACAACCTCATGGAAAAATCGCTGAATTTATTCTCAGCGAATAAAACCAAAATCGAAAAAGAAGTTGTCGCAGTCGACATCGATTCCGCAGACTTAGACGCTCGTGTAGGAGATCGCGATGCGAACCAATTACGCGAAGACGTGGAATTAATTGACGGAGTTTACGAACCCTTCAATCGAAACGACTATTTATCTGGGGATATCGCTCCTGTATTTTTTGGCTCAGCCGTAAACAACTTCGGGGTACAAGAATTACTCGATACCTTCACCCAAATCGCGCCGTCCACACAAGCGCGTGGCACGGATATCCGTACCGTGGAACCAGAGGAGAAGAAATTCACTGGATTCATCTTCAAAATCCACGCGAACTTAGACCCGAAACACCGCGACAGAATCGCCTTCTTGCGCATCTGCTCTGGTGTCTTTAGACGCAATACCTTCTACCAGCACATCCGCTTAAAGAAGAACGTTCGCTTCGCAAACCCGTATAACTTCATGGCCCAAGACAAAGAGGTCATCGAAGAAGGATTCCCAGGCGACGTAGTAGGTCTTTATGACACTGGTAACTTCAAAATCGGCGATACCCTCACCGAAGGCGAAGTATTAAACTACCAAGGCATTCCATCCTTCTCCCCTGAAATCTTTAAGGAGTTAATCAACCTCGATCCGATGAAGGCCAAACAGCTCGAAAAAGGCATCGACCAATTAACCGACGAAGGAGTAGCCCAATTATTCACCCAACCCCAACTGGGCAATCGCAAGATCGTAGGAACCGTAGGGGATCTACAATACGAAGTAATCCAATACCGTCTAGAACACGAATACGGCGCGAAGTGCCGCTTCGACGGTATGTCTGTCACGAAAGCCTGCTGGATCACTTCCGAGGACCCGAAGAAACTGCAAGAATTCGTCCGCTTAAAAGGCCAAAACATCGCCCAAGACAAAGATGGCAACTACGTGTTCTTAGCCGAATCAGACTGGATTCTCCGCATGAATCAGACGAACAATCCGGAAATTGAATTCCACTTTACGAGTGAGTTTAAGTTAGCATAGAGCATAAAGCACAAAGCATAAAGTAGGAATCTCCTGCGGAGATGACCATATGAAATATTTCTGAATGCATAAAAAATGGGGCCGAAGCCCCTTTTTTATTCCATCTTTGAACTTTGTTCTTTGCTCTTTGAAAATTTAAACAAGACCTAAATCCTCCTGAATCACCCCCACCTTCTTCTGCAATTCTGCATAGACTGTAAAGAAGTCTGCTGCGGAAGCTAAAGGTGCGTTTACAGATACGTAGAACTTGATTTTAGGCTCGGTGCCAGATGGGCGAGCGGAAACTTTAGATCCGTCGGCTAAGATTAGTTGAATCACGTTCGACGCCTCAATGCCTAAGCCTACTTTGATAGGGGAAGTTTCGCCTGTTAATAAGTCAGTAGAAACTAATCCCTCGTAGTCTAACACGCGAACGGGTTTTGAACCTGCCACAGTAGCTGGGACGTTCGAACGCAAGTTGATCATCATTTGTTTGATCTCCTCGGCGCCGGCTTTTCCTTTTTTCGTTAGGGAAATAAGGCCTTCGTAGTAGAAATTGTTTTCTACGTACATCTCCGCTAGGAAGTCGAATAATGATTTGCCTTGGTCTTTCGCGTAAGCGGTTAATTCAGCGATCATGGCACAAGAGGCCACTGCGTCTTTATCGCGTACGGCATCGCCGATTAAATAGCCGTAGGACTCCTCGCCACCGCCTAGGAACTTTTCTTTTCCTTCTAATTCGCGGATAACTTGGGCGATGAATTTGAAACCGGTTAAGGTATTATAGCAAGGCACGCCTTTGGAAGCGCACATTTTGTCGATTAAGTCGGTCGTCACGATAGTTTTCGCGGCAAACTCGTTGCCTTTTAAATCTGATACTTTTAATAAGTAATACAGGATGAGGCTGGCCATTTGGTTCCCGTTTAAAAGGGCCCATTCGCCGTCTGGGCTTTTTACAGCGGCACCCACGCGGTCTGCATCTGGGTCTGTCGCGATCACTAAGTCAGCATCTATGGCTTTGGCCTTATTTAATGCCAAAGTCAACGCTTCCTTCTCCTCTGGATTCGGGTAAATTACCGTTGGGAAATTACCATTCGGTTCCGCTTGCTCTTCCACTACCGTTACGGCCTCGAAACCTAGTAATTGCAAGGCTTGAGGAACTAAGGTAATTCCGGTACCGTGGATAGGAGAGAAGACGATTTTGAGGTCTTTTTGGCGCTTAATCACCTCCGGCTGACGGCAGTTGACTAAAATCGTTTGTAAGTAAGCCTCGTCGATGGAGCCATCTAATAGGTGCAATAAAGCGTCGTTTCCTTCAAATTTGATATCTGCAATGCTCGTAATCGCGTTTACTTCCTTTACGATGTTTTTATCGTGAGGTGCTACGACCTGTGATCCATCTGACCAATAAGCCTTGTATCCGTTGTATTCCTTTGGGTTGTGCGATGCGGTGATCACTAATCCTGCTTGGCAGCCTAGGTGGCGAACCGTGAAGGATAATTGTGGCGTAGGGCGTAAGGCTGGGAATAAAAAGACTTCGATACCGTTCGCTGTGAAAATGTCTGCAGCGATGCGAGTGAATTCAGGCGAGTTATTGCGTGAATCGTGCGCGATGGCTACTTTGATTTTTTGGCCTGGTAATGACGCATTTAAATAGTTCGCAAAGCCCTGTGTAGCAGCGCCTACCGTGTATTTGTTCATGCGATTACAGCCTACACCCATCTCACCGCGCATACCGCCCGTACCGAATTCCAGCGATTTATAGAATGAATCGGTCAAAGTAGTTTGATCACCTTTTGCGATTAATTCCTGTATCGTCGCCTTCGTCGCGGCGTCGTAGGGGCCAGAAAGCCATTGGTCAATGTTTTGTTGTGTGGTCGAATCTAAGGTCATATTACACGGAAATTGTGCCGGTAAACACGTGTTTTGCCGGGCCTATTAAGAAAATATTCGTAAATCCAGAGATGGCATCGCCGTCGAAATTCACGGCTAATTCACCTCCTAGGGTTTTGATTTTAACGGGAGTTTGTACGTTTTGGAAGGTTTTAGCCACTAAAGCTGCTGCCGTCACACCCGTACCGCAAGAATAGGTTTCATCTTCCACGCCGCGCTCATAGGTGCGCACGAAGAGGGTTTGGTCATCTAATTTCTCTACAAAATTAGCATTTGTACCATGGATGGGCTGGTATGCCTCGGAATAGCGAATCGCTGAACCGGTGTTTTTGACATCATAAAACTGCACCTGCTTCGTAAAACGCACGAAATGCGGGGAACCCGTATTCGTAAAATAATCGTCATGGTGTTGCTCGATCCCTTTCACATTCATCATCTGCAGAGAGATGGTTTCTGGATTAATGTAGGCCAAATGTGGTCCATCTACCGCAATAAAATGGGCTTTCTCGGTCACAATGCCTAAATCCGCTGCAAAGCGAACTAAACAACGGCCCCCATTTCCACACATCGTCCCCTCAGTTCCATCTGAATTATAATACACCATGCGGAAATCATAGCCCTCTGCTTCTTGTAAAAGCATAAAACCATCAGCCCCTATCCCAAAACGGCGGTGGCAAAGCAACGCAATCGCCTCCTGATTTAGGTTAAAGGTCTTTGCGCGATCATCGACCACGACAAAATCATTTCCTGTTCCTTGGTATTTATAGAATTGCATACGGCAATTTACGGATTTTAGGCTAAATATCGCTCCTTAATTATCCTAAGGTGGTGTTTTTCATGCCCAGCAATCATCCAAGATAAGGCCCTGGCACTTATGGACTTTCCATTCGCCTGTCCCATTTGATTCCATTGCTTGGTGGAAAGCGAATGTAATAGGAGCGTGGTTGCTTCTCTAGTCGCCTTGTATTGGGCCAAAATATCGTCTACCGATTGTGTCTCGTACTCAGAGGCTATTTGGTATTCGTTTTCATCAAATCCAGGCAGAGCCGTTTTTTCACCTCTGGATATGGCCAAAACCCGATAGGAAAATATCCTTTCTGAATCCACCATATGCCCTAACAAGCCTTTTAGACTCCACTTCCCTGCTTCGTAGGCGAATTCGGCTTGTCCTTTAGCTAAGTTTTCATATAAACTGATTAGTTCATTCGACTGCTTTTTTAAAACCTCGAACAAATTTTCATCTTGGTCAAATCTCAGATATTCAGCGAAATACGGCGCTTTCGGGTATTCATAGCTAGCTGGTAAATGCATATTTTCTTATTTTTTTACCCAAAGGTATTGTTTCAAAGCATAATTTCCCTAATTTTGTGCCACCAATTACAAGACGGTCCGGTAGTTCAGTTGGTTAGAATACATGCCTGTCACGCATGGGGTCGCGGGTTCGAGTCCCGTCCGGACCGCCAACTAAGAGATCAAACAGCTTTTACATAACGTATGAGCTGTTTTTTTTATGCCTTATTAGCCACAGTCGCAAAACAGACACTAAATCTCTAATTTTAACCTGTATCTAGGCT
>Ga0228703_1000020_pt1 | contig 212933 bp, 195 predicted proteins | sample McNCre217_Aug_MG_3_FD_178020 | JGI IMG/M metagenome (GOLD analysis project Ga0228703, IMG submission 178020) | Freshwater microbial communities from McNutts Creek, Athens, Georgia, United States - 29-17_Aug_MG | ecosystem: Environmental > Aquatic > Freshwater > Creek | place: USA: Georgia... | reverse complement strand
CGGGTGATGGTAACGGTCTTGCCAGCTGCGAATACCCAGTCAGCGGTTACGCGCTTGCCCGAGATGTTCAGGTTAGCGTCGGTCTGGCCGAAGGTGTAGGCGCTTGCAGCAGTCTTGGTAACAACTGGGTCACCGTAGCTGATGCTTGCAGTAACGGTAGCGGTACCGATCTGGTCTGCACCGTTTACTAGCTGTACTGCACCCTTGCCGTCTGCACCGGTGGTTAGGGTTACGGTCTGGCCGATGCTCGAAGAAGCGCCAACTAGGTAACCTGCACCAGCAACAGTTGCGGTTCCGGTAACAGCCGAAGCGTTTCCGTACTTGTCAGCCGAGGTGAACTCAACTAGAACAACGCGACCAGAGGTGTAAGAAGCCGAAGCTACTACAGAGCTGATGGTGGTTGCTGCTAGAGGTGCCCACTTGCTAGCGGTCTTGGTAGCCGAAGCTGCACCCGAGGTAACGGTTACATCTGCGGTTCCAGACTTGTGCGAGTAAACCTCGAAGTCAACGTAACCACTTGCATCTGCAAGAACGGTTAGGGTGCCAACTCCGAACTGACCAGCTTCGTTCTCGATCAAAAGACCAGGAGCCGAGATGGTTACAGGAGCACCAGCAATGGTGTGAGTTGCTACGTCGCCGGCCTTAACCACAGCGTGGAACGCAACTGCGTCACCGTTGTGGTCTGGGGTTGCTGCGAAACCGTAGAAACCAGAGAAACGACCGTCAACCGAAGCGAACTTGTCGGTGCTGTCCAGGGTGTAGCTGCCGTCAGCAGTGTCCTTGGTTAGCGCGATGGTTGCAGCGGTGATCTCGTTCGAAGGAGCCACGTATAGGGTGAAGCCGTCTTCGTTGCAGGTGTTTGCAGCAGGTGCAGCAGAAACGAAGCTGTGCTCGTTGGTGCTGTACTCGTACAGGGTTGCCTCAACGTCGGTCTGAGCGATTGCTGGGGTTGCAGCAACAGCAACAGGCACGGTAACCGAACCGTTTACAACGTCAACGTGAGCGGTGGTGATGCTGTCACCCTCAACCTGAAGTGCAAGCTTGCCGTTTGCAGGAGCCTGGCCAAACTGGTCTAGCACGGTGTAGGTAACGTTGGTGGTCGAGCCAGCAACAGCCGAACGTGCGTTGTTGTTTAGCTTGTCAGCAGCGTCAAATACGTAGTAGTGAAGAGCAGCAACTTCAGCGTAAGCGTCAGCAGTGTAGTGCTCGCTCTCGAAGAAGAAGCTCAGGATGTCGCCAGCTGCGAAGCCCACGGTGGTTACGTTCAGCGAAACGCTACCGTTTGCACCGCTGGTTAGCTTCAAAGTTGCAGCAGCTAGGTCAGCATCGGTGGTGTAGGTGGTTCCGTTGATGGTAACGGTGTGAGTTGCGTCAAGGGTGCGGCTCGAGGTGAAGGTAGCGTTTACGGTTGCACCGGCAACTGCTACTGCGTCAGAAAGAGTGTGGTCCTTGTCGTGAACGGTTGCGGTAACTACGAATGGCGAGTTAGCGCGAACTTCCGAGCTGCTTCCACCGGTTGCGTTTGGACCTGCAACAACAGTTGCGTCTAGGTCACCAACGGTGTGAGCAACAACCTTCTTGGTTGCGGCTGCGAATGGTGCAGTCTCAACACGGTCGTACTCACCGATGAACGCGCGAGCAGCAATGTTGTCGCCTGCAACTAGAGCGTTAACTCCAGCGCTGAACTTCAAGGTGCCTGCGGTTGCAACAACGTCGTTTAGGTAGTAGTAAACGCGCTGGCTTGCGGTGCTGTCGTAGTTCGAGATGTCAACCGAGATGGTGCTCTGAATCTGGCTCAGGTTGATACCGTCTAGGGTTACCTGGCCGGTTACAGTGGTGTCATCTGCGTGTGGGGTGTCTAGGTTAACTGCAGCAGCAACGTCAGCCAACTTCTTGAAGGTGATGGTCTGTACGTTGTTGAACTCACCTGCGGTGAAAGATCCGCTGTTGTCAGCGTCTACGTAGGTGGTTACCTCAACCGAAGCTGCCTTGGTGGTGTCTGCAGCAGACAATGCAAGGTAGTTCAATGCCGAAGCCGCACCAGTAGCTGCGAAGTCGATCTTGTGGTCGGTGGTGGTGGTCAACAACTGGTAAACGTCAGAGTTTCCGTTGCCCTGCCAAGTTTCGGCGTTGATAGCCGAGGTGCTCTTGACCTGGTAGCGAATGTCTGCGATGTTCTGCGGGGTGTTGTTGTTAGAAGTTAGGTTGCTCTTCAGGGTGAAGGTCTCGGTGCTAAGAGTGCTTAGCAACGAACCAGCCGAAGGAACAACGTTAACCTCGCCAGCGGCGTGCGCCGGAGCACCTGCAATGAGCGAAGCGCCCAAAGCTACTAGTGCGCCAAACGCAAGTCCCTTACGGGTCTTGATGTTAGACATGGTTTTCCTTATCTTTTCTTGGTTTTCCAGCCCCGGAGGGGCTGGATGTAAGGACAGCAGGCTTCCAACCAAGCAGGGAGTCCGATATCCTTACAAACTTAGTAACGCCACAGACCCGAGTTTGTTACGGTCTGCGCAAAAGTTTTTTCAGATTTTTTGAGATTATTTCTGAGCGGCAGAAATTGTTAGTGATGCGTTCTGCATGCCCGCGGTGAGATCCGCCTGAGTAAACTCTAGGGTCACCGTTGCCCCCGACATCTGTGTATTACTCAATACTACATTTTGCGGGTCGATCAAGTCCAGAACTTTTCCTGTGACCACGAGGTGACCGTTCACAAGTTCGGTGGTCACGTTCTGACCATAAGACGTGAACTGCACGCCATCGATGGTGAAAATCAATGTGATGCCGGTGACCTTGCCTGTGGCTTGGTTGTAACCAAAGGTTGCAGAGACATTATTGGATTGGCTGCCGATGGTGTAACTGCTAATAGAAGTGGTGTTTGCCTTGGCGCTAGATGGGAACACGGTGACCTGCTCGGCAACCTGGCTACTCATTGCCGCATTGAGCGCATATACGTTGAGTGGCGATTCCGAAGGTGCTGGCTGAACGTATGAGGCTGACGCAGCGTCTACAACCGAGTCACTTGAGGCTGGCTGGCCAGCGTCACCGTTCGGGGCGCCACCAGTAGCCGTGCCGTTGCCTCCAGTGCCAGTCCCAGATGCGCTAGCCGAGTTTGAGCCATCGTTTGCGCTAGGAGCCGGAACAACGTTGCCGTCTGAGTTTGGTGCTGGGTTGGCCACGTTGGAGCCGGGAACGGTTCCGTTGCCACCGAGGCTAAAGAAAGTTCCAATTCCGAGAATCACGAATAGGGCCAACATCATGGCCTGAACGCCAACCTTTTTGGTCTCCTGAGCTGCCTTTCGAGCAGCGACGGAGAGGATGGCACCGGCGCTCATACCGCTTGTGTCTACGTCGCCGATCAGGGCAACCTTGAAAGCCGCACGAGCGCGGAAGATTAGCTGGCGAGTTGCGTTCTCGGTAAGTTCAACCTGAGCGGCAACCTCGGCAATGCTCTTTTCCTCGTACATGGTGGCAAGAAGTACTTCGCGGTGACGCGGGGTCAGCTTGCTGAGTGCCAGGCGAACCACAGCGGCGTCGTCTGCGGCTTCGAGTGCGGCTGAGTGCTCTGGTGCGTCTGAGATGAGTGCGTCTTCGTGATCATCGATGTTGTTCACGTAGGCACGACCACTTGCGCGGATTACGTCTAGGCAAAGCAAACGAAGCTTCCACTTGAGGAAACGAAGTACACCGATTTCGCTGTCTAGCTCAGGCAGGGTAACCATGAGGTAAAGGAATGCATCCTGCACAACCTCGTCTACCTGGTGCTGGTTGTTCAACCAGCGCTTGGCATAGCGCTCTAGGTGCGGACGGAAGCGGGTGTAAATGTTGCTGAAGTCTTGGCTGGTCCAGTTCTTGAGAACCTCGCCCTTTGCGCCTGCGTTTGAACCTGGCGCAGCGTCTTTCAGTTCTAGCGAGCCAAACTCGGCATCGCCTTCGGCGTCTAGCAGGGCTTCGAACTCGTCTTCGAATTCAACCTGCGACGGGTGCACTACAGAGTCAAGCGTGACCGGCTCATTCTTGCCAACCACTCGAAGCGAGCGCTTCTTGCTTGCCATTCGCACATCCCTAACTGAAAGTCTTGAAACAATCGGGCACTGCCGCGAGCGCAATTGCACTCACAGGTCTATTTTGCCAGACATTACTTATATACGTAAGAGGGCGGGGTTTGTTACGGTCTGCCAGTAATTTGCTGGGCAGGCACTAAATCTGTGCCAGGAACTCGAGCATCTTGGGGTGAGTGGTCTGCATGGTGCGAACCGCAGCCTCCACAGAAGCGCCTCGGGTGTCGAATAATTCATCGATGCCGCGTTTGATGAGCCGTTTGGAATCCAGTGAACTCAGAGCTGTTCCGCCCATAGCCGCAACCTGGCCCATGCCACGCGAGTCTTCGGCTATGAGCATGGAGGTCTTGCGCTGGCTGAGCGTGAAGATGTGACTGTGCACGCGGTAGCCCACGTGGAAGTCAACGGTGCTCATGAATAACTGAAAGGCGTTGAAATCGCTTTCGAAGTCCAGCGGAGTGAAACCGTGCTTGCGTCCGTATGCCAGTTGCTTGTGGTTCCACTCTGTGTATTTCTGACCCCAGTAAGGATGTGCACTTTGCATGCCGGCCTGGAACGAGATAAAACGTTCGGCCCTTGGGAAGTCCTTGGCCAGTTTGCGGATGATTGCCGGGATCTGCTTCTGTGGCACCGCGGGCATGCTCAACACCAGGCGTTTGATGTCCGGGTTGAAAACGTAGTCTTGCTCCAGCTTTGATTCGTCGTACCAAGCGGGGCAACCGGTCATCTGAACATTGCTCACACCATTGGCAGCGAGCATTGAAACGGTGAGGTGGTCGCGCGCACTGCTGAAGCGGTTTTGGTCCGCGTGGATAGCCTGCACAAAATTGGTGGCGGCTGGCGAGAATCTAAAGTCTTGAGGCTGCTGCCCCAGCTTGCCCTTCCAGCCCAGACCATAAGCCATCACCGGAACATTGATTCGGCTCAGGTCGATTCCGTAAACCTTTGGATAAATCTCCTCTTGGTAGGCAGGACCACCAGTGAGCAAAACCGCACGGGCGGAGTTGAAAAGTTCGTAACTTTCATCGGTGATCTCACGGCGGTTGACATCAATTACCTCTGCGTTTACGTGAGCTGCCAACAGGGCTCGGGCCCGATGACCGATCAAGTAGTCGCCGGCATTCTTGAAGGCGCCTGTGAGGGTGATGACTTTATCCACCTACCCATTAAAGCAACAAGTATCTTGAATACATGAGCAAGAAGACTTTTGAAACCTCCTTTATCGCATTGTCAGCAGCATTGGTGTTGCTTTTTTCATCGATGGCGGTTCAGCCGGCTATGGCTGCCAGCGCACTCAAGTTGGGTTACTCCTCCAACGGTAAAACCATTGCCACGGCCAAGGGTCGCAGTGTTGTGGTTTCATTGGACACCACCAAATGGGTGCTAACCAAGAAGTCTCGATTGTCGTTGCTAAAAACTACCCAGATGCCAGACATGACCACAGACGCTTGCAGCGTTCCTGGTGCGGGTTGCGGCACCAGCCGATTCTCGTTCAAGTTGAACAAAACGGGGAAGGCCTATCTGATGGCCGAGCGAACCAGCGCAGGCGAAGCAATCCGTTGCGTGTCAGAGTGCACATTCAAAGTAACCTTTAAAGTGAAATGACAGTCGAGAAACCCAAGAAATCCGCGGCTTCGGGGGCCAAGCGCGGACCTGGTCAGGCCAAGCCTTCTGCGGAACAAATCCAAGAGTTTGCCGCCCCGGTTTACGACGTCTACTACCCCACTCAAACCTGGAATGAAATCTTGCCTGGGCTCACTTTGGGCGGAACCGACAGTCACGATGACATGGCCAACCTCAGATTTGCCGAAGATGTTTTTGGTATGCCCGAGGCAACCGTTACCAAGGAACATTTCGACACGGTGGTGACGCTTTACGCTTGGGCAAAGCCAGCCGACTGGTTTGTGAAAGAGCTTCGCCTAGGCATTCTCGATGGAGACCTTTCGGACTTTGACTGGGAAGAAATGCGCAACCTGGTTCTCACAGCACACGGTGACTGGAAGGCTGGCAAGCGAGTTTTGATTCGCTGTCAAGCTGGAATCAACCGTTCTTCGCTTGTAATGGCCTTGGTTCTGATTCGCGAGGGTTTCAGCGCCAAAAAGGCCATCGAACTGATGCGACAGAAGCGCGGCCAGGCAGTTTTGGCAAACCGACACTTTGTTGAATGGCTCACGGATCTGGATGTAAGAAAGTGGCGCGAATAAGTGGCATTTGTCTTACTCGGATCAGATTTCCAGCAGAGCGCCCTTGAAGAGCTTGAGAGCCTAGAGCAGCATGCCGACGCGATTCGCGATGGGCTAATTACCTCTGATGGTTGCTTCGCTGGCGCGGTGGTGATTTCCACGTGCAATCGGTTTGAAGTTTACCTAGACACCGATGATTTTCACGCAGCCGTTGAACAAGTGGTAAAGACCGTTGCTCGCGTCTCGGGCCTAAACCCTGACTACTGCAGCAAACTTCTGAGAGTTAGCTATGGCAACTCGGTTGCCCAGCATTTGTACTCGGTAGCAAGTGGCCTGGAGAGCATGATTGTTGGCGAAGGCGAGATTGCCGGTCAGGTAAAGCGTTCGCTCCAAGAGGCCCAAAATCGAAAGCAAGTAAGCAGTTCACTGCAACGCCTATTTCAGAGCGCGGCTACGGTTTCAAAGCGAGTTTCGGCAGAGACCGGACTTGGTGCGGCAGGACGCTCAATCATCAACGCCGGCCTTGATCTTTACGAGGCCAACCACGGAAGTCTCTCAGGCAAGAGCGTTTTGCTCATGGGCACGGGAGCTTATGCGCGCGTGATTGTGGCTGCGCTGAAACGTGCTGAATGTTCACGGATTTTTAGTTACTCGGCGAGTGGTAGAGCCCAGCTTTTCAGCGAGACTCATGGAACCATTCCACTCGAGGCCGGGAAACTCGAGGCCAACGAACTTGCGCAAACCTTATCCGCGGTTGACCTAGCAGTTACGGCAAGCGGCGGCGCAACACCCAGCATTAGCTTCCACCTTGCTCAGAAGGTTGCCCAGTTGCGCCAAAGTCCGCTCACAATCATCGATGTGACTTTGAGCGGTGGGGTTTCTAAGTCTGTTATTGAGTTGCGGGGCTTGGAGGTTTACACACTGGATGCGATTCGAGAACACGCACCGGCCGAGCATGCCGAGTCAGTTCTGGCGGCCCAGGACATTGTGCGTGAGTCGGTTGCCACATTTGAGGCGGACGAAACCGCTAGACAGGTAGGCCCGATGGTTGCGGCGCTACGTTCGCACGTGACCGCGTGGGTTGAGGAAGAAATCGAACGGGTTCGCCGGAAGAGCGGAAACGCGGCTGCAGATGAGGTTGGGCACTCGCTGAACCGAGTGATTAACGCACTTCTTCACACACCAAGCGTTAACGCCAAGAGCCTGGCTCAGGATGGAAACCACGCGGACTACCTTGCCGCCATCAAGACCCTTTTTAATATCGACCTCCAGGGTGAACTGCCAACCGGTGAATCCCATGATTGAGCCGTTGCGGTTAGGAACCCGTGGCAGCCAACTTGCGCGAGTGCAGTCGGGCTGGGTGGCCGAGAAACTTCGCCAGGTAAGCGGGCGCGAGGTTGAACTTGTGCTGATAAAGGCCGAAGGCGATGACACCTCGATGCCGTTTTCAGCGGCAACCAGACCAGGTATTTTTGTTTCCACCTTGCGTGATGCCCTGTTAGCTAGCGAAGTTGACTTCATTGTGCACTCATTCAAAGACCTCCCCAGCGGCTTGATAGAGGGCATCACACTTGCGGCCGTGCCAGAGCGCGAAGACTGGCGAGACGTGTTGGTCAGTGCAAGTGGTGCCACATTGGCAGAGCTTCCAGCTGGAACAGTTGTGGGCACTTCGTCGCCACGCAGAGCCGCCAGAGTTCGAGCGTTGCGACCGGACCTGGTTGTGGAACCAATCCGTGGAAACGTGGACACTCGGCTTTCAAAGGTGGCTGGCGGCGAGTTTGGCGCCACCGTTTTGGCTGCGGCCGGGCTTAATCGACTTAGTCGATCAAATGAGATCACGCAGTTTTTTACCGCCGATGAAATGCTGCCGGCGCCAGCCCAAGGTGCGCTTGCGGTTGAATGCCGAACAGAAGATCGTGACCTGCTGATTTTGCTCTGTGAGTTGAATTCCCAAGTTGCACGATTCTTGGCAATTGCAGAGAGGGCAGTGTTGCGCGGGGTGAACGCGAGTTGCACAACCGCCATCGGTGCGCTGGCAACCTGGGAGGATGGTGTGCTTGAGGTTGTTGCCGAACTCAGCCACCCCACTTTGGATTGGCACGAACGCGTTTCGATTGCCGCCCCGGTGGAATCGGCCGAAATGCTAAACGAAGCTTACCAACTTGGTATGTTTGCGGCAGGAAAACTTATGGCAACTGCATTGGGTTCGGCCATACAAGAACTTTGAACCAACCGGGGGAAACGCTTCAAATGACAAAACCGATTCTGCTAATTAGAGCGAACGGCAACGAGAATGACGCTCTGGCGCTGGCCAAGCTTGGCCTAGACAGTGTGAGCGAGCCGTATCTGGAGATATCTCCGGTCACCGGACCCGGCCCGGCCAAGCGGTTATTAGACGAACTTGAAAAAGCTGACTGGCTAATTGCAACTAGCCTGAGCGGCGTTAGGTTCTGGGCTGAACTAGTTGGCCAGACTCAGCTAACAGCAGCATTCTGGAAAGGTGTGCGAAGAGGTTTGAATTTTGCGGCAATAGGTGAGGCTACTGCAAACGCTCTTAAATCTTTTGGAGCTCAAGAGGTGCTGGTGCCGGACGTTGCCTATGGAGACGCTTTGGCAAGAATAGTGATTGCTGCCCATGGTGAAAATAGCGGGCATGCGGAGTATTCGCGCCCACTCGCAGTTATTCCTTCAGGAAATCTGGCAATGGAAACTCTGCAGCAAGAGCTAACCGATGCGCATTGGGCGGTACACACCGAGGTTCTATACGTGACCGCACCGGTAAAGGAAGCACCAGCAACAGCTGGCCGAGTGATTTCTGGCGAGTTTGCTGCAGTTTTGTTGCGAGCACCGAGTGCAGCAAAGGCGTTTGCAGAGTTTGTTGACCACAACCAAATTCCCGTGATCTGCGGTGGCAATACTACTGCACGAAAGGCGCGAGAACTTGGGTTGAATGTGGTGGCAGTTTGCTCTTCGCCTAGTTCTTCGGCAGCGGCACAGACTATTTTTGATTATGTAACTTCCGAGAGCATCGAATCTTTAGAAGTACAGGAGATTTAGGAGGCAACCGGTGATCCCAATGGAACGTCCGCGCAGACTGCGCGCCACCGCTGCCATTCGAAATCTGGTTGCAGAAACCCAGGTAAGAGCTGACCAGCTTATCCTTCCCGTTTTTGTTAAAGAGGGGCTAATCGAGCCTCGCCCGATTCAGGGAATGCCCGGAGTTTTTCAGCACAGCCTGGACACCATTGGCGGTCTGATTCAAGAAGCTCTTGACGCCGGAATTGGTGGCGTGATGGTGTTTGGCATTCCAGCAAAACGCGACTCAACTGGGTCTGAGGCACTTAACCCAAACGGCATTCTCAACCGTGCTGTGAGCCAGATTCGACACCAAGCCGGCGAGCGCCTGGTTGTTGTGGCAGACCTGTGCCTGGACGAATTCACCGATCACGGGCACTGTGGTGTGCTGGCGGCCGATGGCTCGGTGGACAACGACGCCACCCTCGAAATTTACGCCAAGATGGCTGTGGTGCTAGCCCAAGCCGGAGCCCATATGCTCGGTGCTAGCGGCATGATGGACGGGCAAGTTGGGGCAGCGCGTGCGGCGTTGGATGCCGCGGGTCACATCGATGTTTCAATCTTGGCTTACGCCGCAAAATACGCGAGTACCTTTTATGGACCGTTCCGCGATGCCGTGGACAGCCAGCTTCACGTTGAACAGGCGCACTCTGTCCCGAAGCGCGATTTACCGAAACACAGTGACCGCAAGTCGTACCAGCAGGATCCGCGCAACTCTCGCGAGGCAATGCGTGAGGTTCGTCTGGACGTTGCCGAGGGTGCAGACATTGTGATGGTTAAGCCGGCACTCGCCTACCTTGACATTGTTGCAAGTGCGCGCGCTTCGGTTGACGTGCCGGTGGCGGCATATATTGTTAGCGGTGAAATGGCCATGCTGGAGGCGGCGGCGAGTCAGGGTTTGATTCAGCGCGAGGCCGCAATTCTAGAAATGGTTTCGAGCGTAAAAAGAGCAGGGGCCGACATTATTTGCACCTACTGGGCAATTGAAGTTGCAAGCCTAATCAGGGCGGTTTAGTTTGACCCAGAACATTGAGAGTTCAATTGCCTGGCATGACCGCGCCCAACTTGTAATCCCAGGTGGCGTGAGCAGTCCGGTTCGCGCTTTCAAGAGCGTAGGCGGAACCCCACGTTACTTTGTGAGTGGACTAGGAAGCCGCGTTTGGGATGCAGACGGCAACGAGTACGTTGACCTGGTTGGATCCTGGGGGCCTATGATTGCGGGCCACGCCCACCCCGCGGTGGTAGATGCCGTGACCAAAGCAGCCAAGGCCAGCGCATCGTTTGGCGCGCCTAGCCCAAACGAGGTTCTTCTTGCCGAGGAGATTGTTGGCCGAGTGCCTGGAGTGGAGCGCGTGCGCTTTGTGTCAAGTGGCACAGAAGCCGTGATGACTGCGGTGCGTTTGGCCAGAGCCGCCACCGACCGGTCCCTGATTGTAAAGTTTGCCGGCTGCTACCACGGGCACAGCGATGCCCTCTTGGTGCAGGCTGGCAGCGGCGTAGCCACGCTTGGGCTACCCAACTCCCCCGGTGTCACTGCTGGAGCGGTAGCCGACACGGTGGTTTTGGAATACAACAACGCTGCTGCCCTGCGCGAGTTGTTTGACTTGCGCGGACACGAGGTTGCCGCCGTTATCACTGAACCAGTTCCTGCCAACATGGGTGTGGTGCCTCCGGCTGTTGATGAGGACGGCCAAGACTTCAACTACTTGATTCGCAAGCTCACCAGCATGTCTGGGGCAGTTATGATTCTGGACGAAGTTATGACTGGCTTCCGCGTTAGTTCTGGAGGCTGGTTCACCAAGTTCATTCAGCCAAACGGTTGGACGCCAGACTTGTTCACCTACGGAAAGGTGATCGGCGGTGGCTACCCGGTTGCCGCCGTGGCCGGTTCTGCAGATTTTATGGATTTGCTGGCTCCTGTGGGATCCGTTTATCAAGCGGGCACACTAAGCGGTAACCCAGTTGCCACGGCTGCCGGATTGGCCACTCTTCGCCTCTGCGACGACTTGCTTTACACCACACTGGACAAAAGGGGGGCTCAGGTGGGTTCGGCTGTTAGTTCTGCGCTCAAGAAGGCAGGCGTGCCGCACACCGTTCAAACTGGTGGCAACCTATTCAGTGTCTTTTTCACCGATGAACCCGTTCGCAATTTCGCTCAAGCGCAAACTCAAAATGTTGAGGCGTTTAACGCTTTCTTCCACTCGATGTTGGAAAACGGAGTTTCTCTTCCACCTAGTGCGTTTGAGGCTTGGTTTGTAAGTGGTGCCCACACCGATGATGACATTGATCGCATTCAAAGTGCAGCAAAATTTGCCGCTCAAGCGGCTGCGAAATTTACCAAGTAACAACCTCGCTTTAGTTTCGAGTTTGACTCGAATTCAATTGCTCTGCCGAAACTTTAGGCATGAGCCTGGCTATTTACCGCAGCTACGTTGCAATCGGAGACTCCCTTAGCGAAGGTCTCGGCGACTTCACTTTTGAGTCTCAGCGTGAGCACAACGGGTGGACAGACCGGCTAGCGGCAATGCTGAGTGCCCAGGCCGAGAGTCGTGGAGCGGACTTTTATTACGCCAATCTTGCTCTGCGAGGTAGTAAGTTGCGCAAGATCCTCACGGAGCAACTTGAGGCTGCACTTCGACTTCAACCAGACTTGGTGACCATCATGGCGGGAAGTAATGACTTCATGGCAAGTGACCAAGATTTGGCTGAGTTGGAGCAACTTTACCGAGAAGGCCTTCAACTGTTGATGGCTGCTGGCTGTGAGGTTTTGGTGGCAAACACCATTCGACCTGCTCACTTAAAGGTATTCAAAAAGGTCTTGCCAAAAGCAAGCCGCATTTCAAAAATGATTGAGCGTGTGGCTCTTGAGCTTGGTGTTCAAATCATCGATGTTCACGGAGTTGAGTCATTCTCAGATCTCCGTTACTGGGCGGAGGACATGGTGCACTTTAGTGGCCACGGGCACATCAAGATTGCCAACCAAGCAGCAGAAATTCTTGGGCTTAGCCACCGAATGGTTGAAGCAGACAGAGCCGATATGGTGGCTCCTCCCAGAGGGCCGATTGCCACTGCACGTTGGGTGGTGGTTTATGTGATTCCGTTTATCGAGCGCAGACTAAAAGGCGCAAGCAGCGGAGACGGAATGAGTTCAAAGCACCTGAGTTTGGTACCGTACACATCGCAGGCTTTTAAGGAACTTTTGGCCCCAAGCGCTAGGTACGCGCGCGCCGCTTAGACCAGGCCAGTAACAACTCGACTGGAAGCGGCAGGCTGGTTACAGCAACAATGGCAAGAACCACACTGTCTAGGTTGTTTCTCACGAGCGGAATCTCACCAAGAAAATAGCCCGAAGCCATAAACCCAACCACCCAAATGCTGGCACCGATGAGGTTATAGCGTGTGAAGCGGTTTCGCTCCAAGTGGCCAATTCCCGCAAGCATTGGCACAAGTGCGCGCACAATGGGCACAAACCTCGCGAGGATGACTGCGCGCGCCCCATAACGCTCAAATAACTCATGGGTTTTTGCCACGGTCTTCGGGTTGAAAATCCAATTGTGATTGCGCTCAAACAACGGCGGCCCAATCTTGGCCCCAACTTCAAAACCAACCTGACTCCCGGCAAATGCTGCAAACCAAACAGCAAGAACGCCGAGAGAGAATCTGAGCAAATCAGTACTTGAAACGGCGAGCGTTACTCCCAGAACAAAAAGTAGTGAATCGCCGGGCAAGAAGGAAGTGAAAATAAACGAAGTTTCAATGAATACCAGAACAAACACAACAACAACGGCATAGCCACTAACCGCCAACAGGATGGTTTGCGGATCAAGCCAGTTCAAGTGTGGCTGCCCTTCTAGTTGCTCTAGCTGAAATTGCCTGTTGGTAATGCTCAATTAGTTGCGCATTATTTGTTTCCCAAGACTTGTTTAGCACGGCGCGGCGTGCCTGTTCACCAACTTTGGCTCGCAGTTCTGCGCTCTGGGCAAGTTCTTCGACAAATTCGTTGAAAGCGCCGTGTTTAGTTGGGTGCGCCAAGAAACCAGTGCTGCCGTGATCCACTAGGTGAATCGGTCCGCCACTTCTGGGAGCCACCAGCGGAAGCCCGGCCGCTTGAGCTTCTTGAATTGTTTGCCCAAATGTTTCCTCTGTGCCAAAGTGCACAAAAATGTCCATCGCGGCGTATGCATTTGCCAGCTCAATGCCATTGAGCTTGCCAACAAACTGAATTGGCAGTTCCGCAAATTCTGCTTCTAGTCGCCGGCGCTCCGGACCGTCGCCAACAATCACAATTCGAGTGTTTGGAACCCGCGCCAACTCGGCAAAACGATGAACTTGCTTCTCTGCTGCGATACGCCCAACATAGCCAATGATGCGCTGACCATTTGGCGCCCACTTACTCTTTAGCGAGATAACCTCGGGAGCAAGTTTGCGCTTGGGGTGGTAAAGGTCCAGATCAACTCCGCGTCCCCAAACGGCAACGCTAGGAACACCGAGCGCCCGAAGGTAGTCGGAGGTCTGCTTTGTTGGGGCAAGGTTCAAAGTTGCCGGCGAGTGAATGCTGGCAACCATTCGATCTAAAAGGGGTTTAGCCAGAGCAAGGTTGTACCTATCCATGTAGCCAGAGAGCTCGGTTTGGTAAACAGCCACCGATGGAATACCCAGGCGTTCTGCTGCCAAGATGGCCTGCGCTCCAAGCATGAATGGAGATGCAACATGAACCACTTCGGGCTGAAATTCCTCGATTGTGTTTTGCAGCCATAGACCCGGCACAGCAACCTGAAACTGCATTACTGGGAAACTCGCGGTTTTTACTACGTTGTACCCCAAGTGTTTTGGTGTGGGAGAAGTTGGCGAAATGATAAGCGCCTCAAATCCCTTTTGGCGAAAGGTGTCCAAGATTCGAAGCACCGAGTTTGTTACACCGTTCAGAGACGGAAGGAAGGATTCGGTGACAATAACTACTCTTAGGCTCACCCCATAAAGGTATTAAGCCTAGTTTTCTCAATGGTGTTGGTTTTCTTAATGGCAAGTTGCCAGTTAGGAAATGGGTGAGATTGCTCTTGGCCTTGAGTGGAGCTTTTACTTGAGACCGCGGTCGGAGCGGAATACCGCAACTACTGCGTTTGCATGACCATGCCCCATGCCATGCTGTTCTTTTAGAACGGTCACCTGATCCATGTGCTTCAAACCGGCGTGTGGTTCGAGAATGGACATCCAGTGCTCGATCGGCTGACCGTATTTGGCAACGATCGAAGGGAAGTAAGACTTAGGTCCCTTTACCTTTTCCTCGGCCACAGTTACTGCTCGTCTTCTTCCATGAGCTCTGCGTCAACAGTGTTCTCGTCTGGCTCTAGCCGACTCTTTCGTGTTGTTGCATTTCCCGCTCGCTTGTTCTCTTCAGCCGAAAGCGCGAGTGCGGTGGACTCCACAACCGAAACAACGGCTTCGGTAGACATCAAACTCTTGAGCGAGTCCAAGAACTCGTTGATGTCTTCGTATTCGTCTTGCAACCGGCGTGCGCGCTCTTCTGCATCGGAGATGGCATTGAGTGCATAGCCTTCGGCCTTACGCGTTAGAAGTTCGCTTCTGCGTCGAGCTTCATTGATTAGGTGGAAAGCGTTGCGGTTGCTGGTCTCGGAGAGGTTTTCCGCCTGTATCTCGGCCTGCTTGAGAGTGCTCTCCGCTTGGTTGGTAATCTCGCGTGCACGAGTTCCGGCGTCCGAAAGCAGCGCTTCGGCACGAGCCATGAGTTCGTCGGACTGAGCAAGGGTGCGCTGGTACATCTCCGATGCCTCACGCTCACTTGCGTGACGCTTCTCGGCAATCTCCATGTCGGCTGACATGCGTTCTTGCTGAATCTGGCGAACCAGACCATCAAGCTCGGACTGCTTCTGTGCAGCCTGAGCCGCAATATTCTCCAGCTCGAGAACGGCAGCCTGGCGATCTTCCTGAATCTGTGCGTTGGCCTTGGCAATCATGTCTGAGCTCTTGGCCTGAGCAGAAACCAACATCTCCTGGGCCGCTGCGCGGTTGCTGTTGATTTCATCGCGAATGCCTTCTAGCTCTGCTAGAACTTCCGACTTGATCTTTGCCGCTTCGGCCTTAGCTGCCGAGATTACTTGGCTGGCTTCTTGACGCGCCTTTAGTGCTAGGTCAGCGGCCTGTTGTTCGCTCTGCGAGGTCTTTGAAGCAATTGCGTTTTCAAGTGTTGAGGCCTGAAGCTTCAACTCGATAACTCGCTGTTCGGCTTCCGCTACCAACTTGTTGGCGAGCGACTCCGATTTTCGAATTGAGGCGTCGCTCTCTGCCTTGGCAGTATCGCGTATCTTGATGGCCTCTTGGCCGGCATCGTTAATAAGCTTCTTGGCCTGCTCTTCTGCAAGACGCAGGGTCTGCTCAAACTGAGAACCAAGATCGGCGTAGCCGAGGTTTGTAGATGACTTTAACTTGCGACGCAGGGTTGAAACTTCGTTGCGAAGCGAATCTGCGTCTGCTACAGCGTGCTTGCTAGTCTGGCGCAACAGCGATAGTTCAGATAGCAACTCGTGTACGCGTGCGTCAACTTCCTCTTTGTCGTAACCCCTAAAGGTCAGAGTGAAATCGGTATCGCTCAAGATATTGGCCAATCAATAAGAATTTGCGCCGTCGTCACGGCACCATTTCCGATTTTACCCCTGCCTCGCCCTGCAGCCAAATAAAGATTTAGTTTTGCAAGAGTTTGCGAACCCTAGGCATGACTTCTGTTGCGTAAAGCTCAATAGACTTCGTGAGCAACTCGTGTGGCATGGGACCGTTGGCATACTTGAGATCAAAACGCTGCGCGCCAACTGCTTCGATGGCGTACGCGATCTTTGCGGCCACGGTTTCAGGCGACCCCACATAAAGTGAGCCGTGCAGCACCTCTCCCATGTAGTGGTCCTTGGTCATCGGACCCCAACCGCGCTCCTTACCAATTCGACCAAATCCCTCGGCGTAGTGTGGCCAGAGTTCGTCAATGGCCTCGTCATCGGTGGCTGCAATGTGACCGGGAGAATGGATGCTCACGGGCAGTATTGGTTGACCGGTTTTCTCCAGGGAATCGCGGTACAGCTTTGCAAATGGTGCAAATCTTGCAGGATCCCCACCAATGATTGCGAGCGCCATTGGGATTCCTAATCGAGCTGCTCGAACTACGGATTCCGGGCTGCCACCAACGCCAACGCGTAATCCGATTGGGCCACCCTCTGTTTTTGGGTAAACCTCTTGGTTTTCGAGTGCGGCACGTGTTCGACCCTGCCAAGTGACGGCGCCTTCGTTCAACAGCTCAACCAGGAGCTCGAGCTTCTCCTCGAAAAGAATGTGGTACGCCGATAGGTCGTAGCCAAAAAGCGGGAATGATTCGGTGAATGAGCCGCGACCTGCTGTTATCTCAGCACGTCCGTTGCTCAATGCATCGATGGTTGCAAATCGCTGGTAGACCCGCACTGGGTCGTCGCTGCTAAGCACCGTAACCCCGGTACCGAGTGTGATGCTTTTAGTGCGAGTGGCGATTCCTGCAAGCACGGTGTCTGGGGCGCTTACCGCAAAGTCATCACGGTGGTGCTCGCCAACGTTGAAGGCATCGATGCCAAGTTGGTCGGCCAAAACTGCCTGGTCTACAAGGTTACGTATGGTCTGCGCCGCTGTGAGCGGTTTACCGTAGAGGGTTTGGCTCATGTCGCCAAAGGTGTCTAGCCCAAACTTGATTTCTTGAGGTTCGTTACTCATAAGTAAAGCCTATCTTGACTAATCGAACATCGAAATAGCGGGCGGATGTTTCGCAGCCCCAAACCGGCTAGGGTTGCAGCCGAGTTACAACCCACGGGTCCCCGGCGGTTGCCCGCTTGAATTCGATGCGGTCGTGCATTCGGCTAGTTCTTCCTTGCCAGAACTCAATCCGCAGCGGAGTTACTAGATAACCTCCCCAGTGTTCGGGTGTTGGCACCGGCTTCCCTTCAAAATCGGCTAGCGCAGCGTTGTAGGCACTATCGAGCACCTCACGAGACTCAATCGGTTGGCTCTGAGCACTCAACCAGGACGCCACCTGGGAATCGTGGGGCCTACTCTCAAAATAGTTCACAGAATCAACACGCGAGGCTCGCTCCACCGTACCCTGAACAATAATTTGCCGCTGCATCCCGTACCAACCAAACACCATTGATGCTGCAGGATTTTCAGCCAACTCCAACCCCTTTTGACTCTGGTAGTTGCTTGCAAAGAAAAACTTTCCATTGATGATGGCCTTTAGCAAGACAGTACGTGCGTTCGGATCCCCTTTACCGTTTACCGTTCCCAACACAAAGGCATTCGGCTCATAAATGTCAGCCTGTTCAGCAGCTACTAGCCAGGCGGCAAAGTTAGCCATCGGCTCTTCATGCAGGTGAGACTCGCGAAGTGTATTGTTGCCGTAATCTGTGTGGCGATCGAATGATTCCATGCCACCAGCCTAAGCATCCTTTCAGGTTGGTTTGCTACTCTGGAACCATGCAAAAATCATCTTGGTTATACGGTGGCATTGCCAGCCTGTTCCTAATTCCTGCCTTCCTAGGTATTCCAATCGGAGTTGCAAACGGCACCCAGTTCTGGCTGCTTTATTACGTTCTCCGCGGAAGCAACCCAAACCTATTCGACAGCGGTCCGGAGCTTTTGTTCTGGGCAGGCATTCTGGTTCCGCTGCTCATCTCGGGTTACTGCTTCTACAAGGTCTTGACCAGTGGCAAAGCAGCTGAGAGTGACGTAAAGGAATACTAAACCTTCTCTTCTAAACCACCGATCGGGTTAGCCCGGTCGGTGGTTTCTTTTATCCCGCATCGATGAGCTCCCCGTTCGATACAGGCAGTTCCTGCGTTTGACCATTGATTGCTCAGGTAATTGAAAAGACCCAGTACCGAAGTACTGGGTCTTTTCAATTACTTGCTAGAACGTGAGCGTGGTCAGCACTGTGGTGAAGTACTGCTTACTGGTTGTCACATTGATGGAGATTGTGGCACCAGTCACACGAGCCGCTACCGGCACTGTTGTTATGGTGATCAATCCCGTGTTGCTAATAGAGATGTTTCCGGCGGCACCGTTGGTAACTACACCTAGTGCACTTCGGTATGACCAGGTCAAACCGTAGGTGTAAGTGGCGTCGTAGTTACTCAACTGAACGGTGGTGGTTGCCAACTTGCTGGTAGCACCGCGGATAACTGTTAGACCGCTCTGGAATGCGTTACCAGAGATGGTGTTGCTTCCGGTTCCGTAGTTAGTACGCGTGGTGGTTACAGTCACAACAGAGGTTCCGTTGGTCAGTAGACCGTTCATGGTGTAGGTAGCCGTGGCTCCAACAACGTTTGGAGTGCCAACCACGGTTGCGCCGTTTGTTGCGGTCACAGCCCAGGTGTAGTTGGTGTCGTAGTTGGTAACACGGAAGGTGAATCCAGTAGCGGTTGGAACCATGGTTCCAAGCACTGGAGTCAGAGCAGCTCCGCCTAGAGCCTGTGAGGTAACCGAATTGTTCGCAGTTGCATACAACGGAGCGTTGTAGTCAATGTTTACGGTGGCCCCCTGGCCTGGACTCAGGTTAGTCACAGTTACAGTGGCAACGCCCAAAGCGTTACTTACGGTGGCTACGTTTCCAGCCGTGGTCGTAATCGCATAGTGTGCGGGGTTGTCATCGTAGTTAGTGATGTCGAAGGTGAATCCGTCTGCTGTTCTGGTTGCACTCGAAACCGTAGGAACAATACCAGGATTACTGGTTGATCCAAAGTTCACAACGCGCAGTCCGTCTACATAGCCTGCCTGCTGGGTGGTGATGGTCACCATTGCAGCTTCGCCGTAGAGGAGTCCCGAAACGGTGACGGTTGCAGTTCCGTTGTTGTTATCAACTAAGTTCACGTCTCCAGCGGAAGTCAACGCCTGAAGCGATAGACCGTAGTTGAAGGCGGAGTCATAGTTGGTAATCACAAACGAGAAACCATCGGCAGTCTGTGTGTTTCCACTAACTGTTGGCGTGTTCGCGGTTGCCAAGGTTCCACCAGCGGTGGCCAACAAGCTGGCGGTTGTGGTTGGGTAATCAACCTTAGACGCCTGAATGGTTAGCAATCCAATCTCTGCTGGAGCCATACCGGTTACGGTCACTGGAACCATACCGTTGCTGTATGAGCCAATCGAAACACTTGCAGGATCAACGGTGCCGGAAACTTCACCCAAGTAGAGGAAGTCGGCACGCGCACCCGTTATGTTCACGGTGAATCCAGCGGTGTGGTGCACGGTGTCTGAGGTGCCAACCGGGGTGTCGAAGGTGATAGAGATTGCAGCTCCTACACCCGAGATTCCAGTGACATAACCAACGCCAGCCGAAACTGTACCGAATGCCACTGTAGGCGTAGCCGAAACCGCAAGAGTGGAAGCCTGACGGGTTCCCAAACCAGTCACGGTAACCGCACAGTTGTTTCCAATCTGTGGGCCAACGGTTGCTGTTCCACCCGGCACGGAAGCCGCGTAGGTGAAAGTAGCAAGGTCACAGTTGGTCACGTTCACAGTGAATCCGTCTGCCGTTGACTTGGGTTCGTCGAACGTACTGACACGCCCACCAGCCACAATGTTGATTGTGTAGGTGTTGGTGGTGGCAGTTCCAAAGTTGTAGACCAGGGTTCCCGCACCTCCAGTGAGTGTGTAGGTGGTTGACGTTGCGGTACCCGTTGTTCCACGCTTGGCAACACCGTTCACCCAGATCGAACCCGTACCGGCCGGCACGGTGGTCACGCTGGCACCGCTAGCAATAGCGGTGTAAGTGTGAATCGATGGGTTGAACGCTGGGCTAAGGATTAACTGACCCGCGGTAATACCGAAGCTGGTAGCCGCTGCGCTGAAACCGGTGTTGTAGTTGGCTGCAGCTGGGTTGTTGCTTAGAACCAGTGGAGTCGGGGCTGCGTTTGCAAGTGCGTCAAAGATGATTTGCTGCACGTCGTATACGTAGTCGATTCCGGTAGGGCCGGTGATCTTGTAACCCGAGGTAGCGCCTAGTGGCAATACGGTGAGTCGCTCGATGGTGTATGCGGCAACCAAACCTGGAAGGTAAAGGTCGTCACACTGCACAGCAGAGCCGGCTACAGCAACTGTTCCAACAGTTGCGGTGCTAGCGGCGCTCACGGTAAACGAGTTGGCCGTCACGGCGGTGATTGCAACACGGTTCACGTTCCAAGCCGGAGTGGTCAGACCGTTCACGGTAACAAGGTCGCCCACAGAGTAGGTGTTGTTGTTCACTGTGTAGGTGATCTGGTTTCCGGTTGAATTCACACCAATAACGTTCAACGCAGTGGAAACTAGCTCGCGCACAGTGCGGAGGTCGTTTGGTTGCAATGATCCGTCGTTCATGTAATTCAGTAGTGGAGTCATACCCGAGTAACCGTTGCGGCCCTCACAGGTGGTGTCCCATCCCTTGTCGAATGGAGCGCCGTTGTGGGTAGCAACGATACAGGTGTGCAGCTGAGCGCTACCGTGAATCACGTTAGAGCCACCCATTGCGTAGAGCTTGTCGTTACCAGCTCCACCAACTTCGATGGTTCCACCGGTCCACTCACCGGCAACGGTCAGCGGAACAACGGAGCCCACAGTTGCACCAGGGGTACCGGCAATCAAGCTGGCAAGACCCTTCACACCTGCAGTTCGCTTTAGCGGCCAAACCTTGAACGATACGGTTCCGGTTACGTTGGCAGTTAGTGGCGAGGTCAGGTTGATCTGCAACGTGGTTAGACCGGTTGCATCGGTGAATACCTGAGGTGGACCAACCGTCTGAGTGTTCTTTGGAATACCGTTACCGGTCACCAACATACCGCCGTCGATGGTGGTAGTGGCTGCGTTAATGGTCACCCAACTTAGACCAGCCTTACCGTACAGCGCGTTAGCTGGGCTAGCCGCGGTGATAGGAGTGGCAGTTGAGGTAAGAATCTGGTTCTGGGCCTGACGACCAATGATGGTGTCGTTACCTGGCGAACCTGAAACACCCTCAGAGTCAAGCACGGCATCAACCGGCAACAAGGATGGGTTAGGAATAGCACCACCAGCGAGTTCGATAAACGCAGCTGGCTTTGCAGCAGGTCCGTTGTCGAATCGAACAGTGTTCTCGTAGTTCACCCAGTCGAATCCGGTACCAAGACCAACAAGGTCCGAACCGTCTCCTAGGTTTACAACGTCGTCGCCGCCGTCGGAGTTGATGATGTCGTTACCGGCACCACCGTCAATAACGTCATCTCCACCGTTGAGCATGTCAACAAGTGCAGCATTTGGTCCAGCATCTCCGTTGATGGCATCCAGGCCACCGTTGCCTTCGATCCAGTCAGAACCTTCGCCACCCTCTAGAAGAATGTCGTTGTTGGTTCCACCCTGGATGAAGTCGTCGCCGGCCTCACCGATGGACGAAGCTGCAACACCAGTGGAGTTGGAGTTGTGGATGAAGTCAGATCCCGAGTTACCGTCTGCGATGTCACCAGCCTGGCTTTCACCAGTGTCTAGCACGTCGTTTCCGGCGCCACCCTTCATAAGGTCTTCTCCAGGTCCACCAACAAGGATGTCATTTCCGGCATAACCATCAATAAGGTCACCACCTGAAGCACCACCCGACAGGAAGTCGTTTCCACGGGTTCCTTGGATAGAGTCATCGCCGGCGCCACCTGCAACTCGAATGCCGGCAGAGGCGGTCTGGTCGCCAAAACCAATGACGTTGTCCAAGCCATCGTGGATGGTGGTTCCGTTGTTGTCGGTACGCATGGTGTCAGTAGGACACTTGATGGTTCCCATTCCACCGTTGATGTTTCCACCCTGAGAGGTGTCTACACCTGGGTTGATGGTCACGTCACCGCTGGTGAAGAAACAGTCAGCAACACCAAAGCCGGGGCTGTTCATACCGATAATTCCAGAGTTAGCTGGAAGCGAGTCGGTGCGTACAGAGTTACCTGCCGATGGGGTGTTTCGGCGCACGATGTCGGTTAGCTTTTGTGCTGGGATTTCCTCGTTGAGGTTAGTTCCCAAGATACGACCAAGGTAGTAGAAACGGTCTCCGTTCTGCAACGCAAGGGTCTGCTTGTCGAATACGTACTGGAAGGTTGGGCCAAGCATCGGTGGAGTTAGTGGCTGCTTGGCAGGGTTCTCTGCAAGACCACCCATCCAAAGGTCGATGTTGTTTACACCAGTTTCCTTCAGAGCCCAAGCTCCTGTTGCGCTCAAAAACGCTGCGTTGCCGCCGGCCAGGATCGCGTTAGCTGCTGCACGACGCTCATCCAAAGTGGTGTCGCGAGTAACTGCTCCAGCCTTGGTGATGGTTGAGCTTAGGCTTCCGGTGTTTGCCAGCGACTGAGGAGTTACGTCCTGTAGAAGCTTGGTCAGACCGCCAGTTGGAGCCGATGGGTTAGCACCGGCAACGAAAGAAGTTGGAGCCGAAGGCGAGGTTAGGTAGTACTTCTGCACGGTGAAGGTACCTGCGCCGCTTGCAGCACTCTTAGAAGCCACAATGGCGTTCTGCAAGTTGAAACGTGCGGTGGTTCCGAAACCGGAGATGCTAACTACGTCTCCCACCTTGATGCCCGAGAGCTCGGACACGGTGTAAACGTTCTGGGTTGGAGTTGACGAAACCTTAGTCACTGCACCGATGGTCTTGGTGGTGATGGTTGAGTCTGTTCCGTATGCCGCAACGAAGTTGGCTGCCGACTCAGGGTAGCGAAGCGCTGCGATGAAGTCGTTCCAGTTCTTGTATGGCTTTAGAGCTCCACCGGTGGTTGCGCGGAACTGGTTCAGGGTAGCCAAACCGGTGTCGCGTCCACGAGTGATGTTCAACGATGGCAGGTCGAGTGGTAGACCCAACAGGTTGTTGCGAACTGCATCGGTAGTGAACTCATCGATTTCGTTACCACGCTGCTGGCTCATACCCTGAGCGATTGCCGCAGCAGACTGACCTGGGGTGTAGGTGTAACCGTTGTCACCAGGTGAGCTAAATGATGCACGCGCAATGTTGATCACGCCGTTTGGAGTTACGTCCTTGGTGGACCAGGTTGCGTCGTAGTTTGCGGCCGAGGTGCGGTCGTAAACCTTTGAGCTGCCGGTTGCGTTTGCCGCAACCGAGATGTTCTGGGCGCTAGCTGTGTAACCACCTGGGTAGTACTTCTGAACGGTGAAGGTCATACCTGATGCACTAGCAACAACCGCGTTGCGAATGTTTAGTGCCGAGTTGTCCAGACCGCTGATGGATACCACCGAGTTCACGTCTGGCAGTGCCTCGTGAGAACCGGCCTGCAAAGTGTAGGTAACGGTGTTTCCACCAGCGTTTGCTTCACCAGTGACAATCACGATTGGCCTTGGCAAACGGGCCTGCGATGGGTTAGTAAAGCCTGTGACCAGGGCAACGTCCTGGTTGTTGGCTGGATCCCACAGCTGACCTGGGTTTGAACGCGCGATGGTCTCGTTCAGCATTGAGTGGCCAAGACGGTAAACCGCACTGGCAAATTCCTGCGAGATGTCTGCACGAGTGTTCTGCTGGTATGCCAAGAACACAGGAAGCCCCGGAGAGATGCGACGAATAAATTCGTCGTAAACCATGTGCTGGTATTCCATTTCACAGATATAACGAGCCGCATTGTAGATGCGGTCGCCGTCCCACTTACCTGCGAGTGCGTCTGCACCAGCGGTGAGGGTGTTCTTGTTGCTCAAGAACTCTGCAAGGAACGAAGCCGGGATTGCAGGGTTGTTCATGAGCATGTTCTCAATGTCATTGACAAGGAGGTTGTGCTCAGAGTGGAAGGTGTTGTGAACAGCAGAAAGTCCGATGTTCTCGTTTACACGGCCGTCACCAGCAACAAAGTGCTCGTTTAGAGCCTCGTCGTCGTAGTAACCAGCAGGCTCGGAACCAGGAGCGTTAACTACCGCGTCGGAGTCTGGGTACAACATGGAACCGGCGTCACCGTTTGGAACGGCGGAACCCATGGTGTCGTTGATAAAGTTGTGGCCGGTTGAAACCGCGGTGTAACCGTTTAGGGTTCCAGCTGGGTTACCAACATTCATGTTTGGAGCGCCAGAAGCCGAAACGGTTGTGGCAGGGAAAGTGTAAATCGGGTTGTTTGGGTTTCCCTCAACCCAGAGGTACTGGTTGGTGGTGTTCTTGAACAACATCAACGGGAAGCCGTTAGTTCCGGTGATCAACTTGCCGTACTGGTTGGTTGCAAGGATTGGGATGCTCTTGGCATCGTAGTCAGTTAGGTGGAAGCCCAAGCGGTAAGCCTGGTTCTTGATGTCCCACCAAGTTGCCAAACCACCGTTTAGCGGAATGCCCGAGGCGCCGTTTACTGCGGTTGCCTGTCCAAGGCCCTGTCCGTTGCGAGCAGTGAAGTCGGTACCTTCGATTAGGCCACCGGTTGCAACTGGCGCACCGGCAAGACCGGTGAACGCATACTCGCGCAACCAAGCGTTCTGAGATGCAACCGAACCGTAGGTCTGGCTCTGGTCAACCCATGGCGAAGTGATGTTGATTTGCTCACCCGTGGAGTCAGAGCCACGGGTAAGGATCATGTAGTTCTTTGCGCTAGGGCTCTGAACGTAAAGCGGGTCGTTCTGGTCTAGCGGGATAAATACCTGAGAACCGCCCTTTGGAATCAGGTCTAGACCGTGGTCGAAGAACTGACCAAACAAGGTGAACCATGAGTCGTAACCGGCCGAAACGTTGTAGTCGGCAGTCACGTTAGGAATCTGCATAACGGTGCTCACCTTGTTGGTGTTGGTGGCGTTAACAGAAACCTCGGTGTTGTTTGGGCTTCCGTAAAGGGTGCCGAAACCGTAGTTAGATGCCGCGATAGCCGCAGGGTTTGCGCTGCTCTGATCCGAGATCAGGTTGCTAATAAGACGAGGCGATGCATCTTTCACATATGAAGTTGGGTTGGCGTAAGCCTTCTGAACGGCGTTCAAGGTGTAAGGAGCTACAACGCCTGGCTTGTTGGTTGCAGCCGAAAGACGGGTGAAGAACTGGTCCGAAGCACCCCAACCGGCGGTGTCTGCCTTGTTAGGAACGGTGTTTGAGTAAGTGGTTGGAGACTCAGCAACAACGTTGGTGATGTTGTTACATTCGCCGTCTACCTGGCGAACACCCCATGGGTCTAGGTTGCTGTACGCGTAGCCATTTGAAAGGCCAGTCTGGCCGTAAGCCGCGCCAGCAGCGGTGGTTAGGTCAACAGCCTGAAGACAGCGAGTTGCCGAAAGCACGTCGTATGGGTAGATCGAACGTGCGTTAGTGCTGTTGTAAACCATCGGGGTTCCCTGCTTGATGTTCAGGGAATTGAAGTTGTTGTAGGAATTGTTCACTACGGTAGTTGCGTTCGAGGTGCGAGCTGCGTGCGCCTCACCAAATTTAATCTGGTCCAAGATGTATTTGAGGTCACCGTAGGTTACGTTCAAGTGCCCGTTTGGCATTGTGTAAGGCTCGGTGCGTGTAGCCCAGATGCCGAATGGCGAAACAATGCCCTGGTGCTGAGGCAATACGGCTGCGTCTGTAACGGTAAGAGCACCGGTAGTTGCCTGGTCTGGGATGGTAACGGTGAAGGTATCAAAAGTGCCAGCTCCACCTGGGGAAACGGTGGCAGCAACGGTTCCACCGCCAACCTTGGCGAAGGTTGCTGAAACGGGGCCGGTTAGCGCGATGTTGGATTTGATGATGATCTGGTCACCAACAACACCGGCATCGTTTGCATACGCCTGAGTCTCGATGTCGAGAGGTGGGTTCGGGTTGGTGGTGGTGATTACCGTGTTGCCCGATGTTGCAGCGATTGCCGTTACACCTCCAAGCGAGACCATAAGTGCGGCGGCAATCATTGCCACTACAGCGGAAACTTTTCGGTTCATACGACGGTTCAAGGTACCCCTACCTAGGTGTGCAGCAGTTTTGTTTGGAGTTGCAAAAGCGTTGAGCAAGTGGCGCAAGTTGATCTTCATACTTCAATTTCTCTAAAGAGCAGGTTTCTGCCCAACGTATTCAATGCTTTTCTATCAGCAAGCAGAAGCAGAGCTAACCCAAATCTGGGCTTTTCCTCTGTTATTACCCCTAATAACGGTGACGATGGTGCGCCACAACCAATTCAGGATAACAAGTAAAGCCCCACGAAACAAGAAGTCCTTAGCCGTTATTCCTGAAAAAGCCCGAAAATATGCCGGTTAATTAACGGTGATAACTACCTGGTTTGCGAACCCGTTTGCAGCTGCAACGGCACTAACTAAGATCTTGAACTTCTTGGTATTGGACTTCGTTGCAGCTTGTGCCGACTTCGCCCTGGCAATTGCAGTAGAAAGTGCCGTTAGTCCTGGGTTCGAGCTGAGTGTGTAAGCGACAATCGAGATTGACTTCACCTTCAGTGGTGAAGCGGCTAGTTTCTTTACGAATCGGGCGATTGCCTTTACTGAAGCCGACCCGAGCGAAGTGCTCTTAGTCGAGAACGCGATTGTCACTGACGGCGCCAAAACATAGAGCACTGCGCCAGTCAGGGACACGGGGACTCCATCGGTGCCGGTCACGGTGATGTCAGTTACACCAGCAATCTTGGTTGCTGGAACCACAAAGGTGACTGTCTTGTCGTCGACCACCTTAACCTGAGATGCAGTCATAGTTCCAACCTTCACGGTTAGTCCAGCGGCAAAGTTGGTGCCAGTGATATTCACCAAAGCACCACCTGTGGTCCACGAAGTGATTTGAGCGTGAGAGTCCAAAGAAACTGGAATGGAGTAAACAAAATCCTTAGACCAGGTAGTTGGATCCATTCCACCGTTGGTCACAACCAGAGCGACCTTTGCTGCCGAGTGCGCCGGCGCAACGAAGGTGATTTGGTTCGGCGTGACACTCTGCACTGTAACCTGCTGTCCGCCAAGAGTAACGGTCACATCATTGGTGAAGTTTTCACCACTGATTCGAATTACCGCACCACCAGTGATGTTGCTGGCAGGTGGACTCACGGAAATGATGTTGGCTGGAAGCGCCTTGAACTCCAAGTTATTTATGGTTGTCAATGCACCGTGTCCGGGTAGCTGAATGACTACTGGCACGATTCCAGCGTTATGCACCGGGGTAACCGCGTAGATGGTAGTTGAGTTGACCACCTGAACGCTGGCAGCAGCCATGCTTCCAAACGAAACCTGAGTACCCGCGGTAAATCCAATTCCATTGATGGTTACCCGGTTACCACCCACCAGCGAGGCAACTCCCGGGGTAACCGAGAATGCCAACGGACGAACGGTCACACTTGAAGGTTGAGAAATCAGGTAGTAACTCTTGGAGTTGAACCCAGTGAGCCCAAAAGTGCCAGTCCAAGTGAGGCCAGCGGTTGGGCTGTAAGTTGCGAGCACGCGTGACACATCCAAAGTCACTGGGTCGGAGTTAATTACGCCAGTAAGCGGAACCGGGTCGAAGGTAACAACACCGGTTTCAGACACGGTTGCGGTCAGGTTGTTTACCGAAACAGCGCGAGCTGTAACGGTAACTGTGAACAGCTTGGTGGTCTGCGTGAGCTGGTCGTATGCGGTGATCTGAGTGGAACCAACACCAAGGATGTGCATCAAAACAGAGTTGCCGCTCTGCACAAGCGAAACCACTGTGGAGTTTGGAGACGAGATGATCAGCGGGTTACCAAATAGATCATTCACCGCAAAGTTCACATCGGCGGCTCCATATTGGTAACTAGCGTTGATTCCGCTAAACGTAAGAATCTGCTGCGAGTAAATCTTGATGGCTATGTTGCGGATCTCGATTGGGGCAGCCAACATGTTGGCATCTCCCGCCGCATTTGCACGCACGGTACAGGTACCGGTTGAGATTGCGGTGATTACGGATCCCTGAAGCGAGCAGAACGGGGTACTTGCCGAATCCAGTGAGTAGGTCACCGCGTATGGCGCGCCGATACCCGCTGGGGTAAGACTTGTGCTCTGGGCTAGGTTCTGGTTCACGCCACCTACCACCATGGTCAGGGCTGGATTGAAGTTGATTCCTAGCTGACCCTGAGAAATGGCCAAAGTAAGTGTTCGAGTAACCGGGCCGTCGTAGTAAGTGTTGGTTGCCAATGTGGCGGTTAAGGTAACCGGATTAGAGGCAGGTACGCAGGTTAGGTGAACGGAGTTTCCAGCGCCAATGGTGACACAAGCGTCTGATGATTCAACCGAAACTGCTCCGGAGCCAACGCTCGGCGAAGTGGCAAAGCCGTAGGTAATCGCGTTGTTGCCAAAGTTCGCGTTGTAGTTTGGACCGGCACCCGACGCACCTGTAAGAGTGAAACTCGACAGTGACTGAGAGGCCTTTGCCACTGACAAGTTGATAGTTACATCTGCCGACGCCAACTGAGTTGAGGTTTCGTTTACGTGCGCAGCAAGCACCGCACCCGAAGTTGGAGCAAGTATTGTGATGATGTTTCCAGATACTGACACCGCTGGATCACTCGATGTAACAGTGAATGCGTTGCCCGTGTTTGAGGTTAAGTGAATCACGGGTGCTGTTGCACCGTATGTTGTGCTGTAGTTACCGGCACTAACCAAAGTTGCACCACTTAGGGTGAACGAAGTCACAGTCTGAGCGGATTTTGCGGCACCAAACGAAACGGTGGCCGTGCTGGTTCCGCCTGGGTTATTACAGGTAACCGAGAAGTTGCTAGGAGTTGCGGCTGCGTTGGTGGTTCCCGAAATAGTCTCTGCACCCTGGTTCCAACTGATACCGGTAGGCAAAGTTCCACTGGTACTCCACGAAGTACAAGGTCCGCCCGGGTGACCCAAGGTGATTGGTGACATGGCCGCGTTCACCGGTGCGGTGAAACTTGCAGGCAAGGTAATGTTCGGTTCCTGGTAGTAGGTGTATGTGCTCGAAGCCGTGTAGCCATTGCTGTTCTGAACAGTAATGGTTGCCACGTCTGGAATCAGGTGGTTGGCGGGAGTGTGAGCTGGTAGGTGAACTGCCATCGATGTGTTGCCGCCGCGTAGATAAGTCACGCCAGCAAGTGGAGCGCCGTTGACAACGGCACTCACAGTTGCCCCCGGAGTGAAGTTACATGGACTCGTGTTGGCACATGATCCAGAGGTTGCCAGAGATAGCTCTACCGATCCGGTGCCACCTTCAGTTGCACCGGTAGCGGTGTAGGTAGGGAACGACTTGTAGTAGGTATAGCCGATAGTGGTTGTAGTTGCTCCACCAGAGTTGGTGATGGAAACCAGGCTTGTTCCGCCAGCCAAGTTTGCCGGTGCCAAGATGTCAACAGAGCTGAAATTGGAAACCAGGTTGGTATTCACACTGGCGGCTGGCACAGTAACACTGCCAGCGTTTGTGAAAGTAACTGTGATTCCGTTTGTACTGTCCCAGTTGGTACCCGTTAGGTGAAGTGAGTTGCCTCCAACGTCAGGTCCGTCAACCGAGCTCATACCGGTAAAGGTAGGTGCGGTGAAGTCGACAGCGTGCGCAGGAACAATGGACGTGGCAACGAGGCCGAACGCCACTAGCAGCGAAACTGCAACAAACCTAAGCTTGGTCGTAATAAAAGACATTTGAAGCAACTGGTAACACCCCTGTTAGTTTGCCTTCTTGGTAAGGCCGATTTATTTACTCTAGTGAATTAGGGCATGCCCAAACCAAAACGGAATAGACACTTTGCCCAGGCAGGCCGTTAGTTGGAGCCAAAATTTAGCCCCAACCCTCCAGACATTCGTTGAAAGTTTTGAATTTGCTTTGCCTTACCCGTGAGCACCCAAACCTTTTTACTGGTGTGCTTCACTTTGATGCCCAGCATGCTGCATATCTGTTTTATGCGCTGATCAACGAAAGTGCTTGCCGATTGAGTGGTCACCTTCACCGTGCCTTTGACCTGGTTGGTAGTTCGCTGATCCTGCGCAAACGCCATTGGTGCGATTTGGAGCATGGCGGCTACTAATGCCAGTCCGGCAACAAACTTTGTGATTTTATTCATCGATGTACCCCTACATTCGTTTCTGAAATTAGTTGTCGGCCGCGGCAAGTTGCCCGCAAGCTCCGTCGATTTCCTTGCCGCGAGTGTCGCGCAGCGTGGTTGGGATGCCTGCGGCTTCGAGCCTGTAAATGAATTCTCGGGTTGCTTCACTGGTAGAAGCCGTCCAGATGGAACCTGGAGTTGGGTTAAGTGGAATTGGGTTAACGTGCACCCAACCTTTGCCGCGGGAGTTTAGTTTCTGACCGAGTAGGTCGGCACGCCATCCATGGTCGTTCATGTCTTTGATGAGCGCGTACTCGATGCTCACTCGTCGGCCAGTTTTTTTGTAGTAGGCGTACGCAGCGTCTAGCGCTTCGTCTACCTTCCACTTGGAGTTCACCGGAATCAGTTCATCGCGCAGCTCGTCGTCTGGTGCGTGAAGGGAAAGAGCGAAAGTGAGTGGCAGGTCTTCTGCAGCAAGCTTGTCGATTCCCGGAACCAAGCCAACAGTGGATACGGTGATGTTGCGGGCAGACATACCAAGACCGTTTGGTTGGGGCTCAACCATGGTCCGGATGGCGGACATCACTCTGTTGTAGTTTGCCAACGGTTCGCCCATTCCCATGAACACGATGTTGGTCACGCGTTCAGGGGCATCACCAGGCTTGAGCTTTCTCCCACCAAGTTCACCGTCTGCGATGGCCTTGTTGGCACGCACAATTTGATCAACGATTTCCGCTGCCGACATATTGCGGGTAAGTCCAGCCTGACCGGTTGCACAAAACGGGCAGTTCATTCCACAACCAGCCTGCGAAGAAACACAAAGTGTGATTCTGCCCGTGTAGCGCATTAGCACGCTCTCCACCAGTGCTCCGTCGTGCAACTTCCAAAGGAACTTGATTGTGTCGCCCTTATCGGTTTGAAGCCTGCGAACCTCGGTGAGCAAGGGCGGCATGATCTGGCTAACAAACTCATCACGACCAGTTGCAGGTAGGTCCGTCATCGATGCAGGGTCGCTGCTGTAATGAGTGAAGTAGTGTGTTGCCAACTGCTTTGCACGGAACGCAGGAAGACCAAGTTCCTTTACTTTTTCTTGGCGCTGCCCCACAGTAAGGTCCGCAAAATGAACCGGTGGAAGGCCCTTCTTTTTGGCTTCGAATTGGAGGAGTGGTTTGCCGTCGGCATCAAGCTTCTGGCTCCAGCCTTCTGTGGCTGGACGAACCTGTGGCCGCTGGGTCATGATGCTCCTTTGAGCGGTTGCATTTTTAAAAATCGGGATAATCTGCCTGGCACATAACCGAGCGCTACGAGCGGCTTAAATTACTGTGTAGGCAGGCAGGGTGTATGTCACTCCACCAATAACAAACGTGATGCTTCCCGCAGTTACTCCAGTTGGCGCTGCCGCGGTAATGGTTGTTGCGGTCACAGCAGATGATGCTGCAGCCACACCATTAAACCTCACGGTGGTTGCACCGGTGAAGCCAGTTCCGGTGACAACGATCGAAGTTCCGGCTGACAACGAGGTAGCCGAAACGGCTGTAACTGAGATTGCGGATACCGTGTATGCCCTACCTGCAGTGGTCACACCGGTTGGAGTGGTGACGGTAACTGTGCTGGCCACGATTCCCGCAGGAACAGTAACCGTGATGCTGGTTGCCGAAACCACAGTGAAGCTCAGCGCCGAAACAGTTCCGAACTTAACCGCAGTAGCTCCAGTGAAGTTAGTGCCCGTAAGAGCTACAACGGTACCAACCGCAACAGCAGTAGGTGCAACGGCGCTCACTGTAGAAAGTGCAAGGGTGTAAGCACGACCGGTTGTGTTAGTTCCAGTAGGCGTAGTCACAAAAACGCTTCCCGCCACAATGCCCGAAGGAACAGTAACTGTGATGCTGGTAGCCGAAACCACAGTGAAGCTCAGCGCTGAAACAGTTCCGAACTTAACCGCAGTAGCGCCAGTGAAATTGGTACCCGTCAAAGTCACAACCGAACCAACAGCAACAGCCGTCGGCGCAACAGCAGTCACGGTAGGCAAAGCCAATGTATAAGCACGACCAGCAGCAGTAGTGCCGGTTGGAGTGGTGACCGTAACGGTGCTAGCCACAATACCCGCAGGAACAGTAACTGTGATGCTGGTTGCCGAAACCACGGTGAAGCTCAGCGCCGAAACAGTTCCGAACTTAACCGCAGTAGCGCCAGTGAAATTGGTACCCGTTAAGGTCACAACCGAACCAACAGCAACAGCCGTTGGCGCAACAGCAGTCACGGTAGGCAAAGCCAGCGTGTAAGCACGGCCAGTGGTATTGGTCCCAGTAGGCGTAGTCACAAACACGCTTCCAGCCACAATGCCCGCAGGAACAGTAACCGTGATGCTGGTAGCCGAAACCACAGTAAAGCTCAAGGCTGAAACGGTACCGAACTTAACCGCAGTAGCGCCAGTGAAATTGGTACCCGTTAAAGTCACAACCGAACCAACAGCAACAGCCGTCGGCGCAACAGCAGTCACGGTAGGCAAAGCCAGCGTGAAGGAACCAGTTGAGGTCGCTGTGCCGCTAGCGCTTGTGATCGACAAGCGGCCAGCAGTGGTGCCCACAGGAACAACTGCTGTGATCTGAGTGGCACTGACCACGGTAAAGGTAACCGCCGGAGATGTGTTGAAGGTAACACCAGTTACACCAGTGAGGTTGGTGCCCGTGATTGTCACAGTACTGCCCACTGAAATAGCCTGCGTAAACGAGGTGAGTGTTGGCGCAGAAACGGTGAGGTTTGTAGTGGAAGTAGCCGTGCCGCCAGGGGTTACAACTGCGATACGTCCGGTAGTCGCTCCACTAGGAACCACCGCGGTGATGCTAGTTGCCGAGACCACGTTGTAAGTGCTTGCAGCAACTCCGTTAAAAGTAACCGCAGAAGCACCAGTGAAGTTAGTACCAGTGATGGTTATGGTTGCGCCGCGAGCAGCGGTAGTAGCGGTGAAACTTGAGATAGTTGGCGCACTGTAGGTGAAGTTTGTTGCAGACGTTGCGGTGCCGTTCGCGGTGACAACACTAATTGCACCGCTGGTTGTTCCAGCTGGAGCAATGGCGGTAATAGTTGTGTCGCTGTTCACAGTGAAGCTGTTTGCGTTTACACCGTTGAACTTCACAGCGGTTGCACCCGTGAAGTTAGCGCCAGTTACTACCACGCTGGTTCCAACCAGACCGGTGGCTGGGCTAATGGCGGAAATGGTTGGAGCAACCACGGTGAAATTGGTTGCGGAAACTGCCCAACCTCCAGGAGTTTCCACCCGGATTGCTCCAGTACTTGCCCCAACCGGAACAGTAACGGTGATCTGAGTGTCGCTATCAACAGTGAAAGTAGGCGCAGTCACACCATTGAACTTCACCGATGTGGCACCCGTGAAATTGGTTCCAGTTATAACCACAGTGTTTCCAACAACACCCGATGTCTGGACAAAACTTGTGATTGCCGGAGGCGTGCCAACAGTAACCACAAAACTGGTTGCAGAGGTTAGAACTCCAGATGTTGCGGCCACTGTGATCGCACCTGTGGTTGCTCCGGTAGGAACAATTGCGGTTATGGAAGTATCCGAGTTCACGGTGAAACTTGTCGCTGCTTGCCCGTTAAACGAAACCCCTGTTGCCCCGGTAAACCCAACGCCAGTGATGGTTACCGAAGTGGCTACGGGCCCAAAGGCTGGGGAGAAAGAACTAAGTGCTGGGGTCACCACAGTGTTGACTGTGAAAGCGGATGGAGACGTTGACGCACCAAGCGTTGTCTGAACCTGAAGAGTTCCAGTGGTTGCACCTGCTGGAACAACTGCAGTTATCTGTGTTGCGCTGTTCACGGTCACCGATGCAGCTGCTACTCCGTTGAACTTAACTGCCGTTGCTCCCGTGAAGTTGGTTCCTGTAATCACAACTGTGGTTCCCGCACCGCCAGATGTGGGCGAGAAGCTGCTGATAGTTGATGAGCCGGGCATGGCCATGGCGCAAGAACCACCTGTGAACTTTGCAGGAGCAGTGGCGGCCGTGGTAGTGCCTGGATTCCAGTTCTGTTGAACCAAGTAGTTTCGATTACCTAGGGTCATGTTGAACTTGTAACTTCCACTTGCAGTGGTGGTTCCCCAGGTCCAAGAACAAAGGTCAGAGTTTTCGTTTCCGGTATTGGTTCCCGCGCTGCTGTCCCAGAACGCATTGAGCTCTGGGTCTGTCATTGTCTCTTCAAGTTCGTGCTGAATCACAGAAACCATTGCGTCTACACCTGGATTGCCATTTGGCGACGCGTTGCTTGGGTTACCGCTGCAACCGTTGAAACTTGGTCCGGTTGGATCTCCAACAAACGAGTACTTGATCTTGGTTGAAGGTGAAGCGGTTGGATTTAGGTAAGAGTGGTAACCGCAGTATTGAGCTAGGAACGAAGAACCCGCTCCGGAAGTTTCAGAAATTCCAGCAGAAGTCAGGACAAAATAAAGTCCGTTGTTGTCTACAGGTAACCCGCGGTTGGAAATTGCGTCGTCCACAATGCTGGTTACACCGTTTACTCCAAGAGCAGTTCCGAAAGCAGAGGATGGCACTGCGATTGCCTGTTTCAAAACAACGTTGGTGCTGGTTGCCAGGTTGCCAAACTTGTAGGCAGCGTTAATCGCATTACGGTTTGATGGGCCGATGTTGCTCAGGTAGTCCGAGATGATGCTCTCACCGCTAGTTACCGATAGACGGTTTGGGTCGCTCCAAGCGCCGTACCAGATGAGGTAGAGATTTACCGGTCCGGTCATTAGATTTCCGCCGTTGTAGGCGATTGCCTGATTGGCAACCAGCCCGGTAGTCGGTGCTTGCCCTAACCCTGGATAAAGATTCTCACCATGAATCGAACCGCGAATAGGCATGGCGGCAATCTCAGCATGGCTCACAGAGGAAGCTTCTACTGGCGCACTAATAGGCCCCGCAGATGATGTAAGTGCGAAAGTGCTAAGCACTGCGAACAATGCTACAAAACGAAATTTCGAACTCTTGAACATATTTAAAGTCTAACCTCGACCACCCTTTTGGTAAATGAGCAGCTGTGGCTAGGCACAGGATTGGGCAATGCTTTTAAGCGGTTTGCATAACAAAAAAATAAAAAATATTCAACAATTCACCCGAATGTGCTTGATTGCGATGTTTTTCAAGGGTAAACCTGTGATATGGCTAACACATTTGATCCCCGATCGTCAGACGAGAACGACGTCTACGAGTACGACAACCAGAAAAGTGACTTGGTTGGAAAGCTAGGCAGCGCAGCGATTGCGGTTACTAGTTTGGTTTCAGCCTTTGCCTTTTTAAGCCCTTCGGCTCCCTCAACTTCAACCCCCGAAGCTGACTTGAGCAACGCTGCTCCAGCTGAATCGGGCGCCACCCAGGCAACCGACCCGGATGCGGCTGCACCGGCTGAGACTTCAGCCGCAGCGCCTGCAGGTTCCGGAGTTGTAAGTGCAGCGGCAGCAGCCCCAAGTCACCCGAGGATTATCACCAGCATCCACAATGCTGGTCCAAAGTCACACGGTTCAGTTGTAAATGCACCATCGGCATCTAACGCCCCAAGTGCAACCCCAAAGGTAGACCCGACTGCGGCTATCGGCGGAGTGAATTCGGGAAACACCACTGCCCCAACCTCCACCACGGCTGCAAGCGGCGGCACCGGTTCTTCCGCTGGAAACACAACATCGCCAACTTCGGCAAGCACAGGTGGCAGCACTTCAAGCTCCACAGGCGGAAACACCTCGTCGCCAACCTCGGCTGGTTCAACCGCGAGCGGCACCAATGGCGGAGGGTACCACCACGAAGATGACGACGATCACTAAAAACTAGTTGTGGCCAAATCGATTTTTCGATGGGTTGAACCATGCATGGGCATGGATTTTGTATTCCAAATCAACTCATCATGGGCGTCCAGAGACGTATTAGATTCAGTGGAATCAGCTTGCGCGATACTTCACGATGCCGACAAAACCTTTAGTCTCTACAAACCTGAATCTTTCCTGAGCCGACTTCGCGATGGCGTAGTGACAACTCACGAAGCGCCACTTGAATTCCGCAACATTTATGCGGAATGTGAGGCCTGGAAACAGAACACCAACGGGTGGTTCGATGCAATCAATCACCAAAAGTTTTTTGACCCCTCAGGCATTGTTAAGACCTGGGCTGCAAAACGCGCCGCACTTTACCTGGAGTCAAATGGCATCAACGATTTCACGCTCAATGCTGGTGGCGACATCTATCTGAGTTCCGCACTTGAGCCAAGTTGGCTTTGGCGCGTGGGGCTTTCAAACCTCAACCCAGTTGCCAGCGCAAAAGCCGGCAACAACATGATCCTTAACCTAGAAGGCACACCTTATCGCGGGGTTGCCACTAGTGGATCAACCGAAAAGGGCGACCACATCTGGGCTAAGGGCAAACTCACCAAAGATCACGAAGTGCTTCAGGTGACAGTAGTTTCTGAAGACTTAGTTGTGGCGGACATTTGGGCAACAGCCGTTTACGCCGGTGGACTATCGGCCCTAAAAACACTCGTGGACTTTGAACGAGATCAGGAAATCAAGACCCTGGTGCTCATCACTTTCCGCGATGGCCGATTGGTGAGCACACCTGGGTTTGCAACAGTTTTAGCTAACGTTTAGCGATTGCGTTGTTCACCGCAGTCTTAAATGCGTTGGTTGTGTAAGTGGCCCCGGTGTAGTTGCCAAAGTTAGACCCTTGGGCACTGATTGCCGCCTGAATCAAAACCGGATAAGCCTTGCCAATGCCGTTATTGGTATCACCCTGCAAAATCTGAATCCCAGTGATGGTGGCATCGCTGAATGTCACTGCAATTTGCAAGTTCTTTTGAAGCCCGTTTGTCACGTAGTTGATTACGTCGCTGTTTACGGTTTTCACCACAGGTGCTGGAGGCGGCTTAGGCGCGGTGCTTGGCTTTGGTGCCGCACTTGAGGTGCCTCCCGAACCCGAAGTCTTACTTGGCTTCGGCGCTGGCTTAGTGCCAGAGCTGCCGCCAGGTTTACTTGGCGAAGCGCTAGGCTGCGGTGCAGAGGTGGAGGAGCTGGGCTGGCTACTGGGTTGCTGACTCGCGGCACCCGAAGAGCTAGGTTGACTAGACGCACTGATACCAGGGTCCAACGGTGCTAGGCCGTTTTCACTCTCAGGTGTGAGCCCCTTGGCATAAGAAACGCTCATTGCGCTGAGGCTGACCGCTGTTACTGCAATCCAGGCTGAGGTTCTCACCAGGCAAACTCCTCTGAGTGAATGGCGTATTTGGGAACATTTAGCTTTCGCAACGTCTTTTCCACTGACCGCGACCAGGCAATTGGCCCACAAATGAAAACGTCGTTATGGGCCACGTCTGGCGCGATGGCAAGAATGGCTTCAATCTCGCGCTTTTCCAGTTCTTCACGACTCAGATGCACGCGCTCTGTTGCAGAGGGGCCATCGCTCAGGGTGAGAGAGAAACCTCGAGTTTTACAGATCTCGCGCAGTTCTTCCAAGAGTGCCGCGTCGTTCACATCTTTCACACGATATAGAACGTTCACGTCTCCAGGCTTGGCCGCCATCGATGCAACCAGTGCGCGAATTGGTGCCACACCAATACCGGCGGCCATCAACAGCACCTTGGGTTGGGTGCGAACAACTTCGGTAAACACACCGAATGGGCCTTCCAGCATCACTCGGGTACCAGGCTTTAGCTCTTGAAGTTTGGCGGTGTCATCGCCTCTGTTGCCGATGGTGAATCGGATGTAATCCTTGTTTGGCTTAGCCGAAACAGAGAATGGGTGAGGGCGCCACCACTGCCCCGGTGTCATCACACGAAGCATGAAGAACTGGCCAGCCTTGGCTTGGAAGTTTTCAATTCTGCGCCCGCTTACGTAAACCGAGGTGGTTGCGTTTTTCTCTGGAACCACTCGGCTGACCTTCAGGTTGCCAGTAAAGCTACGAATGATGGGCACCAGAATCCGGAAGTAGATCAAGTTGTAGGCAGCGAAGAAATAGAGAGCGAGCCAATACATTTTTCCAATTGGGTGGCCAACAATCTCACTGCCAAGGTCCAACTGGTGCGGAATTGCCAGAACGATGGCCACGTACGAAACCAAGTGGATGAGGTACCAAACCTCGTAAGAGGCGCGCTTGCGAACGGCAACTAAAGAAGAGACCACGATGAGCACGAATGCAAGTAGAGAAACTAGTGCGGCAACTACGCTGAGGAACTCCCCCAGCATGGAACCCAGTTCCTGGAAGAAATTGAGTTCATTCCGAACCGAATAGGCAACGATGGAGCTCACAAAGTGCAGCAGCAGCAGATAGAGGATCGGCTTGCCCAAGCGCTTGTGGGCACGGGTGGTTTTGTCTAGACCGTAAACCTTCTCCAACCAAGGTGCGCGGGAAATCAGGATTACCTGAACTAGCAGAAGGTTTGTGGCAATGAGAGCGGAAAGGCGGTTGGTTGCGTCCAGCAAGGCCTGCGTGGTGATCACCCGAGGGAGTCCGCCTTCAAGCAGAAAGAAGCAAATCACTGCAACAACAGAAAAGACCCAGATGGCCTCAAGCACGTCTTTCTCGCGTTCACGTTTGAAACGCTTCTTTGAACCAAGCGTGACGGCGCGCTTTTTGCCGGGTTCCAGATCAGACGTGTATGCCTGGTTAGTCACTTGCTTCACCCTCGAATTCGTAACGTACTTTCTTACATTATTGCCCTAGCGGGTAATGGTTTGGGAAGATGACTAAACCTTTACCTGATTGAAACTAGAGATTTCGCAATTCGTTCGTTTGCACTAGATTTGCCAGTAAACAAGTCCACCTTCCTAGGGAAAAACATGCAAAGAGCATTGCCAGCGCTCCTTCGATTTTTCATCTGCGTTTCACTAATCGGCAGCATCGTTTGGCAAGTTTCGGATCGCATTTCTCATGATGTGTTTCGCCCTGGTGAGTACTTCGCTTTCTTCACAATTCAGTCATCGATGATTGCTGCGGTCACACTGGCTGTGGTGGGATGGTCCTCCCTCAAGGGCAAAGAAGAGACTCGGTTGTTAGCAGTGGTTAGGTTGAGCGTGGCCTGTTATGCAACGCTTACTGGCATTGTTTACAATCTGCTTCTGCGTGGTCTGCCGGCACCTGCTGCGGATGCTGGTTACAACTGGCCAGTGATTCCCAACGAGATTTTGCACTGCTGGGCGCCGATTCTGATTGCAATTGAATTTGTTTGGCTTGCCCCCACTTTGCAACTAAACCTGAGGCTTGCACTTTGGGTTTGGGCGTTTCCGTTTGCATGGTTGGGATTCTCAGTGGCGCGTGGATTGGCAACAGGATGGTGGCCATACTGGTTCATAAATCCAACTCGCCCAGGCGGAGTATCTGGAATGCTCACTTTTATTTTTGGCATCATGGCTTTTCTCTACGTGTTGGCTATGGTCTTTCTGGGTCTCAAGAAACTGCGCAACATTGCCTCTCGGGCTTAGGCTCGAATGGTGAGTTCAAACCCCAGCAAGCGTAAAACAGCGAATATAAGTGCCCAGCAATGGGAGGAGTTCGCGGCATCACGGCGCACAGTGAGGGACTTTCTGCCTACTCCTGTGCCACAAGAAATCATCGATGCGATTCTTACCGACGCCATGACCGCACCTAGCTGGTCAAATACGCGTCCTTACCTTGTGGCTGTTGCCAGTGGTGAAAAGCGGAATCGGATTTCCGAGGCATTGCTGAAGCGTGTTGACCTGCTCAACGGAGCCAAGCGAGGGGGAATCATTGCCAAGATCAAGTTTCTTTTGAGCGGCTACATTTTTCCCATGAGTGAGTACCCGGTTGTAAAGCCGTACCCAAAGGATTTGAACCCTCGGCGAATTCGCGTGGGCAAGGGTCTTTACGAGAATATGGGCATTCGGCGCGGAGACGCCGCTGGCCGCGACGCTCAGATGCGCCGAAACTTTGAGTTTTTTGGCGCACCCACTGCCATCTTCATTTTCACCCACAAGGGTCTGGGTGAGTACTCGGTTTCAGACGCCGGCCTGTTTATGCAGAACTTGATGCTTTCGGCACACGCACGTGGACTTGGCACCTGCGCCCAAGGCATGCTGGCCATCTGGCCAAGGCCGGTTCGACGTGAGTTCAAGGTCGCGTTGTCCAAACATTCCCGCCAGTATCGGCTCTTGGTTGGCATTTCGCTCGGCTATCCGAGTGATGCAGCAGTGAATGATTTTGAAGCCGAACGACTACCGATTTCGGAAATTACTCTGGATTGAATGTGGCAGGCACATAGCGCATCAGTTGCATAGGAGAGCTAGCTTGCAACTACTGGGATAACAGCAAGCAAGGTGGTTCCCGTGGCCGAACTAGTTAGCGAGTGTGTAACGCTACATTCAATTAGGTGGCGGCTTCCCATGCCCTCGCCAGACATTGGGTCTGCACCTGAACCGTTGTCTTGAACGCTCAGAGAGATGCAGTCTGCATCCAACGGTTCCACACAAATGTCTATGCGAGATGCATTTCCGTGGTGAATAGAGTTTGAGCAGGCTTCGCGAATTATTTCTAAGGCGGTCTCTGCTGCTACTTGGTCATTCTGAAATGCTGCTTCTGCGGCAGGCGCAATGTTTAGGTTGATCTCGCAAATTCCGTCCCAGGTTTCTGCAATTTCGTTTAGCACCAAGGTTGGATTCAACTGTGTTCTTGGTGCGGTCAGAATTTTCAGCAATTTTGCAGCGATGGTGTCCTTGGCAAAACTGCCCGCACCCAACGCGTCTGATTCACGTTCCAGGCGCACAATGTTGGCGAGGATTTCTGCCTGAACCGGACCGTGAAGTTTTCTAGCGAACTGGCGCTTGTTGAACCAGTGAGTGGAGTAGAGGTGCGCGGTGCGCCATTGGATCTTCATGGCGGTATCAGTGAGGTCTCGCAGCATCCGACGAACCTCTTCGTCCACAGCGCCACCCATGCCCAGAAAGAGCCCTACAATCTCGATCGTCACGAGAGCTTGGAATGGCAGGACACTAACCACAGGTCCAGGCTGAAGCATCATTGGTAGCAGAAAAGTAAGCGGTAAGTGCGCTATCCCCAGGCAAAACACAATTAGCGGCACACGAATTGAATAGTGCAGCGGATCCACAACTTTGGCAACAAAGTTTTTGAGCAAGTAAAGCACCGGTGTCACTAGAGCCAACGTGATGGCCACTGTTTGTAGGCTGGCGACAACGCCTTCAAAACGCACCATAACCGGCAAGTACGTCACAACCAGAAATAGAGTGATTGGCCAAGGCTGGCTGGTGTTCTTAAGTGTGAGGAACTCGATAAGTGAGCTCGCTCGAAACTTTGCCTCTTGTAGCTCCTGAGTTTTCAGCGGGGGCAATGGGCTCGCGCTAATGAGTTGTGCTGACATTGGCTTGAGCACGTTTGAAACTAGGTTCGCTAGTGTGGCAATCAGTTCTTCGTTCTTTTTCACCGATGTGGACTGAAGGCCACGCAGCAGTTCAGTCTTGATGAAGTTTAAATCGGCACTGAGCTCGGTTTCGGACTTCAATTCCGCGTCGGATAGCAATTCCGAGAGTTCCCGGTGTGATTGACGCAACTCCACTGACTTGCGCTTCCACTCCGCCGTGATGCCGATTAGATAGCCCAAAAAGGCCACCGCAATTGGCAGGATCACTGAGCTACTGATCATTCGATACGTGAAATCTTCATGGTTGGTTATATCGAATTCAGAGAGTGCGTACTGAACCGTGAATCCGCGTGCGGCACCGATGAATGGCAAAGTGGCAATGAAAGCAATCGGAGCGTTTCTCTTGCTAAACAGGAATTTGCAAGCCCGGTAACTCAGATTGATGCCCAAAAGCAGCACTGCTTGAGAAGCCAAGACAGAAACTATCCTTAGGCCAAAATCGTTCTTACCCACATCTGGCGAACCGATGAAGTGCATGTAGGTGGTGAACACGGTGAGCGACACGTTAAAGCGCCAACCCATCAGGTGCTCTCCGTAAATGAAGTTCACAACCTGTCTAAAGAAATCCTTGCCGGTAAGTTTTGGCATTTGATCAGTTATCCCGGTTCGGAATGCCGGCAGCGTGGATGAATATTCGAACGGCCTCGATTCGAGGGTTGATTTCATCGGTGCCCTGGATACCAAGCTTGGTGAAAGTTGCCTTCAGGAGCTGTTCAACTGATGAGAGGGTCTTGTTGCGTCTGCGGGCAATTTCGGCGTTGGTGTAACCGCTGGCAAGGAGCCTTAGCACTTCCATCTGCGTTTTGGAAAGCGATGCAAGTGGACGGTCCGGGGACTTATCCTGACGTACCTCACGTTCCTCCACCAACACCGCGTTGATGGCCTTCAAAAGTACCTCTGGCTTTCCCACCAGTTCTTTACGCAGGAAGGCGCTGTGTTTAGGAATGGCACTCTCATCGATGCCCGCACTTCTGGCGTCTGGGTACTTAGTGAGGAAAATGATTCCGGTGCCCTTGTGGCGGGCGTTGATGATGTGGGCTACATCGATGCCGGTTGGGCCAGGGCCAAGGTCTATGTCAAGGAGAGCCAGGTCTGGTTCAAAGTCTTGCAGGATGCGTTTGGCTTCAACGGCGCTAGCTGCAGCGCGAACTTCGAAGTTATGGGATTCCAACGCCTGCACCAAGAGGCCGCTGATGAGCGCCTCGTCTTCAACGACGAGCGCATTTCTAGTCCATGACCCCATGCGCATAAGCCTAAGTTAACCCCTGTTTACATGGAAGATGTTTAGGGGTTAACCAGACCAATGTCACGGGCAAAAAAATGGCCCCCGGATTTCTCCGAGGGCCACTTTTTGGAGCAAATTGCTACTGGATTGTGAAGGTGGACGGAGCTGCGTTACCACTGAGGTGTGTCACACCATTGGCCGCATCCACAGCAACATCAACCGTAGTTGCAGTTGAAGCGCCGGTGATTACCAAGGTATACACGGCACCAGATCCTGCTACCACTCCCTTAGTGCCATTGGCTACAGTTACACCAGCAGCGCTAAAGCCAGTAACAGATTCACTGAATGTGAAAGTTACAGTCACAGAGCCACCAGATAGCGCGCCTTGACTAATCACAACAGTTGGACGAATCGTATCTACCGCCTGCGAAGCCGCCGTGGTGGTAGCCAACAGTGCAAAGCTACCCGAGGTAACCGCGGTGCCAACGCTCAACGCAATTGCTGTAGTTGAACTAGCTGCCGGGGTTACTACCAACTCGTATACCAAGCCTGCGGTCACGGTGGTAAGGGATCCAGCGGTTCCACCAGTCACAGTAATGTCGGCGATTGTGAAGCTACTTGCAACATTCTTGTTGAAGGTGAATGTGTACTTCACAGTCTGGCCGGCGAGCACTGCTGCTGGCTTGTCATCGGTAATGACCAAGTCCAACTTGGCAACGCGCTGAACTGAGGCACCAGTTAGGTTTCCAGTAATCGCAGAAGTTGCGAGACCAGCCGCCACATCAGCAGTTGTACTCGTTCCAGTTGGAGTCACTACGAGGGTGTAAGTGGTTCCAGCACCCGCAAAGGCACCCTTCGTTCCACCAACAACAACAACGTCACCGATGGCAAAACCGGTAACCGCTTCTGGGAAGGTGAAGGTAAAGGTGATGTCGGCACCCGGAGTAACCGCGTTGGAGTTATCACTGATAACCGCAGCCACGTGGCTGGTGTTTACAGCCTGAATGCTCTGCACTGCGGCCGCAGTTGGGTTACCAGTTGCAACAGAGGTTCCTGCACCAGCAGCAATGTCAACAGTGATGTTTGTTGTGCTGCTGTCGTTAGGCGTTACAACAAGTGTGTAAACCAGGGCCGAGGATGCGGTGAACACGCCCTTGGTTCCACCAGTCACAACAACGTCGCCAGTGGTGAAGCCGGTAACAGCCTCTGCAAAGGTGAAGGTGTAAGTGATGGTCTGGCCAGCGAACAATGTACCAACGCTGCTGTCAGTGATGGTTACCGCAGGGTTAGTGGTGTTCAACGGCTGCAGGCTTTCTGCTGCAGCTAGGTTGCCTGCGCTGGTTGCGATGCTGCTTGCAACGTTTGCAGCCACGTTTACGCTGATGTTTCCACTAACGCTGCCAGCGGGAGCAGTTACCACCAAGGTGTAAGCGGTCTGGCTTAGGGCAACAAATGCGCCCTTGGTACCGTTTACCACCGCGATGTCACTTGAGTCGAAACCGGTCACTGGCTGGTTGAAGGTGAAAGTGTAAACAACCTGGTCGTTCGAGTGAACGGTGCCTGGGTAGTCATCGGTGATCACAACGGCTGGGTTGTGAGTGTTTGCTAACTGAACGTTCTGAGCCGCTGCAACGTTTCCGTTCTTAGCTGCGTCGATTGCCGAGTTAGCTGCCACGTCAACCGTGATGGTTGCGGTGGAGTCTGCGAGTGGAGTAACGGTTAGTCCATAAGTGGTTCCACCAGCGGTGCCGGTAAGAGTTCCCTTGGTTCCGCCAACCACTGTCACGTCGTCAGCACTGAAACCGGTAACGGCCTCGCTGAAGGTGAAGGTGTAGTTGATTGCGCCGGTGGCTAGACCGTTGATGTTGTCGGTGATGCTTAGGGTTGGGTGAATTACATCTCCCAAACCAACCGAGGTGATCTTTCGGGTGAATACCACTAACGAACCCTTGGTGACCTTGATGGTGTCACCGGTCTTGATCTTGCGGGTTGTTGTGGTTGAGCCAACAGCTCCGGTGCCTAGCTTCACGGTGCGCGAGGCAACAACAATCTTCTGGCCGTAAACGATACGAGTTACGTATACGTTCACGGTCTTGTTGCTGTACTTTGCGTCGTTCAGGTCAAGAGCAATCTTGTAGCTACTGCCAACCTTGCTGATTGCAAAAGTGTTTGAGGTAACGGATGCGGTGGTGACAACTGGGTCAACCGCATTTGCTGGCGCGGCGGCGGCAAATGGCAGGCCTACTGCGGCTACTGCAATTGCCGACCCAAGAGCCAGGGTCTTGAAAAAGCGCTTAGCGCTTACTGATTTGATTCTCATAATGAGATCCCCCTTCGTTAGTGGTAAATCGAACACTACCACCGCCTTGTTACGCGCAGAAGAAGCAATACCTAGTTAGACAAAGTGATTAACTACCATCGATGATTTTTACATCTATATAACGTTGCAGAAAATCCGGTGCAAGCGTTTACATTTTTTGGCTATTATTGGGGTTCGATTGTGTAAAAAGTGGCGTGGAATAACGCCGCAAGCGTTTCATGGAGGATCCGCATGTCTGGTGCCAGTATTTTGGTTTACGCCGAGCGAGTTGGCGGCAACCTAGGCGAGATCGAGAAACTGCTTGCCGGCCCACTTGCTGACTTCAACGGCATCCACGTGCTTCCGTTCTTTCACCCTTACGATGGCGACGACGCAGGCTTTGACCCGATTGATCACAGCATTGTTGACCCTCGCCTTGGCAATTGGTCGGACTTCAAGCGCATCTCTGAAACTCACGAGCTGACCGCCGACCTAATCGTGAACCACGCTTCATACCTTTCACCCGAGTTCAAAGACTGGCAGGAGAAGGGCGAGGCTTCCGAGTTTGACGGGATGTTCCTCACCTTCGATGTTGTGTTCCCTAACGGTGGAACCGAGGAGGGCATTACTTCGTTCTATCGCCCACGCCCAGGCATGCCATTTACCGCATACGAGGTGGCTGGCCGCCGCCGTTTGGTTTGGACCACGTTCATGCCATCGCAGGTGGACATCGACATCAAGCATGACGCCGGAAAGGCCTACCTGGTTCGCGTTCTCGAAGCACTGAAGTCTGGTGGCGTAAAGGTAGTTCGACTAGACGCGGTTGGCTACTCTGTGAAGACCCCAGGCACCGACTCTTTCATGACTCCGGAAACCTTGGAGTTTGTGAAGGAGATCAGCGACCTGATACACAGCTACGACATGCGTGTTCTGGTTGAGGTTCATGCTCACTACACCCAGCAGCTGGACATTGCCCCGCTGGTTGACCTGATCTACGACTTCCAGACCGCACCTCTTCTGCTTCACTCGCTTTTCACCGGCACCGTGGATCGTCTTAGCGACTGGTTCAAGATTCGCCCGGACAACTGCCTCAATGTGCTTGACACTCATGACGGTTATGGAGTCATCGATGGCGGACCCATCAACGGAAAGCCTGGCTTGATTACCCAGGACGAAATGGCAGCAATCTTTGCCAAGGCCGAAGAGAACACCAACGGTCACTCGGCCATTGCCAGCGTGGTTCCGCAGTGGTTCACTCTTCCTCACCAGATCAATGCCACCCTTCCAAACATTGTGAAGGACGACACCGCTTACACAATCATGCGTGCGGTTCAGTTCTTCCTGCCTGGTGAGCCTCAGGTTTACTACGTGGGACTTTTCAACGGCATGGACGATGTTGAACTTTTCAACAAGTCTGGTCAGGGTCGCGACGTAAACCGCCACAACTACACCCCTGCCGAAATCGAAGTTGCGCTCGCGCAGCCAGTTACCAAGGCCATCATCGCCTTGGCTCGCCTGCGAAAGCACAACGCGTTTGAAGGTAAGTTTTCCTGGACTCAACTGAGCGACAACTCGATGCGCCTTGCCTGGGCTAACGGCTCGGACACGATTTCACTTGAGTTCTCAACCACTGTCGGCGCATCCAGCTTTGTGATTGAGGTCACCGATGCCTCCGGCACCCGCAAGTTTGCCTCAGTAGAAGAACTGGGTAACGCCTAAAGCTCCCAGTGGTTCTGGTTCACCGTGGCCGGATCTTTGGCAAGGTAACGAACAAATAAGTTCTCAGGGTCGCGTTGAGCAATTACCTGCTGCAAGCGCGCATAGTTTTGATCTGCCATGAACTTGAGTTGACGGTTACCCATGTCGCTATCTCCCAAGTACTGACCCTTGGTCACAGACTGCGCGGCGGCCATAGCAGAGTTAATCCAACTTCGGTTAGCCGAATCATTTTCTTCGATGTTTGACACCAGGTAGGTGGCAACGTAGGCCGGCGACTGCAGCGAGAACGCCATATCTGGCAATTCACGCAACGGACCCATGCTGAACCAGATGGTGAAGGCCTCGGGTTCTGGTAGGTCTCGGAATAGCGGTTCGATGTTCTCGATGATTTCATCGGTATCGCCGTCAACCCAGATATTGTCTGTGAAGTAGCGCCAGTGCTCAGGGTTCATTCGCTCCTGCTCTTGGCGTTGCTGCGCGAGCGAGCTAGTCATGTGCTTTTCATTCACGATTGCGCGGTCTAGTACCGGGCAGGTCTGGAACGGGGCCAGGGCTTGCTCGGCCTCAGCGTGCGAGTCAGTTAGAGCCACACCGGTTACGGCAAAGACACGTTTGCGAGGTTCGCCATTCTGACTTGGCGGGGTCATGGAAACCACAACAATTTCAACGTCTTTGGAAATTGTCTCGTGCACAGAATACATCCAGCGCATAACTTCTTTGAAGTCTTCCAGGTTGTAAATCTGCACCGTATGACCCACGTGCTTAAAGCGTGGGCGGGTCTGAAGGTGGAAGCGCGTAACGATCCCTGGAAACGAAGGTCCGGCGCCGCGGGCCGCCCAGTACAGGTCAGTGTTCTGGGTGGCGTCGGCGCGAACGATCTCGCCCGCCGCGGTAAGCACGTCAACCGCCACAACGCTCTCGGCAGCCCAGCCCCAACCACGCGCGCACCAGCCCTGCCCGCCTTGGAGCAAGAAGCCACCGATGCCAACACTTGGGCAGTGGCCGCCGTTGAAAAACCTGCCGCGCTCGGTTAGATAGGGATCCAAAACTTCTCCGCCGCGAACGGCCGGGCGAGCAGACGCAATGCCGGTGGCTTCATCGTAGCTAACGTCTTGCATTCGGCTGAGGTCGATGAGCAGCGAGCCCTCACGAACGCTCCACGCGGCCCAGGCGTGACCACCCGAACGCAATGCAATTTGCCAACCGTTGGACTTGGCAAGCTGGAGCCCCGCCTTTAGGTCGTCCTCAGACTCAGCAAAAAGCACCGCGTTTGGGCGGCGGTCCGGACGGCGACCGTTGAAGATGCGGCCCATGGCTGCTTCTTCAAAGCCAAAGTCGCTTGGGTAGAAAATGTCTCCGCTAAAAGTTGTCATCCTAAAACCGATCCTCCGCCGTCTACTACTAAGTTGATTCCTGTTATCCAAGAGGCTTCATCGCTGGCAAGGAAAAGGGCTGCGTTCACGATGTCTTGTGGTTGGCCCACTCGTCCAAGCGGGATGCGAGCAATGTTGTCTTTGAACGGCTGTGGGCCCGAGTCAACCAGCCAGGCGGTTGAAGGGGTGACCGTGAAACCTGGGCTAACGCAAACCGCGCGAATTCCGTACTTTCCACCCTCGGCAGCCAGTTGCTGGGTGAGCGAAATCACTCCACCTTTGGCAGTGCCGTGCGCGTTCTGAGCCATGAACTCAACGCCTCGGGTTCCTGCAATCGAACCAATGTTTAGCACTACTCCGCCATTCTTCATGAAGTGCGGCCAAATTGCCTTGGTTGTGTAAAACACAAGGTTCAACTCGTTGTTGATGACAAAGTCCCAATCATCGATGGATAGGTCTTGAATCTCGCCAAACTTGGGAGTTGACGCGTTGTTGTAAAGAACGTCAATCCTGCCGTGAACCGCGATTGCTGATTCGATCCAGCTGGCCGATTCAGCCGCATTAGAAAGATTCACTGGCGCGAAGTTCACAATGTTGCCGCCAGCCTCGGTTACCAAGCGAACGGTTTCGTTTGCCGATTCCTCGAACAGGTCACAGCCAATAATCTTGGCACCTTCCGCTGCAAACCTGAGTGCGGCTTCTCTCCCCATGCCGCCACCAATGCCGGTGATTGCAACAACTTTGCCAGTCAGGCGTGCCATAACTATCCTCATCCTCGAGCTTGATTTCAATTTAGGGCAGGCTCAAGAAGCCCAAACATTAGCCAGAGTGATGTTAGTTATTGGCTTGCGCTAGTTGTGCCTCACATTAGTTGACGGGAGAAACGGCCTAGCGCGGCAACGCGTTCTAGTCAGGTTCAATTCCGAATGCATCTGCCAACTTCTTGATCTTCTCAGCGCGACCAAGTCTTGGCAGGTCAGAACCGTCGCGAATGACACGGCCACGAGCCTCGAAGTCATTCAGGAACTCAACCGCCCAGTTCACATCGGATCGGGTTGGGCTTATGGTCTCATTGATTACCGAGAGCTGTTCAAGGTCTAAGCAAAGCTTTCCAGTTAGCCCAAGCGCAACCGCAAGCTCGGCCTGCTCGCGCAACAGCGCGTGACTGGTTCCAACTGTTGGCCCATCGATGGGACCAGGCAGATTTCCAACGCGACTGGCAACTACCAAACGCGACCGTGGGTAGGCCATGGCCAAGTCATTCATTGCGGTTCCGGTGTCGCGACGGTAGTCACCACTTCCAAAGGCCAATCGGAATGCACCTCGAGCACGCGCAATGCTGGTTACCTCTTCAATGCCGAGCGCGGTCTCTACCAAAGCCAACACTGGGAAGCGACCGCCGAGGGCGGCGTAAGTGTCTTCAACGTGACTGGCGGATTCCGCCTTGGCGAGCATGACGCCCTGAAGGTTTCCACAGGAACGCAGGCGGTCCATGTCGTCCTGCCAGAAAGCGGTGTTGCGATCGTTTACGCGAACCCAGGCCTTGCCTCCGGCCTCAAGCCACTCGGCAACATCGTTGAGAGCTTTTGGCTTTAGCTTGGGGTCTACAGCGTCTTCAATATCCAGAATCACCTGGTCTGCCTTTGAGGCGGCAGACTTTGTGAACAACTCGGGCTTAGTACCTGGTACCAACAACCAAGAGCGCGCGATTTCGGAGGCTACTTTTTTCTTACGTGAAGTCATCGTTGACTTTGTTCCTTACTGGCTTGAAGCACTTGCCTCAAGGTTACAAGAGAGAAAGGAAAGGTGGCATCTCGCAGCCGAGATGCCACCTATCTGTGGATCCGAAGTGTTTAGTTGATGCCTTCTTGAGGGGCACGAGCACCGGTAATCCATCCCACGATTTCATCGTTGTTGGTTTTTGTAGTCTCAATGTCCGCAACCTTCCTGCTGCGGTTTAGAACTACCATGCGGTGTGCCGCAGAGAACGCCAAAGGCAGGTCGTGGGTCACCAGGATCACTGCGATGTTGTTAGCCGACATGCGCTTAATCATCTGCTCAACCATAACCTTCTGCTCGTAACCGAGTGCGGCAGTTGGTTCGTCTAGCAACAAAATACCCTGAGCCTTCTTTGAAACCCGCACAGCGGAACGAGCGAGTGCCACGCCTTGACGCTGTCCACCAGAAAGCATCTCAACCGGACGAGTGAGGGTATCGATCTTCACGCCGAGGTTTGCAACTTCACGCTTTGCCTCTTCTTTCATGGCTTTGCGGTCTAGGAAGCCGATCCAACCCAAGGGGCCTTTGCGCAGAATCTCGCGCCCGAGAAGCAGATTTGTGGCGGTGTCCTGAGCATCAACCAGCGCTAGGTCTTGGTAGACCATCTCGATTCCGGCGGCGGCCGAGTCTCGTGGATTGTGGAACTCAACCTGCTTGCCGTGAACCTCGATGGTTCCATGGGTTGGACGGTGCGCACCTGAGATCACCTTTAGCAGAGTTGACTTTCCGGCACCATTGTCGCCTAGTAGGGCCACGCATTCGCCCGGCTTCACATCTAGGTTGATGCTGTTGAGTGCACGAACGTATCCGTAGTAAAGATCGATTCCCTTTAGAGAAAGTGCGAGTTCTTCGTTCTTTGCCATGATTACTTGACTTCCTTCTTGGCCGCAGCGTTTGATGCCGTGCCCTGATTTACTACCTGCTTTGAAACCTGTTTCTGGATTGCAAGTTCACCAGCAAGTGCACCGATGAGGAGCAGCCCGGTGATAACAGTTGACCAGAATGGCTGAATGTTCTTGATTGCCAAGATGCTGGCAATTTCCGAAATCACAATAGAGCCTACGAATACCTTTGGAAGCGACCCGCGGCCACCGGCCAACGAGATGCCCGATAGGGCAACGGCGGTAAGGCCGGTGAACAACGAACCCGTTGCAGGAAGTGAACTGGCTTGAGAGGTGAAGGCAGTGGTAACGATTCCACCAACGGCTGAAAGAACTCCTGAAAGCACAAAACCGAGCAGCTTGTAGAGGTCTGCGTTTACACCCGAGCGACGCAGTGCTTCTGCGTTACCACCGGCGGCGAGGAATCGGGTTCCGCCACGAGTCTGAGTTAGGAATACGGTTCCAACAACGTAAACGATTGCCACAACAACCATCGGTGCAGGGAAACCGAAGTACTGGTCTGTTCCAATAAAGTCCAGTCCGGTGAAACCGAAAAGTGGTGGACCGTTGGTCACAACAGCCGCTAGTCCGCTGGTGACGGAAAGAGTACCGATGGTTACCGCAAGGGGGTTCAGCCCGCGGAGTGTGCAAAGCGCATTGATGAGACCGAATACAGCGCCAACCAGAATGGCGGCACCCATTGCAATCCAGAGATTTACCCCGCTAAGTAGCAGCTTTGCCATGACCACGCCACCGAGGGCGGCGATGCCCGGAACTGAAAGGTCGAGTGCGCCTGAGAAGATTCCCATGGCGATTGCGGCGGCGAAGATTGTTGAAATTGAGGCAGCGCCCAGAATCAGAGAGAAGTTGTCGAAACTTCCGAAGATTGGGAATCCCCATACGCTGAAAACACCGAACAGTGCCGCGAAGAGAATTACGATTCCCCAGCTTCTGGTGAATACCAAAAGGGAAAGTGTGTCTGGTTTACGCATTTTTTATACCTAAGTTTTGGTGGAACGGGGAAAAACGCTACGCCCCCAGGAGTGAACCCAGGGGCGTAGCGCATTTACTACTTGCTGTTCTTGCTTACGTAGATGATTGGGGTCTTCAACTGGAAACCGAGAGTTGAAGGAGACTTAGCCATCTTGATCAGAGTGTCAACGCTCTGCTTTAGGTCACCCTCAAAGTCGAACTTGACGATTGCGTAAAGCGAACCTGCCTTGACCGCAGCAACTGCCTGGTCTCCACCACCGGAACCAACAACACAGGTCTTGTTGGCCTTTACGCCCTTGGCCTTTAGTGCTGCTGCTCCACCCATGGTTGCCTCGTCGCTGAAGCCAACAACTCCGACTGCCTTCGGGTGTGCCTGAAGTGCCGAGCTGGTTACGTTCTGAGCGGTTGCTAGGTCACCCTCGCCGGCAACGGTTGCAACAACCTTCACCTTTGGTGCGATCTTGTGCATTGCGGACTTGAATGCGGCGAATGCCACTGGGTCACCTGGAGTTCCCGACTTGCCCTGAACGTAGATGACCTGACCGGTGCCCTTGGTACGCTTCACCATGCACTGAGCCATTGCGGTACCTATGCGGGTACCGGAACTCTTGTAAGGGATAACCGCGAACGAGATACCCTTCTGCATTCCGGTGAAACCGTAGTCGGCTGGCACTCCGTTCACAACGCCAACTACGCCCTTTTCAATGGCTAGTTTTAACGAAGAAGTTAGAGCGGCAGGCGAGGTGGTGATTGCCCAGAAGCCGTTTACCTGCTTGTTGGTTACCCAAGCGGTGATCTGCTGGTTCTGAGTTGCGCCATCGAAGTTCGGGTCTGCAATAACGGTGTTGGCGTTGTATGCTCCCTTGCTGTAGCCCTGGAATCCACCCCAGATGCCGTTCATGGCAGGAATCTGAAGGCTGATTGGAGAGAAGCCCAGAGTTACTGGGTCTGCAGCGGATGCGCTGGTTGCGGTCACGGCGGTTGCTGCTAGGGCGATTGCTCCGGCCATAGCAAGAATGCGAACTGCCGCCTTTGGCTTGTTCTGGTTCACTAACTGCTCCTTGTTTTAGCCGTCAGTCCCTGCGAATACTTTTGTGATTCGCGATCTTGACAGCGATGTCTGTGGTTGCTCTCTAAAAGTAAGCCCCGCCTGATTAGGTTCAGCAATAGGTCAAGCCGATGTTAGGTATTTAGGCGGGTTTACCAAAAAGTTACCTTTGGTGTTTACTCACCAAAATAAGCACGGCTGCGGAAATCAGTGCCAGCACCGCAAGCGACCAAACCAGTGGCGCAGTTGCCGTTGCTCCAGCCAAACCCACCACAAAGGCGGCCACGCCGGCCAACACGAATTGCAGGGCGCCCATGAGAGCGAGCGCGGTTCCGGCCGCGTGCCTCACGTCCCGCAAAGCCAAAGCCGTGACCGGACCAAACACAAATCCCATGCTGGATGGCACTAGCGCAAACGCCACCAACACAGCCCAGAGTGGCAGTTCTCCCAGCATCGATGGAATCACCAGCACCGCGGCGGCCAACAGCTGCATTGCAACACCGATGCGAACCTGTGCGCTTGGGCCGACCCGCTTTATGAGGGCGGCTGAAAGCGCACCGGTGATCAGAAGAACGATTCCGTTGGCACCAAAGTCCAGAGTGTATTGAACTGGACTCAGGCCGAAAACGTTTTGGAGTACAAACGGTGAAGCCGAAATGTAGGCAAACATCATTGCAAAACCGCACCACAAGAGCACGGCGTGAAGCACGAAGTTACTGTTGCGAATCACTTGACCCATGGTGGCGAACATGGTGCCAAGGCCACCCGAGTGTCGCTCAGTAGAGTGGAGGGTTTCTGGCAGTGCGGAGAATGCAAGTACGCCAAAAACCATTGCGAGTGCTGAGAGCGCTCCGAAGATGCTTCGCCACCCTGCCAGTTGCATGATTAGAGCGCCGCCCACCGGTCCCAAAATAGGGCCGATGCCGGCAAGGATGCCGAGCACGCTGAAACCCTTTGCAGCTTCGTGCCCAGTAGCCAGATCGCTAACCATTGCACGCCCACAAACCATTCCGGCCGATGCCGCGATGCCAATGAACGCACAGCACAGAATGAGTAGGCCAAGGTTTTGTGCCAGCGCTGCAATCCCACTTGCGGCAAACATGATGAGGCAACCGAGAACGATAAGTGGTTTGCGGCCGAGCCTGTCTGAAAGCGAACCCATGGTTAGTTGCCCTAGTGCCATGCCAACAGTGAATGCGGTGAGCGTGAGTTGAATTCCTGCAGCTGAGGTGCCCAGACTGGCTGCCATCTGTGGGAAAGCCGGCAGGTAAACGTCAGTGCCAAACGGACCAAGAATAGAGATTGCACCGAGTGTGACCAGCAGTTGAGTGCTCAGGCCTACGGCTTTAGTTGCCTTCAAAGTAATAATTTCTCCGCTAACTACTTAGCCGCGTTTTGTGCGTTGCGAATCATGTCAGACATGTACTTCACTCCGGCAGAAGAGGTAAAAGCACCATCGATGGGCAGTTCGGCACCACTCACGTACGAGGCGGAATCCGAGAGCAGGAAGCAGACCACCGATGCCACTTCGTGTGCCTGACCGGTGCGTTCCAACGGAGTGAGAGCAAGCTGGGCATCGGTCATAACTGCGGGTGCGGCAGCCATCATGGGCGTTTCGATGTAGCCGGGGTGAACAATGTTCACGCGAATCCCTAGTCGGCCGAGCTCGGTTGCTGCAACGTGGGTGAGTCCGCGAAGTCCCCATTTGCTGGCGGTATAGGCAACAGCGTGGTGGGCGTTGAGCCCCGCTGCCGAACCAATATTCACGATTGAGGCCCCTGGCTTCATTAACGGCATAATGGCCTGAATTCCAAGCATCGGCCCGGTTAGGTTTATGCCCATTACTAAGTTCCAGCCCTCTAGTGTCATCTCACCGAGTCGTCCGCGGAATGGAATGCCCGCATTGTTCACGAGTCCATGCACCTCTCGGCCACTTGCAGATATAGCCTCGGCGAGCGCCTTCCAGCCAACTTCCGAACTGGCGTCTAGTTGGTAGTATTCGAGCCTTCCTTGGTTGGCCGAATTGGCTGAAGCTGCCGATGTTGCTAGGTCTTGCAGCGCTTGAGGTATCTCTGCAGCAAGGTCGGTGGCAATCACGTTGGCGCCACTGGCTAACAGGAGTGCCGTCTCGGCTAGACCTTGGCCACCTGCGGCGCCGGTAAGCACAACAAGCTTGCCTTGAAGCCCTGGAAGTGGAGCTAGTTCGTTGCTGGTCATGGCAGTACCGGTCCTGTTCGATCGATGATTTCAATGAGGTTTCCCTCGGGGTCTGAAACGTATGACATAGTCACGCCGGGTTCCGGGGCTGGGCGAACCGACATGATCTCCTTGGCACCCAGAGAAAGCAGGTGCGCGTGAACGGTGGCCACATTTTCAACTCGGAAGCAAAGGTGTGAGAAGCCGTGACTGAGTAGCGCATGGGGAACCGATTCTGGCCTGGTCCCAACGCGGCTCGCACCTTGGCGTTCCAACAGTTCAATGGCAAACCCATCTTTATTGGTTAGGAACAGACCTCGCAGCTGCAGCGGCTCAACCTCAAACGGTTTGGCGGTTGAAAGATTGAACGCCTTGGAGTACCAGGCGGCTTGGGCTTCTAGGTTGCCCACATTTAGGCCAACGTGATCGATTCGCATGTTTAGTCGTGGGGTCCGTTGGTCATCAGGTGGTCCGAGATGCCAGGCAACAACGCTTTGAGTTCGGGAGTGAAACTTCCATCGATGAGAATAAATGCCATTCTGGCAACCTTGTCGCTTCGGTTGGCCCACGCATGATCCGTTCCGCGCTGAACTACAACGTCGCCTTGCTTGAGAAGCACCTCACTGTTGTCTAGCACCAGATAAATTTCGCCCTCCAGCACGATGCCGTAATCTATGGATTCGGTGCGGTGCACTGGCGATTGATTGCCAAGTTCATTGATGAATCCGGGAAAGAACTCGTTGATGCGAATCTTGGTGCCATTTGGTTCCGGCGGCACTCGCAGCGAGCGCTGAGTTGGTTCGCTAGGCTCGGCGGGCGAAACCGGCGCTGGCATTTCATCGGTGGACCAGATTTCGTAGAAGCCCACCCCATCTTGCGGCATCACCTTGTGAACCGGCACGGCTCCATCTGAAAGTACAACAGACACACCGCTAGCGTTGTGTCCGGTAACCACGCGCCGAGGAATGCTGCCCGTTGGCATTCCGTTTTGAGAGCTTGAGTTGTTCATGGTTGTCTGCTCCATCTGCGGGGAGAACACTCCCTCAAGATGAAACCTAACCAGCGCAGTGGCGCAACAAAACTAGGCGCGGGGAATGGTTGTCATTGGCACGAGCCATAGTCGCATACTTGCGGCTAAATCGGCTCCGACATCAAGATGTTGCGAAGCCACCTGTGGCCGTCGTCCGTGTTGTGCGATTTGTGCCACCACAGCGTTTGATACAACTCCACCCGACCAAACGGAGGCTCCACACCAATCACATCTGAGTTGGATGAAACCTGTGAAATCAATCGCGCGGGAACAATTCCCACCAGGTCGGTTCCTGCAATCACCGATGGCATTGTGAGGAAACTGGTGGTTTTCACCGCTGGCACGCGCTTGAAGTCCAGCTCACTCAATCGGCGATCCACCGGCGTTAAGTGAGCTTGGCCAAAGTTCACAACAACATGAGGGAGCGCTTTGAAAGCTTCCCAACTGAGCTCGCCATCAACCAGAGCGGGATTGTTCTTATTTATGATGCACACGTAGTGATCCACAAATAGCGGGTGCTTTTCTCCATCGATGCCAATTCCTGGAACCGAAATCACGAAGTCATTGCTCATCATTTCGCGGTCGGCTTCGGTTGGGGTTTGCGGCAACGGAAGTACGTCAAACTGGATACCAGGAGCGCCGTAGAGTGCCTTAGCCAATAATGGCTTCAACTGCAGCGCCGAATAGTCACTCATCATAATTCGGAACACTCGCTTAGAGGTTGCCGGGTCGAACGCCTCGTGGCTCATCAGTGCATTTTCAATCAAAGGCAGCGTGAGCTGAAGCTGCGGCAGAATCAAGCGCGCCAGCGGGGTTAGTTCGTAGTCGCGGCCAACGCGCACCAGTAGCTCGTCTCCAAACTGGAGGCGCAAACGCGAGAGCGCCGTGCTCATGGATGATTGGCCAACCTCGATGCGCTCACCCGCGCGGGTAACGTTGGCCTCTTCCAATAATGCGCGCAAGGCAACTAGGAGATTGAGGTCTTTGCCCGCCAAGCTCATTGGTCACCTTCGGTTTGTGTCGGTCGAGTTTTTTCAATAGTAAGTATGCCCAACTCAACGAGTTTGCTTTTGCTATTCGGGTCTAGCCTAAACTTCAATCGCAGTTTGTTGAACGCGGCAAGGAGAAAAACGTGCAACTACACATTGGTGCCAACTATCAGGGATACGAATACGCTCGCAGGCTTGAGGCTTGGTTGAAGCAAAACGGGCACGATGTGATTTGGCATGGCGCAGACGCTTACGATTTTGAAGATGACTACCCGCTGTTTAGTTTCCGCGTTGGACAGGCCGTTATTGCCGACGAGGACAAAGGTCTCGAAACCCGCGGAATTGTGGTGGGTGGCACCGGCAGCGGTGAAATCGTTGCGGCCAACAAGGTCAACGGAACCCGAGCCGTTCCTGCAATCTCGGTTGACTACGTGACCGATGCCCGGGAGCACGCGAATGCCAACATTCTGGTGATCGGTTCTGAAACCACCGATGAAGCCTCCGCACAGTCCATGATCACCGCCCTTTTGGACACCAAGTTCTTGATGAGCCTCGACGATGCCCGTCGCCTTGTAAACACCAACGAGTTCGAGAACTCAGGCACCATCGAAGGCTGGATGATTGAAGGCTAGCTTTCATTGTTAAACAAAAATGGGACCCACGTGGGTCCCATTTTTGCATTCAGGAAAGGAATGGTTACTAAGCTTTTGCCGCGTTCTCGCCGATGGTCTCTTGGATCCAGTCCGCAATAAAACCGGCCACATAAGGCATGTGGTCAATTGAGATGTGCTCGGTTCCACCCTCAGGTTCATCAAATAAGCGCAGCGTTACCTTGGAACTGTTTACTGCCTGCTCCTGAGTTTGCAGGGCGTACTTCACGTTGATCTGGCGGTCGTTTGCACCGTGAGTGATCAGCAGCGGGCACTCAATCTTTTCGGCCACACCGTTTAGGTGCATGCCCTTGGTGACTTCCATGAACTCATCGATGCCGTCTACGCCCCAAACCCAGTACACGTGGTCCCAGTAGTGAGGAACAGGGTTCTCACCCTCGCGCTGACGACGGCCAACTTGAACCTCGGCCCAGTTGTGGTTGGCGCCCCAGGCAACGGCAAACTTGATTCGCTTCTCGAAGGCCGCACTGCGAGGCGCGTAGTAGCCACCGAGTGACCAACCCACCACACCAACCTGGTTTCCATCGATGCCATCTTGCTTCTCAAGGAAGTCAATCATTGGTGAAACGAACGCCTCGGTGTCGACTCGTGCCTTGATGTTGCGAAGGCGCAGAGCCTCACCGGTTCCACCTTGGTCAATCATGAGGGTTGAAATACCGCGTTTGGCTAGCATCTGTGGGAAGCCCGAGTAGTACATCATCTCTTTGGTGGAATCCAGACCGTTCAGCTGAATCACAACGGGAGTTGGCTTGCCATCCACGGACTTTGCGCGATAGAGGTAGCCCGGGAGCGAGGTGCCTTCGTAAGGAACTTCCACTCGCTCGAGCGGTTCGCCAGCAATGGCAACGTGCTTGAGCAGAAGGTCGATCGACTTTTGGTAGGCGGCGTTACGGCCCTCCCACTTAGGACTCTGAAGGCGTTCCGCCTGCGAGGTGTAAAGGCTTGCGCGGTAATACTTCTCGCCCGCGCTGATTAGGCGACCAGCGGCTTCGTCGTCTTGAGCACTTTTGAGAACCCGGTTTGCAACTGCCTCCCATGAGGCGTACAGCAGCTCGGTGCCGGCGTCGTCACCACGCTGCGATGCCTCAAGCACTGGCTTGCAGGCGCGGTCAACCTCATCGATGTAACCGCCGTTGTTAAGGGTGGCCACAACCGAAAGGCTCCATACGTAGTTGGTAGGGAAATACATGAACATGCTGCGTGAATCCTCTGTCTGTAAAGCGGGTGAAGGTGGCGGCTAAGGCCAGTTTTAGGCGGGTGCGGTAAGTGCGCCCAGGGTCATTCCCATGATCTTGCCGGCTTCTTCGCCAGACTCAGGGCCGCCCTTCTTCTCAAGCTCAACCAGCTTTAGTGTGTTGGAAACCACTAGGCCAACGCGAGGCTTGCGACGAGCTTCATAGGCGGTAAGGATCTCCTCGATGTCGCCAGGCTTGGTGACCATCTCTGCCAAAACAAACGCGTCTTCGGAGCATTGTGCTCCGCCCTGAGCAATCAGCGGCGGGCAGGCGTGCACGGCATCGCCAATGGCGATCACGCGACCCTTGTGCCAAGGCTGGTCATCCACAAACAACCACTCGATTTCCTGGAAGTTCATGTAGTCGTCATCGCTGATGTTGTCTCGAATGAAGTCGAAGTGCCCGTGGTAGCCCTCAAGTAGGCGGCGCATTTCATCGGCATCGCTCAGACCGTTCTGCTCACGCTCGGGCTTGGTGAGCACAAACGCGTAGCAGAGGTCTTTAGAGATTGGGGTGTAACCGGCCTTGTACTCTGGTCCGCCAAACGCGAGACCCGAAAAGTCCATCTCAGGGGTGCGCTTGGTAACCACGCGCCAGATTCCCATGCCGGATGACTTCTTCTGGTGAGTGATGCCAAGCATTCCTCGAATGGTGGACTTGATTCCGTCTGCACCAATGATCAGGTCGTAGTCTTCAACCACGCCGTCCGAAAGTGTGGCGGTCACGTGGTCGGCCTTGTTTTCAAAACTGGAAAGCTCGGTGCCCAGACGAACATCGATGCCAAGTTCGTGGATTTTGTCCACAAGCACGGTCTGGATGTCAGAACGAAGTGCGCCCATAGTTGCAGGTAGGTTCTCGCCGCCTGTCTTGGCGGCTGGCATTTTGCCAAGCTGTGCGCCGCTAGCGTGATACATGCCCAGCCAATCAAAGCCATGGCCCTTTTCGAGCATTTTGTCGAATACACCAATTTCGTTGAACATCTTTAGTGCGTTGCCCTGAAGGGTGATGCCGTGGCCAACTCCGTACCACTGTGGAGATCTCTCAACCAGGGTAACCTTCACGCCACGCTGAGCCAGCGCAACTGCGGCCACGGTTCCGGTGATGCCGCCGCCAACTACTAAAACGTTCTGAACCGCCATTGGTTCGCCTCCATTTTCTTGGGACACAGAAATGTTTCCACTGTTGAAACTAGATGACATTGGTTTTGCGGAACACTAACGAACCCTAATGCCAACCATTCGTTTCGCTCATACAAGATTTTTGAGTGCCTGCCCTAGCCTGAGTAAAGTCACCGCATTGGTTTACTGAAATGGAGTTCAACGTGGGAAACACGATTCGCAAAATCTCGCACCTGCGCTACTTGGCGCTTGCCATTCCAAACTTTGAAGAAGAGCGCGACTTCTTTGTAAACCACTGGGGACTCACTCCGGTGCACACCGAGGAAGACGTTGTTTACCTTGGACTAGAAGGTTCTCCTGAGCCATTCCAGGTGCGTCTTCGTCGCGGCGAAAAGCGAATTGACCTGATTGGATACGGAGCCCTCAACAAAGCAGATGTTGACGCACTTCACGCCGAACTGGTTGGCAAGGGCGTTCAGATCATCCACGCTCCACAGGAACTAACCCAGTATTCCGGCGGTTACGGTTTCCGTTTCTTTGACATCGATGGGCGGTCCATCGAAGTTTCCACCGATGTGAACCTGAAAGCCAGCCGCCCAATCAAGGAGCGCGAGCCGATTCCGGTGAAGCTGTCTCACGTTGTGGTGAACACCAACAACCTGAAGGCCACCACCGACTGGTACGTGGAGCACTTGGACTTTGCGGTGAGCGACACCCTCTCGCACCCAGCAATGGGACACATGATGAACTTCCTGCGCTGCAACCCAGCGCACCACTCATTTGCAATTGCGCAAGGCCCACACCACTCGCTGCACCACATGTCTTTTGAGATGCGCGGTGTTGAAGAGTGGATGCGCGGCACCGGCAAAATCCTTCGTTCCGGTACCCGGATGGTTTGGGGTCCTGGCCGTCACAACGCCGGAGACAACACTTTTGCCTACTTCATTGACCCAGCCGGCAACACTGTTGAATACACCACCGAATTGGCAACCATTGAAGACGAAGACAACTGGCACCCATCGGTGTTGGACATCACCCAGGTGACCACAGCCGACCAGTGGGGTACAGCAAACCCAATGAGCGAATTCGTGGCTCGTGAGTCTTTCAATGATGTGGACCGCGGCCTCTTCGTTGCGCCACCGCTTTAGGCATTGGCTAGGCACCAGCCAAATAACATCACGTCAGATATCGCTAACTAAAGTCAGGATCCGCAATGAAGCTAGTTCGCTACCGTCACAACAAATTCGAGCACCTCGGAGTGGTTCGCCACGGGCGCATTCTGAGCCTTCCTGAGGGGCTAAGCGTGCTTCAGGTTCTAAACCTGCCCCGAGCCGATCGGGATTACCTCGAAGGTCAGGCCGGCAAGTATTTCAACGCCCCAATCGAATCTGTTGAGCTACTGCCACCAGTTGACCCAAAGGGAATGCGCGACTTTGTGACCTTTGAGGGTCACATCGCTGGCATGAAGAAGAGTGAGCCGGGCGATGGAACTGTGCCTGCGCACTGGTACGAAGCACCCGTGTTCTACTTCATGAACCCGCACACCGTCATCGGTGGGAATGCCGACATTGCAAAGCCGGCCTACACAGACTCGCTTGACTACGAACTTGAAGTTGCTGTGATTCTGAAGAAACCCGCAGTGAACGTTTCTCCTGAAGAAGCTCCCGACTACATTGCCGGTTATTGCATCATGAATGACTGGTCGGCTCGCGATGTTCAGAAGAAAGAAATGAGCGTTGGCCTGGGCCCAAGCAAGGGAAAGGACTTTGCCACAACGCTTGGCCCCTGGATTACCACGCCCGATGAGTTGGAAGAGTTCCGCGATGGCGACCGCTACGCGCTCGAGATGAGCGTCTCGGTGAACGGCGTACGCATGGGGGGCGACAACCTGGCCCACATGGGTTGGAGTTTTGAGCAGATGATTTCGCACGCATCGCGCAGCTCTTATGTGGGTGCAGGAGACGTTTTGGCGTCGGGTACAGCACACAGTGGATCGCTTGCCGAACACTGGAGCAAGAATAAGTCGCAGAACCCACCAGCGCTTCAGCCGGGCGACATTGTTGAGATGACAGTGACTGGTCTTGGCACCATTCGCAACCGTGTGGTTGCTCCAAAGGGTGCCGATGTTTCGCTTGGCCCCGTCAAGCGGGTTGCACTCGAAGATCACTAAACCTAACAATCTAAATTTTCAAAAGTAAGGAACAGAAAAATGGCATTTGTTTGTGTAGCAACCTGGGTTGCAAAAGAAGGCAGCGCCCACCTTGTGGACGAAGCCCTAAAGTTCCTCTCTCCTGCATCGCGCACCGAGGAAGGAAACATCTATTACCAGGCTTACCGCAGCCCCGAGGAACCAAACACCTTCCGTATTTTTGAGGTCTATAAAGACGAAGCCGCGTTCAAGCAGCACGCAACCTATGAGCACTTTGAGAAGTGGGCGCTTGGTCAGGCTATTCCTGCTCTAGAGCTACGCCAACGCGACTTCTTCGAGACTCTGGACTACTAGACCCCCCCTTCACTATCTCTTCAATAGTCACCATCTCTTCAATAGGCAGGCGGCCATGAGCACTAAGCCCGTAGTAACTTTCAACCCGGCCAATAATGAGCAGTTGGCTAGCTATCCATCGTTGAATGAAACAGGAATCAATGGCGTTCTAGATTCCGCAGTCGCAGTTCAGCGCGAGTGGACTAAGTCCGCGCTGCCAGAACGTGCCGCTGCCCTGCGGAATTTGGCAACCATCTTGCGCGATGAGGTTGAGGATCACGCAACTCTGATTAGCAATGAGATGGGTAAGCCGGTTTCGGAAGCACGCGGTGAGGTGCTCAAATGCGCCACCACATGTGACTACTACGCCGACCACCTTGAGGAATACCTGGCACCAAAGGCCGTGAAAACTGAAGCCGTTAGGTCTTTTGTTAGTTACGAGCCGCTAGGCGTGATCTTTGCAGTTATGCCTTGGAATTTCCCGTACTGGCAGGTGATTCGCTTTGCGGCTCCAACTTTGGCGGCAGGAAATGCCGGTTTGTTGAAGCACGCTTCCAACGTGACAGGTTCTGCACTGGCTATTCAGAGCGCCATTGAGCGCGCCGGTTTCCCCAAGGGATTGTTCACCTCGCTCGTGGTGGCAGACCACTCAGCCGTAAACCGAATTGTTGAAGATCCACGCGTTGCCGCAGTTACCCTGACGGGTTCTGAAAAGGCCGGTTCGATGGTTGCCGAGGCAGCCGGACGCGCTCTCAAGAAAACCGTTTTGGAACTTGGCGGTTCGGACCCGTTTGTAGTTTTGAACGACGCCAATATCGAAGCCATCGCACCGTTTGCCGTGAAGGCACGCTTCATCAATACGGGTCAGAGTTGCCTCTGCGCCAAGCGCTTTATTGTGCAAGATGGCGTAGTTGCGGACTTTGAAACACGCATTAAGGGCATCGTAGAGAACCTGATCATTGGCGACCCTCTGGACCCCAAGACTCAAATTGGTCCGTTGGCCAAAGCTTCATTCGTTGATGAAATCGATGGTCAAGTTCAGGCATCGCTGGCGATGGGTGCGCGCTTGGTAACTGGCGGTCACCGCATCGATGGCCCTGGCAACTACTACGCGCCGACCATTTTGGCAGACGTAACTCCAGACATGCCGGTATTCAATCAAGAGACCTTTGGACCTGTTCTTGCGCTTGTTGCGGCGGACACCCCAGCAAACGCAATCGCGCTCGCTAACAACTCGCAATACGGCCTTGCCGCGAGCATCTGGACAGCAAACCCAGACCTAGGTCTGGAACTGGGCTCCGGTATTGCCTCGGGTGCACTGTTCATCAACGGTGTAGTTGCATCAGACCCTCGCCTACCATTTGGCGGTGTGAAGCTCAGCGGTTACGGTCGAGAGCTCTCCATCGAGGGAATGCACGAGTTTGTAAATGTGCGAGCAGTGTGGATTGGGGACATGCCTTCCGTAGCATAGATACGGAAGCATTACTCAAGAAGGGTCGTAATGACAGACCTGCGTCGTATAGATGTGAATCTGATTGTGGTTTTAGACGCAATCCTCACGGAAATGAATCTCACTCGCGCCGGCGAACTCGTGGGCATGAGTCAGCCTGCCGTGAGCGGCGCATTGGCTCGCCTTCGCACCCAGTTTGACGACCCACTTATGGTGCGCAAGGGGAAAACCTTTGAAGCAACCCCGCGCGCCCTTGAGCTAAAGCCTCTGGTTGCACTGGCAATGCAGGAGATTCAGCGAACGTTTGAAATCCTCCCTACGTTTGACCCAAAGACCAGCACCCGAACTTTTTATATAGAGACCTCCGACTATGTGCTGTCTCTCATAACTAGCCCACTGATCAACCTCATTGAACAAGAAGCGCCGGGCGTGACAATTGCATTTGATGTGATGCCACCGGAACTTGGAATCAGCCAAATTGACCTGCTGCGCAGAGACGTGATCATTGCTGGTGTTGGCCTTGGCATTGCGGGCAAGAAAAAGGCACTGTTTTCAGATACGTTCGTTTGCATTGCCGATGCCAACCACCCAAACATCAAAGACGGTGCCTTTACGTTTGACGACCTCAAAGAACTTCGGCATTGCAGCGTTAGCTTTGGCGTGAACGTACCAAGCCTCATCGACTATCAACTGATGGACGCCGGCATCACTCCTCGCGTTGGCGTTCGCGTGAGCGGCTTTTTGCCAGTTCCATTTGCCGTTGCCAACTCTCCGATGATTGGATTTGTGCCAGAGCGAATCGCCAACGAATACGGTCCAGCGCTTGGACTCGTGATTGTGGATACCCCATTGCCAGTTAGCCACCTCATCGAATCGGTCCACTGGCACCCTTCTAAGAACGCAGATCCTGGACTGGTCTGGCTCACCGCTATGCTGCGCAAGGCTGCCGAAATCATCGAGTTTGGAAGCGATCCCCTCGATGAAAGCGAAAGCGACGACGCGTTTCAATAATCAAGAAATAAACAAATAGTATTCGTGATCTGAACTTGTCCCTGAGTATGAGATACGTCCTATTTTTCTGACTATTTTTGATTTACACTTGGCCAATTTAGCCTTGGAAAATGAACTATCCGAACCCGCTACTACCAGGCTTTCACCCAGACCCGTCCATCGTTCAAGATGGAGCAGACTACTACCTTGTTACCTCCAGCTTCGAATTCTTGCCGGGTCTGCCGGTTTACCACTCAACCGATCTGGTTAATTGGCAGCTACTATCTCACGTGGTTACCAGGAGCGAGCAACTTCGGATTGATGAGGTTCCTACAAACGGCGGATTGTGGGCGCCAGTAATTCGCAAACACAATGGCAAATTTTATGTGGCCGTTAAAAACGCAGCCATGGGTCGCCCCGGCAGCAGGGGAATGCTGATATTTTCCGCCGATTCCCCGGTTGGACCCTGGAGCGATGGTGTGGATGTAAACGGCCCTCAGGGCATAGACCCTGACCTCGCATGGGACGAAAATGGGCACTGCTACATGAGTTTCTCTGGACTGAATTTTTCCACAGGCCAGGCTGTTCACCACGGTATTCAACAAGTGAAAATCAATCCTGATACTGGCGAGGTTCTAAGTGAAGTAGTTGATCTATGGCAGGGCGGGGGCAACATGTTTCCTGAGGGCCCACACCTCTACAAAGTTGGTGAGTACTGGTATCTGCTAGCTGCAGAGGGCGGAACTGATCGCGGACACGTTGTGACAATCAGCCGCAGCCACCAAATTACCGGCCCTTTTGAATCGGCACCAAACAACCCGATTCTCACGGCACGTAGCCAGTTCCGAACAGTTCAGAACACTGGCCACGCAGACTTGTTCAGAACACCAGATGGCAGTTGGGCATTAGTTTGTCTTGGCGTGCGTGCAGTCGGTATGAGCAATGCCTTTTCCCCACTAGGACGTGAGACGTTCATCACCACTGTCGATTGGGTAGACGGCTGGCCGATTGCTGCGCCAGTTGAGGTCAACGCCGTGGTTACGGCGGCGCCATTCATCGATGATTTCAAAAGTGATCAGCTCGGTAAGGCTTGGTTGGGAATTCGCCGATATCCATCCGAAGTGGTTTCGCTCACCCATGACGGTTTATCTTTACCGTCCACGGGTCGCACAATGGACAACCTTGCGCCTGACTGCATTGCCAAGCGTCAGCAGTTTCTCATTGGTCAAGTTTCGGCAACAATTCAAACCACGGGGGTGGCGGGTCTAAGTGTGCGTTACAACGAAGAGGCGCACTACGACATTGAAATTCAACCGACCCAACTCGTGGCTCGCTTCTCCGTCAACCTGATTACACAAGAGATTTCCGTGCCCAAAACTTTGGAGTTTGAATCGGTATACATTGCGTTCCGCGAGCGGCCGGCCGGATTCACCATAGGTGGCGTGGCTCCCGACTATGTAGAGCTTGGTTGGCTAGACACAAATGGGATTCTGCACGAGATTGCCACTTTCGATGGCCGATTCCTTTCACAGGAAGTGAATTCATCATTCACAGGACGCATTCTTGCGGTTTACTCTGTCAGCGGTGAGACGATTCTCAGCCAATATCGCGAAGTACCCGGTGTGGCAAAGCCATCTACATTAGCAAACAACTTCAACGAGGCAATATAGACGCATGAAGTTCATTATTTTTGTCATCGATGGCAGTGCTAACACCGCGACTGGAACTGAGATGCATGACATCGATGCATTCAATGACCTGCTTGAGGCTAACGGAAATTGGATTTACGCGGCCGGGATTGGCGAACCGAGTTCGGCCACACTTATCGATAACCGGCTCGGGCTTGGCGCAGTGGACTCAGGCTCGCTCACGCAAGGTGCGGAGCACTACAGCGGTTTTTGGTTGATTCAGGCAGATAGCTTGGAGCAGGCAAAGGAGCTCGCGGCTGCGGGTTCCAGGGCGTGCAACCGCCGTGTGGAACTCAGGCCGTTTTTGGGTCAGTAGCACTAGCCAAGGTGCTTGGCAAAGAACCCTTCGATTCGCTGCCACGCGTCTACCGCGGCTTCCGGGTTTGGCTTTGCGCCCGAGATTCGTAGCAACGTTCCGAAAACTGGACCGCCGCCTTGCTTTGGGTTCATGAAGGCGTGCCCAGCTTCTGGATAAACCTTTATGTCGTGCTCCACACCTAACTTGGTGAGTGACGAATCTAGCTTTTCTTTGGCATCTTTTAGCTGCTTGTCTTTTCCGCCATAGTTTCCAAGGATTGGACACGCTCCGGCGAGCGCCTCATCCATGTTGGACGGCAACATTCCGTAGTTTGCGTTGGCGGCGTCGTAGCCATCGTTGGCCAAGAGCAGCGCAAAACCACCACCCATGCAAAATCCAATCACGCCTACTTTATCTGTGGTGTCTGGGCGACTGGTGACCAACTGCTTGGCCTGTTCAATGTCTTCAAAGGCCTGACCGGTTCCGGTGGAAAGCGCCTTGAACGTGGCGGTGAGGCACTTGCGGGCTCCGCCGCGACTGTACAGGTCTGGCATAAGCACCACGTAACCGGCTGAAGCCAGACGGGACATCTGGGCGCGCATGTTGTCATCAATGCCGAATACCTCGTGAACCATGACCACGGCCGGCCATGGGCCCTCGCCATCTGGCACGGCTAGCGCACCTGTGAGTTCCGGGGTGATTTGAACCTGAGTGATCAACATGTTCTAAGGCTAACCGCCCTAGATAGTTCCCGCGCTCAGCCCGAGTAGCACCTCTTGGGCACGGACTCTGATTTCTGGCAGATCAGTCAACCGATTCAAGCCGAAGACCTGCTGGCTCATTCGATGGTTCTTCACAAATCGATCCCTGTGACGATCCAAGAAATCCCAGTAGAGCGTTGTGAAAGGGCAGGCATCCTCGCCCATTCGTTTCTTGGGGTCGTACTGACATCCCTTGCAGTGCTGGGTCATCTTATTCAAATACGAGCCACCGGCCGCATACGGTTTGGTCATCAGCTGCCCGCCATCGGCGTGAACTGCCATGCCAATCACGTTAGGCACCATCACCCAATCACTCGCATCGATGAACTGCTCGCGCATCCAGTTGAGGAACTCCTGAGGATTCACACCTGTGGTTAGAGCCAGGTTACTTAGAACCATGAGCCTTGGAATGTGATGCGTCCATGAGCGCTCTTCCACCTGAGAAACCACAGAACGCACGCAGTTCATGTTGGTTTTGGATGAGTCATTGAACAAAGGCAAGAGTTTCCGGTTAGCTCCAAGTTCGTTGAGATTCTTGTATTCCTCGCCAAGAAACCAATACATGCCGTTGATGTATTCGCGCCAACCGATAACCTGGCGAACGAATGCCTCCACAGATTGGATTGGAGCATTTCCGGCACGGTAGGCGTCGAGAACTGCGCTAACTACCTCGCGTGCGTGCAGTAATCCATTATTCAGATACGGGCTCAGCAGCGAGTGGTGCAGCGCCCAGTTGTCCCCCGCAATCGCATCTTCATATGGGCCAAAGCCGTGCAGGTGATGTTCGATAAAGTTTGCCAGCTGGGCGAGTGCACCCTGCCTCGTGGTTGCCCAAGTTGTTGTTGGTTTGTATTCGAGTTGGGCCGCAACCTCGCGGTCAATTTCGTCGCGGGAGTGTTCGAGGTACGGTGGCCACGCATAATTTTTGGGCGGCGGCAAGCGATTATCTGCATCATAGTTCCAGCGACCGCCCTCTGGCTGCCCATTTGCCACCAAGATTCCCAACCGGTTGCGCTGTGCCCGGTAGAAGTTCTCCATCACAAAGGTCTTTTGTGATTCCGCCCATTGCGAGAACAGCCTGCGATTCGTCAGGAAGAAATCGTTCTCAACAAAGGTGACTCCGTAGTCGGCAAGTTGGCGAAACTGAACGTGGCTCGAAGGCTCGGCACAAACTATGGGCAACTGACCGAATTCGCTTTTTGCCGCTTGCAATCCATCGATGGTGGTTGGGGCATTCAAATACCTCACCGTGAAGCCGGCTTGCTCTAACTCAACCGAGAAGTGCCTAGCCGAAGAGAGCAGAAAAAAGAGCCTCTCTTTGTGCCAAGGTCGCCCAGTGGTCATGCGCGCACTCTCCACCAAAACCACTATGTCGGTGTGGGGGTTTGCGTCTTTGAGAACGCCGCGGTGCAGATTTAGGTGATCGTGTGCAACGTAGAGGATGCGCTGGGGCTGCGATGAAACCACCGCTAGCCCTTGCACTTCTGGGAACAGTACTTCACGTCGTGCCAGTCCTTGGCCCACTTTTTGCGCCACTCAAAAGGCAACCCGCAGCGCTGGCAGACCTTGGGTGGGTGACCGTTCTTGATCTTGGCAACTGGGGGCATGGTTCAACAATAACCCTCTTGGGTTGGGGCAAACTTATGGTCATTTGGAACTTGAAGACACTCGAGATGCGTGGCAGAGGAGGTGCCTTGAATCACGTTGTTACGATTGCCACATGCCAAACAACCTCCCAGTGCTGGGTGAAATGTTTCCGGGGCTTGAACCCGGCTCAACTGAGTTTGCAATCGCCACCGCTGTTTTGGCCTATGCTACGGGCGACGCATTTGGGGTTTCCTACGAGTTCGAACCCTTGGTCTCTGCGCCGATCCCCAAAGTGATGCTGGGCAAAAGTGACTGGCCCGCAGGTGGTGTCAGTGACGACACGTTGCTCTCACTGATGACCATAGCCTGCCTAGAAGCCGCGACTCCAGAAGATGCCGCTGCAGATTTTGTCCTTCGCCTTCGTTCCGCCGCCGGAACCCTTCGCGGGCTAGGTCCCACAACTCGTCACGCACTCGGCATTTTTGTTGAGGAACGCGAGGTGGGAATTATCGGTGTGACTAACGGCGGAATGATGCGTACCGCCCTTGCCAGTTTGGCTTTTCCGGGTGCCCAAAGCGAAGTGAGGCAAGCCTGGATTCGCGAACTTTGTGCGGCAACACACTTCAAGACCGAGTCGCTAATTGCTGCCCTGCTCATGTCCGAAATCTTTGCGAGTTCTCTGGAAATGCCGAGTTGGAACGTGGATGACGCGCTTCTCCTGGCCCGCCAGAATGTTGCTGGCGTACCTAAGGAAATTGCCGAGCAACTTGATGGCGCTTCCGATTTCACCACTTCACCAACTGGAGTTTCGCTGAACCCGATAGAAACCCTGCTAGCCGTGGTGAGCATTGTGCGAAACTCACCTGACGTGTGGAGTGCGTACCAAAACTCGATCTGCGCCGGTGGCGACACAGACACGTCAGCTGCCCTAACCAGCGCCCTCGTGGCGCTGCGAAACCCGAGCAGTTTCTACGAGCTGCCCTTCATCGGTGATGTTAACTGGCAAGAAATACCCGAAATCAAAGACCGCATCCAAACCCTTCTTGATAGGCGGGCACGTTCATGACCACTTGGATAGTTGGGCCGGTTGCCTGGGACAGCGTGGTTTACACCGATGAATTCTTGGCACGCGGCGCTTTCACTCAGGGTCGCAAGTTCATCGAACGCACCGGCGGCACCGGCGCTAACGTGGCGCGCGCCCTTTGCACTGCAGCCGTGAAAACCGGATTCGTTGGATATCTCGGCAACGATGAATATGGGCGAATCCTCGAAGCCGAGCTAAAAGAAAGCGGCATTGCTGAACTGGCCTTCACCAAAATCAACGGCCCAACCTCGCACGTGCTGATTCTGGTGGACGGTAGTGGCGACAGAAGCATTTTGGGGTTGGCCGCAGACCACTTGCATAGGGTCAGCCTCAATGGCGTTCCTCTGCAACCCGGAGACACGGTGGTTTTCGTGCTTTGGCGCGACCACTTTGCCGCGGACCTGAAACTGGCCATCGATGCGGGTTGCAGGGTGGTTGTTGGGCTAGACGCAATGAACGACTCTCGCGTTACCGGTGTTGAGCTTGCCATTGGAAGCCACAACGATCTGGCCCCGGGCTTTGACCCCACAGCACACTTTGATCGATTTAACCGCGTGGTGGTAACGGAAGGCGAAAACGGTGCCACCGAATATTCAGCTGAAGGCGCGACCCACCAACCAGCGTTCCCAACCAACGTGGTTGATGCCACTGGCGCTGGGGACTCGTTCCTTGCCGGTTACTTGGCGGCAATAGCAAAGGGCATCGATGACGCGGCGGCACGCCTCGCCCTAGGTGCACGCTGGGCCGCTAAGACCGTTGCAACAGAAGCATCTGTGCCGCCACCCTTTGACACAATCTAGATTTCTCCGGGTCCGGTTGCTGCAACTGCGGCGGCTTGAAGTTTAAACCGTCGACAGGTTAAATAAAAAAGACCCAAACTCGTGAGAAGTTTTGGGTCTTTTCGTGCGCTTGGAGGGACTCGAACCCCCAACCTTCTGATCCGTAGATATAGGTTGCACCGCTTCCGATACAGGATTTGTATCGTTCATAAGGTCAGTATATCTCTCAAGCGGTCATGAGATATCCAGAGATTTCCCGCTAATGGGTACCATTTGGGGTACTACAGGTTTTTCGACTTACAGGCTGTCGAGATATTCCCTGAATACTCCTCGAACTCTTCTTAATTCCTCTGGAGATAAGGTGACATCGCCCATATGCTTGGCAGTGGTTGCGATAAGCCTTCGATCTATTTCCATGGGAATTTGCCGAGATTGGGAAACTAGAGTTCTTAGCTCGCGGATCTCGGAAGCCGCCTTACCTTCGAGGATTATTTCGCAAACCGATTTGGCCGCCGATTCAAGATCCGTCGGGCTTCCTACAGGTGTCTCTATGAATTTTTGTTGCGCAGAAGTGTCTCCTGCCAGGCTCAGAACCTCCTTGCACCAATCCGGATCTATTCCGTGAAAACTGTCTGCTTCCATTCTGAGAAAACGACTTACATTTCGATCGTGGTTTCCAACTCCCATTAGGTGTACTCGTAAGCCGTAGGTTTGGGCAACTGCCACGCCTATTCTGATGTCTTCGTCGCCTGATATGAGCACCGCGTCAGAGATTGCCCCATTACGAGCGAGTTCGATGAGGTCTGTGACTATAAGCGAGTCAACTCCCTTCTGCTCGCCAACATTGTTGAGTACGCCTAACCGGAGCTTCATACCTGGCTGTAAAGCGAGTGTGGACTGCTCAATGGAAAGGCCGGTCTTGGGAGGTGCGTCGTACCAATAAATGCGCAAAAACTCCTGGCCTGGGCAGCATTCCTGGGCGAATTTACGCAAATCATTAAGACATTTCTCAACGTCTTCAATCCTGTATGCGTGGCGTGGTACCTGGTCGTTAAAAGCCGCTTCAGCGCCACCAGCGAAGAAGTATCCTGCATCGACAAAAAGTGCAAACCTGTTCATATCTCCAACTTAAAAAAATAAAGCCCCTTTCGGGGCTTTACATAGGCACCGACTGTTCAAATAATAAGTCGCTGCAGGGACAGTTTATAACCGAATCTTTGTTTGTGCAAGGGTGTCAGCATGAATTACCTATCCCAGCCTAAGTTAGGACGACGCTAGATGTTCAGCTTGCTCGAGCACAAGTTCAACTGCAGCATCCTCAGCATCAGGGGGATAGTCGTATTTGGCTAGAAGTCGGCGGACCTTAGAGCGCATCGAAGCTCGGACGCTCTCCTTCAGGCTCCAGTCAATAGTTGCCGATTCACGGACTGCAACTACGAGTTCCCTGGCAATCTTCTTGAGCGTTTCATCTCCTAGCTGCAAAACCGCAGAGTCATTGGTTAGGATCGCATCGTAGAAGGCAACTTCGTCATCTTTGAGTCCAAGTAACGATCCACGTTGCTGCTGCTCACGCATTTCCTTAGCAAGCTCAACAAGTTCCGCGATGATTTCCGCCGTTGATAGCGAACGGTTGGTGTAACGGTTAATCGCTTCTTCCAACTGTTCCGAGAATTTTCGCGACTGAACCAAATTGGTTTTGGCAGTCGTTCGAATTTGGTCATTGAGCAAGCGGCGAAGAAGTCCGAGCTGAAGATTCGGCTTGTCTTTGTGCTCTAGGGAATCCAGGAACTCGTCTGAAAGGATCGAGAGTTCCGGAGTCTCGATACCCGCGAGTTTGTAAATGTCGATCACGTCTTCGGCTGAGACGGCTTCGTTTACCAACTGGCCTATAGCCGTGTCGATTTCGACGGCACCAGAACCGCCTCGGCCCGAGTCAGGGTTCAGGATCTTGAGAATTGCGACTCTAACGTCGGCGAATAGACGAATGTCAGAGCGGATTGCCTTCGCTTCGTCTCTTGCGCCAGCGAGCATGAACGCCTTGAGGAGTGCAAGAACCTGATCGTTGAATCGTGAAGTTCGGTCTGGATCTCCCATTACAAAGTCGACCAATTTCGCTCGTTGGCCAAGCAGTTGGGCGGCCGAGAGGTTTGGACTTGAATCAAACTCAAGCTTTTGAAGAATTCCGCAGACGATGTCATGCTTCTCGAGCATCACTGCCACGATTTCTTCGATTGGCACTCCAGCCTGGTCTTTGTCTGACGGTGAATACTCGGCGAGCGCCGAGCGTAGGTTGGTAGCGATTCCTACCAGGTCGACTATCAGACCACCGGATTTGTCGCGGAAAGTTCGGTTGACTCGGGCAATCGCTTGCATGAGTCCTGCTCCGCGCATCGGTTTGTCAACGTACATTGTGTGCATAGCTGGCGAGTCGAAGCCAGTTAGCCACATGTCTCTCACAATGACTAACTCAAGTCTGTCGTCTGGGTTCTTTGCTCGCAACTTGATGTCGCGGAGGGTTTGCTTGTCGTAAAGGTGCGGCTGGAATTCCGCCGGATCCGCCGCTGAACCAGTCATTACGACCTTGATTTTGCCGTCTCCCGGATTTGATGAATGCCAGTCTGGGCGAAGGGCCACGATTTTCTCGTAAAGTCTGACTGCGATGCGTCGACTCATAACAACGATCATGCCTTTGCCGAATAGTGCCTCTCTGCGCTTCTCCCAGTTGTCGACGATGAACTGCGCGGCCGCGTCGAGACGAGATTCCGCACCGACAATTGCTTCCAGGCGTGACCATCTCGATTTAGCAGCTGAAGCTGCATCCTCTTCGACCTGCTCGGTAATTTCATCGGCAAGTTCGTCTAGTACGTCGAGTTCGGTGTCAGGGATATCCACCTTGATCAGGTGTGGCTCGTAGAAGATCTTGACCGTTGCGCCATCTTCCACGGCCCGTGTGAGGTCATAGACATCGATGTAGTCACCGAATACGGAGCGTGTAGATTTGTCGGTGCTCTCAATCGGTGTACCTGTGAAGCCGAGATATGTGGCACCCGGGAGAGCGTCCCGAAGGTGCTTTGCAAGACCGGCACGAATTCGCCCAGAACCGTCAAGATATTCGCTGAACCCGTATTGGGACCTATGTGCCTCGTCGGCAATAACAATCACGTTGTTGCGATCGGTAAGTACGGGTGACTCATCACCGTCTTCACCCGGACGGAACTTCTGCAACGTAGTGAAGACGATGCCTCCGCTGGCACGTTTTAGTTTTGCGCGCAGATCCCGACGTGATTCTGCCTGAATCGGCGTTTCAGGAAGGAGCCGAGCAGGCGCGAATACTTCCGCAAAGAGTTGATCGTCGAGATCATTTCGATCGGTAATGAAAACGAGGGTAGGGTTCGTCATACGTGGATCGCGCATGATTTTTGCGGCGTAAAACACCATTTCGAAACTCTTGCCTGAACCTTGGGTGTGCCATACAACTCCGCCGCGTCGGTCACCGCCGGGGCTTGAAGCTTCGACGGTGCTGTCGATGGCTGCATTGACGGCCCAGTACTGATGATATTTCGCAACACGCTTGACTAATGACCTTGTTGGCTGGCCTGTCTGTTTGTCGGTAGCGGTCTCGTCCGAGAAGACGATGAAGTTTTGCAAAATGTCGAGGAACCGCTTCGGCTCGAAAACACCTCTAATTAGGACTTCGAGTGAGGGCCGTCCGGTGACCACCTCTCGACCTTCGATTGTCTTCCAAGGAGCATAGTGTTCATATGCGCCGGTGTAGGAGCTCATCGAGCTACTTACTCCATCGGAGAGCACTGTAATGGCGTTCGGAACGAAGAGCGAGGGTATGTCTTTTCTATACGTCTGGATCTGGTTCCACGCGTTCTTGAGAGTCGCATTTTGATCCGCGGAATTCTTCAACTCAAGCAAACCGACGGGAAGTCCATTCAAAAACACAACGACATCTGGGCGACGTTTCCTGCCTTCTTCAATAATCGTGAATTGGTTTACCGCGAGCCAGTCGTTGCGATCGGGGTGATCGAAGTCAACAAGCCGCACACGTTTCGTGCGGATGCCCCCATCTGTCCCGCGGTGCTCTACTGGAACGCCTTCTGTCATCAATTTGTGGAATCGATAGTTCTCATCACTGTGGTTTTGTGACTCCGCACGCCTGAGTTTCTTGATTGCTTCTTCAATGAGGGTGGGATCAAGCCCTGGATTGTTTCGAGAAATCGAAGCGAACAGGCGAGCTTTCAAAATGACATCTAGGTATGACTCGCGTTCCTGACCAGGCTCCCCTGGCGCAAGATTTGGACCCCACGCTGTGGCAAAACCGATCTCGCGAAAGTAGTCAAGGGCGGCGTCTTCTATCGTCGCCTCGTTAAACCTGGTCATGACGGCAAACCCTTAATAACGACCCGTCTGGAAATCAGCTCCTGGAAGAGAATATTTCTAACGTTGTCGAGCTGAAATGACTCTCTTGATCGGCTTACGGCAAGGTCTAATAGTGGCTGCACATCTGAAGACCATTTCTTTAGAGAGGTTGTGTCAGGGTATGGGATTTGCCAAGCCTCAACGTCGTTTTTATTGACGTGCTGTTGGGCCGCGCCCGTTGCCTTTCTGAGCAAATCCTCTATGGAATTCCTAATGGCGAAGTGCAGCCAAGGGTTTTTCTCAGGCTCATCACCCCATATGCCTATTAGGGATTGGTTGCCAGCAGTGTCCAAGCCCAGATAACTTGTCTGACCCAAGGTCGAGCCCGTTATAGCAACCACGGTTGCACCAGCTGGCATTAACTTTGCAGAACTGTTGCGCAAACCCTCAAAACTGATGTAATCAGTTGGATTGACGATCACATCTTGATTTGCGGCGCCTGAATTTAGCCACGGTACTTCACGGCTTTGCCAGTAAGCTGGCGTCGCTTTAGATGGAGTACCGCCCAGCACGATGTTGGCAATGTTTTTAACGGAAATGTTTGAGCATGACGCCGCTAAGACTTTGTATAACTCGTTTCCAAGTGCAAGCGATGTTTCGACTATTTTCTTATTCGACGAAATGCGTGCCTCTATGTAAGCGAACTGCTTTGAAATCTTTTGCTGTTCCTCCATCGTCGGCAGAGGAATGGGTATCGACTCAAGCTGGGTGGGGCTGATATTTGGTTGAGCGGATCCATGTGCCCGACTTTCTACGGCGTGAAGAAACGAATCACTTCGCATAACAGCGAAAAGGTAGTCCGGATGAATCACGGAGGCGTTCCAAGACACTAATCCAACGCGTTGGTTAAGAACAACCGGTCCATCGGAATCGAAGACCTTAGCCACTTGTCCAACGTATGCACCTGTCATGCCGATTACTATTTGACCCGCTTTGAGGATGAAACCGCTTTTGTGTGCAATCTCCTCATCAACAAATGAAGTACTCGAATCGAACGAGAGTCGCCCATTTTTGACATTTCCAATTTTGACCACCCGAAAACCTTTATCTGTCCAGGATTTTGAGGAAAAGGCAAAACCTGAGCGAATCCGAGCAACTTCGCCAAGGGGAACTGTTTTCAGAATAATTTCACCAGAACCTCTCTGATTTTCGATTCAAGTTCGTTACTTCGATCTAGTTCTGCAATAAGGTCATTGGCAAGTTGTCTGATGGTTTCCTGCGTAGGTTGTTCATCTGAAATGGTTGTGGCGCTTTCGACATAAATACCAGGATTGAGAACGAAGTCGTTCTTTGCAATTTTCTCCAAGCCAGCTACAGCAGCAAATCCGGGGATTTCCGAGAAAACCTGCTCGGGGTTACGCCAGTCATGGTAAGTTTCAGCGATTTGCGTAATGTCTGATTCGGTCAGTTCTCTCAGCTTACGGCTTACCATGGTGCCAAGTCGACGAGCATCGATGAATAGAACTTCACCTCTACGTTTTCTAGCACCTTGACCGTGCCGGCTTTTAGACAGGATCCAGAGGGAGACCGAAATGGGGGTATTTAAGAAAAGCTTCTCTGGAAGCGCAACGATGCAATCGACCAGATCTTCTTCAACAAGTCTCTTTCTAATATCACCTTCACCCCCGCTTTTGGAACTCAAGGAACCGTTTGCCAGAATAAACCCAGCGGTTCCTGTGGGGCTCAAATGATAGACAAAGTGCTGCACCCATGCGAAGTTGGCATTGCCTTTTGGCGGTACGCCGTACTTCCAGCGAGGGTCGTTCTCGAGCTTTGGATCCCACCAATCAGAAACGTTGAACGGTGGGTTGGCAATTATGTAGTCAGCACGTAAGTCGGGATGTAGGTCTTCTGTAAAAGAGTCGGCAGACTTGGAACCAAAGTCTGCCTCGATTCCGCGGAGTGCCAGGTTCATCTTGGCTAGTTTCCAGGTAGTATCAGTGAATTCTTGGCCGTACACCGAAATATCGGCTCGGCTTCCCCCGTGTGCCTCAACAAACTTGGCGGACTCAACAAACATGCCGCCCGAACCAGCTGCAGGATCGTAAACCCGACCTGAGTAGGGCTCAAGCATTTCCACTAGTGTGCGGACTATCCAGCGAGGAGTATAGAAAGCACCCGCCTCTTTGCCGGATTCTTTCCCAGCGAATTGGCCCAGGAAATATTCATAAACACGACCTAGCACATCATCAGAGCCGTGGTCATCACTTGATGTGAAACCGATTGAACCAATAAGGTCTACAAGCTCACCTAGGCGACGCTTGTCAAGACCATCGCGACCGTAATTCCTTGGAAGTACGCCTCTAAGGGCCGGGTTCTCCTTCTCGATTACGTCCATCGCTTGATCTATGTCTTGGCCAATACTCGGAAGCTTTGCGCGACCTTGGATAGTTTCCCAGCGGGCATCTTCAGGTACCCAAAAAACATTGTTGCCGGTGTATTCGTCCCGACTTTCGAGGAAGGCGGCCCATCGTTCTGGCTTGATTCCATCTTCGGAAAGACTTGCTTCGATAGCGTTTCTACGCTCGATGAAGCGATCAGAGATGTACTTCAGGAACACAAGCCCAAGGACGACGTGCTTGTACTCGCTCGGTTCCTGGTTGCCGCGAAGTTTGTCGGCAGCCTCCCAAAGGGTTTGCTCCAAAGTTTTTTGGTTGGCTTGTTTCTTCGTTGCCAATGTGTTGCCCCCTCTTGAAGCCTGAGTGCTCAAAATAGAGCCCAGTCTCTAGGTTACAGAAGGGGGCAGACACTTTGCCGTTCTTAGCTGCTTGGGAAGTGGGTATCAAGGCTCTCCTCCAGTGCCGAACCCACCCTCCCAGCACGCCACGCCAGTTTGGGGTCTACTTCTGTTTCAAGTTGGAGAAAAATACGTGCAATCACCCGGGCCTCTATGACTGCCTTGGCTAGGCGTTCCAAAGGGCTGGAATATGGTGGCCTGGTCTCGTCGATCTGCGGGGTTGGTTGGGGTGTGAAGTTGAAGGATCGTTTGCGGTCGAATGACCTTTTTCTGCAAGAAGCTGAGGCAAAAATGGCTCTTGGGCCGCGGCGTGGCCTAGGTGCTCGTGGCTGTCCACCTCCGCAATTGCACCGTTCGATGATCTCCATAAATCTATGGTCGGCCCAGTGTCACGGAAACTCGTTACCTTTACAAAGCCACTCGTTCGTGAAAACTCCATTTTCGGGGGAATGCGCGAGTGCTTAGCAGGGCAGGGTCGAAGGCTTCGTATCTAGTGATTTGCCCGCCCCTCCCCTCATGACCAAAAAGCATGGCGCTCCCAGTTCCTTGGAGCACCTAGCATTTGGAGGTTTACAAACTGATTTTGAGGAAACGATTTCAGGACATCATGAAGTTGAGGTCGCTCTCGTTCAAATCCACAGACTTTGAGTAAACATGTGATTATCGCGAGCACCCCATATGTACGGGTGGCTAGCCCCTGTATGGATTGCAGCTCAGGGTAGCGGATTTCATCTGGGATTTTTGGACTATTCACAATCGCTCTGTTCCAAAGTCGCCCATGGTGAGCGCAGATATTTCGCACGTAATTTATCGAATTCATCCAAGATGCGAATTCATCGGCCCTAAGAGGGCCAAAGGTTTCAGCAATAAACTTTCGATCGTCAAACTTACAAAGACCGTAGAGTTCCCCAAGCTGACCTAATTGCAAAATCTCTGTTGCTACCCATACTGGTAGGACTCCTAGGTACTTTTGTTGAAAATGTTCTACGAAGTCTTCACGGCTCTTGCTCTGGACTGCATGGTATCTGGATAGAAAGGCGCCTAGTTCCTTACCGACTTTGGCAGGATCCAAGTGTTCAGGGTCCAAGTGGCCAAAAGTTGCTCGCTTTCCCAAAACGTGCCCTACCTCAACACGCAGGGCTATTTCAAGTCGGCTTACTGCTGAAAACACCGTGGATCGAAGCATTGAATCAAACTCATACAGTGCAAGCACGTCCTCAAACTTGGCTCCCGTTTGAAACTTGTCTAATCTCTTGTTGTTTGGGCCTGGCTCTCTAAATGGATACCAGTATCCGCTGAGACGGTAATAGCCGATTCTCTTAATTTGGTCCTCGTACAACGACGCACCAGAGAGTCCTTTGGCTTCCAAATCAATCAGCTGTTGAACGTACGTCTTCCAGGGCTTGTCATACTTTTGAGGTTGATCCAAGAAAAAACTCCAGATAAAGATGACCGGTCCTGACCTGCTGGGCAGGCGGACCGGTCTTGATAGCTAAACCTTATTACAAACTGAAGACATTTTTCAAGACCCTCGGCAGCTTGTTGTGGGCCGGTGCTACAGGAAAACTGGAACTCATTGACTTTACTTCTGGGAATTGAAAGTCTTGGTGAGTGCCTCAAAGGTAATGGCTTCATCAATGACTGCTGAGAAAGCGTCGGTCGCTTTTCTAGCTGCTCCAGGGATTGAGCTCGCGTAAATGTCTTTCGTGATCGTGATCGAGTGGTGACCGAGGGTGTCGGAGACTGTTTCGATTGGAGCTCCGCCTTGGAGAGCGGTTCTCGCAAAGGAATGGCGGAGGTCGTGGAGTCTCACGGCCTTTAGTCCTAGTTCGGTACGGATCTTTGACCACTGCTTGGTGATGTTAGATGGCCATAGCTGACCACCTAGGGGATCTTTGAATATTCTTTCGTTCTCGTTGGTCACTGCACCTTGGTTTTTTAATCTCTCGAGGTCTTGGTAGAGGTGAAGAGGGATTGGTACTGCTCGGTTTCCGTGGAAGGTTTTTGGCGGGGTTTCCTCGAGGGTTGTTATTCCGATTCCGTCCGGGTTCTTGCGGGTTACTTCTTTGAGCTGCTTTGTGACTGTTACAAGTGGCTCGCCAGAGTTATGCGAGAGGTCGCCCCAGGTGAGGCCGGCCACTTCACCGCGTCGCATCCCTGTATAGATGTAAGTCTTGAATAGCAGGCCGTACTGATGCCCTTGGAGGTATTGCAGAACGTGTGCCGTTTGGTCTGGGGTGAGTGTTGCTTTGCGCTTAGGGAACTCACCAGGTGCTGTTCGTGGCGGGAGGCTTCGAGTTACCGGGTTGTCGCCCACTAGATCGCGGCGGCGAGCATCCGAGAAGATGGTTGAGATTACTCGTCGCGCGGCTTTGCGGGCACTAAGGCTGAGACCTTTGCCCTGAATCGAATAAACAACGTCGTCCACGTGTCTTCCTCTAACGTCTTGGAGTCGCATGTTTCCAAGAGCCGGGGTTATGTGGAGCCGAAGTGTTGTTTCGTAGTTGTTTATTGTGTTCGGGTTGCAGGTGTGGGGAGCAACGTTCTTTATCCACCAGGTTGAATAGTCCCGAAACTTCACCTTTAGTCCTTCGGGCGAGATGTTGCGAGAAACATTGGTTTGGTATGCCTGTTTCTTATCGATAGCACCTTGCTGGGTTGATGAGGTGAAGTTCTTGCGCCTGCGCTTACCCGTTGCATCAGGAGCTAGCTCGAGACGAGTCATGAATCGACCATCCTTGAGCTGGATGACTCCTGGCCTGGTCTTAACTTTCTTTACTGGTTGGCTCTTACCTGTCGCTCTAGGTTGGCGATGTACTGGCGAAGTGCCTTCAATGTCACTCGGCGAGCGCGGCCGATCTGAATCGTTGTCACTGATCGGGACGCTACTAGCCTGCGCATTGTCGACACTGAGATCTTCAGGAAAGCTGCCGCCTCCGGGACTGTCATCAGTTCGGTTTCGATGGTTTCTGCCATTGATGTTCTCCTCTGGGTAGGGCAGAACATCGGCTGACTCAGGTTGAGTCTTTGAGATACCTGGTGAGTTCTGCATATCGAATATGGGAACACCGGTGTCACGGCAAATGGCTTTGAGGTCGTCAGCTGGAGAACTAGAACTTGAGTTTTCTGGATTGCGGGTATCGATTGGGGTATCGACTAGGCAAGTGTGGGCCAGTTGTGAGGAGTCGCTTAAAGGTTTACAGGCCAGTAATTTACTGGCCTGTTCGGAAGTGCGCTTGGAGGGACTCGAACCCCCAACCTTCTGATCCGTAGTCAGATGCTCTATCCGTTGAGCTACAAACGCCAGCTTTGACGCGTTGGGTGTTGTTTAGAACAACAAGACTTTATTTTAGCCCAGATTCAGGCCGCTGTCTAACCCAAGTTTGGGTGGGGCTCAGGCTTCAGCAATTCCCTTGAGTAGCAGAAGGCCGTCTGCAAAGTGCTTGTTCATCATCTTGTCCAGCTGGAGCAGAGCAATCATGATGCGCGCCTTTAGGTTGCGGGTTCCGCTCATGGTCCAGGTAACCTCGCAACCATCGGTGGTTTCAAGAATGGTGAAAGACACGTCTGCGCGCTCCTGGTTTGGCGCTAGGAACTCCATGTCCATGTTGATTACAGAAGGCGAAACCGCATCGATGATTGTCATGCGACCGGTACCAACACGCTTTGCCGTGTAGTCGTAGGTTGCACCCACGCCAACACCCGGCTTGCTGATGGTGGCAACCGTGCTCGGGTCCATCTTGGCGAATGGAGACCAACTGGTGAATGTGTTTAGGTCGTTGATGATGTCAAAGACCTTCTTGGCTGGAGCGCTGATTTCTGCGGAAACCTGGATTGAGTATGGCTTTACTGACATGCCTTAAATGCTAACGCTTAGGCGCCCCTAACTAAGATTCCCGCATTTTTAGCCTGGCCGCTGCTAGGGCGGTGTTAGTTTGAAATTGGGGCACAGAATGCCCCGAAGCAAAGACGCTATAAGAAGGAGCAAACCGTGAAGGTTGCTAACAAAGTACTTGTAATCACTGGTGGTGGCGCGGGCATTGGTCGCGAAACTGTTTTGGAGGCCTTGCGCCGTGGGGCCAAGGTTGCCGCCGTTGACCTGAGCGCGGATGGATTGGCCGAAACTCAGAAATTGGCCGGGGACTTGGCCAGGAACCTTTCGGTTCACGCCGTTAACATTGCGGATCGCGACGCAGTTGCAGCACTTCCCGAGGCCGTTGCCAAAACTCACGGCGCGGTAGACGGTTACATCAACGTTGCCGGCATCATTCACAAGTTCAAGCGAGTAAACGACCTTGACTTCAGCGAGATTGAGCGGGTGGTTAACGTGAACTGGTGGGGTACCGTGAACCTAACCAAGGCCTTCCTTCCTGGTCTGTTAAATCGTCCAGAGGCTCACATTGCTCACGTTTCCAGCATGGGTGGATACGCGCCGGTGCCAGGTCAGACCATCTATGGCGCAACCAAGGCGGCAGTTCGTTTGCTAACCGAGGGCCTGCATTCGGAGCTCATGGGAACTAATGTTGGCGTGACCACTATTTTCCCTGGAGCCGTGAAGACCGGCATTTCCATCAACTCTGGTGCAACCACTGCTGCAGAAGCGGAGAAGATGGCTCAGAGTGGCGAGGCCGCCAAGTTCAAAATGACCGAGCCAACCGTGGCTGGCAAAATGATCATCGATGGTGTTGAAAACAAGAGTTACCACGTTTTCATTGGCAGCGATGCAAAGATGATGGACAGACTGATTCGACTCATGCCGGAGCGTGCAGCCGCAATAATCTACAAGCAGATGGCGAGCCTGCTGGGTTAACGAGCAATTGCAAATGGGAGTCGGTGAACGCCGACTCCCATTTTTGTGCCCGGTTTGCTAACGTTCGGCTCGCTTTGGGAACGCCGGTGTGATTGCTAGGAACACTACCGAGATGCCAAGTTGGATTAGCAGAGCTGTGTGGAAGCCGGTCACGGCCTGACCCACCAGTGCGTAGCTGAAGAAAGCCGTTCCAAAAATGGCAACGCCCACCGATGAGAACACCGACTGTACAGCAGACATAACGCCGCTAGCGGAACCAGTTTGCTTGCCACTAACCGAGCTCAGGATGATGTCGAAGATTGGGGCGGCAATTAGGCCTGTACCGATTCCGGAAACCACTAGGCCAGGCACGATCTGCCAGATGCTGAAGTGCTCAGCATTCGGGAGGGCCAGCCACAACAAACCAACACCGGCAAGTTGAACCACTGCGCCAATCTGAAGAACTCTGCTGCCTAACTTTTCGGCAAGAAAGCCACCACTCACGCCGCCACCGATAGCCGAACCAATCGCGATTGGCAGGTTACCCAGGCCGGCATCTGCCGAACTGAAGTGCTGACCAAACTGCAAGAACAGGCTGAGCGTTAGGTAGATTCCGGTGAAACCAGCAAAGTAAAGCGCCAAACCTGTGATGCCCAGGGTGTAACCGCGCTTCTCAAAAATTGTCGGGTCAATAAGTGGGCTTTCGCCTCGTTTCACAGCCGAACGTTCCATGCGAGAGAACAGATAGAACACAACAACTGAACCAACCAGCATTGCGTAAGTCCAGACTGGCCAGCCGGCTTCCTGTCCCTTGATCAATGGGTAAACCAACATTCCCGAAGCCAGCACAACCATGGCCGCTCCAAGCAGGTCAATCTTCACTGCCTTGTCGGCGACACTCTTTGGAAGGTAAATCCAACTCAGCACTGCTGCCACAATTCCAACTGGCACATTCACCAAGAACACACATCTCCAGCCCATTCCCGCAATGTCGGCTTGAATCAGGAATCCACCGATGATTGGCCCGAGAATTCCACCCAAACCAAATGCAGGACCGTAAGCAGCGAATGCCTTTCCAAACTCTTGTGGTGGGAATGTCTCGCGAATCAGACCGAAGCCCTGTGGCAACAACATTGCACCCAGGAAGCCCTGGATGAAGCGGAACAGAATCAGAGCCAATACGGTTGGCGCAATCGCACAGAGCAACGACGCCAGAGTGAAGCCAATGAGGCCAAATAGGAACATGTTTCGGCGTCCAAATCGGTCGCCCAGGCGGCCACCCAAGATGAGTCCCGAGCCAAGCGCCAAAGCGTATCCACCAATTACCCATTGCAAGTCTGTGCTGCTGGCGCCCAGCTGCGTGGCAAGAGTTGGTCCAGCCACATTCACAATGGTGGAGTCCAGTAGGTCCATCATCTCTGCGATGAGCACCACGGTGAGCACCAACCATCGATGCTTGTAGCCGGCGTTCAAAACTTGATTCATTAGAGAAGCTTTCATGAAGCGTAAGTGGCCCAAGTAAGCGGGCATTGCCTAACCAAACCTACTTGGCAGGCGGGCTATTCCTACCTGGAAAAGGGAAAAGAAAAACCCCCGAACGAATCGGGGGTTTACTTTTATCCGGAGCTAATCTCGGATGTGCGAGCGGAGACGAGAGGATTTGAACCTCCGAACCAATTTCTTGGTTACCTCATTAGCAGTGAGGCGCACTCGACCGGGCTATGCGACGTCTCCTTGCAGGAACAAGTTTAGCGGACATTGAGTTTGCCCGCCAACCCTAGGTAGTGGGCACGCTGTTCGGGCGTTAGTTTCTCAATGGCGTACCTCAGCATTGTGCGCGGCATGGTGGCTGCTTGTTCGTCAAGGTAGTTCAGCAACACGTCGAGGTTTTGCTTGCCCATCTCACGTAACATCCAACCCACCGCTTTGTGAATCAGGTCGTGCTTGTCGCCGTGCAGGATGCGAGCGATACGAAGTGTGGGCTCCAGGATGCCGGCTCTAATGTGAGCAAACGTGAACATGATGGAGATTCGGCGATCCCATAGGGACTCGGAGTGTGCCAGCCTTTTAAGCAATTCCTCATTTGGGTGGTCGATTAGCCAAAGCCCAAAGTAGGGCGCGCTTGTGTCAATCAAATCCCAGTTGTTCCAGCGTTGCTCCGCTGCCAGCTTGAGCCAAAACTCAAACAGCGTTTGGCGAGCGACGTCATTAGCGGCCTTGCGCCCATCAACCTTGCCGTTTTTGTAGTTCGATGCCTTTGCGAACTGTTGACTCAAAATAATTGCCGCGAGCAGTCGTTCCTCATGGATGCCGCTGTGAGCGAGTATTCCAATTTCTTGTAGTTCGAGATTGGCAAATTGCTTGGCCACTATTCGCACCTGCGGAACGGTGGCGCCCATGAAGTAATCACCCTCACCGTATTGTCCGGGCCCAGTCTTGAAAAAGAGGCTAGAGTGGCCCGCACGCTCCGGGTTGCCAAAAGCGGCCAACGCAAGTTTTGCATCGGCCGCTGTTTGGTTGTTCATGAAACTACTTTAACTACTTAGTAGCTAGCCCTCTAAATGTCTGATTGTCCAGGCGTTACCGCCAGGCCACTTTGGTCTGCGTTCACGTCTACTCGCACAAGCGAACCATCGATGACGTCACCGGCAAGAAGCAAGTTAGCTAGTTGGTCATCAATCTGCTGTTGCATCAACCTGCGCAGCGGACGTGCACCGTAGATTGGGTCGTAACCGTGTTCGCTCAGCCAAGCTCTTGCAGCCGGTGTTACCGCCAACTGAAGTCGGCGCTCTTCCAAACGGCGGGTGAGGCGGTCGATGTTGAGTTCAACAATCTGACCCAGCTCGCTGCGGTCGAGGGCGCTGAAAATCACGATGTCATCTAGGCGGTTTAGGAACTCCGGCTTGAACGCTGCGCGAACCGTTGCCAACACGGCGGCGTCTTTCTGCTCAGCCGAGAGCTCTTGGTCAACCAAGAACTGGCTTCCCAGATTGCTGGTGAGAATCAGAATCACGTTCTTGAAGTCAACGGTTCGGCCCTGGCCATCGGTTAGTCGACCATCGTCGAGCACCTGAAGCAGCACGTCGAATACCTCTGGGTGTGCTTTTTCAACCTCGTCGAGCAAGATGACAGAGTAAGGGCGGCGGCGAACGGCTTCGGTGAGCTGACCACCTTGCTCGTATCCGATGTATCCCGGAGGGGCACCGAGCAAACGACTTACCGAGTGTTTCTCTCCGTATTCGCTCATGTCGATGCGAATCATTGCCTTCTCGTCGTCAAACAGGAACTCAGCCAGGCTTTTTGCCAGCTCGGTCTTGCCAACGCCGGTTGGACCTAAGAACAGGAACGAGCCTGTTGGTCGCCCAGGGTCGGCAATGCCTGCCTTGGTTCGGCGAACCGCATCGCTCACGCTTTTCACAGCACGCTTCTGACCAATCAGTCGCTTGCCCAGTTCGGCCTCCAAGTGAAGCAGCTTTTGGGTTTCGCCCGCAAGCAAACGACCGGTTGGAATGCCAGTCCAAGCTGCCACCACGGCAGCGATATCATTCTCGGAAACCTGATCACCAACCATTCGGTCGGTATCTTCCTGTTCGGCACCCTCGGCCTTGGCCAGTTCCTTTTCAAGCATCGGAATCTCCCCGTATAGAAGGCGACTAGCCTTCTCCAGGTTGCCTTCGCGTTGGGCGCGTTCCGCATCGATGCGAAGTTGATCCAGCTTGGTCTTTAGCTCACCAATCCGGTTTAGCGCCGCACGTTCTTTTTCCCAGCGAGCGGACAGGTCCTTGAGCTGGGAACTTTTGTCTGTGAGATCTTGGCGCAACTTGGCAAGGCGTTCCTTGCTGGCTGCGTCTTTCTCCTTGGCAAGTGCCAATTCTTCAAGCTTGAGTCGATCAACCTGACGACGAAGTTCGTCGATCTCAACCGGAGCGGAATCAATCTCCATGCGCAGGCGCGAAGCCGCCTCGTCCACCAGGTCAATAGCCTTGTCAGGAAGTTGGCGCCCGGTGATATAACGGTTACTCAAGTTTGCGGCTGCCACTAGGGCGCTGTCCGCGATTGCCACTTTGTGGTGCGCTTCATAGCGCTCCTTGAGTCCTCGAAGGATTGCAATGGTATCAACCACCGATGGCTCACCCACGTAAACCTGTTGAAACCTTCGCTCAAGAGCTGGGTCCCGTTCGATTCGTTCTCGGTACTCATCAAGCGTGGTGGCACCGATGAGGCGAAGTTCGCCGCGGGCCAGCATTGGCTTCAGCATATTGCTGGCATCCATCGATCCATCGCCGCCGCCCGCACCAACCAGAGTGTGAAGCTCATCCACAAAGGTGATGATCTGACCCTCGGCCGCGTTGATTTCGGCAAGAACCGCCTTGAGACGCTCCTCAAATTCGCCGCGATATTTTGCGCCGGCGACCATGGATGCGAGGTCAAGCGAAATCAGTTGCTTGCCCTTTAGGCTTTCCGGAACGTCACCGGCCACGATGCGCTGGGCGAGACCCTCAACCACTGCGGTCTTTCCAACACCAGGCTCACCAATGAGCACTGGGTTGTTCTTAGTGCGTCGGCTAAGCACCTGCGACACTCGGCGAATCTCGGCGTCGCGGCCGATTACCGGGTCGAGTTTGCCGCTCTTAGCAATGTCGGTGAGGTTTACACCAAACTGCTCGAGTGCGCTCTTTTGTTCTTGTGGGTTTTGCTGGTTCATTTTTGGCTCCTTTACTAGCGAGCGATTAGCTCTTGGGTAGAGCTGGGTTATTTAGCACGCCAAAGCACAACTGAGGTTTGTTTGGCAGGTCGTTTGCCTTGGGCAAGGCTAACAACTCCCTGGTCTCCCGCAGCAAAAACGCGGGCACCGGGACGGTTCATCAGTTCGTTGGCGAGTGTGCTCTCTAGGTCGCGCACTCTTTTACGAAGTTCGGTGTTCTGGTTCTCTAGTTCCAGAATTCGGCGGATGCCCTCCAGGCTCACACCCTCGGCACTTAGCTTTGCGATCTCCTTGAGCTGAGCCACGTTGCGCATTGTGTAACGGCGGCTCTGGCCAGAGGTTCGGCTTGGCTTCACCAAACCCATGCGGTCATATTGACGCAGGGTTTGCGGGTGCATCACAGCCAGTTCGGCGGCAACGGAAATCACAAAAAGCGGAGTATCTTCGTTGATCTCTTCCATGCTCTTACCTTCTAACTAGAAGTTGTGGGTGATGAATTAGAGCAGTCCCGCCTTGGTAAGCAGGTCTTCTCTTGGGTTATCCTCCGGCAGGCTGGCGGCAAACTTCTTGAGTAAGTCTGCGCTCTGGCTGCTGAGGTGGCTCGGCACGGCAATCTCCACGGTTGCAAGCAGATCGCCCTGAACCTTTTCGGTCACAACGCCCTTGCCCTTCACTCGCAGAACTCGTCCGTTTGGAGTTCCGGCCGAAACCTTAAGTTTCACCGGACTTCCACCAAGGGTTGGCACCTGAATGGTTGCACCCAAAGCTGCTTCCGCAAAGGTAACCGGAACGTTCACGCGAATGTTGTGGCCGTCTCGAGTGAACACCGGGTGTGGCTTTATGTGCACGGTGATAATCAGGTCTCCGTTAGGGCCGCCGTTCATACTGAACTGGCCCTTGCCGCGAAGCTTAATTTTCTGCCCGTTGTTCACACCGGCCGGCACCTTAAACGTGATTGGCTCGGCACCGGCTGCATTGAGTTTGCGAGTTACACCCTGCACCCCATCGATGAAATCAATGGTGACCTCTGCTGTGATGTCCGCTCCGGGGGTTGGACCACCGAAACCGCCGAAGCCACCCTGACCTCCAAAGCCACCGGGGAATCCGCCAGCACCGCCAGCGAATCCACCGCCAAAAAGGTTACTGAAGACGTCTTCGAAACCTCCGGCGCCGGCACCGCCAGCCGCACCTGGGCCGGGAGCTCGGAATCGAGCCCCTCCGCCCATGGCACGAACGGCGTCGTATTCTTTGCGCTGCTTAGCATCGCTCAGAACCGAATAGGCCTCTGAGATTTCCTTGAACTTGGTTTCCGCCTTGGCATCACCCGGGTTGGAGTCCGGGTGATACTGGCGTGCAAGTTTGCGGTAAACCTTTTTGAGTTCGGCTTCCGGCACGTCTTTAGAGACGCCAAGGATCTTGTAAAAGTCCTTGTCGAACCAGTCCTGACTAGCCATGACCGCCTCTCTTACTCAGCTGGGATAAAAACTGCCACCTTGGCCGGGCGGAGCAAACGCTCGCCCAACTGGTAGCCGGGCTCCACCACGTCGGCAACCACGTTTTGGGTTACCTCGGCGTTTGGAGTCTGCACAAGTGCATCGTGAATTTCTGGGTTGAAGGCATCACCCTTGGCACCAAACTGCTTGAGGCCAAACTTATCGCCCGCGTTGCGCAGTTTGTTAACCACCGCCGCAAACGGAGAACCCTCAAGGTCTCCGTGTGCCTCGGCGCGAGCCAGGTCGTCTAGCGCAGGGAGCAGCGCGCGAAGCACTTCAGCGATAGCCGCATTGCGAGCCACGTCTCTGTCGCGCTCAACGCGCGCCTTGTAGTTCACAAACTCGGCCTGCAAGCGCTGCAGATCGGCCAACAGTTCCGCCTCTTTCGAGGCCGGAGCCGCTGGTGACTCTAGGTCGCCAAGTTGTGCCTCAAGGTCCGCCAAAACCTCAGCTTCGGTCGCCGCGGGAGAAGGTTCCGACGACGCATTGCTTGCACTCTGCGAGTCGGCACCTTCGTTAGCGGCGTCTTCGAAGTCGTTGGTTTCGCCTTTGTCCTTGGCCATTACTTCTTGTCTTCTTCTTCGTCTACAACCTCGGCATCAACCACGTCTTCGTTGGTGGTTCCGGCCGCGTCACCCTCGGCAGGCTGCTCGGCGCTGGCTGCGGCGTAGATTGCCTCACCAAGCTTCATAGCGCTCTCGTTAAGAGTGTCGTTGGCTGCCTTGATTGCATCGATGTCCTCGCCGGCGAGCGCTGTCTTCAGAGCGTCAACGTCTGCCTGCACGGTGGTCTTCACGTCTTCAGGTAGCTTCTCGTCGTTTTCCTTGATCAGCTTCTCGGTCTGGTAAACCATCTGCTCTGCACCGTTGCGCAGGTCCTGGTCTTCACGACGCTTCTTGTCTTCTGCGGCGTGCTCCTCGGCCTCCTTAACCATGCGCTCGATGTCGTCCTTGCTCAGGCTGGAGCCACCGGTGATGGTCATGCTCTGCTCCTTGCCGGTGCCCTTGTCCTTTGCAGACACGTGCACAATGCCGTTCGCATCGATGTCGAAGGTAACTTCAACCTGAGGAATTCCGCGAGGCGCTGGCGCGATGCCGGTTAGCTCAAAGTTTCCTAGGCTCTTGTTGTCGCGAGTGAACTCGCGCTCACCCTGGAACACCTGAATGCTCACACTTGGCTGGTTGTCAGCTGCGGTGGTGAAGGTCTCCGAACGCTTGGTTGGAATTGCGGTGTTGCGCTCGATGAGCTTGGTCATGATGCCACCCATGGTCTCAATTCCAAGAGACAGTGGAGTCACATCGATGAGTAGCACGTCTTTGCGCTCACCCTTTAGAACACCGGCCTGAAGGCTGGCACCCACGGCAACAACCTCGTCTGGGTTTACACCCTTGTTAGGCTCCTGGCCGCCGGTTAGGCTCTTCACCAATTCGGCAACGGCTGGCATACGAGTGGATCCACCAACAAGCACTACGTGGTCAATGTCCGAAACCTTTACGCCGGCTTCCTTGATTACGTCGTTGAATGGCTTGCGGGTGCGCTCCAAGAGGTCGCTGGTTAGCTGCTCAAACTGGGCACGAGTGATGGTCTCATCTAGGTTTGCTGGGCCGTTCTCGGTGAGGCTCAGGTAAGGCAGCTGAACGTTTGCCGAGGTGCTCTGCGAAAGCTCCTTCTTGGCCTGCTCTGCTGCTTCCTTTAGACGCTGCAGTGCAATCTTGTCCTTGCTAACGTCTACGCCGGTGGTCTCCTTGAACTTCTTAGCCAGGTGATCCACAATGCGCTGGTCCCAGTCGTCTCCACCAAGACGGTTGTCACCGCTGGTTGCGCGAACCTGAATGGTGCTGAAGCCGTCATCCTTGCCAACCTCTAGTAGCGAAACGTCGAAGGTTCCTCCACCAAGGTCGAATACCAGGATGAGCTCGTCTTCTTTACCCTTGTCCAGACCGTAGGCCAGTGCGGCTGCGGTTGGCTCGTTGATAATGCGAAGCACGTTCAGGCCAGCGATCTCGCCGGCTTCCTTGGTTGCCTGACGCTCGGCGTCGTTGAAGTACGCAGGAACGGTGATAACCGCGTCGGTTACTGCTTCACCCAAGTAGGTCTCGGCGTCGCGCTTTAGCTTTGCCAGAATTCGAGCCGAAAGCTCCTGCGGGGTGTACTTCTTGTCGTCTAGTGGGAAGGTCCAGTTGGTTCCCATGTGGCGCTTGACCGACGCAATGGTGCGGTCAACGTTGGTAACGGCCTGGCGCTTTGCGGTTTCTCCAACCAGCACCTCGCCATCCTTTGTGAATGCAACCACCGATGGGGTGGTGCGGAAGCCTTCTGCGTTGGCGATAACGGTTGGTTCGCCACCTTCGAGTACAGATACCGCCGAGTTGGTGGTACCGAGGTCAATGCCTACTGCACGAGCCATGTTGTTCTCCTTGTTTGTTTCTTTGGTTTGGGCTCAAAGGGAACTTGAGCCGCTTACGCTCAAGTTTGACATTAAGGTTTTGTAGAGTCAAGCCAATTGCCCCAAAGTTGAGTCTGCTGCACTCAACTCTTAGCAAACTCTCAGAAATGGTTAACATTCAGACATCGATGGTTGCATGCGCCGCCAAAGACACCATGCGCTGGGTAATCTCTTCTATATGACTACCAACGGAGTTAGCCCCGTGATGGGCAAGCGTCACAAGCGAGCAATGTACAGCTGGGCCCTTTGGGACTGGGCCGAGCAGCCTTACCCAACCATCATGCAAACGTTCATCTTTCCGGTCTATCTGGCCGGCTCCGTTGCCAGTGCTAGCCAAAACCCAGACCAGAGCATTGGTTGGGCTCTTGCGCTTTCGGGAATTGTGCTCGCCCTCATTGCACCGGTTCTAGGCCGCAGATCCGACCACCAGGGCAAGCGCAAGTTTTGGCTCATGGCCAACACCTACCTTTTGGCTCTAATCACCGCGCTCTCATTCTTTATTGCACCAAAACCAGACTTCTTCCTGCTGGGCTTGGCTCTCTATGGCATCGGCTCAGTGGTGCAGGAGTCCGCGTTCATCAACTACTACGCAATGCTCAAGGGCATCAGCACCAAGAGCAACATCGGTAAAATCTCCGGTGCCGCCTGGGGTCTGGGTTACGTGGGCGGAATCTTGCTGCTGCTGTTTAGCCTTGTTGGTTTTGTGCTGCCATCTATTGCCGAGCCGGCAAGACAGCCCTGGTTCGGCATCCCGCTCACCGATGCAATGCCTACCCGCGCCGTATTCCTATTCGCCGCGGTTTGGATTGTGCTTTTCAGCCTGCCAATGTTGTTCTTCGTGCCAGAGATTCCAAAACGCCAAGGCGCCGCAAAAGAATCCATCGTTGAGTCTTATAAAGGTACCTGGCGAGACTTGGGCACTCTGCGTCGCATTGCACCAGACACCTTCAAGTTCCTCATCAGCAGTGCCATTTACCGCGATGGCTTGGCTGGCATTTTTAGCTTTGGTGCGGTGCTCGGCACGTTAGCGTTTGGATTCAACCAAACCTCAATCATCTTCTACGGAATCGGTGCCAATATCGTGGCTGGAATTGGCGCGTTCATCGGTGGGCGGTTAGATGATCGCTTTGGCAGCCGAGCCGTGATTTTAGGTTCTTTGGTTGGACTCATTATTTCCGGCTCGTGTGTGTTTATCTTTGCCGGACTTGGCCAGATCACCTACTGGGTGTTCGGCTTGCTTTTGACGCTGTTCGTTGGTCCTGCCCAAGCGTCCAGCCGTACGTTCGTGGCTCGATTCACACCTGCTGGTCGTGAGGGCGAGGTGTTTGGGCTCTACCAGTTCACCGGGCGTGCGGTTAGTTTCCTCTCCGGCACCTTCTGGTCGCTATCAATTGCGCTGGCGGTTTCGCTAGGCGTTACCAACCACGGTGCAACCATTTATGGCATCTGGGGCTTGATTCTGATACTCGCAGTTGGCGCTTTCTTGCTCAGTCGGGTAAACCCAAACCCTGCGGTGCTCGAAGAAAAGTAACCTGGAAGAGAATTTCTACGAATAGTAGAATTGGATCATGACAACACGTGGTAGACAGCAGGGAGAGCTGGAGCAGGCAATTCTTGACGTGCTTTGGTTTGCGAGAGATTCCAAGGAACCCAAGTTGACTAGCCAGCAGGTGCTGGAGCGGTTGCCGGACGAACATCGGCTAGCTCTTACAACCGTGCTCACTGTGCTTTCGAGACTGGGCGACAAGGGCCTAGTTATTCGTGAGCAGGGTCAGGGCAGATCGCTCTTGTTTTGGAGTAGCACGAGCCGCGAAGAGCACGACGCTGCATCTCTTCTGCGAGTATTCGAAACATCGAATAACCCAGCGCTGGCGTTTTCACATTTTGCCAGCAAATTAAGCCCTCAAGATCTTGACGTTCTGAAGCAATCACTGAACAACCTGGATAAGTAAGTGTTGCTGCGGCAACTTCTCCTTGTTCCACTGCTTATGGAGTGGGTACTTTTAATTACCTTGGTTACCCCTGCGGTTTTGGCTGGAAGAATTTGGTTTCGGCGGAATCCAAGGCTGGCAATCGCCATGTGGCTTGGCTCATTCCTTTCAGCGGGCTTGGCTGCTGCAGCCTCCTTTGTTATATCAGCCTGGGTGGCCTTTGGTTTTTGGTTGGCAATGAACGAGCAGCCTCTGGGAAGCACTAACTGGTTGGCAGCTTTAGGAATCAGTTTTCTGCCCTGGATTTTCCTCGCGTTCGGTGGAATCGCACTAGCTCTCACAAATATCAAATTCGCGCCTCAGATCAACAAGGCCCGTGAAATCCATGACTCCCTAAACCGGGGCCTAAAGGTTACAAGCAGCTTCGCAGGGTATCCGGTTGCCATAGTTGACCTTCCGGTCAAGGTGGCGTTCACCGTGAAACTCAATGGTGCTCAAACAATAGTTCTAGGGCGAGGTGTCTTGGCATCACTAAGTAGCACCCAGGTTGAGGCCGTTATGTGGCATGAAGTTGGGCACATCAGAGGCGGGCACAATCGACTCAAACGAATTGCAGCATTTGCCTACTCCGCTGCGCCTTTTGTTAGAGCATCGCTACTAATGGGCCAAGAGGTTGAGTTGCTTTGTGAGGCAGAGGCCAACGATTTTGCGTTGCGGCATGTCTCCATCGATGACCTAACGGCAGCACAGCGAGTTTTTAGCTTCTGACTACTTTTTCTTTTTCTTTGCAAAGTAAAACAAGAACTTGGAAGTCACCGGGTGGCCGTCAGCCGAAATGACCTTGTAAATCACCGTGTATTTTCCATAAAGGTTCACCTTTTTGAGCGTTGTCTTTAAAGTTGCCCCATTTAGTTGAGTAACTGAGTTTTGAACCTCATGTCTCTTTGGATCCAGCACAACGACCTCGTTGCCACCTGCCAGATCGATCAGCTCGTCGTCAAAAGTTAACATCACGGCTGTTGGTGCCTTATAGAGCGTGGCTCCAATTCGAGGGTTAGAAACCAGCAGTTGCGCGTGCGCGTGCGCTGATACCCCACCTGAAATGATCAAGAGGGGTATCAGCGCCAATAGCGCCAGCCCTTGCCATGAGCGTCTGCCGGCCATTGTTGGTTTCTCGCTACTTAACAGTTACGCTTGGCGCGGTGTTGTGCTCTGTGTTGTCCGGCACCTTGTCTGCACCGCTGCCGTCAACTACGTCCCAGCTGTTGAAAATCTTGTGAACAGTGGCGGGCTTTGACTTGCTCTTCTTAGTCTTCTTTTTGGCAGGAACGTCTACTAGGCAGGTCTGCACGGTTTTGAAGTAGACGGTCTTCCCAGACTGATCTGCGGCCCATTTGATGGATACACCAAAGTCCGCATAAAGGTTTGCCGCGATGCTCGGGTCTGAAACAGCAGGCCCATCTGGAATGTCGAACTCACGAGAAATTGCAGTCCAAGTCACTGTGTAAACCCCCGTCGAAGAATCTTTGCTGATGCTGCTCTTGAACCCGGGTACGTACTGAGGCTTTGGCACGGTCGTTCCGGTTCCTTGCGCAACAACTGGAATATCTACGCTTAGTGAGTGGGTTCCCCACTTGGTCCCAAGGAATGATTTGCCCGTGTTTGGGTTGATGAGGTTTTCCTCTTCAACAGTGCAACCGTGACCAACACGGAAAACCAAAACACCAGCTTGTCCGGCTGTGATAGCGCTTATCGTGCTGCCGGCTGCGTCCACGCCTGGTCGGATTCCAATGTGGGCCGTTGCAGGTGTAAGGGTTAGACCAGCGGCAAAAATGGCAAGTGTGGCTGCCGAAATCAGTTTGTGTGACGCCTTCATAATTCTCCTAGTCATTGTTTTACAAATCGTAGAACAAGATTACTTTTACAGAACGTAGAAATCAAATTTGGCAAATAGAGAGGCGCGGCTCGAAAGCCGCGCCTCTCTATTGCTGGCCTTGACCAAGCGACTTAGTGGTCTAGCGGCTCGTTGCCCACATCCGTGATGTGGAAGTTTAGGTGCGAGCGCGAAGCGGTTGGCCCGCGCTGCCCCTGATAGCGGCTCAGGTACTTCTCGCTGCCGTAAGGGGTTTCGCTTGGGCTGCTCAGCTGGAAGAAGCAGAGCTGTCCAACCTTCATGCCAGGCCAGAGCTTGATTGGCAAGTTGGACACGTTGGCTAGCTCGAGGGTCACGTGACCCTTAAAGCCCGGGTCAACAAAGCCGGCGGTGCTGTGGGTTAGCAAACCCAAGCGGCCAAGCGAAGACTTGCCCTCAAGGCGAGCCGCGATGTTGTCTGGCAGGGTTACAAACTCGTAGGTGCTGCCAAGTACAAACTCACCCGGGTGAAGAATAAATGCCTCGTCTGCCTTCACCTCAACAAAGCGAGTGAGGTCTCCCTGCTCTTCGCGTGGGTCAATGTAGGCGTACTTGTGGTTGTCGAAAAGACGGAAGAAACGGTCTAGGCGAACATCGATGCTACTTGGCTGAAGTAGGTCAATGTTAAGTGGGTCCAGACCAATGCGGCCGGCTTCGATTTCTGCGCGAATATCGCGATCTGACATAAGCATGTTTCAAGGTTAGCGTAGGGCAAACTAGAAGAATGAAGTTCAGCGATTCCAAACTCCAAGGCCAGATGCGCACCAAGCCATCGGTGATTGGGGAATTGCCAAACCTCAACGAAATTCCGCGCCAACGCCTCAACATGTTAGCCACTGGGCTTAGTCACCGTTTGGGTCACGTTTTCTTCCGCTGGCTAGACCGCGACATCGATACCGACCGCGAGTTAAACGGACCTCGCCTAATGCTGATCCTAGTTTTGGCCAAGCACTCGGAAATGGCCATGAGCGAAGCAGCTGAGCTGCTAGACGTAACTCCACGAGCCATCACGCGTTTGGTAGACGGACTGGAGGTCGATGGGTTTGCCGAGCGCCGCGCTAGCGAGCTGGACAAACGAGTTGTGATGGTGCACGTGACTGAAAAGGGTCAAGAGGTGGCTCAGCGACTAACCCCAAGCCACGAGAAAAAGGCGGCTGGTGTTTTCAGTGTCTTCACCGACGAAGAGCTTCGCACATTTATCAATCTGAGTCACCGACTGATTGTGCAACTCAAGAACGGTCCAGACGAAGATGCAAAATGAAACAGTGCTAACGGCATTCTTGGCTTACCGTGAGGAACTTGCCGCAAACCTAAGGAAACGCAGCGAGGTTCTCGGACTGATTTTTGTTGGTTCGGCGGCAGACACCTCTCGGGTTGATGAATGGAGCGATCACGATTTCTTCGTGGTCACAACGGAGGGCACGGCCGAAGGTTTCCGTGCGGATCTGAGTTGGCTTCCGAATCACCAAGAAATTGTGATTCGCACGCGTGAAACCGCGCACGGTTTAAAGGTCATTTACCGCAGTGGTCAGGTGCTGGAATTTGCCATTTTCAACGATTCCGAATTGGAGTTAGCCGGAGCAAACGCCTATGCGGTCTTCATCGATGAGAAGAACATTGAAACTCGAATGGCAGCAATCGCCGAGCGTTCCAAGCCGGCAGCATTTGAGCCCGCCAAGGAGTTCGAACTCTTGCTGGCGCACCTGCTGATTGGGGTTGGCCGCTACCGCCGCGGCGAGGTGCTGATAGCCGGACAGCAGATTCGGAGTTACGCACTCAACCACGTTTTGGGTTTGCTGCGCCACGCGACCCCGCCGGCCAGCGGCACCGAAACAGCCGAGGACAACCTTAACCGATTCAGGCGCTTTGAACGTCAGTATCCGCAGGTGGCGGTCGAGATCGAAAACGCGCTGCAGAGTAACCTGGAAGCGTGTGCTCTGGCACTGCTGAGCCTGGTGCTTGGCCAGCTGGGTTCAACCATTACTGACCAGCAGCTGCAACAGGTTGAGGTTGTCAAACACAGGCTGAACTGGAGCTAGCTCGCTGGTTTAGTGAGCGAGTCCGAGTTTGCGATAGACAGCCTTCAGCCACGCAGGCGCCCACCAGTTGAGTTCGCCAAACAATCGCATCAGCGCAGGAACCAGAAGAGCTCGCACCACGGTGGCGTCTAGCAAAATGGCGAATGCCACACCAAGGCCCAACATCTTCATGATGCTCACACTGCTTGTGGTGAATGCAAAGAAGCTGACAGCCAAAACCAGGGCCGCCGCAGTAATAATGCGCCCAGAGTGCTGAAGACCAAAGCTCACCGAATCGGTGGTGCCCAGCCCCTTGTCGTGCTGCTCCTTGATTCGGCTCAACAGGAACAGTTCGTAGTCCATGCTCAAACCAAACGCCATTACTGCCACCAACACCATCGATGAGGTATCCAAAGTTCCGGTGATCTGGAAGTTGCCAATTAGCCAGTGCAGATTGCCATTCAGGAAAACCCAACTAATGAATCCCAGAGTGGCGCCGAGCGAAAGCACGTTTAGCAACACTGCCTTGATTGGAAGCAGCACGCTACCCGTAAAGAGGAAAAGCAAGATCAGTGTTGTTACTACGAGCCAGAGAATTGCCCATGGCAGATTGCTGGTAATGCCGGTCATGGAGTCTGTGTAAGAAGCCGCCGACCCACCCACTTTTACGTAGTGGATCTTGGTGTCAATCGCACGCACGTTTTGAATGAGATGCATACCTGCGGTGCTTCGACTATCGATATTGGCAACCGCTACCACTCGAGTGAATCCGTTGGAGTTGTACTCCGAGAAGTAAGGCGCGTATCCCGTGTCCAGAGTTCCGTTTTGGGTGATGCCTGCAACACTCTGCACTCTCACAATGTGAGTGAGCTTGCTCAAGTCGGAGGTGAATTCCAAAAGCTGGTTTTTGCTTGGGTTTCGCAAAAGCACTTCGATGGGCGACCCCTCACGACCACTGAAGCGGGTGCGCATCTCATCGCTGGCAATCACAACCGAGTTTGTCTTTGGCAGGATCCGGTCATCAACCAGACCAAACTCGGCGGTCTTGGCCAGTGAAGTCAGTCCTCCAAGCAGCACCAGTACCACAAACAAAATTGGAAGCGGGCGGCGCATCACAAAGCGACTTAGCTTTTCCCAAAGCCCAGTCTCCTTGGGGGTCAGGTCACCCCTAACCACCTTCCACTTATTCACCTTGTCGCCAACTAGGTTCAGCAGCGCGGGTAGCGCCAGAATCGCGCCGAGCACAGCGAACGCAATCACGCTCACGCCAGCAACCGCGAAGGTGCGCAGGAAATACTGCGGGAAGAAGCCCAGGCTAACCATTACAACGGCTACGGTTAGGCCGCTAAAGAACACGGTGCGTCCCGCTGTGGTCAGGGTAGTTGTCACCGAGTCTTCTACAGACTTACCGGCGGCTCGTTCCTCTCGGAAGCGATTCACAATCAGCAAGGCGTAGTCAATGCCCAAGCCAAGACTCAAACCGGTGACCAAGTTGATTCCAAACACCGAGGTGTCTGCGGTTTGGCTAGCCACCCAAATACAAAAGAAACTGCCAAGTGCGGCGAGCGCTGCCACCAGGAATGGAAGGCCAGCGGAAACCACAGAACCAAATACGAAGAGCAGCAGAATCATCACGATAGGAACGGCAACCGATTCCGCGGCGCTTAGGTCAGAGCTAATGCTGGTGTTTAACTCGGAAGTAAGCACCGCGGCTCCGGCCACGTACACATGGGCGCCGTGGAACAGACCCGAATACTTTTCCTGAATCTTCTGAGCCACCTTAGCCACCTTGGCTCCGGGATTGATGTTCACAAAGAAATAGGCGGCTTTACCATCGGTGGATTTCAAAGAGGCCGGACGCTGAGCCGAGTAGTAGCTGGAAACCCGAGTAACCGAATCCTCGGCACGTAATTGAGTGGTGAGCTTCTTGGCAATTCCCACGCTGGCGCGAGCATCAACCAGCTGGTTGAAGTCCACCACCATAACAACGTCTGGGCTCACCTGGTTGAAGTTTGCTTTGAGAGCGCGTGCAACCACGCCGGAGTCGGAACCCGGGTTGTCGTATCCGCCACCCTTTAGGTTGCCAAAGCTCTGGAAGCCCCAAACCGTGCTCAACAGCACAAGCGCAACGAATCCAAAGAGAACCAGTTTGCTTCTCTTCACTACCAGTTTGGCCAGTGCGTTCACGGCGAGTCCGTTCTTTCAGGGAGCTGTTTAGTCGAAGAGCTGATCTTCGTTAGGTTCTTTGGCCCCACTCATAAACCTAACAACCTGGTCGTCAACCATGATGTCGTTCATGCGGATAGCGCGGGTTAGGTAGAGCCCCTCCAGCGAGCGAACTCGGCTGAGCGCAACGTAGGTTTGACCGGGGCTGAATGCCTTGGTGCCCATGTCAATCTGCACCTCGTCGTAAGTCTGACCCTGACTTTTGTGAATGGTTACCGCCCAAGCCAGTCGCAGCGGAATCTGCTTATATTCAGCGATGGGCACCGCCACCAGGGTTTCCTTAAACTTGCCGGTCTCCTCATCGAAGTTTTCTTCCACTTCGTAGCGGACCTTCTCCCAGGTGCTCTGGCCAACCTCAAGGCGCTCGCCCTCAACCTCAACCACAACGCCGCCGCTCTTTGGCAGGTCAACCACGGTGCCGATAGTTCCGTTAACCCAACGCTTCACGGGGTTTCCGCTGGAATCGCGCTTGCCGCCATCGTCATTCTTGATGAACATAACCTGGGCGCCAACTTTTAGCTCGATCACGGCCTCGGCAGGTAGATTCTTGCCAAAAGCCTGAGCGTCTGCGGCGCTGAAGGACGCGGCAAATTTCTTGGACTCGGTGGTGAGTTTCGCCAGCTTCTGCTGATTGACTGTGTCCACGCTGTAGTTCATGGTGTTGAGGCGAATTACCTCGTCGTGCGGCGGCCAGCGATTACCTGCCTTGTTGATCACATCGAGCATTTCTTGGGTAACCTGCCCAACGCGAATGGCGTTCAGAATTTCCTTAAAGTCTTCGTCGTGCTGACGGAAAATCTCGCTGAGTTCGTAGCGCTCCAGCGAATCCTTCTGCCAAACGTGAGCGTCAAAAAACCAGTTGCTCTGGTAGTTCTCACCCATATAGGCGCGCTCTTCGTTATTTCCGGGCACCGGGGCAAGCTGGTACGGGTCTCCGAACATCACGAGTTGGGCGCCACCGAACGGAAGTCGGCTGCGACCTTTGGCAACACCCATCGCTAGGTCGATGGCGTCCATGATGTCCGCGTTGACCATGGACACCTCATCGATGATCAGCATGTCCACCGCACCGAGTACTTCGCGAGTGCGGCGTGAGATGTGACGGCGAAGGTCCTGAGTTCCAAGCAGCCCAAGCGGGAAACCGAAAAGCGAGTGGATGGTTGCGCCGCCAACGTTTAGGGCGGCTACACCTGTTGGTGCACACACGGCAACAGACTTCTTGGTGTTTTCGATCAGGTGGGTGAGCAAAGTGCTCTTACCGGTGCCGGCGCGACCAGTTACAAAAATATTGTTTTCGCTGCTCTCGATGTATTCGAACAGTCGCTGCTGTTCTTCGCTGAGTACTACCTGTTTCATTGTTCGCCCCCGCGATTGTCATGCCTTTGCTGCGCCTGAGCTCGACGAGCGGCAAGGTTTTCTAGCATTTGGTTGTAGTCCTGTAGGTCCTGGTTTCCGGCACGGTCGCTGGCTCTGTCTTTACGGCGGGCTTCCCGGGCATCGCTTCGCGACCACTGCACTGACACAATCAGGGTTAGCACTGCCGCGGGGAACTCTCCGATGCCCCAGGCGATGGCGCCGCCGGTTTGCTGATCCGCCAGCGGGTCTTGGCCCCAGGTTCGACCCATGGCGCCGAACCAGTTGGCCAAGAGCAGACCGTGCCCCTGCATCAATGCAAGGCCGAATAGAGCGTGGAAGGTGAGGGTGCCAAGCAGAATGATCAGTCGCACGGCGTGCGGGAACGGCTTTGGTCCCGGGTCAATACCCACGAGCGCCTGCACAAACAGGTAACCCGTAATCAAGAAGTGCACAATCATCCACTCGTGACCGAGGTGGTCGTGGGTGGCCCAGCTAAATAGCGGAGTGAAGTAGAAGACTGCCAGCGAAGTGGCAAAGTTCACTGCGGCAAAAATGGGATTGGAGACCAATCTGGCCCACGGAGTGTGAACCGCCCATAACGCCCACTCACGAACACCGCTGGTGCCATCGTTGCGTTTGGCAACCGCTCTGCTGAGTAACGTAATCGGTGCGCCGGGCACCAGTAGCACGGGCACCGCCATGGTGAGCATCATGTGTGCGATCATGTGCACGCTAAAGAGGTACTCCTCATAAACGTTCATGCTGCCGTTGGTGATCCAGAGCAACGCAAACATTCCAGCCAACCAGCTGAGTGTGCGCACCACCGGCCAGGAATCGCCGCGGCGCTTGAGACGCCAAACGCCAAACAGGTACAGTGCGATTCCAAATAGGCAAACCAACAGCCAGATCAGGTCAATCTTGTAAGCCGAAAGCCAGCGTTCCGGGGTCAGCTCGGGAGGCAACTTGGCACCCGTTAGAATTTCTGCGGGAGTCGGGTTGGCCAAATTGAGGCCTTTTTCTGGAGGCGCGGTTCTTGCCAATGCTGAGGCCAATCCCATTGCCACACCCATCAGCGCCAGCTCTGCCAAGGCAAGCGACCAGAAATTTGAGATTCCCTTGGCTCGCTTGAATAGTCGAACGCGATAGATTGCGCCAAATACGCCAAGCGCCAACAGCGTCACACTCTTGAGAAGTACTAACTGACCGTATCCGCTTGCCAACTGCGAGAAACTTGTGATTCGCACGGTTGCCGAGGCAATACCAGAGGCAGCCACAATTAGGTAGGCCATGAGAGCCAGCGATGAGTACCGTCCCACCAGGGTGCGATTCTCCTCAACGTCGTCAGATTTGAGTGCCAGTAGTGCAACCAGCCCCCCAACCCAAACGGTCACGGCAAGTAGGTGAAGGCCGATGGCGTTTACGGCCATCGAGTGTCCCTGAGTTCCGGACGCGTGCCCACTAACCGCAAGTGGGATTAGACCCGCCACTGCCAGCGCCAAAGCAAGCAGTGTGCCGTTCAACTTTTCCGCCATCAAAACAGCAATGGCCACCAGCGCACCAAATAGCACATTCAAACTAAGTGACTGCCCCAGAGCAATGGAAGTTACAAACATCCAAATTCCGCTGCCGAATGAGTTGGAGGTGGAGAAAGCCAGTCCGGTTACAGATAGGTAGGTGAACAGAACCACGAGCGTGCCGGTAATAGCCCACACGCTGGCCGCCAATGCCGCTAGGTTCTGCAGCCTACGCAGCTGCCAACTTGAGTTACTGGTTGCAAAACACGCCATGGCCAGAGAACCGATAGTTACCGCCATTGAAATGTTGGTCAAACCCTTGATTATTGGAAGTCCCCAGCGCACTACGGCGCCTGAATCCTGAAGCAACGATGGCGCAGCGCCACCGCCCAAACGTAGTCCAAGCACGGTGGCTGCCACCGCGAATGCCAAAAGTGCGAAAAACCCCAAAGCCGCGCGAATTCGCGGTGCAGTTGGAGTTGTTTTGTTCACTTGTTAAGCCTAAAGGTGTTGCGGTTGCGGAGTCCCCGATTACTCCCCAATCCCCAGTTTGTTTGAACACTCCGAGTAGGAGGACGGGCGGTTAAACAAAAGTGCGGTGCCCAATGGACACCGCACCTTTTTAAGGAAGCAGTATTACTTAACTGCAGCCTTTAGCTTGCTTCCAGCAGAAACCTTTACGGTTGCAGCAGCTGGGATCTGGATGGTTGCACCAGTCTGAGGGTTGCGACCGGTGCGAGCTGCACGGTGACCCTTCTCAACGGATAGCCATCCTGGGATGCTTACCTTTCCACCCTTGGCAACTTCGCCAGCGATGGTCTCGAACAGTGCGTCTACAACGCGGTTCACAGCAGCCTGCGATACACCGGTGTGCTTTGCAACTGCCTCTACTAGTTCACTCTTGTTAAGCGACATAATGGTCCTCCTGACCTCGACGTAAATGACTTATTCGTCGATATGAAAAGTAACAGACACCACCCACAAAAAAGGCTGATTTCTCGGTGTGTTGCGCATTTGTTACGCCAATTTCGTTGATTTGACGCGGTTTTTGCACTTACTTGAAGGTTTACTTGAAGCTTTTGTACCTCAGCGATGCGAGTTAAACAAAACCGCCGCGCTCGCTATCCGGATGGATAACTTGCGCGGCGGCGAAGTTTTGCGGGCTGAATTACCAGCTGCTCTTGGTGATGCCTGGAAGCTCACCGCGGTGTGCCATGTCGCGGAAGCGAACACGGGATACACCGAACTTGGTGAGAACACCGCGTGGGCGGCCATCGATGGCGTCACGGCTGCGTACGCGAACTGGCGAAGCGTTGCGTGGAAGCTTCTGTAGTCCTAGACGAGCCTCTTCGCGCTGTTCGTCGGTGCTAGCTGGGTCAACTAGTGCCTTCTTCAGTGCTAGGCGCTTCTCTGCGTAGCGTGCAACAACAATCTTGCGCTGCTCGTTACGAGCAATCTTGCTCTTCTTTGCCATTTTTAGCGCTCCTCGCGGAATTCAACGTGCTGACGCACTACTGGGTCGTACTTCTTGAGTACAAGACGGTCTGGGTCGTTACGACGGTTCTTCTTGGTCACGTAAGTGAATCCGGTACCGGCGGTGGACTTCATCTTGATGATCGGACGGATGTCCTTGTCCTTCTTAGCCATTCAGGCGCTCCTTAGATCTTCTCGCCGCGGGCAAGAATCTGAGCTACAACAGCCTCGATGCCACGTACGTCGATTACCTTGATGCCGCGAGCGCTGAGGCTCAGGGTTACGTTGCGCTTCAGCGAAGGCACGTAGTAGGTCTTCTTCTGGATGTTTGGGTCAAAGCGACGCTTGGTCTTGTTCTGAGCGTGCGAAACCTTGTGACCAAACTGTGGTCCAGTTTCAGTTACCTGGCAATAGGCTGCCATTTCGTCTCCTTTTGGGGGCAAGCCCCGCTTAGCCGATTGGCTTTGGGACTTAAAGTCAAATGTGGTTGCTATGAGCAACTTCTCAAGTTTAGGCGAGGTTGCGAGGCTTAAGCAAGTCTTGCTTCTAAAATACTGAGCCTATTTTGAACAATTGGCACATGTGCCAAATATCTCAATGGTGTGGCTGGCCTGGGTGAAGCCATTTTCAGCAGCGATGGCGTCAGCCCACTTTTCCACCGTTGTGGCCGCAATCTCAACGGTCTTTCCGCAGTGGCGACATATGAGGTGATGGTGATGGCTTTCCCCGCAGGCGCGAAACAGGGTTTCACCCGCATTCACCGCACCGGTGGTTGCTTGAATGGAGTCCGCCTCGCCGGCTTCGGTGAGATCCGCCAGTGCTCGATACACCGTTGCCAACCCAATGGTGCTGCCGTGGTTTTTCAGAACCTGATGCAATTCCTGTGCACTCATGAAGCCCTTAGCATCGCCTAAGGCGTGACGCACGGCGTCTTTCTGCCACGTATTGCGCTTTACGGTCATTTACGCCACCTTCATAACATCGGTGTATTTTGCGCCTAGCCACTGCACCAAACGACAAATCACGTAGATCAAGAAGCTAATGCTGGTTACGTATGGGCTGATTGGCAGACCCGAACCCAGCGCCAGCAGGATTCCTCCAAGAACCGCCACCAGTGCGAAGGCCACCGAAAGCAACGGCAGCAAAACGGGAGATTTTGTCATACGCAGCGCTGAAGCCGCTGGGGTCACCAACAGGCTCAGCACCAAAAGCGCACCGACTACCTGCACACTTGCCGCCACTGAAAGCCCGAGCAGAAGCATGAACACTACCGAGAGGGCGTTGATAGGCACACCTTTCGAAGCCGCAACCTCGGAATCGAGACTGGCAAACATGAGTGGGCGCCACACAATAAGAAGAACGGCGAGTACCAAACCGCAGATTGCCGCTAGCCAACCCAGTTGCTGGTCTCCAACTGCAACTATCTGACCTGTCAGCAAACCGAACTTATTGCTGGCAGTGCCACGGTACATAGCGATCGCCAAGATACCCAAGCCCAAGCCTGCGGGCATCAGCACGGCAACAATCGAGTTTCTGTCTTTCGCTCGCGAACCCAGAACCCCAATCAGGGCGGCGGCAAGCAGTGACCCCAATACCGAACCGAGCACAACATTGGCACCGAGCAAGAGCGCGAGTGCCGCACCGGCAAAACTCAGTTCGCTGATTCCGTGAACGGCAAACGACATGTCTCGGGTGAGCACGAAAACACCAATCAACCCACCGATGACGGCAAGCAGTGCTCCCGCTAGAAGCGAGTTGGTGACCAGCGGCAAAAGCTGGTCGTAATCTGCAAAGTTAAAAATCATCGATGCCCCTAGTGCCACTCTTCATCCGGGTGGTGATCATGTTCATGGGTGCCAATCACAACAATGCGGCCCTGGTTTCGCACCACGTCAACTGGCGTTCCATATAGTTTGGTGAGCACCTCGGAGCGCAGTACCTCGTCTGGCGAACCAATCAGGAACCGCCCGTTGGCCAGATAAAGCACTCGGTCTACCATTCCCAAGATCGGGTTTACGTCGTGGGTCACAAACAGTACTGCCGCGTTGTGTTCGCGGCGCTCGGAATCCAGAAGTTGGGCAACGTTTGCCTGCTGGTGCAGGTCAAGCGCACTCAGCGGTTCATCGGCCAAGATCAACTTTGGCAGCCCGATCATGGCCTGGCCCACTCGCAGGCGCTGAATCTCGCCACCGCTGAGTTCGCCAATCGATTTGTTGGCGAAGTCTTCAGCCTCAACTGCCTTCAGGGTCAGTTTCACTCGGCGATCGATGGACCGCGACGCCAGTCCAAGGCCCCAACGGCTGCCGTCCAAACCAAAGCGCAGGAGATCTTTGGCGCGCAGTGGCACCTGGCCGTCTACCGCTCGGTTCTGAGGAATGTAACCAATCTTTGGGTGACCTTTGGTAACAGGCTTACCGTCAAACATTATGGTTCCCGAGTTGAGCTGCTCTTGGCCCAGGATTGCGCGCAGCAGCGAGGTCTTGCCCGAACCGTTACTGCCGATAACGGCAATGAACTCGTGGGCCTGAACTTCTAGATTCAGGTTGCTCCAAAGCACCTTAGAACCGTAGGACAGGGTTGCGTTGCTGATACTCAAAACTGGCTTTTGGGGCTTAGTCATCTCACTCATTTCACCGCTGTCGCAATCCTTTTTATGTTGCTCGTCATCCAGTGGATGTAGTTCTGTCCGTGCGGCAGCGATTCGGTGAGATTTAGAACCGGCACCCCCGCCTGTTTTGCCCAAGCCACCAGCTGATCTGTCTGCGCTGTGCTGGTTAGTCGGTTGGAAATCACCACCGAGACGCGGTGACCAAGGATCTGTTTTCGCAGCTGGTTCATCACGCTCGGGGCGGCGTCCACCTCGTTCTCAACCGCATTGCGAAAACTTTGCGGGGTCACGTTTTTCATGCCCAAGTCTCTAACTAGGTAGGCGGCAAAGCCCTCTGTGATTAGCGCACTCATGCCTTTGGTAGTTGCTCGTGACGCGCGCTCGATTTTTTGTAGTTTTGAAATCTGAGCCAGCATTCGCTGTTCGCCAGCTCGGATCGCGGCCTTGCCATCGGTGGTACTCAACGCACTCTCCAACGCGGCCGCCGTGTGCTTCACGGTACTCTCGGTGCTCACCAAATGGAACCACAAGTGCGGATTCCCGGTGAGGATGGTGCTTCGGGACGCGCCATTTTTAGCCTGGTCCGCGCAGTCTGCCTCGCATGAGGTGTGCAGCATTAGCCGCTCATCCAGGTTTGGTGATGCCTTTGCTAAAGCGCTAAAGAAGTCGTCGTAGCCCAAGCCGTTGGCAAAGGTGATGTCAGCATGGTTCACCAGCAGCTGGTCTCTAGCAGATGCAGAGTAGGAATGAGGATCCTGCATCGATGCATGAATTACAGACTTGACAACTACGTAACGGCCGCCAATTTGCTCAATAATGTTGGCCCACACCGGAATGGAAACCACCACGTTGAGTGGTCCGGCCTTTGGCGTGAGGTGAAATTTGGGTTTGGCGGCGCAGGCGGCTGTTCCGGCAAGCACAGCAAGCATGGCGGTGGCGGCGAGCGCCCGCATCCACAACTTGATTGCCATAGCGCAAGGCTACGACTTATTGATAATGATTGTCAATACCAGCGAACTCTTGCTCCGGGCGAGCAGTTTGCAAGCGCCCAACCTGGGTGCTCAAAACTTTAGTCCAGTAGAAGAGCTGGTTCCTCAATCACGGAGGCAACGTCTTGCACAAAGCGGCTGGCAACGTCTCCGTCTACAACGCGGTGATCGAAGGTTGCACCAATGGTGGTCACCTGGCGAACCTGGATCTCGTTGTTCACAACCCAAGGCTTTGGTCGAATCGAGCCGAGGGCCACGATTCCACACTCGCCAGGGTTCAGGATTGGGGTTCCAGTGTCCACACCAAAAACACCGATGTTGGTGATGGTGATAGTTCCGCCGGACATTTCAGCTGGAGAGGTCTTGCCCTCGCGCGCGGTGGCGGCAAGCTGCTCAATGGCCTGGGCCAACTCCAGCATGCTCATCTTGTCTGCGTCCTTGATGTTCGGAACAATCAGACCGCGAGGAGTGGCGGCGGCGATTCCAAAGTTTACGTAGTTGTGAACAATGATCTCTTCGTCGGTCCAGGTGGAGTTAACCATTGGATTGCGGCGAACCGCCCACATCATGGCCTTGGCCATGATCAACAGCGGGGTAACCTTCACGCCCGCGAAGTCGGTACTTGCCTTGAGGCGCTTAACGTATTCCATGGTGCGAGTTGCATCCACGTCTACAAAGATGCTCACGTGAGGCGCCTGGAACGCGCTCTTAACCATTGCGGTGGCAATCGCCTTGCGAACGCCCTTCACCGGAATGCGCGTTTCGCGCTCACTTGGGGCTTCTGGAGTGGTTAGGTTTCTAAACACCGATGCCTGCGAGGCTGCTGCAACCACATCTTCGCGGGTGACCTCACCCGACATGCCGCTCGGAGTCACCTTGGTGATGTCCACGTTTAGGTCGCGCGCCAACTTGCGAACCGGTGGCTTGGCAATAACGCTTTCGTCGTCTACCGAAACGCTGATCACCTGTGTGGTTGGAACCGAAGCAATCGGAATGGCGGTGGTGGCTGCGTTCACAACCGGAATGCCGCCTGGGACCGAACGGCCGCGGCGGCGACTGCCACCGGCGCTGTGCGAAACTCCGTAACCAACCAAAGCCGGTGGCGCCTTCTCTTCTGAAGAAACGCTAGCCGCCGCGTCGTTCACGGCGGTGTGAGCATCTGCCGCCTGAGCCGCAGCAGCAACTTGGCTGTGCATGCTGGTGCCAGCGGCACCTTCGGAAACCGAAACCGAAATGATTGGCTTGCCAACCTCAACGGTGTCGCCTTCGTTGGCGAGCAATTCGCTCACCACTCCCGCAAACGGACAAGGAAGCTCAACCAGGCTCTTGGCGGTCTCAATCTCAACGATTACTTGGTTCACGGCAACGGCGTCGCCCGGCTTCACCTTCCAAGAAACGATCTCGGCTTCGGTAAGACCTTCACCAACGTCTGGCAGGTTAAAGTGCGCTAGCTGACTCATGAGGCGCCTTCCTAGTAAGCCAAAATCCGGTCGACTGCATCCAGGATGCGATCGGCGTCTGGCAAGAACAGTTCTTCAAGCTTGGCTGGTGGATACGGAACATCGAAGCCACCAACGCGCAACACTGGAGCTTCGAGGTGGAAGAACGCTTGTTCGGCAACTCGAGCGGCAACCTCACTGGCCACGCTCACAAAGTTGCTGGCCTCGCTGGCCACCACCAGTCGCCCGGTCTTCTTCACACTCTCAATGATCGAAGGGAAGTCGATCGGTGACATTGAACGAAGGTCCAAAACCTCAAGGCTTATTCCCTCGGCGGCGGCGATTTCCGCGGCCTGCAGGGCAACTGTAACCATTGGTCCGTATGCAGCGATGGTCACCTGGCTACCTTCACGCAACACGCGTGCGGAGTGAAGCGGAAGCGGAGCGGCATCAAGGTTAACCGGACCCTTTTGCCAGTATCTGCGCTTTGGCTCGAAGAACATAACCGGGTCGTTGCTCTTGATGGCCTGCTGGATCATCCAGTAAGCATCGTTTGGGTTGCTCGGACTAACCACTCGCAAACCTGGGGTGTGAGCAAAGTAGGCTTCCGGGCTTTCGGAGTGGTGCTCAACCGCACCGATTCCGCCACCGTAAGGAACTCGAATCACAACCGGCATTTGAAGGAAGCCTTCGCTGCGGTTAGTCAGCTTGGCCAGCTGCGTGGTGATCTGGTCGAACGCAGGGAAGATGAAGCCGTCAAACTGAATTTCGCAAACCGGGCGGTAACCTCGCATGGCCAAACCAATGGCGGTTCCGATGATTCCGGACTCCGCAATCGGAGAGTTCATGATGCGTTTCGGTCCGAACTCGCCAAGGATTCCCTCGGTAACGCGGAAAACTCCACCGAGTTCTGCAATGTCTTCACCAAAAAGCAAAACCTTCGGGTCTTCGGCCATCGCCTTGCGCAAACCTGCGTTGATGGCCTTGGCGATTGGCATGTCTACAAAGTTGCTCATGCTGCGCCTCCATCGGTGGTCAGATTTTCATGAGCAACGTGGCCTTCATCCTCAAACGAAGCCTCGTACTCTTCCAACCATGCCAACTGCTCCGAAATCAACGGGTGCGGCTCCGAGTAAACGTGGTTGAACATGTTCTCAAATGGTGGGTTAGGCAATGCAAAAGTGGCCGCGCGAATCTCCTCGGCCAACGCATCGCCCGAGTTCTTCACGTCGTCAAAGAAATTCTGAGCCACACCCTGCTTGCGCAGGAAGGTCTCCAAACGAATCAGCGGATCGCGAGCCTTCCAGTACTCAACCTCTTCACCAGTGCGGTACTTGGTTGGGTCATCGCTCGTGGTGTGTGCGCCAATTCGGTAAGTAAGTGCCTCAATAAAGGTTGGGCCCAGTCCGGCTCGCGCGTCATCCATGTGCTTTGCGGTTACCGCGTAGCTTGCCAAAACATCATTTCCATCGATGCGAATGCCGGGCACACCAAAGCCTTCACCGCGGCGGTAAAGCGGAACGGCGGTTTGGCTCTTGGTTGGGCTGCTGATGGCCCACTGGTTGTTCTGACAGAAGAACACCTGCGGAGTCTTGTTGATGGCGGCAAACAGTAGGCCTTCGCTCACGTCGCCCTCGGCGGTTGCTCCATCGCCAAAGTAGGTGATTACGGCCTGGTCAATGTCTGGGTTGCCGGTTCCAACGTTGCCGTCGAAGGTAACGCCCATTGCGTAACCGGTGGCGTGCAACACCTGTGCGCCAAGCACGATGGTGTACAGGTGGTAGCGGGTTTCGTCTGGGTTCCAACCACCGTGGTTCACACCACGAAGCATCTTGAGGATGCTCATTAGGTCGATTCCGTGAGTGATGGCAACGCCGTGCTCGCGGTAAGACGGGAAGATGTGGTCGTTAGGCCCAACGCCGTAACCTGAGCCAATCTGAGCGGCCTCCTGGCCGATTGCTGGAATCCAAAGTCCCAGCTGCCCCTGGCGCTGCAGTGCGGTGGCCTCGTTGTCGAAACGGCGAATGCGCGCCATGTCTCGATAGAACTTTAGGTAGTCTGCCTCGGTAAGGCGGTTCAAATACGGTACGTACTGTTCCCATTCACTGGAAACGGCAAACTCTCCCTCTGGTGAGAGGAATTGCACCATTGGAATTTCTTGGCCGTCTTGTTGACTCACAAAGACCAATTTAGTCTGCAACTCGGTCAACAAGGTGAAACAATCGAACCATGAAGCGTTTTCTGGTTGGAACTGTTATCAACGCCGCGGCACTGTGGCTCACCACCCTCATGCTCGGCGCCATTCGCGTAACCCCCTACGGCGGCACCACCGTGTGGCACGTTTTGGGCTCGTTTCTGCTAATCGGAGCCATTTTTGGATTCGTGAACGCGGTCGTTGCCCCAGTCATTAAGGTTTTGGCATTCCCGCTCTACCTGCTCACCTTTGGTCTCATCAGCTTTGCCATCAACGGCTTCGTTCTGATTTTTGTAGCCTGGCTGAGCAACCAGATTCACGGTGGCGGTTTGAGCATCGATGGCTTCGGCGCCGACGGCCTCAGCTGGCTGGCATTTGGCTGGGCGGTGCTGGGCGCAATTGTGATGAGTATCGCCAGTTTCCTAACCCGATGGGTATTCAAGATCTCCCGAATCTTGTAGTTTCTTAGCCTTCAGTCTGGGCCGCAGCCCAACCGCACCTGAGTGAATAGGGCAAAATAGAGGGGTGAGCAATCTTTCAGCGCAGCCCCTTAGCCCCCTCGATGGTCGTTACCGCGCAGCGGTTCAAGACCTAGGAATCCACCTTTCGGAAGCCGGCTTGAACCGTGCCCGAATTTACGTTGAAATCGAGTGGCTGATTCACCTTGCCAACCGCAATGTTTTGGACACAGGCAAGCCACTGACCGACGCCGAAATTGGCAAGTTGCGTGCCGTGGTTTCCAACTTTGGCGATGCCGACGTTGCCGAACTAGCCAAGACCGAGGCCGTTACCCGCCACGACGTGAAGGCCGTTGAGTACTTCATCCGCGAGCGCCTCACTCAGATTGGCCGCGACGACCTTCTGGAACTCACCCACTTCGCCTGCACCAGCGAGGATATCAACAACCTGTCCTACGCAGTCACAGTTCGCGATGCCATCGCCCAGGTTTGGCTACCTAAGGTTGAGGCACTTCTTGCCAAGCTAAAGCAGATGAGCGCAAGCTATGCATCGGTGCCAATGCTTAGCCGCACCCACGGCCAGCCTGCCACCCCAACCACCATGGGCAAGGAAATCGCCGTTTTCATCTACCGCCTGCAGCGACAGGTGAAGCGCATTGAGGCCACCGAGTACCTTGGCAAGTTCAGCGGGGCCACCGGAACCTTTAGCGCACATGTAGTTGCGGCGCCAAACGTTGACTGGGTTGACGAGAGCGAAATTTTTGTAACTTCTCTCGGGCTCACTTGGAACCCACTGACCACGCAGATTGAGTCACACGACTGGCAGGCAGAGCTTTACGGATCGGTAGCGCTGTTCAACCGCATCCTTCACAACCTATGCACCGATGTTTGGACGTACATCAGCCTCAACTACTTCAAGCAGATTCCGGTTGCCGGGGCTACCGGTTCAAGCACCATGCCTCACAAGGTGAACCCGATTCGCTTTGAGAACGCCGAAAGCAACCTCGAGCTCAGCAACGCAATCCTGGACAGCCTAGGCAGCACCCTGGTTACCAGTCGCATGCAGCGCGACCTCACCGACTCCTCGTCGCAGCGCAACATTGGTTTGGGCATTGGTCACTCGGTTTTGGCTCTCGACAACGTTACCCGCGGTCTTGGCGAGCTTGAACTCAGCGAAGCCGTGCTTATGGCTGACCTGCTAGACAACTGGGAGGTACTGGGCGAGGCTATCCAAACCGTGATTCGCGCCGAAGTTGCCGCCGGTCGCAGCAAGATCAGCAACCCCTACGAACTCTTGAAGGAACTCACCCGCGGCAAGCGCATTGGTGGTGAAGACCTGGTTACTTTTGTGAATGGCCTCGACCTAGAGCAGCCAGCTAAGGACCGTCTGTTGGCCCTCAAGCCTCAGTCCTACGTTGGCGTTGCCGTTGAACTGGCAAAGCGCGTTCAGAACTAGCGCTTAAACAAAACTGCCCACCGCCATTGGCGAGTGGGCTTTTTTGTTATTCGGTGAAGTCACTTGAGTCGAGGCTGATCCGGGTCGTGGTCGTCTTCCTTCACCATGAGTGCAAGGGTTGCAATACCAACCAACACAACGATGAAGGTGAGTCCCGCCCAGATGAGGGTTTTGCCCAAGTCACGGAGGCCGCCGTAAACGATAACTCCAACCAGGGCCGCCGCAATGAACGAAAGAATCAGGTAAACGCGCACGCCTAGCTTGCTGTTTGGGTTTGTCATGTTTTAAGCCTAACCCTTACGAGCGGTGGCGGCAGAAATTCCTAGGTGAACTCCCATGATTGCCAGATAGGCAGCAAGGAAACCAACCGCAGGAAGTGCGCCTAGTGGGGCGCTCACAAAGAGCAAGCCAAGAGCAAGACTCAGTGCCGTGCTGGTTACTCCATCTTTTCTATCCTGAGAGCCCTTAGCTGCAGAGAGGGTCTGGTATGCGGTACTAGCTGCGTTGGCAAAACCCCAAGATGCCACGATGACAACAAAGTAGCGATAGATCTGCTCATCCGTGTTGAAAGGGTTGGCAAGTACGAGCGCAATTACCCCAACGGCTAGCAGAACTTCTGGCAACCAAAAAGTTAGTTTTCCGGAATAGCTGGCACGAAACTTCTTTGCCGCCAAAGGGGCAATATTTGCAACGATAACGCCGCCTGCAAGCCAAACTAGAGTCTCCATAGCCCAACGAATTCCTCCGTTGTGAATGAAGGTGTTGTATCCGCGACCTTGCATGAAAGTGATGTAAAAACCGATTGCAAGATAAACGGCCGCACGGGGAGCCAAAGTAGAGCGCATTGTTCTATGGTTTCACATTTCCAGTGTTTGGCTTAACCAATGGGCTAGGCCTTCATGTTGGCAAAACGCGAGTAGCGACCCTGGAACGCCACCACAATGGTGTCTGTAGGACCGTTACGCTGCTTGGCAAGAATGAGGTCCGCTTCACCGGCTCGAGGGTGATCTTTTTCACCGATTCCCTCACGGTGAAGCAGGATAACAACATCGGCATCTTGCTCAAGCGATCCAGACTCACGCAACTGCGAGATTTCCGGCTTCTTGTCTTTGGTCTGTTCACTCTGACGGTTCAACTGAGAAATAGCGATAACTGGAACCTGGAGTTCCTTAGCCAGAAGCTTTAGGGCACGGCTGAACTCCGAGACCTCTTGCTGGCGGCTTTCAACCTTTTTACCGCTAGTAAGCAGCTGTAGGTAGTCGATAACGATCATTTTTAGGCCGAATTGCTTGACCAAACGACGGCACTTTGCACGAATTTCAACCAGGGTCAGGTTCGGGCTGTCATCGATGTAAAGCGGAGCATTGTTTAGCTGACTACGGACTGAAACGATTTTGGCCCAGTCGCTGTTGTCGATGGTTCCCTTACGCATACTCTGCAACGGGATGCCCGTCTCAGACGACAACATACGCATGGCGATTTCGGAGCGACCCATTTCTAGCGAGAAGAAAATGGTTGGTTTGTCGAATCGGATTGCAGCGTTACGTGCGAAGTCGAGCGAGAGCGTTGACTTACCAACTGCCGGGCGGGCAGCAACGATGATCAGCTGACCAGGGTGAAAGCCGTGAGTAAGTTCATCTAAGTCTGTGAATCCGGTTGGCACGCCAACCATGTCTCCACCACGGCTCTGCGCGGCTTCGATGTCGTCCATGGCATGCTGCAAGGAATCTCCGAGAGTGGAGAATTCCTCTCCTGCTCCCGCGCTGGCCACAGCGTAAACGTCTGCCTGAGCGGCATTAACCAGATCTTCGATTTCGCCTGCGTTGTCATAACCCATCTGCGCGATGCGGGTTCCAACCTCAACAAGTCGGCGAAGAATGGACTTGTCTCGAACGATTGCCGCGTAATAAGCCGAACTGGCAGCGGTTGGCACAATTGCGGTGAGTGTGTGAAGGTAGTCTGCCCCGCCGGCACGAACCAGGTTTCCCTGCTTGGTGAGCTCATCGGTAACGGTAATCACGTCTGTAGGTTCGCCACGGCCGTAGAGGTTCACAATGGCATCAAAGATGATCTCGTGCTTTGGAGCATAGAAGTCAATTCCCTTGACCTGCTCAAATACCTCTGCAACTGCTTCTTGCGAGAGCAACATCCCACCGATGGTGCTTTGCTCCGCTAGGAGATCGCTTGGCAGGACCCTGGCTGCGTTGCCGTAATCCGGCTGCTGAATAGCTGCCAAACTCATGATTTGCTCCTTTGAACCTAGTACTTCTTGTCTAGCATCCGTTACCGACAATTCACCTTCAAATGACCCTGTGAACAGACTTGTGGATAACTATGGTGACACGCCGTAAAACCTGTCAATAACTTGTGGATAACCCTGTGGGCAAATTGTGCAATCACCGCTACATCCCGCGTAAACACTGGGCTCGATTGCTGTGCACAACTTTGTGGTTAAACCCTCAACCTAAACCTAAAGGTTGTGGATAACTATTTGATAAACGACACGGTCTGCAAAGGATTTAGCAGCGTCAATTTAGGTGTCGTTTACTGCCGATTTGCCTAGTTACCAGGCCTGGAGCTGCATGTTCAAACGTTAAATAGAAAACGGGCCACGCAGAACGTGACCCGTTTTCCGAAAGAACTACTTTGCAGCAACAACCTGAAGGTTGAGGGTTGCAGACAAGTCGCTGTGTAGGCGAACAGTTGCCGAGTGAGCACCGGTGGTGCGGATCGGCGCGGTGAACTCTACCTTGCGCTTGTCGATCTCGCCTAGACCAGCAGCAGCTACTGCCTTGGCAACATCGGTGGTCTTTACGGTACCGAACAAGCGGCCACCAACACCGGCCTTAGCAACAACCTTGATGGTTGCAGCCTCAAGCGATGCCTTTAGGGTCTGTGCCTCTTCTACGGTGGCAAGTGCGCGAGCGTCGCGTGCTGCACGGATCTGTGCAACCTGCTTCTCTCCACCCTTGCTCCATACAACAGCGAAACCGCGAGGTAGTAGGTAGTTACGGGCGTAGCCGTTCTTTACCTCTACTACTTCACCAGCAGCACCGAGGCCAGTTACCTCGGTAGTCAGGATTAGCTTTGACATTCGATTACTCCTTAGCGGCCAGCGCCTGCGTAAGGAAGCAAAGCAACCTCGCGAGCGTTCTTGATGGCACGGGCAATTAGGCGCTGCTCCTGTACGGAAACACCGGTGATACGACGGGCGCGAATCTTTCCGCGGTCCGAAAGGAACTTACGAAGGGTGGCGATGTCCTTGTAGTCGATAACGCCAACCTTGATTGCCTTTACTGGGGCAAGCTTTGCATTCTTTGCATTGCGTGGCTTGCGACGTGGGTCGCTCTTTGCAGCCATGATGATTCTCCTATTTGGTCTTTAAAAGATTTAGAACGGGGTGTCGTCGGATCCGGCGCCGGTACCTGGGTTTGCCCAGGCGTCGTCGCTAGGAGCCGCGTTGCGACTTGGGGTTGCTGGAGCATCGCCCCACGGGCTGCCGGCTACTGCAGCAGAGCCACCCTCACGAACTCGGTTGGTTACCACAGCGGTGGCACGCAACAGCGAAGCACCAATGTCTTCGATGTCGAGTTCTAGCGAAGCGCGAGCCTCGCCCTGAGCGGTCTGGTAAGCAGATGGTGCCTTCATACGACCGGTAACCACTACACGGGAACCCTTGTGAAGCGAGTTTGCAATGTTTTCTGCAAGCTCACGCCACGCGGTGCAACGAATCCAAACGGTTTCGCCGTCTTCCCAAGTGCTGGTCTGTCGGTTGAATGTGCGAGGGGTTGAACCCACGCGCAATGAAGTGACGGCAACGCCACCCTGGGTGTAACGCAGTTCTGGATCGGCGGCTAGATTGCCAACAATCGTGACGTTTACTTCCCCGGCCATAGACTTTACTCGCTAGCCTTCTTGGCTGCAGGCTTTGCAGTCTTGGCAGTGGTCTTTGGCTTCTCAGCTGCTGCTTCATCGGCCGAAACCTCTGGAACCTCAACTGGGTTGATGTTTACGATTGCCTCGTCTGCACGAAGAACCTTGGTGCGTAGAACAGCTTCCGACAGCTTTAGCTGACGGTCAAGCTCTACAACATCAGCGCTCTTTGCGGTCAAGTTAATGACTGCGTAGATGGCTTCGGTCTTCTTTGCGATTTCGTAGGCAAGACGACGACGGCCCCAAATGTCAACCTTGTCAACGGTGCCTTCACCGTTGCGGATTACATTGAGGAATTTGTCGAGGCTTGGTGCAACTGAGCGTTCTTCAACTGTTGGGTCGAGAAGAACCATTAGCTCGTACTTATGCATGACTAACCCACCTCCTTTGGACTAGAACGGCCATGGGATTTCCATGACAGGAGGGTATGTGCATGTGTCGAATCCGGACTCGGTTAGGTAACCGTTCGGAACAACCTTTCTAGACTACCTTGATTGCCACCAGGCAAGCAAGCGTTTTTCCGCTTCTTCTGCACCGATGGAGCCCTCTTCCAGCCTGAGTTCCATGAGGAACTTGTAGGCCTCTCCAACCACGGGTCCGGCAGGGATGTTGAGTAGCTGCATGATCTGGGCGCCGTCTAGGTCTGGGCGCAGCGAATTCAGCTGTTCCTGTTCTTGCAACACGGCAATTCGCTGCTCTAGGTCGTCATAGGCAAAGGAAAGGCGTTCTGCCTTGCGTTTGTTTCGCGTGGTCACGTCGGCTCGAGTGAGAGCATGAAGTCTCAGCAGTTGATCACCGGCATCGCGCACGTAGCGGCGAACGGCGGAGTCGGTCCACTGGGCATCGCTGTAGCCAAAGAAGCGGAGGTGGTGTTCGATCAGGTGCGAAACCGCCTTGATGGTGTCTCCATCGAAGCGAAGTTCTTTCATGCGTTTCTTGGCAAGCTTTGCTCCAACCACGTCGTGGTGGTAAAAACTCACGGCACCACCGGGTTCGAGCTTCTTGGTAGCTGGCTTGCCAATGTCGTGCAGCAGCGCTGCAAATCGCAGGGTGAAATCCTTCTCCAGCCCGTAATCCTTCTCGTAGTCGATTGCCTGCTCCACCACGGTGAGGGTGTGCTCGTAAACGTCTTTGTGGTGGTGGTGCTCATCGCTCTGAAGCTTAAGCGCCGGCAGCTCGGGCAAAATCTGTTCGGCCAGTCCGCTCTCAACCAGAGCCTCGAGACCCTTTCGCGGATGGGTACCTAGCATCAGCTTTACCAGTTCGGCCTGCACGCGCTCCGCGCTAACAATGGCAAGTCGATCAGTCATCGATGACATAGCTTGAAAAGTTTCGGGTTCGATTTCGAATCCAAGTTGACTGGCAAATCTTGCTCCGCGAAGCATTCGCAGAGGGTCGTCACTAAACGATTCTTCCGGGGCAATCGGTGTCTTCAAAACGCCATCCAACAGGTCTTTCAACCCGTTAGTGGGATCCACAAAAACCTTTTCGGGCAGGCGCAGCGCCATGGAGTTCACAGTAAAGTCGCGGCGGAACAGATCGGCTTCAAGGCTCTTGCCAAACGCCACAAGTGGCTTGCGGCTCTCCGGGTCGTATTCGTCGGCTCTGTAGGTAGTGATCTCAACGGTGTCGTTGCCAATCCGCGCACCGATGGTTCCAAACTCCTTGCCAATGTCCCACCAGGTGTCAACATTTCCCTTGAGAATGGCAATGGTTTCGTCTGGCAGCGCGCTGGTGGTGAAATCTATGTCTGGTGACTTGCGGCCAAGGAAGGCGTCGCGCACCGGCCCACCCACTAGGGCAAGTTCGTGTCCGGCGGCCTGGAACAACTGGCCCAAACGCAAAAACAACCCACTATCGGTGAGTTCGTTCAAATTGGCGAGTGCCTGGGCCACAGTTTGCATGGCTTTCAGTTTGTCACACGCCACAGGCTTTAGGCTTGCTTACATGAGTGACCGCAAGTTCAGGAGACCGCTGCAGCGGGTGGAAGAAACTTCCGCGGGCGGCTTCGTTTTGGCCAGCGATGGCAGCAATCGCGTGGCACTCATCGGTCGTCTCTCACGTTCCGGTCGCATCGATTGGTGCGTGCCAAAGGGCCACCCTGAAGGCGACGAAAATCTGGAACAGGCGGCCGTTCGCGAGATCGAAGAGGAAACTGGCCTGAAGGCCGAGATCCTGAGCGAACTTGGCAGCATCAACTACGAGTTCTCCGCCGGCAACAAGCTGATTCGCAAGACCGTGCACCATTTTTTGCTCAAGCAGGTGGGCGGGGACCTCACCGTTGAGAACGACCCAAACCACGAAGCCATCGATGTGAAGTGGTTTGACCTAGACAACATCAACCAGACACTTACCCACGAGAATGAGCGCAGAATGGCGCGCGGAGTTGTGGAATGGCTAGCGCACCAGTAACCCGCGCCGCCGCAATTGCTTTGGCGATGGCCCTCATATTTGCAGGCTCAGGCACCGCCCACGCCGCAACCATTCCTCAGCCCACGCCGAGTTTTGCCATTCGGATAGTTCCCGGTTCTGACATCCACCTGGTTGCCAAGAGCAGCAAGCTGCCGATCTCTATTCGCAATGACTACAACGCCGAGATTCGGGTGCAAGTTCACGTGGCACCTTCCAACCTCAGAGCGCTGGTTCCGGGTTCCATAGAGGTCACAGTTCCGGCTCAAACCACCTATGTGGCGCAGGTTCCGGTTACCGCCATCGCCGACGGCGACGTGCCTCTCAAGGCCTGGCTAACCACCTTCTCCGGACTCCCGCTTGGCGACTCGGTTAACCTCAAACTTTCCGTAAACGAGGAAGTTGAAGGTTCGTTGATCACAGGATTCGGCATCATCGTTGCCAGTCTGGGTATCGCTGGCGTGCTTCGAACCCGCGCCAAGCGTCGCAAACTCAAGCTGGATCAGGGCTAAACCAAATGGAGCGGGAGAACTAACGTGAGCGTGGCGCGTTCCTCGCTAATCATGGCCTCGGGCACCATCATCAGCCGCGTGCTCGGTTTCGTGCGCGCAGTGCTTCTGGCGGCCATGATTGGCGTAACCACAAACGCCGCTGATGCTTTCGGGGTTGCCAACCAGCTACCAAACAACGTTTACGCCATCATTGCGGGCGGTGTGTTGAACGCCGTTTTGGTTCCGCAGATCGTGAAGGCCAGAGCCCACATCGATGGGGGTAAGGCGTACATTGACCGCCTACTTACGCTGGCGATTGTGATTTTCGGCTCGATTACCGTGCTGGCAACTCTCGCTGCGCCACTCCTGGTTGGCCTTTACACCAGCGGTTGGACTGCCAACCAACTAGCCCTGGCAACGGCATTTGCCTACTGGTGTCTGCCTCAGCTGTTCTTCTACGGGGTTTATTCCATGCTTGGCGAGGTACTCAATGCGCGCAGCGCCTTTGGACCTTACATGTGGGCGCCGGTGCTGAACAACTTGGTTGGTCTGGCCGGAATGGTCGCCTACATTGTGATTTTCGGGTTCGACCCAACCGGTCTGAACGCAAACTGGGGGGCCGGTCAAATCAGTCTGCTAGCCGGTGCCGCAACCGCTGGCGTTGCCTCTCAGGCGCTCATTCTCCTTGTGGCCTGGAAACGAATCGGCCTGCACTTCAAACTCAACTTCAAATGGCGCGGTTTCGGCCTGCGCCCAGCCGCCAAGGCTGGGGCTTGGACCCTGGCAATGGTTTTGGTCACCCAAATCGCCGGTGTGTTCCAGAGTTCAGTTGCCTCATCCGCGGTGCAGGGGAGAACCTCCGTTGCGGTGGCATCTGTTGCAGCGTCTGGAATCGCTTGGCTAATTTTCATGCTCCCCCACTCGGTGGCAACAGTTAGCCTTGCAACCGTTTATTTCACTCGAATCAGCGAGCACGCCAGCAAGAATGACTTGTACAACGTGAAACGCGACCTCAAAGACGGCCTTCTCACCGTTGCGCTCATCAGCATCCTCAGCGGCACCGCGCTAATAATTCTGGCCTACCCGGTGAGCCGAGTCTTCGTTGGCGAGCACCTAGCAATCCTTGCTCTCGGCAACGTGCTGATTGCATTCATGGTGGGCCTGCTCCCGTTTAGCATCGGCTTCTTCCTGCAGAAGGCGTTCTATTCACTGGAGGACACCCGCACTCCGTTTTGGATCACTGTGGTTCAGTCCGCATTCTTCATTGTTGGGGCCATTTTGATTCAACAGGCCACTGCTGCGGAGTTCCGGGTGGCCGCACTCGCCTTGCTGACCAGCACCGGCGTCACCATTCAGGCAGTTCTCGGCTACGCGTTGCTCAGAAGGAAAATCGGCGCTTTCGGTGAGGGTCTCATTCCATCGATGCTTCGTTTTGGCGCGGCGGCAGTTGCAGGTGCGGGTCTTGGCTACCTAGTGCTTCAGGGTCTAGGTGGCAGCAGCGCAGGTTCGTACGCACTGTCATCGGTGCTAGCCGCGGTGACTAGTTGCGTGCTCACCGGAGCTGTGATTTTGCTCGGTTTTGTTGGCGCTCTCTGGGCCATTCGAGCACCCGAGTTCGCCTTGCTAAGAAATCTCGCCACCCCTGTAATCTCGCGGTTTAGAGGAATAATCGGGCGATAAACTTGGGTTAGGTGTTGTACCTAAAAATCCCCAGGAGTTTGCTTTGCGCGACGTCATCATCATTGGTTCCGGCCCTGCCGGTTTCACCGCTGCCATCTACACCGCACGCGCGGGATTCAACCCGTTGCTGATTGCCAGCAGCGTTGAGTCCGGTGGCGAGTTGATGAAGACCACTGAGGTGGAGAACTTCCCTGGCTTTCCAGAGGGACTTCAGGGCCCAGAGCTAATGGCAAACTTCCAGGCTCAGGCTGAGCGCTTTGGCACAGAGGTTTTGCTCGACGACGTGGTTGAGGTTGACCTCAAGGGCGACATCAAGATTGTAAAGACCGGTTTGGGTCAGACTTTCGAAGCAAAGGCTGTGATTCTGGCTACCGGCGCTGCCTACCGTGAGCTAGGCCTTCCAAAGGAAAAGGAACTCAGCGGCCACGGAGTTTCGTGGTGTGCCACCTGCGACGGCTTCTTTTTCCGTGAGCGTACCATTGCCGTTGTTGGTGGTGGCGATAGCGCCATGGAGGAGGCTAACTTCCTAACCCGTTTCGCTAGCAAGGTTTACCTGATTCACCGCCGCGACACCTTCAAGGCAAGCAAGATCATGCAGGATCGCGCGCTAAACAACCCAAAGATTGAGGTTGTGTGGAACAGCGAGATTGCTGAACTTCACGGAGAGGGAAAGCTCACCGGAGTTAGCCTTCGAAACACCGTGGACGGCACCTTAAGCAATCTTGACCTCGATGGTTTGTTCATCGCAGTTGGAAATGATCCACGAGTTTGGTTGGTTGAAAACCAAGTGGAGCTAACCGCCGAGAAGTTCATCGCGGTTGAAGGCCGAACCAGCAAGACCAGCCTCAAGGGTGTTTTTGCCGCCGGTGATGTGATTGACCCAACCTACCGCCAGGCAATCACGGCCGCCGCTTCTGGTTGTGTTGCTGCGCTAGACGCGGAACACTACCTGCAGTCAATCTAGGCTGCATCGTTTTTTATTCAAAATACTTAGACTTGAAACAAGAATTTAGGAGATTCAAATGAGCGCAGCTAAGAACGTAACCACCGCAAGCTTCCAGGCCGACGTGCTACAGAACGCCAAGCCAGTTTTGGTTGACTTCTGGGCCGAGTGGTGTGGCCCTTGCCGCCAGGTTTCCCCGATTTTGGACCAGATTGCCGCGGAGTACGCAGACAAGATCGAAATCGTGAAGGTAAATGTGGACAACGAGCAGCAGCTTGCCATGCAGTACGGCGTAGTTAGCATCCCTGCCCTGCAGGTATTCAAGGGTGGCGAGCTTGTGAAGAGCATGGTTGGCGCTAAGCCAAAGAACATTCTGGTTAACGAACTTAGTGAGTTCCTGGCCTAAGAATTTGGTTTGTGGATAGCAGTATCCACTTCTAAAACCTGGGAATTCGTTTCCCGTGAAACCCACGTCAACCGCCCTAAAGGGTAGGCCAGACGTGGGTTTTTTATTAGGCTAGTAGGAATACTCGTTTTTGGAGCAAAAAGATGACAGAGCAAACCACGCAAGGCAATAACTTCGACCACTGGTTGGATTCTTATGCCGCGCGCGCGAACACGCTCACCGCTTCAGAAGTTCGAGCCCTTTTTGCCGTGGTTAGCCGCCCCGAAGTTGTCTCGTTGGCCGGTGGAATGCCCTACGTGAAGGCCCTTCCAAAGGAACTACTGGAGTCTTCCTACGACTCTCTAATGGCAACCCGAGGAGATTTGGCATTGCAGTACGGCGGTGGTCAGGGAGACCTCGCATTGCGCGACCAGATCCGCGAACTGATGGCCCTCGAAGGCATTTCCAGCAGCGTCGAAGACATCGTGATCACAACCGGTAGCCAGCAGGGGCTCGATCTGCTGGGCGGTTTATTCCTCGATGCAGGCGACGTGGTTTTAGCCGAAGCTCCTTCCTATGTTGGTGCGCTGGGTATTTTCCGTCACTACGAAGCTCACGTTGAGCACGTTTACACCGATGACGAGGGCATGGATCCAGTTGCTTTGCAGTCGGCCATCGATGAAATGCGTGCTCAGGGTCGCCGAATCAAGTTTCTGTACCTCGTACCTTCTTTCGGTAACCCTTCCGGAGTCACGCTTACCGAGGAACGCCGCCACAAGATTGTTGAAATCTGTAAGCGTGAGCACATTCTGATTCTTGAGGACAACCCTTACGGTTTGCTCTACTTTGGCGAAAAGCCACCCGACGCCATGCGTTCTTTTGAGGACGACTGCGTGATCTATCTGGGCTCATTCAGCAAGATTTTTGCTCCTGGACTTCGCGTTGGCTACGTATTGGCACCTCCCGCCATCCGCGACAAGCTGGTTTTGGCCAATGAGTCTGCCATCTTGAGCCCGAGTTCGTTCAGTCAGATGCTTATCAGCGAGTATTTGGCCAAAGCAGACTGGCAGAAGCAGATCGATACCTATCGCGGGGTTTACCGAGAGCGACGCGATGCCGCGCTGGCCGCAATGACCGAGTACCTTCCCCACCTGAAGACCACCAAGCCTGATGGCGGGTTCTATCTCTGGGTTACTTTGCCGGAAGGCATCGACAGCAAGGCGATGTTGCCACTTGCCGTGAAGGAACTGGTGGCCTACACACCAGGAACCGCGTTCTACGCAAACGGTCAGGGTCAGGGAAATCTTCGTATTTCGTTCTGCTACCCAACGCCAGAAAACATTAACGTTGGAATTAAGCGATTGGCGTCTGTGATTAACCTGCAGACCGAGTTGCTTGAAACCTTTGGCAAGATCTAGGGAGAAAACAAATGATCCCAGCTGCAAAGCGCGACCACAGCCTGAAAATCCAGGTTTTGGCCGGCGGCATTAGCCACGAGCGCGATATTTCCCTCAAAAGCGGCCGTCGTGTAGCCGATGCACTCACCGATGCGGGTGCCACTGTTGTAATCCGCGAGCCTGATGAGCACCTGTTCGACAACATCGCTGCAGACAAGCCAGACGTGATATGGCTTTGTCTCCACGGTGCTTCGGGTGAAGACGGCGCGCTTCGTGACATTTTGACCCTCACCGGAGTTCCATTTGTTGGTTCAACTGGAGATTCCGCCCGGTTGTCATGGGACAAGTCCATCGCCAAGATTTTGGTTCAGCGTGCGGGGATTCAAACACCTCCATCGGTGACTCTGCCTAAGGAAACCTTCCGCGAGCTCAACCCGGACTCGGTTTTGCGTCACGTAACCGGCTCTTTGGCCTTCCCTGTTGTAGTTAAGCCCGCCAGGAGCGGCTCTGCACAGGGTGTAACGATTGTTCACGACCCAGAACACCTGTCTCGCGCCATGATCGACGCTTATGTTTACTGCGACGTTGCCATTATTGAGAAGTTTGTTGAAGGTGTGGAGCTAGCAATCAGCGTAATCAACGAAGGCGCCGGTCCCCTAGCACTTCCTGCCGTTGAAATTGAGCCAACCACTGGCGAGTTTGGTTACGAGGAACGCATCACCGCTGGCGAAACCAACTATTACGTTCCTGCCCGCATCGATGCAGCAGTTGCCGACAAGGCAGCCAAAATGGCGATTTCCGCACACGAAGAACTTGGAATGCGCCACCTGTCGCGAATCGACATGATTGTGGACGCCCAGGGAACCCCATGGTTCTTGGAGGCTAACGTATTGCCCGGACTTACCGAGACTTCCTTGCTGCCACAGGCCATCGTAGCTACCGGCACCACTTTGGGTCAGGTTTATCACGGGCTGGCCGTTGCAGCCCTACACGGTCGCGGCTAAGGAAACACTCGTATCTGCGCATTGAAGCACCTGTAAACCAGGCTTGAGAGCCTCAAAATGCCCCAAGAGCGGTTTTAGTCGCGCTTGTATCCGATTTCATCCAAGATGCGGTTCAAGTCCGCTACGGTGGCAAATTCGATGGTAAGCAGGCCCTTCTTGCGGCCCAGACCAATCTTCACACCAGTGTTTAGCTGGTCGCCCAGACGCTCGGCGATTTCCTTGAGCATGTCCATGCGGCTACCGGCTGTAACGGTTGGCTTGATTTTTCCAGTAGCGGTTCCCTTGTCCAGCGCGATCGACTCTTCGAGTGCGCGAACCGAAAGACCCTCGTTAACCACCTTGGTTGCCCAGTAGTTCATTCGATCTTCATCTGCGGCACCGAGTATTGCGCGGGCGTGACCGGCGGAAAGCACGTTGGATGCGACCTTGCGCTGTACGTCCGCAGGCAACTTGAGCAAACGAATAGTGTTGGTGATGCGCGGGCGGCTTCGACCGATACGGTTGGCCAGCTCTTCCTGTGTGATCCCAAAATCGTCCAGTAGCTGCTGGTAGGCACTGGCTTCTTCTAGCGGGTTCAGGTCGCTTCTGTGCAGGTTTTCCAGAAGCGCGTCGCGAAGCATGTTTTCATCCGCGGTTTCGCGGATAACGGCGGGTATCTTGTCTAGGCCAACTTCCTTGCTCGCACGCAGGCGACGCTCACCCATGATGAGCTCGTAGGTGCGAACGCCGTTTTCTTCACCGAGCGGGCGAACCACAATTGGCTGAAGTACGCCGAGCTCGCGAATCGAAACCACGAGTTCGCCAAAAGCTTCAGGCTCGAACACAGAACGAGGCTGGCGAGGGTTTGGAACGATCGAGTTAATGTCAAGATGACCAAAACGCGCGCCCGGCACAGCAACAAGTTCCTGAGACTGCTGGTTCGCGCCGTTCTGAGGGAAGAACACGTCCATTGGACGTTCCCCTGGAACGTCGCTGGTTGGAATTAGGGCACCGATCCCGCGACCGAGGCCACCCTTTTTCTCTGCCATTAGTACTCTCCTCTGTTTGCCATTTCGATTGCCGCTTCTAGGTAGGCAATGGTTCCTGGCGATGATTTATCGTAAGTGATGACCGGCTGCTGGTAACTCGGTGCCTCGGAAACCCTTACGCTGCGAGGAATTACCGCGGTGAGCACCTGGGCAGGGAAATGCTTGCGCACATCCTTTGCAACTTCGGTGGACAGATTGGTTCGGTTGTCGAACATGGTCAAAAGAATTGTGGACAGCTGCAGACTCGGGTTCAGGTGCGACTGAATCAGGGTGATGTTTTTGAGCAGCTGGCTAAGACCCTCAAGCGCGTAGTACTCACACTGGATTGGAATCAATACCTCGGTGGCTGCACTGAACGCGTTGATGGTTAGTAGCCCAAGGCTTGGTGGGCAGTCGATAAAGATGTAATCGGGCTTCACGGCGGCTTCGTTCAAGAAGGCATCGATGGCGGTCTTGAGGCGGAAGTTTCTCTGGTCCTGGTCGAACTCGGCGAACATTTCCATTTCGGCACCGGCAAGATCAATCGATGCTGGTACGCAGTAAAGGTTGTTTAGCGCTGGGCTCTTGTAGATGACCGAGGCCAATGGAACACCTTCGGTGAGAACCTCGTAGATGCCCTTTACGCCAGAATGGTGGTCTACGCCAAGCGCGGTTGAAGCATTTCCCTGTGGATCCAGGTCTATTACCAAAACCTTTAGGCCCTTCTGAGCCAATGCGGCAGCCATGTTTACCGCTGTAGTGGTCTTACCCACGCCACCTTTTTGGTTGCTGATTGTGAAAACGCGGGTCTTAGATGGAGTCTTGACGGTTGCTTCGGCAATGGCAGCAAGCCTCTTGGCGTTGGTAGCGAGCTCTCGTGCCAGTGGGGTTTCGTCGAAACCGGCGTTCGAATCGTCGGAATGTTTCACGTGAAACCTTACTTCTGGATTTTCTCGATGGTGGCGTGCTCTTGGTCCGGAGTTCCGGTGGCCAAAACCACAGATGCCTGCCAACCCGTAGGGTGCTCCGATGCCTCTACCCGATTATTTGGGTAACCCAAACCGGTCACAACTGTTGCGAGTGCAGTTACTCCACCCTCCGACAATGGTTCAGACATCGATGCTCCTATCTCAAACAAGCCTAGTAACAACCACCAAGGTTGGTTCCGCCAGATGAGACTTGCCTGTGTAAACAATCTCGAAGTCGCTGATTTTCAATTTCTTGCGCAGTGCCAGCGATTCGTTGATCTCGTCTTGCGCCTTGCTCCCTTTGAGAGCCAGAACTCGACCACCTGACCGGAGCAAAGGAATAGTCATGCGCAATAACTTTGGCAAAGCCGAAACTGCACGTGCGGTAACCACGTCAAATGCATGCGCGGGAACTTCCTCTGCACGGGCGCGAAGAACCTGAACGTTGTTCAGCTGGAGTTCCTCCACCTGCTCGAGTAACCAGTTGGCGCGGCGTTCCATTGGCTCAATCAGGGTGAAGTTCACGTCTGGCCTAGCGATTGCCATTGGAATTCCGGGCAATCCGGCACCAGAACCCACGTCTGCCACCGACTCCCCCGCGCGCAACAGTTCCGCCACGACAGCGGAATTGAGGATGTGGCGCGTCCAAAGCTTTGGCATTTCACGCGGTCCAAGTAGACCGAGCAAGTCGGCGTCGAGCACCAGGTTGGTGGCGTAATCCCTAGCCTGCCCGATGCCATCACCGAAAATGGCTTCCGCGGAAGCCGGTTCGATTTCTAGTTCAAAATCTTCAGCCATGTTTCACGTGAAACATTTAGCTGTGCTTGATGACGATGTGGCGGTCTTTGCCTTCGCCTTCGGACTCGGAAACAAGTCCGGCTTCGGCGATTAGGTCGTGAGCGAGCTTGCGCTCGTAAGACGACATCGGCTTCAATGGCACGTCATTCTGGGTATCCTTGGCCTTGGCGATAGCTCGCTCAACCACGCGACTCAAGGCGCTCACCTTGGCGCTTCGTGAGCCTGCAATGTCAAGAATCAAACGACTGTACTCTCCAGTCTTGGTCTGAACGGCCAAACGAGCAAGCTCTTGAAGGGCGTCAACAGTGTCTGGATCTCCCAGAAGACGTAGGTTGCTTCCCTCTGGACCGGTCACTTCAATATATGCACGTCCTTGACGAACATCGATGTCGATGTCTCCATCTAGGTCGTAGATGTCTAGAAGCTCTTCGATGTAGTCGGCGGCAACGTCGCCCTCGACCTCTAGCGACTTGATGTCGTCGGTCTGAGGCTTCTCGTCCACATGAACCTCAGGCGAGGTCTCTGCTGGTGTGCTGGTTTCGCTCACGATATCTCCTGTTGTAAAAGTCGAAAAATAAGCGTCCGGCTACTTGCCAGACTTCTTTGCGCGGTTCTTGGACACTGGCTGAACACGCTGTGCTTTGGTTGGTTCGGCGGCTTCAATCGCAGGGGCAGCACTGGATGCACCCTTGCCACGCTTGGCCAAACGGGCCTCGCGAGCGTGGTGAGCCTGAGAACCAGGGGTAGGCATGTTGCGGATAACGAGGAACTGCTGCCCCATGGTCCAAAAGTTCGATACCAACCAGTAGGTCATTACTCCCAGTGGGAACGAAACACCAGAAATGGCAAAAACGATAGGGAAGATGTACATCATGATCTTCTGGGTCTGCATGTACTGGCTAGTAGCGGTCTCAGGGTTCTGGTTCTTTGCCAGAATCTGACGCTGGGTGATGAACTGCGAAGCTGTCATAAGGACAATCATCACGGCGGCAACGATCTTCACGGTGTTGCTTGAGCTGCTAATAAAGGTGTCCTTCAGTGGCGCACCAAACACAGTCGCTTGGCTGAAGGAAGTTGCAAGCGACTTAGTAAGCAAGCCAACACCTGTGGAATCGTGCTGAGCACCGTTTAGAACAAAGAACAGTCCGGTGAAAATAGGCATCTGAACCAATAGCGGCAAGCAACTGCTCATTGGGTTGGCGTTGTGCTTCTTGTAAAGATCCATCTGCTCTTTGGCAAAAGCCTGGCGAGAATCGGGGTCGTTCTTGCCCTTGTACTTCTTCTGCAACTTCTGCAGCTCTGGCTGAACCACCAACATGTTGCGCTGACTCATGATCTGCTTCACAAACAAAGGAATCATCGATGCACGCACCACAAGCACTAGGCCAACGATGGAAAGCACCCAGGTAACGCCGTCCGCGCTAGCAAAACCCAGAGCGGTGAATAGAGTGTGGAATCCCACGAGGATTAATTCGATAACCCACTTGATTGGCCAGAGCAGATCCATTTACTTGCCTTCCTTAGCAATAAGAACTCTTGGTACTACAAAACCCTTGGCTGTAACCGAATAACGGCCGTTGCCGGGCTTTACTTCATCCACGCCACCCTTGGTAAAAGGGTTGCATCTCAAAATTCTCCAGGCTCCCAACAAGATTCCCACCGCAGCTCCGCGCTGTTGAACCTGTTGCAAGCCGTAAGACGAACAACTTGGGTAGTACCGGCAAACATCGCCGTAAAGCGGCGAAATCCATTTGCGATATCCCAACAAGAAAGCAACCAATAGGTTTCGTGGAACCAGGAGCGCCCACTCGGCTGCAAGCCTCATGCGTTTACTGGCCCCAAAGCCTTAGTTAGGTTGGCTTCAAGTTCTGTTGAAAGTTTATTCCAGTCCAGTTGTGCGGCACCGGGGAGGGCGCGTACCACCAGATCGATTCCCTCAGGGATAGATCGTTGCTGAATGATCTGCTGGCGAATCCCTGCACGAAGCCGACGCTTCACCAAGTTTCGCTGCACAGCACCACCAACGATTTTTCCCACAACAAAGCCAAAGCGGGCCTGGGCATTGCCCGGAACCCGCTTTAGATAAATAACTAGATGCGCCGAGCTGACTTTACGACCGTTTTTCATGGTCGCGCGAAAATCATCGGGCTTCAATAGCCGATTCTCGCTAGCCAGCATCTGGCTGAAACTATTTAGGCCGAAAGCTCTACGCGACCCTTGCGGCGACGAGCCGAAAGGATGGCGCGACCGGCACGGGTACGCATGCGTAGACGGAAACCGTGGGTCTTTGCACGACGACGGTTGTTCGGCTGGAAAGTACGCTTAGACATTGGTGTTCACTCCAAGGGCTTGTGTGAGGTTCAAGTAGTGGTTTGGCGATAGCCAAGAATGGACACTCAGCCAACCTCCAGGCCGAGCAACCTTTTAAAAATACGACTAAAAGCCGTGTAGGTCAAGTTTATTTGGCACAAATGCAAGTAAACCCAAGATTGTTCCACATCAGGTCGCTCAACATTTGGAACGACACACCGAGCCAATTTGCTAACTCCGAGCAAATTCGCTTGAATCAACTTCTCGACGTTTTCCGATCGAGCATTCGAAAGTTATCCACAAGTTGTCCACATCAGTGGATAAACTGGGGAACCCTGTGGAAAACTATTCAAGGCCGAATAAAATAGCGGGCTACAGGGCACATGAAATTTGGTAGGGGTATCAATGAGTAGCGATGACGCAGTAGCCAGTCTCTGGCACTCCGTGCTCACTCGTTTGAGCAACGACGACCGAATTACCGGCCAGGCCCTCGGATTTCTGAAGTTGATTGAGCCGGTTGCGGTTCTTGGAGAAACCTTGTTTGCCGAGGTTCCAAACGAAATCACCAAGGCAATGATCGATCAGCGAATCTCCATTCTTCTTAATGAGGCAATGGCGGCAAATTCGGAGTTCGACGGTCCCACCAGAATCAAGTTGGACATTAATCCAAACCTCGAGGGCGCCAAGGTAATTGAACCTGAGCCGGCTGCAGTTTCTCCTGCCAATGCAAATTCACCTAGCACGGTTAATTTTTCGGAGATGCCTACGTATCTCACCAGCACCCCCATGGACATCCGGAACTACGAAACCCGTTTGAACCCTAAGTACACCTTCGACACCTTTGTTATTGGCGAGTCCAATAGGTTCGCGCACGCAGCTTCATTTGCCGTTGCCGAGGAACCAGCCAAGAGTTACAACCCCCTATTCATCTACGGTTCTTCGGGTTTGGGCAAGACTCACCTGCTTCACGCAATTGGTCACTACACAATCGCATTGCATCCTCGTCGCAAGGTTCGTTACGTATCTTCCGAGGAGTTCACCAACGAATTCATCAACGCGATTCAGACCAACAAGAACACAGAGTTCCAGGCGGCCTATCGCGACATAGATCTCCTACTCATCGATGACATTCAGTTCCTGCAGGGTAAGGAACAGACTCAGGAAGCGTTCTTCCACACTTTCAACACTCTGCATAACGCCAACAAGCAGGTGGTTATCACTAGCGATAAGCCACCGCAGCAGCTTGAGGGATTCGAAGAGCGCATGCTCACCCGCTTTAGCTGGGGTCTGATGACCGACATCCAGGCTCCTGAACTTGAAACCCGAATCGCCATTCTTCGCAAGAAGGCAGAGAGCGACCGATTCAAGGTTCCAGACGAGATCCTTGAATACATGGCTCAGCGGGTGTCATCTAACATTCGCGAGCTTGAAGGCACCTTGATTCGTGTCATGGCATTTGCCAACCTGAATCACCAGCCGATCAACATGCAGTTGGTTCAAACGGTTCTAAGAGACCTTGCGCCCGTAAGCGAATCAAATATGACTACGCCATCGGAAATCATGAGCACCGTTGCAGCCTTCTACCGCGTGAGTGTTGATGACTTATCCGGAAGTTCGCGAGTTCAAGCAATTGCCCAGGCCCGCCAAATTGCCATGTACCTGTGTAGGGATCAGACCAACCTGTCACTGCCAAAGATTGGCCAGCTATTTGGTAACCGCGATCACACCACTGTTCTTTATGCCACAAAGAAAATTGGTGCAGACATGAGTCGCAAGCGTGAGATCTACAGTCACGTAACCGAGATTCTCACTCGAATCAAGAACAATCAGCGCCCATAACTCCCAGCTGATCAAAAAATACTTAGTTATTAACCTGTGTATCCAACTGTGGATAACTTCATCAAACAGCCAGATAACCTGAATAACTTGCCGTGCAGGTGGTGAAACCAAATTCAACTACTAACAGCTAATGCAGTTATCCACAGATCCATCCACAGCTGTGTAAACAAGTTACAAGGGTGTAGTTACCAAGTGATAAAAGGGAAGCAGTGAGTTATACACAAATTCACAGCAGGTTATTAAGAGTTTTAAAAATTAAAAGAGAAATTGAGAAATTGATAACTTTTTGCGTCACAACGAAACCCAATACTTTGTGACAAGATTAAAAACCGACCATCCGTTCAGATTGGATTCAATAGTGAAGTTCCAGGTCAACAAAGACGTTCTCTCTGAGGCCGTTTCTTTTGCGGTTCGCATTCTTCCTCAGAAGAACAAGCAACAGATCCTCAGCGGAATCTTGATTGAAGCGGATGCAAACGCACTTCGCCTTTCTGTCTTCGATTACGAAGTTTCGGCCCAGGCAGAAGTAGTTGCAAAGGTTGAGGAGTCCGGCCGCATCCTGGTTTCAAGCAAGTTGCTGAGCGACATCTCTAGTCGCCTACCAAATGCACCAGTTGAATTTGAAGCAGATGGCACCAAGCTAAAGCTCTCTTGCGGTAGCTCAAGCTTCACCTTGCCAACAATGAACGTTGAGGAGTACCCAACTCTTCCTGAACTACCTCCGGTTAGCGGAACCATCAGCGGCGAAAGCTTTAGCGAGGCGGTTGCACAGGTTGCACTAGCGGCATCGAAAGACGAAATTCCTGCGTGGATGACCGGTGTTCTCATTGAGACAACTCCTAAGCAGATTGCCTTCATCGCAACGGATCGATACCGCGTTGCTCTAAAGGAAATTGAATGGCAGAGCAGCTCAACAGCAGACCTGGCAGCCCTAGTTCCTGCAAAGACTCTTCAGGAGATCGCAAAGACTTTCGCTAACCAGCCAGAGATTTCAATTGCAATCAAGCCAGACGAAGAGCGCGGCATGATTGCCTTCAAGTCAAATAACCGGTCTGTAACTACCCAGTTGATTAAAGAGCCGATGCGCTCGGTTCGCGGTTACTTCCCTGAAGAAACCGGAAACTTCTGCGTGGTTTCTGCACAGGACCTAATCGATTCAACCCGACGCATCTCTCTAGTGCTTGAGAAGCAACCCGCTTTAAAGTATTCATTTGCAGCCAGCCAGGTTGTTCTAGACGCCAACGATGCCGCACAGGCTTCCGAAAGTGTTTCTGCAGAACTCACCGGTGGTGAAGTTGTTGTGATGTTGAAACCTCAGTTCCTCATCGATGGCCTGAATGCAACTCATTCCGAATTTGTGAAGATCACATTCACTAACAACGACAACCCTCACAAGCCTGGTCCGGTGCTAATCGCCAGCCACGGCGCAAAGGACAAGGCTGACAGCTACCGTTACCTGCTGCAGCCAAACCTACTTCGCTAGGACCTGCCCATTTTTTGATCCGCCAAAAATAAGTGGCAGTCCAAACAGGTATAAAGGAAACTGAACGGAGAGAGGTGCTGTGTTAATCAAGCACCTTACTTTGGGTAACTTTAGGAACCACAAGTACACAGAAGTTGAGTTTGAACCTGGCATAAACCTTTTTGAAGGTGAAAACGGCCACGGTAAAACCAACTTGGTTGAAGCCATTCATTACATGGCTGGTCTTAGCTCTCACAGAACCGCTGGATACATACCGCTGATTGCCAAGGATTCCGAAACAGCCGTGGTGAAAGCCAAGGTAAGTCATGCCGGCCGAGATGTTTTTTTGGATCTTGAATTGGCACGCACTGCAAAGAACCAGGTGGTTGTAAACAAGACCAAGAGCAGCAGACTCAGGGACATCCTTGGGTTTGTGCAGACGGTGACTTTTGCTCCCGAAGATCTAGACATTGTTAAGAAGGAACCTGGGTTTCGCAGGGCTTTCATCGATGCGCTGGTGGTTCAGTTAGCACCCCGATTCGCAGGTATTTACAGCGATTTCGATCGCGTTCTAAAGCAGCGCAACACTTTGTTGAAGAGCGCCAGGCAGAACTCCGTGAAGGGTGCTGGGCTGTCCACCCTGGATGCCTGGGACGAACAACTGGTGAATCTGGGCACGCAGATTGTTGTTGCCAGAGGAATCCTGGTTAATCGACTGAACCCAGAGCTAATCAAGGCGTATCAGATGATTGCGGCCAGCAACAATGAACCGGTCATAAAACTCAAGTCGTCTTTGCTGAGTAAGACCGTACCTAGTTACTTGGACGACGAAGAGCCCGAAGATCTGGAATACCTTGAGGATTTCGACGCTGCTTCGGTTGAGGCTTTGTTCAGAGAGCGTCTGGCAAACCTGCGTGCAAAAGAGATTGAGCGCGGACTCACTCTGTGCGGTCCACAGCGCGATGACTTGGTTCTCTTACTGAATGACATGCCAGCAAAAAATTACGCGAGTCACGGTGAATCCTGGAGTTACGCCCTCGCTTTGCGCTTGGCAAGCCGAGAGTTGTTGAGGGCCGACAGTAACTACGGGGATCCGATTTTAATTTTGGACGACGTGTTTGCCGAATTAGATACCGGTAGAAGATTGAGATTAGCCAGCTTGGTGCAAGACAACGAGCAGGTACTGATCACCGCTGCGGAAATTAATGATGTTCCCGAACAGTTGCGAGCAACAGTGTTTCACGTGGAACGTGGCACGGTTTTGAAGGTGCAAAATGGCTGAATCAAACGACTTTGCGGTTGATTTCTACCTCAAAATGCGCCAAGCGGTAACGGGGAGAGTTAGCCGAGATGTGAAACGTAGACAAGAGGCAGCCAAGAGATCCAACTCGCAGCCTTTTGAAAAGGGTCGGGAACCAGTTACAGCCGGTTCGAGTCTGGATGGAATGTTGAAGCAGTTCAGCTGGGACGCCGAACTTAGCCAAGCTGAACTTTTTGCCAGCTGGGAGAAGTTAGTTGGTCAGGTGAACGCACAGAACAGCTCTCCAGAAAACCTAGACAAGGGACTGCTAGTTATTCGTTGCAAGTCAACGGCTTGGGCAACCCAGCTGCGAATGATGCAGGTGCAAATTTTGGAAAAGATAAACACCGAGTTCCCCTCACTCAAGATCGAAAGCATAAAGTTCGTTGGTCCTGATGCACCCACCTGGAAAAAGGGAAAGTTCTCGGTTCCTGGTCGTGGGCCGCGTGACACATACGGTCAAAAATAACCCGGTATCCGGACCGGGTAACCACCGAATTTAAGGCTGGTTTAGCGCACACCTTTGGTTCGCTGGGGTAACGCTTGTATAACAAGTCATCGATGCCTGAAAATCCGCGCCAAATCAAGGGTTTTGGCGACTCACAGTAGGTTCCAACCTCCCACAAAATGAGGGTTCCTGCGGGTAGAATTCAAGGGTTAGATTCCCCGAATTTAAGTCGGCCTACTGAGGTCGCTTTTCACAAGGCCTAACTCGTTTACAAGGAGCTCAACTTAACATGACAACGCCCGAAAGCAACTACGAAGCCGGCAACATTCAGGTCCTTGAAGGACTCGAGGCAGTTCGCAAGCGTCCAGGTATGTACATCGGATCCACGGGTCCGCGCGGTTTGCACCACCTGGTTTATGAAATCGTTGATAACTCTGTAGACGAGGCCCTAGCTGGTTACTGCTCCGAGATCCAGGTAACCATTACCAAAGAGGGTTGGATCCGGGTAAAAGACAACGGTCGAGGCATTCCCGTTGCCACTCACCCAACTGAGGGAATCAGCACCGTTCAGGTGGTTCTCACCATTCTTCACGCCGGTGGAAAATTCGGCGGTGGCGGTTACGCGGTTTCCGGTGGTTTGCATGGTGTTGGTGCATCGGTGGTTAACGCGCTGAGCACCAAGCTAAAGGTTGAAGTTGCTCGTGAAGGATTCCTCTGGAACCAGAGCTATCAGAACGGTGTTCCAGACGCACCTTTGGCAAAGGGTGAGCCTTCGAGTCTCACGGGAACCACAACAGAGTTCCTTGCCAACCCCGACATCTTTGAAACCGTTGAATACGACTACGAAACACTTCGCCAGCGTTTCCAGCAAATGTGCTTCCTGAACAAGGGTTTGCGCATCTCGCTTTCAGACGAGCGCAACGGCCGTGCCGATAGCTACTACTACGAGCAGGGATTGCGCGACTACGTTGAGTACCTCAACGTTTCGAAGAAGAGCGAAATCGTAAACGAAGAAATCATCTCCTTTGAGTCCGAGACCAAAGAGAAGAACATGTCGGTTGAGATCGCCATGCAGTGGACCAACGCCTACAACGAGAGCGTTCACACCTACGCCAACACCATCAACACCCACGAGGGTGGAACCCACGAAGAAGGATTCCGCGCGGCGTTGACCACGTTGCTCAACAAGTACGCTCGCGAAAAGAACCTGTTGAAGGAAAAAGACGAAAACCTTTCCGGAGACGACTGCCGCGAAGGCCTTACCTGTGTGATTTCGGTGAAGTTGTCTGAACCTCAGTTTGAAGGCCAAACCAAGACAAAGCTGGGTAACACCGAGGCCAAAGCCTTTGTACAGCGTGTGGTGAACGAGGAACTCGGAGACTGGCTCGGCCGCAACCCAAACGTTGCTAAGGACATCATTCGCAAGGCGATCCAGGCAGCTACCGCTCGCCAGGCTGCGCGAAAGGCGCGCGAAGCTACTCGTCGTAAGGGTCTGCTTGAGTCTGGCGGTATGCCAGGAAAGCTTCGCGACTGCTCAAGCCGTAACCCAGCGCTCTCCGAAATCTACCTGGTGGAGGGTGACTCCGCGGGTGGTTCGGCAGTGCGTGGCCGCAACCCTGAAACCCAAGCAATCCTTCCGCTTCGCGGAAAGGTACTCAACGTTGAGAAGGCCCGCTTGGATCGCGCCTTGGGCAACGCCGAGGTTCAAGCAATCATCACCGCGTTCGGAACCGGCATCGGGGAAGAATTTGAGGTTTCTAAGGCCCGCTACCACAAGTGCATCCTGATGGCCGATGCCGATGTTGACGGTCTGCACATTCGCACCCTGATCTTGACCCTGTTGTTCCGCTACATGCGCCCGCTCATCGAGCACGGCTATGTGTATCTTGCACAGCCACCGCTGTTCAAGATCAAGTGGTCAAACTCCGAGCACCAGTACGTTTACTCAGACGCCGAGCGCGACAAGGCACTGGCCGATGGTGCCGCGGCTGGCAAGCGTATTCCAAAGGACAACGCGATCCAGCGTTATAAGGGTCTTGGTGAGATGGACTACGACGAGCTTTGGGACACCACCATGGACCCAAACCAGCGAACCCTACTTCAGGTGACCTTGGAAGACGCCGCGATTGCCGATGAGGTATTCAGCACCCTGATGGGTGAAGACGTTGAAGCTCGCCGATCATTCATTCAGCAGAACGCTAAGGATGTCCGCTTCCTAGACATCTAGGAAATCGGGCAGAGGAGATTTTCAAATGGCAGACGAAACTACCAACCCAGGCGGTCTAGTAGACAACATCGAGCAGGTCGACCTTCAGGTTGAAATGCAGCGCAGCTACCTCGACTACGCAATGAGCGTTATCGTGGGTCGCGCACTTCCAGACGTTCGTGACGGACTCAAGCCCGTTCACCGACGTGTGATTTACGCAATGTTTGATGGCGGATACCGACCAGACAAGCAGTTCTCCAAGTGTTCGCGCGTTGTTGGAGACGTGATGGGTCAGTTCCACCCCCACGGCGACACCGCAATCTACGACACCATGGTTCGTTTGACTCAAGAATGGAATCTTCGTTACCCACTGATCTCCGGTCAGGGAAACTTTGGTTCGCCAGGTAACGACCCAGCTGCCGCCCCTCGTTACACCGAATGCCGCATGGCTCAGCTGGCCATGGAAATGGTTCGTGACATCGATGAAGAAACTGTTGACTTCCAAGACAACTACGATGGTCGCACCCAAGAACCAACCGTGCTTCCGAGTCGAATCCCAAACCTGCTGGTAAACGGCTCGATTGGTATCGCCGTTGGTATGGCAACAAACATTCCTCCGCACAACCTGCGCGAGGTTGCCGCTGGCGCCCAGTGGTATCTGAAGAACCCAGACGCTAGCAACGAGGAGCTGCTCGAAGCGCTAATCGAGCGAATCAAGGGCCCAGACTTCCCTACCGGCGCGCACATTCTTGGCCGCAAGGGCATCGAAGAGGCGTATCGCACCGGTCGCGGTTCGGTGACCATGCGCGCAATCATCAACGTTGAAGAACTTCAGGGACGTACCTGCTTGGTGGTTACCGAGCTGCCTTACCAGGTGAACCCAGATAACCTGGCCGAGAAGATCGCAGGACTCGTGAAGGAAGGCCGCTTAACCGGCGTTGCCGATATTCGCGACGAAACCTCAGGTCGCACCGGTCAGCGCTTGGTGATTGTTCTAAAGAAGGACGCGGTTGCTCGAGTTGTTCTGAACAACCTTTACAAGCTGACCCCGCTGCAAGAAAACTTCAGCGCCAACATGTTGGCTTTGGTAGACGGAGTTCCTCGCACCCTTAGCCTCGACGGCTTCATCACCAACTGGGTAAACCACCAGGTTGAGGTAATCGTTCGTCGCACCCAGTTCCGTTTGCGCAAGGCGGAGGAACGCGCGCACATTTTGCGCGGTTACCTAAAGGCTTTGGACGCACTTGACGCAGTAATTGCGTTGATCCGCAAGAGCCCAACCGTGGACGAAGCTCGCGAAGGCCTGATGGCTCTCTTGAGCATCGATGAACTGCAGGCTCGTGCCATCCTCAACATGCAGCTGCGACAGCTTGCCGCGCTTGAGCGCCAAAAACTCATCGATGAGGCAGCCGAACTAGAAGCTCAGATCCTGGACTTCAAGGCGATCATTGCAGACCCAAGTCGCCAGCGAGCCATCATCAGCGAAGAGTTGGATGAGGTGGTTGCCAAGCACGGAGACGAGCGTCGCAGCACCATCATCGCTGGATTTGATGGCGATGTGAGCATGGAAGACCTGATTCCCGAAGAGGAAATGGTTATCACTCTCACTCGCGGTGGCTACATCAAGCGCACCAAGAGCGACAACTACCGCTCGCAGCACCGCGGTGGCAAGGGTGTTAAGGGTGCAAACCTGCGCGCCGACGACATTGTGGATCACTTCTTTGTGACCACAACTCACCACACGCTAATGTTCTTCACCAATAAGGGACGCGTCTACCGCACCAAGGCATACGAGGTTTTGGAAGGTGGCCGCGACACCAAGGGTCAGCACGTGGCAAACCTGTTGGCGCTGCAGCCAGACGAGCAAGTGGCACAGGTGCTAGACATCAAGGACTACGAGCAAGCACCGTACCTGGTGTTGGCAACCAAGTCTGGTCTTGTGAAGAAGACTGCACTTGACGCTTACGACACTGCAAGAACCGGTGGAATCATCGCCATTAAGCTCCGCGAAGAAGACGAACTCGTGAGTGCGCTCTTGTTGAACAACGAAGACGATTTGCTACTTGTTAGCCGCAAGGGAATGAGCATTCGCTTCAGTGGAAGCGACGAGAGCCTTCGTCCAATGGGCCGCGATACCAGCGGAAACATCGGTATGCACTTCCGTGAAGGAGACGAACTACTTAGCGCATCGGTGATTGCCGACGAAGGCTTTGTATTTGTTGTAACCGAAGGTGGATACGCTAAGCGCACCAACGTTGACCAGTACCGTCTGCAGAACCGAGGCGGAATTGGTATCAAGGTTGCCAAGCTTGAGGAGAAGCGTGGCGACCTGGTGGGCGCGCTTATCGTTGCCGAAGATGACGAAGTTCTCGTGGTTCTGGAAAGCGGCAAGGTAGTTAGAAGTGCCGTGAACGAAGTGCCTGCTAAGGGTCGCGACACCATGGGTGTTGTATTTGCCCGTTTCGAAGAATCAGACAGCATTATTGGACTTGCGCGCAACACTGAGCGAAACTTGGAATCACAAGGATTAGACGGCGAGCAGAACGAACAAGAAGCGGGCGAAGTGCCTGCATCGGAAACCGAGGCCTAAAGTGAGCAACATCATCAACAAGGTACGCGCCAGCCGCCCTGGATCGGGAAAGCAGGTAAAGCTGAACCTGGTGCACATTGAGTTCTGGTCTGCCGTGAAGGTTGGCTTTGTGATTCAGTTGGCACTTGCCGTAGCTAACATCGTTGGCTTCTTTGTGCTTTGGCTAGTTCTAAATAACACCGGACTATTCGGAAGCCTAAACGGACTGCTCAACGGAATCGTTGGCGGTAGCTCGGTAGACGTAGGCAACCAGCTGAGCCTGCCACGCGTGATGTCATTTGCGGTTGGCCTAAGTGCTTTCAACATTGTGGTTGGCACCCTGTTGGCAGCGGTTAGCGCCTTGATCTTCAACGTGATTGCCCGAATCGTGGGCGGCGTGGGAGTTGGCTTCACCAACAACCAGTAATGAATTTCCAGAACCGATTTGACCACTCCCAAAAACTTGGGTAATGTTGAAAAGGTTCTACGGGCCTATAGCTCAGGTGGTTAGAGCGCTTCACTGATAATGAAGAGGTCGGAGGTTCAAGTCCTCCTAGGCCCACCAGGAAGCTTCTTCACCAAAAGAAGGTTCTGAACCGAAGTAACAAAGGCACCACCCAGATTCACATCCGGGGACTTAGCTCAGTTGGTAGAGCACCTGCTTTGCAAGCAGGGGGTCAGGGGTTCGACCCCCCTAGTCTCCACAATGAAAAAACCCGCCAGAAATGGCGGGTTTTTTCATTGGCGGTGGCTAGGTCCTCCCGATGGTTGAGAGCAACCATCCAGTTGCTGGGCGGTACCCCGATGGTCACCCCAAGCGAACACCTTAGGTGGAGACGCTTTGACTTAGACTCGACAAGAGTCCAAATGACAAAAAATTTAGCCAAGCCAAACTACCTGCCCTTTTCGGTGCTGCAGTTTGCATCAATCACGAGCATCGTTTCTGGCTCCATGATGTTCCTGGTGTTGCCTTGGCTCTGCATTCAGATCACCGGTCAGGCAAGTGCTGCCGGCCTGATGCTCACGCTCTCTAACGTTCCAGGCTTGTTGGTTTCGCCAATCATTGGCTCAATAATCGATAAGTTTGGCCGCCGCCGGGTGGGTTTCATTAGTGAGCTCCTTATGGCACTGCTAAGTTTGGTGTTCCCTCTGGTTGCCCATTCCTTAGGCACTAGCTTCTGGTTGATTGTGTTGGTTTCAGTGGTTCGCGCCTTGGTTGGCGCCGGAAACTCAACGGCCAGAAAGGCTCTGGTACCTGATACCGCCGCGGTTGCAAACATGAGCTTGGAACGAGCCAACTCAATTCACGAGTCGGTTTTTGCAGCTGGCTTCGCTATCGGTCCAGCACTCGGTGCGCTCTCAATTCAGTGGGTTGGAGCCATCGATGCGTTTTGGATTTCAGGTGTAATCGGGGCGATTGCCGCGCTGTCCACTCTGTTGATCCGAGTGGTTGAGCAGCACGATGAACTTGATGAAGACGAGGGTCGCGGATTTGGGTCGTATGCGGTTCAGGGGTTCAAGATACTATTTGCAAACCCATCGGTGCTTTTGTTGATGGCAACCATAATGTCTCTTGCCTTGATCTATCTGCCCACCGAGCTCGTTCTACTGCCCGCCTATTACACATCACTTGGAGATTCCAAAACCCTGGGTCTGCTGATTTCCATCATGGCTGCGTTCACCACAATTGGCTCGCTGATGTTTGAGAGACTCGCAAGGCGATTCAAGTTCAGCACATTGCTGCGCTTCACCATCTTGGGCGTTGGCGTGGCAATGGTGCCTATGTCGTTGTTGCCACAGGGTTGGGTAATGTTCACGTTTGGTGCACTGATTGGTGTTGCCTGGGGACCGCTCGGTCCACTGCTAAACACGGTGATTCAGCGTAAAATCCCCGCCAACGTTCGCGGCCGAGTTTTCAGTCTGGAAATGACTATCTGGACGGCCGGACCGATGATTTCCATGACCCTCGCCGGTCTGGCCGTGGACTCATGGGGAGTTCGTTCGGTTTACCCGTGGCTTGCCGGCACGGTGGTAGTTGCGGGAGTGTTTATTTCAACGCGCAAATCCATCGATGATTTGAATGTGGCAAACGTAGCCCCGGAATAAGCGGTGGCGTTAGGACTTCTTGTTTCCCGCAACGCCCGCCACTAGAAGTGCAGCAAACATGAACGCCGCAATCAGGTAGAACATGTTCAGCATTCCGATTGCATCGGCCAAGAAACCTAGGAAAGGTGGGCCGGCTAGGAATGCGCCGTAACCCCAAGTTGCCACAAAGCCAACACGCTTAGCTGAATTCTCACCCTCACCAGCTGCCGACAGGAAAAGCGGGAAACCTAGCGCAACGCCGGCACCCCAAAGCGAGGCTCCAATCCAGCCGAGAACGATGTTGGGCGCTCCGAGGATAACGAGCAGTACTCCCAACACACCAATGGCAGCCAGCAGCTGAAGTGCACGACCCTTACCGATCTTGTCTGCGAGGTTGCCACCGAAGAAACGCACAATCACCATGCCCACAAAGAACAGAGTGAAGCCCAGGCCAGCGTTAGCACCGGAGGTGTTGTACCCGTGAACAATGCCAAGAGTTAGCCAGTCTCCCGCCCCACCCTCTGCCAGGGTGATGCCCAGAATACCGATTCCAAAGAAGACCAAGCTAGCGGTGAACCAGTGACCCACCGGCTTGGCGTCTGGGTGTGCCTTGGTTTCCACACCGGTGTCTGATGGCATGTGCTTGGCCAACACAAAAGGGAGTGCTAGCTGAATAATGCCAAGTGGAATCACAGTCCACAAAAGCGAAAAGTTTGCCGCCGCCGCTAGCGTTCCCCAACCGGAACCAACCAGTGTGCCAATGGAATAGCCCGCGTGAAGCCTTGGCATCAGGGTTTTGCCGGTTGCCTTCTCTAGAGCGGTGCCGTCCACGTTTACCGACACATCGGTCATGCCCATTAGGGCACCCATAAAAACGCTGAGGATTGCAAAGGCTATGGTGAGCTTTGCCTCTACTAGCAAGGTGGCAACAATCACGATAAGGGCCAGCGATGGATAGAAGATTCTGATCCAGATTTTGGTTCCGTACTTGGCAATCAAGCGACCAATCAGATTGAGGCCTACCAAGGAACCGAGCCCCATACCCAGCAGAATCAGGCCAAGTTGGCTAGCAGAAACAGCTAGGTCTTGTTTTACCAGAGGCATGCGCGTGATAAGCGCGGCCCACGATGCTCCCATGAACGTGAAGATGAGAACCGTGGAAAGATGCCACTTTTTGATCTGATTCTGAGAGATTGCTGCGGTCATTCCTCAAGTCTATGAAACGATTCACAGATTGCCTGACACATAGAATCAAGACATGAGCCTGTTTGAAGACCGTAAGAATTCCGCGCTAGTTGTAATCGATGTTCAGAACGGCGTGGTTGCCGAAGCCCACAAACGCGATGCAGTGATTGCCAACATCAATTCGGCTTTGTTCAAGGCCCGCGAAAATGGTGTCCAAGTAATTTGGGTTCAGCACTCAGACGAAGAAATGCCGATTGGATCGGATGCTTGGCAAATTGTGCCTGAGCTGGTGCCGCTACCTGCTGAAATGCGCGTTGAGAAGTTATTCAGAAGCTCTTTTGTGAGAACAAACCTTGAGCAAGTTCTGCAAGATGGCAATGTGGCGCACCTTTACATCTGTGGGGCGGAGACCAACAACTGTGTGCGTCACACAAGCCACAGCGCATTGGAAATGGGTTATGACGTGACTCTGATTGGTGATGCACACACCACCACCGGTTACACGTGGAACGGGCACACCGTCGATGCTCAGAATGTGATTGACGAACAGAATGACAACCTTGGACACTACGACCTGCCTGGCCGTGCGGCAAGGGTAGTTTCCGCCTCGGCGCTGTCATTCAGCTAACTAGCCCTTGAGCAAGAGAGCTTCAACAGGTTGCCGTTAGTCCAACTTGGGCACGGCAACAATACAATTGACGCATGTCAAATACTTTCGCTGGTAAGCACGCTTTCATCTCCGGTTCGTCTCGCGGCATTGGTGCACAGGTTGCAACCATGTTGGCCGCGGAAGGCGCCACCGTGGCCATCAACTATCGCGACAAGGTAGTTCGTGCTGAGAAGGTTGCCAATGCAATCATTGATGCTGGTGGCAAGGCGATTGTTGTGGGTGCAGATCTAACCGACTACCCAACCATCGATGCTTTGGCTGCAACTCTCAAAGAGCAGTTTGGCGGGCTGGACCTTTTGGTGCTCAACGCATCTGGCGGCATGGAGACCGGCAAGGGCGAAGACTACGCAATGAAGCTGAACCGTGACGCCCAGCTGAACCTGGTGAAGACCGCGCTACCGCTGCTAAAGGCAGGCTCCCGCATTGTGTTTGTGACCAGCCACCAGGCACACTTCATTCGTGAGACCCCAACCATGCCTGAATACGTTCCAGTTGCACTGAGCAAGCGTGCCGGCGAAGACGCACTACGCGACCTGATTCCGGAACTAACTTCGAAGGGCATTGAGTTTGTTGTGGTTTCCGGTGACATGATTGAGGGCACTGTTACTGCTACCCTGCTGGACCGACTAAACCCCGGCGCCATCGACGCGCGTAAGGAAGCCGTTGGCAAGCTTTACAACGTTGAAGAGTTTGCCGCCGAAATCGTGAAGGCTGCATCGGCTCCGGTTCCGGCCGACAACACCGTTTTGGTTGGCGACACCGCCTACTTCACAAAGGGCTAGAAAACCCTAAATGCCCAGCCTTGAATCCTGGATAGCGTTTGTAATCACTTCGCTTGCCATCATTCTGGTGCCTGGCCCAAGCGTGCTGTTCACCATTGGTCGCACCCTCTCACTCGGTCGCAAGCAGGGACTTGTCACGGTTGTGGCAAATGCACTTGGCACCACAACCTGGTTGATTGCGGTTTGCCTCGGCCTTGGAACCTTGCTTGGCTATTGGCCCTGGGCGCTTTTTGTGATCAAGATCGCCGGCGCCATTTACCTTGGCTATCTGGGTATCGGCTCCATTCGACATCGACACCAAAGCACAAGCGAAATCTCCGCCACCAAGGAAGCACCGCAGAAGGTGGCAACCACCTGGAAGCAGGGCTACTTGGTTGGGGTGAGCAACCCAAAGACCGCGGTTTTCTTCACAGCAGTGCTGCCCCAGTTTGTGAATCCGGCCGGAAACCTCACCTTGCAAATGTTGTTTCTTGGAATTGTGTTTGAGGTGCTGGGAATTTTGGGTGATTCCAGCTGGGTACTGGCCGCCGCCGCGGCGCGCACCTGGATCTTTGGTAAAACCAATCGACTCTCTGGCATCGTGGGAACCGGTGGCGTGCTTATCCTGATTCTTGCGGCAGTTCTGCTTGTGCTTGCGCTAACCGGCCGCGGTTGAATCACAAATTTTGCATCGATGGGAGTATCAGGTGACTAGCGAACAACAGATGGTTCTGTTCACCCTGCTCAGCTTTCTGGTCTTGGGATTCGGTTCGATTGTGCTCAGCGTGATGACCGTGGTGGGCAGGGGAAATCGCACGTTCGCATTCATGCTCGCTGTTTCAACTGTGGCACTCGGAATTTTCATGTACTTCGGACTTGATCAGAGTGGTTGGATTCCAGCCGCGATGGGGGTTGTGGCGCTAGTGGTTGCCTTCATCCCAGGGAAGAAGCGTGATCCATATTCCGAGGACTTCGATTAGAGAGCTAGTCGATGTCACGACGTAGCGTGAACACGAGGGACACAGCCGCAAACACGATGCCGTAACCGAATAACAAGAATGCGGCTGGAATCGGATCTAGATAGTCGGCAGTGTTCACCGCGATTGGTGTTTTGGTTGTGACATCGATTTTGAGGTTCATCATGGCCGTGATCAAACCCGTTGGAAGGTACTTGCCAACTTCAACCCAAACCAGAGCCAAAATCCGGTCAACCACAAACAGCCAAATTAGAGAAGCTGTTACGGCCAGATTTTGGTTTCTAATCAGCGCGCCAATGCCAACGCCAACCACTGCGAGAACAGCACCGGTTAGGGCGGCCGATGCCGAGAAGTTCAGGAAGATGTAGCTGTGTGGCTGAGCTGCATCCGGGTAGAAGCCGAGCGCGATTGCACCGCTGGCGATGCCCACCCAGGTGGCGATTAGGTCGATGATGGCACCGGCGATTGCGGCAACCGCAAGCTTGGCCAGCAGCACGTTCAATCGCTTTGGCGCAGAAAGGAAAGTAGCCACCGCGGTGTGGTGGTGAAACTCTCCCGCCATCATGAGCACGCCAACAATCACGATGAACATGTAGGAACCCAATGCCTTTGCATAGATTCCATCGATGTTGTCTGCGCTACTGAGAGGCATCACAATTTGGTTGCCCAGTTGCGAGATTGCGTAAGGGCTCAGGGCGGTTGCCAAAACAGCGATTGCCACAGCCGCCAAAATCAGTCCATAGGTGCTGCGCTGGTAGATGAGTTTTCTGAACTCAGACTTGATTAGGTTCACAGTGACACCCCGATCAACTTGAGGAATGCTTCTTCTAGGCTTTGCCCGTTCATGATTTCCTTGGCATTACCCGCGGCGATGAGCTTGCCGTTATTGATGATTATTACGTCGTCTACAGTGTGCTGCAGTTCGGCCAGCTGGTGCGAAGAAACCAAAACGGTCTTACCCTGATTTGCAAGGTCTCGAAGGAATTCGCGTAACCAGGCGATACCCACAGGGTCTAGGCCATTGGCAGGTTCGTCTAGAACCAGAATGTCTGGATTTCCAAGAAGGGCCGCTGCAAGAGACAAGCGCTGCTTCATTCCTAGAGAGAAGCCCTTGGTTCGCTTCTTGGCAGCACGTTCTAGGTCTACAAGTTTGAGACATTCCAACGCGCGGGAATCATCGATGGAAGCGGCAGCACAAATGACCTTCAGGTTCTGCATGGCGGTCAGTGCCGGATTGAAACCCTGGCTGTCTAAAACCGCGCCAACTCGCTTTAGTGGCTGGGCTAGATGACTGTATGGCTTGCCCTCGATGAGTGCGCTACCCGAAGTTGGGTTTGCCAACCCGAGGAGGCATCTGAGCGCCGTGCTCTTACCTGCACCGTTTGGACCGAGGAATCCGGTGATCCTGCCGGCTGCCACGGTAGCAGTTAGTGAGTCGACCGCCAAAACGTCTTTGTAGTCTTTGCTGAGTGCCTTGAATTCGATGGTGTTCATGTGAACCTCCTAGCCTCAGCCTACGCCCGAAGCGCTACCTGGCAAGCAAACTTTGCATGAGGCTTAGCCTCGGAACGGCTGGATTGCGTCAGGTGGAATTTGTCCGAATCGCCCAAAGTGGAAGTCCTCCATTGCCTGGAGTACACCCTGCTTGTCGTTCATCACAAACGGACCGTACTGAACCACTTGTTCGCGAATAGGCTGGCCACCAAGAAGGAATACCTCAAGGGCCGAGGTTCGCGAGTCTTGTTTAGCATTCGCGGTTACCACGATGCGATCGCCCTGACCCAAAACCGCAAGCTGGCTGGATTTGATTGGGGCAGCAAACTCGCCCTCACCAATCGTTCCGTCGCCTGCAAGAACAAACGCAAGAGCATTGAACATTGGATTCCAGGGGATTGAGACGCTGGCACCTGGCATCACGGTCACGTGCGCAATACTCATTGGGGTCTGCGACTTTCCCGGTCCGGTGTGGCCGTCCACTTCACCTGCAAGAACGCGGATGAGTGAACCGCCGTCTTGGCTGGAAAGCAGAGTTACGTCATCGCCCTCGAGGTTTTGGTAAGCGGGGGCAATCATCTTCTTATCGCCAGGCAGGTTGATCCAAAGCTGGATTCCGTGGAACACACCACCGCTCATCACTAGAGCTTCTGGCGGGGTTTCGATGTGAAGGATTCCGGCACCCGCGGTCATGTACTGAGTGGCACCGTTCTCGATCACTCCACCACCACCGTGGTTGTCCTGGTGCTCAAAGGTGCCGTCAATCATATAGGTGAACGTCTCGAAGCCGCGGTGCGGGTGCCACGGGGTGCCCTTGGGCTCCATCGGTGCGTATTCAACTTCACCCATTTGGTCCATGTGCACAAACGGATCCAGCTCGGCGTATGGGATTCCCGCAAACGCGCGAGTAACGGGAAAGCCCTCGCCCTCGTATGCCTTTGGTCCACTGGTAACGCTCTTCGCTGCGCGGGCGTGACCGGTCACGGCCTGCAATCTTGGCAAGGTGAGAGTGTCTGCGGTTACTGCTGGCATTTGCGGTCCAATCTATAAAGAGGGTCAACCAGTAATTTAGTAAACCCCTCTTGACTTAACTGTATTCCCTGCTGGGATTACTTACAAGACGTGCCGTGGTTCGGGATGGTGCGCCTAGAAGCGCCCAGCCATCGCCTCGAGAATTAGAAGCGCCGCGAGCCTCACGGTGCGGCCATCGGCCGAGTCAATCGAAGCATCAATCTCGGTGATGTCCATAGATACCACCTTGGGATTCGCCGCCGCCAGATAAGCAAACTGTCTAAGCTCATCGGCGCTGATGCCACCGGGAGCCGCTGCGGGACAGGCTGGAACAACTGCGCGGTCGCACACGTCCACATCAATGTCCACATGGATGTTTCCACCACCAGCCCCCGCGATGGCGTGGGCTTGCTTCATCACCTCCTGGGGTGACTTGCTGCGGAGCTCGCTGCGTGGAATCACGGTGATCCCAAGTTCCAGCGCGCGCATGGAGTACTCGGGTGAGTTGCTGTAATCGGCTATGCCTATTTGCACGATTCGCTTGGGATTCAAACCAGCCTCGATGAGTCGTCGCACCGGCGAACCGTTACTCACGCCATCGCGCAAATCGTGGTGGGCGTCAAAGGTGATGAGCCCCGCGGATTCAAGACCGTTACCCAGTGACCCAATTGCGGTGGCGAAGGTTACCGAGTTGTCGCCACCAAGTGCGATGACTAAGCCAGCACGTTCTCGTAACTTGGCAACTGCGGTTGCGGTACGGTCCTCGCCCTTAAAATTCCCGGCTGCGGAACCGGCGTCAGGGTCCTGGATGTTTCCAAAATCGGCGGTGCTAAGTGCGCCGAGGTCCAATCGGTGTTCCCAACTCCAGGTGCTGTAACGGAGCAGCGCCTGGCGAATCGCATCCGGTGTGGTGTGGGCATTGGTACTGGAAATGCTGGTGAGATGGGCGGGTACCCCGAGAAGCGCCACATCGATGGATTCACTCAACTCGGCGATGCTCATTGGTTTGAAGAGGGTGGCCGCGCGCGGCCAGAGTGGATCGTTTGCTGGGGCGTTGTTGTTAGTCATGGTGACCGAGGCTCCTCGAGAGTTGGCTTGCTGCAGCGGTGAGTGCTGTTGCCATGCGCTGCTTGGTTTCGGGTGTTGCTTGGGTGGTATTGAACGTTAGGTTCAGGGCGGCCACCGGAAGCTTGAGTCTGTCTAGAACGGCAACCGAAACACCACTCAATCCATCGGTGATGTATCCGTCTTCCATGCTGTTTCCTGCTTGGCGATCTGCCGTTAGCTGCTGCACCAGCTCGGTCACATTCTTAGGGCCAAGTCCGGTTCGGTTCACTAGTTCAGATTGCCCTGCGTAGAGAGCCTTGATTTGTGCCGGAGGTAGCTGAGCCAAAATGGCTCGACCGGAGGCGGTTAGGTGCCCCGGTAGTCGAACGCCCACTTCCGTTACCGCCTTAACCGGCCTGCGAGGAAGTTCGCGTAGCAGATACAACGCATCGGTGCCATGCAAAACAGCAAGGTGCCCAATCGCCGGCAGTTGCCGCTCCACTTCGTGTACCAACTTGGCCAAGATAGGCCGGGCCAGACGCTCGAGGGGATCGTGACGCAGATAGGCCTGGCCAAGTTCGAACGCGCTGATTCCGAGACCCCATCGGGAGTCTTGCGGGTAATGGATTACGTAACCTTCATCTTCCATTGCTTTGAGCAAGTGGTAAGTGGATGAGCGAGGCATATCGAGTCTTTGGGCTATGGCGGCAGCAGTGATTGGGCCAGCACTCTTGGCCATGATTCGCAGGGCACCCAGAGCGCGGGTTGCAGCCGATGCGTTTGCCATAACTAAATCTTGCTCCTTTGCCGAATGCTACCTCTAGTCAGACTAACTCGGTTGGCACCATTGTCTGTAATGCCAGACTAGAAATGTGCCAAGTGCCTGTTGCCAGGGTGCGGCATTCCGTTGAATAAAGACATGAACTCTGAATCTGTGGCACGCGGACCGCTTCACGCGGCAACCGGTAATCAGCTATCCGCCAAGGGCTGGGGCCAAGAGGCCGCCCTGCGCATGTTGCACAACAACCTGGACCCGGCAGTAGCCGAGCACCCGGAGCAGCTAATTGTTTACGGAGGAAACGGTAAGGCGGCTCGAAACTGGGCCAGCTTCGATTCCATGGTGAAGACCCTCACCAACCTTGAAAACGACGAAACCATGCTGGTGCAGAGCGGCAAGCCGGTGGGAGTGTTCCGCACGCACGAATGGGCACCGCGAGTTCTGCTTGCTAACAGTAACCTGGTGGGCGACTGGGCAAACTGGCCTGAGTTCCGCCGCCTCGAGCACCTGGGCTTAACCATGTACGGCCAGATGACCGCGGGTTCTTGGATTTACATTGGTACCCAGGGCATTGTTCAGGGCACCTACGAGACTTTCGCCGCGGTTGCCGAGAAGCGATACGGCGGAACCCTGGCAGGAACCCTTACCGTGACTGCAGGTTGTGGTGGAATGGGTGGCGCTCAGCCTCTAGCTGTGACCATGAACGAGGGTACGTGTCTGATCATCGATGTGGATGAGAGCCGACTGCGCCGCCGTTTGGAGACTCGCTACCTAGACGAGGTTTACGACAACCTGGACCGAGCCATCGATCGTGCGGTTGAGGCAAAGAACAAGCGCCTAGCGATCTCGATTGGTCTAGTGGGCAACGCCGCTACCATTCTTCCCGAGCTGCTGCGCCGCGAAGTGCCGGTGGACATCGTGACCGACCAAACCTCTGCTCACGACCCGCTGTACTACATCCCTGAAGGCGTGGAGTTCTCAAGCGCTCGTCAGTTTGCTAACGACGACCCAGAAGAGTTCACCAAGCGCGCCCAGGCATCCATGGCGAAGCACGTTGAAGCAATGGTTGGCTTCATGGACAAGGGTTGCGAAGTTTTCGACTACGGAAACTCGATTCGCGACGAAGCCCGCAAGGGTGGCTATGACCGCGCCTTTGCATTCCCTGGATTCGTTCCTGCTTACATTCGCCCGCTATTCTGCGAGGGTAAGGGTCCGTTCCGCTGGGCTGCGCTATCTGGCGACCCGAAGGACATTTACAAAACCGATAAGGCAATCATGGACTTGTTCCCTGAGAACCACCACCTGCAGCGCTGGATGCGTATGGCCCAGGACCGGATTGAGTTCCAGGGCCTTCCAGCACGTATTTGCTGGTTGGGCTACGGCGAACGCGACAAGGCCGGAGCGCTCTTCAACGACATGGTTGCAAGCGGTGAGCTCAGCGCGCCGATCGTTATCGGACGTGACCACCTTGACTGTGGCTCGGTTGCCTCGCCTTACCGCGAGACCGAGGCTATGCTTGACGGCTCCGATGCGATTGCCGACTGGCCGCTCTTGAACGCAATGCTCAATGTTGCGTCCGGTGCTTCATGGGTTTCGCTCCACCACGGCGGTGGCGTTGGCATGGGCCGTTCAATTCACTCGGGCCAGGTTTCCGTTGCAGATGGAACCGCGCTCGCCGCCGAGAAGCTAAACCGCGTGCTCACCAATGACCCAGGCATGGGTGTGATTCGTCACGTTGACGCGGGATACGACATTGCCAAGGACGTGGCTCGCCACAAGCACGTGCACGTGCCAATGTTGGACGTGCAGTAATAGCTTGGGAATAACAAGAAAGCACACATGAGCAGCCTTGCAATCATCGATGTGGGTCAGTTGGTAACCAACGACCCAACCATCGGTGACGGCAAATTGGGCATTCTCACCGATGCCGCCATTGTGGTGGAAGACGGAGTGGTGGCTTGGGTAGGGCCTTCGGGTTCGGTTCCAGCCACCGATGAGAGTCGCTCGGTTGCCGGCCGTGCGCTGATTCCCGGGTTCGTGGATTCCCACGCCCACCTCATGTTTGCGGGCGATCGAGCCGCGGAGTTCTCGGCTCGAATGGCTGGAGAAACGTACGCTGCCGGTGGCATTCGCACCACGGTGGCGGCCACCCGTGCTGCTACCCCCAAGCAGTTGCTGAACAATCTGAATCGCCTGAGTTCAGAAATGCTCGCCAGCGGAATTACAACATTTGAAACCAAATCCGGCTACGGCTTAGATGTGGCAACCGAGGCGAAGTCGCTCGAGATCGCGTCTCTGGTTACACCGGAAGTAACTTACCTAGGTGCGCATGTGGTACCGGCCGAGTTTGCGGGGCGTGCGGACCAGTACGTGGAGCTGGTCTGCAATGAGATGCTCACCGCGGCTAGCCCCTATGCCAAATGGATTGACGTGTTCTGCGACCGTGGTGCCTTTGATGCAGATCAGGCATTGCAAATTCTGCACGCCGGTGAAGCCGCCGGGTTGCGACCTCGCATTCACGCCAATCAACTTGAGGCGGGCAAAGGAATCGAAGTTGCGGTTGCCTGCGATGCGGCCTCGGCAGATCACTGCACTCACCTAACCGAACACGACATTGAGCTATTGGCTGGGTCCAACACTGTTGCCACCCTTCTTCCCGGCGCCGAGTTCTCTACGCGAGCCCAGTATCCGGACGCCCGCAGATTGCTTTCCGCGGGAGCCACCGTGGCACTTGCCACCGACTGCAACCCGGGAAGCAGCTACACCACATCGATGCCATTTTGCATTGCTGTTGCGGTGCGGGACATGCAACTAACGCCGGATCAGGCACTTTGGGCAGCCACTGCGGGTGGAGCCAAAGCGCTAAGGCGCACAGACGTGGGCCACCTTGGATTGGGCGCTCGCGCCGACTTCTCAGTTTTGAACGCCGAAACCCACACTCACCTCAGTTACCGGCCGGGCGTGAACCTGATTCATCAGGTTTGGCAGTCCGGCCAACTCGTGGTGGGCAACTAGAGACAACTTCCCAAAGAAGGAAAGCGAATGACAAAAAGCGCAGCGGCCAGCACATCCAAGGTCACCATTAACACCACTGGAATGACTCACACCGATGTGGTTGCCGTGGCACGCTTCGGCGCACAGATTGAGATTAGCCAGCAGGCGGTGGCCGCAATGGCCGCAACCCGCAGCCACATTGAGGCACTGGCCGCCAGCGAGGTTCCGGTTTACGGCGTAAGCACCGGATTTGGTGCACTTGCCAACCGGCACATTGACCTGAAAGATCGCGTGCAGTTGCAAAAGAGTCTGATTCGCTCGCACGCGGCCGGCATGGGTCCCGCGGTGGAACGTGAAGTGGTGCGTGCCCTCATGTTGCTTCGCCTAAAGACTCTCTGTTCTGGCCGCACCGGGGTTCGCCCGATTGTGGCTCAGACCATGGCCGCCATTCTGAACGCGGGAATCACGCCCTATGTTCACGAGTACGGTTCGCTCGGTTGCTCGGGTGACCTAGCGCCGCTCTCCCACTGCGCTTTGGTACTCATGGGCGAGGGTCGAGCCTTTGGGCCAGACGGCATCGAGGCACCGGTGGACCAGCTCTTGGCTGCCGCCGGAATCCAGCCTGTTGAACTACAAGAAAAAGAGGGCCTAGCTCTTATCAATGGCACCGATGGAATGCTGGGCATGCTCATCCTTGCGCTGGCGGACCTAGATAATCTCGTGGACAGCGCAGACGTGATTGCTGCCATGAGTGTTGAGGGTCTTCTGGGAACAGATCAAGTTTTCCGCGCCGAACTGCACAATCCACTTCGCCCTCACCCGGGTCAGACCACGAGTGCGGCAAACATGCTGAATGCGTTGGCAAACTCGGGAATCGTTGCCAGTCATCGTGTTGGAGACGACCGCGTGCAAGACGCCTACTCGCTGCGTTGCGCACCTCAGGTTACCGGCGCGGTGCGAGACACCATGGACCACGCTCGTCTGGTGGCTACACGCGAACTGGCCGCGGCAATCGACAACCCGGTTGTTTTGGAATCCGGTGAAGTTACCTCCAACGGAAACTTCCACGGCGCCCCGGTTGCCTACGTTCTCGACTTCCTCGCCATCGCTGCTGCGGATCTGGGTTCCATCGCCGAGCGCCGAACCGACCGCATGCTAGACAAGAACCGTTCCAACGGCCTCACCCCGTTCCTGGCGGAAGATGCCGGCGTTGACTCTGGACTGATGATTGCGCAATACACCCAAGCCGGATTGGTGACTGAAAACAAGCGCCTTGCCGCACCAGCAAGCGTGGACTCCATTCCGAGCAGCGCCATGCAGGAAGACCACGTTTCAATGGGCTGGCACGCGGGTCGCAAACTCCGCAAGGTGGTAGACAACCTGCGCCGCATTTTGGCAATCGAATACGTTGCCGCCGCTCGAGCAATCGAAAGCCGCGCACCACACCAGCCGTCGCCAATCACCGGCGCCATGGTTGCGCAGCTTCGCAATGTGGTTCCCGGTATCGGCCCAGACCGCTTCCTTGCGCCTGAGTTGGCAGCGGCAGAGGCACTACTAATCTAGGTTTGTGAACAACTTTAAGCACCACGTATCGCAGCTAGAAGCTCTGGGCTTCGAGCTGGAGCGTGGCATGCTCATCGGTGCCGGAAAGTTCCCAACCTCAAAGCAAATCGGCGTGCGCTTCAGCAGCGGCAACACTCAGGTAGACACCTACCTGCTGGATGAGTTTTTTGATGCCAGCAAATCGCATCCGGTGCTGGGCGAATCACAAATCATCGATGGCCCTGACGGCAAATACACGGTTACCCAAATTCTGGCAGCCTAGCCGAGGGCTTTGGAGTGGCGGGGATTTGCTCTGTAAATCAGAATGGCAACCAAAACACTCATTAGGCCAGCAATCAACAGAGGAACCGAGCCCAAACCGGCTCCCTGGGTCCAAACCAGCCCAGCCCAAATGCCTGCGATCAGTACAGAGATTCCGCTGAAACCTTGCAGGAATGCCTGTGCCGCCAGTTGCTGATCCGCGGGTGCCTGCTTGGCCACCCAGGTCTTGCCCACCGTGTCTTGACACGCGGCAAATCCGCCGTAAATCACAACCAGAACAACGCTCAAAAACGATTGTCCAGAATAAGCCAGCCCAATGTAAGCGGTGGCAAATAAAAGCAGGCCGACTGCGAAAATCTGGTTTGGCTTGAACCTGTCAGCCAGTGCACCAGCGGGAAAGCTCAGGGCCGCGTAGCTCACATTGAACAGCAGGTACAGCGCCACAACCGTTGTGAGCCCAAACCCAACCTGAGACAGGTGAAGAAGAACCAGCGCATCCGGAAAGTTCACCAGTGAAAAGATCGCCACAAGTGTGATGCTGCGCTTGAGGTCGGCTGAAAGCGGGCTTTCTTTACTGCTTTTTGGGACTTTACTTTGGGAATCATCGAGGCCATTCCTTGCCGTTCTAGCCGGCTCCCTGTCTTTCACCCGAATCACAAAAAGTGCCGAGAGTACGCCTGGAATAACCGCAATCCAAAGAATGGGCCGAACGTCGTTATTGAAGACCGCAAGCAGAATCAAGGCTAAGGATGGGCCCAAAACCGCGCCGAGGGTGTCGGCCGTTCGATGGAAACCTATGGTCCTGCCCTTGTTCGATGAACCGACCCCGCTGAGTAGAACGGCATCTCGCGGTGCAGAGCGAAGTCCCTTGCCCAAGCGATCCACCACGCGAGCGAATAACACCATTGGCCAACTTCCGGCAATCGCCACCAGAAATTTACCAACTGCTGCCAAAGAGTAACCAAGCCCGATTAGCCCCTTACGACTAATAAAACGATTAAGCCGGTTGCTGAAAAGTTTGGTTAGCGCTGCAGCTCCTTCGGCAGCTCCTTCGATTGCTCCTACCACGGCAGCTGGAGCGCCAAAAATTGTGTTGAGCAGAATCGGCAGTATCGGGTAGAGCATCTCGCTGGCGGCGTCTTGCAAAAAAGAAACCCAGGATAGAGTCACAAGATTCTTGGTAAGCCACACGGGTCGAACTTTGGGTTTGCTCATTGCTCAAGTCTGCCACTAGAGAACGCCCATTAAACCTTGACTGGTTCTGCGAGAATAGAAGACATGACTGCACACACTTCAGTAGCTACGCTGCACACTAACTACGGCGCCATCAACATCAACCTATTTGGCAACCACGCTCCAAAGACCGTTGCCAACTTTGAGGGACTTGCAACCGGAACCATCGAGTGGAAAGACCCTCGCACCGGCGCAACCAAGACCGACACTCCTCTGTACAACGGAGTGATTTTCCACCGCGTTATTGAGAACTTTATGATCCAGGGTGGAGACCCTACCGGCACCGGAATGGGCGGCCCTGGCTACCAGTTCGGCGACGAGCCACACGCAGAGCTCACCTTCAAAGAGCCTTACAAGCTTGCAATGGCAAACGCTGGCCCTGGAACCAACGGCAGCCAGTTCTTCATCACCGTTGCAGACACCAGCTGGCTCTGGGGCAAGCACACCGTATTTGGTGAGGTTGCCGATGAGGTTAGCCGCAAGGTTGTAGACAAGATTGCCGCCCTGGCAACCGATGGCCGCGACAAGCCACTTGACGACGTAATCATCGAGTCTGTCACCATCGAGAAGGCCTAACAAAAATTACCGAACCGACCGTGGCCACCTGCTACAGACACCCGGATCGTGAGGCGTACGTGCGCTGCCAGCGCTGTGACCGCCCCATTTGCCCGGACTGCCAGTACGAGGCTGCGGTCGGTTTTCTTTGTCCCGACGATGCGGGACAGGCTGGCCTGGGTGCAACGGTAACCCGCATGGCTCCCAGACGAGTGCAAAACGCAATAAAGTCTGACCGGCCGATTGTCACGATCAGTTTGATTGTGACCAACGCCGTCATCTGGGGATTGCAACTTCTGCTGGGCGGGCAGTTCACTCTGGCCTTTGACTACGCCCCGGTGTTAACCGCATCGGAACCGTGGCGAATGATTACTGCTGCCTTCCTACACGACCCGTATTCCATCCTGCACATTCTGTTCAACATGTATTCGCTGTGGATTTTTGGTCGTGAGCTCGAGGTAGTGCTCGGTCGCGGCCGCTACCTCACGCTTTACATGCTCGCCGCTTTTGGTGGGTCGGTTTCGGTTCTGCTTCTTGCGCCAAACACTTCGGTGGTTGGCGCGTCAGGAGCTATTTTCGGTTTGATGGGCGCCTACTTTGTTGTGATTCGCGCCATCGGGGGAAGTAGCGGACAGCTCACGGCGCTGATCGCCATCAACTTGATGTCCGGATTCTTTGTACCGGGCATTAGCTGGCAGGGCCATGTTGGTGGCCTGATTACGGGTGGTGTGGTTGCGTGGATTTACGCAAAAACCAGAAATGACTCAAACCCGAGTAAGCGAAAGCTCTACGTGGTTTTGGTATTGGTTGCGTTGATCGTGATCACGCTGCTGGGCATCAGCCGGCTGTAGAAGTTATTACTTCCAGCGGGTAGACATTAGAAAGCCAACCATGGCGATTCCAAAGCCAACCGCGATGTTCCAGTTGCCAATGTTCAGCGGGTTGGATGCTCCAAGGGCGGAACCAAGTGGGAACTGTGCGCCGGTCACGTAATAAGTGATGATCCAAATGAGACCTAGCAGCATGAAACCAAACATCACCGGTGCGAACCAAACCGGGTTTGGTGCGTCGGACTCCTTTGGAGCGGAGGCAACCTGGTTGCGTGCAGGCTTAGTGTTCTTCTTGCGCGAGCTGGATTCTGGCATGGGGATATTCTACTTGAAATGCACGGCTTTCCCTTAGGGGGATAGGCTTAAAGGGCTATGACCAAGATTCTTGTACTCGATAACTACGACTCGTTCGTCTACACCCTCAACGGCTACCTTCAGCAGTTGGGTGCGGAGACCGAGGTGCTTCGCAACGACGTGGTGTCCGAGGCCGAGCTGCCTGCCCTGCTGGCAAAGTACGATGCGGTCTTGCTCTCCCCTGGTCCGGGCACCCCGGCAGAAGCGGGGCTTTCCATTCCGGTGGTCAAGCAGGCACTTAAGTCTGGTCAGTCAGTTTTCGGTGTTTGCCTTGGGCATCAGGCTATCTCGGAGGCCATGGGTGCAACAGTTACAAGCGCAGAAGAGCTCATGCATGGCAAGACCAGCCTGGTGAGCCATGACTCATCGATGATTTTCAAAGACGTGCCTAAGCCTTTCACGGCCACTCGCTACCACTCACTGGCCGTTGTTGATTCGACCGTTCCGGAGGACCTACTGGTTACCGCCCGCACGCTTGCCGGAACGGCCACCGATGGAACTAAGAGCTTAGGCGGCGTGATCATGGGGGTTCGCCACCGCACACTTCCCATTTACGGTGTTCAGTTCCACCCCGAGTCTGTGCTCACTGAAGGCGGTTACCAGATGTTGGGTAACTGGCTGGAGACCGTTGGTCTAGTTGGCGCTGCCGAAACCGCAAAGGGACTTAGCCCGATGGTCCGCTTCTAAAGCTTGAATAACAAAAAAGAGCCCGACCAAACGGTCAGGCTCTTTTCGATTTAAGTTGAAGCTGCTAGTTACGGATTACACGCAACGGTTAGTGTGATGGCGGAACCCTGTGGTGCAAGACCAGGCATGATGGATTGATCCAAAATGATGGTTCCCAGGGTGCCAGTACAAGGATCAGTCTGACCAATCACGGTTACAACCAGGCCGATGTCCGGTGCACGGAGTCGAGCTTGAGCGGTTACCGAGTCGAGGTTGCGAACGTCTGGAACGTTCACCTGGCCGTTGCTGATTACCAAGTTAACTGTGCTTCCTGCGGCAATCTTGGAGCCCGCTGCAGGGTCACTAGAAATTACCTGACCGTTAGGCACAGTCGCACTGTTCTCAACCGTTTTCGTTCCCAAAACCAGCTTGGCATTGGTGATTGCTGTGGCCGCAGCTTCTTCGGTTAGACCTGTGAGATCCGGCATGAGAACCTGACCCTTACCCGATGAAACGTAAACCGTGATGGTGGTGTTGGTGCCAACCTTGGTGCCAGCAGGTGGGTCGGTGCTGATAATAGTGTCTGCCGGAACGGTGTCGCTGGTTTGATAAATCTTTTCAACCAAAAGCTTCTGGCCGATGAGGGTTTGGTATCCAGCGTCGTAGTTCTGATTGGCAACGTTAGCCACTGAGATACCTTGACCCGAAGGGTTAATGGTTAGCGAGATGCTTCCCAGCATTGCGAACCAGATTGCCAAACCAACAACTACAACACCGAGTGCACTTCCCACGGTCCAAAGCAGTTTCGGAGACGGGGCTCCGCTGCTGCGACGAACCCGAGGGGTTGCTCCAGTCTGGATGGGAATTGCAGTGGTATTGGTGCTGGTGGAGTTGAAGTCAATACCCAAAGACTCAAACGGGTTGGAGATGACCTCGGTTGGGTTACTCGTTGCTGCAGGAACGTTTGGCTGAATCGGGAAGTTTGGACGCTGGTTCACAGGTTCGTCGGTTACATACTCAACGCCGGCGGGTGCAGAAGTGGTATCTGCAAACAGAGCATCAAGAGCCGAGTTTGAGCTAGGCAAAACTTCGGTTGCCATAACCTCGGTATCAGGCGCCGCCGGAACCTCAGCAGTTTCGCCAATGACAGCCGACACATCGGTGGCCGCAGAATTGCTAGCCGCGTCTCCGCGAAGCAGAGCCTCAAACTCGCTAAGCGGATCGGCCGGAGCAGACTGCTGCTCGTGACGAACGGCGTTTGCGGCTGCACGCAGGTGATCGCGGAAGTCATCTGCGGTCTGGAAACGCTCGTTGCGATCCTTGGCCATGGCCTGCAGAACCACGGCGTCAAGCTGCGGTGTGATTTGCGAGTTGTGTGCCGAAGGCGGTGTAACCGCCTCGGAAACGTGCTGATAGGCCACCGAAACTGCCGTCTCACCCTTAAATGGAGGGCGTCCGGCAAGCATTTCGTATAACAGCACACCGGTTGAGTAAAGGTCGGTACGGGCATCCACGTTCTCGCCGCGAGCCTGCTCTGGGCTGAAGTACTGTGCGGTTCCAACAATGCCAACCGAGTGCGCTTGGGTGCTGGAGGAATCCGAAACCGCGCGAGCGATACCAAAGTCCATAACCTTAACCGCACCCGCATCGGTGATCATGATGTTGGCGCTCTTGATGTCGCGGTGGATGATTCCTGCGTTGTGCGAAGTGCTAAGTGCGGAAAGCACACCATCGGCATATTCCAATGCCTCATCGATGGTTAGTCTGCGCTGGTGCAGTAGATCGCGAAGAACCACGCCCTTCACAAACTCCATGACAATGTATGGTCGGCGAATTTGGTTGCCGTTGCCGTCTACGCCTTCTTCTTCACCGGCGTCGTAAATACGAACGATGGTGGGGTGGGCCATGCGAGCGGATGCCTGCGCCTCCTGGCGGAAGCGGGCCTCAAAGTTAGGGTCGTTTGCCAGATCAGACTTGAGCAGTTTGATTGCAACCACTCTGCCCAGGCGAGTATCCACGCCCTGGAAGACGTCGGCCATGCCACCGCGACCAATCAGGTTTCCCAGTTGGTAGCGGCCTGCGATCATTCGCTGGTTATCGGTCACTTTGGCTCCACTTTTTGTGTCTAAAGTCTAACTTTGGTTTATAGGGTTGGCGTAGGGTCCGGCGATGGATTTACCGTTTCCTGGATGTAATAGGTAAGGGTGATGGTGTCTCCCTCGTGTAGTTGACCGGTGAGCCCGTCCACCTGGTAAACCGTGAGCAGCTTGGGGTCATCTGCCGGAACCGAATCGCCGGCAACGGTGTTCACCTGCAGCTTCAAACCACTGATGTAAGCAGAGGCTTCATTCACGCTTTTGCCCAGTATGTCGCTGCTCAGCAACTCGATAGTAGGCGTGCTTTCTGAAGGTCTGCTGGACGGTTGCGGGCTGTAGTGGCCGTACTGAGAAGTACTCGGCTCCGGCGAAACGTAGATCACCGGACGGTTGCTTCCAACGATGAGTGCAATAACCAGGCTGATTGCCGTGATGGACAGAAGAATAATCACTGCGATCCAAGGCCAAACCACCGGTGGCTTAGGGTTCTGCGCCGTGTTGGTGCTGATCAGGGTGGTTTCATCGCTGTACATGCGAACGTTTGGAAGCACACTGGTTCCGGTGCTCATATGGCGCGGGTGGGCCATCAAATTTTCAGCAGCGATGGCTAGTGCCAAGGCGTTAGCCGGGCGCTGGAATGGCTTCTTCTCAAGGCACTTGAAGATCAGCGCCTGTACCTTCGGGTCCACATTGCCAGGCATTGGAGGCGGGGCGTCGTTGATCTGGGACATGGCGATGTCCATTTGGGTAGCGCCGGTGAAAGGACGCATCCCGGTTAGTGCCTCGTAGGCAACAATGCCAAGCGAATAAAGGTCGGTTGCGCCGGTGGCGGTCTTGCCGGTTGCCTGCTCCGGTGCCAGGTACTGAACCGTGCCCATTACCTGACCGGTTGCGGTGAGCGAAACCTGGTCGGCAACGCGGGCAATACCGAAGTCGGTGATCTTCACGTGGTTATCCGGAGTGATGAGCAGGTTGCCCGGCTTGATGTCGCGGTGAACCATTCCAGATTCGTGGGCGGCCTGAAGCGCACGCGCGGTTTGGGCAACAATATCAAGAACACGCTCGGCCGAGATGCTCTTTTCGCGTTCCAAAATCTTGGCCAACGATTCTCCCGGCACGAGTTCCATAACCAGGTAGGCCGAACCGCCGTCCTCGCCGTAGTCGTAAACGTTGGCGATACCCTCGTGGTTCACCATTGCGGCCAGGCGGGCCTCGGTGCGAAAACGCTCCAGGAAGCCCGGGTCACCCAGATACTCCTGCTTCAAAATCTTGATTGCAACGGAACGCAAAATGATGTCGTCGTGAGCTTGCCAAACCTCACCCATGCCGCCAACTGCAATGAGGCTCTCTAGGCGGTAGCGTCCGCCGTAAGTCATGCCTACCTCTGGCTTCACCTGTTCAACACCGCCTCCATCACCTTGCGAGCAACTGGTGCCGCCAACAAGTTACCAAAACCGCTCTGCCCCATGCCCCCGCCATCTTCAACTACAACCGCAACCGCAACCTTTGGGTTGTTGGCCGGCGCAAAACCGGTGAACCAAAGTGTGTACGGGCGACTACCTCCGTTTTGCGCGGTTCCGGTTTTACCCGCAACCTGTATGCCCTTGATCTGGCCGTTGGAACTCACACCGTGAGCCACGGCATTGACCATCATTGCCTTCACCAGCGCGGCTACCTGAGCGGAGACCGGCTGCGAAAGCACCTTAGAAGAGTGCTGATTCAGAATCGAAAGGTTTGAAGACTGCACGTACTGAATCAGGTTTGGTTTCATGAGCACGCCGTTGTTCGCAATGGCGGCACTTACCATCGCCATTTGCAGCGGGGTCACCCGGTCGTCAAACTGACCAAACGCACTTAGACCGGTTTGGGCGTTGTCCATTCCGCTCGGGTAGGTGCTTGGCGTAACTACCAAAGGAATCTTCAGACTCTTGCCAAAGCCGAAAAGTTCAGCCTGCGCACGGATTTTGTCCTGGCCCAACGCGATTCCAAGTTGCGCCATTGGCACGTTGCACGACCATCGGAGGGCGTCAGCAATGGAAACTCGAGCAGCACCACCGCACTTGCCTTCGCCCGAGTTGTAAACGTAAGTTTTGGTTCCTGGAAGCAGGAAGCGAACCGGGTTTGGGAAAGTGTCGGTTGGCTTGTAGCCGTTAGACATGGCGGCCGCCGCAACGATGATCTTAAACGTGGAACCCGGTGCGTAAAGGTCGCCGGAAATGGCGCGGTTGATTAGCGGGTTGTTTGGGTCCGCCAGTAGTTTGTTGTACGCGGCCTGAACCTTGGCACCATCGTGGCCTGCCAACAAGTTTGCGTTGTAGCCGGGCTTGCTGACCATTGCCAGGATTCGGCCCGTGGTTGGCTCGATTGCCACTACCGCGCCCTTGAGTTTGCCGAGGGCTTCCCAAGCCACCTTCTGAACCTTTGGGTTGATGGTGAGTTCAACCGATGCACCCGAAACCGGATTGCCAGAAAGTAGTGCGTTCAACTGTTCAAAGAACTGCGATGAACTGCTGCCCGAAAGGTAGTCGTTCATTGCCTGCTCGATACCCGTGGTGCCCTGTCGGATGCTGTAGAAACCGGTCACAGCGGAGTACTTGGAACTGCCGAAGGTTCGAAGGTAGTGGTAAGCGTCTTCAGACGGAACAGACTTTGCAATCGGCTGACCGCCAACCAGAATATCGCCACGCTTGGTCTTATAGGAGTCGTAAAGGGTGCGAACGTTACGCGGGTCGTTGTTGAGCTGGTCCGAGAAACCAAACTGAATAACCGTGGAGGCAAGGAAGAGACTGGCGAACATAGCCATGATCACCAGGCTCACTCTTCGGAGTTCCTTGTTCATAGGTTCACCGACCTAGTGGCGCCGCCGGCCGAGTCGGACACTCGAAGAAGAAGGGCCACAATCACCCAGTTTGCAAGCAGCGATGAACCACCGGCGGCCAAGAAAGGCGTGGTAAGGCCGGTAAGTGGAACTACGCGAGTTACGCCACCAATAACGATGAAGGTCTGCAGCGCAACAACGAACGAGAGTCCGGTTGCTAGAAGTTTGCTGAAATCATCGGTGTGATTGAAAGCGATGCGAATGCCGCGGGACACGAAGAGTAGGTACAAAACAAAAATGCAGAACAGACCGGCAAGTCCAAGTTCCTCGCCCAAGCTGCTAATGATGAAGTCACTCTCAGCAACCGGAACCAACTGAGGCAGGCCGCCGCCCAAACCGCTGCCAAGAAGGCCACCGTGCGCCAAACCGAAGTTACCCTGAGCCAACTGGTAACTTCCACCGATGGCGTCGTAGTTCTTTGAGTCAAACGGGTTCAACCAGGATCCGATTCGACCCGAAACGTAAGTCATCAAACGACCAGCCACCAGAGCACCGGTTACGAACATGCCCATGCCAACCACAACATAGATGGATCGGCCGGTTGCGGTGTAGATCATCACGATGAACAATCCGAAGTAAAGCAGGCTGGTTCCCAAGTCGCGCTGGAGAACCAGAACGCCAAGGCTAGCGGCCCAAATCACAAGAATCGGTCCTAGCTCTCGAGCACGTGGAAGCTGTACGCCAAGGATTTTGCGACCAACCAACGAGAGAGAGTCTCGGCGACTAACCAGGTAGCCGGCAAAGAAAACGGTCAGAGCAATTTTGGCAATCTCGCCCGGCTGAAAGGTGAAACCGGCGATGCCGATCCAGAGCCGGGCACCGTTGATGGTCTTACCAATCACCGGAAGCATTGGCGCTAGTAGCAACGCCGCACCAAGAACCGCGCTGATGTAGACATAGCGGCGAAGGAACAGGTGGCTTGGTACCCAAATCACAATCGCAACGGCGATCGCAATGGCGATGCAGGTCCAGATCACCTGTTTGATGGCAAAGAGATTGTTGGATGCAGCGGCAACGCGAGCAAGATCAAGTCGATAAATTTCCGAAATTCCCAAACCGTTGAGCACCACGGTTACCGGCAGCAATATGGGATCCGCCTCGCTGGCGCGGAGTCTGAGAATGATGTGCAATACCAGCGCACCAAGGGTGAGAGGCAAGAAGTAAAGCCAAATGTCCGAGCGCAAAATCTCTAGTACGCTCAGCTGAATTTGAGCCAGTTCAAAAGCATTTAGTCCAACCGCAAAGAGCAGAAGCAGGGCCTCGATGTTGCGGCTGCGAGGCACGATTCGAACGGTCTTGCGAATCGACTGAGTCATGGCATTCAGGGCGGTCATGGTTACTTGCCCTGTTCCATCAAGATCTTGATTTCGCGAACCGCATCCTGGTAACTCTCTGCCACAACGGTCTGACGAACCAGACTCCGTTGATACGGGGCCAAGCTGGAAACCGGAACGTTGGTCTGCTTGTAAACGTGACTGAACTTGAGTGGACCGAGGGATTCTTTGATGCCTTGGAAGATGGCAACGTTACCCTGGTATTGCCCAACGTAGAAACGAGTCTGGGTGTAGTTGAGTCCGAGCCCGAGCAGTCCGATGACCAAAATGGCCAGACCGAACACTGTCGCTATCTGCCTCAGCTGGTGGTTGCGAATCTTGGTGCGAGTCTGGCTCATGATGTAGTCCAAGTACTCGTCAGTTTCCTTGGCGAACTCCGCGGTTTCCTCGCTCTGTCCTAGCAGCTCGGTTAGTAGGCGCGGGTTGAAGATGCGAAGTAGGCGGCTGCCGCGGCGGTCATCGATGATGATCTCATTGGCGGCGGAACCCACGTAGCTGGCGGTTGGCACAAAGTCAGTTGGAGCGTTTGCCGGCAGCACATCCAGCACCACAACGGTGATGTTGTCCGGACCGCCGTATTCCAAGGCCTCGCCCACCAGCAGTTCGCCGGCTTCCTTGGCGCTAATCGGGCTGCGCAGAATCTCATCGATGATGGTCTCGGGAACTACGCCGCACAGACCGTCGCTGCATAGCATCCAGCGGTCGCCAATCTGAGCTTTCATGCTCAGGGTGTCGATTTCGGGGTTCTCTTCAACGTCGCCCAGCACGCGCATCAGCACGCTGCGGCGAGGGTGGGTGAGTGCCTCTTCCGGGGTGATTCGACCCAGGTCAACCAGACGCTGTACAAAAGTGTGGTCGCTGGTTAGTTGAGAGAACTCACCCTCGCGAGACAGGTAGATTCGGCTGTCTCCGATGTGGGCGATGGTGACGTCGTCTCCGCTGATTATCAGACCACTGAAAGTGGTGCCCATGCCGGAGAGTTCGCTGTGCTCTTTAACCGTTTGGCTGAGTGCCTTGTTGGCTTCGAGCACGGTCTTCACCAGTGCGGCCTTGGCGGATTCGGCGTTAGGGAAAACACCATCGATTTGGGCAACTCGCTGGGCAACCATTGCGGAGGCAATGTCGCCACCGGCGTGACCGCCCATGCCGTCTGCAACGAAGAAGGTCTGATAGCCGCTGTAACCGGAGTCCTGGTTACTTGAGCGCACCCGTCCGATATTGGAGGTTGCGTAGCTAACAGTTTTGATTGACATGGTTTGTGGTTAGGCCCTGAGCTCAAACACGGTGTTGCCAATTTGCACTCCTGTGTTTGCCTTGATGGTCAGAGGGGTTCCCACGCGCTTTCCATTCACGTACGTGCCGTTGGTGGAGTTCAAATCTTGCAGCAACCAGTCGCCATTCATAAGCACCAACTTGGCGTGATGGGTGCTGGCAAACTCGTCGCGAATCACAAGATCCGCGTTCTCGGCGCGACCAATGGTGATTTCTCGACGATCCAGTCGAAGCTCCTGACCCTTGCGGTTACCGGCGGTAATCACAAGGCGGGTGGGTACAACCTGTTGATCCACCACATCATCGCTGAGAACAGGGATGGCGTTGAGCGTGTCTGGTGCGTTGTTGTTGAGAGGCGCGGCTGGAATCACGGGGGCCGAAACCACCACCGGTGCACTGGCCTCGGCCACGCGGCTCACAACCTTCTGGCCAAACAGGTCGGCGCGAATCACGCTGATGATGCTGAAAACAAATATCCAGAGAACTGCCAGGAAGCCAGTTCTAACCAGGAAGAGAGCGAGGTCACTCATTAGTCACCGTCTTGGCAACTACGCGGAAAATGAAGTCCGTGTGCCCGGCGTTGATAACGCTGTCTGCCTTGATGCCGGTTTCGGTGATTGTTCGGCCGTCTACGCGTGTGCCATTAGTTGACTTGAGGTCTCTGACTCCGCCAGACTTGCCGTCCCAAACCACCTCAAAGTGGTTGCGGCTCAAACCGGTGTCATCCACTTGGATGTCCGAGCTGGCGTCTCGGCCAATCACAGTGCGCGACTTGGTTAGCAAATACCGCTGTCCTGCAATGTCCAGGGCCGGTGTCCACTCCACTGTCACGTCTTCGGAGTGCGACTGCACCTCTATCTGACCAATCGGAAGCGACTCGTCCTCTGACAAACGAATAACCAGAGCGGCACCAAACTGGAAGCCCTGCTTTTTAGCGTGCTTAGTGGTTAGGTCTGTTAGTTCCGCAATGAGCGGATTACCGAGTGCCGCCATGCGAGCGAAGTCTGGGCTGGACAAACGAACGCGGTAAGAGTTTGGCGCAAGAATGCGATCCCTGCTCAAAATGGAGCTCTTGGCGTCCATCTCGTTCTTGATCGCGGACGAAATTTCAACCGGCTGGAGCTCGCTTTTAAAGGTCTTAGAAAACGCACCGGTAACAATGCGCTCCAAACCCTTTTCAAAGTTCTCTAGAAAACCCAAGGAAGTCCTTCCATAACCACTACCTAGAGTTTAATCGCTGGGGCAGATTTCCGAGGCCTCGCAAGGCACCAATCTGGTAATCTTCTTGAGTTGCCCCATCGTTTGGTGCAGCGCGCGCGAGTGGCGAAATGGCAGACGCGCTGGCTTCAGGTGTCAGTGCCCGCAAGGGCGTGCGGGTTCAAGTCCCGCCTCGCGCACGAAAAGACCCAAAACTTCTCACGAGTTTGGGTCTTTTTCTTTTCCTAAGACCTTAAAACATCATCGATGGCTGGTCTGGCAACGCAACCTCTGGGTAAACTTTTTCTTGTACGACAGGGGAGCGCCGAAAGGCGCTGAGAGTGTGGTGAGCCACAGACCCTCGAACCTGAACCGGTTAGCACCGGCGGAGGAAGTCGAGCATCTCAGTGGCACCTAGCCGCTCTTCTTTGAAGAACTATTTTCAAGGAAGCGAAATGAATCAAGTACAGAACAAAACTAACCGTTCCGCAATAATCCGGGCTTTGCTCACTTGGCGCGGAGTGGACCTAATCACAACCGCAGTAATCGCTGCTGCGCTTGGCGTTGCCTTCTGGGGGTACGACTCCCTCATCTATCCACTGATTGGCGCCATCACCGTTGGTTACCCGCCACTTGGAGAACTCCAGTTGGGAGTGTGGATTCTGCCAGCGGTGGTTGGTGCCGCTCTGGTTCGCAAACCTGGAGCAGCATTCTTTGCCGAACTGGTTGCCGCCAACGTTGAACTGCTTCTGGGTAACACTTGGGGAATCACGGTGATCAACTCCGCCATTCTTCAGTCCGTTGGAATCGAACTGGTTCTCCTCGCCTTCGCCTACAAGCGGTTCAAAGTTTGGGTTTTTGCCCTGGGTGCTGCCCTGAGCGCGGTGTTCGAGGTCCTCTACGAGTACGTGGCTTGGGTGCCCGAATACAGCGTCACCAACAAACTGGTCTACCTAATCTGTGGCGTAGTTTCTGGCGCACTAATTTCCGGTGTTGGTGGTTTCTACCTTTTGAAGTTGATAGGCGCCACCGGCGCGCTAAACGCCTTTGCCGCTGGTCGAGAGGCTCGCTAAGTAACAGTGACGTCCCAGTCTGGTTCGGTGCCCATGGCCAACCCCGTGCACGTGCGGTTGAAAGATCTCACGGTGAGTCCGCATGCCACGGCCACCAACACTGTCGCAGCTCCAATTTTGGACCGCGTCAATCTAGAGCTAGTCCAGGGCGAGCGAGTTTTGCTCTTAGGGCCTAGTGGAGCAGGCAAGTCAACTCTTTTGCTGGCTCTGAGTGGTGTGCTTCAATCACTTGAACTGGCAGAAGTGTCCGGCCAAATCGAGGCACCTCAAAGTGGTTTACTGCTGCAAAACTCAATGGACGCCACGGTTGGCCAAACTGTGTTCAGAGACGCAGCATTCGGGGCGGAATCGGCAGGATTGCCGGCACTAGAGATTTCACAGTTGGTGGAGCACGCACTCAAGTCGGTTTCGCTTTCGGTGGACCAGGATCGCTCACCTTCCACGCTCTCGGGAGGCGAGCTACAACGACTTTGTCTCGCAGGTCTCATGACTCTGGCACCGGAACTGCTGCTGCTGGATGAACCCACATCGATGCTGGATTCAAAGTCGGCCTTCGAAGTGCGAATGGCGGTTGGTGAATACCTTCGAAAGAGCGGTGCCACAGCGGTAATCGCCGAACACAAGTTTGAGGTTTGGTTGCCTCTGGTTACCCGAGTAGTGATTCTTGGTACCAGCGGTGAAATCATCGATGATGGTTCTCCAGCACAGGTGATTTCCAAGAACGAGTCAAACCTTCTCAAGTGGGGACTCTGGATCCCGGGTGCCACGGCGCCACTAACACCGAGCGCGAAAGCTAATCGTTCGGGCGGGTTTCAGGCCATCGTTGGAGTTAGCGGTTCGGGCAAAACATCACTGCTGAATCAAAGGCTAAACGAGGCTGTTGAGAAGTTTGGTGCAACCCAAATTGGTTGGGTACCTCAGAACCCTACCCTGAGCTTTTATGGAAACACTGTTCTTGACTCGGCTTCCGTTACCGCTACCAAACTGCTTGGCGGGGTGGGCCGGGAAAATGCGCTGGCTTGGTTGGAGCGCATGGGTCTGGCAGGCAAGGTGCAGCTGCATCCAAGAGATTTGTCGGGCGGTGAACAACGCAGGTTGGCGATTGCTTCGGCGTTGGCGCACGAACCCAAAATGCTCTTCCTCGATGAGCCAACGGTTGGTCAGGACCGAATCAACTGGCTGTTTGTGGTGAGTGCCATTCTCGAGGCGAGTGGTTCCGGAGTGGAGGTGGTCGTTGCCACTCACGACGCCGATCTGATTGAGTTTGCGGACAAGATTGAGCAACTTCGGGCCGGGTCCAAACCGCAGGCTCCAGTAAAAAAGCAGGAAAATGCAACACCAACCGCAATCTCGCGCGAAACCTTATCCCCAGGTCCGCTCGGCCTACTCAGCGCGTCGGCCCTTCTGCTATTTGGCTCGTTCTACATTCAAACGGTTGGTCAGGCAATTATCGGTTTAGTTGCGGTGGGCACTTGCTTTGCCGCAGCCTGGAAATTGGGCTACCGAGGAAAGTTTGGTGGTCCGCTCTGGCCAGTTCTATTTGGAATCATTTCGCTCGGGCTGTCCAATTGGTGGCTGAGTGCAACTCCAAATCCGGAGCGAGCTTTACTGGCCGCTATGCGAATGATTTTTTTTGTGATTCCCGGTGTGCTGTTGGCCCGAGAGATTAGGGTTCCTGTTTTGGGCGACCAGCTTGGCCAACTGTTGAGATTGCCTGCCCGACCAGTGATTGCAGGAATGGTAGCGCTTTCCCGAGTTACGGAGATGGGCAAAACTTGGGACCAGTTGGCGCTTCTCAGAAAACTCCGTGCTTTAGACCAGGTGGAAAAGCCGGTGAAGTTGATTCGCTCAAGGCTCACCCGAATCAGGGATTCCTGGCACCTAAGGGTTACTTTCAAGTTCCGTAGAGTTGTGAACCTCACTCTGCAACTTTTGCTCCAGGCAATTCAGTCGGCCACAGTTACGGCAATCGCAATGGAATCCCGCGGATTTTCAACCATCGATGCGAGTGCACCCGCCAATCAGATGCCCGGCAATCAGATGCCCACCAACAACGCATCCGGTGGCAAGGGGGTTCTGAGTGGTTTATTTGTGAAATATCGCAAACGCAGTTGGGCAGTACCGGCTGAGTTAACCACCGGCGATGTGCTCGTGGTAGCTGCAGCAGCCTGTTGTGCCGTGCTGGTGATTTTGTTCTAGCTAAAAGTTTTCGATAGCTGAACCGAGGGCTTGAACAGCCTCGGCAACGTTTGGTGCGCGGCAGATCTCACCCAAAACCACGATTCCCGCGGCGTCGGTGTTTGCTAACTCCGCAATGTTGTCGGCTGTGATTCCACCAACCAGCATGGTTGGCCACGGGTTCTGAGCGGTGCGTTCAGTAGCCTCTGCAACGCCAATAGCGGCGCCCGCGTCTGCCTTGCTAACGGTGGCCCACACTGGTCCAACACTCAGATAGTCCAGCTCCATATCTGGTCCAAACGAATCCAAAACCTCCTGAGCCGAGAATCCGGAGGCTCCAAGCATGGCCTCGGGTCCGATGATGCGACGTGCCTCGGCTAAGTCTCGGTAGGTCTCTCCAACGTGAACGCCAATGGCCTGGGTTTGCTCCAAAAGGTGGGGGCGTTCCGAGATCAAAAGGGCCGCGTTAGTTTCATCGATGGCCTTAGTGATTTGATTGGCCACCGCTAGGTAACGCTCGTCGCTAGCCTCTAGATCGCGGTATTGAATAAAGTCCACTCCGGCTTCGGCAGCCTGGCGCGCGGTTTCAACCACAGAGCGACTTCCGTCTGGCCCGCCGCACGCGGCAGCGTCAACAATCAGGTAGAGAAACACCAGTGACTAGCCGGCAATGTCTAGATTGCGACCACGAGTGTGCTCGTGAGTGCAAGCTAGGTTCTCGGCGGATTCGGCACAGCCGTCGCAAAGCAGAATCAGGTCGCGGCAAGCCAGGTTGGCACAGTTGTAGAACCTGCTGGTTGGAGCGGAGCACTTTTCGCACTGCCCAATGGTCTTGGCCTTGTCGCTGAAGTCAATGTTCATGCGCTTGTCGAACACGTAGAGCGAGCCCTCCCAGAGGCTGTCGTCATCGTCGCCAAAGCGCTCGCCGTAGCGAACGATTCCACCCTGAATCTGGTAAACCTCTTTGAAACCGCGATTCTTCATGATGGGCGACAGGATTTCGCAGCGAATACCACCGGTGCAGTAGGTCACGATTGGCTTGTCCTTCAGGTGGTCGTACTTGCCACTCTCCAGGTCCTCGATGAAGTCACGTGTGGTTTCGGTGTTTGGAACAATCGCGTTCTTGAACTTGCCAATCTTGGCTTCAAACGCGTTGCGACCATCGAAGAACACCACGTCGTCGCCGCGCTCTGCAACAAGCTGGTTGACCTGCTCTGGCTTGAGGTGAACACCGCCACCCACAACTCCCTTGGCGTCTACAACCAGTTCCTCTGGAGCACCAAATGTCACAATTTCGTCGCGCACGCGGATTCGAAGGCGAGGGAAATCCTCTCCAAGGCCGTCGCTCCACTTGAAGTCAATCTTGCGGAACCCCGGGTACTCCTTGGTCTGGCGAACGTACTTCTTGAGCGCAGACATGTCTCCGCCAAGGGTTCCGTTAATGCCGTGCTTGCTAATCAGAATGCGGCCCTTGAGCCCCAAACTCTCGCACAGCGCCTTCTGCCAGAGGCGCACGGCCTCTGGATCTTCAAGCGGAGTAAACCCGTAATACAGAATGATTTTTTGTAGTTCCACACCTTGATTTTAGCCACTTAGACTAAAACCATGACAGAGCAGTTTGGCATTGATAAGTCCGCCCAAGACCCTTCCGTTCGCCCGCAAGACGATTTTTACCAGTTTGTCAACGGAACTTGGTTGAAGACCGCCACTATTCCAGCCGACAAGCCACTTTACGGAGCGTTCACTGCGTTGCGTGACCAGTCGGAACAAGAGGTTCACGACATCATCACGGAAGCTGCAGAGAGTGAGGCCGGTCAGGGTGCAGAGGCTGGCCTCACCAAAAAGATTGGCGACCTTTACGCATCTTTTATGGACGAGGAACGTGCCAACGAGCTGGGAGTGGCCCCGATTGCGGCCGAGCTGAAGTTAATCGAAACCGCCCGCAACACCGATGACCTAACCAAATTGCTAGGCGAGTTTGAACGTGCCGGAATCAGCGGACTGTTTGGGCTGGGGATTTTCAACGATTTCAAGAATCCGGAACGTTACATCACCTACGTTTTCCAGGGTGGCCTGGGTCTACCGGATGAGGCGTACTACCGCGATCCGATCCACGCCGAAATCCTAGACGCTTACCAGCCACACGTGGCTCAGATGTTGCACCTGGCCGGTTGGAGCATCCTGGATGCCGAGGCAGCAGCCGCAAAGATTGTTGGGTTTGAAACCAAGTTGGCCAGCCACCACCTAGACGTGGTTGCCAGCAGAGATTGGGAAAATCTTTACAACTTAAAGACCTTCGATGAGTTGCAGGCGCTTACCCCAACTTTTGACTGGAGTCTCTACCTTGCGGGTGCGCACCAGAGCCGCGCGCTCATGGAGGAATCGGTTGTGCTCATGTCTGGTTTCTTGCAGGCCTGGAACGACCTCTATAACAACGCCAATTTGGAAACCATCAAACTCTGGTTGGCCTGGAACGTAATCGACTCGATGGCCCCTTACCTGAGCAGCGACTTGATTGCCCAGAACTTTGACTTCAACGGTCGTAAGTTGAGCGGAACTGAGGAAAACCGCCCACGCTGGAAGCGCGCAGTCAGCCTGATCGAAGGTTCGCTCGGCGAAGCCATCGGTGAAATCTTTGTGGCCAAGCACTTCCCTGAGTCTTCGAAGACTGAGATGGAGGAGTTGGTCCAGAACCTCCTCAAGGCCTACGAGTCTTCTATCAAGCAGTTGGATTGGATGGGAGAGGTCACCCGTGCCAAGGCACTAGAGAAGCTTTCCAAGTTCACACCAAAGATTGGATACCCAAACAAGTGGAAGGACTACTCCACTCTGGAGATTGTGCGCGATGACTTGGTTGGCAACGTTCGGCGCGTGAACGCATGGAACGTGGACCGCGAGTGTGAGCGCATCGGTAAGCCGATTGACCGTGAAGAGTGGGGCATGACCCCTCAGACCGTGAACGCGTATTACTCGCCAACCATGAATGAGATTGTGTTCCCAGCCGCCATTTTGCGCTGGCCGTTCTACAGCCCGAGCTCCGACAAAGCCACCAACTACGGCGGTATCGGTGCCGTGATCGGTCACGAAATCGGCCACGGATTCGACGACAAGGGTTCCACCTTCGATGGCGACGGCAAGTTGGAATCCTGGTGGACCCAGGAAGACCGCGAGGCGTTCGAACTGCGCACCAAGGCACTCATCGAACAGTACAACGCGCTTTCGCCAGCACAGTTGCCAGACGAGCAGAAGGTAAATGGCGCGTTTACCATCGGTGAGAATATTGGCGACCTTGGCGGTGCCACCATTGCTTATAAGGCATACAAGATGTCACTTGGCGGTCAGCCCGATGAGGTAATCGATGGGCTAACCGGCGACCAACGTTTCTTCATGTCGTACGCGCAAATATGGCGACAGGTGGCAAAAGACGAAATCATGATTCAGCGTCTGGCAACCGACCCACACTCCCCCGCCGAGTTCCGCACGAACCAGATTTTGAAGAACGTTGATGCCTTCTACGACGCGTTTGATGTGAAGCCTGGCGACGCAATGTGGCTCAACTCGGACCAGCGCGTTCGAATCTGGTAGCCAAGGTTAGGAGCGCAGGTTGAATCTGTGGTTACGCCTGGTTTGGGCACTTTTTAGCTGGAGAAGCCGAGGCCCGCTGTCGGTTTGGGACATGGGTTCGCGCACGTTTAGGGTTTGGCCAACAGACCTGGACATCTTCAACCACAAGAACAACGGCAAGTACCTCAGCCTCATGGACCTGGGCCGCTTTGATGTGCTCAAGCGATCAGGTGCATGGAAGGCCCTGGTGAAAAAGGGTTGGTACCCGGTTGTGGTTGCTGAGACCATCACGTTTCGCAGGTCACTGGCCCCTTGGATGACTTTCCAGATCGAATCCAAGATCATCGGCTGGGACTCTGAGGCGTTCTACGCCGAACAGCGCTTCACCGTTGGCGGCGAGATTTACGCAAGTGCCGTGGTGCGGTTGCGATTCCTTGCACGCCCGCGGGGTGTAGTTACTCCCCAGATGGTGCTTGATTACTTGGGCGAGCCAGCCGTTTTTCCGGCGCTGCCCGCGTGGGTGGCCGATTGGGCCAAGACTGTTTCCCTACCAAAGGGCAAGGAACCCGCGCCAAGCACCTGGTAGATGGCTATTTGGATTCGGGCTTGGCAAACAGCGAGATGAATCCGTCTGTTGCAGCCAAGTCACCGTTTGGCCAAACCGCCAACGCCTGCACCGATGCCTCCGGGTTTGCCACGTTGTACGCATTCACCTGGTCTATGCAACGGGACCCCATGGCAAAAGCGGCCGTGGCCCAAACGTCTGCCGAAACCAGGTCACGAGCAACCACGGAAACCTGAGCCAACTCGTTAGCCGCTTCTTTACCAGGGGCCTTTGGGTTCCATATGTGCTCGCCACGCTCGGCTGTGCCACTGGTTGCCATGGCCGAGTACTCGCTGCCAGCAAGATCCAACACAGTTAGAACTCCGGCCTCGGTGCTGGCAATCGAAACCGGTTTGCTAATACCCAGTCTCCAGTTGACGGCCTCTGTTGTTCCAGCGCTGATTTGCACATCGCCGCCCGCGTTCAAGGTGAAATCTTCGATACCCTCGGCGAGAACGTGATTTACCGCCTGCTGAGCTGCCCAGGTTTTCACCAGCCCAGATGGGTCAAAAGTGTTTTCGGGAGTGAACGGACTGAACCAGCCCTGAGTGGTTTTCTCCCATTGCTCGCACAGGTCCCACACCTCGGAAACCACAGGAGGGCAACTTGCCACATTGGTTTCGCCTCGAGCGAGTTTAGAGAGCGGGCTCTCGGGTTTATAGAGACTGAACGTGCGGTCGGCTTCATCCAGCAAGTGGCAAGCCTGTTCCAACACGGTTTGCGTGCGGGCAGCGTCTAGGTTGCTATTGCCCGCAAACCTAAAAACAGTTCCCATGCAGTAGTGGATGTGCTCAAACCGGCGAGTCATTTAGCCGAGCTTTTGAATGGCCGAGTCCAGAGCCTGCTTGAAGGCATCCGTTGTGTAGGTGGCTCCGCTGATGTTTCCAAAACTGGTGCCCTGAGCCGTAATCGCGGCCTGAACTAGATAACTGAACGCCTGCTGACGACCGTTGGTTGCTGAAGCCTGAACCATTCCAACCGCTGTGATCTTGCCATTGGCTTTTGTAACACTCAGTTGAACGGTGCCGAACTGATACGGAATGGCGTTGCCAGTTGCGGTGCCGGTCTTACCGGAAGGCGCGGAAGCACTGGCACTCGGCGAAGTGCCGCTGGAGCTTCCAGTGTTTGAGCTTGTTGTAGGCGTTGCCGTGGATGTTGGGAATAGGGGGCCAGCGTAGTGGTTGGTTAGAAACAAACCACCACCGATGGAGGCCAGCGAAATCAGGCTGGTGGCAACTGCGTTACGAGTGCGTCTTTTGTCTTGCATGACTAATTTCCTAAGGCCGAGGTCAGTGCCTGTTTAAATGCATCGGTGGTGAAAGTAGCCCCACCGATGTTTCCAAATCCAATTCCGTTAGCGGAAATTGCTGCGGAGACCAGGGTCGGGAAGGCGCGAGACCTACCATCGGTGGCTGTGGCTTTAACCAGGTTGATGGCGGTTATGCTGCCGTTGGTTAGGGTTACGCTCAGCTGAACCGTTCCGTAGCGATACTGAATGGCAGCACCGGTTTTTGTGGTGGCGGCTGCCGCAGTTTTGGTTGGAGTAGCCGACGGTTGCACCGCGGGAGTACTCGCGCTTGCTGATGCGGCTGGTGCTGAAGAGGCCGACTTAGAAGGTTTGGGAACGGCACCGGACGAACCGGCATTTGACGACCCTGAACCGCTCGAAGTGGAAGCGCTGCTTGATGTACTCGGAACTGCCGAACTGCTAGTTGACGGATTAGCCGATGAACTGGCACCTGTCTGAGAGTTATTTGAAGGGGCCAAACTGCCGGTGGTTACCGTTGAACTTGCACCAAAACTCTGAGGCAGTTGTGCATTTGCGCCAATCGCGTAACTGACGCCCATGGCGCCAAAGCCCACAAGGGTGAAGGCTGTTTTTGTTGACTTTCTCACCAGGCAAACTCCTCTGCGTGGATTTGGTTTTCCGGAGTGCCGGCTCGGGTGAGGCTGCGCTTAACTGTTCTAGTCCAAGCTGCTGGCCCACAGATGAATACGTCGCTCTCGCTAATCCAAGGTGCAATAACGCTAATCCGGGCGTGGTCTGGAATGTTCTCAGGGTGAGCCGGTAGCCATGAGTTAGCTGAACCGCGGCCACCTTCTAGAAGAGTGAAAGTGAAGCCACGTCGGGCACTCAGGGTTTGCAGTTCGTCCACAAGAGCAGCATCGTCCTTGTCGCGAACTCGGTAGATAATGGTCACGTCGCCTGGGCGAGCAGCCATTGACTCTGCCAAAGCTCGAATCGGTGGGGCGCCAATGCCAGCACAGATCAGGGTTACCTTCTCTTTGGTGCGGCGAGCTTCGGTGAAGACTCCGTATGGTCCTTCAAGAATCACGCGAGTGCCCGGCTTGATCTTCTGAAGCAGAGCGGTATCGTCGCCACGGTTACCAACGGTAAATCGAACAAAGCGCGAGTTAGGAGCTGCCGAAAGGCTGAACGGGTGAGCGCGCCACCACTGACTAGGAGTCAGAACTCGAAGAATGAAGAACTGTCCGCTTTCGTAGCCAAGCTTCTGCAAATTCTTACCGGTGATATAAATCGAGGTCGCATCGGTGGATTCCTTCACGGTGGTCTCCACCTTGAATCCGTAGTGAAGCGAGCCGAAGATTGGCTGGAGCACGCGGAACCAAATGATGTTGCCAGCAACAAACACATACAGCGCGGTCCAGTAGAACACGGCGAATGGCTTGCCTGCGATGTCGCTACCGGTTGAAATCTGGTGTGGGATGGCTAGGAAAACCGATAGGTAGCTGAGCAGGTGGATGACCCACCAAGCCTCGTAACTCAAGCGCTTACGGGCAATTTGAATGGAAGAAACTACAACGGCGATCATCAGTACGAGTGCAATTGTGGCGATTAGCATGTCTGGAACGTTGAAAACCAAGTTGTAGAGCTCATCGAGGATGGCCTTTTGGTCAACGATTGCATAGTTAACGAGGCTGGCTAGGAAGTGAGCCACGATGAGGTAAAGGATTGGCTTGCCCAGCTTCTTGTGGGCTTCGGTGGACTTGTCCAGGCCGTAAAGTCTGTCGATCCAAGGAACTCTGGCAACCAGCAACATGTGGATAAGAAGTAGGTCGGTTCCTACCAAGGCGGTTAGACGACTAAGAGCGCCGAGTGCACTTGGCACGTCCACAATGCTCTTGATGCCACCATCGATGAGAAACATTGCAACAACAACAAGTACGCTTCCCCAGGCCACAACTTCGGCAAGGTCCTGCTTGCGCTGAACCTTGAGCCACTTACGTGGGCCCAGGCGCACGCGGGTGTTTGGTTGCGTGAATCGGAAGTTGGCGGTCATAGCTTTAGTCTTCCGTTCAAGTATGAGAGTTTCCTGAGAGCAATCTGGGAAATCCACGAGCGCGTAGCCAAATTTAAAGTCACGAAACCGACCCAGCAGCGAAACACCGCGGCAACAATACATCCGTAACTTTTGACTATGGGTGATCTATTTGACAACTATCCGGTGGCGGCTCCGATCAAACGAGCCGATCGTAAGTCCGGTACGTTGCCGCCCTTCGATGAAATGTTTTCGGGGGCTGGCAAGGTACGAGGCAACTACCTTCAGATTCAACAGGCGCTCGCAGCCATGACTAAGGAAGAACTCGTTGGCCGCACCGAGGCCCTGGCGAGTTCTTATCTAGCTCAAGGTGTGACCTTTGACTTTGCTGGCGAAGAGCGCCCATTTCCGCTTGATGCTGTGCCTCGAGTAATTGACCGTGACGAGTGGACGCTGCTCGAGGCGGGCATCAAACAACGAGTGCGAGTACTTGAAGCATTCCTTGCCGACATCTATGGCGCTCAGAATGCAATTCGCGATGGCGTGATTCCAGCCGGTTTGGTGTCTACCTCGGCTCACTTCCATCGAGCTGCAGCCGGAATAGATCCTGCCAATGGCGTTCGTATTCAGGTTTCGGGTATTGACCTGATTCGTGATCAAGTTGGCGAGTGGAGAGTGCTAGAGGACAACGTTCGGGTTCCCAGCGGTGTCAGTTACGTGATCTCCAACCGCCGAGTTATGGCACAAACCTTGCCCGAGCTATTCCAGCAGATGCGGATTCAGCCAGTTGCCGAGTATCCCAATAAACTGCTGGCTGCCCTGCGTGCGGCTGCCCCATCCGGAGTAACGGAACCCACCGTAGTAGTGCTCACGCCTGGTGTTTACAACAGCGCATATTTTGAGCACACGCTTTTGGCTCGACTGATGGGCCTCGAATTGGTTGAGGGTAGGGACCTTTACTGCAGCGGCGGCAAGGTCTACATGCGCACCACCGCAGGGCCGAGAAGAGTTGACGTGATTTACCGACGCGTTGACGACGAGTTCTTGGACCCACTCAGCTTCAGAAGCGACTCTGTTTTAGGTCCGCCCGGATTACTCACGGCGGCGCGCCTAGGTAACGTAACCATTGCCAACGCGGTGGGTAACGGAGTGGCCGATGACAAGTTGGTTTACACCTACATGCCGGACCTAACCAGGTATTACCTAGGTCAAGAACCAATTGTGAAGAACGTACAAACTTGGCGCCTTGAGGAGCCGGAGAGTCTGGCAGAAGTGCTTGACCGTCTGAGTGAACTGGTTGTGAAGCCGGTGGACGGTAGCGGTGGCAAAGGTCTCGTGGTTGGGCCGAGTGCCAGCCAAAAAGAACTCGAGGACCTCAGGAAGAAACTCATCAAGGACCCGCGTGGTTGGATTGCTCAGCCAGTGGTTCAGTTCAGCACCATTCCAACTTTGGTGGAGCAGGGGCTTCGACCAAGACATGCCGACCTTAGACCGTTCGCTGTAAATGACGGTAGTGACGTTTGGGTTCTTCCCGGTGGACTCACTCGAGTGGCTTTGCCGGAAGGCGAGTTGGTGGTCAACAGTTCTCAGGGTGGCGGTTCCAAAGACACCTGGGTGGTGGGTTCAGATCGAATCACTGTTCGGGAATACATGCCCACCAACTCAGAGGTATCCGCAATCGTTGCCGGACAAACCTCGGGCAACTCAGGGTTTTCGCAGCAACAGCCCGGAAAGGGAAACCCGTACATGAACCAACAGCAACAGCAACAGCAGTCAGCAGTATCGAATCCTGAGGCAGGGGTGAAGTAGGAATGCTTAGTCGAATTGCGGAATCGCTTTTTTGGATAGGCCGATACGTTGAGCGTGCGGATGGGACCGCAAGACTCCTAGACGTGCACCTGCAGCTGTTGCTGGAGGACCCGTGGGTGGATGAAGACACTGCTTGCCGTTCGCTTCTCAAGGTCATTGGTTCTGATGCAAAGTTTGATCAGCAAATTGACCGACACATGCTCATGAACGCGCTAACGGTTGACCGAAACGACCCGAGTTCGATTGCATCATCCCTAGGTGCCGCGCGAGAAAACGCTCGCCGAGTACGTGAGATTGTGAGCACCGAACTCTGGGAGTGCCTGAACACCACGAGATCCCGAATGCCAAGAAAAGTGGCGCTCGACCGGGCACACGACTTCTTTGGCTGGGTGCGCGAACGTACTGCGCTAGCCGTGGGAATCGTGGAAAGCAGCACTAGTCGAGACGAGGCGTGGACCTTTTTCACTCTGGGCAGGAGCCTAGAACGAGTTGACATGACGGCGCGCTTGCTGGCAACCAGCGAACTGACTCAGGCGAGCGGGCCATCCTGGACCACCATCCTTAGAAGCTGTGGTGCATACGAGGCTTACCTGCGAACTTATCGCGGAGTGCCATCGGCAACCAATGCCGCCGAGTTCCTTTTGCTAGACAGGATTTTCCCCCGTTCAGTGATTTTCAACATTTCTCGGGCCGAAAAGTGTCTCGCGGATTTGGCGCCATCAACTGCTCGTGTTGGTGTAACCGACGATGCGCTTAGAGCACTTGGTCAGCTTCGAACCCACATGGAATACCGTTCCGCACCTGCAATACTCGCCCATCTCACCGATGAAATGCATACCTTGCAGGACGGTATCAATGCGGTTTCCGAATCGATTCGCACTCGCTACTTCCCAGTGAATGTGCTTCCAAGTTGGGTAGGTGAAATGTCATGAGCCGTTACAAGGTGGTTCACAGAACAGGTTTCCGATATTCCAGCCCAGTGCAGGCTTCTTACAACGAAGTGCGCATGCTTCCTGTGAGAGACGAAACCCAACTCGTGTTCAACAGCAAGCTAGAGATTCGCCCACATCCGGCAAGTCACGAATACCAGGACTACTTTGGTACTCGCGTGGTGATGTTCGAGGTCCTGGAACCACACGACGAGCTGGAAATCGTGAGCACCACAACTGTGGAACTTCGAGATCAGGGCGAGCCGGAGGCATCGTTGGATTGGAATCAGTTGGCGGTCCAGATAGAACGCAACCTGGATCTGAGAGACGCGGTAACTTTGTCAAAACGTACCGCGGTTCCTGCCGACTTAGCCAAGTTCGCTAAGAAGTGGGCGGCAACTTCCTCGCCTGCCGAAACTGCGGCGGCCATTTGCGCTCACATTCACAAAACCATGAAGTACCAGTTTGGGGTCACAGGGGTGCAGAGCAATGCCTCAGAGGCTTGGAGCAACAAGGTTGGTGTCTGTCAGGATTTTACGCACCTCGCCTTAGGTGCGATGCGTTCCGTTGGAATTCCAGCCAGATACGTGAGCGGATACCTCCACCCGCAACCGAATCCCCAAATTGGTCAAAAGGTTGTTGGGGAATCCCACGCCTGGGTGGAGTGGTTTGCGGGCGAATGGGTTACCAACGACCCAACTAACAACCTTGAGATTACAGACCGCCACATTGTGGTGGCCCGTGGGCGAGACTACGATGACGTACCTCCGCTCCGCGGTGTCTTTGCCGGAGCCAGCGCATCTGAACTTTTTGTTTCGGTGGAAATCACTAAAGAGGCTTAGGGCGGGTTCTGGAGGGCACGCCACTAAAGGAGTAGTCTGCTGGCATGACAGCGTTGCCACTAGTGAGGACATTCACCGATATCCATGGTGTGGATATCACTTTCTACGAGTGGCCGGTTTCCCAGCCCAAAGCCGTGGTGCAACTGGTGCACGGTCTGGGCGAACATGCCAGGCGCTACGATCACGTGACCGCAGCTTTGAATCGTTCGGGTTATTCGGTTTACGCGAGTGATCATCGAGGGCACGGACTCACTGGTGTGCACATGCGCGAAGCCGGTCTGGTTAAGAAAAAGGGCAACCTGGGTGCCGGCGGAATGAAGGCCGTATTCACCGATGAGCTTGAACTGGCCAGCCTGATCGAACGTGAGAACCCCGGCGTGCGTTTGGCGCTGATCGGTCACAGTTGGGGATCGATGATTTCCCAGCGCATTCTGGACACGGACTCAAATCGCTACTCGGCCGTGGTTCTGAGCGGCTCAACCCTGTTGCTGCCGGGGATTCTGCCGAGTGGCGGGTTCAATAAGAAGTGGGCTAACGAGCCAAACGCAACTGGCTTTGAGTGGCTGAGCCGCGAAAACGAGGTTGGCAAGAAGTTTGCCACCGACCCGCTTAACTTCCCCGAAACCGCCATGCAGGTTTTCGGTTTCCCAAACACACTGGCGCTAATCGGTGTGCCAAAGAAAAGTATCAACCCAGACCTACCAATGTTGCTCATGGCCGGCAGCGAAGACGCCATCGGTGCTGAACGCGGCAATCAACTCTTGCTGAAGGCACTGCTGCGAGCAGGCGTGAAAGACGTTGACTTGGTGATTTACCACGGTGGTCGTCACGAGATGTTCAATGAGACCAACAAGGCTGACGTGCTTAGTGACCTGGTGGAGTGGCTAGATGGCGAGTTTGGCGGATAGCTAGAACTCATCTGCCCAGGGGGCAATGCGGCAAGACAACTACTCCGGCTGCTTGAGCTGAAGGTTGTGCTTGTCCGCAAACTTTTGAGGGTTAGGCAGTTTGCAAGCTGCAACGGCATCCTCAATCGGGTTGAGAAGTAGGTCGTGAGTGTCTGGGTGGCGCTCCATGTAGCGAACCACATACGAGCAAACTGGAACGATCTTAGCCTTGCCCTCTGCCCGCACATCGGCGATTGCCTCGCGCATCAAAATGGCTGCAAGGTTCTTGCCCTGGTGGGCCGGGTCAACCTCGGTGTGAACAAAGTGGAGCTCACCCGGTAGTTGGCTGTAGTCCGCGTGTCCAACCTTTTCATCACCGATGAAGATCTCGTAGCGGTGAAGTTGCTGATTGTGAACTACGTACGGTTCCATGCTGTTAACCTCTTTTAGTGAGCAAGATTTTGAGTCAGGTTGTGGTTGGAGATAATCTCCACGCATTGAAGTCTATGCCTGATTCCTGCGTTCAACTTATCTACATTGACCCACCGTTTAACACCGGTCGAGTGCAATCACGAGGTGGTAATACCACCAAGCGAAGCGAGAGCGGAAGCAGGGTTGGCTTCAAGGGTCAGCTTTATGAAACGGTTAAGAAGACCGTGCTCAGTTACGACGACGCCTTCACCGATTACTGGTCTTTTCTAGAACCAAGACTCGAAGAAGCCTGGCGCTTGCTTACCGATTCAGGCACGCTTTACCTTCACCTGGATTACCGCGAGGCACACTACGCCAAGGTGTTACTTGACGCCCTGTTTGGTCGTGATTGCTTCCTAAACGAAGTCATCTGGGCCTACGACTACGGTGGCAAGGCGAAAAACCGTTGGCCTGCCAAACACGACACAATCTTGGTTTACGTGAAGAATCCGAAAACCTTCTATTTCAACTCCGCAGCGGTTGATCGCGAGCCCTACATGGCTCCTGGTCTGGTGACCCCCGAAAAGGCCGCCCTGGGTAAACTGCCAACTGACGTTTGGTGGCATACCATTGTTAGCCCAACGGGTAAAGAGAAAACCGGGTACCCAACGCAGAAGCCACTCGGCATATTGCGACGAATCCTTCAGGCCAGTTCCCAGCCAGGCGATCTGGTGCTGGATTTCTTTGGCGGCTCTGGAAGCACGGGTGCGGCGGCTCTTGAGCTAGATCGCAGATTTATCCTGGTGGATCAGAACCCGGAGGCCATCGAGGTAATGAAGAAGAGATTCACCGGAAAAGATATTCCGTTTGTGGAAGGTATTCCAAATTTGGAATAAGCCGAGGTGCAGACCAAAAAAGAATCCCCCAAACGGAATACACCGCTTGGGGGATTTCTAGTTTTGAGGTTTAGTGCATTGCCGCTGCGTCTGCAGCCTGCTTCTGTTCTGCCTGCTCCTGCATGCCGCTCTTGGTACGAAGAGCAATCTCCTTGAGGAACCAGGTTAGAACAAACGCAACAGCCACCACGATTGTTGCCGAGGTGAATACCTGCACAGCTGCCTCAGCAAAGGCCCGCTTGATAGGTGCAGCTAGTTCTGGGCTCACGGTCTTTAGGAACGAAGAGTCGGTGTTGATCATGTCGGCAAGCTTGCTGCCGCCGGTCTTGAAGATTGCGTTCTTAGGCTCAGCTAAAAGCGCAGGGTTCTTCATGATTGCGGCCTGGATTCCCTTTCCAATCTGTGGCCCCTTGTCCTGCAACGAGGTGAACAGAATCGATAGGAAGATGGCAACACCAAGGGTTCCACCCATCTGGCGGAAGAAGGTTGCAGAAGAGGTGGCAACACCAATGTCCTTGGCTTCAACAGCGTTCTGGGCAACCATGTTTAGGGTCTGCATTAGCTGACCTAGTCCGGCACCCAGCAGAACCATTCCAACTGAAATCTGCCAGATCTCCCACTGGTAGGTGAGGTTGCTGAGGTAGAAGTATGCAACTGTCATGCAGGCGGTTCCCGAAATGAGGAACATCTTGTACTTGCCAGTCTTACCGGTGAAACGACCGCTCAGGATAGACGCGGTCATCATTCCCAGAACCATTGGAAGCATCAACAAACCTGACTCGGTTGGAGTTGCTCCGTAAACGATCTGAAGAATCAGCGGAATGGTCATCATTCCACCGAACATTCCAGTTCCAACAATCACACCGATGATGGTTGAGAACGAGAAAGCGTTGGACTTGAACAAGTGGAGTGGAAGAAGTGCGTCTTCTCCCATGGCACGTTCAACCAAGATGAAGGCGATGATACCTGCCACACCAATGGCGTACGAGGTGATGGAGGTTGCTGAATCCCAGCCCCACTCGCGTCCCTTTTCAGCAACGATGAGCAGTGGAACCACAGCGATGATCACGGTAACTGCGCCCCACCAGTCGATGCGACTCGACTTCTTGTGGTGAGGAACGTGTAGGAAGTTGACCACCATGAACATGGCGAGAACGCCGATTGGCAGGTTGATTAGGAACACCCAGCGCCAACCGGAAATCCAAAGGATCTGGTCTGCACCAGCGAATAGGCCTCCTACCAGCGGACCGATTACCGAAGAGGTGGCGAACACTGCCATGAACATACCCATGTAGCGGGCGCGCTCACGAGGCGGGATCACGTCTGCCATCACGGTTAGAGCCAGGGTGAACAAACCACCGGCACCGATTCCCTGGAATGCGCGCCAGGCGGCCAGCTCGTACATGGTGTGCGAGAACGATGCGCCAACGGAAGCAACCACGAAAACGCTGATGGCAAAGATGAAGAGTCTACGACGACCGAGGATGTCGCCGAGCTTTCCATAAATCGGGGTGGTGATGGTGGAGGTGATTAGGTAGGCGGTGGTTACCCAGGCCTGCATGTCTAGACCCTTGAGGTCGTCTGCGATGGTGCGCATTGCACTACCCACGATGCTCTGGTCTAGTGAGGAGAGAAACATTCCAGACATGAGTCCAAAGAGAACAAACATGATCTGACGGTGTGTCATTACACCGGTTTTTGCTGATTCGGCTGCTGCCGCTTTACGTTCTGCACGTGCCAAGATTCGGCCTCTTTTCTTGCGGGGCTAAGCCCATTGTTTAGGCTTGAGATGTGGTTAAGCCTAAGTCGTTCAAATGGAAAAAATCTCTAATAGCGCTAACAGTTGGCGCGCTAATTTTATTTCCCTCGGTAACTAGTTTCGCACGCGGTAACGCGAACGGCAACCAGTTTGTTTTGCATGCTGCAACCGTGGCTTCGGCTGACCCTTCTGCCACGCCCACTCCAACGGATACGGGTTTGCCCACTCCAACACCGATACCCACCGGCACGCCAACCCCAACCCCAACTCCCACCCCGGCTCCTTTCAATCCGCAGTTGTATTCCATCGATGTAGGAAGTTCGCTCTGGGTGATTGTGGACAAGAAAAGGCCACTAAATCCCAAGACTTATGTTCCCCGGAATCTGGTTAAGCCAAAGTTCCCAAACGGAGTTGGTGCCAATCCATACGGCATTCGCTTGGCCAAGCCCGCCGCCAAGGCTGTGATTGCCATGGCAACCGCCATGAACCAAGCTGGAAGTGGGGTTTTGGTACTGAGCAGCACGTATCGTTCGTACCAAACTCAGGTAGCTGTTCACGATAAAGACGTGGCCCAGTTGGGCCTGATTGCTGGCGAAAACCTGGCCGCCCGCCCGGGCTACAGCGAACACCAGACTGGTTTGGCAGCCGATTTGTCGGCTGCGGGACAGGGTTGCGTGATTCGCGTTTGCTTTGCGCAGACCAAAGCATGCAAGTGGCTGGCCGCAAACGCCTGGCAATACGGCTTCATCCTGCGTTACCCAAAGGGTCGCACCGCAACCACCGGTTACCAGTTTGAACCTTGGCACTATCGCTACGTTGGCCTAGAGCTCAGCACCCAGATGCACAACACCAGCGTGGCAGTGCTCGAAGACTTCTTCGGCCTGCCGGCCGCACCAACCTACTAGGCCCGACTACCCAAGCACACCGTCTACGAGAGCCTTGGCCTCGATCTGAACCTGAGTGAGATGTTCTGCACCAAGGAACGATTCGCCATAAATCTTGTAAACATTTTCGGTTCCGCTTGGGCGAGCCGCGAACCAGGCGTTCTCAGTGCTCACCTTGAGGCCACCCAGTGCGGCACCGTTTCCGGCAGCGTGGGTTTCCACCTTGGTGATTGCCTCGCCGGCTAGTTGAGAAGCCGTGACCGCAGCTGCGCTCAGTTTGCCAAGCTTGCTCTTCTGCTCAAGTGTGGCTGGAGCATCGATGCGTTCGTAAGCCGGCGCACCAAAATCAGCGGTCAACTCCGCGTAGCGCTCGCTTGGTGACTTACCGGTAACTGCCTTGATCTCGGCTGCAAGCAAGGCCAGAATCAGGCCGTCTTTGTCAGTGCTCCAGGCCTTACCATCGAGCCGCAGGAACGAGGCACCCGCGCTCTCCTCACCGCCAAACCCAACACTCCCATCGATGAGACCGGGCACAAACCACTTGAAACCAACCGGTACCTCGATGAGCTTGCGACCAAGGCTGGAAACCACGCGGTCGATAATTCCACTTGAAACCATGGTCTTGCCAACCGCTGCATCGGCGGCCCAACCGGAGCGGTTGCGGTAAAGGTAATCGATGCTCACGGCTAGGAAATGGTTTGGGTTCATGAGGCCGTGGTCACTGGTAACGATTCCGTGGCGGTCCGCGTCGGCGTCGTTTCCGGTGCTTATGTCGTAGGCATTCTTGTTTGCAATCAGACTTGCCATGGCAAACGGGCTGCTGCAATCCATGCGGATCTTGCCGTCCCAGTCCAGTGTCATGAAGCCAAACTGGAAGTCAACGTTTGGGTTGATAACGGTTAGGTTTAGGCCATAGTGCTCGCCGATTGCTCCCCAGTAGTCCACCGATGCTCCACCCATCGGGTCTGCTCCGATGCTTACCTCGGAGTCGCGAATGGCGTCCATGTTGAGAACCTGACCCAGCTGCGATACGTAGTTGGTGCGGAAGTCAAACGGCTTGGCTGCAGGCTTGGCGCGCTTCACCGCACGCATGCCATCGGCGATGATTTCGTTGGCGCGGGCCGCTACCCAGTTGGTGGCGTCGCTGTCTGCCGGGCCACCGTGCGGAGGGTTGTACTTGAATCCACCATCGGTGGGTGGATTGTGACTCGGGGTAATCACAAGTCCATCTGCCAGGCTCGGGTCATTTGCGGCCTTACCCAAGTTGTGGTTGATGATGGCAACCGAAACCGCAGGGGTTGGCACGTAGCCGTGGTTGCTGTCAACCAGAGTTTCAACCCCATTGCCAGCCAGCACCTCAAGAGCGGTCTGCTCCGCTGGTCCGCTCAGCGCGTGGGTGTCCTTGCCAACGTAGATTGGACCGCCAATCTTCTGGGAAATTCGGTATTCAACGATGGCCTGAGTGATGGCCGCGATGTGGTCCTCATTGAAGGAACCATTGAGCGCAGTGCCACGGTGACCGCTGGTGCCAAACGCCACCTTCTGCTCAACGATGTTCACATCGGGGTGGATTTCAAAGTAGTCGCGAATCAGCTGGTCAACATTGATTAGGTCTGATTCATTGGCTTTTAGCCCTGCACGCACGCTCATATATGCATTTTGGCAGTTAACCTTTATCTATGTCATCCAAACTTGGTAACTCTTCTGCAAAGAATGCGCGCAAAGGCACGGTCTACTCGTTTTTGGGACCGGTCGGTACCTTTACCGAGCTTGCCCTGGCACAGGTGCCAGAGGCCAAGGGTGCCGTTTGGAATCCGGTGGTGTCGGTTGGAGACGCACTTGGCGACGTGGTTTCGGGCAAGGCCCACCGCGCCGTGGTTCCAGTAGAGAGCAGCGTGGAGGGCGGCGTAAGTGCAACCTTGGACGCGCTTTCAAACATCGATGGCCTAAGAATTTATGGCGAGTATTTGGTGCCCGTGAACTTTAACCTGGTGGCTCGAGCTGGTGCAAAACTGGGCGATGTGGTTACCGTTGCCGCGCATCCGGTTGCTTACGCGCAGGTTCGCGACTGGTTGAGCAAGAACCTACCAAACCACAAGCATTTGCCAGCAACCTCCAACGCGGCTGCGGCTGCGGAACTGCTTTCCAGCGATGCTGCGGACGCTGCGATTTCCACCACCCACATCACGGATCACTACGCGGTGAAGGTGTTGGCCAAGAACATTGCCGACAACAAGCACGCCCAGACCAGGTTCATTCAGGTTGGCCTGCCGGGCAAGCAGCCTGCGGCAACCGGCAAAGACAAGACAAGCATCATTGTTGAGCTGCCCACCGACCGCCCGGGTGCCCTGCTGGAAATGCTTGAGCAGTTCGCGGCTCGCGGTGTGAACCTGACTCGAATCGAGAGCCGTCCGATTGGTGACCGCCTTGGCCGTTACCGCTTCAACGTGGACGCCGAGGGGCACATTCAGGACCAGGCACTCGGTGAGGCGCTGAACGGCCTTTACCGTTTCAGTCCAAAGGTTATCTTCTTGGGTTCCTACCCTCGCGCTGACAAGTTGGTGAGCAAGCCAAACGGCAACAACTCCAACGCCGAATACGCAACTGCCGAGGCTTGGCTAAAGAAGCTGCGACAGGGCCACTAGTAGGGACGTCACTAGAGGGGCGTCACTAGACGCGAATCTTAACCGAGTGAGGAAGCACCTCAAACTTAGCGGTATGCACTTTGCCAAATGGGTCCCCGTCTAGCTGGATGTCCACTGGGTGCTCCGGCCATACCTCCACTAGCTTGCCGCTGAGGTTTTCCAGCGTCTTCAGGTTGGCCGTGTACTCCGCAATTTGGCGCCAACCGCGCACCTTTGCAACCAGCCAGCTCAGCCAGGTGACTCGGTTCCAGAAGTCAATCCAGTTCCAGAACCGGCGCGGTCCAACCGCGGCCACGTCCAGCAGGCCATCGTCCAGGCGAGCCGCCGGCATGATGTTGATGTTGCCCGGCAGGAGTCCGCAGTTGCCAATCGCGAGTGAGTGAACCTTGAGCTGCTTGCTGGGGCGTGAGTTCACGCTCACGTCCATGGTCTCGAATCGCACGGGTAGAGAACGCAGACCCCCATCGATGTAAGCAACCCAACCCAACTGCTTCTTGAGCTTTGGGTCTGTGTTCATGAAGATTTTGGCGTCTAGCCCGATGCCAGCCATGACACCGAAGACGTGAGATTCCTCGGCACCAGTTTGCGCGAGTGTGAAGGTGGCCTTCCCTAGATCGATGCTCTTGTCCTTGCCCTCTAGGGTTAGGCGAACCGCCTTGGAGATACTTCCTAGTGGAATTCCTAGGTTGCGTGCCAGCACGTTTCCTGTGCCGCGGGGGATGATTCCGATGGTCACATTCTTGTTGGCAACTGCGTTGAGCACGGCCCTGAGAGTTCCGTCTCCGCCGGCAACTAGTAACAGATCGCACTTTTGAGCGAGGGCCTGGTTGGCCTGCAGTTGGCCCGGTTGGGCCGCCGTGGTTGGCAGCATGAGCGCGGGTAGGAGGTTGTGCTGCCCCAGTAAACCATTCACAATGCTCTGCAATCTGGAGCCATCAACCTTTTCGGGATTGAAAATTACGGCCACTTTGTGCATGCTTTCAGACTAACTTGCCAGCCCAGGTTTGTAGAGGGTTAGCGGTAACCTTGAAGGGTGATTGACCTAAACCTGTTGCGTGAAAACCCGGAAGCCATCAAGAAGAGCCAGCGCGCTCGCGGTGGCAGTGAAGAACTTGTTGACCAGGCTGTTGCAGCTGACGCTGCTTGGCGCAGGAGCCTTAGCGAGTTTGAGACCCTTCGGGCCCAGCAGAACGCCTTTGGTAAGCAGGTTGCCACCGCTTCAAAGGAAGAGAAGCAGGCTCTAGTGGCCCAGGCTCAGGAGCTTTCGGCCCAGGTTAAAGCCGCAGATGCGGCAGCTGGCGAAGCTCAGCAGGCTCTGGACACTCTGATTTGGAAGATCGAAAACATAGTCATCGATGGCGTACCAGTGGGTGGCGAAGACGACTACGTAGTGCTCAAGGAAGTTGGCACAAAGCCGGCATTCGACTTTGAGGTAAAGGATCACCAGGCCATCGGTGAGATTTTGGACATTATTGACATTGAACGCGGAACCAAGATTTCCGGCAGTCGCTTCTACTTCCTTAAGGGTTGGGGAGCTCGCCTAGAGTTGGCACTCATGAACATGGCTTTGGACCAGGCCGCAAACGCCGGATTCACCGCGCTAATCACTCCTACCCTGGTTCGCCCAGAGGTAATGGCTGGCACCGGATTCCTTGGTGAGCACAGCGATGAGATTTACTACCTACCTGCAGACGACCTTTACCTAACCGGTACCAGCGAGGTTGCCCTTGCCGGGTATCACCGCGATGAGGTTGTGGACCTTCAGGCCGAGGGTCCGCTGCGTTACGCCGGTTGGAGCACCTGCTACCGACGCGAAGCCGGTTCATACGGCAAAGACACCCGAGGCATTCTGCGCGTGCACCAGTTCAACAAGCTTGAGATGTTTGTTTACACCTCGCCAGAGGAAGCCGAGGCGGAGCACGCTCGCCTGCTGGATTGGCAGGAGCAGATGCTTCAGAAGTGTGAACTTCCTTACCGCGTGATTGACACCGCGGCAGGAGACCTAGGCAGCAGTGCCGCCCGCAAGTTTGACGCCGAGGCTTGGGTGCCATCTCAGAACACCTACCGCGAGCTAACTTCAACCTCTAACTGCACCACCTTTCAGGCTCGCCGCCTCAACGTGCGTTACCGAAAGGAAGACGGTAAGACCGCTCCGGTTGCCACCCTCAACGGCACTCTTGCCACCACTCGCTGGTTGGTTGCGATTCTGGAAAACCACCAGCAGCCAGACGGTTCCGTGTTGATTCCAAAGGCCCTTCGCCCTTACCTGGGCGGCCAAGAGGTCATCAGCCCAAAGGTTTCCAAAGCTAAAGCGGGTGCCTAGGTTTGACTCCCCCTGCTAATAGCAGCCAGGGCAACAACCCCGTTGCGGTTGGAGACGACCGCTGGCTGATCGCTCTCGACATTGATGGCACCTTGGTGCACGATGACGGGTTCCTCTCACCCGAGGTGGTGAAAGAGGTAAAGCGAGTTCGCGCGCTCGGACACGAGGTGGTGGTTGCCACCGGCAGGTCTGCGGCGAATGGCATCCCAGTGCTGCGAGATTTGGGCATCGATTTCGGTCACGCAGTTTGTTCTAACGGTGCGGTGACCATCGAGGTGGATCCCGCAGACAACCGCGGTTACCGTCCAACAGACGTGATCACTTTTGACCCGGCTGACGTACTGACCAAGCTCACCCAGAAACTTCCTAACGCACATTTTGCTGTTGAAGACATCGATGGCAGTTATCGGTTCCACAGGCCGTTCCCAACCTTTGCGTTGGGAGACCAGAACTTTGAAACCCCGCTGGAAGAGTTGATGAGCCACCCGGTTAGCCGCGTTGTGGTGCTTTCACCGGAGCACAACGTTCAGGAATTCTTGGATCTGATTGGCGGAGTAGGGCTTCACTCTGTTAGTTACGCCATTGGTTACACCGCTTGGCTGGACATCAGTCCGGAAGGTGTCACCAAGGGTTCCGCGCTGGAGAAAATTCGCCGGATGCACAACATCAAGCCGTCTCAGGTGATTGCAGTTGGCGATGGTCGAAACGATATTCCCATGTTCGAGTGGGCCACCAGCGGCGGTGGAATTAGCTTTGCGATGGGCCAGGCGGTAGACGAAACCAAGGTGGTTGCAAGCGAAGTTACCAGCAGTGTGGAAGACGATGGCGTTGCCAGAGTACTTTCAGGCTTTGAAGGCATACTTTTCAGCAGGCGACTCGTCTAAACTTATTCACGGAGGTCTGTCCGAGCGGCCGATGGAGCTGGTCTTGAAAACCAGTGAACAGCAATGTTTCGTGGGTTCGAATCCCACGGCCTCCGCCAGTTTTAGGCAATGCTGCCCCTGATCAAAGGATTGCCAATGCCCAAGAATCTGCCAAGGCGCGCTAACCCGCGCCACGGTGTCTTGGTTTCGCGCAGCGCAAAGCGCAACCTGCTGAGTTTGGCTTGGCGTTCAATTGCGGTGTTCATGGCCGCGGTTTTGGTTGTAGTTAGTTATTCGGCGGTTTCCATTGGAAACCAGCTTGCCCAGGGCGGCATTCAACTTAGGGATGCCAACGGAAACCTAATTTCGGCTCCGGCAAACCTCAAGGGTCCAATCAACATGTTGCTGGTTGGTAGCGATACCCGCGCGGGCCAGGGTGGTGGGTTCGGTCACGAAACCTCAAACCTGGCAGACGTGATCATTCTTTTGCATGTTTCGGCCAACCGCAAAAACGCAGTGGCCATGAGCTTCCCTAGAGACCTAATGGTTCCTTGGCCCGCGTGCCCAAGCACCACCGGAGGTCCTGGTTACCTGCCTCAAAGCCTGGGTCAGATTAACGCCACCATTGCAAACGGTGGTCCCGGTTGCACTCTGCTCACAGTTGAGAGCATTACAGGTCTGACCATTCCGTATCTGGCCATGATCAACTTCAAGGGCGTAATTGAGATGTCAAATGCCATTGGTGGCGTTGAGGTTTGCGTTGCCAACCCAATTCACGACACCTATACCCACCTTGACTTGGCTGCGGGAAACCAGGTGTTGCAGGGTGTGAAGGCGCTCCAGTTCCTGCGCACTCGTCACGGAGTTGGAGACGGCTCAGACCTCTCCCGCATCAGCAACCAGCAGGTGTTCATGAGTTCACTGTTCCGCAAGGTAAAGAGTCAGGGTGTGCTCACCAACCCGGTTTACCTCTACAGCCTCGCCAATGCAGCGGCTCGCAACATGACCCTCAGCAGCAATATGACAGACCTAAACGTTTTGGTTGGTTTGGCCGGGGCACTCAAGGGTGTTTCACCAGACAAGATGACCTTTATTCAGGTGCCTTCGGCGGGTGGTTTGCCAGCGCCTAACCAGGGTCGCGTTGCGCTAATTCCAGATCAGGCAGCGCTGTTGTTTGCCAAGCTGCTTGCCGACGAACCGCTTGTGCTGGCTAAGAGCAACCCGGGTGCGGGAGCTCAAGAGACACCCGCGCCAACGGCTTCGGCTTCATCGGCCGCTTCCCCAAGTGCTAGCGCCAGCACACTCCCGGACTGGGTTCGCGGCACCAAGGGAAGTTCCAGCACCTGTTCCAACTAGGGCCTGGTTATATTGCCGTGCCTCTTAAGCAGGTAATAACCGTGCCTGCCTCCCAAGTTTAAGCCAGCCGACTAGATCAGTTCCGGCTGTTAGCCTCTAACCATGCGCCGTAGCCTCTTTGTTCTGTTTGCCGTTACCAGCGGGTTCGCCGTGGGGAACCTATACTTTGCCCAGCCCATGCTTGGAGCCATTTCCAAGGACCTGCACTTTGGCATCGAACAGAGTGGGTTCCTGGTTACCGCGGTACAAATCGGTTACGTGCTTGGCGTTGTTTTGCTGGTGCCACTTGGCGACCTGTTTGCCCGCAACAAGTTGGTTCCAGCAATGCTGGTGCTTTCCGGTTTGGCACACTTTGCCATTGGTGCATCACAGAGCTATTCCATGCTTCTGGTGACCATGTGCATTCTTGGAGTGAGCACAATCTCGGGCCAATTACTGGTGCCACTTGCCGGCGAACTCAGCGATGAAAGCAACCGTGGCCGCAACGTGAGCACCGTGGTGTCTGGAATGATTCTGGGAATCCTGGGTTCGAGAATTCTGAGTGGCAGCCTCGCCGACCTGATCGGGTGGCATTTCACGTTTGTGGTTATCGGCGCGCTCAACTTGGCGCTTGCCTACGTGCTTTTTGTAAATATTCCGGTGCTGCCAAAGCCGGCACACGTTAGTTACCCAAGGTTGGTTTCCGGCGTATTCTCTCTACAGTTCAAGAACCCCAAGGTGCTCTTGAGCATCTTTGTGAATGCGGCAAACTTCACCATTCTGAGCGTGATCTGGACCTCGATCACTTTCCTACTGAGTGGAGCCCCGTTCCACTACACCCCAACTCAGATTGGTCTCTGGGGTTTTGTGGGAATCATTGGTGCGGTCATGGCCAGAAACACTGGTCGCCTCATCGATGGAGGAAAAGCGAAACCTGCAGCCATTGTGGCCTTCATCACCGTGATGATTTCACTGGCAATCGGTTCCTATGCGCCAGTTTCGTTGGCCTTCCTGGTGATCATGCTTATCTTGCTCGACCTGGTGATGCAGGTCATTGGGCTCACCAACCAGACCAAGTTGATATCGCTTTTCCCCAAGGCCCGCAGCCGAATCAACGCCGCGTACGTTTCGGGTAACTTTATTGGCGGTGCAATCGGTTCCGCCGGCTCCGCCGTGCTTTACCCAATTTTGGGTTGGAGCGGTTTGATGTGGCTATGCGTTGCCATTTGCGCCGGTTCATTTGTGATCTGGTTGGCTCTAAACCGCAAAGGCAGCAGCTGGCTGTCTAACAAGACTTTGGCGGAGAATGCTTTGGCGGAGGCCGAATCCGCCTAATCTGGTCTAGTTTTTAGGCCAACTCCACAACAACTGGAACGTGGTCGCTCGGTCCTTCACCCTTGCGTTCGTCGCGCACAATCTCGGCGCTCTTCACACGCTCGGCAAATGCCTCTGACCCCAGGATGAAGTCGATTCGCATTCCCTCGTTCCTTGGAAAGCGAAGCTGCTGGTAGTCCCAGTAGGTGTAACCCTCTGGAATCAACGGGCGAACCACGTCTGTGAGACCAATCTGTTCAAAGGCCTCAAACGCCTCGCGCTCCGGCGCCGAAACGTGGGTGGACCCGGCAAAGTCGTGGATATCCCAAACGTCGGTGTCCAACGGCGCAATGTTGAAATCACCCATGAGCGCAAGCTCGATGCCCGGCTCGTGCTCAAGCCACTCGGCGCTTGCGGCGGCCAAGCGGTCTAACCACTCCAGCTTGTAGCTGTAGTGCGGGTCATCGAGTGTGCGACCGTTAGGAATGTAAAGGCTCCAGAGCCGAACATCGTTGAATGTGGCTCCGATTGCACGAGCCTCCTGAGCCAACTCGGGACCGAAGCCTGGCATGTCGGCAAAGCCGATCTCCACATCTTCAGCCGGGATGCGACTGGCAAATGCCACTCCGTTCCATTGGTTGAGGCCGTGCATTGTCACCTGGTAGCCGATTTCCTCAAATGCGGCCACGGGAAACTGTTCTGGCTTGCACTTGATTTCCTGCATGGCCAACACATCGATGTCTGCCCTTTGCAGGTAGTCGGTAACTCGACCAACGCGAGTTCGAATGCTGTTTACGTTCCAAGTGGCTATGCGCATTCCTTAAACTTAAGGCATGACTTTTACCAGCCCTGCCAAGCCTCGCCTAGTTGAACTAATCAAGGAACTGGCCGTGGTTCACGGTCGCGTTACCCTAAGCAGCGGAATAGAGGCCGACTACTACGTTGACCTGCGCCGTGCCACCCTGCACCACGAGGCTGCACCGCTGATTGGTCAGGTAATCCTGGACATGCTGGATCAAGCCGGCATCACCGAGTTCGACTCGGTAGGCGGACTCACTATGGGAGCCGACCCGGTTGCCACCGCGGTGCTGCACCAGGCCGCTTCGCGTGGACGCGCCATCGATGCGTTTGTGGTTCGCAAGGCTGCCAAGGCGCACGGAATGGGTCGTCAGGTTGAAGGACCAGACGTGAACGGCAAGCGCGTGATTGTGGTTGAGGACACCAGCACCACGGGTGGTTCTCCACTTACCGCGGCCGCAGCCCTCGAGGCGGCTGGCGCAATTGTGGTTGCCGTGGCAACAGTTGTGGACCGCGACACCGGTGCCCAGCAGGTGATTGAGGAAAAGGGTTACAAGTACCTCAGCGCAGTTAGCCTCCAGGACCTAGACCTCGCATAGCTAGCCCCGACATAAAGTTTGGATTGTGGCTGCACCCTTCCTGAGAAAGGGTCTGTTTCGCGCGTGTCTGCAGTTCGCCAAGGCGCTCGCTGCGTTAGCGTGAAGCCATGTTTCCAAAGAACACCTTGAGCAAGCCTCTAAGCCCACGTTTCGGCAAGATCAGTGCAACCGTAATAACTGCGGGTTTGCTCGCGGGTTTGCTAACGGGGTGTTCGGTGGCAGCCAACAATGGAACGCCAGCTCCCGGTGACTCCAACTCGCCAAGCGCGAGCGTGGTTTACGACACCGCACCGCTCACCGGTATCCAGTATCCGCAGGGCACCAACTCATTCTTGGCCGGCCCTGTGGTCATGGGCAAGATCGATAACGCACCAGATGCTCGCCCGCAGCTTGGCCTGAGTAAGGCAGACATCGTCATCGATGAAATGGTTGAAGGTGGCCTCACTCGTTTCCTAGCAATCTGGCACAGCCGACAACCAGACCAGTTTGGCCCGATTCGCTCGGTGCGCCCGATGGACCCAGACCTAGCCACAGCGTTCGGCGGAATAATCTCCTACTCGGGCGGGCAGCGCCCGTTTGTGGCTGCAATGCAGGCAACCGGTATCTACAACGCCACCGAGACCAGCGAACAGAGTCACAAGACAATGGTTCGAGTTACCGATCGCGTTGCACCGCACAATCTGTTTGTGAAAGCTAAGGACCTGCAGTCTCAGCACATGGCTCTTGGTGCCCCAAAGCCACCGTTCACCTTCAGCCCAGACCTGGCCAGCTCCACCGCGTCAATATTTGGCAAAGACAATGTTGAGTCAGTGACCGCGCAGTTCCCAGCGGCCACCGCGGTTTGGACCTGGAACGGCAAGAAGTTTGCCCGCACCCAAGACGGCAAGGTACACACCGATGCACTAGACGGCAAGCAGTTGACCGCAGACAACGTTTTGGTGCTGCGAGTTGCGGTAGACCGGTCGTTCCGCGACCCTCGCTACGGATTCGTTCCAAAGACACTGTTGGAAGGGACCGGCAAGGGAACTGTGTTCAGCAACGGAAAGTCTCTGGATGTTACCTGGACCAAGACCTCGGCCAGTCAATATGTTGTGCTCACCGATTCCAACGGCAACGTCATCAAGCTCGCTCCGGGAAACACCTGGTTTGAGCTGGTTCCAACTGATGTGGGCAAGGTGACCGTAAAGTACGCAACCGTAATTCAAGACGGCGCAAGCCCTTCGGCAACGCCTAAGAAGTAGCGCTAGTCAATCTGAGGCTCCGCGCCTGGGCGGAACTCCCAGGCCACCTCGGTGACCAGGCTCTTGTCAACCAAAGGTGTTCCAGCCGCGAAGTCGTTTGCCACCGCGTCTAAAATCCTCGCCGCGGCCTGACCTGGGAAAGGACTGGCGGCAGCACGTAACTTGCCGATCTGCTCCGAGTAGTCGGGCAGCCCCTGGGTCTGAATCTCGTCGAACAATGCCTCGAACGCTTCAAAACTGGTGAGTCGAATATTGGCCGCGGCTGCAATCTCGCCCAGTGGCGAAAACGCCCAGTGACCCGGGTTCTCCAAGAACACGGTTGGCCTTCCAGTGATCAGCGGGAATTCCCCGATGAAACTGATCCCATCGGTGACCATCAAATCTGTGGCGCGGAACAGTGCCGCGTAACCGCCATCGGTGTCGATTGAAGTGTTGGGCAGGTCTTGCCAGTCTTCCAACCAGTCATCAAGTTCGGTGGCGGAGATGACTCCGCGATCTTTCAGGGTGCCAAACAGGAAAGGGTGCGGACGCAGCACAATGTCCACATTTGGGTGCTGTTGAGCAAACTTGAGCATGCCCCGATACGTCTGCGCGAACATTCCAAAGTTCAGCCAGTTTGGTCCGTAACTGTGGTGCGGCGCCCAGATGATTCGGTAGTTTCGCTTCGGCACCGGCTGGCCGTGCAGTCCTTTAGTCGCCTCGATGGGCCAGGTCTGCGCGCCCAGCTTGGCGTCTCGCAGCAGGGCGTCAATCTTGGGTGAACCGGTGAGGTAAACGTATGCGTTGCCTCGCTCGGTTTGGGCGTAAGCCTCCCGCACGGTTGAATCCTGCGTGAAAATCATCGATGCCAGTTGGTGCGAACGCTGCTGGTAGAGGTGCGGTGCGATTCCGGATTCGCCGGGTTCGTTCACTAGCGGCATGGAGTAATAGGGCACATAGCAGACCTTGGTGAATTCGCTCAGCTGCTCAACCCGATAGCTCGGTTGGTAGTTGCGTTGCCACGGGTAGTTGATGAAAACGTAGTCAGGCGCCATTTCCTTAAGGCGTTGCAGACCCTCGGCCGAGTCTTCATAGTTGAAACGCAGGTGGGGAACGCCAACCGAGTCGTAGAACTCTGAAACGCGGTCTTCATCGATGAAACCAACCTCGCCGGTAAGTCGGCGCGGAATGCTGATGACTGTGGGTTCGAATCGTTCGTCGGCCACCATGAGTTGCCAGACTTCGGCAAGAGCGTCCCACGCTTCAAAGTAGAAGCTTAGGAAAACAACTCTTATGGGTCTCGCTCCCCCGATGGGTTCGGTTTCGTGACTTGGCAAAGTGGGGAGTTATTCGGTTGGCATTACGGCGTTTGGATCCATCCAAAAGCCTTCCCAAATGTTGCCGTCTAGGTCTTCGTAACCCCACTGGAACATGAAGCCCATGTCCACCGGCTCCTTGTAGTTGCGGGCCCCAAGCGAGAAGGCTTTCTCGCAGTGAGCGGTTAGTTCCTCACGGCTGTCAAAGGTTAGGGACAGGATTGCGGTAACAGCCTGCTTAGGGTCGCCAACCGGCTTGTCCAAAAAGGTGTTTAGGTATTCGGGCTTCACCAGCATGGCAAAAATGGTGTCGCTGATCACCAGGCAGAGCGCCTTCTCGTCGCTGAACTGTTCGTTGAAGCTGTAACCCAGACCGCTGAAGAACTCGCGGCTACGAGCCACATCTGCAATTGGCAGATTCACAAAAATCATCTTTGACATTTTGGCTCCTAAAGGTTTGCGCTGAAGTCTTTTAGGAACTCGCGCAGGTCTGCGCCAATGTCCTTGCGGTCAATTGCAATGCGAAGGGTGGCCTTGATGAAGTCCAGCTTGTCTCCGGTGTCGTAGCGACGCCCACGGAAGATCACACCCTTCACACCACCCGCAATGCTCGGGTCGGCCACTGCCGTCTGTAGGGCATCGGTTAGCTGAATCTCGCCACCGCGCCCCGGCTGGGTCTCGGCGAGAATGTCGAACATCTCGGCGCGGAGGACATAGCGGCCAATAACTGCCAGGTTGCTTGGTGCGGTTCCAGGCTCTGGTTTTTCAACCAGCCCGGTTACGCGAACCACGTCTGGGTCATCGGTGAGTTCAACGCTGGCGCAGCCATACATGTGAATCATCGATGGATCCACTTCCATGAGGGCGATAACGTTGCTGCCGTCCGCCTCGTGTTCGGCAATCATCTTTGGAAGCACCGAGTCGCGGGAGTCGATTACGTCGTCTCCCAAGAGCACGGCAAACGAGTGCTCGGCCACGTGGCTCTGCGCGCGGTGTACCGCGTGACCCAGGCCACGAGGGTCGCCCTGACGGGTGTAGTGGATGTCGGCCAAGGTGTTGGAGGCCTGAACCTGCTCGAGCTTCTTGGTGTCGCCCTTGTTTTCCAGGGTGTACTCAAGTTCGGCAACGCGGTCGAAGTGGTTCTCCAGAGTGTTCTTGTTTCGACCGGTGATCATGAGGATGTCGTGAAGGCCGGCAGAAACCGCTTCCTCCACAACAAACTGAATCACTGGCTTGTCCACAATGGGCAGCATCTCTTTTGGCATTGCCTTGGTTGCAGGAAGGAATCGGGTACCGAGACCCGCCACCGGAATAACGGCCTTGCCAACCTTGAATCGAGTGCTCAGATCACCATAAATCATGTTGCTAGCCTACCTTTTTACGTGCAATTGCCCACGCTAAAGCGGCGAACAATGCATCCATCACAATGCTCCAGAGGCGCATCAAAACCGTGGCAACCAGGGCCTGCTCGGGGCTCATCACCAACAGAAGCATGCTGAGCTGGATGCCTTCCCTAACGCCGAGCCCGGCCGGTGCGAACACCGCCAACATACTGAGTGCGCTGGCTAGATTTGAGGCACCGATGACGAACGCGAGTGATTCCCATCCCAGAGCAGGATCCACCGCGGCGGCAACAAAGTAGAAGCTGAGTCCGCTCAGCACACTACTTACCAGGAAGGCCAGGATGCCCTTGCCGATTGTGGCGTTGTTGGGCAGGTGTTCGTGATCCAACTTGGTCTTGCGAATGCGGCCGTAACCAAACTGGATCAAGCGGTTGAACACGGCTGGGTAAACGGCAATCAGGCCAACACCGGCGGCAAGCAGAAGCAGCCAAACCCAACCGCGACCCAGGTTTTGCACGTGCGGGTCCACCGCCAACATGGCGCTGGCACTTATCAAAACAACGATGATTTGCAGGGCACCCTCAAGGAAACTGCTAATACCCAACTTTGCCTTGCTGATACCCAGCTTGGTGGCGAAGTAGATTTTGCCCAGAATCCAGGTGGCACCGCCCGGGATGTAACGACCCAACCAACTCTTTGCGTAAACCAAGAACAACTCGTTGCGCTGGCCAGCCAGATTGGCGTTGAGTGAGCGGAGCAGGAACATCCAGATGCCCGCGAACCAATAGCGAACCGCGATGGAGGCCACCGTGGCGGCGGCCATCCACCACCAGTTGATCTGAACGTTGGCGAGCGATGCCCAATCGATGCCTTTTAAGTAGAAGAAGGCGAACACGGCGATGAGTGCGTAGAACACCCAGGGAACTGCCTTTAGCAGGGGCTTGAGAGTTTTGGGATTGCCTTGGTTAGCCACGGTGCAGCTTTGGCTCTGGCTTCACCGGGGGCATTCCCCCGTTGGCGGCAAGGGCCACGGCAAAGTCGGCTTTGATCTGCCCGCGCATGTGCTCGAGTGCCGCAACCTGCTCTGTCTTGACCTTTGGAGCCTCGGCCACCAGCTGCTTGATCTGCCCTCGCAGTTCCTCAACAATTCCAGGCTTGAGCATTTCCTTAATGTCACGACTGAAACGCTGCTGGCCAATCTGTTCAAAGAACAGGCGACCCTTGTCTACGTAGTAAAGGCAGAGGGCGGGCACGTTGGCAACCGTTGCCAGAATGGCCGAGTGAAGCCTGCTGGCCACAAAGAAACGCGCGTGACCAATTAGCGAGAGGTATTCATCGGGGCTGAAATTATCACCCTCAATAACGGTGGTTCGTTCCGGATTCTTCATACGTGCCACAACCTGCTTGGCAAAGTCCGGGTCGTTCTCGCTGGCGCTCACGTGCATTGGGAAGAACACCAGGTTCACATCGTGATCCAGAATGGTGGCATCGGCCAAAGCGGCTAAGTTGTTCAGGTAAGTCTCAAGTTCAGGCGAGTTGCTAGTGTTCTTGCGCGCCCAGAAACGCATCTTGGCAGGCAACCAACCGCTCTGGCTGTAGTGGAACCAGCGGCGCAGACCGAAGCCGGCAAAGTTGGCCAGGAAGTCGGCTCGAACACCCTGCTGTTCGGTGAAGCGCTGCAGTAAGTCTGTGCTGGCGTGCTTGGCAATGTCGAACACGGCCGGGTCGAAGCTGGAAACCACGGGCACGGTCACGCCCCAGTTCTCAAGTTTGGTTTTGCTTTCGGCGTCTCTCACCAAGAACGAGCGAGTGCGGTTGATGGTGAACGCAATCACTCTCTTTGAAAGGTTTGCGCTGGTTGGGCCGATTCCCTGGAAGGCGCCAACTAGGTTGCGGTTCACGCGGCTCACGGCCCAAAGTTTGATTGCCCAGTAAAACAGGCTGAGTCGGTTGGTGTAATCCTTGAGAATTTCGCCGCCGCCCCACAAAACCAAATCTGCCATCTTGGCGTGCTTCAACAGGTCCAGGAAATCCTTGGGCTTTACCGAGTAAGGACTCATTGGGTAGAAGTTGATTCCGAACCATTCTTCGTCGCGCTGCACGTACTGAGAAAGGCTCCAAATATGCGCCTCAGGGTAGACCTCGCGCACCAATTCGATGTTTCCGGCAAGAATCGCGCGGTCGCCACGATTCTTTGGGGAGTCGCTATTCAAAATGAGCACTCGCACGGAAGCCGCCTTATCTGTAGGTTCACTCTAAAATTAGCCTATGAAGCCAAAGTTGCTCGTGCTCGCATCCACGTTTCCGGGCACTCCGGGCGACGGAACTCCGGCATTTGTGCTGGACCTCGCTCTGCAGCAGGCTAAAGACTTCGATGTAACCGTTCTCACACCGATGGTGCCAGGTGCCAGCCGCACTCAGCGGTTCACCGGTGATGGCCCAAATCCGCCGGAAATATACGTGGTTCGTTACCGCTACTTTCTAAAGCGCTGGGAAGACCTGGCGCACGGGGCGATCCTCGACAACCTGAAGGCCCGCAAGAGCAGGCTGATCCAGGTGCCATTTTTGATGCTTGGCCTGTGGCGAGCAATTCGGGCCCAGGTGGCGCAGGGAGCACCGGCCGCCATCCACGCTCACTGGGTTATTCCGCAAGGCGTGATTGCCACCGTAGCCGCACCAAAGATTCCGCTACTTGTAACCACGCACGGCGGAGACATTTACGCGCTGAACGCCGGACCGGTGCTTAGGCTCAAGAAGTGGGTGTTCAACCGGGCAGCCGCAATCACCACGGTGAACTCTCAGATGAAGGCCCGCTTGGTGAACTCGCAAACCGGGTTCGGTCAGCCCGACTCCAAGGTGAGCGTGCTTCCCATGGGCGTGGACACCGCAACCGTTGGGGCAATCGCGGCTATGGCAACCAAGAAACAGGGTCAACTTTTGGTGGTTGGGCGCTTGGTTGAGAAGAAGGGCATCGAGTATCTCTTTGACGCGCTCGCCGCACTTCGCAAAAAAGGCATCGATGTGGGTCAGACCATCGTGATTGGCGACGGACCGATTCGCCCGCAACTCGAATCGCTGGCCATAAATTTGCCAGTGACCTTTCTTGGTCAGCGTGGGCGCGCCGATGTGCTGCAGGCAATCGCCGAATCTGAAATCATGCTGATTCCAAGCGTGACCGCCGCTAACGGCGACCAAGAAGGCTTACCCGTGACTCTGTTGGAAGGTGGCGCCGGCCAGATCTGTGTCATTGCTAGCGACTTACCCGGCATCGATGAGGTAATCGTGCACAACCAGAGCGGACTCTTGGTGCCACAACGCGACTCGGCCGCGCTGGCCGCCGCACTCGAGCAGGCGCTCGCCGACTCCGCACTTCGCGCCAAGCTGGCCGCTGGCATTGCCCAGAGCGTCAAGCGGTTTGACATCGCCACCATCGGTGCGGGATATAACGCAGTTGTGAATGGCATGTTGGGTCGAAACCCGAATCTCAACAAGAACGCAAACGCCGCTGCTAAGAAAGCCAAAAACTAATGACCAATCAGAGCCTAGATTTTGAGACCTTCTGGAATCGCTTTAACGCCGTGGAGCGTAAGACAAAGGCGGTTCAGGCTCGGTTCAGTGGAGTTCAGCTTTACCCGATTCTGCGAACCAGAATTTTCTATGCAATCGCGCAGGAGACCGGGCTGTTCGACAACCCGCACCCAAACTTCTCTAAGCCGGAACTGCCGCAAGGCCTACCCGCCCTGCCGAATCTTGAGACCCTGGCCAAAGTGGACGCCGTGGTCATTCCGTTCCGCCGCCGCGTTGCCGGAGGCGAGCCATACAGCGACCGCCTAATGGAGCAGCTGGCCGCGCAGGGCAAGAGCGTTCGGGTAATCGACTTCGACTTTGACTCGGCCGCTCAAGACCAAGACTCATCGATACTGGATCTGGGCAGGCTGCGCGCCGCATACACCGAACGTTTCACTGAACAGGTGAACAAGAACCTGCGCATCACCAGCCGCGAGAACGCCGAGAACCGTTGGACCAAAATCATCGATGCCTTTGAAGCCGAGTTTGGAATCAAGCTGGAGAAGTTTGAGAAATACCCCAAGTACTTGGTGCGCAGAACACTGATTGACCAGCTGGGTTTTGGCGAGCTGTTTAAGAACCTGGGTGCCAAGGAACTCTACATTGTGAACGCTTACAGCGAGCCATCGCTGGTATTGGCGGCCAAACGCGCGGGGCTCACCGTGACCGAGATTCAGCACGGGTTCATCAGCAAGTTCCACCCGGCCTACAGCTATCCGGTGAGCGGGCCGTTCGCTAGCCTGCGCCGCCAAAAGGTGGACTCGGTTGCCCAACGCATTGCCACCTGGGGTGCCTACTGGGGTCAAGACACCGCGCTTCCGGCCGGCACCGCAACCGTGGTCACCGGACCAACCAAACCGTTTGCCGATTACCGGGCCAAGGCGCTGGCAAGCAACCGCATTATTGCCAAGCAGGTGCTGTTCACCAGTCAGGGTGCCATTGGTGAAGAGCTTTTCCAGGCCGCTCTGGCAACCGCCGGCAAGTTGGCCGACCACAACGTGATCTACCGTCTGCACCCCAACGAGAGCCTGGAGGACTACAACGCCCTCGCCTCCAAACTCAGCCCGGCGGGACTCCCCAAGAACTTCAGCCTCAGCCACAAAGACCCAATCTTCTTGGATCTGGTGAGCCAGAGCGAGTACCTCATCGGTGCGTTTAGTACCACCCTGTTTGAGGGACTGGCGCTTGGCTGCAAGGTTTTGGTGCTGCCACTCAGCGGATACCAAAACGTTCTACCCGCCATTGCTAGTGGAGACCTTACGCTCATTAGTAATCTTGAAGAGTTGCCCACCTACCTGGCAAAAGCCAAGGTTGCAGCAGACCCACACCGCTACTACGCGGCCAGCTAAGAAAGCCATCGATGATTGATTTTGAGCTAAACGGCAAGACCTACGGCTACCTAAACCCATACGTGATCGCCGAAATTGGTGTGAACCACGAGGGTTCGCTGGAGCGAGCCAAGCAAATGATTGAGCAGGTGGCTCGCGGTGGCGGACACGCGGCAAAGTTCCAAACTTACAAGGCGGCTACGCTGGCGGCCAAGACCACCAGTCCGGCCTACTGGGACCAGACCAAGGAACCAACCAGCAGCCAGTATGAGCTGTTCCAGCGCTGGGATAACTTTGGTCCTGCAGAGTACGCGGAACTTGCCGCACACTGCAAGGCGGTTGGAATCGACTTCATGTCCACTCCGTTCGACCTGGAGTCGGTTGACATGCTAACCCCACTGATGCCGCTCACCAAGGTGGCCAGCGCGGACCTCACCAACATCCCGCTACTTCGCAAGATTGGCAAAACCGGTCGCCCAACCGTAATGTCGGTTGGCGCCTCCTCTCATGAGGAAATCGCCCGCTCACTAGACGTGATGCTGGAGGCCGGAGCTGCCTCGGTGACCCTGCTTCACTGCATCTTGAACTACCCAACCCCGCGCGAAAATGCTCAGTTGAGCCAGATTGCCGTGCTGCAGCGTCTGTTTGGTGACCGCGTTGCCATTGGTTACTCGGACCACGTTCGCCCAGAAGACGATGGCTCGGTACCTGCACTCGAATACGCGGCAATCATGGGAGTGCGCGTGATTGAGAAGCACTTTACAGACAACAAGCAGGGCGTTGGAAACGACCACTACCACGCCATTGATGAAGCTGACCTGCGCGCGTTCAGCAACAAGCTGGCGCTTTACCGAACCCTGCACGGAACCGAGAGCCACAGTCTGGACGCTCAGAGCAAGGCCATCAACAACGCTCGTCGCCGAGTGATTGCGGTGCGCGACCTTCCCGTTGGCCACGTGATTACCGAGGACGACCTCATCGCGCTTCGCTCCAATATCGGAATCGAGATTGCTCACTGGGACGACGTTGTGGGAAAGACCGTTGCTGCACCGATTGGTGCGGAACTTCCACTTGAGTGGAGTCACCTAGCAAGCTAGCCTTTAGGCCGATTTTGGCGGAGTGAGCTAGAAGCCAATCTGCTTCATGATGCGGCGCACGATTCGATCGTTGGAACGATTGCCGGTTGCTTCAACCGCGCGCGTGTGCAGCTTGAAGCGCAGCTCATCGTTGGTAATTAGCTCGTGTAAGTGAGCGGCTAGCGTTTCTATCGAAACCAACTTGCCCAGACCCAGCATGATCACACCGTTGTTCGGCGTGGTGTGAGTGTGGGTGAGTTCCTTGGCGTTCTGTGCCATGCAAATGGTGGGGATTCCAAGAGAACTAAGTTCGGTGATGGTGCGTCCGGCTGAGCTCAACGCGATATCCGCGTTCTCCATAATGGCTGGCATGTTCTTCACGTTGCTGAGAATGCGAAGCTTTAGCTTGTAAGAGTTTGGGTCAATCAGGTCGGAGCCCAAACCCCGCACCAGTGTGACGCGACCTCCAAAACCGATTTGGTCCAGTGCATTCAGAGCGGTCACAGCCAGGTTGCTGGGGTCAGTGCCACCAAACAAAATAAGCACTTCTTCAACGCTTTCGCGGAACTCAATTGTGCGCTTGATGGTTTCAAAACTCGGTGCCAGAATGGCGTTTTCCACTCCGGTCAGTTGGCGCTCGGCCGGCACTCGCGGGTTTTCATAGAGGTCAGCAACCAGTAGGTCGGCATCCTCCGCTCCGCTGCCCAGGTCTTCAAACGTGACCACCTTGCAGAACCCGCCAAGCAGGGTCACAAACTCGGTAACGTTGTCCAGTCGGTCAAGCACCACCAGGTCGGCTTTGTACTTTCGAGCGAATGACAAGAACTCCAGATCGCTCTCCACTGTAACCACCTCAAACGGGTAGTCTGCGAAAAACTCTTTTCCCAGCGGCTTGTCATCGCTGAGAACAATTGTGATTCTGTGGCGAGCGAGTGCGTAAGCTAACGCCAGGGTTCGGTACAGGTGACCCATTCCAAGCTCTTTGGCACCATCGGTGCGAAGCAAAATGCGCTTGCGGCTGGCCAGGTGTTCGGCCACGGCCCAGTCGCTAAAGGTGTCGATGTCTAGACTCTCACCGTTTGGCACCTCAACCAGTTGAATCGGTTCCACGATTCTGGTCTGGTACTGCAAAATGCTGCCAATTCTGGCACCGATGATTGCCCCGGACTCCTTGAACTTTGGCGGAAGCATCTGACGATTCACGCGCTCTTTGTAATCCGGCTGCGGAGTCCCGTACTTGTCGATGGTCCAACCCAAGTGGCGGTCGTCAACCACGGTGATCACGCTTCCGGCACCCTCGGCAAACTTCTCCATTGCCTCGGTGATGCGAGCGGCGCGAATGAAGGGGCAGGTTGGCTGCATGGTCAACAGAACGTCGTGGTCGCTCGCGCCAAGCGTCTTGAGGAACGGAATGGTGCGAACCATCACCTGGTCCAGCGTTGCCTTACCGGTGGTCTTTTCCTCGCGGGTCACCACAGCGCCAAAGCGTTCAGAGATTTCAGCGATTTCGTCGTCATCGGTAATCACAATCACGCGCCCCGGTTCCGTGCCGCGGAGCGCGGTCTTGATAGTGCGCGCGATCATCGGCTCGCCTTGGAGCAAACGCACATTCTTGCGTGGAACCCCAGTGGAGCCACCGCGAGCGGGAATCACAATCCAGGGGGATTCGTGACGCTCGTCCATGGGCTCTGCTTACGTGGGTTGTGGTCTTCAGACCTTTGGGTGTTTAGAACAGGCTATCCGCGCTTGCGGTAAATCTTTGGCGGCACACCAACGCTGAGTTCGATCTCGCGCACTCGGTGCAGGGTCTTGGTGGTTAGCGAACGCACGCTCATGATGCTGTCTGCAATGATTCCGAATAGCAGTACCTGCACGCCGGAAATCACCAGAACCGCACCTAGGATGATGGACTGCAAGTGACCGCCGTTGCGACCACCAACCGAGTCGATGATCCAAGGAAGCCAAGCGAGAGCGCCGAACAACACGAGTGCCGAAGCCACCGGCACAAACAAGCGCATTGGGCGATACTGCACGTAAACCCGCATCATGGTCCAGGCGTTGCGGCGGATATAGTTCCACGTGGAACCGAACAGGCGGCTCGGGCGCACGCTGTCGTTGCGCTTTACGTGCACGTTGGTGAGGGCCAGCGATGCGTCCGAAACCTGAATCAGGCTTTCGATTGTGTAGGTGAACTTGGTTACGAGGTTGATCTGCAGAGCCGCATCCCGGCTGAAAGCGCGGAAGCCGCTGGTGGCGTCGTGTACGTCTGTTCCACTGAAACGCTGAACCACGCTGGTTCCAAGGGTCTGCAGGTAACGCTTGAGTGAACTGAACTCGTTCACGCTCGAGGTGTCGCGGTCTCCCACAACAACGTCTGCCACGCCGTCAACGATTGGCTTAATAAGCGCCGGAATCGCACTTGCGTCGTACTGGTTGTCTGCGTCGGTGTTCACCACGATGTCTGCGCCAAGCTTTAGAGCAGCGTCGATTCCAGCCTGGAAGGCGCTGGCTAGACCCTGGTTTTGGCTGAAGCGAACCACGTAGTCCACGCCGTTGGCAAGTGCCACTTCGGAGGTGTTGTCGCTTGAGCCATCATCGATGACCAACCACTTGACCTCGTCTACACCCGGCAGGGTGCGAGGAAGTTCTTTTAGAGTGGCAGGCAGAAACTCGGCCTCGTTGAGACACGGGATCTGGATGAAAACTTTCACTGATTAGCCTTTGCTCTTTTGGTCTGCGCCCCAGATGCTGTTGTTTTGAACCAAACCAACCAGCACTGTTACTACGAAGATAGCAAACGACTGCAACCACATGCGGTTTAGGCTGTCGCTCCAACCGGCACGACCTAGGGTTGGGTGGCCAAACTGGCCGCCGTCTAGCATCTTGGTGATTAGCGAGCCCAAGATGAGGCTGGCAGTGATTACCAGCAGCGTCTTGTGTTCGGGAGTGAGCTTGCGCAGTCGACCCAGCGCGATACCCAGAATGATGGCAGCCACAAAGATGCCCCAGCGACCGCTGCCGAAAATCAGGTTGGTGATGAGCGAGCGGTTTCCCTTGGCTAGCGCGGTGTGGAAAATGATCTCTGCGGCTACAAACACAAGGGTCATGCTTATCAGAGCCAGCGGCACCAACTTAAATCGCAGCCAGTCGAACCATTTAACTGCTGGCAGGCAACCGGCGCCAACCAGGATTGCCATGAACGCGTACCAAGGTAGGTGGGTGGCGTGAATGATGTACGAGTGGTAGGTGGCCATCCACATGCTCAAACCAAAGGTTCCGCTGCTGATGATCCAAATGATTGCGCTGCGCTTTATCCACTTCTGGCTGATGAGTGCCAGAACAATCAAAGCGCTCAGCACAATACCTTCGATGCGCGAAGTGCTAGCGGTGAAGACACCGAGGCAGATCACCAGCAGGTGTTCACGGGTCAGCTCGTAGTCACGAACTGCAATGGTCACTGCACCGGCGGCAGCCAACATGCCAACCGCAGTTAGGGTGTGGCCGTTGATGTAGAAAATGGCGCGCAGTGGCATCACCGTGCTAAAAGTGGCCAGCAGTAGGAGACCCGAAACCCAGATCACGCGCTTGCGCGCTTCGTTGCTGGTGAGTTGACGAACCACCCAAATCACGAGGCATCCGAGTGCCCCATAGATGTAAGGAGTAAGGCCGCTGAGGTACTGTCCACTAGGACCAAGGGCCAACATCAAAGGATACGAGAATCCACGCTTAATAGCCGTGTGCCCATTCAGTAGCGAGATGTTTCCGTTGACGTCAAATAGGCGAACGAATGACAAAATCCAGAGCGAATCGCCGTGTGGAGTTCCCTGGAAACCAAAGACTCGAGTTGCGGTTACTGCGCCCACGGCCATTGCGGCCGCCAGAATCAGACTCTTGTAAAGGCCCTTTGCCGCCTGCCAGGCAGAAACAATTAGCCCCAGCGCCAGAATGCCAAAGAACGTAAACGCGCTGAGCCATCGCTGGTTCACCATGTTCATGGTGGCAAACAGTACGTCTCGCAAAACCACGCTGATCATTAGGCCAGCTGGGACACTCAGCCACATGTTTCTGATGCCCAGCTGCCAGGCAATCGCCACGCCACCCAGGGCCACCAGAAGGAGAACCGCATACTCAGTTAGCATCTGGGTCTCCAATCAGGTTGCGGAAAACGTTCTCATCGATGAGAGCAAACACCGCGGTCTTCTTTGCGCCAACCATCACGTCGTCCATGCGAGCGCCGATGAAGCTGCGGTATGGAGCGCTGTTGCCCGAATCCCAAAGTAGATTCATCTGGCAGTACTTGCTGGTGTAAACCGAGCAGTGAGTGGTGGTTTGGTAGTGGTTGTAACGCTGCAACTGCTTGAGCGTGACCTTGCCGCGCAGGTCCACAGGGTCTTGCTTGCGGTCCACGGAGTGCACCTTGAAAATGCCAACTAGTTCACTTTCAAAACCAAAGCCGTTTTTGAAGCGGTCACCGATGTGACTGACATCTACCTGACTGAAGTGGTTGGTCAAAACCACCGGCGCACCCTCAACCCAGGTTGAGTGCTGAATTACTCGGTTGATGTTAAAGGTCTTGTTGTGCCCCATGAACGGCAGCGAATGGGAAAGCACAAACAGGTTCATAAAGGCAACGGTGAACATCACCAGGTTCACCAACCAGAATCGCCAAGACTTCAGGGTATTCATTTTTTAAACTCCGCCGGAATCTTGGCCTCGAGCGCACTTTGCAGGTGCTCAGCCCAGTTTGAAGTGATGTGACTGTTGTCACGGTAAACAATGATGTTGCCAATCACTGGTGGGCAGTAAGTTGCGCTGCAGAACAGGCTGGTGAAGTCTGCCACCACTACGTTTTTCATTCCCTTTACCGCGGCAGGCATCGGGTCAGACGGAGTTAGGCCACCCTTGAGCGGTAGGCCGCAACGCAGGCTTGACTTAGCTCCGTACATCTCGATGCAAGGAATGAAGTTGTCCTTGGGCTTTGGAGTGTCGTGAATCAACAGGAACGTGGTTCCGCGAGCAGTGATCTTCTTCACTTCGCTTGCAAACGCGGCTCCAACGTCTGCGCGACCCTGGGTGACCAGCGAGGAGTTTGAGTTAATGATGAGGTCGAACGGAGGCTGGCTGGCCAAGTACTTTTCCAAGTCAGAGTTCCAGCCCTTGCAGGTGTAGTGCGTTAGGTTGGCAGGGTAAAGCGCAGGGTCAACCACGGTGCAAGCGCTCTTGCTGATCATGGTCACGTTCCACTGGTACTTAAACGCCAGGTTATCTACCGGCACAAACCACTGGCGGGTGTGGCTGTCGCCAATTAGCGCAACGCGAATGGTTCCCTTGCGGTCGCCCTTGGCGCAGGTGAAGAACTTGGCTTCTTCGCGGCTCACCTTGCAGTCGCCACTCTCAGCCGCACGCACACCCTTATCTAGGTGACTCAGTGGCGGCTTCAACTGGGTGTTGCCATAACTGTTCTTCAGTTGAGCCTTGGCAACCACGTTCAGCCCAAAGATGGTTGACAGAATCAGGATCATGGCCAAGCCCGAAGCCAATAGCTGACGGCCAGGCTTCAGCGTGCTCAGCCAACCAAAGCGAACCGGGTCCTCAACAAAGCGCTTGCTGAGCCAACCCATCACAATGCTGATTGCCACGATGGCGAATCGACCCCACATGTCGATGTTGTTCACCAACACCCACGGAGCCAGAATCAGAATCGGCCAGTGCCACAGGTAAAGGCTGTAAGAAATATCACCGATGAACTGCACGGGGCGAGCCGCCATGAGCCTGGCAGGCATGATTCGGTGAGCGCTTTGACCACCGTGCAACGCAAGCACCGCACCAGCAACCGGGAAGGCCGCCCAGAAACTTGGGAACGGGGTCTGCGGAGTGAACGCAAAAATCGCGTAGCCCATGAAAACCAAGCCTGCAACAAACCAGAGCGGGCTGCGCTTCTGTGCTGTGGTGGCATCGCTGCTGGTGCCAACTGCAAGCAATGCACCTGCGGCAAACTCCCAGGCACGGGTGAAGGTGTTGAAGTAGGCCTCCTTTGGCAGCTCGCGAGTCTGCCAAACCGAGAATGCAAAAGAGCCAATCAGAATCAAGGTGAGCACGCTCAGCAGTAGCACCTTGTTCTTGAAAATCTTTGGAAAAGCCTTAACCAA